>Ga0233440_1000069_pt1 | contig 138995 bp, 146 predicted proteins | sample SI_123_September_5_FD_182791 | JGI IMG/M metagenome (GOLD analysis project Ga0233440, IMG submission 182791) | Seawater microbial communities from Saanich Inlet, British Columbia, Canada - SI_123_September2016_120_MG | ecosystem: Environmental > Aquatic > Marine > Inlet | place: Canada... | reverse complement strand
TCACCTTTCTTCTTTCCTTAAACTTTATCTTTCCTCTCTACATCTACATCCTATTCACAACGACAACGTCGCTAATATCGTTTCTGCTGCTACTGCTAATAATCTACTTCTCATTGATGTTAAACTTCATATTATCCAAGGTAATAAGTTCCTGATTGATAAAACAAACGTGGTATACGACTTTAATACCCATGCCCCTATTGGGCAGTATAACACACTAACAAAGGAAGTGGTATATGAGAAGGAGGAATAAAAAAAGATACAATTATCAGTTATGTAAATTATTTAATTAAGTTAATCTTTTTTTTCAACCGAAGTAATCTTATTAAAGACCCATGAACCAATCAATACCCACATAGCTAAGATTTTTTCACCGCCGGTATATATTGTCCATCGAATTGCCTGGCAATGGGGAGCGGGTATGAGAAATGGTGCAGTAATAAATCCAATCAGCGTCGCTGGTACACAAAACCATATATACATATGCGCTGCAATATAATGAGCAAATACCCACATAATGTAAATATACGAAACACCTATCAGTATACTCGCATATTTGTGGTAATCAATTGTTTCAAAGCATTCTTTCATAAAGTTTATCATCATGTATTGTATAAAATACATGATGATACTAATCGGCCATTCTATCAATTTTATTACGTTTTTAAGATGTAAAATGAGTGTCCCATTTCACCAGAAGTTTTTTAGAAATTTCAGGCAGTAACGGATGCGATTCCCAAAAATATCTACAAAACGCCCATTCAAATGAATATTTTTTACTGTAATGGTCGCTATAATTTTGGACCAAGAATGTCGAAATTTTATCTGGAAGTAAATGATGATTGTCAATAGGGAGTACATAAGCTAGCTGAGTATACGGGTGCAACGGTTCATTATCATTACTTTTGATAAAATCCGTCTCGAAATGAGGTACGTATTTCACCAAATCTTTGAACAACGGAGGATAAGTATAGTTATACTTCCAGAGCCAATCGACACAACCATTGGTATAATATTTGAAAACCCATTCCAGAGCCTCCAAATAATTCAAACATATCTCTTTTTTTAACGTATCACTCGGCTCCGATTTAAATAAAGTTTTATAATACCTAGATTCCCAATGACTATTTTCAGGAGAAATATATAATTCTTGGGAACGATAAATAATCGGGGTATTTTGAAACAACCTCTCCTTTTCTTCTTCAGTAGTTTCACTGAATTTAAAATGGTCAAATCTTTTCCGGCTAGAATACTCATTCAATAAATATTGGTGTTCATCTTTGGCAATAGCATCAATTAATTTACGAACATTGTTCCAATTGATTGTACCTCGTTGGTTAATAATATAATTATTAGGAACTCTGCCAATGACTCTACAGTAAATATCCAATAAGACGTCTATTCCATGTGTACGTATGTTCATCGCTGGAAAATGAGGTAAAAAGTCATTACCCAGAAAAAAACATAGGAATACATAATCAAACACTCGTTGCATGTTATTGTCAGCACACTTCATATTATTCAAAATGCAATTAGAAAATAGTTTTATATCAAGAAAATAAGGAAGGTCTTTGTCCTCACCGACTTCCACTGGCAACGAATTTTTTAAAAACTCGGGTGCCTCCCTAAAAATATAAATATTGGAAGTCTGATGAATATGAAATATCGACAGCATAATCAAATCGGAATCTAATCCATATAATGCAATATTATCGTTACTCAAATTGTGCATACGTAAATATTCAAAAAGTTTATGTTCCCCTTCCCCTGGTTCATTGCTAGTTGATACATTCACAACTTGTACGCTGTATTTTTTAGCTACATGTGAAAATGTATACTCTATTTTGTTTGACAATTTGGTCATAAATACAGTCCCGGGTGTAATGGCAGAAGTATTCCATTTCGAAGAAGTGTCATTTTCACCATTGAACGACATATCACTCATGAATTTTGTTTTGTGTCTACGTGTTCGCTGTTGTTCCATTTTAGCAAACGGGGCTACACCATCAAATGCAATATAGATAGTTTTAGTGGGCTTCACGTAATGAATATATTTTTCAATGCATGTAATAACATTCTGTATTATCGTATCTTCATAGGTATTGTCATCTGGATTATAATCTACCATACGAACTGCATCATATACAATAGAATTGCAATCCATAAATAGATGATGAAAGAGAATAGAATTGTCATGAAAGTATTGCAAGCCGCGAATAATATTAGAATAATTCCTAATAATATGCGAAAAATAACTAGGAATGCCCATAGTATACATAATACCTAGCAAAATACATTTATACTAGTTACAAAGTATATTTATACGAATGATGGAAAAAACAATCTAGTTATTATTTATATAACATTGATTGTACTATTAATATTATGAAAGCATCGACAAATAATGCGCTAGAAACATTTCTCCACACAAAGCTAACATACATACAAACAATCATAAACAAAACTATCTTATCTATAAAAAACAACCCATATATCAAATTGTTTAGTGATAATGATAAAAATCAATCAATAACAATATTGATAGAGTTATATCAAAAAACATCTGATATCCAAAATGAACTACATATGCATAAAAATAAAGAAAAAACCGAAATTTTGATAAATACATTACAAAAAGTAATCGACAGGTTATCAGTAGTTATATGTGGATTTGGTACACAACAAGTAGAAGATTTACTATTTGTATCTTTTGGAACAGAATTCAAAAATATGAATTTTACAGATGAAGTTATGAATGATAAATATAATATACTGAGTTCATTTTTTCAGCCAACCGGATATAAAATTCAAACATGGAAAAACAAACAAAATACAAAACATGCCTTCAATGAATATTGTGTTGATAAAATGACGGAGGAAATAGTGGAGATTGAACAATATAATAATATAGAGTGTCTAAGCACAATTGAAGATACAGAAGATGACATATATCAGTATCTGAATTCGATTAAATGCATAATACAAAACGACAAATTAAAAAAAACCATGACGATAACTGGAACACTTCATGATTTTCCATTAAAATGTATTACCACAAATAAATACGTTATGTCAAGATTCAGTAAATTACGAGAGATTGCAGATAGATACGAAGATACTGAAACAAAAGAAACATTCATAAATTTAATCAGGTCGTTAAGTTTAAAAGAACTATTGGTATATGGAGACAACGATATCATAAAGAAATTAATGTTAGCAATGAAAGACATCGATTTTGTCAAGAAAACTCATATAGACATTGTAGTTAAAAAATTTCTACACAATACACTGTTAACAAAACGAAGAATACTAATAAACTTATTACTTTACAAAGATGAAACTGACATTCAACGCATATGTTATATACTATATGACCTTATAAATATACCTGGTATAACAATAGAGAATGAAACAGAAGGAAGCATAATATACAACAGTTTGCCGTGGTTTGTAAAACAAAAGTTCAAACAAAGTGTAAAACAAAATATGAAAAATAATCAGGAAAATATTCAAAAATATGAGACAAAGAAATTAACACTAGAACAGCAAATACAGCTGATGAAGGTAGACTCGTCTGTAAAAGAAAAGGCATTAAGTAGACTGAACGAAATAACAGGCAAGCCAGATGAAATGACAATAAAAACAAAACAATATCTGGAAGGATTAGTAAAGATACCATTTTCTACATATTACGAAGAACCTATAATAAAAACAGTCAAGGACAATAACCACATGTTTGTATCTTTGTTATCAAATTATAAGGATATATTCAAGCAGATAGCAATATCTACGAAAAAAAAATACACAAATGTCGAGATTAAAAATTCTATCGGTACGATAGAAAAGGAGAGTATAGCTAGTTTCAAAGATATTGCCATTGAATACATAAAATCATGCACGTTGAAAGAATTAATATGTGTATTAACGTATGTTAATGTAAAAACAAAGCAAATGAATATAAATATGCATACGTTGCATAAAAAGACAAAAAGGGCCATATATGAACATATTGTTTTGTATGTAAATAATCATGTTCATACCATATATGAGTTAACTAATATATATAACGAAATCTTATTAGTAAAAGATGTACCTAGGTTGAATTTGGTTCAAGATATGCATACACTAAAATCGAACATTACCACCATCAGTTGTCAATTAGAGTACATGTCCAACACGTTAAATGATTCTATACATGGACACAATAATGCAAAAAACCAGATAATGAAAATAATTGGACAGTGGATGAATGGAGAAAAAGAGGGATATAGTTTTGGATTTGAAGGTTCTCCTGGTATTGGCAAAACATCATTGGCTAATAAAGGACTTACTCAATGCTTGAAAGATGAGGATGGCAATACGCGCCCCTTTACATTTATAGCATTGGGCGGTTCAAGTAATGGTTCGTTTTTAGAAGGTCATGGCTATACATATATGAACTCTACGTGGGGGAAAATAGTTGATATATTAATGGACTCGAAGTGCATGAATCCAATCATTTATATTGATGAATTGGACAAGGTTAGTAAGACAGAACAAGGAAAAGAAATAATAGGTATACTAACACATTTAATTGACCCAACACAAAATAAAAATTTTCAGGATAAGTACTTTACTGGTGTAAACATAGATGTGTCAAAGATTTTATTCATTTTTTCATACAATGATGCAGACCAAATAGACAAGATATTATTAGATAGAATACACAGAATCAAATTCAAAAATTTATCATTAGAAGAAAAAATAGTCATAGTAAACAAATATATCCTCCCCGAAATCAATAAAAAGATGGGATTCGAGGAAGTCATATACATGATAGATGAATGTATACAATATATAATAGAATCCTATACATTAGAACCGGGGGTACGCAAATTAAAGGAAATCTTGTTTGATTTATATGGTGAAATTAACTTAATACTATTGAAGGAAGAGAACATCACATACAAGACGCCGATTGAAATCACAATTGAAGACTTAGAACAAAAATATCTAACAAAGTATAGAAAAATAAAAGAAAAAACAATCCATCATAACTCTGAAGTTGGAATGATTAATGGATTATGGGCAAATTCATTAGGATGTGGTGGAATCACCCCCATACAGACACTCTTTTACCCGTCGTCATCTTTTTTGGAATTACAATTAACAGGACTGCAGGGAGATGTCATGAAAGAAAGTATGAATGTTGCGAAAACTTTAGCGTGGAATTTGACAGAGGATACAACAAAACATCAATGGCTGGAATATTTTAAAGAGACCATGTGCCAGGGTTTACATATACATTGTCCGGAAGGAGGTATTTCAAAGGACGGCCCATCAGCAGGTGCTGCAATAACAACAGCTATCTATAGTCTTTTGAATAAAAAAAAAATAAAGAATACAGTCGCAATTACTGGTGAAATAACATTGAATGGCGATATAACCGCTATCGGTGGTTTAGATATAAAAATAAGCTATGGAATAAAAGCAGGCGTGACAACATTTTTATACCCCAAAGACAATCATCGTGAATATCAATTATGGTACGATTCAAATAAAGAGTATGTTGACGACATTCACTTTATTGAAATAGATAACATTCACCAAATTTTTACGCACGCATTTTTATAATATGTATATTGTATATATGAAAATATCAAACATAAACTATGCACTAATCAACGTATTTCTACCAATAATAATTATTTCATTCTTTTTACTCGATTCACTGATATATAATAACATAAAAGGCATTGTTTTTCTAATTGGTCTGTCATTTACCATTATGGCAACAATATTCGTAGGAAATTCGTTTAATATAAGACCAATCGTATCAGACAACGAGATATGCAAAACATTTACGTTCAATAATTTGTCTAACTACACGAAATTACCTATAAATCCTAGCATTCTGATATTTACAACAATATATCTAGTATACACGATGTTAAAAAATAACTATGTGCTCGCGAATCTAAATTTCATCATCATTATGTTGCTGATTATCATCACAGACAATCTATGGCTATTACAAAATGGATGTTATTCTACAAGCCAACTAGTTATGTCAAATGGAATCGGTATAATAATGTCTTTGTTATGGAGTTATGTGATACACAAATCAAACAATAAGTCAATCATCTATACAATAGGTGTTGATAGTGCTAGCACATGTGAGGTACCAAAGAGAAAAACATACAAATGCAAATATAAATCAAAAACAAATAAATAGATAACAATGACAATTATTCAATATATATATTATCAACGGTTATAATATATACAACAAGTAAGAAATGGATTTGAATTTAGCTACTTTCATATTTTTATTTTTACGCTTATCACCATTCATACTAATATGTTTTTTCACCCTTTCATCTATATTCAATAGTGATTTAAGAGGCATAGTATATTTGTTTGGTTTACTATGGGCTATCTTCATGAGCTTCATTGTAGGAAATAACGTTAATTTAGGTGGAATAGTAGGTGAAGATGATAAAAATGCGATTTGTGATGTATCGTTATTTGGTGGAGGGGGCAATTCGGAACACATACCCGTAAGTGAAACTATACTCGGGTACACATTCTTCTATTTATTCACAACACTTATCTTAAAAGATAAAAATTTCATCAACAAAAACGTAGATTTCGGAAACTTGCCAAATGTTCCTTCTCTAGGGCAGTGTTTCGTAACTCCATGGCAAATGTTGAATATAGATTTTTTGAAATTTATACCGAACATATTCACAAACGTACCTAATCTAAAGGAAAATATACCGACTATAATATTTTTCGTAGGGTTGATATTATTCGACATTTTCTGGAACACAAACCTATTTAGGAGTATGAAAGACATAATGAAACTAGATACCAAATATTGTTATACTGGTCGGCAAAGTTTCTTTGCTTATTTCATTGGCATATTGATTGGCGTCATATGGTCTAATATAATTTTCGCAACAAATTCTCCAGGATTGCAATATTTCCCAGAATATAAAAACAACGAGGTTTGTAAAAAAGTATCTTCTAAGAAATATAAATGTTCTGTGTATAAAAATGGAGAATTATTAAAAACCCTGGATTAAATAATACATAGCAACATAGAAGCAATATATTATTCAAATATTATGTATCAAAATGACATATATTATTTGTAAACCACGTACGCAAATCTTTAGAAATACGCATAGTATACATATCATTGGACAACATATGCACAGATTTATGTTTATCTTCAAAATATGTAAAAAACACGGTAATTATACTTCGAAGATTCCCGGTAGGATATTTAGTATTTAAATCAGTATAAGAATACTCGGGTTTGCCTGTTCGTTTGTTAACTGCATTATGGAAAACATAAAGCATTCGTTTCAAATCTTCCTTCGTTTGAATTTTGTTCATATCAACCGTTTTTAAATACTGTACAGCATGAGTCGAGCATGTAGGGCAGGGTAAATTGCCGCAAACTTTTTGAATATTACTAAGTAAATCTAGTCGAATGTTTTTAAAACTATCTACCTTCACTTTTTCTGCCATGCCATGAAACAAATACCATATAGCCGGTCCCCACAATAATTTAGGACTGACTGTGTTATTGCTAGGAAGCTGTTGTATTTTTTGCACACGGTTCGATAACGACAGCGGTAATGGTTTTATATTAGTCACTAAGTTCATACTTTTCGAAGGGGACTGTTTAGAAGTCGCTCTTATATTTGTAAATATCATATAATATATAATACAAAAATATAAACAAATAAATATCATAATTAACTATAAAGATGGAAAATACAAAAGATATACTAGTGCAAAATATCAAAGAATGGGTTAAGCTAGATAACGAAATAAGGAGTCTAAAAAAGGAAGAAACCACTCGTAAAAACGAGAAAAAAAGATTAAATGAGAACATAATGAGTATTATGAAGGACAATGAAATAGATTGTATTGACATAAAAGACGGTCAAATATGTTACAATCAAAAAAGTGTTAGAAAACCAATAACAAAAAAATATTTATTAGAAATATTGTCTAAATACTTTAATGGTGATGTCGAAAAGGCGGACCATGCTAACGAATTCATTCTTGATAATAGAGAAGAAGTAATAAAAGAAAGTATTGTTCGTAAAATAAATAAGTAATCACATGTACATTGCGTTTATAAACCTAGACTAAACCTAAAGATGGAATAGTGTATTTATCATTTTTGATTAAGTATTTTGCAATAATTTTAGGATTCGTAACATTTTTCATAACATCTTCAGTATCATAGACATTTTCATATTGGTCTAAATAATATACAATACCCATAATTTCTCTAGCAATAACTTCTACTTTTGTAGTTTTTTCTGTATTGGTGTTACTATTGTCAATTAGTCCATGCGGACGAGCCTTTTCATGCGTACCGCAAAAATCGCATTCATCTTTTCTGCGTCTAGTACATTGTTCACTGTTTGCTCGTCTAGCTGTACATCTATTCGACGTAGGAATTGCATTTTTAATTCGTTTTCTTTTTACAAAATCTTCTTTCGACAATGACAGCCGATTGTAATCATATACAAACTGTAACAGCTCGTTCTGTATACCACTATCAAAATCCATAGTTTTTATTTTTTCACATACATCCTTTTTGAAGTCAGTAACATACACTTCTAGTTTACTATTCACGCGTTTTTCCATAATACTGTATTGATTATTAACCCAACCCAGTTCAAACAATATTCATCAATTTTTATGAATATTGTTTTATGTAATAATGTATTACTCGTTATTTGTAATCATTTCGCTGGATTCCTCCAAGCGTTCCATCACTTCACCTGTTTCCACATCTACAGATGAGCCTACATCATTATCTATCAACATCTTATCTGGGTCAACGTCATTGTATTGAATCTTTCGTGTTAAATACGCGGATAAAAACACATTTTCTTCGGTGTCAGTAATTGTTTTAGTATCATACAATTTCAATGTCATGAAAAGAACGTTTGTCAATAAAACAGTGATTGTTTTATCGTCTAAATAGGCATTGAATATACCAACAGTGCTGATGGCAACATTTGTAAAATAAAAAAACATAGCACATCGCCCACTCATTTGATAATATTTATCTAATCTCAAAATATCTGTTCTTTTTCTGTCTGGTAATTTTACCAATGCTTCACCAACCGCATCATTGTCTCTAGGCAATTCAGGGTTCACATCTAAGTACGTGATTAGTTTATTTTCTCTTTTCAACTCTGCATAATACATATGCAAAAATATGACAAAAGTTGCAGTGTTGAATACAAATCCTGCGGTTTTCAAATTATTGGTGGTAAGCATATTATCAGTTAAACCGCAAATACTATCACCGCATTTCTGCGGAACAAACACTATCAAAAATGACCCCATCAATACGCGGTAGAATTCCATAATAAACGACGTATACATACCCATTTTTTGTTTGAAATCCTGTTCGCTAACAACAGATTGCAATGCTTCGATGCTACCTCTTCTTTTTACTACTGTGGTTTCTTTATCCATATAATAATACAAACATATAATTATATGCGATTAACATGCAAAACTTACCTTTCTAGATGTACCCAATCCAAAATCAACTATTATTTGATTGACATGAATACCGCCTAAATATATGTTTGCATTCATAACACCTGATTCATCACTTGCTAAATCTTTTATATACACTATCTTATCTAGGATGAACTTGTTCAATAGACGACGAGAAGTATAATCCTTCGCATTCGCGGTTACATCAGTTCTGTAAACATTTTTCATTGAAATTACAAACCGATATACAGGTTGAACTGAGCCATATATAGATGCTGCAACTAATAGCGTATTTCCATTCAAAATTTTTAATACTTTACCTTTCTTTATGTTGGGTATGTATTGTACAGTGTCACACATAGAAACGTCATTTAAATAAGTTGTATTAGAATAAAAAATAGGGTCAATAAAATGAATCCACGTCATTTAACTACTATATAGGCAGGTACTTTTTCTAAAACATTTTGTTAATTTTTTCATATGTTTCTTTCGCTAGCTCACATGCATTTTTCATATGAGTCCTCACCATATTTTTGTCAGATGGCTTTACATAAGCCAATCTAATAATGCTCTCATCATCATGTGGATGGAATTTTTTGAATCCACAAAACGATAGAATTTCTTCTGATTCAAAATATTTATTGTAAATTACAAATTCTAGCAGTTTTCCAAGTGTATAATCCTCGTTTTCTAAAATAATGTCAAAAGAATTAGCCATCGTTGTCTCACTAGGACGTATCGGTACGATATCTGAATCTATCGCAACAATCATATCAGCTAACTTGTCAATCAAAATCTTGCATGCCAGTTTCACAATCTGTTGATTTTTATAAACACCGACGCTCTGTATGCAATAGTCGTAACTATTCTCTACAAAATGACGATGCGCATCCAGCAGGTAGAAATTTGTCCTTTGCATTTTAATGTCATCGACTGTTGCAGACTCTGACTTCAGCTTGTTTTCATATTCTGTCCAGATAGTATTTGCTTTATCCATATCAACAGTATTACCATAAGAACATGTAGATACTACATTGAACATACTATTCTCTTTCGCATTGTGAACTGAAAAGTTAGCGGTTAGTTTCAACTGCTCTCCTGGAAGATTTCCCATGGTTGGTCTTAATCTAACAAAATCAATATAGGAATTTGTTTTTGGGCATGCTGGAAAGATTCTACGGGTTTCTTCCACAGTTAGATAGTTATCATTTGTTTTGTTTTTGATTCGAAAGTCTTCTGTTGTTACATAAATAATGCTATCGCTTTCATTTGTTACATCTACCTCTAAAATGTAATTATCTGGCAGTAAATCTAATTCCGTCACATGAACTGGTATGCAACTCAAACGCTGTTTTATGATTTCATTGTGCAGACGACTTGTATTTATTTCAATGTTGCACTGATTATCTTTGTAAACTTCAGTATAGATAACGGTAGTTGGTATGTCACTTAGTATTGTTCTACGCAATGCATTTGCAAGACTTACATTTATCCCGCTTAACGTAAACTGATACAGTTCATCATCCACAGATATTTTGCTAATTGACGGATTCATGGTAATTATATTCTATATGCTTATTATTTTATGTTGTTTAATTTTTTTATTGTCAATTTTTCTATTCATCTAAATCTTCTAGTATAAAGCGATTGAAAAACCGAGTTCGTTCAGTTGGTGTCAATAGTCCCCATAACAATCGATTTTTCTGGTCAGTGTTCATTTTTTTGTCATTGAAAAAAAACTGTTTCGCCTTTTCGTCATCTTTATTTCCATAAAGTCTTGAAACAACGGTTTTTGATGATGAATTGATATTGTCAACCTGACTATCTATTGAATCCACCATTTTTTCCAAATCATTCAATAAAATGCATTCATTGTATTGTGTATAATAAATAGAAGTAATCAATGAGAAATCTCTCACATACGACTTAAGGTCATGCAACAATTCTGGTGATTGTGGACTATACGAAAAAGGAATAATGCAATTATTGATTATATCGGTTGGCAACTCAGCAAACCTCATCATATGACCTATACGTATATTATAGGTCATATGTATCTATATGTTTTGAATAATACTTTACATATTAGAAAATAAAGAAAGAGCCAATAATACAAACATAAGTATAAAAGGCAGTAATACTAACAACCACGAAAATGATGAACCTCCTCCTTTACAAATAACATTCAACAACCATGTCCAAAATATGATATATATCGCTTTGAAAATGAATATGTAAATACTATTTTCAGTGCTGCAGCCAATCGCACCTAAACAATACATCTTATCTTTTCCTAAATTCTGAATAAACATGATGATATAAGAAAAAACGGACAATATTAAATAAAAGCGAGCTGGGGGACACAATCTGTTATAAACTTCAGGCATTATATAATGTAGCAATATTATATTTTATTTGCGTGTTTTTTTAGATTTGGCGTTTCGTTTTTTACGCATTGTTTTGCGTCTTCGTTTGGATTTCTTACCACCAACCACTAATCTAGACGATACGATATTCGTATGAGGGTCGTTCATTCCGCCAATTCCCTCATTCATTTTGTATCCAGATAACTCGGGCGTGACAACGCTGCCCCCTGAAAATAATTTTTTACTGCAGTTGCAATTACCTCCCTTTTTCAACGTTTTGTTTCCCATTATAGTATATCTCTATATATTATTCAATATCGACATGTGTCAAAATATGACGACGGCAACATACATTCTTCAATCCAATATCATCTAAAACTTTTCCTTCAATCGTCTTTTCTGTATTATCTTTTGTCAAATAAATTACTTTGTCGGCACTCACGCCCTGTAGCAATTTATTGCGTCTTACCTCATTTTGGTAATACCTATATTTATCACCAAGTACCATACCACAGGTGAAACACTTAACTGGAATAATCATTCTTCTTAATATATACTATATCAATATTCTTTTATTTGCATTCAATTTTTATATATATATCTATATATGAAATACTTCTTAATAATCATATTTGTCCTTATTATTTTGATTTCAATTTATATGACTAGCGTAATCACTGTAAAAGAAACCATCGCCAATAAAGAAAAAGGGGCGCGTACCTATACAGCAACAATTCTAGAAGAAGAATCAAAACAGGTTATCCAGGAACCCGAAGTAAGTAATGATAGTAACCCTGTTGCTGAAAATAATAAGGAAAACGAAGAAGGAAACAAATCTTATAATGTCAACAAATATGATGTGCAATATCATGACCCTCCTGAAAAAATAGAGAAAGAAGAGGGATACGGGTTAGGATTGCAAAGTGCCTGGGTATTTGACCCAAAGAAACAGAAGGCAATATTAATGCAAGTACCTAAATCACAAACCTTTCCGACGTACGAGATTCCGGGTTACTACAAATATGGATATAGTACCTATAGTCCCAATTATGTTGAAAGTATTATATTGAGTTCCAATAAAAGCGGATAATCAATATAATTTAGTACCATTAGATGTTTTCTTCTTCCATGTAGGTACATGCTGAATATTAGTTTTATCATGTATTTTATCATGACATTCTTCGCATATTGATATCAAATTTGCCTTATGGTTTTTATGAACGCTGCCAATAAACCCATCTTCATCAGCATCTTTTTGTTGCATCAAATGATGTATTTCGGAGGCCTTCGTTTTATTACACATTTCACAATTACCTTTAATCTTCGATGCATTGTAATGACTTTTAGTGCCACTAAGGACTCCGCGGGAATTTTCAAAATACTTATTTCTAATTTCAAATGCCCTATCTATGAAATCTGTATTCATATGAAGAGATTTGCACACTTCTAGACCATATATTCTAGGTCCCGACCCGTCCTTTAATTTTCTATCATACAATAAACAATCCTTTTCCATATCATAAGATACCTCTAGATGCTTCAATGATAATGCTGGCATACTTTGTATTTCATCATAATCAACTATTTCATGAAAATGAGTAGCAAAAATAAACGTACAACCTTTTTGTTGAAGATGTTGTAATCCGGCTACAAAAATACTCAATGCAGATTCTGTCTCCGTTCCTGAACACAATTCATCGCCCAATATCAAACTATTCTCGTCAGAAGAATTCAATATAGTTCGAAGTTCACTCATTTCAACCGCAAATGTGGAAAGCCCTCTGAATAGGTTATCGTTACCTAAAATTCTAGAAAAAATAGCGGTATACGGTTTGTAAACAAACTCTGTACACGGTACATACATTCCACATTGGGCCATAATAACACATATCCCTATAGCTCGAATAAGGCTCGTTTTCCCAACTGCGTTGGTTCCATACAACAATACACCTTTTTGACTAGGTGTACCTAAGTCCAAATCATTCTCTACATATAACTCATTTTCCTGCAATTGTTCTATCAAACAATGCCTGATGCCTTTTGCTTTAAAAAACGAACGATTATTGTCGTCATGTATCAATGGCTTTGTATATCTATATTCCTTTGCACAATAGGTTTTTGATTGCAACACATCGTATCTAGCGATGACCTTTGATATATATTCGAGGTTTCCGTAATGTATGTTCTCGAAATCTGTCAGAATTTCTTTGAATACCTTTGCTATTTGTTCATTGAGTTTGGATTTATAATTGAAAATGGTTCTACATATGTTATTCAATATATCTATATTTATTTCAACGGATGTTGCAGATGCTTTTACAAATTTGATGTCGTCCAACGAGATTTTAGTTGTCTCGTCTATTATGATTTCATTCTCAAAATCAGAAGACTCTTTGATTTTCTTTAACAACATAGACCGCTTCATTGTCATTTGCAAACAAATAGGACTTTTTTCGGGAGTATGAATTTTCACATAATCCGTGGTTGAATTTTCGCATCGCTGAAACAAGGAATTCAAACTACTATGTATTTCATAAAATTTGGAATAGCACAACTCATATTCATTTACCATTGTGTCTAACTCATCAGATATGCCTGGATTTATTATGTTTGCATCAAAGACTGTCATGCTGTTTACACCCTTACAATCTGTTAATTTGAAGCATCTCTGCAAAAAACGTTCTATTGAGGTGATTTTGTTTACGATATCTGCATGCTGGAGACTATCAGAATCCGTATTGGCCAAATATTTACAGATTGACTCGTCCTTTACGGTAGAATCCATTAACTGATGAAAGATATGTAGACTATCAAAAAGAGTATAGATAGTTGATGGATATAGTGTCTTTACCACTACCTGGCGCAATATTTTGTCAATGTCTTTTATCTTACAAATCTTACTGCGAGATTCTTTTATTTTTGTATAATTAATTTTGCACAACATTATATCTATCATCTTATATTCACTATTCAACCATGACTCCTTTGTAGTTGGATGCGTTATTTGATATTGTAACAATCGTTTACCCATCGGCGTTAAGCATTTATTTAAGAAATTCATAACAGAAGTCAATCTGCCAGAATTGTTTCCAGAAAAAGAATTATCGGAAATGATATTTAACTGACTTAACGTATGGTTTGCCAATACAACATTGCTGGTTACATTGTTGAATAGTGGCAACTGTATTTTGCTTGTCAAATTGGGGTTGTGTTCCTGTATGAAATCAAACAAATAACACATAGCCTGTGTCGATATAATATGTTCAGTAAAGTCGTTATATAAATTATAGGTTTCATCGTTATAGATTACATCGATAGTTTCTTTCATAAACCGCTGATTTTTACATTTCTCAGACTTGTCTGATGTATTACATACATAGTGTATGCACTCAGTTTGTACACCTGCAAACTGTATAACCTTTTTTATTTCATCTATAGTAAAATCATGTATAAATATTACTTCACTAGGAACATGAATTGAAACAAACCTTTCCAACTCATCAAATGTTGAAATATTCATATAGTATGTTTGTTCATATTGAAAAGTATGTACTTCTCCAGTGAATACATTGATGACCGCACATCCACATACCATAATATCTCGAGAGTTACGCATTTTGAATCGTTCTGTCCAAATGCACATCAAATTATTTGTCAGTTTGGTACCAACGTCTGTATCATAGGATACATATGTCCCTGGTGAATATATCTGGTCTAATTTCCTGATTATATCCTTCCCTATCTTCTCCTGTGTATATACCAATACAGTATACCCTGCATCGGTTAATTTAGTCAGATACTTATCAAGAGTAAAATCGCGAAATCCTGCCATCATGATGCGTCTTTTCATAACTGCATTCTCATGTTTATCAAATAAATCAATGGTCGTTTTATCACTTACATTCAAATTGCATATACTACTGTATTTTTCTATGTCACAATTACTCATATTTTCTTCACTGTCTAATGGTTTGTAACCGTATACTTCAAAAAATGCACCAACCTGTATCAATACAAATGTACGAGAACCGTATTTATGAACCGCATCTTCTACGTACTCAAAATATTCATGATGCATCGTTCGTTCACTTTTTGGCATTGTAAATACTAGGACTTAAATAATATATGTAGAAATATTTAAATATCTTCATATATTAATAAAATTGATTTCAACGAATGTATGTTAAGATTACGAAATACCAATATAACAATACAATGACTTCTGGTTGTGATTATGATTTTGACTACGGTAATTTTTATGACATCGAAAAAGATGAATATTTCATGCAATACAAATATCTAAAGCCGATTACCCCCATACGCAACTGCAATAACAATAACAACCAGCCTACTAAAAAATCTAAATCTATTTGTGATAACATGACTGCAATTGTTCCATACACATTGGTTTCACTCATTTCAATTAGTCTAACTATTTACTGTTTTACACCATTGCTCATTCACGCTTAATGTCGTGTTGCTCAAACCAGTTATGTAGTGTTATTGTTGTTCAAAAAATTATACATCAATGTATCCGAATTATGATTTTGTACCTCTCCACATATTAACAAAGCTGTTTCGTACATTTTTCGTAAGACATCATTGGGCGTGACTGTTCCCACTTTTATAAAACCGTGTTGCATGAGGTATTTTCTTATCTCGGTTAAAGGTGTTTGTCTCAACAATTGCGTTTTCTCCACGATATTATTTCGAACAGTTTTATTTGTAACTAATACAGAAACGGACGGTTTTATTTTCGACTTCCCTAATACAAACGACCTTTTCACTGTTTTCTTTTTATATCCTCTTTTTTTCTTTTTCAAATTTTTTAGCTTGTTGTCTGTTTGAGACATGATATTTGCAAGATGAGTAGATTTTTCAGAGGGCGATTGATGTGCGCCCCCACCATAAACATGACTGTTGTTTCCACGAGTAATCATATCGGGTACAGTCATCGTGTCTTCATCGCTATTTCGACGAGTTTGGTTCATATATGTTCGATATGTAGGCAACAAGCCATTTTTCATACAACCGTATTTTGGTATAGGAATTTCATTACCTTTTTTCAATGTAATATTTGAATCTTCTATATTCGCATGAATAGGTATATCCACAGGGGGCACATTCACATCAATCTCTGTATAATTCAATGCACTACTGGTATGATTAGGTGCACTGTGAATAGCCGGTGTTTTTTTCAATGTATAATTATATCTGTCTTTGTTTGTTTTGTCAACTACCATATTAGAAAAAAAATTCTTTGCTGTCTCAAAATCATTCGTCGACGACGATACACTAGGTTGCATAGATTGTTTGTAATTACTAAAATTTTCGCTATTTCGGTCAGTCTGATGTTGTCTTATCATTTTTAGTATCGTTTTCTTCCGTAAAGTAGAACCATTTTTTGTTACAGAAGATGGTTTAATTTGTATACGGGATTTAGATTGTTTCGGTTCCTTTTTTTTCTTAGTAGTATTTGAAAATGAAAATAAATCTGGGTTAATAGATAATATTTTTTTTTCACTCATAATAAATATATTTTCAAACGTATATATTTATTATACAGGAAAACTATAAAATTCTTACGCTTGCACTAAACAATTACTAAATCTATAGATACATACCATAAAGATGAGACATATTCTTCTCTTTTCTATTCTCTGCAAATAAAACATAACCATTGTTCATATCATGTATGTTGATATGCTTCTTATGTGTATCGGGTAAACCATAAATACGTCGACCATGACATATTTTTACATAGGTAAATAGTTGTTCCATATCTCTACCGAATGACTTGAACTCCTTGATATGTTTTTGAAACCATTCGTCATTTATGTTATTGTCTTCACTGAAACACCACCCTGCATCTTCTACAATTAAACCAAAAATCTTATTCAATTCCAACGCGTTGTACGGTTCCATCGTAAATCTCCATATAAATCTCGACTGCAATCCTCGATTCATTCTAAAAAACGTACTGTTTAATTCTTCTTCATAACCAGCAATGATGACCATGATGTCCATTTTGTAATTACTAAGTGCCTCGCATAGCGTATCGATGCATTCTTTCGAAAAACTGTCGTCGCGCGAATCGCAACCTAATGCATATGCTTCATCTATGAATAACACACCTCCCTTTGCATCTTCTATTACTTTGCCAGTTTTTATAGCAGTCTGTCCCAAATATCCGGCAATAAGGTCCTGTCTCGTGACTTTTATGAATATATCATTTTTAAGGATACCAATTTTCGAATACATTTTGCCAATAATCTTGGCTACTTCAGTCTTACCTGTACCTGGCGGTCCATAAATGACAGTATGTTTATAATCCCCACCGTTTTCAGAAATATGCAAGTTTTGCAAAAAATAAAGCAGTTGGTCCAATACATTTCTTTTCAACTTTTCCATACCGACCATTTTGTTCAATACCATCAGTTCATCTTTTATTCTATAAATAGAATGAAAGTCAATATTATATTCATAATGTTTATTGTATTCGTATTTATGTATGATTGCTATCATATCTTCAAGTGAATCAATCTTATCAACTATTTGAATGGTCTTTTTTTCTATTTTTATATCGTCTTCTACAACCGAATTTTTTCTTGATGAGGGTAATATGTCGGGTAAAAAAATATTTTCAAATATACTACCCATAGGAGTTGTATACTGTTCATCCTCTCTATTAAGTGATTGCGGTTCAATATTTACAGGAACGGTGACAACATTTGACATGCCCCATACATCGTTGTATTCGTCCTGTATATTATTGAATAATCTGGTTTTATATTTTTTTTGGTTCGTTTTGTCGTAATTATCTAGATACTTTACAAACGTTTTCGAGGTGTTTAACATATTTGATAGTATATAGGACATATGATTATATTCTTTTTCGAAAGTATTTTCTACAATAAAATTGATAGAACTGACTATTGATTTTTGAATCGTATAAAGTAACACGATGCAATCTATGAAAATGGCTTCAACCGAACCTGAAGAGGTAATAGTTGAAAAAACTGTCAGAAAACGGAAACCAACCAAGCAAAAAAATATGATTCAACCAGAAACCATAGACAAACTCAATGATAAAATTTTGAAGACCCTCTCGCCTTCAGAAAATTCATTATTAGACCATCTCGCCAACCAAACCGAAGACCCTTATACGATTATTGAATCATATTTTCAGGGTAAGTATCTTGAAAGACTCGTCCGGCATCAGATAGAGTCATATAACCATTTTGTCAATTATCAAATTCAACGAACAATTGATATGTTCAACCCTGTGAAAATCCACTCTGAGAATGACTTTGTTGCAGAAAAAGAAAAATACTTTCTCGAGGTATTTATTTCATTTACAAATTTTAAGCTATACCCACCGCAAATTCACGAAAATAATGGAGCTACGAAAACAATGTACCCACAAGAAGCGAAACTTCGTAATTTTACATATGCGTCTACTATGACGGTTGATATCAATATTGATTATGTTATACGCAATACCGAATCAATGGAGGCACCCAAAACTATTTCAAAAACTCTTCAAAAAATAAATATTGGTAAAATGCCGATTATGCTGAAGTCTTCTATATGTGTATTGTCGCAACAAGACATTCTAGGTAATCAAAACTCAGGTGAATGTACCATGGACAGTGGCGGATACTTTGTAATCAAAGGTTCTGAAAAAACGGTGCTGGGTCAGGAACGTGCTGCTGAAAATAAGATTTACTGTTTCGATGGCAAAAACTCAACAAAATGGAATTGGGTTGCCGAAATTAAATCTGTACCTGACTTCAAATGTATCTCTCCCAAACAGGTAGAGATGATGATTGCGAGTAAAAGTAATGGATTTGGTAAAAGTATCTATGTTACTATTCCTAGAATCAAACAGCCGATTGAATTATTTGTATTATTCCGCGCTCTGGGCATAAATACAGATAAAGAAATCTGCGAAATTATTACATTGGATATTGATAAAAACGAAAACAACAACATTTTGCAGGCATTACACGCTTCTATTATTGACGCGAATGCATATTCGTCACAGGAAGAGGCACTCCGACATATTACCTCTTATGTAACTTATACGCCAATAAATCTGGACAAAGAGAATAGTTATAAAAGGAAACTAGATTTTGCCACAGACATTCTAGACAATGATTTGTTCCCTCATTGCAAAACTAAAAAACAAAAAATATACTTTCTTGGTTATATGGCCAATAAACTTATCAGAACGAGTCTCGGGTGGATTCCGACTGACGACCGTGATTCATATTTGAACAAACGAATTGAACTCACCGGCACATTATTGAATAATTTATTCCGTAATTATTTCAATAAACTGGTAAAGGAAATGCAGAAACAGATTGTTCGTGAAATTAACAATGGGTCGTGGAGGTCATCACAAGACTATGAAAACATAATAAATATGACAAATATCTACAAAATAATGAAATCGACTACTATTGAAAACGGTATCAACCGTGCATTATCAACTGGCGATTTCAGTATCAAACAATCCAATTCGAGTAAAGTAGGTGTTGCGCAGGTTCTTAGTCGTCTCACTTATGCATCAAGTATGAGTCATCTTCGAAGAATCAATACCCCCCTCGAAAAAAGTGGCGAGTTAATTGCCCCTAGAAAGTTGCATAATACTACATGGGGGTTTCTTTGTCCAGCAGAGACACCAGAAGGACAATCTATTGGAATTGTAAAAAATATCAGTTATATGGCACATCTCACCATTCCTACCAATAGTGCACCCTTATACGAATATATATTGCCTCATCTCACTTTACTTGAGGAGTGTAGTCCAGTTGACCTATACAATAAGGTAAAAGTATTTATCAATGGAGCATGGCAGGGAATTACAGACAAACCTGTAGAGCTATATGACTATTTGAAACTGCAAAAACATAGAGGAATCATTAATATTTATACCTCTATCATTTTCAATTATAAGACGTTGGAAATCCGCATTTGCAACGATGGTGGACGGTTGACACGACCAGTTTTGAAAGTGAAAGATAACAAGGCAATCATTACCAACGATATCATTCATAAATTGTCTACGAAAGAGATTCATTGGAATGACCTACTTACGAATTGTGTAATTGACGAATCGGTAATAGAATATATCGACCCCGAAGAACAAAATTTGGCAATGATTGGAATGAAATGCAAAGACGAATATCTACAATCTGACAATCTTTCATTCAACTACAATTACTGTGAAATTCATCCGAGTACTATTTTTGGGGTATTAGCATCATGTGTTCCATTTCCTGACCATAATCAAGCTCCTAGAAATACCTACCAATGTGCTATGGGCAAGCAAGCAATGGGTGTTTATGCTACAAATTATGACCAGAGAATGGATAAAACTGCATATGTATTAAATTATCCCAGTCGACCATTGGTAGATACACGTGTAATGAACTTCCTTCATTTGAATAAAATCCCTTCTGGTACACAAATTCATGTTGCCATTATGACCCATACGGGTTACAATCAGGAAGACAGTGTTCTTATCAATAAAGGGTCGATTGACAGAGGTCTGTTCCTGGCTACTATTTATCATACCGAAAAAGATGAAGATAAAAATATTATCCGCGATGAGATTATTCGTTGTAAGCCAGACCCTGCCAAAACCAAAGGTATCAAGTTCGGCAATTACAATAAGTTGAATACAGATGGATTTATTCCTGAAAATCAACTCGTTGAGAATAGAGATGTTATCATTGCAAAAACAGTCCCTATCAAAGAAAATCGCAACGACCCTACCAAAACTGTCAAATATGAGGACCAAAGTAAGACCTTCAGAACGAATGAAGAATGCTATGTCGATAAAAATTATACTGGCAGAAATGGAGACGGCTATAATTTTGCAAAAGTTCGCATTCGTACCCTTCGCAAACCTAATTATGGTGACAAATTCAGTTCTAGACATGGTCAAAAAGGTACTGTTGGAAATATCATTCCCGAGTGTGACATGCCATTTACGAAGAATGGATTGAAACCCGATATTATTATCAATCCTCATGCTATTCCCTCTCGTATGACTATTGGGCAATTGAAAGAAACCTTATTGGGAAAAGTATTACTAGAACTAGGAATGTTCGGCGACGGCACCAGTTTTGGCAATCTAGATGTAAAAACGATTGCTGAACAACTGCAAAAAACCGGATATGAAAGTTATGGTAACGAGATAATGTATAATGGACTTACTGGCGAACAGCTAGAGACATCTATATTTATTGGACCAGTATTTTATCAGCGACTGAAACATATGGTCAGTGATAAACAACATAGTCGCTCTATCGGACCAATGGTTAATCTTACCAGACAACCAGCTGAAGGCAGAAGCCGTGATGGTGGTTTCAGAATCGGTGAGATGGAAAGAGATGTAATGATTGCACATGGTATGACACGGTTTTGCAAGGAGCGGATGTTTGATGTATCTGATAAATATAGTACTCATGTATGCAAACGTTGTGGTATTATTGCTGCATACAATGACGGTACGAAAAATAAAATGTATACCAATTCTGATTTCACTAAATACCAATGCAATACCTGCGATAACAAAACTGATTTTGCAAAGGTCGAAATACCTTATGCTTATAAACTAATGTCACAGGAACTGCAAACAATCAATGTGGTACCACGTATCATTACCGAATGATTGTACCGCTACTTACTATATATATATGTAAATGATGTATGATGAGTTACAATCTATTCGTTTTGTATCTAGAATGATTACTGGACGATTACACCCTTGAAGATTTAAAACGCCGTTTTTTGAAAATGATAAGTAAGACGATAGGCAATGGAAAGATTGCCTATTGATTTTACACTTTTGATTATTTTTTTATGCTATGAAAACGGCGTTTTAAATCTTCAAGGGTGTAATCATAAAACAACTAAAATAGATTCGTTGTTTGTTTCATATTGTTTCAAATACAATATGAAATCAATTATTTCTTTGTTCGTGTTACCTTCATTTTCATCGTTTTTACCTTTTTTTTCCTCATTTTTATCTTCCTTTTCGTCGTTTTTACTTTCTGACGTTTTTTCTTACCACCTGGTGTTTCATATCCATCATTCATGAAATTCAGTTGTGAAAAGATAATTGGTTGTTTTTGCTTTTTGGGTCCGTCTATTTCTCTGTTTAAATTATTTTTATTCGTACCCTTGTATTGCAATTGATTTACATGACATATGATTATTTCTGGGTCCAAATCAAATGTAAAGTCTACTCCTTTCATTTCTCCTGCAGCATACCCGTTGTACCCCGTTTTGCATAAATATGCAGATAAGGCGTTATCAGACTTCTGTTCAGATTTACGTTTATGTTCATTTTGAAAACCGTAATTTGTATCCATTATTTTTTTGATATCTGCATCTGCGTTTTTATATAATGTCTTATTTGGTTTATCCATAGCAACCAACTGTATATCTTTTTTTGTTGTAAAATGAAAAATATTTCCTGTTTTCTTAGCATATGTTGCGGCATATTCTGTAGTAACTGCAAAGAACGTATGCTGTCCATCTTTCATATCAGCAATATTATTTATTACATCGCTACCATGATATAAATCAGTTCCTGCGGGTATTATGTAATATGTAATGCCTTTATCAGCTTTTATTTCAAATTTGTCAAAAATATCTTTGGATGTCATTGTCGGTGTCCCGAATGGTGTCCCGATTGGTGTCCCTATTGGTGTTCCTAATGGCGTCCCTATAGGTGTCATAAAACTACTCATTGTATATATTTTATAGATACATTATTCTGAAAAGATAGTTTCGACATTTTCTATCAAGGATACTCGTTTCTTCACCTTTTCCGTATCTATTTCTTTTTTATATGTAGATGGGGTACGAATTATATTTTTGATAAGTTCGATATCTTCATCTACATTTCCAGACATACATATCACCTCCTCTGGGAAATAGTCCTGAATATGCTTGCACCCTAAATAAACCGGAGTAGTACTGCATAATAATGGATTGATTATCTTTTCGCTAAAATAATGATTTGATTGTGAATTCTCGATTGCAATATGAAAATCGTATCGCTCGTATGGTTCCGTCTCTGTAAACTCGCCTTTCAAATGAGGGGATGTTGTATTGTATACTTTACAACCTCTTCCATAAATATCAACTGGTAATCTTTCTTTCAATATTCGCGTTGTCAAATCATGGCGATATTTATGACCAGGCATTTGGTATTTCAAACTTATCATTATTGACATGGTCGCGGTTTTTATAGGCACATGCTTCAATGGAGTCATATGCCACATATATGCATAATGTTCTGTAAAAGGGTCTGGTAAAACACCTTTATCGCCGATATAATACGTACCAATATTTGCTTTTGCATATTCTATAAACTGCTCTGTCAGTCCTAAATAAAATATGGGTTCATACGCCAATCCAATCACATTTTTTTTAGGAATATGTGCAGGAATTCTAGGCATAGCAGTATTCAATATGATAACATGGGTATAATCGTCACTATTTGTTATATATACCGTATTGTCTTCCCCATATTCAGTTATCATATGTGTTTGACACAATCGTTCAAATACTTCTTTGCATTCTTCCGATGGTCCAAAACTCGAAAAAATTCGTAATTTATACATTGTATCGATTAGTTCGATATCTCTATATTTTTGTCTACGGGATATATAATTTACCATTGAACAAATATTATGGATGATGATGAAATGGAAACGGTGAACGATAATTCAGAAATTAATGATATTCGCACTCAACCCGAATTCAAAGGAATCACCTTATCTGGGTACAAAAAAACAGAAGTTCGTAAGCAATTAATAGAAAGTTTAAAAAAAAAGAAAATAGAACAGGCATGTCATTGGTCTGCAGAATTGATATGTGCTGGACATTACATTGAAGTATGGGAAATTTATCTGCACTTTGTTTGTAAATACATACATTTAGGGAATCCCAAAATAGCTGTTTATTTGGAAAAAAGGTACACTATCTTCAAAAATATTATGGCACAAGGTCAATTTCTAAATGAATTGCAGTTACGTAACCACCCAGTTATAAGACAATTATTCGCAGAAATTACATGTACTATTTGCTTGTCTGAAAAGAAAAACAGTACAGAACCCGTAAAAATTAAAAGAGATGAAGAATTTGATATTACGCAAATGTCCGAAAAGCTGATTGCTCCCAATATCAACTATATCGAACCTATATTTTTGAAAGATGACCCCAAAGAATTTTATATTGCAGCGAATGAGTTTGCCTATAATATATCAGATGACAAAAAAAACATGTTGAATGCATGCTATTGGATTGAATGGACCATTGAATTTGAAAATTTATGCAAAAAACGAAAAAATAAAAGTAATTGTGAAGGGAGGTCGTTCGTAAAAGTTGACGCGAAAGGTCGTAACGATATCATCTGGATATTATGGGACGCAATCCTATTTTATAGTAAAAAGAAACCGAAATTTGTTGAACATGCGATTTATTCGTTATTCAATCTATTTTGTATTAAATACACAACTGCTTCCTGCAAAAAACGGCGATATTTACTTTATTTTGCGGTTTCTCTTTTGACAGAAACTGTTCGCACAGACGTTGAATTGGTTTCTGATAAAAATGTTGTAAATACAGTAATCAAAAAAATCAACTCTATTTATAAACAAATAAAGAAAAACGAATGCAGTCCAAATACGGAATATCTTTTTGCAAACGTTGAACAGGCGAATACATTCGAACGTTCAATAAAACAAATGGAACTGGTAAACTCGGTAGATATACATTCGCGGGTATAATACAACATATCATATACTTACTATGATATGTATGTCAAACTTTTTTGATTACATTTCCTCATCACTGTCTCCCCAATTGTCTAGTTCTTCATGTTGCAATACCATCGTAGAAGGTCTACGGTCGATGTCTCTTATTGAATTTTCTAAATCTGCCTCTTTTCTGTCCCACTCGGTTAACAATTGCCTGTTTTTATAATTGAGTTCTCGATTTTTGATATGATATAAATTTCTAGATTTTGTGTCCATAATTATTTCGAATTCAGTGACTAGATTCTTCTTATTCTCTATGATTTCTTCGTATTCATCACATAAGATTTTATGCAGGTTCGTCCACTCATCTAACTTCTTTTTTGGGTCCTGATGTTTCCAACCATCTTTATTGCCCCATGGCCCAATCACATCCATTCTATAATCCAACTGATTATGTAGCATGGCAAACTTCTCTCTTAATGATTGTATCTTTTCCTTCGTTTCATCTAATTTGTAATATTTTGATATGGACAACAAGAGAGAGATATATGTAGATATGAAAATAGATATCACAGATATAATGTCATCTGGTATCGAAAATTGCTCGCGGGTTGCCTGCAAAAAACCAGATATAGTCGAAAAGAAAATAACCGATGTTTGGATATTGTTAACAGTTTTATTTAAATCGTTATATTTCAAATCTAACAATCTTTTGTTCTCTTTGCATTCTTTCAATACTACAATATTGTTTCGTTTGATTGACTTTAATTCGCTTTTGAATATTACATATTCTGTTTGCGCAAACCAATGTGTATTGTCTACAGCTTGGGATGATTGTATATTGTCAGCTATACTATCTACTGCATTTGCATTTTTTTGAGACGAGGATTCGTCTTCCCGTTGTGGGATATTATCGTTTATGGTATCTTTGAAAATGCCGTTTGATAATAATTGATTATTACTCAAATCATTTACTGATAATGAAATATTTGATTTATTTTCTTCGGTACTCATTACTATATCAAATGGAAATAAAATTAGTAATTTACGTTAAAATTAAATTACTAACATACATTGTCTAAATCAATCTTCACAGTTTTACAATACTGATAATTTAAAAAGACGCCCCAAATGAACCACCTAATAAACCATTTGCGGCCATAGGTCCAGGGTTCATGTCCATACCTGGACCATCGCCCATCATATGGTCATAAGATTCCATTACATTGTTCTGACGCGTGGTTGCTACTGGTGCCGGCGGAAAGGTATTTTGTACATTACTGTTATCTAAATAATCGGCCTGACTAGGTGCGTGTTGAGATACTGGTTTGGATACCCTTACATTGTTTTTCATGCCTTCTTTCTTCTCATATGTACTAGGTCCGTTCCATAATTCCAATATTCGGTCAACCATAATATTTACCTTCATACCTAACTTCGTTTGTATACTCAATACAATTATCAAAAATGCAAGTACCACATTGGTTAAATTAAGGTTCTCGTATTTGAAGCCACTGTATGTAGGAATATAGGAAACCATTCTATGAATAAGAATAATACCAACGAACATGACTACTAATTGTACGATTATTTCGGCTAAAATTTCAACTGAAGATTTGTCGTGGTCAGCCTCGGGTATAAAACGCTGTATTGTTTTATTCAACATAACTACCGGAACTACTCCTAAAACTGAATATTGTATCACATTCAATACTTCTGCATTACTTTCTTCGGCCATCGAGAAAACATGCGACAAAAAAGATTTCTTTGAGAGACTAGAAGTTTCTTGTAAAATTTCCATTACTATATAGAGAACCCATAGAAAATATATAAAGACGTTTTTCTTTATTCGGTTATACATTATGCACCAGGAACAACAGTATTTACAGTTGATTCGAGACGTATTAGAAAGAGGTACCATAGAAGAAGGTCGCAATGGACGTACAAAATCTATTTTTGGTTATTCTATGCGTTATTCATTGAAAGACGGCACCATTCCATTGCTTACTACTAAACGTGTTGCATGGAAGACATGTTTCAATGAATTGATTTGGTTTATCAACGGGGACACTGACAATAAAAAGTTGAATGATAAAAAAGTAAACATATGGAACGCGAATGCGAGTAGAGAATTTTTAGATAGTCGCGGTCTTCACGAGAATGAAGTGGACGATTTAGGTCCCGTATATGGCCATCAATGGCGACATTTCAATGCTGAATATAAGAATTGTCACACTGATTATAGCAACACGGGAGTTGACCAACTACAGTCTATCATTGATTCGTTAAAAAATCCAGAAACACGCACATCGCGTAGATTGGTATTATCTGCATGGAATCCATGTCAACTTGACCAAATGGCATTGCCGCCATGTCATGTATTAATGCAATTCTATGTACGTGAGAACAAATATTTGTCGTGTTCTTTATACCAGCGCAGTGGAGATATTGGGTTAGGCGTGCCGTTCAATATTGCTTCATATTCATTTTTAACTCATATTATTGCCAAACATTGTGGTCTGGTCGCAGATGAATTTGTTCATTTTATTGGGAATGCACACATATATGAAAACCATATTGATACGCTGAAAATACAATTAGAGAGAGAGCCAATGTCATTTCCTCGCATCGAAATAACAAATAAACATGATAATATTAATGATTATTCTATAGATGATTTAACATGGTTAGAAGACTACAAACATCACACTACTTTAAAAATGGATATGTCTGCTTAAAATAATTAAATTCATATCTATATAGAGATTTATGATATATTGTATATATATATATGAGTGCAGCAAACGCAGCAGCAATAAGAAGAAGAGTTAACAACCAAAATGGTGTATCTATCGAGCCACCTGTGAGCAAGCCTACCACTTCTGCTACGGCAACTAGTCAGGCTGGACTTACTTTACCTCAGGTTATCTCTAATTTAGATGTTCGCATCAAATCCCTAGAAACAAACACTCCTGCCATGAATGGTATGGATACTATTTTTTCTTCCGGCGTAATAGACGAATTTAACAGTCGTTTTGAAATTCTAGCCAACGAATTAGCTGATATTAAAGATATTATTCTGAAGTTACAGACATTTACTATGGAGGTCAATAAAACAATGCATGACGAAAGAATACATATACTATCAGAAGTTGGTAATGCATCTGTATCAAATAGTATAAATGATATTAATCACGGAGAGCCGTCTTCACCTACAAGTGTGAGTATCAAAGATATGGCACAGGAAGAATTAGCCAAAGTCAACTATTAATAATATAAATAAATGATATGAAATGATATTTTATTTATATTGTAGTTAATATACAACATGAATAACGATTTATGCGAAAGGTTAGATACTTTGAAGAATACATATTATCAAACCAACTCAAAAAATACATTTTTTAACGGTAAACAAAAAAAAGAGTGTGCTAAAATTGTATCTGGCACTATTGATATGCAGACATTATTGATAAATACATGTTTTCAACTGGGAAACACAAACAAAATTTATTTTCAATATTCTATTTTCAAAACATTTGCAACGGATGAAAATGTAAACCAAATCTTAGATTTCCTTTTACAACTACTAGAAAATATAATTGATAAATTTGGTTCATTTGAGCTCCATATAAATATGAATACATATACGGTTACTGCACATGAACGATACAAAAACATGTATAAATTACTATTCTCTAGGTGTGAACAAAATAACATATTGTTTAGCGACAAACTGATAACTATGAATATATACAATACCCCCTCCATCATAAATAATTTGCAGGCGTTTTTTGCTCCGTTTATAGACAAAAATGCTGCTGATAAAATTGTATTGATAAACAAAAAGAATAGTGACCTCTTATTGGAAAATTTATTCATGAACAATAACATAAAAAGATGACGACAGATTGCATTATACAATGAAAATACAAATCACTGACCATGCACGAGCCGAAATATTTACCAATATATTTCAACATATCAAACTGTTTACTGATTATATAAACATATCCTTTGATAAAGATAAAATGTATATTCAAACAATGGACAGTGGTAGAGTGTCTATCGTTGAAATATTTTTACCAAAATCATGGTTTGATACCTACGATTTCAATGCAGGTGGAAATGTTGTAATTGGTATCCATGCACATATGTTATTTAAGGTATTGAATACTCGAGACAGAAAACAGGAAGTAAATTTTGTCTATCAGGATGGCTCCGACACCCTGAATATCCATTTTACAAGCGACGACAAAACTGTTTTTGATAAACATTTTGAAATACCCCTCATAGAAATAGATACAGAATTTATGAGTATTCCTGAATTCGAGAGTGATGTTGATATTTCTATCCCATCTGCTACGTTTGCTGCGATTATTAGCCAGTTACAAATATTCGGCGATTCTATCGAATTCAAATGTACAGAAGAAAAAATCCAGTTGTTCTCTATCAGTAGCGAATCTGGCAAAATGATTGTAGATATTGAGATTGATGATTTAACAGCTTATTCTATCACAGAAGACAATGAGATGAATATTTCATTCAGTCTCAGTAAGTTACATAATATATGTCAATACAGCAAAATGGCCAAAGAAATCGAAATTTTATTAACGAATAATTATCCTATGCAGATAACCTATGATTTAGGTATTGAGGATGCAAAAATGGTTTTTTATCTCGCTCCTAAAATTGGAGAAGAATAAACATTTTGATGGAAAAATACATTAAAATATACACTATTTATTCTATATATTGTGTATAATGAACCCACTTATTCATATTCTCATATTCATTGTTGTTTTACTGACATATATACATGTGGTACATCAATATAAAACCAGCGAAGATTTAGAAATTTATGAATTTGATTATACCGATAACTCTTATTTACAGGAGGTATGTGACCTGAAACAACCTGCTGTTTTTCCATTCAAATCAGTCAATCCTACATTTTACGATACCGTCAACATTGATATTCTAGAGGAATCAACCAATTGTGATGTAAAAGTAAAAGAATCAGAAGACTATTGGACGAACGAAGAATCGGTTGATTATGTTCTATTGCCGTATCAAACCTGTCAAACCTTATTGAAAACCGATACTCATAGTAATTATGTTACTGAAAACAATGATGCCTTTATCGAGGAATCTGGATTATATTCTCAATTCAAAGCGAATGATGCTTTGTTGAAACCTACTACGAGTATTCATTCTACATATGATATAATGACTGGTTCAGAAAACGCAGCTACTCCGTTGAGATACCATACTAATAATCGACATTTCATTTCTGTAAATTCAGGAAAAATTCATATAAAACTTACTCCATGGAAAAGTTCTCGATATTTATATCCGATAAAAGACTTTGATAATTATGAATTTCGTTCTCCAATTAATGTTTGGAAACCGCAACGTAAATTTTTTCACGAGATGGACAAAATCAAATTTTTAGAATTCGATGTAAACGTTGGAAACATCATCTATATACCATCATATTGGTGGTATAGCATTCAATATTCTGACGATTCAACCATCACATGTGGATTCACATACAATACTCCTATGAATTATATAGCCAATACAAAAGATTATGCTTTTTATTATCTACAACAGAGCAATACGAAAACAAAAATTACAAAAACAATAGATTTACCTCTACATGTACCAGATAATGACACACCTGCTGCGGATACGAGCGATATACTTACACCCGATGACAATGTCCAAACCAAATCCCTGTAAATATATATTTATTGATTATATTTGAATTATTTCAATTATTTTAAAAAAGAAACTGGGGTCACTCAGAAAAAATGGACAAAAATAAATGTCCATTTTTTCTTTTTCAGATGGAAAACCTATTTTAAAAACACGAAAAAACGGGTTTAAAGCATAATGCAGCAAAATACGATTAATTACACAATTACGTGGCTGCATGCTTTTTTTATATTTTTCGTCAAAATCTATTTAGGGGATTTTTTTGTTCTATATATTATAGAACATTTAGAATGAATAAATCCCCAAAAATCCCCAAAAAATTTATTTGTAAAATATGCAACTATAATACGAGCAATAGTAAAGATTACAATAAACATTTATTGACTGCAAAACATAAAAATAGAACATTTAGAACAGAAAATCCCCAAAAAATCCCCTATAATTTTCACTGCAAATGCGGTAAGGAATATACCGCTAGAAATAGTTTATGGTATCATATGCGAACATGTAACTATGGATTAATCAATACTCATAATGTAGTAAACGACGAACATAGCCATAATGTACACGAAAACAATAAAAATGATATTCTTGCTTTGATACAGCAAAATCATGATTTCAAAGAGCTTATCGTCGAACAAAATAAAACAATCATTGAGTTGTCTAAAAGAACCAGTATTCAACACAATAATACTACGAACAATAATCAAAGTTTTAACCTGAATTTCTTTTTGAATACGACATGCAAAGATGCTATGAACATGACAGATTTCATTGAAAATATTGAAGTTGAATTCAAAGACATAGAGAACATTGGTAGAAATGGATATGTATCTGGTATGACAGATATGATTTTAGCACGAATTAAGGATTTAGACATAACAAAGCGCCCGCTACACTGCACGGATTTGAAACGAGAAACAATGTATATCAAAGACAACAATGAATGGAGTAAAGATACACCAGATAATACAAACTTACACCGGATGATTGATTATGTCGCAAAGCGCAATTATGCAAAAATACCTTTATGGCGCGACAATCACCCTGAATGCCAGGTATCAGACCACCCACAATACGATTTTTGCGTTTCTATGATGCGAAATATACTAGGAGATGTCGGGTCAGAACAAATACGACTTGACAATAAGGTTATCAAAAATTTATCTAAACATATTTTTGTAGATAAAGCAGGTACCTAACTATGATGTAGGTATTTTGAAAAAGACATAAAATTGACATATCAGTAATTACATATGTGAATTTTATTTACAGCGACAATGAGGGTAGCCGTTATATTCCTTGTTTTATCTTTATCGGTAGCTTTGCAATATTCTAATAAATATGTCACACAATCATCTATTCCAACAATTATTGTTCAAATAAAAAATCAGAATTATGAATATGACATGCCAGAATGGGTTGAAAAACGGGTATTCAGATACAATAAACATATTCTACCATTCAACAAAAAAAAATTGATGAGAAATATTGAAAAAAGATAAAAAATAAAAAAAGAATCGGTGTTACTCAGAAAAAATGGACAAAATAAAATGTCCTTTTTTTCTTTTTGGGATGGAAAACCTATTTTAAAAACGCAAAAAAACGTGTTCATAGCATAATGCAGCAAATTTCGTATATTTTGTTTTTTTCGTTACTGCATATAAAAATAAATAAATTATGTACAAAAGGATTTAGGCGAGTTTTTTATTATCCATATAGGATAAAAATGGATAACAAAAACTCGCCGAAAACTCGCCATTTTCATACGTGTGTTTTTTGTAACTATACATGCAGTAAAAAAAGTGATTTCAATAAACATAACCAAACCAAAAAACATTTGGATAAAATGGATAACAAAAACTCGCCGAAAACTCGCCAAACGCATATACAGAGCGAATATATATGCAATTGTGGCAAAATATACAGATACCAGAGTGGATTATGTAAGCACAAACGTTTCTGCCAATCGGGAATAATCAACGATTGTATGTATCCGCCCGACACGATGCATTCAACTGACAATACACAGAACCAATTTATCAATCTTTTGCGTCAAAATCAGGAATTCAAAGAATTAATTCTTGAACAAAATAAGACGATATTAGAGCTATCTACACGAACCAATACTAATATGATTACGCATAATACTACCAATAATAATCAACGTTTTAATTTAAATTTTTTTCTGAATACTACATGCAAAGATGCAATGAACATGTCTGATTTTATAGAAAACATGGAAGTTAGTTTCAAAGATATCGAGAACATTGGCAAACATGGGTATGTTACTGGAATGACAGATATGATTTTATCACGTATCAAAGAATTAGATATAACAAAACGCCCATTACATTGTACTGATTTGAAGCGAGAGACCATGTATATCAAAGATAATGATGAATGGTACAAAGATACACCCGATAATAGGAAATTACATCGAATGATAGATTATGTTGCAAAACGTAATTACGCAGCAATCCCGCTATGGCGAGAAGAGCACCCAGAATGTCAGGTAGGAGACCACCCACAATATGACTTTTGTGTTTCTATGATGCGAAATATACTGGGAGATGTAGGTACCGACCAAATCAGGCTCGACAATAAGGTGATTAAAAATTTATCTCGACATGTGTTCGTTGATAAAAAATAAAAAACTATTTAGGAAAATGTATAGAGGTATACAAATGGACTCTGAAAAAATGAACCCGTACATACAGATAGCTTCAGATTTCATTTACTTTGTTTACCACTATATAGAGGAAACGGAATTCAAATTTTGAAATACAATCTAGATATATGATATAAAAATGGAAAAAAAACTGTTTTTAGCAGCAATAATTATGTTGATACTAGATAGTTTGTATTTAAAAACTATAGGTAAAGCGTATGCAGAACAAGTTGCAAAAATACAAAGAACTGTAATGAACGTAAAACCCGAAGGAGTTGTAATATGCTACGTATTTCTATTTTTAGGTTTATATTATTTTATTTTGAAGGACAATAAGACAGTGTTTGATGCATTTGTATTAGGAATGGTGATTTATGGTGTATATGACGCTACTACCTACGCCATATTCAAAAAATGGTCTCCAATGTTAGCCGCAATAGATACAGTATGGGGTGGTGTATTGTTTGCACTTACCACTATGATTACGCGAAGCATAGTTTGATGTATTCCTAAAAATGTTGAAAATTGACAGAAAAAAAATTATATGAATACACTGCACTACAGTATTGATATAATTAAAATGAGAAAACTTCATAATATGCAAAATATGTGCGTAATCAAAATTAGAGCATCACATAAACCAACTTATGAACAGGCCAAACAAACTGCATATGTTTTCCATACGAGTAGCCAGTTATTCGCCGCGTATAAAAAATGCAATATTCCGGATAAGAAACCTACCTGCAAATAGAATCATGCTATACTGCTTCAATTAAGCTATAATAAACATTCTCTGTTCCACATGTATATATCAGTTCAATTTCATTGTATATTTTTTTATTTCCACTGACATAGGTAGACTCATCCATATTATCCGATAGAATCATCGTAAATCTATTTTTATACCACCAATCAAATGTAACAGCAATCGTTTTTTCGTATCTGTTTTGATATACATCCTTAATCATGCGAATTTTTCCAATATATTTTTCTAACATAGTCAGCACAACGTGCTCTTGATGATTGTTATCATGGGTATTTATATTTCGAATAAGAATAGTATTCCAGGTTTCACTCCCGTCAAAATATTGAATATTCTTGCGGTCAGTATCATAATTACTAAAATAATATTTAGTATTAGGAGTATTGTTTTGTATAAATCCAAACATGTTTGCGTATATTGCTTGAAAGGATTCATCATTTACATTGTCAATTTTCTATTATGTCGACAGCTTTCTATCTTCACGAGCTTTCACGATTAGCTTATGTCTTTCTAGTTCATTGTGTACACGTAATATACAATTTTCGTATCGTAAGTCCACTCTACGAGCGGATTGTTCTTTTTTGTATTGGGTAATATCTTCTAAATGGTGTCTTATCATATCAGGATGATGCATCGGATGAATATTCGTCAAATCCAATGCCATTATGCCATAATAACCATCAATGATATATCGAGTCATCGTATTATTGCTCTATATCTATAGATTTGAATAAAAATATACATACAAAAATTTTATGTATATTTCATGCGAACTTATATGTAAAAATTTAGTCACTGTTTTTTGGTTACTAATCTCCCAATCGCGTTTCCTACTAGTCCGCCCACTATTGTCCAGACAATGGTATGTCCATATTTAACGAAAAAAATATTTCCATATGTCACATTGTCCCCTGGTTGTTGATTCTTTCCATAAAAATATATAGGTACACCCCCAACCAATCCGCCCATTATTGTAAAAGCGGAAATATACATAATATCAATATTACTATTTCCCCATGTATGTTTATGTCCTTTTACATTTTGTAATTTGCGACACGATGGCTTGAATACATCTACACGATGGCTTGAATACATCTACACGATGGCTTGAATACATCTACACGATGGCTTGAATACATCTACACGATGGCTTGAATACATCTACACGATGGCTTGAATACATCACCCAATATACAATACTGGAATTCCTTTATATATTTTCATAAATTAGTTTATTCAATTTCCTCTTTGAATGGTACAATCATTTTTACATCCGTAAACATTATATAATAATATGTATATAATGTGATTATATAGCATTGATGCTAATAAAAAAATAGCTCCTGCCGGAATTCGAATCCGGGTTTGCTGATGCTTGCATATGTGAAAATATGATTCAAAGTCAACAGTGATAACCACTACACTACAGGAGCAGAATATACTATAGCCCGTATATAAGAGGCTTTGCACGAAGTGGGGTTTGAACCCACGCGCTGTGAAGCACCAGGTCTTAAGTCTGGCTCCTTAGACCACTCGGACATTCGTGCTTTGTTGTATTGTGTCCCAACCACCCACAATACAATAGAACACCATATTTTTATACCCTCTTCGGGTGAGGTATATACAATAGTTTTTATAATTTTATAAGTCGTTCTTCCCAAAAAAAAGTTTTGCGACATATTCAGGTCGTTGCACTAATGCGGGTTCGAACCGCAGACCTTCGGCTCATAAGACCGATGCTCTAACCAACTGAGCTATAAGTGCAGTGATATATTTACCCATATATCAGAGGTTTTGCACGAAGTGGGGTTTGAACCCACGCGCTGTGAAGCACCAGGTCTTAAGTCTGGCTCCTTAGACCACTCGGACATTCGTGCTTTGAATATTTTAAAGACATATTCAGGTCTTTGCACCAATGCGGGTTCGAACCGCAGACCTTCGGCTCATAAGACCGATGCTCTAACCAACTGAGCTATAGGTGCATATTTTCCCGCGCCGGGAATTGAACCCGAACCCCGAGCTTGAAAGGCTCATATCCTAACCATTAGACTACGCGGGAAAGGACATTTAAGTGTTGTCGTCACATGCACCTGATATGGGGCTCGAACCCATGGCCACCAGCTTAAAAGGCTGGCGCTCTACCAACTGAGCTAACCAGGTGAAATTATTGAATGTCATTGGCCAAATGACGACTATATACAATTTATTATACTTTCGACATATTTTATATTATACACACTATCTACAGTATATATAGTGATGTGTCTTTAAGTATATTTACCTGTCAATTTTATGAAGGGTCTCTATTCATGCTAATTGAAATATTGTTTGTTCTAATTTTTTTGATTTTGATTTGTAGATTGTATTCTTTACAAAATTCCTTTATTCCAAATTGAAAGTTATGTTTATCACCTACGAGTTGTATTTGTGTAGCACTAGTTTCTTCGTCTGGGTCGTACCCCCATTTTTTATAAAAATCATCTAGCTCGTCATCATCCGCAAAATTCACTGTTTTCTTTTCGTCATCAACTTCGCTGCTGGTATATTCATGTATTCGGCTGTACCAGACCTCACTTTTTGAAGCATAGTACACCCAATGGACACGTAACATTGTATATAAGTCATCGTAATCAGGAAGCAATGTGTTGAAAAGTCTGTTCATGTGATTGCGAATAGGATATTTTACATTGGTTCGTAAAAAGCGATAAGGTTTATCAGTTGAATGTGCGGTTTCAAATTGTTTGATATACTCCTCGCATAACTCTATGTTAAACTTACATTTTAAGAATTTACTTTGTTGCACATCTATTTTCAAATATTTTTTACAAAATTTATGTAAATCATATTGCAATGTAGACAAAGTGGCAATTATATTTCCATACAATAATGGAGAATCCGCCTTTTTAATAGATTCCAAATCCGCTATTAATTTGTTTTCATAATTCATGTTATCCTCTTTGTATAAAAGCAAATAGGTATCCAAAATGAATTCGCAGGTTTGAAGTTTATATCCAGAATAATACAATTCATATGCCCAATATAGGGATTCCTCGATGTTTTGATTTAAAAGACATATAAACAAAGATTGTCGTACTTCTATATAATTATATAGATACCTAGTGTATGCGACATTTTCATCATTAGTAAAGCGTATCATATTGTTACAGGTGTACTTACTAAATCTACTATATCAATTTTTTTAATATATGAATATCTATTTTTGTTACATACGTCGATTTAGTGTAATGAAAAAAATATAGTGATAACATATAAGATGCCAAAAACTTTAAAAGAAAAGTCGATACGGAAAAGACAAACATTAAAAAGAAAACCAACTACAGGCAACTACAAAGCACACATTGTAAAGATGTTTTTAGAGCTGATAAACATGGTAAAACTTTATCACTGGAAGACTCGCTCGTATGCTCAACATAAAGCCACAGACGAATTACATGCCAGCTTAAATAAGCATACCGATTCATTCGTTGAGGTGTTATTAGGAAAAGGCAACTCTCGCATTCGTATGATAAGTAAAAAAATGAAATTAATTGATTGTGATAATACAAACGATTTTAAGGCACGTGTATATGAATTCCGTGAATTTTTTATAAACATGGACAAATATTTTCATCCGAAGCGTGACAGTGATTTGTTAACATTGCGCGATGAACTATTGATAGATATCAATCAGTTCTTGTATTTAATGACATTTGACAAATAAATTATGGATGAACATATCGCCCAGTCCTGGTAGATTCCGTATAGCGGAAGGCCAATGACCATTACATTCTCTGTATTTCAGATAATGTAATTGCTTCCTTTTATGAATACATTCCATTCGACGTTTATATATTTTTTTCCATCGTCGTTGTATCAAACGAATCCAAAACGTCTTGACGAGAACGGTATAGGTACCATTATCTAGTATATTGATTTTCATTATATCTACACATAGTTTGCGGTGTCTGGTAACTCCACAATAGCCGCCACTATAATAATATAAATAATGCACAATACTGCGGTTAGGATACTTGAAATAAATAGTTGATGATATAGATGAAGCCATCAAAATATGATTTGGTGAAAAATTATAATCACAAAGTCCAATATAATATTTGCCATCCTCCTTTTCCGAATAGAAATGCTGATAATCTAACTGATTTATGGTATCATATTCACTATCACTCTCGATATCACTGTAAAAACTGCTTTCTGTTCCTAGAGAAGAGTCGTCAGTATCGTAGATAACGACTTCATTGTCATCTATGGATTCATTCGTAATATGCATATCCTCTCTGTCTGAAGAACGAGTACTTTCTGAGCTAGACCGATAGTTGTTCATAGTATACTGTTATGATTTAGTTGAATATTGTTTTAGTATTATTAGAATATTCAATTTTATGTGGTTATATGATATAGTATAATAAATTTATGAGTAGCTACGTGGAAGAAAACAACGAAGAAAGTATATTGGTACAGAATAATATGGTTTCGTTACCATTAGTACCAAAACCGCCTTCGTCCAAACCAACAGAAGACCTGACTAGCCCTACATTGCAAGATAAAGAAAAACTCGCGAGTAATCCGTCGCAGTATTATGTAAAGGCATCTTTCATGATAACATATATTTTGTTATTAACAACAGGTACGGTGACGTTTACAGAATCATTGAGAACAACCAATGTACAAAACCGACATATGTTGAATTTACAAACATGTATATCTGTTGTCTCTGGGTATTTTTATTCATTGTATTTGAATAAAATAGATTCGGCAGAGAAAGTAAACAATCCAATCGAATGGTCGTATATACTGAAAACACGATACCTCGATTGGGCGATTACCATGCCGGTAATGTTGATAGTGCTTTGTTCCGTATTAGCAACAATCGCCAATAAAAAACTCATGTTCTCGACTATGTCGTCAGTAATCGTTTTAAATTACGTAACTTTGATATTTGGATTAGTTGGTGAAATAGGAAGTTTGAATACATATATTGCGAATTTATTTAGTATGTCAGCACTTGCAACCATGTTTTACATAATTTATAAGAGTTTCTTAGATACAACTCGATTAGATAGTGTGATAGTTTATGGGTTTTATTTATTAGTATGGTTAGGTTACCGAGTATCGTATATGTTCAATAATACCTATAAAAATATAGGGTTCAATGTTCTCGACTTTGTGTCTAAAACTTTATTCGGGTTGGGATTGTGGTTGTATTATTCTAAGCTAGTAACTGTATAATACAGTATAAAAATAAAATCTTTGTATATGTAAATATAATGAGTCCATTTGGTTCCAGGAGCAATTCGATTGATTCAGATAACCAAGAGAGTATGAATCAACAAAAAACGAGTAAAACCCAACTTATAATTCGCAGAAGGCGAGAGAAATCTATTCAGTCAAAGGACAGTAATATATCAAGTTCACCTTCACCTGAAAAGTTTCTAATAAAATTACAAATAAAATCATATGGTAGTTCTGGCTGATTTTTACACATACAAACTCTGTGAAGTCATTACATACTTCAATATCATAGGCTCAATCATCGATAGCTTATGAAGGGTGTCAATATACCCTAATTGCTCAAACACGGACATCCATTCTCTAGTGATGGTCGCTATTTTTAGCATAGCTTTTGTAAAATCACCAATAGAAATAGCGTATTGTTTTACTTCATTTTCTATAAACAGGCGACACTCTGCTTCATTTTGACAATCGCACCACTTCATAGAGATGTCAATCAAGTCAAAGTTTAGAGCATTGGTATAATTGATACCCGTACGTATATCACTATCGCCTTCAATCGTGTCATACTGTTCGTACATAGTGGTCACTTCTTTGATACGACTATTTAGATAGGTATCTTCTGATTCTGGATAAAGAGACCGATAATCATCAGGGAGTTTAATATCAGCGAAACATGAAAACAGTCCAATCAATTGTCGATGTGTGAACTTTTCGAAATAATTCCATGACTCTAATAAACGAGAAACGACCAACGGGTGTATTTCTGCAATATTTGATGCAATTTGTCCCAACTTTGTCAGTTCATATGTGTTTGTAGGTACATATGTATTACATAGGTTATCACTTGAGCAATGAATAAATCCATCGTCCATCAATATTGCACACACTCTAGTAGTTTGTGTAAGAATGAATTGTTGCGTGAATTCAGCGTCAAATAACATAGATTCACGTTCGTCAGTAAGCTCATTCAATCGTTTTATTTGCATCACATCCATTTCTATATTTCGGTACTCTGATTGGATTTTTTTCACCTCCTTCTCTGCTCGTTTTCTTACATTATTAGAGCCAGTCTTAACCAGTTTTTCTTGTTCAATATACAGGGTGCATATGACCAATGGAGTTCTTGAATTTGTATTTACTGCGTCTATTTTTAGCTGTATTGATTCTATGTCTGTATATTGACTATTGACAGATTGTTGAATTTCATTATGTACCATGCTTTTTTCAGAGAAATTATGAAAGTTGCAATTTCGACCGTTTTTCAATAAATTGAAAATCAACGAGTAAGAAATGTGATATTTAGAAACCAATTTTTGAGGAACTCCGCCCATAAGTTGCTTATACTCATACGCGGAAGGTAATGAAAACAAATTATTGCAATGTACGACATAACCTAGTTTGTCTAGCCCCCTTCTCCCAGCTCGCCCGGCCATCTGTGTGTATTCATGTGCATGCAAATATCTCTCATTGCGACCATCGAATTTAGTAATATTTGTGAATATAGCGGTTCGAATTGGACAATCTAGACCAATTGCAAATGATTCGGTAGCAAACAACAGTTTGATATATTTCTTTGAAATCATCAGCTCAACCATTTCACGCAGAATAGGAATCATGCCAGAATGATGTATTCCGATTCCTTTTTCTAAGAGGGAGACTAAATGATTGTATTCAGGCAAATTCAAGTATTCTTGATGATTCGGCAATTTACGTACAATTTGTTCACATTCATATCGAACCGTATAGGCAACCTTACTGTCAAACTCCAATAGAGGGATTGTAATATCATCTGCACACGATTCTACCTGCTTTCTAGAAAACACGAATGCAATTGCGGGCAACATTTCATTGTCTCGTAAATACTGAGATAACTGGTTCAATACATGTTTACGTTTCATGAACTGTCTGTTATTTTTGAAAAGTTTGTCTATTTTACTTATCTTATCATAAGCAGTTGTATTGAATGCGCCATTCGCATCCTGCAACAATAATAGTTTGTTTGTAGTATCTTTTACTTCTTTTTGAGTGACCTTGTCTTTTACATGTTTAAAAATAGATTCTGTATTCGTCATGAATCCATAATGTGTCAATGGTACAACACGATGATTCGTGGATGCCAAATATACTTGTTTTCGGTTTTCACTTTCATCACCGCGTTCACACCATTTTGCAAATCCTTCTGGGTTATCAATTGTAGCAGACAACATGACCATTTGAATGTGCGGCGGGAGCATAAGAATCGTTTTTTCCCAAACCTGTCCTCTTTCTGCATCATTGATGTAATGTACTTCATCAAATACGACACATCCTAGGTCGTTTTGCACATCAATATCAAATTGTAGAGTAGTTGCTGCATTCATAACATTGTCCACATTTTGATTCAGTGAAGTAAATAGATAATTCATAAGAATTTCGGTCGTCATAATAAGAACATCTGCGTCAGGATTCGTTTTGATATCACCTGTAAACAATCCGAAAGAAATGTCGGGAAATTTTTGTGTAAAATCGTGAAATTTTTGGTTGGATAGTGCTTTAATCGGGCTAGTATAAATCAGTTTTTTTCCTTTTTGCGAAAAATGGCGAATCGCAAATTCGGCGGGCAAAGTTTTTCCAGAACCAGTATGTGCGGTCACCAATACATGATTTCCTTCCACAATGGATTGAATCGCATATTTTTGAAAATCACTGAGAGGGAAGGAAAACGTGTCAAAATGTTCCTGGAAGGAAGATTCTTCAGGATAAGGAGTATTGCAAATGATTACCATTGTGATGAATAATATATAATGAATAAGTTATATATTATTTAATAATCAATTTTTTGAATCAAATACGTTTTTCACGTAAAAAGCGTCACCCCAACCATACTGAGAATAAATTTGTGATGCTACTCTAGAAAACCCAAATTGTTTCAAATAGTTATCTATTTCATTAATTTCATCACACCCTTTATATACTTGTTCTGTATTTACCTCCGTATAAATATAGTTTATATGCTGCATATATTTTTCCATAGATTTCAAAGCTCTTAATTCTACACCTTGAATATCTAAATTTATGAAATTTAGTTTTTCGATAGGTATATGTTTGGTTTCAATTAATGTATCTAATCTAGTAGTTTTCATCAATTGACTCGAAACTACCTTTACATGAGGGTGATTTTGTTCATGACTTCCAAATTCTAATATAGAAGAACTTTCGCCATTGTTTGTAATATGGAATGTAACCTCTTTATCGTCTACATCGTTGATTACAGCCTGAAATATATTAAGTTTTTCACCATATTTTTGTTTATTTGTAATAATTTTGTTAGGCATTGCTTCTACCCAATACATGTTTTCAATAGATACCCCGCATGATTTATATTTTTCGAATTCTTCGCAATTGTGTGCTCCTACATGAAGAATACCCGAGACTTTGATATTGAAATCATTGATTAATTTATCAAAAGGAATTAACATTTATATATAAATGTATATTACTTTAGATTCTTTACTTTATTTATAAGATTTTTTTCAACTAAATTAGTATGTTTTTTTGAATCGCTTAGTACATAATTAGAATTCGGATGACAACGATGTGCATACACCAAATTTTCAACAACTAATATTTTGTTATCATTACATATCCAATCTGTAAATAATACAGCAGAATCAAGACAATCTATAATATTGCGTTCATAATTATTTTTTACCATTGTATTTCGATATTGCTTTACTGGTAAAAAGTAATTGCAAGTATTTATCAAACATTTAAAAACAATATTATCGAAATTTTGTAAATAATTATAGCCAGTCATTGTTTGATTTTTAAATTTATTATAGTTAAGATTTTGCGAACGTTCACCCGGAAATGTTTTCGCCCACACAGGAGCATAGATAGTATTTGTATTCCAGTCTTCGATATTAAACAAAGTATCAATGTAATCTTTTTTGATGATGTTATCAGAATCCAACAATATTGCCCAATCGTTTGTGCATTTGCTAACACTGTGTAATTTATTATGATAACAACCTAAATTTCTTTCATTTTGCAGTAAAACTATTTTGTTATTGTTGAATTCAGAAACTATAGACTGTAATTCTTCAAAATCTTTCGAACAATCGTCACAAATGACAATTTCACTTATGCGTTCGTCATTCAAGATATGCTCTAATGTTTCTCGCATGAACCTAGCATTATTGTAATGAGGAATAGTTACTGATATTTGACGAACCATTCTATACTATCATTGTATAGAATAGTTTAACTAATTTTGTTAATAATATATTCAAATATATATTCAAAATGAAAATATTGTTTCACTTCTCGTAACTTCGATTGCATATTTTTTATATTACATTTATCTAGTATATCAGGCAATTGATTCATATCATTTGCATGTATGACAATCGAAAATTCTTCCCAGTTCAATATATCTTCAAAGGGTAAAATTTTTTTGTCTTCCCAAATGTAAATAGGAATACTTTCTGCCAATATAGCTTCGTATATTCGAAACGAAGTATAACCATATCCTCTAGGTGCCAGCGTGAAAGTACTACGATTCAATATATTTTTGTATTCTTCAAATCCGACGGAATTATAAAAAGTGAAATTAGTATTGTTTTTAAATAATCTGTGCATATCTTTCCGACATTTGTGTGTATCGAATCTACCCATAAATGAACAAAAAATATTCCGTTCTTGATTTAAATATGGAAAACTGGGTAAACAAATCAAAGGAATAGTATAGTCACCTGCGTTTCCATAAAATAGATGTCTTCTCAAATTGTAAAAACGCTCTATACGGACACAATTTGATTTTATATTCAAGCCTCCACCACCTGCAGAAAATACAGTCAAATTACGTATAGGTTCTTTGATATAAATACCAGACGCGTATTGAACAATTGTAAAATATTTTTTTGTTTTATCTAACTTATGTAACCATTCATATAGGGGGTCTATATTTTCTCCGTAATTGTTTATCACATAGTAAGATGTCCAGAACACAGGTAGATATACAAGGTTAGTTTTGATATTATTACATTCTTTTGAAAAATAATCATAGCATATTTCTTCTATATTTTTTCCAGAAGAATATCCAGGATAATCTGATTTATAAGATGGTTGAAAAACGGCAGGGACATTTTCAATAAGCATGCGGAAAAACGATTATATTATTATATCATCATATTTATATAACTCATTTCAATGATAATCTATATTTGTGCTTTCAAAAATATGGATTACATAGAAGAAGCCAAGGTTTGCATAGAAAGTATCAAAACAAAGGGGAAATACAAAGGGACTATCTATTTGTTCACAGATATGGATGTATCTATTGAAAATGTTACTGTTATTAAAACACCGGTTGAATCTGTACCGTTGTCCGCATCATACCGTTTAAGATTTTTTGAACATATTAAGTTAGATGATATACCGTCAAATGAAATAGTCATGTATGTAGACACGGACATTGTAGCATTAAAAGAAATTCCCTCCTTTGATAGTATCAACGATAAAATAAATGTGTATGGTTATCCAGATAGAACACAAGAAGGAACTTCGTTTGCTGGACATATTACAAATGATAAACTATTCACAGAGAAAACTGCTATATGTAGTGGAATATTGTTATTCAAACCGAGTGAAAAAGTAAAAGAAGTATTTGACGATGCATACAATTTATATTTGAGCTTGATTAAAAAAAGAAGGGTACATAAAGTTTGGGAACAACCCGCATTGTGTTACACTATGACAAAATTTGATATGTGTGAAATATCATTAAATGATTATGTATACGAGGAGCGAAATGACTGTAAAAACGAAACCGCGGTATTCAATCACCTTTGTGCATTGAGAGGAAAAGATAGATATATCAAAATGAAAAATTTACTGGAAAGCTAGAATATTATTTGTAACAATCAACCACAATTGACATAGGTCTTCTAGGTTGCTGAACGCGAGAATCATTGTCTGGAGTTCTAGAAAGATATCCCAGCGAATAATCTATAGTATTGAGAATGGGTCGTTTTTCTTCGTCATAATAATGTAAAAAATCTATTTTGTTTTCATCAAAATTAGTAGATAATAATAATTGCTTCACTGATTGATAGGTAGGAAACCATACATGACCTCCTCGAATGACTTTCTTATTAACATTATCATATGACCCGCCTCCTCCTGCATCAAATACAATATTCCCTTCTTTGTCCTTCTTTGAGCGATTGTAAAGAATATCACATTCGTAGGTTGGCATAGATAGTCGAAATAATCCACCGGGTTTCAATATGCGATAGATTTCATTAATACATTCTTTCAAATTAGCATATTCAATATGTTCCATGACATCTTCAGATTGAACACTATCTACACTATTGTCTAATAATTCGTATGGCTTGGTAATGTCATGCTGAATATGCATGTCGTCGTGTTTCGTTAGAGACAGTCCTATGAAATTTTTTCCGGTAGAAGTCCTTCGTTGCATATCTAAATCCCCTAAATACAGATGTATGGTAGTATCATTAATAATTTGTTCAAATTTCATATACCTTTATATCATATATGAAATCTATAATATCAAACTAATTTGTTATGCTAATCCTTAATCAGTTCGTATTTTTGTATAACTTCTAATGGTACCGATACATTTTCTTTTTTTTTCAATATCACCATTCTTTCGTCGGAAGTTTTGTCTATGATATCAAAATAATCTAACACGATGTGGTATTGTGGTCTATTCAAAAAATCATCAAACGCGATAAAACTATTCGGATTCATTATATCCACACATTTCAAACAACACGCTGCTCGAAAACGCCCATCTATAAATACTAAATCAATATTTTGCTGTTCTTCTTTAGTTAGATTTCTCATATGATTACTGTAATTTATTTTTTGTTGTTCAGTTGCGTTTACACCTGGATTGCCCCAATTATTTGGTCGTGTATCCATTTCATTGAATATATATACAATCTTTTCTTTTTTAATTGTCCTTTTTAATTTTGTTTGCCATCGAATATCACTTTCAACGGAATAAATCTTTTGAATATTGTCTCTGATACTTGCCTGATAGGTACTGCCACCGGAACCATATTCAAAATAAATTTTGGAATTGTTCAAATATTTGTAAAACATTTTTTCGTCATTTGTACCTAAATGAGGTTTCATATAGTATACTTTTACATGATATATTCATGATGTTTACGAAATAACCGCATATTCAAATGTAACATTCCAGTCGTCATTTATCAATATTTTGTAACCATTTTCTGTTAACCTATTCATAAGTCGTTCGGTTTCGTTTTGAGAATCCTTGTTTTTCAACTTCAAATCAAATTCTATACATAAATATCTTGGAAATATGTTGTCGTCTAGCATATTGTTCAATACTTTTATTTCTGCACCTTCAATATCTAGTTTGAGTAAATCTATTTTTGTGTGATTGTGTTTTTCCATAAGTGATTTGATAGTATCTACGTCAACGATATCATACTCATTTCCAAACATATTTTCGATTATGGATTGTGAAACATAATTTGGATTGCGTTGTTTGTAAAATTTCAGTGTATCTTTTTTGTTCCAAAGTCCAATGGACTCGTAATAAAACTTATCAACATTCATATGTAAGTTTTTAATCTTAATATAATAATCTTTTTGTATATTTCCAGTAAACGGAGTTTTGTGCATACAATATTGTTTGAACTCTTCGAAATGATTCACTGCACGTCGTGTCGGGTCAATCAAAAATATATTGCAATTATACATAGAATTTATTATGGCATCAAACGATATGTCTTCACCTACACCGCCTGAATAAATAATACTAGTTTCATCTAATTCACAATTTTTAGGTAATAACCAACCTCCATATTCCGTACCGTGTTTGATAAGATTATTCATCTATTACAATACATGAATAATTAAAAAGGTCTAAACGTACGAAACGAAATATGTTTATCGCAATCCAGGTATACTTAACATAGATTTGTATTTTGCTAGTAATTCAGGTACTTTATTGCTGTTTCCTTTTGCATTGAATGAGCTGTCATTGTGTATTCTATGCAGTACCAATACTTCAGCTACATTGAAAAAATGTTTACCACTGAAACGTAATTGTAACCATTTATCATAATCTTCTACGCCATCATATTGCGAATTCCAAGTTGCATATTCTTTCTTTATCAAACAACTACTGTTTATTATGGGATTCACTTTGAAAAAGTCGTATTTACTGATGTTCCCCAATGGTATTTCTGGTACAATATCTTTATCTCCAAAATATTTGCATTGTGTACCTATCACATCATACTCCTCTATATAGGGTATTTGTTTTTCTAATTTTGTGGGAAGCCATTTATCATCGACATCCAATAAACATATCCATTCATATTTGCAGTATTTTACCATTTCATTCAGCGTAACAGATTTACCTTTTAACTGATGAAAATCAAACACCCGAAGATTATGAGATATATCTTCTAATTTTTTGGCAGTGGTATACACTTCAGAATTTTCTGGATGTCCGTTAATCCCTATAATTAATTCCCAATTTTCAAATGTTTGTAAAAAGACACTTGTTACCGCTTCGTTCAAATATTCTGCACCATTATAAACTGGTATCAAAATGCTAACCATTATATACTGTTGTAATGATTAAAAAACTCATGCTACAACGTATTACAATAATATTCTTTGGAACATAAACCATTTATCATATCGTGGATGTTGTTCTACATACAGCCGAAATATGTTTCTATTCTCACAAAAACAGTCTAGAATTATCATTTGGTCGTCTTTCACTAAATATTTGTGTGTAAAATACAACAATAGTTTTGAATAATAAATGGAATGCCATTTCTCTATCATAGATGAATGTAATACAAAGAAACCACCAGCAATAGATTGTTGTTTCACTAGTATAGGTTTTATAGGTAATCCATGTTCGTTACGATTGTCTATAGAATCTATCATTTGTTGTAGTTCTCGATGGTTATTATTAATTACAGCATAATGTATTAAGTTTTTGTCCATACTGTTTATTTTGTTGTTATCTGGCCAGTTGGTAAGGGCTTCTTTTGATAAATCATCGGGTCTATTGCGAAAATATCCTATATCACACCAACCAAAAAAATCTGTATTGAAATAATTGTTTTCTTTCGTCATTTTCACAAAATTTATTTTTTCAGACCAAAGCATGTTCACCATCCAATCTGTATCTTCATTTATTTCCGAGTTTTTTTCATGATTTGTTTCCCAATAATGTTTATATTGATAACCATGAAATTGAGTATGAGGAATAATTACAAAACGTATATTTTCTTTTCTATATTTTTTTAGATTTACATATCCGTCTTCATCAGTATACACTATTAAATAATAGTTATTTACATTTGATAACATAGAATCTATCCATTGTTGATATGTATCATTCGTATATTTTGCTTTGAAATTATACCAACATGTAGAAAAAGTAATATTTTTACAGGTCATTATATTGATATAATAATATATTTTTGTATCAATAATTCCTAATTTATTTTTTTACATATTTGATATTCCCATCTACTACATTTTGTGGATAATATTTGCTATCACTTTCTATAAATTTATATAATAAATCAAAGTATACATCTTTTAGATATAGCATGGTTTCATAATTCCAAATGAAATATTTCTCACTGCTTTTTATAATTTCTGATAAAATCAGTCTACTTTCTTTTGAATTATTTGCAATATCTTCATTTGTTCTATTGAATCTATTTCTTTTAGATATATTACTAAACGCATAATATCTAGTAGTAAGAACAAAATATAAATCCATATTTTTGAACTCTTCCCTAAATTGATTCAGGTTACAATATTGGTCTTTGAAACAATATGGTTGAGACCGATGTAATACTTTGATATTCGGATTTATAGACTTACAATGGCCATAACCGTCCCAATCATCTATATTCTTAGTAGCACCTAACGCATATGCTACTACCTTTGAAATAAATACACTATCTGAACTTTCTGGACCAGTTATTATGTATATACATAATATAGATAATATTCAAATGAACTTTACAACAACTCCTATTGTATTTGTATCCGGGCGTATGAACCCTCCTACCCCGGGTCACATAAAATTAATCATGGCAGCAGATGAAGAAGCTAGCAAAGTAAATGGTACAGTAAAAGTATATATTACTCAATCCGTCAACAAACCAACTATAGAAGAAATTTGTGGTTTCGATGAAGAATGTAAAAAAAGAAAAAAAGGTGAGCCGAAGTATGTAAGTGTAAAACATCCTAGATACCAAAATCCTCTTTCACCAGAATCAAAAAAAGAATATGTCGAAAAAATGTTAAGTAAACAATCTATCAAGACGACTATAGAAGTAGTGAATGACCCTACATGTAATGGTGTATTTCAAGCTAGATTATGTGCATTAAGAATACAACCCGACCCGAATAAAGTGTTTTTTGTTATGGGCGAAGAATTAGATGATATTGAAAATACTTCTCGCCAAACTTTTTGTGAAAAAGAGGTCAATATTGAAATAAATAATGAAAATCCGGGTATGCAGAAAGTTCATTGCATTCCAATTGTTCGAACTGATTCAGATGATATATCGGGTATGTCTGGTTCAAAAGTACGAAATTTAGCAGTACAAAATGATATTGAAAGTATACGAAAATTATATGATGTATACAAAGGGTATTTAGAACCAAATGATGTAGATGAATTGATAAAAAAAATACAAATTGGTGTCAAACTTACAGTTGTTATGAGTGACGACAGTTCAAATAAAAGATTACGTACCCAGGGTGGTATCAAAACAACAGCCAAAGCAACTAAACTGAAGAAAAGAAGAAAAACGTCCAAACGAAAAAACAAAATTATACGTAAACGAAGATAAATGCGCTACGTATTGTCTTTGAAAATTTGTCGTGTATCAAAATACAGCATATTTTCTTTGTATTTATCGTCTAGATACAGTCCAATTGCGTGGTCTTCGATAATGTGTTTACAAATATCTTCTTTTTTGGAAATGAGACTTTCAGTAGCAGATTTAGAAAGAAAATAGAACCGTCCATTGCAGTAAATACATTTTTTCAGTAATAAATCTCTAGGCAGACAATCATGCACTTTATAATACTGACTAATATGGTCTGGTACATTCACTATGAATCCTCCATATTCGTGTTTAGGATTATCAATCAAAAATTGGGGAAAATCATCAAAAAATGATTCCTCTATCAACATTTGGTCATCATCCGTTTTGAAAATATATTTGTAATCAAATTCTACATTCACAGCTCCTAGTGCATGTACTACTTTGGTCGGTAAAGAGTTATAATCGTCTTTTGTATTTACATATAATATATGTTCCGTTTCATCGAAGATGTAATCCGTATTGGATTGAGAACATTTATCGACGTCACCAATCACATGATAATAGGCAATGTTATCGGGCAGTGTTTTCAACCAGGTTGTCTGTTGTAGCGCCTTGTTTCTGTATTTGTGACAATTCAGAATCAGAAAAACAAAATCTTTTTGCATTGTTACAATCAATACAAAAGTATATTTATATGGAAATAATGAAACAATATAAATATATGTGTGTCACATTAATAAGGCTATGGTAAAAGGATTTTATATTAATTTAGATAAGCGACCGGATAGAAAGGTACACTTTGAACAACTACAAACCAAACATCCTTTTTTTGCAGGATTAGAACGGTTTGCTGCATGTGAACATGTGAATGGAGCAGTTGGATGCGGACTTTCGCATATAGCAGTATTAAAAAAATGTTTACAAATGGAAGACGATGTTTTTATGATATGCGAAGATGACCTGATAATCACAAATGAAACCAATTTGGACAATATGATTGAGTCTTTTGATGTGTATGGAAATTGGGATATAATTACGTTGACTCCACGTGGTGATGCAAACGCAAATCAATCACTTGATAATAACTTTATTAGAATAGAAAATAATCAAACTACTACAGGTTATGTTATAAAGAAACATTTCATATCGAGGTTGATTAGCAATCTAGAAGAAGCTATTGGCGGATTGATGTCGGGTGGAAACCCAAATATATTTTCAATAGACCAATACTGGAAACGTTTACAAAAGCATTATGGGTTTTATTATTACAAACATATTTATGCTGGTCAAATGGTGGGATATTCAGATATAGAAAAGAAATTTGTTAATTACAACGACCGTTTTATGAAACAATAGTTGCCATAAATAGTGCATGTAAGACAAATATTTTATGAATATACTATATATTTTAGTTATAATGGATTTATACAAAAACGATAAAATACATGGTGTACCTGAAGGAGTTTCTTATGGTCAATATGATAGAGTAGACGAGTTGAACAATCGAATGAACGCACGAAATATTTCCGATAGCGCATTGGAACCAAACTTCAATATCCGTCCGGTGTCTACAAAGTATGCCCATTTTCCAATAATGGACAGACAACCCGATATAAGGGAACAACCCAAAATCTATCCCAATTACAGATTAAATAGCAATTTCAATCCAGGAAATGACAGAGCTCCTGTTTCTGGATATTTTAGCAATGTTGATTTAGAAACAAATTTACGAAACCAGAATTTTGCATTACAACATGGAGCGCCTCAGGGTGTATATGTACCGACCAGCGAAAGTGAATTATACAAAGTACATGTTGTTTCTCAACCTACGGAGCAACCTCATCCTGATTTGTTTACGCAAGAATCTTTCAGTAAAGCTGTTCATCCTAATTTGCAAAATACGCAAATAGGAAATGATAGATTTTTTAATCATACCCGAACACAATTAAGGGATACAATGTAATTGTTTTGCTACTTATAATATATAGAATCACTATATATTATACATTCTTATGATTTATTCCATATATCATATATTAACTACTACCAACCCGAATTTGATAAGTTTGAAATGGACACTGATATTGGCAATCATTTTATTGCTGCTGCTTATTTATCGTTCCTTACAACCAAAAACAAACAGCGAAGGGTTCCAACAAAAGGAACCCTTTGTAATGAAACGTAACGAGGATACGATGGACATGTTTTATGCAGAGCTGTACGATTCGTTGCATGATGTTTCTCGAAGGGCAGACAGCGAATTGATTCATATTATCAACACAACAAGTCCTTCGACCAACCAGAGTGTGTTTTTAGATGTGGGTAGTGGAACGGGTTATGTGGTGAATGAGTTAGCTGAAGCAGGATATACTGCTTACGGTATTGATAAATCAAAAGCTATGGTTGAATATGCACAGTCTATGTATCCCGACATTGAGGTACTCAATGGTGACATTTTAGAACCAATGAGCTTTGAGAAGGGAACATTTACACATGTTTTGTGTACGTATTTTACCGTATACAATTTTAGAGACAAAAAACAGTTTTTCAGAAATTGTTACCATTGGATGCAACCAGGTGGATATTTAATACTACATTTAGTGGATAAAGATAATTTTGAACGAATTATACCACATAAAATGGCTGTCTCGTCTCGACGCAAGGAGTCCACGCGTAGTAAAGTCAGGATAAATGCTATTTTTGATGATTTTGAATATATTGGTAACTATGACATATCATCCGAGACACCTGACGTTACCTTTACTGAAACAATGACGGATTTAGAAACAAAACACATACGTCAAAACGAAATTACTTATCATATGGAAGATATAGAAACGATTCTGGAGTATGCGAAGGTATCCGGTTTTTTATATCACGCAAAAACAGACATGCACGTCATGAATGGAGACGCTTATCAATATTTATATTATTTCGAACGACCGTTGTAAACATATTTTTATAGCATAGTGAAAATTTTTGGCTGCATACTTAATATTATTTTCATGCGGAAGAATTTAGCAACAATAAATGTTTCCAATTGTTATAGCGTGAGTCATGTTGCATTACATGTTGAGTGTATTCACTTTACTCATATTATTTTTTTTTGCATATATCAAGCTCAGGTATCCTTTTTGGAATAACCAACCAGTATATCATTCGTATGATATACTGCGAAAACTATGCAGAGAGCCTTTTATTGTAAACTCGAACAAACCAAGAAAAACCAAATTCTATGAACCAGTATTCGTAAAAACAAAAGAATATATAAATATCAGGAATGATTCAAAGGAGCATTTACTGAATGCGATTCAGTGTTTTTACATAAGTACAGATAGAATTTTACATACTATCAAGAAAGAAGATGTAAATGCATATTTAACTGGACAGTCAGAGCTAAGTTATGTTTCTATTTATTATGATAGATATTATGAACAGTTATGTGACTTATCTGGTTCTCGCATAGTTACGAATTATTCTCCCGTTGGATGTATAACTTCTAGAAAGCTTAATTTTTGGTATGTCAATTATTCTAGTCAACATAAAACTAATTATACAGAGATGCCTATCTATTTCATAGACTATTTATGTGTAGACAGAAGTAAAAATCAAACAGCAACCTATCGAAAATTATTACAGAGCCACGAATATAATTGTAGAATCGAGAACCCAGGTATTTCATGCAGCCTGATAAAAAAAGAAATAGAATTATTTGATGGAATAGTACCGTTTGTAAAATATGATACATATACCTACAAACTACGCGACAACTCGATACCTAAGTTACCCCCCCATTACTATACCATACAACTTACTGGTGAAAATCTGGATAACTATATCGACTTTTTTTATTCAAATAATGATTATTGTTCAAAAACCAAACTGTATGATGTTCTCGTTTTTCCCGATATAGGAAACATTCAACAATTGATATCACAAAAGTTATTGTATATTTATTGTTTGAAATCGAAAACAAATATATATGGATTCTATTTTTTCAAAGATGCCAACATGTACTATGAAGACATGGATATGAATACACTGCAATTTTCGGCGAGTGTAATGAACTGTTTATCACCTATGATTTTTTATACGGGCTATGTACACTCTTTACAAGATATTTTGAAAAAAGATAAAACGAAAACGATGATGTTATTTGAGAACATAGGACATAATTCTATCATATTGAAGGAATGGAGTAAAAAATATTCTCCAATCTTTACAAATAAAACTGCTTATTATAATTATAATTTTGTCCACCCATATAGCCCTATGCCACTGAACCGAGTATTTATATTGAATTGAATCAATCGTGTTATTTTTTATTTTCCTGCATTTTGTATATACTATATATATATATACAAACATGGCAAATTGGTTAGATTTATCCAACAATGCGAACTGTTTCGAATCCATGTACGTTAAAGGGTTCGTTGATATTAGCGGTGGGTCACTGCAATTACGCAACGCTGATAACCATTTATTGGTCGGCGGCGATGCGAGTTTCAATGGCGGAGTTTATTTAGGAGGAAAAAAATTAGGCGATACTGATGTAGTAGAATCTATTACTTTTACAGGCGGTCCTAGTTATCAACTCGGTCAGGATATTGATGGCGAAGCTGCAGGTGACTGGTCCGGACATTCAGTATCGATAAATGGTGACGGCACCATTGTCGCTATTGGGGCTCGCTATAATGACGGCACTGCTACAACTGGAAATTATGGTCACACACGTATTTATCAGTATGATTCTATTAATGATATTTGGAATCAACTTGGCCAAGACATTGATAGCGAAGCTTCAGGTGACGAATCCGGATATTCAGTATCGATAAATAGTGACGGCACCATTGTCGCTATTGGGGCTCTATATAATGACGGCAATGGTTCAAATGCAGGTCACGTTCGTATTTATCAGTATGATGATACTGTTTGGAATCAGATAGGGCAAGACATTGATGGCGAAGCTTCAACTGACTATTCCGGAAATTCTGTATCGATAAATGACAGCGGCACCATTGTCGCTATTGGGGCTTCCAGTAATGACGGCACTGGTGATTCAAGCATGGGTCACACACGTATTTATCAATATGATTCTGGTAATGATATTTGGAATCAAATAGGCCAAGATATTGATGGCGAAGCTAAAAATGACCAATCCGGATATTCTGTATCGATGAATAGTGACGGCACCATTGTCGCTATTGGGGCTCCCTATAATGACGGCACTGGTGCAGGTAATGAAGGTCACGTCCGCATTTATCAATATGACGGTACGGTTTGGAATCAATTAGGGCAAGATATTGATGGCGAAGCTGCAAGTGACTATTCCGGAAGGTCTGTATCAATCAGTAGTGACGGCAGTCGTGTCGCTATTGGGGCTGAACAGAATGACGGCACTACTACTTATTATGCCGGTCACGTCCGCATCTACGAATATGATTCTGGTAATGATATTTGGAATCAGCTCGGCCAAGACATTGATGGCGAAGCTAAAGGTGACTATTCAGGAAGTTCAGTATCGATAAATAGTGACGGCACCATTGTCGCTATTGGGGCGAAATATAATGACGGCACTGATACATATAATGAAGGTCACACACGTATTTATCAATATGACGGTACGGTTTGGAATCAATTAGGGCAAGATATTGATGGCGAAGCTGCAAGTGACAATTCAGGATGGGCAGTATCGATAAGTGATGACGGCAGTCGGGTCGCTATTGGGGCTTACTATAATGAAGGCACTACTACTTCTAATGCCGGTCACGTCCGTGTTTATGAACTCGAACATACCAAAAACTACGTCCAAGTACTCAAGCAACTCCCTCTTCAAATCGGCACCGAAACCCAGCGTATCGGCTACGCCGCCGATATCAGTGGCATTGTCGACATTAGCGGCGCGCTCTTTACCCACGGTGATGCCAGCATGAACGGCAATCTCTATGTTTCCGGCGATGTGACTATCGATGGAGCATTGTCCTTTGGCAGCGCCACGATAGCCGCTAGCAATATCGCCTTTTCCTCGGATATTTCGATGAATGACCGGTTGTTCGTGAATGTGAGCGATGTGGATTATGACGGTATTAGTGGATATTTGACTACAAAAGTTATTGCAGAAAATCCATCTATTACGCAATTAGGCAATGATATTGATGGCGAAGCTGCTGATGACGAATCAGGAAAATCAGTATCGATAAATAGTGACGGCACCATTGTCGCGATTGGGGCTCCCAGAAATGACGGCAATGGTGCTGATGCAGGTCACGTCCGCATCTATCAATATGATTCTGGTAATGATATTTGGAATCAATTAGGCCAAGATATTGATGGCGAAGCTTCCAGTGACCAATCAGGATTTTCTGTATCGATAAATAGTGACGGCACCATTGTCGCTATTGGGGCTTACTATAATGACGGCACTACAACTAGTGGAAATTATGGTCACGTGCGTATCTATCAATATGATTCTGGTAATGATATTTGGAATCAATTAGGGCAGGATATTGATGGCGAAGCTGCAAGTGACATGTCAGGATATGCCGTATCGATAAATGATGACGGTACTATTGTCGCTATTGGGGTTCCCTATAATGACGGCAATGGTTCAAATGCAGGTCACGTCCGCATCTACGAATATGATTCTGGTAATGATATTTGGAATCAGCTCGGCCAAGACATTGATGGCGAAGCTGAAAATGACAGGTCAGGAATAGTATCGATAAATGGTGACGGCAGTCGGGTCGCTATTGGGGCTTACTTAAATGACGGCAATGGTAATATTTCAGGTCACACACGTATTTATCAATATGACGGTACCATTTGGAATCAACTCGGCCAAGATATTGATGGCGAAGCTACATTAGACTATTCGGGACAATCGGTATCGATAAATGGTGACGGCACCATTGTCGCTATTGGGGCTTACTATAATGACGGCACTGCAACTTCTGGAGATTATGGTCAGGTCCGCATCTATCAATATGACGGTACCGTTTGGAATCAACTAGGTCAAGATATTGATGGCGAAGCTGCTGGTGACCGGTTAGGAAATTCTGTATCGATAAATGACAGCGGCACCATTGTCGCTATTGGAGCTCCCAATAATGACGGCACTGATACAACTGGAAATGCAGGTCACACACGTATTTATCAATATGATTCTGGTAATGATATTTGGAATCAACTTGCCTATGATATTGATGGCGAAGCTACAACTAACTATTCAGGATGGTCTGTATCGATAAATGGTGACGGCACCATTGTCGCTATTGGAGCTTTCTATAATGACGGCACTACTACTTCAAATGCAGGTCACGTGCGCGTCTATGAACTCGGGCATACTACCACGACCACCCCCATTTACCAATCAATCCATAGTGATGTCGACTCTTCCGGTACTTTTTCCGCGGATACAGACTTAAACAATACCATGATTGTTCCTGGTAACATTACTGTAGTAGATTCTTCCAGCAACAGCTACGGTTCTTATACGGTCTATACCGACAAAGCCGCTACCAATTTCTTCAGCGTCGGCAAAAGTGCCTCCCATGTATTCAATATCGTGGACAAAGACAATGCTGGTGTCTACATGGCCTCCGGCAGCACCAGTTTTACCTCCACTTCGGATGCTCGTCTGAAAACCGCCATTGAGCCACTCGAGGATGCCACTGAAAAACTGATGCAATTGAAGCCCTGTACATACAAATGGAAGACCCAGGAAGAAGCCGACCCGAAGAAGCATGTAGGGTTCATTGCCCAGGAAGTAGAAGCCCTGTTCCCGAATTTGGTGAACAAAAACGACGGCACCGACGGAAGCACATACAAAGGCGTGGCAACAACCGATATGATACCATATTTGGTGAAAACATGCATATCAATGGATGAGCGAATTAAGAAAATCAAGGAAAAAATACAGATTCTCAAGCAATAATTTGATACAAATTTTAACTATGGTTTCCCCTATTATATTTTCGATAATCATAACCTATTGACCAGGAGCCATAAGAATCACAGTACCCAGAACAAAAGTAATATGTACATCCAAATATATCTTTATGAATAATGCCTTCATCGTTAACATAGATTTCTTTTTCGCACATATCATTATCACAATATGTGCAATTTACAACATAGTTCAATTCACATAATACGTCATTCAATAGTACTCGATGTTCTGGATTATATTCATATATCAGCAGTTGTATCTCTTTTGGAAGGTTATTAAAAAGAGTGGTCACCTCCATTGTCAATATTATATTATTTGCGTTATATAATTACTATAAAGTAGTTATATAATTATCAATTTTATACAAAATCAACGTTTGTATGTACCCGTACGGGCAAAAGAATCAACCACAAAGATGACAAAAACACCTAAAAAAGTATATAAAATAAATTCTTCTGTAATGTTGTCAGTTTTTTCATGTTGCTGGGCTTCCAATAAATGAATCATATAGTTGATACGTTCCGTAAGTTTGTCATTGTTACCAGTTGAGTGTTGACTATTGTTTGTAGTAATGCCCATATTCGCATAATACGGTTTATTGCCAGATTGCTCGTAACTTTTAGTATAGTTGCTTAATTTTTCGTTTCCATTATCGTTTGCCCCATAGTGAGAGTCGTTGTTCTGTTTCTTATATTTATGGGCGGTAGATGCTTCTAAATAAGTAGATATAGCAGGATTGTAGTCCTTTGAATATTCAACACTTTGCATATCTCGTTTCGATTGGATAGTAGGTGGTTCTATCGGTTGAAAGTTACCCATTTCGGTTTCATCATCAGCACCTACAGTCGACATCTGGTTGAGCAGGTCATTCACGCGTTCGCTCCTCTCGTTAGAAATATTCTGCATATCTTCCATACTGGTAGGTACCAGCTTACTAGACCCATAATAAGTATTTTTGTCATCATTATCATTATCATCATCGTGTGACAGTTTCTTTTTGATGGTTTTTCTCATAGCAGGAGCACGTTTTTTAGGCGTGTCGCTATTATTCCAAGCCGACGCAGATGTTACTAAAGAAGACATAATATTTATTTATCACTTAAAAAATAAGTATATTTTATTTCAAGTGATATAATCTCAAAAAACGTGCAAAAAAATAATAGTATGATATTACATAAATGAAAAATATTTTAAGTCAATTCATCCCAATAATTGTAATTTATTTGTCCTTGTCTTATTCTAATGAGTTCGCATTGTTCTCGCATAGTGTTTTAGGAAAGTTATTAGCTGTATTCATAATAATATATTATACAGTTTTAGATAGAACCATCGGTTTACTGATATGTTCTGTTATTATTTGGTATTATCAGAATGAAGTTGTAGAAAACATGCTAAATATGGACAGCTTAATGAACACGATATTCAACCCAGAAAAGGTGGAAAACGAAGAAGACGGAGAAGACGAAAAAAAAGACACTGAACATGGTATCGAAGGTATGCAACCAATAAACCCTACTAAAAACAAAGAGTTGACAACAGAGGAAACTATGTCAAACATTGAAAAAACGTACCAACCAGAAAACAGGGTAGCGACCAGCTTCGAAACTACACAAAAGAAAGACGGATATCCAGTTGAATTTAGAAAACAGTATTGTGATGGCAATATATTGAAATACAAAGACATGAATGTGCGAGGAGATATGATAGAACATGTATTTCCCGAAGTGAACTACAAAAAAGAAACTTGCAATCCGTGCACTGCGTCATGTGATTTTTCAATCATAGAAAATCGCATGAAAACAGAATCGCAGCTAATTCCTAAATCATCGAAAGATGAAAAAATTATGTGATACTAAATTATAGTGAACATGAAAAAAAATACTATGACAGAAATACTAGAATATCTACATTTACATATTAAACGTATTAATGATAGTAAAATATTCGCAGGTATCATGATAATCACATTGAATATAGTGTCCAGATTTGTAAACATCAAATTAAGTAAAAGTGTTGAGTCATATTTAAAATATACATTTAGCAAATATGCTTTAGTTTTTACAATCGCATGGATGGGAACGAGAGACATATATATAGCAGGAACTATTATGCTGATTTACGTGATAATTATGGATTATTTATTGGATGATGATAGTATGTTTTGCATACTACCGGAAGAATTCAAAGATTATCACCAAACCTTGCTAGAAAATGACGGAGAGAACGCGGCGGTTTCCGAAGAAGATGTTAAAAAAGCAGAGAAAATAATTGAACGTGCTAAACAACAAAAGAAAGGAACGTCGGTCGAAAGTTATCAAATGAAATAAATTGAAATAAATAGAAATGTAGGTGTATATTTCTATTTATCATAATACGAACAATTAAATTATGTGTATAGTATAACTAGTAAAAATGGCTGAATTTATTCATACACATATGAGAACTCGTTCCGGAGCGAAAAATATAAGCAAAGGGGCAGAAGAAGAAGAGAGACAGGAACAGTTGAAAGAAAAATCTATCCTTACAAACGATAGTTTAGATACCTATGCTTTGAAGATAATGATTGAAACGAATATCAATAATGAGATTCTACCGCTTACAAATGATATATTATATGTTTCTCCAGAAGATATCAAAGAACAATCATTAAAAGTGTCTCTTAACAAATACCCGTATTTTACATATAAATATGAATTCCCTTTATCCGAATTGAAACAAATAAGAAACTACAAAGACAGAATCAATATATTTTTCAATGAATCCGAATTCAATCGTGTAATGACCCGAGGCATTCAAATAAAAAATTTCGAAGATGAGAATGAAAAAAACGCTTTGATTGAAAAAAATATATTGACAATGCTTGAAATATTGCTACCAACGAAGTTTCCAATTGTTGATAATCTACACACCTCGCTTGATTATGTTACAAATATATCCTCTACCAATCCTTTAACTTTCGATAAAACCAAAATCCCTATGTTCTCGCATATCAATCTAGGTGGAAAGGAATACACCGTCGATAAGGTAGTTTTATACAATGATATTATCAATCATCCTTTGTATTATCAGTTGATTAAGAATACGATAAATTTTCAAAACTGGGCAGAACAAACTGGCAATGAAATATATATCAAAGAACCTAAATCAAAGTTCCCACCTGGTAAGCAGGACGAATTACAATATATCAATTATGAAAATTCAGAATTATTGTCATACAAAGAACCAAATCGCAGTATAAATCACCAAAAGTTCCAGGATTATATCAACAATCACAGTAAGTTGATAAAAAATGTAAATTATGTTGAGAAGTACCACAAACTCATCAAATATTTATACAATCGTTATTTTTTAGGAACGTTTATTGAGCCGGGAAAAGAGTTTACCGAAGAAGAAATCAATGAATTTGATAGCATATTGACTACACAGACCGGTTTATGTACAATTGATACAAAAGACATATCGAATCCTACAAAGGAAATATATGTTCGTATTGAAACACACGACCAAAAAATAGATGACTCTACTGTGAAAGACATCAAGTGTTATTACTATGGAGAAGTGTTAGGTAACAAATTACAACAAATGATATTGGGTATATCACCGAAATCATATTTTGTAAAAGAAACCTCCTCATATCCTGAAAAAAATGCATCAAACATATTTGATACCTCATCTAAGTCGGGGGTAACAAAAAATAGAAATATATCATCAGAAAAAATAGATATCAAAAAATTTACCGAAGAAGATATCAGCAAAATAAACAATATTTTTCTATCAAAATTAGATGAGAAATGGAGCAATAAGCCTGGAACAAAAAAAACAGGCGAACGTATAAAATCATTACTTACCGGTATCAATGAAAAAGTAAACTTTGTAAGCAATAAGGAGTATAATTCATTGAAAACTAGACACGACGAAAGGGACCTTATTAAAGATATACTAAAACACAAATTTTTACCGGTATTCGTTAACAATAAACAAATAAACGGTAAACTAGGGAAAATATTATTAGGTTGGACAAAACAGCTGAAATCACCTAATCAATATTACAAAGAATTGATTGAATTATTGAAAGAGATAGATTCTTTTATTTTGACAATAAAAAACATTGTTTCTAATAATGAAATTGATTTGAAAAGTATGAAAAGAGAGGGTAACAAGACATATGACAAGTATCGTTTTTTGTACAATTACCAAAAGGAGGTACTGAAACTCTATGAATTTGTAGTAATATTTGTAGTATACAATACGCTGGAAAAGTTGCAAAAATCTACTGATTATGAACTCCCTGAAAATAAATATGGTAAATTAGTAATACAGGGTGGAAAAAGGACAAAATATACACGTAAACATCGAATCAATAAAGACCATCGTAAAACAATGAAAAAATAATTATTTAATTTTGTAATATTTATTATGAAATTAAATAAGAATAACTATATTTAAGTGAATTTCGCTGTACCATTTACAAATTTACCAACGACAGGTCCTACATCTTCGTCATCTTCAATAGAGTAGATAATACCATGTTGTTCATTTGTCGTATAATATGTCTTACCATCAACTTCTATCTCAAATACTTCTTCCTCCTCCTCTTCCTCCTCCTCTTCCTCTTCCTCCTCCTCTTCCTCTTCCTCCTCCTCTTCCTCCTCCTCTTCCTCTTCCTCCTCCTCTTCCTCCTCCTCTTCCTCCTCTTCCTCCTCTTCCTCCTCTTCAGCTTCCTCCTCCTCTTCCTCCTCGGCTTCCTCCTCGGCTTCCTCCTCCTCCTCCTCAGCTTCTACTGATTCCTCCTCCTCGGCTTCCTCCTCCTCCTCCTCCTCAGCTTCTACTGATTCCTCCTCCTCTTCCTCCTCCTCCTCATCCTCTTCCTCCTCCTCATCCTCTTCCTCCTCCTCAGCTTCCTCCTCCTCCTCAGCTTCTACTGATTCTTCCTCCTCTTCCTCCTCCTCCTCAATGCTCCAGTCATCACATTTGTATCCCAGTTCAATAAGACTATCTTCTTGTTCCTGGAAACACAGTGTACATAGTGTTTTCTCGTCTGTCATATTACTAGATTCGCTTTTATACACGATATGGATAGAATTTTTATGACAATCTACAGAAATGGCACATGAATCACATGTAACGTATCTATCTTCCTCCTCCTCGGCTTCTACTGATTCCTCTTCTTCAGTATCATCTGTAATAGCTAACATGCAATATTTTTTTTTACATTTTGTGCAATCAGGATAATCGTTTGTTGTAATAAACCCACATTTATTACATTTATATTTCTGATAATATACGTCAACTTCCTCATCCTCATCCTCATCCTCATCCTCATCCCTTTCCTGATACTGAATAGTAGGTCTGTTGATAAAAGCTGTTTCATATTCGTCTGTATATATTCTATCTTCACGAACTCGTTCATCTTTCTTATCAAAACTATACGTAATATTTTCATTGTCAATGTCAGTATCTTTGGTCAAATCAATAATATCAAGAGGCTCCTTTTTTACATGTACCGGTCGGTCGGGTTGTTTATTTGTACAACATTTACAGTCATCCCTGCGAAACTCAGGCAATGAATAAATTAGATTTTTCAACGAGTAATTTTCCTTTTGTAGTTTTTCATTTTTGCGTATCAACTTCTTCACAATAGGCAGCTCGAAAAGAGCTTTGTAGTTTTCCTTATAATTATGCGACTTCATCATTCTATGTACCTCTATTGTATTGGCAATAATATTGTCAATTTTATAATAGAATAAAGTATGATTCTTTATTCTATTTAACAAACTATCTTATGCCATGAAGGGGGGAATAAATCATGTAGACTTTTAACACCATGACTTTTCCCAAACCATAGAGATGGGTAACAAACACATTTATCAGCGTTTTCGTTCATATAAGCTCCCCACCAACTAAACGTGCTATTAGCAATAATATTTGAATCACAGCACGACATAAGTAGCATTTGTTGCCAGTCGCAAATTTCATTATCCACCCTTACAAAGGCAATGGTTTTGTGGGTAGCGTTGATAGTTTGAATCATCAGGTTTACAATAGGTATATCTTCCTTTTCACAAAAATACAATACCTGTATATCGTCTCGATGAGATATTTTTTTTAGTATCATACTCAAAGCATTTATATAATAGTTTTCCTTCATTACCGGATGAATATGCTGTTTATTTTTATAGTCACCTAACCTAAAATGCATACTTATATTGTATTTGTTTTCCATCAATTGTTTATTATCATTATAAATGCTAGTTTGTTGCGAGGTTAAATTTATCATAGTTTTGATATCACCCCAATAATCCTGGAAGTATTTATAACTCTGGAAATAGCCAAACAATGATAGATATTTGACGTTATCAACATAAGGAAAAGGAGTGTATTGAAACCCTGGTTCATTATATCTAGGAAAGTTATCGATATATGGAACGAGAAGGCTGTTATTAGAACCATACGTAGTATATCCAATGAGGTCTTTGAGAAAGGTATCCCAAAAAGTATATCGTAATGCTCCCGTAAGTAATTCTTTCGAATACTTAAACACAAACGTGCAGTTATGTTTTTTTGCATAAGCAATCGTCGCAAATATTTGAAACAATTGGTTTCCCAAACCTCCCATCAAAAAACATGAAATACATTGCATGATATAAATATAGGGTTTAATAAACTATATTTATATAGTTTTACGCAAGTTCAATGTATTAAAAACCAAAGTTTTCGCGCATAATCTCATTTTTAGAAGGACCCTTTAGTTTTTCACTCTGTCTTTTCACTTTGTACCCAGACGTTTTGCTAGCATTACCCGGTTTATTATATCGGTCGTTGCTATCTTCGGTATCCTCGTGAAGTTCTGGTAGTATTCGAGTAAGTGGTTTATCGATGATTAGAAGCATATGTTCAGATTTCATCAATTTGCGATATTCTTGTATACTAAGATTGCCATAAAATTTATCTAACAGATAATGAGGGTCTGGTGCAGGGCGAATATTCTTTTTATAATTATAAACCTTACCATAGATACGATTTAGAAGTTGATATCTTTCAAATTTGGCAGAGTCGTCAATATTTTCTTTCAATAAATACGCAACGGAACATTCTGGTCTACAAAAGGAACCATAGCCAGTTGTGTTACCATCTATTTCATATTTTGGAATATAACATGATGGATTATCAAATTCATAAGTACACCAGAAACAGGCGGATTTTTTATCAGGATTAGAATCTTTGTATAATTGTAATTTTAGTTCTTTCAATTTGAAATTAATATCTTTCAGACTCAAATGTAAATCTTCCTCTTCTAAGTTTACATCATGCACATTGGACTGACATTTGCTGCAGATATCAATGTGTGTAACATTTTTTTCATTATCATATGCAGGAACATTTGCATTGTTTTTATCGTCGATTAAATTATAAGATTTGAATAAAGTGTCATTGTCGTAGGCCATTATATTTGGAGGCACAACCGGTTTGTATGCTAAGGGGTCGTTCAAATTATTATTAGCATCACTATACTCTTTAATATCGTCAAGACAGCATTTCAGATGCAAAATAACATTTGTAGTTTGATGGATATCATCCATATTTTCTATGGGTTTAACAATAAGTTTCCCCCCTTTTGGTTTGCGCCCCCTCTTTTTAGGAATAGGTGGTTCTTCTGGAACATCAGGTACAGTTTGATTTTCAATTTCAGATTTCTTCTTACGTCCTCTCTTTTTCTTGATGGGTTCTGTGGTATCTACTATAGTATCCATGGTTATTGTAAAAAAATGCATATAATATTTATATTGTTTCACAAATGTTTTTATGCAATTAACTTTCCTCGCCCATTTTATTATAACAACAACGACATAAAGGAATATAATTGGTTGACCCAATTGCTACCTGACTAGTTTCATTTGTGATACGATATGAAAAGATAGCTTCATTATCGCATTGATTGCAGTTAGAATGCAATTTGACAACATTGTCACACAAAGGAATGAGATTCAATAAATTTCCAAATTTATTTCTTTTGAAATCACTATCCAACCCACATACATATACTTTTTTTTTCATCTTCTCAACAAGTTCTACTACAGACTCGTACACATCTTCGAAGAATTGACCCTCGTTAATCAATATGATATCAGCATCTTTGATAACAGGACTATCTAACAAACTGTGAATGGTGCTAGAAAATATACATGGAATCATTACCTGATTGTGAGTGGATAACATTTTATCATGATATCTAGTATCCATAGAATAATTAATGACACTAATTTTTTTCGACGAGCGATTATATTTATTATATATTTCAATAAGACGGGTAGTCTTCCCTGAAAACATTGGTCCCAAAATTATTTCAAGAAACCCAGTAGACATGTCAGTAGATGAATGTGAAGTCATTAGATAAATAAAAGGGCAAGTGTTTATTCAATTTTTGTAGAAAATTATATTGTAGTATAAGCACATAAATAAAATGATATTAATAATTCAATGCAATCTATTGATAATATACCATGGGTAGAAAAGTATCGACCAACAACATTCGATAATATCGTATTAGATAAAATGAACAGGCAAGTATTTGAAAATATTTTGAAGAATAAATATTTCCCAAATTTATTATTTTATGGGCCACCTGGTACAGGAAAAACAACGTCAATTATAAACATAATAAACGAATATAACAAGCGGTATACAAAGAATAGCAAAGGTTCCGTAATTCATCTGAATGCATCAGATGAACGAGGCATTGATATTATTCGAAACCAAATTTTACAATTTGTAAAGACGAATAACTTTTTCGAAAACTGTATAAAATTTGTTATACTCGACGAGGTAGATTACATGACAAAGAATGCTCAACAGGCGCTGAAATATTTATTGCAATCGTGTAATTATAATGTTAGGTTTTGTTTAATTTGCAATTATATTAGCAAAATAGATGAATCTTTAAAAAACGAATTTATATGCATTCGGTTCAACCAATTGCCCAGAAAAGATACAGGGGATTTTATAAGAAACATATGTAAAAATGAACAAATAAATGTGAATGATGCTCAGATAAACCAATTATTAGAAGTATACAATTCAGATATTCGGAGTATGATAAATTACATACAATTGAACAAAGATAGTACTGCAAACTACGATTATGTTTTATCGAATGGAATATTAGAAAGAATACACACATATTTGTTGGAAAATATAGATAAGAAAACGATAATTACATATATTCATGATATAAGTATACAGCACAATACGGATAAAAAGAGCATATTAAAGAAATATCTGAATTATGTTATAAGAACTTATCCGAAAATGGTTTCCAGCGAATTTTTAACAGTAGTTGGTAATGTATTGCATATCAACGAATTGAATATTCAAAATGCAATGAAATATCTAATACTCAAACTGCAGCAATTGTATAGTACAAAAATTGATTCGTAGAACAACATAAAGCTATCTATATTATTTTAAAAATGACAAGTATAGATGACGAGTGGAATCTATTCCTGAATGGTAGTAGCGATGATATCACATTTAAAATAAACAAGGAGGATAGTTCTATAAATCCGGATGTCGTACCAATATGTGAAGAATTGTATATATCTACAACAACCAAAGTATTGTTTCTGAACAGGGCTATAGATATATATACAGTATTTTGGAAGTTGCCGATATTAGATTATACTATTCCTACTAATGGGATAGTGAAAAAACAAATGAAAATCATATCAAAAACACCCGAAGAATTTGAAGAATATTCCGAACAGTTGAAAGAGCTTAAATACTACAATGAACACATTATTAAACAAATACGAAACCCTAGTGCACGTAGAATCAAATTTAAAGATGAAAGAAAAATCACAATCGGGCTATCGAAAAAAGATATTATGAATTGCAGAGGGAAGGTAAAAAATGCATTTTACAATTGTTTTGCACTTATCATTCGATTTTTATACGAGGGTCAATACAAAGAAATTCATGTCAAGGTATTTAATACCGGTAAATTAGAAATACCGGGAGTATTGAATGACCATTTATTGAATGATGTCAAGGCATTGGTACTTGAATTTATTCGTCCACATACGGACGAGGAATTGTATTATATTGAAAAAAATACAGAAGAAAACGTATTAATCAACTCAAACTTCAATTGTGGATATTTTATAAACCGGGATAAGTTGTACACAATTATCAAAGGTGATAAATATAGGATTGAAACCGCATACGACCCTTGTAGTTATCCAGGTGTAAAATGTAAATTTTATTTCAACAACCATAAACCGTTCGATAGCAAGATACAGAAAGGGCTCATTGACGAAGACGACCGTGCGATGAAACAATATGAATTGGATGATAATAAAAAATACACGGAAATATCGTTCATGGTATTTCGAACAGGAAGCTGTCTTATTGTAGGGAATTGTACTGAAAAAATTTTAAGATTCGTTTACGACTATATAAAGCAGTTGTTACATGATGAATTTATTAATATTTCTGTACCAGGTGATACTGGCCCTGCAAAAGAAAAAAAAGTAAAACTTCGAAAGAAAATTATCACTATCGCTGAAACCCTACCCACTCGTACATAACTCACGATTGGTATGTTTATTTTACTAATCTTTTTTTGTAGAAAAAAAATAGATAAATATACTTTAATAGATAATGTATTTAAAGTCATAATCGTGTTTTTAGATATATATGGAAAAAGTCGAGAATAATTCTACTACATCATCTGGTTATAGATTACCCGATGTAAAAACACTACAGCATGCATGTAAACTATCTATCGTGGAAGACAAACCAGTGATGATGGACTATTGGACTACGTCCCTAGAGAAGGTAGTTCTTATCGGGGTTAAAGAAGACGAAGAGAAACTATTGGTCAAAAGCGAAGAAGAGTATACCAGTCCTATTTCAAAAATTTACAAAGTAGGTACAGAGTATATTATTATGACAGAGAACTCGATTTATATCGTAGATGTTGAAATTCCAACGAAACGCATCAATAATTAAACTGCAAATCATATTATATTATTCATAACATGATTATAAAATACCCATTAGTTGAGTGCGAATGTCTTCTGAGAGTACATTTGGAAATTCGACATCAAAATGTATGATAAAATTTCCGGTCCTGCCTTCCCTGGTTATACCCATTCCAGGAATAACTTTTTTATAACCAGGTTTTATAACTGTATGGTTTTCATTATTATTCAACGCTAGTTTTTTGCCATTCAAATATGTGAATTCTACCAAAAATCCACATAGAGATTCTTTCAAAGATATTGTCTTTTTCATGATTATATCTTGCCCTTGTCTTATAAATTCGGGGTGGGTTTCTACTGAGACGGTTATATTTATATGCCCATGTTTACTATCTATTGTATTTCCTTTCTCGTGCAACGTAACCGTTTCGTTGTGCAATATCCCAGATGGTATATTTATGTACATGGTCTCAATCTCTTTTTTTATTTCCTGATTTGTTTCCAATATACGTTCTATCTCAATTTCTACAATACATCCACTGTATGCCTGCTCAAGAGTAATAGATGTGCGCTTATTTATTGGGTCGGGCGAGCGAATATGCTGGAAATTTGTTCTAACATTAAATTGGCCGTTCTGCATTCCGTTATGAAAAACGCGGATGTTTGGATTACCTTGCATTTGTTGTGCCATGCCAGGAAAGCCCTGAAACATCATGTTGAATATATTATTGATATCGTCAAACTCGTTCATATTTGGCGCATTCGTTCCTCCAAATTTCAACTGCATATCATACTTTTTTTTTGATTCCTGGTCACCCAATATTTCATATGCACCGGTAATGTCCTGCATTTTTGTTTTTGCTTCGTCCGTTGGATTCCTATCTGGATGGTATTTCAATGACATACTGCGATAAGCCTTTTTAATTTCACTATCTGTAGAAGTCGGCTTTATGCCAAGTACATCATAATGGGTCTCTTTAGACATATGAATATACTATACTAAATGGTTTATATAATATTTTTCATAAATGTTATATAGATATATTTGTATTGCATAATACAATGAAAGTATATGATACGCTGATTACTAAATATAAACCGTATTTTATAAAGAATTTCACTAACGAATCATCATTTTTAAACACCATAAACAGTCTTATTGAGTTTGATAACCTGAATGTGTTATTTATAGGGGGGATTAGCTCTGGTAAAACGACGCTTTTGAACTGTCTTGCTAGAGAATATTATGGATTAAGTGAAAAACAAAGTATTCCTGAAAACAACACATTATTTATCAATAATCTAAAAGAACAGGGCATTCACTATTTTCGTAATGAAATGAAAACTTTTTGTCAATCTAGAAGTGCCATATATGGCAAAAAAAAATTAGTGTTGATTGATGATATTGATTCCATTAACGAACAAAGCCAACAGGTATTTCGAAATTACATTGATAAGTATTCTAAAAATATCCACTTCATTACTGTGTGTACAAATATTCAAAAAGTTATTGAAAGTATACAATCGAGATTACATATTGTAACTATTCCAAAGCATACTCCGGAATACATTTCGCATACTCTTGAAAAAATTATTTCGTCTGAAAATATTAGCATTGACGAGAACGTGAAGGAATATTTATTGAATATTTCAAACGGTTCAATTCGCATATTGATAAATCATTTAGAAAAAATATTTATATATAATCATGAACTGACAGTGTCAGATTGCGAAAAACTATGTTCTACAATTTCTTACCAACATTTCGATAGGTATTACAGTGATTTGAAAAATAAAAATTTACATAAAAGCATTGAAACATTGAACGAAATTTATGATTATGGTTATTCCGTGATAGATATTTTAGATTACCTATTCCATTATACAAAAAATTGTGAAAACTTAGAACAGACGATTCGATATGAAATTACAATTTTATTGTGTAAATACATTTCTATTTTTCACAACATACATGAAGATAATATTGAACTAAGCCTGATGACCAATAATATTTACAATTTATTACACAAAAATACATAACAATTGTTGTAGTTTAGTAAATATCGCAATAATTTAATGTTTTAAAATTATATAAGATGGAATTCTTGTTGAATACTTTTGGTAGACGTCGTACAAACATGGCTCAGCGAACATCATTAACCAATGAGGATACGGTCATTGAGAAGGCTGCTGCAGAGAAGGCTGCCGCTGAACAGGCTGCCGCTGAACAGGCTGCTACAGAGAAGGCTGCTGCTGAACAGGCTGCTGCTGAGAAGGCTGCCGCAGAACAGGCTGCAGCAGAGAAGGCTGCCGCTGAGAAGGCTGCCGCTGAGAAGGCTGCAGCAGAGAAGGCTGCCGCTGAGAAGGCTGCCGCTGAGAAGGCTGCCGTTGAGAAGGCTGCTGCAGAGAAGGCTGCCGCTGAGAAGGCTGCCGCTGAGAAGGCTGCCGCTGAGAAGGCTGCTGCAGAACAGGCTGCAGCAGAGAAGGCTGCCGCTGAGAAGGCTGCAGCTGAGAAGGCTGCTGCAGAGAAGGCTGCTGCTGAACAGGCTGCTGCTGAGAAGGCTGCTGCTGAGAAGGCTGCTGCTGAACAGGCTGCTGCTGAGAAGGCTGCTGCTGAGAAGGCTGCTGCTGAACAGGCTGCCGCTGAACAGGCTGCCGCTGAAGAATAAAGTATGGTATTTAAGACTTTAGGAAATTATTAATATACTACCGAAATTAAATATACATTAATTATAACTGAATTTTATGTCTAGTCAGGTTTTCAAAACAGATGTTCCATCAAAATTATTATTCAATCTACTTGAAAAAGTCTGCTTAAAAACTGACAAATATTATCTAATCGATATAAATGCCTATAAAAAAATATTATTTCATGAGTACGAAAAAGAATTTTGCGATAATTTAAAAGATTTTTATCATTATGGAAAACAATTTTACATCACTAGAAAAATGACATATAAATCTTTCACAAATATAGTACGACAGATATGCAAAAATGCATCTATAATGCATACGTCGCAGATGAAATACAATGAATCAAAATACAATATAATTTTCTACATTTATTTTTGATTTTCATTGTCAATTAAAATATAATATCTATGATGATAATATACTGATATTATGTTTAATTCGAAAAATATACCTTTGTACATAGCATCATTAGGAGTAATATTTGTTGTGGGAACCTTAGCAAAACAGATAAAAAATCCCCTCGAGACCAATGATGAATATGAAATGATAAAAAATTATTTGTTAAATGAATCACCGTTGTATGGTTACAATCGACCGAAGTTATGGATACATTCAAAATATGAAATCAACTCTAGAAAATGGAAAGACTTTCATTCGCGCAACACCACAGATTTAAACCAGGATTATGTACATTTGACTATAAAAACGATTATAAATCACTGCGGTGAAGATTTCAATATTTGTCTAATCGACGATGATTCTTTTAGTAAATTATTGCCTGATTGGGATGTGGATGTATTGAATATGGCAGAGCCTAGAAAAAGCAATTACAGAGCAATGGGCATGGCACAGCTATTGTATGTATACGGTGGAATGACATTGCCAAATTCCTTTGTTTGTTTGAAGAATCTGAAAAACTTTTATGATGAACATGTTGCAAAAAAGACAGCATTTGTGTGTGAAGCTATAAACAGAACTACGAACATATCCGAAGCAACTTCATCGGGATTTATACCATCAATTGATATTATGGGAGCAGACAAGGGGAATCAAACAATATTGAAATTGGTAAATTATTTGAAGAATTTGAATATGAATGGTCATTTTACAGACGAAAATGCTTTCAAAGGAAGTATACAATATTTTTGCAAGCAACAGATACAAGACCAGGACTTATTGTTAGTAGGCGGTGAAATGATAGGAATTAAGACAAATAAGAATAAACCTATCTTAATAGAAGACCTATGTGAGGAGGCATATTTGGATTTACATCCACATGTTATTGGAATACAGATACCATCAGAGGATATATTGAAACGTACAAAATATCAATGGTTTGCAGTGATGAATGCACAACAATTATTGGATACAAATATGATAGTTTCCAAATACATTAAGGCGTCAATTACCGACACTACTAACGAATACTACAAGGATACGAAACAACGCTGTGTAGTTACAATATAATTTGAAAGTAATATAAAGATATTTATATTACGTTTATAGCAGAATATGAGCTACCATATGCATAGTTTATCGAAAGAGTCCCTAACAAATGTAATAGACAATTTACATGATTTATATAAAGAGGATGAATACATGAGTCAAAAGTTATATTCATACATATGCAACCAATTGCCAAATATTTTTGCAAATATGAAGCAAACGCATGAACAGAGGGTGGCCCGCATTGAAGAATTAACAGGTGAACAGGATGCGTTTATACATAGTTTTTTGAATAATAACCAATATTTCTATGTATCGACAACTTCTAATTTTTTTATATACGATGGATTGCATTACCAGGTACATAGCGAGGATGACATATTATACCATGTATTGTCTAGTATAAGCAAAGATAGACAGTTGATGTCGTGGAAACATAAAACGAAAGTCAACGTTATGAAACGCATAAAAGACAATTATTTATTGAATTCTATACCAGAGTCTGACACAATACAGTCGGTATTGGATGGATTGGTAAATACACTATTCCGCAGTAGAAGCGATGCAAAATACTTTCTATGTGTTCTTGGTGATAATTTATTGAAGAAAAAGAGCAATCTTATACATTTTATCACGCCAAACTCAAAACAATTTATAAAACATTTGAATAATTTATCAATCATGCTGGTTGGATTGCAATTGTCACAGACTATCAAACATAAATACCACGACCATGAATATAACAATTTTCGTGTATTGCAAATGAATGACAATGTAAAGTACGAGTCATCGTGGCACAATTATTTGAAAAATTCGATTATAGATGTTTTGTGCGTAGCATGTCATTACTCAAATAGATACAATTCATCAGACGATTATGCTGATGTACATAGTAACGACGAAGATTTGAAAAGCACTGTGTTTTCGGTAAAAAACACCATACCAAATGATTTGGTAAACGAGTTTATCGGTGAATATATAGACGAGACGCATACGCCTATTCAAAATAGCCCCCCTCAAACATTGTTTATAAATAGTTTAGACGGGTCAACTAGTCGTACAACACAGATTACATGGAAAAATATGCAATACCTGTGGAGGCAATTCCTGGAGAGCAAACAGCTACCTTCAGTAATTTTTATGAATCAATTAAAAACAATGATTATTGGTAAATTAGAACTATATTATAATGAACACATAGATTCTTTTCAGGGGATTTGTAGTAAATATTTGCCATCTATACAACGATTTTTACAATTCTGGAACGAAACAATAGAAATAGATGAAACAGAAACTGATTTCGAAATTGAAGAATTAATAATTCTCTATAAAAAATGGTGTGAAATGAATAATGAACCTGGTAATAATTATAACGATAAACAACTGCTAGATTTGATATATTATTACTATCCTACAACCGAAATAGAAAGAGATAAATTTATATCAGGCATTCGTTGTAGGCTGTGGGATAAGCAAATGGATATTCAGGTTGCATTGGAAAATATGAAAGAACACATAAAATCACAGTATATTTCTTCTGCATCTAGTGGTAGTAGAGTAGGCACTCCAGGCATATACAGTAACGTATCCATCTATGACACTTATTTGTACTATTGTAAATTTACAACACGAGCGTCAAACATGAATTTAAATGAATTGACAAGTATGCAAAAACAAATAGTAAGTAAATCTTATTTTGAAAAATATATATTCGACAATTGTTCAGACTATATCATAGACAATAAGTTTCTATCGTCAAACTGGTATATGACGTAATTAGGTGAATGTGAACATGCATAGTCAATATTATGCATGTTACAATTGAAGATTTAAAACAAATATTTATACATACCGGGATTTTTTGATAGATATAACTCAATTCTTGTACTTGATGATGTTTTATACACGAATGTAAAATATAATTGAATACGGTATAAAAATAATTTGGTAACATATATATGAAAGAATATATCGCACTGTTCGTGGTTATTATAATCATGATAATATGTGTATGTGGGTTGTATATTGCATTCTGCGGTGAATGTATTGATGAATTTGATACCAACACAATAGAAGAAATAGACACTCCATTATAGACCCCTCAGTGTATATGCTGCAGTAATCTTATAATCTTCGCTTTTATGCGAGGCATTCAGTATATATATTATGAATAAATATACTAAAAAACGACGGTTTAAATCTTCATCTTAGTTCTTTGCTTTCTTTGATGTATTCTTTCTGGTTCTACGGGTTTTCTTTACGTAACCAAATTTTCCTTTCTTTGCAAAGTAACCGGCTTTTTCTAAACGCTTTTCTTTTTTGGCAGTTTTGTGTTTTTTGGCAGACACAATGCGTCCCCATTTGTTCATCATAAGGTCATTTTTTGAAAGGTTTCCACTTGTTTTGTAAGCAGTTTGGTTCATTACCTGAGTACGCGAACCAAATAACTCGGGGTATTTCTTGTTTTTTATATGGTACATACCATCTTCTTCGTTACGAACAGGTCTTTTCATCTGTCTATATTACTTGTATACATATTATTCGCTAAATAAAATTATGAAAAAACAGGGAACACATAAATCTGTCCTTTAGGATATTGATGAGTAGGTATAATTTCTTTTGCAGGTGCGGTTGCTTCGTTGAAATTGCGTATTGTTACATATTTAGATACACGAGAGAGTTGCGAATAACGCATTTTACGAGTGATAGAAGGGTCACTTGTAGCAGTTTTCAACCGAGAATAGTCTGTTTTACATTTTGAACGCTCTTTTTCGCAATGTTTTATAATATCAAACATAGTCATTTAAGATATCAATATATATAATTTGTATGAATATATTTATACATACGAATATTATTACATGCATTGTCCATATGTTTGTAAAGTGCATAGAATATTATACTGCAGCAATCTGTATCCGGTGAGTCCTTATACTAGAAATTGTACAGTATGTTTATGCAACACTATTCGTGGATATGCTAATTTGTATCAGATTGCATACCCAGGATACAATTATTTGTATCCAATGGTCTGCAACAATTGTTCGAAAACTTTAAAAGTGTGCGTATGGTGCAGGTATTATCGCAAATCAATTTGTAAATACTAGAATATATTCTTATATCCCCCCCTATAAAAATTGATAGAAAAAACGACTTAATGATATCACTAGTACAACAACTATATAGTGAATATGTCAAAGCCTACTACGAAGCCAACTCTAAACCATACAGATGCAGCTCTATCCGTGCAGTATCAACAAAAAACTGATAAACAACACATTTTGGATAATCCAGATACCTATATCGGTTCTGTTGAAAATGTTGATGCATCGATTTGGGTCTATGACGATGAAAGCAATCGTATTGTTTGGCGAGACATTGAATATATTCCTGGTCTCTATAAGCTATTTGATGAAGGCATCGTAAACTGCAGAGACCATGTAATACGCATGATTCAATCTAACGTATTGGAAAAAAAGTTTGTAACATATATTGACACAAATATTGACGATACTGGAATGATTACCATGTCAAACGATGGTAATGGTATCGATATTGCCAAACATCCCGAATATGACATTTGGATTCCGGAAATGGTGTTTGGGCACCTTCGTACATCAACTAATTACAACAAAAATGAAAAGCGCATTGTCGGCGGTAAAAATGGTTTCGGATTTAAGTTAGTGCTAATCTGGTCTACATATGGCAGAGTTGAGACGGTTGACCACATTCGTGGATTGAAATATGTTCAGGAATTTCATAACAACCTAGACAATCTAGACCCACCTAAAATTACAAAGGTATCAACCACTAAACCGTACACTAAGGTGTCGTTTCGTCCAGATTACCAACGGTTGTCAATCCAGGGATTGACACCTGATATGTTAGCACTTTTGAAGAAACGTGTATACGACATCGGTGCAGTCACTGACCATTCTATCAAAAAAGTCAAAATATCTTACAATGATACACAAATACCAGTTAAGAATTTCCAACAATACATTGATTTGTACATTGGCCCAAAGGATACAGGAAAGCGTGTATATGAACATCCAGATGAACGATGGGAATATGCAGTGGCACTTTCTCCTACACACGAGTATATGCAGGTATCTTTTGTAAATGGTATCTGTACATTCAAGGGTGGCAAACACGTCGATTATATCACGGGTCAAATTGTAAGAAAGTTATGTGACTATATTGAGAAAAAGAAGAAGGTCCGGGTTAATAGCAATGCAATCAAAGAACAATTGTTGCTGTTTTTGCGGTGTGATATTGAAAATCCGTCATTTGATAGCCAGACAAAGGATTATATGAACACGCCGTCTGCTAAGTTTGGGTCAATGTGTTCAGTAAGCGATAGTTTCATCGAAAAGATTGCCAAGATGGGCGTTATGGAAACTGCATGTTCGTTGACCGAGGCAAAGGAAAATCGTATAGCAAAAAAAACAGATGGTTCTAAAACACGAAACGTTCGTGGTATCGCAAATTTCATTGATGCAAATTATGGTGGCACGGTAAATTCAAAAGATTGTGTACTCATTTTGTGTGAGGGTTTATCTGCGCTATCTGGTATTGTTTCTGGATTATCGAGTGATGACCGAAATACTATTGGTATTTATCCCCTGAAAGGTAAACTACTGAATGTTCGAGGTGAGCAAATAAAAAAGATTGCCGAAAACAAAGAAATCAACGATATTAAAAAAATCCTTGGTTTAGTTTCTGGTATGGAATATAAATCTATTGACGAAGTTCATAAAAACCTGCGATATGGGAAGGTCATGTATATGACAGACCAAGATTTAGATGGGTCACATATCAAAGGGTTGTGTATCAACATGTTCCATAGCGAGTGGGCATCTTTAACCCAAATTCCTGGATTTCTATCTTTTATGAATACCCCTATTCTTCGTGCAAAAAAGGGAGCACAAACAAAACTGTTTTACAATGACGGTGAGTATAATCAGTGGAAACAAACGTTGGGTGAAAACGGTATGCATGGATGGAATATCAAATATTTTAAGGGTCTAGGTACGTCTACCTCTGCCGAATTCAAAAACTATTTTGCAAACAAAAAGATAGTAGATTTCGTCTATGCTGGAAAAAGTAGCGACGATACGATTGATAAAATTTTCAATAAAAAACGTGCGGATGATAGAAAGACTTGGTTGGAAAACTACGACAAAAATGCGTATCTCGATACAAGCCACCCAACCGTTCAATATGAACAGTTCATTAACAATGAAATGATTCATTTTAGCACATATGATTGCGCACGTTCTATTCCAAATATGGTAGATGGTCTAAAAATTTCACTGCGTAAAATCTTATACTCTGCTTTCAAACGAAGATTGAATAGTGAAATCAAAGTAGCCCAGTTTTCAGGATATGTTTCAGAACACAGTGCATATCATCACGGTGAAGCCAGTTTGAATGGCGCGATTGTAAATATGGCCCAAAATTACGTAGGTTCCAATAACATTAATCTATTGCTCCCCAATGGTCAGTTTGGTACGCGTTTGCATGGTGGAGACGACAGTGCATCAGAGAGATATATCTTTACACAGTTGAACCCTCTTACCAGATATATCTTTCCTGACGTAGACGATGCTGTTTTGAATTATTTGGACGATGATGGAACAACTGTTGAACCAGAATATTATGTACCTATCATACCGTTTGCATTGATGAATGGAATTTCAGGAATTGGTACTGGATTTTCATGCAGTATTGCCCCTTACAATCCCAAAGAAATTATTCATTATTTGAAACGTATGCTGAAGAACGAGCCTTTGGGAAATAGCGATGGTTTTGTACCTTATTATGAAGGGTTTAAGGGAACTATCAAAAAAATAGAAGATAAGAAATATGCTATCAAAGGCTGCTATGAAAAACTAGGAGATGATAAAATTCGCATTACCGAGTTGCCAGTAGGTACATGGACAATGCCTTATACTAGCTTTTTGGAAACATTGGTTGATGGACAAATTGATAACAAAACAGGTAAGCGTGGAACTCCTGTACTGAAAGATTTCTCATCCATATGTACAGAAGTAACAGTAGACATTGTTATAGTGTTTCCGCGTGGTCGTCTAGATGAACTAGAAACCGTACGTGACGCAACTGGTTGTAACGGAGTAGAAAAACTGTTGAAATTACAAACAACTGTCAGTACAACAAATATGCACATGTTTGATAAGGACTGCAAATTGCATAAATATGATTCAGTAGAAGAAATTATCATTGACTTTTATGATGTACGCATTCAAATGTATCAAAAGCGAAAAGACCAGCAACTTGCTGAAATGCGTCATAAGCTAGTAAAACTATCGAATAAAGCGACATATATTCAGGAGACGCTCTCTGGAACTATTGATTTGAGAAGAATGAAATCAGATGCCGTAACTGAATTATTGTCAAAGAAGCAATACGATAAGATAGAGGGTGATTATAAATATCTAATCAAAATGCCGATGGATTCAGTGACAGAAGAAAATGTTGCCAATATCATGAACGAAAAGACAACTACAGAATCCAACATAGATACATTGTTGAAAACGAATGTAGAGACAATCTGGTTCCGAGAGCTAACTGTTTTGGAATCAGAATATGATAAATACAAGTTGCAAAGAGAAAAGGTTCAGGCTGGCGGTGGGAAAACAAAGTCAGGAACAACCGCTGCTAAAAAGGTAATTAGAAAAAAGAAGTAAATATAGAAATATAGAAAAGTAGAAATATTACCATGTAATCATATGTTTAATAGTTTGAATAAAACCATCAAAGTGCGATGTTTTTATTTCTTTTTTATTTCTCGATGAAGGCTCTTCTATAGTATCTATTTGTTCCCGATACATTACGTCAATTACAAATATATTATACGTGTTTTTTTCAGTGGGCATGGTTGGAAAATACTTACGGTTGATTTCAATAAGACTTTTGACCAAATGAAAATTCTTTGGCAATGACAATGTATCACCAGACAATGTGTCCTGAGCAAATATATCTAATATTTCACTTCGATACAATACAGTATTGTCTTCCACGCCTTGCAATAATTTACCCATTAATTGATTTGTAGTAATATCATCCTCTACTTCAATATTAAACGGCTTACCTACTGTCGTATTTATCTTAAATGTAATTTTCATGTTGTCTAATTATTTGCGTTTCTATCCATATATAAATATAATCAATTTTATATATGGAATTAAAAAAAATCTGTGTAATCACTGCGGTGTGTGGTAATTATAATGCACATGTTCGTAGTATAGACCATTTGAATGTTGATGGCTATATATTTGGCGACGCAACAAATTTAAAATATGATGGCTCCTCCTGGACTCGCTGTACGGATTGTTATTTCCATCATGATGACCCGTATATACGGTATAAATATTATAAGTGCCAATGGCATAAAATTCCAATGTTAGATAAATATGATATTATCGTTTGGGTAGATTCTACACTTGAACTAAAGAAAATACCGTACGATGATTTAGATAAACACGATATCGTAATGTATAAACACAATAAAAGTAGAAACACGCATCAAGAACTCAGACTTTCTAGAGATGCTCGTTTTCAACCGTATAAGGATGGAATGATGAAACAGCGAAAGGAAGCTTGTGTCAATTGGGTCGCTATGGGCGGATTCATTGTATCAAAACGTTGTGAAAAAATATATGAATTGAATGATAAATGGTTTTCGAAAATAAAGGAGTTTAGTCCACAATGTCAGGTCAGTTTCCCTGGAGTATTTGAAAGTACAGGTTCTTTATCATTACTGTTGAAAGTAGATATTCCAGTATGTGACCCACATATTGAGTCAGAATGTTTTAAAAGGTATCCACATTTAACAGAATATGAAGATTATCGAAAATGAATATAAACATATATTCATAAATTTGTTATTAATGACGTTGGTTGCGTTTATAACAGGTATCACTGGTCAGGATGGGTCGTATTTAGCTGAATTATTATTGAAAAAGAACTATCGTGTACATGGATTGATACGTAGGTCATCATCAATTAATACACATCGCATTGACAATATTTTTCATGACACAAATTTGCAATTACATTATGGAGATTTGACAGACAGTTCCTGTTTAAACTCCATTATGTCACATATACGAAACAAATATAATGATATGACACGTCTAGAAATTTACAACTTAGCTGCACAATCACATGTAAAAGTATCTTTTGAAATGCCAGAATATACAGCAGATGCGGATGCATTTGGAGTATTGAAGTTGTTAGAATCTGTGAGAAACAATAACTTGATTGATATTGTTAGATATTATCAGGCATCTACCAGCGAATTATATGGATTAGTACAGGAGGTACCACAAACGGAGACTACCCCCTTTTATCCTAGGTCACCTTATGGTGTGGCAAAACTATATGCGTATTGGATAGTCAAAAATTACAGAGAATCCTATGGTATGTTTGCTTGCAACGGTATTTTATTCAATCATGAATCAGAAAGACGTGGGCATAATTTTGTTACTAGAAAAATCACGATGGGATTAAATAAGATAGTAAAAAAGGAAACTGACAGGTTGGTAATGGGGAATATTGACGCAGAACGTGATTGGGGGCATGCAGAAGATTACGTAGAAGGAATGTGGAAGATTTTACAGCACGATATACCTGATGATTTTGTATTAGCAACTGGAAAAAAATATTCAGTGAGAATGTTTATCGAAAAGGCTTTTGCATTGAAAGGTATAGAGATTGTCTGGAAAGGAAGTGATGTGAATGAGATTGGTTATGATAAAAATACGGGGACCGAATATATCTTTATAGACCCTAAGTATTATCGACCTGCAGAAGTAGAATTACTAATAGGTGATGCAAGCAAAGCGTATAATGATTTACAATGGAAACCTACGGTCTCTTTCGAAGAGTTAGTATTCAGAATGGTTCAAAATGACTGTACCTAAATATCCACAGGTGGACGATATGCAACATTATATTTTTGTCTGTTGCAATACCCCCTTATCGTTTCATTCATAAGTAATGTTTTTACAGGGTCTTCACCGTACCAGTATTTTTCAGGGATATTCGATTGTTTATAACGTGCATGTTTAGCAGATAATTTACAATTAGTCTTGATATGACCACTCCGATGACAATAAGAACAATATGTTTTTAATTTGCCATATTTTGTATTAAATTTGTCTAATATCAAATTTGCTCTAACAGTCTCTTCCATAGTTTGGATTAAATAATATTGATATTTTATTAATATTATTAAATTTGAGTTTTATATATCAATTTTTAAACCCATGGTTTCATTTCCAATTGCTTATACTCTCTATCACTTTGTCTAGGCAGGTCCAATGGAGTAACCAATGTACTTTGGTCACGACAATACTTTACATATCCTTCTGCTTCATTGTATACGTTCGGAATAGCATAGTCCAACACTAATTTATTCAGTCTAGATACCTGACCTTTTATGTCATCTTCGCGATGTTCAGCAAATTGTAAATAAATGCTTCTCATTATAATTTTTAGAGTGTCGATATTTTGCGGTGCCACGACATATTTGTTGTCGGACATACTGTAGACACCTGCACGTAAACCATTTTGTACAATCTGGATATTTTCTACGGAAAAATACACTTGCGATAAAAGACTGTCTTCCAATACGCCAGATAAAGCTTCGCGATATTCGGTGGTTTTATTTTTAACCGCTATTTTTTCCTGCATTTGAAATTGAATATGGTGTGGGACATCAACTATATTGACACGTCCATTAAGTGCTTCACTGCTTAATATATTATCATTATGACTTATGCTTACTGGATTCATATTCACTATACAATCTATACAGAAATAAATATATCATAACGAAACCACTAAATTAACTATTTAGTATAATAATCTAAAATGTATATATAGTACCCAACGGTTATGTTCAGAAATTTTACCGAAACCATCTCTATTCTTCTGATAATGTTATTATCTTTAGTCGTAGTTCTAATTGTATTAGTTATAATTGCCAATGTAATGTCGTTCATTGTGAAAGTCTTCATATTGAATATGTTTGATTTTGATAGAAAGCCATCGTGGTAATTATCAACATAATATTATTTTATTCATATAGTATATAAATTATGGACTCTTTTTATACTATTGTAATTATTGTTGCTGTGATACTTTTTATAATTGTATTATCTTATGTTGGTATTATGATTGCTGATAAAAAGCTTTCAGGTGAAAGTCAGGTCGTATTCCCACCCATCAAAAATACATGTCCTGACAATTGGGATACCAAAATACAGGAAGATGATAATGGAATAGAAAATGTATATTGTGTAGTTCCTGGCCAAGATATGAAAAATGTCGGGTCTATTTTAGACAACAATACAACGGATACTTCTAAAACAAATGCAGAGGCTACGCCGGGGTACAACAACAGTATATTCGAAAAAGATAATGAACCTCTAGGTGTGATTGATTTTGATAGTCAAATGTGGTCAGCTATGGGCCAAACACCAGATTGTGCTAAAAAAACATGGGCAGATACATATGACGTTCTATGGGACGGTATTTCAAACTACACTAAATGTGAATAAATATATAACTTCTTTGCGTATATATTTATCTATTTGTTGAACTTGATAACATTCACTGGCTCACGTAAATAATTCGTTTCCATTTTTTCATGTTTTACAGGATACTGATACAATTTGTGTATTTTTCTATTTGTATCTTCTGGATAATAACCTTTGTCGTAATAAATCATATCCATTTCACCATGTTCTAGATTTCGAATATTTCTAGCGATGCGATATACGTCATTCACTGTTGTATTCGCAACATCTTTCAGTATTTCGGCATTGTTGGTTTCTTTGTATTGACGTATTAAGTCTTTATTGTTATCAATCAATGAATAGAGTTCTCGTTTGTTGTTTGCAATTTCTTCTGCTTTTTCTTTGTTGTCGACTAATTGTTCACGTTCTTCTATAGTTTCGGTATATATGGTACTATTCAAGTTATAATCCTTGAGTTTCTCATCAGTTATTTTTTTGGAAGTTTCGTCATCTATATAACCAAAAATATTATCCAATTTATTTCTAATAATTTCTATTTTTATGTCATTGATTCCCTCGAGAAACGCGTCTAATGCGTCCTCTCTTAAAACGAAATCTCCAGTAAATATTTGAATGTCTAAATCGCAAGGAGAGTTGCTTACTCCACACAATACAGAATATTTATTTCTTTCTACTTTGAATATAGACCCTCCTTGTCGTTTGCACTTTATGCACTGTGATTTTATCAGCCCTTTTTTCAAATTATCGCGAGCTATTTTCTTTGTTTTTGCATTATCGTACGCATTTTTTCTCAGGGTGTGTACCTTGCTTTCGTATTTCGATTTCAACTTGAAAAAATCGTTAATTGCTGCTATATAATCCTTCTTTTTTTTTCTAGATTCTTCTCTTTGTGCAAACGGAATATTCAGGTCTTCTGCAGTTTTGTTCCGGTATTCAATCGATGGAGTGTTCTCCATTTCTAGATTTTCAACAGTATCAGGCATATTGTCAATCACGGTTATCATATTATTCGAAATATGAAGGGTCTTTAATTGAGTCAGTCCTTGTAAGTCGAGGTATTCTAATTTGTTGTGCGAACATTTAAGGTCTATTATGTTTTTAGGTATTTTTTCTAACTTAGTGAGCTTATTGTTAGACACATTCAACTCGTTCAACTCCGTTAACAATGAAATATCTATATTCTGTATAAAATTTTGTTCCAGATTGAGAACCTCAACAGATTTGGGTAAATTATTGATATTATCTAACATATTGTTTGGAATTTCCAGTCGAACAATACCCTCGGGTATATTGTAGAGATTTGTAATTTTACCTTCGTTGAAAATAAGTTCATTGGGTACTCCATATCCCTTGTCTTTGAGAACTTTTAAATCAATATCACCAGATAATATAGACGTCATTTTAATTGCATTAATAGGTTTAGCTAGCGTATCAAGATAAGATTCAAATTGTTGCTGTGCATTGTTCTCGTTAGTTATAATTTGTTCTCTTTCTTCTTGTATCATTGTATTGTACTTCTATAATATATATACTAACCAAACATATATTATGAATGTATAAATGGTAAATTTGTAATGTTGGACATTTCATTTTGTCTTTGACTATGTAGGTCTTTATGGTAACGTATTTTGGATACTATTAATTCCTGGTCCTTCAATAATTTCTGTTGTTTCGCGTAATCACTCGGCTTATTTTTATATGAATAATATAATGCTAAGCCAAATATAAGTACAAATGCTAATAAAACTCCACCGTTGAGAACATAATAATACATACCGACTCGATGCTCATGACACTTTTGCAAAGTGTTTGTTAGATATGCACGCGAGTTTGCTTCTATCAGGAATGGTTGATTCATCTAAATAATTGTATAGTGGACTATATTATTATTCTAGGTTTTTGTTTTCAAATATATACTAAATATGACATAACAAACAAATAACTAAATATCGCTGTTATGATTGCTACTAACCAAATGGGTATAACCGTTTTGTGTCGGTAACCAATTCCAAAATTGCGAAATTCTCCATTTTCATTGTAAACGATACCTGGTTTCAAATAATGTATCAGGCTAAATATTACTAAAAATACGACTAAACTTATATTCAGTCTATTTTTACCTATAAATATTTTCATATCAGTCATCTAGAATCTATATAACCAGTATATATTTTATTATGATATATTCTAATAATTGTTAATAATTGATGTATCGTGGTTGCAAAAATATAGATTGAAAAGGTTCTTGTGTTTTGCATAAATGAAATACCAAAAGTTCACTTCCCATACTAAATATTGATGTTTATCAATGAAACTGAGAACCTCCATTTTCATGATATCTGCAAACAATAATAAATAATCCTTATGACCACCAAAGACTCCACCTGCAAAATACCAACAAATTTCAGTATACGGGTCTGCGGCGTGTGAAAATGCCGGATTCCAAATACTACCAATACGTACATTTTCATATTTTTTATTCAAATTACTAATATCAAAAGAATCGTCTAATATTTTAGAAATGCCAAAATCTAACCATACGAAATATTCTGTATGGAACGGATTCCTATGTATTGCTTCTCGCATCCATTCTGTTTTGTTGCACATAATTGAGAAAAACATATTGGTATCTTTATTTGGGTTACCGTTGACCTTACTAGAAAGCAGCGGAAGATGTTTATATAAATACAAAGACTCTTTATTCATAGGTACAAACACATTATTTTCAGTAGAGTATTCTGCAAATCTATCCACTAGTCTTTCGTCAATAAACACAATCTTATTCGCATCTAAATTCAATAATTTCTTCCCATTATCTATATAAAAATCTAAATTCTGATAATGGTCTTCGGAATATAAGAATGCGGTCACAATTGTCGAGTCCATAAATAAAATACTATTATATTATTTATGCATTATTCAAACTCTTACATTTCTTCTTCAATATCTTCTTCATAAAATCTACCATCCATGTAATCCTCATCTAAACTTTCAATGTTGTTTGCTTCCTCTTCATAGGTTTGATTTTGTTCGTCCTCTATGTCTTTTTCAATGTCAAAAATTTCTCTGCGCATTTCAGTTATCACCTCATACTGACCAGTTTCTTCATCCGAGTAAAGTTGAGTAAGTAATTCCCCGCGCTCTCGTTCGTATGTCTCCTTGTCGTACTTAACCAATCCTTTGTGGTTACCAACGTTCCAGCGTCCTAATTTATATTGTTTAAAAAGGGTTTCTACCTTACGCTCTTCTTTTGACTTATTACCGAGATACTCAATGATTGCATTTTTTTCTCTTTCTTTTGCACGATTTACTCGCTTCATGATGTCATTATAACTATAATTGATAGTAGTTTTGTTTTCTATTTCAACCTCTAAAAATGCATATAGAAGATTGCTCAATCGGGATTTCAACTCTTCTGGTTTATCTACAATTATCTCTGTTTCTTCCAATTCATCTTCTATAGATTGGACTTCAGCAGACGAATCTTCGCGATTGCTATGTATATAATTTGCTGCATCTCCTATAGATTCATTGTCTTCTTTCCTTTGCTGTCTAGATGTATAAATCTCGGTCCTTAAAATATCGGGGTCTTCACTGAATGATACATACTCAGTCAGCATTCGATAAAAACAGTATTTTAATAATTCTCTGTAGGTTAAGTCGTCAAATAACATATGGAAAGACACTTCGACCATTTCGTTTCGTTCATTTGGAAGCCATTTTTTGATTTCAGTATTACATGGTAAATTATGTACAAACAATACAACGTCAATTAGCTGAGTGTGTATATCATTTAATAATTGTTTCAATACTGTATCCCCTTTGAATTTTTCTATTTGTTTGTAATATTTGTTGATGAACCGTTCAATATCTAAATTATGACTAGGTGTATAATTCCAATGAGTGCATACAGTTTTATAAAAGTCTGCTCCATTGGAAATTATCATAGGATAAACCTTAGCTATATTTTGTATGGAACTCTGTATGAAGTGTTTGACTGTATGTATTTGAACGCCATTGTCCCAGTTGCAAACATTTTTTAAAAAATCGTTGATTTTACTATAGTTTCGAGAAGATAGAGTATCTCCGTAATTATTAAAAAACGTCATCACATCTTCATGTAGCCTACGATTCGTATTGATTAGATAATTTGTAAGCGATTCTAACTCTGGAGTCGGGCTGTCTTTCATTTTTTTAGGTTCATAGGTAGAAATAACACCACGTAGAAGTTTTCTCAATGGTTCTGTAAACAATGAAGAATTAGTGAGTTCAAAACTCTCTATCAAATCTGTTAGACCCATTACATTTGTAACCTGGTCCCGAGAGAACACATCAACCATGTTATCTGTACGGAGAATAGACATCAATTGTTGCATCTGGTTTACTGTAAAATGCTTACCATTTTTCTTCAGGAATTCTATCTTCTCGTGAATGTTCCATTTTATGTTGTAATTGTCAGGAATTCCGTTACATACACTTTTCAACTTATTTGGAATAGGTAATTTTCTATCAAAATTGCAATAATGTATAAACGTTTGATATACATTTTCTTCCAAATAACCTTTGGGTAGTCCGGGGTATTTCAAACCAGTTGGTTTATCGTGATTCAGCATTCTTGCACTCGTCAATCTAGATACATCGCGAAGAGTCTTACTGTTTTTCAGTATTCGTTGTAAATAGACCTTGATGTTTCCATTTTCTTCGTTAAAATAAATGATTGGATTTGTCATACCTAAGCGTTCATTGCAGCATGCATTCTCGACAAATGGAATCATAGAAGCCGTTTTTAGTAGCTGGTCTTTCTCACTGACAATCTTATTGATGCTTTCAATAATGGCATAACTATGTTGTATATTTTTGCTCTCTAACACCATAAGAGAATGCAATTGTTTAGCATCGCCCTTTTTCATTTTTTCTAACATATCACGTTTGAAATCACTTGTTACATTCTGCAAATTTTTTGCAACATTTGTTCTTACAATCGGGGGTAAGAAGTGAAGCCATTTTTGTAGTTTGTGCTCTTCTGGAATAATAGAATCTGGATTGAGAAGTATATATTCCTTTTTTATTACATATAATTCCTGTATATCACTCATTGGCATTATGTATTCTTGAATAACATCTTTAATGCGAGAAGCCATTGTATCTGGTTTTAGATTGCGTAAAGAATCCCATGGTTGTATGCTGCTTTTCATTTTAATCATAACACAGGAAATATAGCTGATACCTGTGGTGTCCTCGATACCAGTCATTGGATACCCACTAAACGACCGCACGCAGGAGGGGAACGTTTTATTTGTTTTGAATGAAGGTACCGCTGTTTGTATACCAACATGTAACATTGCTGCCAATATTGTTAACATAATTTCATGTTTGTACTTTTGGTATGGTGGAAGATGTTTATTTTTCTTTCTGTAATGAGCATCAGAACGTCTTTTATAACTACTTTCTGACAGCATATGTTGTTTTATTACAATATTTGCATTGCGCAATACAGTGTCTTCAACCGAATCTACTGGAATATCTATATTGTCACATATAGAATTCAAGACGTTGTATAACATTTCTGTTGTTTCATTTTCATAAATTTTATCTCGCTTTTTCATATTTTCTTCTTCCACTACACCTAGGTCCTTTTCCAGAATATCACGTGTTTGAGTACGTCTCCCAGTATCATCATATCCTTCTTCTGTACTTAACTCTTTTTTGCGTAATACATCTCCAGTATATTTATCAACAATTGAATCACCATCGTCACTTTCGGTACCGACTTCTCTACATACAATATCTAACATTTCAGAATAATCTCCACCAGATACGTATGTTTGTGCTAGACGATAGATGGATGCAGGAAACAGTTCAGTATTTGTAACCTTGCAGTACAATATATGCTGATTCTCATTCAGGTTCTCCACCATTGCTTGGCGACAAAACCTGTCTACGAATTTACATATATGTCCTTGTTTTTTTGTAAAATCCGCCTGTCCCATAATCATATCTTTCAATGGAAGATGTGGGGATTCTAGTATCTCCTGTTTTTTAGCTGTCTTACCTAACTCATATGCCAAATTGTTTGATTTATACAATTGGATTTCTCGTAACAATTCATTTTTTCTCATCTTTTTCAAAAGAATGCCAATTTGATTTGTTAATTTGTTCTCTAATTCGTCAACAGTATATTGAATACGATTTTTGAATTCTTTCTGCAATTCATCTTTGTGGCTGTTTTTTATTCTGATTTTCACATTGTCGTCTGTTTCACAGACTTTGTTTTTGTCATTCTTCTTACATGTTTCAGTGAGATTGCAAAAGATTGAGTTGGTATCAATGAACATAGAATCATTTATGTCATCATCTCGAATCCAATTATCTCGGAGGCGACGATAATAAAATATTTGTTTACGTATGTCAACCTCATCCGCTAACTCGTCTTTTTCTTTTTCAGTCATTCCCTCGATGCTAACATTTTTCTTTAATGGTGGAACTAACTCTAACATTGCATAATGCCCATCTAATACTTTTTTCTTTTTGGATATTAATGTTTCAGCTAATTCGTTTGCATTTTCTGAAGGAACAGAATGTCTTTCAATCAAATTTATGACTAAAAAATCAAAGAATTTTTCATTGAGCATCTCTTTCTGGTCTTTTTCATATGTTTTAAGTAGGTCATACGGAGTATCGTCAAACTCTGCTTCAAAATATATATCATCAATGTTATTATCTTTTTGTAAATCACTTATAGAGTTATATTTTTTAGACAGATACTTTTTGCCACAGTCGATAGTATTAACCTGTTGGTTTTCATCAAGCTCGTCAATATTTGTGTCCTGTATCGTAGCAAGGATATCATCTGCACTGTTCAACTTAATCAGTATACTTGCTATCATACTCGTATACAACTCAGTATTATCGTACATAGTCATTTGCAATAATAATTCAGACGGTGACAATTTTGTATTCATTTGGTCTTTTAACAAAAAATGATAAGATTTGAAAAATGTTTCTGCGAAATCAGAATTTTCAGACAAAATACGCAACAATATATTTGGTTTCTGAATAATATTATATTTTGTACTAGATAATATTCCATATTTACCAGAAGATTCAGTCATATTGGTTCTCAGTTCTTTCATCTGTTCTTTAATAAAAAAACGAATTTCCATATATTGTTTGTACGTAATATCACTCGGGTATATCATGAATGGTTCAAGTTTCTGGACTACACCAACAAACGACATACGATATTTAATGAATTTCCTATATAACCGAATTAATAAACGGGTTTTGGGTACAATGATTTCTAAAAATCTACGGAATTTTTCATTTTCATTCATCACCTCAACTGAATCAAATGCATCTGAATTAATTATGAACTCATTAATACCATCAAACAAAGATTGTTTCGTTTCTCCCTCTATTTTCTCGTAATCCAGGTTGGTGGAAAAATCTTCTATTACTTGCGACGTAATGTCGGTGTTTGACCTCAATAAGCGATGAAGTAACAAATAGTTTTCATGCAAAGAACTTTTCGTAAGCATGGAAGAAGAGGGCATGTGTAATTCAGAGAACTTAATAACAGACGATGGTAGCATCAAATAAGACTTTACACACATATCGTCATTATTAGTGAGACTATTTCTTACATATACTTTTTTACCAGATTTCATAACCTGTTCTTGTAACTTACTACTACCCAAATTATATCTTTGTATAACATACTGTTTTCGCTTTATGCCCGCTTCCGTATATACGGTACTATAAAAATCGTTCAGGTTGTCTACAACAGCATCGATATTATCCAATACATTTTTTGTAGTCAAACAATCAGAATCATCCGTCGGTGATTCGAATGGGCGAAACGATTCATGATTTTGTTTCTGTAGATTATCATATGTAATAGAAGAATCGTTCGCGCCTTTTTTGTAATATTTATTCTGCATATTTACCATAGTTCCGAATGTTTCGGTCATATTTTCAGCTACAATATCTTTTGTTTCGAGTGCGTTAGTATTCATATTCAATTTGCGACGATTTGCAACAACCGGTATTATCCAGCGAAGATTGCGATTTAAATTGTATAGGGTATCGACTAATGGTTTATAGGAAGCTGTATGAATTTCTTTGTCATATACATTGTTATTTTCATCGAATTTTGAAAATTGTTCTCGCAATAATACATATCTGCCGATTAAAGTGTGTATATTGTCTAGAACCGAATCCGCTCTTTGACTATTTGGTATAGTCGACAGTAGTTCTTCCAGCATATCATTTTTCTGTATATCAATGCTGTACCGTTGTTCTCCCTCTGGTACTTCCACCAATTGAGAAATTTCTTCTAAGTCTTCACCAAAAGAAATTGTATTGGCATCAGTATATAATTCGTGCAAAACAGTTTTAATATTTTTGTCTTCTTCTTTTCCTTCCGGTATATGTGCAATATACTCCTCCATATCGGTACTTTCAATAACCAATTCTTCTTCTGGCTCTGTATACTGCGTTCCTTCGACCACCGCCTGTTTCATTAGCGCTAAAGACCCTGTACTTTTTATAGAAGCGGGTTTTTCACGAATGACTATTTTATCAATAGGAACATCTAAAGGTATGCCCTGATACCTGAAATCAATGTATATAGTTTTCAACTCTGGATACGTAATGACTTCAATCATGTCTTCTTCTAAATTACCAATTTGACCAGTGATAATCACGGGTACTTCACCTCCAAAATGTATATTCACCCACGCTTTTGGTAACAATTGATGTTGTCTAGCATATCCCTTTTCATCACTGCGACTGAATAGTACAACCTGTTGAATGGATTCGTCAGTAAATGTTCCGTTCTCGGTTAGATTCAATTGATGTTCTTTCAACGATGTTATATTTGTGATGTGAATCTGCGTATTATCAATATAATGAATATAATTGCTTGTTTCGTGATATTCACTATTTGTCGGAGATACCAATTCGATTATATCACCTAATTGTAAATCTAATTGATTAATAGGAGATTCCTGCGTATTCATCATATCTGTAGTGTTACTTCCAGATTCCATTATATTATATTTTATATATTATGTATCTAAATTATAATTCCGCAAAGACATTTTGCGAAAAGGTTCATTATTTATTCAAATCAATTAAAGAAATACCATGTCAAACAACTAATGGTTAAATATAATGTTGAAAATTCTATATTGATTTCAAATATGATATCTATAGATTTCTGTCCTCGCGATAAACTGCAATTGAGTTTTCAGCGTACTAAATCTCAAATGTATTCCGTACTGAATTATGACAAAGAGTTTGTTTGTAACGATGATTTATATGTAGGATTATATAGGTCAGTGATATTCACTTTTCCTAATAAGAAGTTATTGTCTTATGCACCGTCTAAATCTACAACCTATGATTGTTTCAAAAACATATGTCCCTATTTGAATGAAAATATATCTATAATGGAACACATTGATGGCATAATGATACAACTATTTTATGACGAACGTATAAACGGATGGGAAATTGCTACCAAAAATCGAGTAGGTGGTGAAGAAATTTACTATTATGATAAGGATAAACGTACAATACGCCAAATATTCATAGAGACCATGGGAGGTATGCATAATGACGACATACTGAATTTGCCATTTTTAGAATATTTTCCGCATGACTGTACGTTTACATTCATTATCGATACTGCTTATTCAGAGCGCAACCAAATGCAGTATCTATGTTATTTAATTGCAGTATACTGTGTAAAAAACGATTTACCGAACAGTGTAAAGATGATACCAGATTCATGTTATTTGAGGTGGGACTGCATCGAAAGTATAAAAGGTCTGGTACAGATACCAGAGAAATATACATTCAATAGTTATTCTGATATGTTAGAATCAATAGAATATATACATACACCGAATAAATATGTACTGATAGACATGACCAATGGTATTCATTGTAGTGTTGAAACAAATGAATATACAGTTCAAAAAAATATTCTCTCGCAACATCCATTCGAATATTATCTATTTTTTTGTTTGAATCGAATTTACACAGCCAATGAAATATACAATCTGTATCCTAGATACAAAAATAAACTGTATGCTGTAAAATATAATTACGAGGAATTGATTACGAATATTCATCATACCTACAAAGATTATTATGTTTACAAAAAATCGTTAGAATTACCTAAACTGTACAGGAAACATATTGAGAATATGCACAAAAGTATTTACCTACCCAGTATCAAAACGGGTAATCCAGAATTCATCACGCGTTCAGTAGTGAAAAAATACATAGATACACTTACACCAAATGAAATGATGTACCTATTTATTCGATAAAATATGCGCATGTCCACTATTGCAGTAATCACTATGAACATAGTCAACTTTATATTTTAGTAAAAATGTAAAGTTAGAGGGGATTACATATTGTAAGCCATCAACAATTTTATACCGATAAAGATTTCAAAGAAATTCTTTGAGAAAATATCAAGTATATTATAAGAAATATTTTTAGTATAGTAAGGAGCCAACGCAGCAACCCCATAAAGAGACCAAAGAATCGCGAACATCCAAAAGAGGTTTCGTCCATATTCCGTAAATTTGGCATAATATTCATAAATCATGTAAAAGTAAAGGAGAAAGGGTACAAACCCGCTTACAACTGCGGTAGTATTTGAAATCTGCCCAATCTCTCCTAGGTATCCCAATACCAACATGACTGCATTCAATAATACTATAATGGAAAGCGTCGCCTTATTATTTTTCATATAACTCCACAACGTATTGTTTGATTTTTTACCGGTATTGCGAATATATTTCGTTTTTTTGTTGACAGATGTAGTATTTATCTTTTCATTTTCTATTTTCTCCTTTTCGTTTTCCTTGAGATATAACAAATAAATGACAAATGTTATCAGCATAGTAGGTGTTGAAAAAAACCAGTCATAATATCTATACTTAGTTATATTGGAAACACTATCTATGTATTTTGCTAACCAGATGTAAAAAGTACCTTCTATAATCTGCACAATGACTCCTAACCAGATAAGCTGTATCAAAATATCGACATCATCATCAAAACTTTTATCATAAGTATCCAATGATACTAAACCTATATTGAAAATTCCAGTTAATGCTTGTATTACGAGAGAGATATACACTGTTATTTTCAGTATTCTTTTGTTTTACGTAAATCCATAATCTAAATCAATATACAATTTATTTAGATTTTTACTCTATAGAACATTTACATAGAGGTATACAGTAAAGACAACTTACTCAAATTCTGTATATACTTCATGCAATGTTCTTTATTACTGGTGTCCATCTGTGAAATGGGTACTCTAATCTTATCAATCATTTTTATAATATCATCTCCTTTGTTAACATCTGCTAAATCTTGCGAATAATCTTTTTGAATAAAGTAATCAATGTCACCATTATTGATAATATCCTTATAAGGAATATAAGCATTATTATACCAGGCCTTTATGATGGCAGTGGTATTCAACTTTTTTATAGTCTCAAATGATTTTTTTGCATATTTAATTTCTGTATTGTCAGGAAAGACTACTAAAATATCCTCTAAAAATTCAAAAAAATGTTTATTAAATGCCTTTGAAACACTTGCTTTATCCTTCATTGCTTATGAAATAGCTAATAATATATTTATATCATTTTAACGAAGTTTTTATATTTGTCCAGACAATTGCGGATTGACCTTATTCAATCCTAACTCATCCATCCTCTGTTGTTGCAAAGTATCCAACGTTACGTCATTACTGACCTTATCGGGTTTATAATCGTCGGGTGGTGTGTCTATGAAAATAGTACTATCCTGTGCAGAAACATAATTGTATAATTTTCTAGAAGCGGAATTGCCTTTTGCACTTAACTCGTCTGGTGTCAAACTGTAGTCGGTATACCGTTCTGAAAGTATATTGGCAGAACTGGATAAGCTTCCTAAATGATACCCATGAGGTTCACTTAATTGGTTACTAGGAGAAGAACCAAATTTCTTCATCTGAGGATGAAAATGAGATACGATTGCGTCACCGTATATTAATTGATAACTATTATTCACTAATAGCAATGCTGGTACACTGTGTAAATTTGGCGGCATCGTAACACGAGTACCGTTCTCTAAATATACATATATCTGATTGTCATTGGGGTCTTTCTTTCGTTTATCGATGCATATATAACTGATTTTATCTTTCATGTTGTTTTTTACTAAAGTTTGTATTATTTTTTGCGAATGTTTACAGTAATTACTATAATATAGTATATCCATTGTGATGTATATTATAGTAACGAAAAATCTATATTTATTTTAAGCGAATTATTTTAAACTAGCCACACACATACCATGGAGAAGACGGTTTTGAAAGTAAAAAATAGCATACCCTACTCCAATAGAAAATACTTGAAGGTAAAACTCAACACCCTTACGTTTGGATATTCCAACAAAAAGAGAAGAAACCAATAATACCACCAACATAACAAATCCTAAAATAGAAAGGATTAGAAACCAATCGCAAAAGCGAGACTCGAGGGGACCAAAGACGTTGTTAAAAAAATCGTTCATTATATATTATGCAAAGAAATTATATCAAACTTTCACTAAAGTATTTATGCAAGTAGTTGCCTATTTAACAAATAATATAATTTACAATTGTAAATGAGACAATACACATTGTAATAGAAACAAAACAGGTATAAAAATATATAACTTATTTTATATACACGTTCAAATATGGATAATTCAACCGTATGGAAAGTAATTAACAAATATTTTGAAGATAATCCACAATCTTTAGTAAGACACCATATTGAATCGTATAATGATTTTTTCAAAAATGGCATCTTTCAGATTTTCAAAGAAAAAAACCCTATCAGTATTCTTACGCGATACGATGAAAAAATAGACGACCATCGTTCGAAATGTATAATGTATTTTGGTGGTAAAAATGGTGATAAAATTTATTTTGGGAAACCAGTCATATACGATGAGAACGACAGTCATTTTATGTTTCCAAACGAAGCTAGGTTAAGAAATATGACATATGGCATGACTATTCATTATGATATAGACATCGAGTTTATTGATATACTAGAAGACGGCGAGAATCCGTATGTTATTGGTGCAGAAGATATGGATGCAGACGATTTTAAAAAACAGGTAGATGGGATAGATAATGTAGGTGAGGGAGGAGGCGGGAAAACAGACAAACGAAATGGTCGAACAACAAAAATAGATTTAGAATTAACTCCAGCTGAAATGGCTGGATTGAAGGATGCAACCGAAAAATCCATGACAGGCGGGAATACCCAGAAGCGAGTACATACGTTAGAAAAAATCCTATTGGGTAAATTCCCCATTATGTTACAATCAAATCATTGTGTGTTGTCTGGTTTACCTAAAGAGGTAAAGCATACTATGGGAGAATGTTCAAACGATTTAGGAGGATACTTTGTTATCGACGGAAAAGAAAAAACCGTCGTTTCACAAGAAAAGTTCGGTGATAATATGTTATATATCAAAGAATCTACTGATGATAAATACCTATATTCTGCTGAAATAAGGTCGGTTTCCGAGAATGTATCAAAGCCGATACGTACCATGTCTGTCAAAATCATGGCACCTACTAATAAATATACGTTTAACAACATTGTCGTTAATATCCCAAACGTCAGAGCTCCCGTTCCTTTATTTATATTGTTTCGCGCATTAGGATTTGCGAGTGACAAGGAAATAATAACCATGTGTTTGCTAGACATAGAGAAGTATGAGAATATGGTTGATTTATTTATTCCATCTGTACATGATGCGGGTGGCATACTTACTCAACGCAATGCACTAAAATACATCGCTCTTCTTACCAAAGGAAAAACCGTATCCCATGCCTTAGAAATATTATGCGATTATTTTTTACCGCATGTTGGTGAAAATAATTATACTCAGAAAGCTTATTATTTAGGGTATATTGTTTTTCGATTATTATCCGTATACAAAAAAATAGAAGAGCCAACTGACAGAGACAATTTCAAATATAAGCGAATTGAACTAGTGGGCAGCTTGATTTACGATTTATTTCGCGAATATTATAGCATACAATTGCGAACCATACATTTAGAATTTGAAAAAAGAGCTCATTACAATCAGGCCATTTATGCAAACAACCTTTTTGGACTGATAACCCAGAATTATAAGGAAATCTTCCGCGAACGCATTGTGGAAGCTGGATTCAAAAAAGCGTTTAAGGGAAACTGGGGAGCACACTCACATACAAAACGAATAGGCGTTTTGCAGGATTTGAATCGTTTGTCCCATAACACCATGCTGAGTCATTTGCGAAAAACAAACCTGCCGTTAGATGCAACCGCAAAAGTAGTAGGGCCTCGTGTGTTACATAGTACACAATGGGGTATGTTCGACCCAATAGACACCCCTGACGGTGGTAATATTGGTCTACATAAACACATGTCGATTGCTTCATATATAACACAGGGTTATTCGCGCAATACTATTATCCAGTGGTTGCGTGAAAAAGTAGATATGAAGTTAATCGAAGATAGTACACCAATCATATTATCAACCATGTCAAAAGTTATTATCAATGGATTATGGATAGGTGCGATTAATGAACCTATAGAAACAATCGCAAAATTTAAACTATACCGCCGAAATGGATTGATACCTATATATACAAGTATTTCATTTGATTATCGTTTGAATACGGTATATATTTATACTGATGCTGGTCGCATTTGTCGTCCTGTATTCTATAAAGACGATGAAACCAACAAAATGTCTTTTATGAAAGATGCTATGATAAAACGAATTGAAGACGGTAACTTCAAATGGACGGAATTAATTTCTGGATTCAACGCCAAAAAGGTAGAAGGATTTCAACCGAACCAATATAAACTATATGAACTGTTTGAATTATATGAAAATATTGATTCTGAGTCAAATCCAGCGAAATTAAAACGCTTTTTAGATGACAAGGCGATAATTGATTACATCGATACAAACGAGACGGAGTCATCTATAATTGCGTTGAATAAAGAGGCACTCGATAAGAAAGAACACAATTATACGCATATGGAAATACACGAATCACTGTTATTTGGTGTGATGTGTAATTTAATTAATTTCCCTGAAAACAATCCAGCAACGCGAAATTCTTTTTCATGCGGTCAAAGTAAACAGGCATGTTCTATGTATCATACAAATCATCGTATGCGTATGGACAAGACAGCGGTCGTATTGAATAGCGGACAAAATCCGTTAGTCAAGACACGCTACTTAGAACATATCAACGACGAAAAAAACCCATATGGTGAAAATGCAATTGTTGCTGTTATGTGTTACACCGGATATAATGTAGAAGATGCTATATTAATTAACGAAGGAGCATTGAACCGTGGTTTATTCAGAACAACCTATTACAGTACTTACGAAACACATGAGGAAAAAAGTAAATCTGGAGAAAGCACATCACAACATGTATTGTTAAATATTGAGAATGACTCTGCCATAACTGGCACTAAGATGGGATATGACTATAGTAAACTAGATAAGCATGGGCTCGTTAAAGAAAACACAGAATTAAACGATAAGACGATTGTTATCGGTATGGCCTCTTATGATACATCTAATCCTAATCAAAAAATAGATATGTCAAAGTCTACCAAGAAGGGTCAACTAGGTATAGTAGACAAAACGTTTATCACTGAAGGTGAAGAGGGAACGCGTATTGCAAAAGTACGCGTACGAGAAGAAAGAATACCAAATATCGGCGATAAAATGGCATCTAGAGCTGGACAGAAGGGTACGGTTGGTCTAGTCATACCAGAAGTAGATATGCCTTTTACAAAAGAAGGGATTCGACCGGATTTGATTATCAACCCCCATGCAATACCATCACGTATGACCATCGGTCAATTTGTAGAAACGCTTACCGGAAAAGCATGTGCGATGTATGGTTCATTTGGCGACTGTACTGCATACAACAACAATGGTTCCAAAGTAGGGGTATTTGGTGAAATGCTTACAAAGGTTGGTTACCATTCTAGTGGAAACGAAATCCTGTACAATGGTATGACAGGTGAACAATTGGAAACTGAAATTTTCATTGGACCAAACTACTATATGCGTCTGAAACACATGGTCAAGGATAAAATTAATTATCGTGCACAAGGACCGAGAACAGCACTGACAAAACAGCCGGTAAGTGGTAGAGCCAATGATGGCGGTTTACGTATAGGTGAGATGGAAAGAGACTCCGTTATATCTCATGGTGCGACTGAATTTTTACGAGAATCAATGATGGAGAGGGGGGATAAATACAAGATGGCTATTTGCAATGTAACTGGAATGATGTCTATTTACAATCCATCTAAAAACGTGTTTTTGAGTCCTATGGCAGATGGCCCTATCAAGTATTCTGGTTCATTAGACAACAATGACGTTCGTGTCGAAACGGTTAGCAAGTTCGGTCGCAATTTTAGTGTGGTAGAAGTTCCGTATTCTTTGAAATTACTTATGCAGGAATTATTAGCAATTAATGTATCACTGCGCATTATCACGGACGACAATATCGAACAACTTGAAAATATGACATTCTCTAATAACATCGATTTATTGTTGCATAAGAAAGATGTAGATGTACGAACTATCGTGAAAGATATTCGTAATATTTTGCAAAATAATGATGCGACTGAAGATACGCCTATTTCTATTGTCCCTGCAGAAGAAGACGACCTGCTCATGGTAGAAGACGATAGTCCAGCATACAATCCTCTTTCGCCTTATCACAGTTATGAGAAGAAAGATGAGGTCAGTCCTGGGTATACTCCATATGCACCCGAAACTCCTCCATATGCACCCGAAACTCCTCCGTATGCACCCGAAACTCCTCCATATGCACCTGAAACACCTCCGTATGCACCTACTTCTGTAGATTCAACGCCTGATAGCTATATACCTCCTCCTCCGCCAATTGATGATGAACCTGTTTTTAATATTGAAGAAAGAGTCCATTATCGCGGTGATTTTAAACCATCTAGAATATGGACCATTGTCAATATCGGAGACCAATTTATGACAATAGAAACAAAAGATTTAGAAGGTTTAGATAATATCGATTCTAAAAAGGTGATTACCTCTTCTGATATTTACAAGGAAGGAGATTATCCATATAGTTCTAGTGTATCACAACCAACTACACCCATGTACGCTCCTGATATGAATAATGAAAAAATATCTTCACAGCCACCGCCAACTATCAACTTCGCACCTGTTTTCAAAATAACAAATGGTACGAATAACAACGAAACAGAAGACATTTCTACAAATGATTCAAATGACAATACCCCCATGCCAGGAATAAAGGTAAAAGCAGATAACAATCAACCGAATGTTGAAAAGGAATCCAATAATAATTCATTTGGACAGTCTTTCAAAGATATTTTCAGCGGTGGCCTAGTTATCAAAAAAACACAATAAAAAATTGACGATATTATTATTAATTTTATATAGTTAAAAACAATCGCTTATAACTATATAGACATGTCCAACACCAGCAATCAAAATCAACTTATCTATAAATCTAGAAAAAATGTTCTAGAAATTATGTCAACGCAAGGATATGATACAGAAGATTATGATGGGTTTAGTATAAATGAAGTAGACGCAATGCAATCCAATAATCAATTAGATATGCTTATTACTAACCCGTCTACAGATAAAAAAGCCTACATCAAATATTACTTAACTGCGAGACAAATGCGTGCGGGGGTACTAGATGATATTATTGAAGACCTGTATTCAATTGATACCATTTTGGAGAAAAAAGATACCCTGATTATCATTTCGGAAGACGAACCAAATGATTCTATCGTAGCGCGTATGAAATATTTATTCGACCATGATGGAATTTTCGTAGTTATTCACAGTATCAGACGACTTCAGTATAATATTTTGGAACATAACCTGGTACCTTCCTGTGTTGTATTAAAAGACAGTGAAGTAGAAGAATTCAAAAAAACGTATAACATCAAACACTTTAGTCAATTGCCTGAAATCTCTCGATTTGACCCACAATCACTAGCACTATGTATAAGACCTGGAGAGATAGCTAAATTTACAAGAAAAAGTATTACTGCTATGGAAACAAATTACTATCGGGTATGTGTATAACTCCGCATATATGAACATTATTTAGTTATAACTATTTTTTATGCAATGGCAAAAATTGCATAAAAAGAGGGTAGAGGTGGTGTGCAGAGTTGTATGTAAAAAATATGAACTGAAATTGTCAATTGTTGTGCATAGATATATTTGCGAGTTGTATTATTTCAATGCGATTCTAATATAGAAACGGCCTTACAAACGTGCCTGTGCCCAATGAAAATAACAATATATGGATGCCGAATATAATATGTGAAATCAGGAGATATTTATTTTCATTTTCTTTATTTTGTTCTAAATATGTAATGACATCCCTATTCAAATTATAGTTCAATACAAAAGATAAGAATAAGAATGCTAAACTGATTAGAATAAGAAGACTGTCGTATATTGTACTCTTTCCTCTATAAAATCTAGAATACGCAAGAGAACCAAAGGATAAGGATGTATATAATCCAATATTACGCAGAGTAGTGTGAAAATACATATCAAACTTTTTATCCACAACCTCACCATCATTTTTCTTATGGTCAAGATTATTCATATTTTGTAATATAAAATATCAATATAAAATATTTTTCTTTTCGGTCGATGTAATAATTTTTTATATTGATATCGTATACAATGACAAATAAATGCAAAAAAATCGACGGTGGTTTCTTTGACCCAACAAACGATTTAGTTAAAAATCAAAGGGTAAAAAAGGGGTATTTAGATTACCATGTATACAAATTCCTCAGATACGAGAATAATATTGATTATGGTAGAATGGCTATAATAAAACCGGTAAATAGTGGCGATGATGTTGATGATACTGAAATGGTACGACCATCTGAGCTAGTCAAAACTACGTTGGGTGGAAAAAGAAATACAAAGAAAGGTAGAAAATCGAAAAAAACTAAACGTTCGAAAAAGGCTCGTAAAACTAGAAGGTCAAAAAAATAATCATATTCAAATGTGTATATAGACAATTTTTACATATTGTGTATATATATAATATATGACTTCTTCTGAAAGTATCGCTCAATACAATGAATATTTGTTGAATATCAATCCATTAAATGAATTTCGTAAACTAGTAGGTGCACCAGTTGTAGAACCATTATTGCCAAATTTTTGTCGTGGCGGAAACACAGAAAATCGGTCAGATTGGGAATCGAATGCAGACAAAGGAGGCATCAAATCAGGGTCTAGTAAAGGCAAAGGCAAAAACAAGGGTTTGAACGCAAACCAAAGAAATCGCGGAGATGAAAGTGAACAGGAAAGAATCAATCGATTGTACGGAGGCTATTTACCTGGCACCAACCCGAATAATCCTCTCAACCAAAGTATGCCACCACCAGATGGCGAAAACAATTATTATTCTAATACTGGCGCAGAAGGTAGATATAAGGATACAAAGGCAATATATAAAGACGATTATTTAACCACCATTAATTTAGGAATAGGTATTTTGTTATCCCTATACATAATTTCTAGAAAAACATAATATTGTATCATCTTATTGTATATTATGCCTTACAAATATACAATTGAAACAAAACATCATTTAGCGAATAGCGAATATAACCAGATTGAAAAGTATCATAAACAAGCTCTTATTGGAACTATGAATTTATCAATAGGCATTATTATTACCGGTATCATGATAATGAAATATAAATTTATGTGATAAATATATAGTCAACTACTGAATGTCATCTGCAAACCAAAATGACAAACATTTGAAACATATATATTCTGCAGATGCTAGTCGCAATCGAAATCTTCAGGAAGATGCAAACAGACTATATATGTTTAACATGTTTCTAATGATAATCTATTATGTACTGCTTGCAATATTTGTAGGAATCATCTTTACTGACATAAGAGAAGGAAGTGGTCGCATCAAAAAAACTATATTGATTGTACTGTTGTTTTTGTATCCGATTATAATCTTCCCGTTTCAATATAATATTTACCATGCTGCTAAAAAAACATTCAATCATGTCTTTCAGAATATTTATTTATCTAATGATTGGTAAAAACCTATGATTATTATATACCGAGTCTATAATAATGAATATACATTTACAGCCGGCAGTTTTCCATTCAACTTATAAGCAAAATTCGTACGTGAATACCATTCCGTCCATCGAAGGGTTTGATGCCGATAATGTCACCGAGCAGGCATATACTAGTATCAGCAACGACATAAAAAATAATACTGATTATTTAAAATGTACAAAAGACAATAACGAAAGATGCAATCAGTTAGATAAGGATGTAAAAGAACATGATAAATCAAAAAATGTAACAAAGGATAAAAAAAATAAGGCATATATTGATTTTCAAACCTGTAAAGCCAGTGCTGAATCATGTAACATATTATACAACGATATGACTAGAAAAACTAATGAATTCCATGATATTTACAAAAAAATCAATACTTTAGACAGTAAAATAAATACATGTATAATCGATAAATCTGATTGTGACAAATTGAAATTGGAAATAACAAAATTACAAACTGTCATCCATGGCTACGAAAAAGACCTGCAATTATTAAAAGAGCAGGCTAATCAAAATAAATGTTAGAAATATAGTATTGATATATAATAAAGGAACGGATAAAAATGGGTGTATTTAAAAAAGCTAAGAAGCTAGTAAGGTCAGTTATCAAAACGAATAAAAAAGCAAAGGAAGCAGACGAGAAGGCAAAAAAAGCAAAGGAAGCAGCAGAAAAAGCGAAAAAAGCGAAAAAAATAAGGGAAAAAGCGGAAAAAGCGGAAAAAGCGAAAAAAATAAGGGAAGCAGCGGAAAAAGCGAAAAAAGCAAAAAAAGCAAAGGATGCAGCAGATAAGGCGGAAAAAGAAAAAAAAGCAGCGGCTGCAGCGGCAGCAGCGGCAGCAGCGGCAGCTACCGAGAAAATCAGAAAAGAATTATGTAACACGATTACTACCGAAGATATTCCAAAATTAGAAATGTTACTTGCGGCTAGTAAAACAAAATTACAGGATTTAGAAAAAAAAGTAAATGATTGTCAAAGAAACTATCGAAAAAATTGCAATAGTAAACAAATGAATACAGAATTATTGAATAATCAAAACTTATACACAAATCTCAAAAGTACTTTATCTAAACTGAGTGAAACGTATGAGCTAGAGAAATGCGAAGTATCAAAGAGTTGTGATTTGCTCGAAAAAAAGAATGCACTAGCGTATTCGCAATATAATATTAGCAATTCTATTTACAAATACAAGCGCAATGAATATAATACATGCACTGACCCCTACAAAAATAAATGCGCACCAATATTAAAAGATTTAGAAAAATCTAAGGAAAATATAGATAAGAATATGTTGATATTAGGTAATATAGAATCATTTGCAAACATTGAAACTAATAAAGACGTAACCGACAATCTATACAAATTTCAAACAGAGAATCATCTAGTTGAAAAATCTTTGCGAAAGAATTCATCGCCTACCACATTAGTAGACAATTATCTGCAATATGATGCAGAAGTATGTAAAAACATATTGCTTACTACGGCAGGGAGTGTAATGCTATACTATCTATTTTTTGAATTATAATAATTTATTATTATATAACTATAATAATGAAATCGTTACTGTACTCATCATACATTGTTCAGGAAGGGTTTGATATGAACCAGGAAATAGAAAAAATAGAAGAAGAGGTAAGTGATGTCAATGCAAAAATAAACATGTACAAAGAAACCAACAAACATGTGAAAAATAACAAAGAGGAACTATCAAAGACAATCAAATCTGTCAAAGAGAATGCTTTTATCGATAAAGATTTTACTGATATAAAAGAAGACAAACGATTGAGTCAATGGATAAGTGATTCTACTAGCATGATAGCTCAGGATAAATTTATATTGGCATTAGGTGGAATAGCATTAACTTCTCTCATTATATTGAATACACAATTGTAACAACTATTATATACATTTAATATATATAATTCGACTATGCAACAACATATCGAATCTTTAAAAAAATCGATAGATGATATGAAAAAAATAGTAGAAAAGGATACTGAAGATAACCAGGATTTACTGGCTCAACAGCAAGAGGTAAAAACGTTAATGGAAAAAGAACAACTGAAACTTAAAAATTTAGAACAGGAGTATCATGATAATTCTACCACTCAAAAGAGAGAAGTATTATTGAAAAAAAATAGTAGTCAACGTTTAAAACAATACAACTATTTCTTTTTTATTTTAGTAAGTGCAGTGGCATTATTAGTAACATTGTCTATCATTCAAAAACACCTCCCATTTATCCCTGAAACAATAGTTTTAATATTAAGAATCGTCATTTTAGCAGTGACCATTATTTGGAGTTATACCATACTAGTAGAAATTGAAAATAGAGACTCCCTGAACTATAATAAATTACATTTAGAAAAACCTATTGTAGATAGTCCAGTGGAAGTTGAGAAAAAAAGAAAAGAAGCCGAAGAAAAAGGGGATTTACTAGCTTCGGTTGCAGGCATGAAATGTACTGGAGAAAGTTGCTGTGATGTTGGGACTAAATGGGATTCTGATAAAATGTTGTGTATACCCGAGACAGAGTCATTTGATACAATTAAACCTAACGAACCGAATGATACATTTTCAAAAATATAAACTCTTGGAATATATATACAAAGATTATGTCAGAACCGACCTACGACAAAGGCAAAGCAGAATTACATAATAACAAAGCTATTTATCAATTACGAAAAGTGGATTCTTTACAGGAGCTGAATTTATTTTTATACGCAGTGTACTACGTACTTGTTTTGATTTCTATCCTGTACATTTATTATAGTTACGATACCAATGTATATGCAAAGGGAATATTGTCGGTATTCTTACTTTCTTTTCCGTTTACGATACGTATGATAGAAAAAAACATATTTGACTATTATCAATATTTAATGGCCCTATCATCAGGTACCCCTTATCGAAAAGACTAAAAAAAATAAAATATTATTTCGAATATTTTATTTTTCAATTGTAAATGCGGTGGTGTGCACATTATAAATCATCCGTTTTTATGTCGTCATCATAAGATTCGTCTTCATCCTCGATGTTATCGTCATTTTCATAACGAATTCTTACGCCTGACCATATTTGGTTACGCGCACGACCAAATTCCTTATGCATATATTCATGCAAATCCTTTGGACTGGGTCCGCGTCCACCGTAATTCGACGCATACCATATTGAAAACTCATTATTCAATTCCATCTTCTTGATACGTCCCTCTTCATCCTTGATAACCTTATCACGAATGAACTCCGAGATGTAATCCTGACTCTGTCTATATTCGTTACTCTTAGCCATAACAATCGCACAATCATGGACAACGCCATTTGTCTTGTATACAATATCTACTAGCATAGACGCAAATACTTCCTTCCATTTGTCAAATTTTTCATCTATGTACTTATCCAACATGAATTGATAAGGTTTTTCTTTATCTCCCTCAACTGGGTTTTCTGTGAACAAAGATTTGAATGGTACTGCTCGAATACGTCTCCATGTACCATGGTCGTCTGAATTTACATTCATCAATGTATTGCATGTGACAACAAGCTTACATTGAGGTATAAAGGAAATTGTTTGGGGCATATAAGGGGCTCTACCCTGAAGCGGGTCTTTTCCACTTGTAATTTGTTTCATAACACCTTCATTGATGGTATCATTCTTTGATGGCTCCTGCATTACTGCATACCGTTTTCCTTTCAATTGTACAATCTCTGGTGCAAGTCCACCTACCTTTCCACGTTTATCCGTAATCAAAGTTAGGGGTACATCTCCCTTGTAATCTCCTAGAATTTTTTCCATAAGGTTGACTAGCACTGACTTTCCATTTTGTCCAAAACCATAATACATATTGAATGTTTGATTTGCAGACGTTCCAATGAGAGTAGATGCAAGATGCTCCCACATATACTTACAAACCTGAGGTTCCGGAAATATCTGTTCCATGAACTCATTGATTTCGTTCACAATTGGTTTTTGTTTGTCAGTTAATTGTATGTAATCAATATTTGTGCACAAAGATATATAATCTTCAGGATTGCCTTTGCGGAAGATTTTTTCTCTGAAATCAATTACACCATTGTTGAAACATAGCAAATACGGATTCGTATCCATGCGCTGAAGGAAAGACCCGTCATAAAACAACTCCTTCGCCTCTGTCATTATTTTCATCTTATCACTTGTACTTCCCAAACGTGGAATGATATTCAATAGTTGAATAGAACGCGTTTTATTGACATCTGTCTCTGACGATTCATCGTCACCGCCGCCACCACCACCACCACCAACTTCATTCAGTATAGTTTTTTTATTCGAAATACTTTCCATCATAGTAAACGATTTATTTGTATACATATCTCGTACTCTACCAGAGATAGCTCGTCTCAAATCAACACCTGAATCATTTTCTTTCCATCGATTGTCATTATACCGATACCAGATATTACACTTGTTACTAACACACACATATTCGTGCTTGTGCATTTGATATAAGACAGTTGCTATATCAAAGTCAGGTGCCTTGTATTTAGGATTGGAGGAGCTGATTGTTTGATTGATGTAATAATCTACAGTTGATAGTCTAATCTTATCGTATTCCTCTCGCGCATCTGTTTTTGCCCAATGAATTAATGACAGTTTGGTCAAACCGTCTTGCAATCGCAAATCGAACTTTTGCCATTCATCGCATAAGTCAGGTATACTACTATATTGAAAGGTGGGTGATTTAGCACTGAACGCAATCCATACAATTAATAGTTTAGTACTAGTATTTCTCAACACCCATCCTACACGAATCCATTTGTCGTATGACCCTTCGCCGTAATATTTGTCAGGTAGTATCATCGTATATTCGTACATAGTTTTCAGAGTATAATCACTAGTGCTGTCGGTTACACCATCCAAAAATGTATTGATTGCCAAATCTAATTCGTCTGCGTTTTTGATTCTAGCAATATTCGTTACATTATCTAACATCATATCCATTCGATGCTGTTGTGCAATTGTATTGTTTGCAGGCAGAGCAATCCTTTCATTTGATAAACGATTATCCTTTTTAAATTTCTCATATTCTGTAATAAAGTCATTTCGCATGAACAGTGACAGATTATCCTTGTATCGAACCGATAATTTTGGGAAATTCTTCTCCATATCAAACTTTGATTGTGCTACCTCGTTGAATACAAATTCTCCATCTGTATCATCGAAACTTATATCAAATATGCCCGTTAAACCATATTTATCCATACCAGGTTTGCGACAGCCATACAATTGCCAGTTTACGGTACCTTTACTAATCCCTTCATCAAATACATCCTCCCATTTATTTATAATTGGCAAATCTCTCCACATATCGCGAACTTTTGAAATCATACGGTTTCTCAGTATCTGCTGCGCAACTCTGTCCATTTGTATGCCAATTATCAGGTGAATACCGTCTTTTGTTAGTTGTTTTTCTTTTATTCTATTTACACTCGGCTTTTCGAACAGATAAATATTGAATTTGGATGAATTGTCAAACTGGTAAATCTTTTTCAGTTCTTCTAAATAAGCAAATAACAGGTCTTCTACATGTTCTCTGCTATACTGTTTTTCATCTATATCATATTGGTAGCGAAAGTCGAGGTCTATTGCGATTGGTCCATCATTCTCGCGCTGTTTTTCTGTCAAATATTCCTTTTTATTTTTCGCAACTATATCCTGATAATACAGCTTCAAAAATGTATTGTATTCTATGTCTGCTATATTATAAGAACCTCCGCGTATATTGCTTTTAGTATCCCCAATTCGAGTATTTGTAATGGTTTTCTTACTGCTATCATTGGATTTGTACACACTATGTTTCGCAAGAAATTCAAATACATCTACATAATTGCTTTGATTTGGTACTATACTATCGGTAGATGATGTAGATGGGGTAGATAGTGCCATCTTAATTGTAATATATATTATGGTATATTTTTATATCGATTCTTTCTATCAATTTTTGATACCCGTTTATTTTGATTATACGACTCACTGCTATTTGCAAGTGAAAATATATTGTTATTTGATACAGTAAGTAAGTATGGGTTGTATCAGTCAATTTTTTACTCAATATATCAAATATCAATAAATCAACAATATGTAGACCTATATTATGCCAACTAAGTATAAATCGTTGAAGTATTTAGTCTCCATGAGTAAGCAAGCTAAAAGTATAAGAGAGTGTATTTTGAATTATTCGAAGACAAATACTTCCAAAAACATCATTGTCGATATTCCTGTCGAGAAAAAAGACGTGCATACATTTTCGATTATCAGCAAGCCGCGGGTAACTAAAATTGACAAACTTATATAAATATAAATATTTAGATAGTATATAAATCATTATGAAGTTTTGCACTCAATGCGATAACATGTATTATATTGGTATTGATGAGTCTGATACCAATAAATTGGTTCACTATTGCAGAAATTGCAAATATATAGATAATTCAGTAGCTACCGAAGGTGCATGCATTATTGACACCCATACTCATAATAAAGGTGTTCATTTCAATCATATTATCAATAAATATACAAAGTTGGACCCTACTTTACCAAGGGTTCATAATATCAAATGTCCGAATACCGAATGTAAATCTAATAATTTTGATAAAGAGTATTCTTATCCTGAAGTGATTTATATGAGGTACGATGATGCAAATATGAAATATGCATACATTTGCGCAGAATGTGACAATATATGGAAAACTACCGACCAACTATAAATATCGCTGTCAACCTATAATAAAATTGATTATTTTTTTTTATATAATCATTTAGAAATAATAATCGATACATATCTTATAATGGACCCAGACGATGAATACAATGTCAACGAGGACAGTGATTTTGAAGAAAGTGATACTGAAGTAGAAACCGAAGAAAAAATTCCTGCCAATACTAAAAATAATTTAGATGACGACGAAATCGAAAAAAGTGATACCGAGAACGCCGATGATGACGAAATCGACGATGAAGAGGAGGAAGACGACGACATAGATGATTTAATTGTAAGTGATGATGAAGATACGAAACAAGCAAATCCGTCTTTTGATAATCAACCTGGTATGCGGTCATTTGAATTGTCTGATAGTGACGAAGACAGTGATGATGAGGATTATTTGCAAAAATTTGACGAGCATGTACAAAATAAGGTGATTGAAGAATTTCATCCAGAATTGCAACACCATAACTATGAAGAAATAAATAATTTATCTACGGTCATTCGCAACGAAGACGGAATTGTTATTGACCCATTGCATAAAACATTGCCTTTCATTACCAGATACGAAAAAGCGAGAGTTATCGGTGAACGAGCAAAACAATTGAATTCTGGTGCATTGCCTATGGTAGACGTTGAGCCTTCTGTCATAGATGGATATCTAATCGCATTAAAGGAATTTGAGGAGAAAAAAATACCGTTCATTGTTAAACGTCCATTGCCAAATGGAGGGTGTGAATATTGGAAGCTATCTGATTTAGAAATTCTAGTATAATTACAAACATATCAAAATTCATTACTTTTTTGATATATTTATTCAAACCATTCTTTCGGTTTTGTTTTTGTACCACCATCGTATTTAACCACGTAGTTACATTGCAACAACCAGTTACCAATATTTTCTTCACGTAAATATACATCGGCCAATAGTCTTCCATATTTGTCGTAACTTACGTTTTGCAATGAAATTATTTTATCCATGACCTTTATTTTCAACGCCTCGCGTGCTACGATTGCGTGTTTTTTTTCGTTTTTATCGGTCGTTTTTATTTCAGGTGCATCAATTCCATTCAAACGAACAGAAAATCGATGCACTGAGCTATTCTCAAACGGTTTCCCGGCAATTGTTATCGTATCGCCATCGTATACTTTTATTACCTTGCCATATTTTACATTCGGAATATACGGGGCTGTGGTATTCCAGGACGCCTCGTATATTTCTTTTGGACATAGATTCGTTTGTGTTTTACCCGCGTTAAAAAAACACCAAAAACATGAAAATAATGTTTTCATTATATTCTTAATATCAAATTTTTTATATATTTTACATAATTGCTATTCTCATCTAAGACCTCCAGTTTTTTCCACAATCTAAACATGTAATGAAAATCGTGGCTGGCTCATCCGCACTTCGTGTCTGTAACTCGTAATATGTGCATCGTTTTGATTTACATTTACGACATGTAAACATATCGGTAGATGCTTGTGCAGTGTTGTTATATTTGTTTGCATCTCTTTTACTTTTCTTATCAATCAACTCTTTCCATTGTTCTGGATTCATTTCCTGATGCGTCATGTTAGCCAGTGATTCTGGTGTAATCTCCTTCTTGGTCAACTCATTCAATAACTTCTCATTCGATAGATTCAAATAAATACTACGTAATCTGTCTGTATATAATTGTATATAAGCAGGGTTGTCCCATTTCACCACAATCTTTCGATGCATTGACTCCTTAGTTGCATATTCCAGTATGCATTTTTCTAATTCCACTGACAGTTCTTTACTGTTTATAATTTTATTCAAATGACTAACAATGTCTTCACGAAAACTGTCCGGGTCGGTAATTTTGCGCATGTTTTATCTATATATTCGAAATACTTTATGTCGTTCATAAAGTATTTATTTTGGTTATCAATTTTCAGTTAACGATTAGTCAACACTGTTGTCGTCAGTGATATATTCGGCATCGTCATCATCGGCTGTTGTGAGAAATATAGTAGGGGCTGGGTTCTTTCTAGACCTAGTATTGTATTGTTTGTCTTCGATGGTAGCTTCCATTTCATCTGATTCGTCTTCATCGAATTCATCTTCCGACAGAGCCAACGAATCATCTTTTTCGCTGTCGTAATCCTCTACTACAAAATCATCCTCTACGTACCCGGTTTTGGTTCTTGGTACGTCATCTTCTTCGTCATCATCTGAGAATTCACTACCATCCTCGATATCTTCAAAACCACCGTATAGGTGTTCGTATACATTGTTCCATTCTTCAACTGTGATTGTTTTTAGGTTATCCTTTCGTTTTTTTATGATAACACATGTGTCGAAAAATAACACATTATCGAGCGGTGGGGGGAATTCATACTTGTTTTCATGAGTTGCATTGCCATCTTTTTTTCCATAAACACTATATTCATACAATTTATTATCCGTCTCTACTGACCATGTAGAAACTTTATCGAATCCGTCAGGTTTGGTAAATCCAGCTTTTTTATATAGCTCGCTTTCGTCTTCTAACTTGTATTCTTTTTGTTCAATATCGCCATTTTTATCGACTAACAATATTTTTACCATTCTGTTTAGTATTTAAAGGCGATATATTTTTATATTGTTTGCCACATTCTTTATTCGAATCTTATGTCTTTATGTTTGAAACTACATAAATGTTTATGGTAACATTATATAATGTCTTATTTCTTTTTACAACTATTTATAACTACGATAATTTCTATTTTGATTATTTATTCGGTTCATTCTTTGCTGGACCAGCTAAAAAATAATTATTCCATCAAAAAGACGAAAGATTTAGTAAATATTCAAAATACAAAGTATCAGAAAATGTTTGAAAACATGGAAGGGGCTGTACGGGACAAAGAGTTGTCTGAAAAAACAACGTTAAATGATGTCGACCTTAAAAAATTGAATGATGAACTAGAACAGTTTATAAATGTACAAACACAGCCCGTCGATACTAATTGAAAATATATATAAAGATTACTCCTCTGTAATATTATCTGGTCCATCATAATATTACATTATCATTATTATGGAACTTAATTATAATCAGTTTTCATATCTCATGCGTAGATACCCGCGGTTTGAATTATCATACGAAACAGTTTCACAAAAAGGTGAATTAGAGCTATATAATGCATGCATTGCTATCCCCATCGGGAAAAAGGCGTTTTTATGGAATACTTTTCATAACGACAAAGACGTTTGCTATTTATTAGATGTAAATCGCGAAAAAAAAATCTCGCGTGCCACGTTGCTGCAGGATTGCTCAATTCATCCAATGAGTCATAATACAATTATCTATGGAACGATAGTGAATAACGATGAAAATACTACCGATACAAAACCATTCTTTGTCATCGAGGATATTTATTACTATAATGGTGTTCAGTTAAAAAATACCTCTTATATTAGTAAACTATCGTATATTAAACAATATATCACAACTAGCCAAAATTATACTGAAACCGGATTTCCTTACATATTGTCGTTCCCTTATCAGTGGAAATACAATGAAAACAATGCGGAATTGCCCTTTGTCATAGATGACAAACATATCAGCCAAATCGGATACACCCCTCATCACATACAATATAGGTCATTGTCGCATATAGTGCCGTATATCAACGTTACTATAAATCGCAAAGTAAATGTTAATGCCAATCCATCTCAACTATTGGCGACATCAACCAATGAGGTATATCGTGCAAGATATACAATGGATTTTTCTAAACCGCAATACAAATACAATTCTAACTTTATGGTCAGGGCTGACCTTCAAAATGATATTTATCATTTGTTTGCTTATGGTAGTCACAAAAGTATCGTTTATTATGGTATCATGTATATACCAGATTATAAAACTAGTGTGATGATGAACAATGTATATCGAAATATCAAAGAAAATAAGAATTTGGATGCCATTGAAGAAAGTGATGATGAGGACGATTTTCAGAACATTTCACCTGAAAAATATGTAGATTTAAATAAAATACTGGCTATTGATTGTAAATTTCACAGAAAATTCAAAAAATGGTTTCCTATTGTCATTTCTCCTTCACAAAGCAAAATTGTCCATATCAATAAACTTGTAAAGGATTATTTTTGAAGAGATATATCCGCAAACCTGTATTCATAACCCTTTTGATGAATTGAAAAAATACATTTTCAATTCAATCCTTTATCTACAAAAATATGCCGTGATATATTTTTTATTACTTTATTATCCAGTTTGGTCTGTTCATTACCAATACCTCCTAACATATTTCTCATCATGGACACACAAAAATTGTATTGTGGATGGTCCCATTCCTGACATTCGGGGTGTTGTTCTCGCCATAGTGGTATTTTTGCATAATTGCTTTTGGCTACATAATCTATCATAGTATGAAATTTCTCGTTATCCACTGTATCCTTACTCCATTCGTTGTTATCTTTGATATACATGGTTTCTCGTTTTAAATCAGTACAATGTAAAGGACGTTTTGTAACATCTAATTCTTTGATTCGAGCTAAAATCATATCTGTCATACCACTCACGTATCCGTTTCGCCCTATATTCTCGATATCGTTGAAGTTGACTTCCATATTTTCAATAAAATCAGTCATATTCATTGCATCTTTACATGTGGTATTGAGAAAAAAATTTAGATTGAAGTGTTGGTTGTTATTGGTAGTATTATTAGTAATAGTTTTGCCGTCTTTCACTACTTCCAACAACTTTATATGCAATTGCTGATTTTCATTTTGTTGTTCTAACATCATCTTATTTTGTTCAACCAATAATTCTTTGAATTCTTGATTTTGCTTCAATAAATTGAAAATATCATCACTATTCATTTCTCGATTCGTTTTTAATTGAGTATTTAAGTCTGGATTAGTAGCATATATGCTATGGGGATTTTCATCATGGGATTTATCCCCACATTTCTTTTTATGGTTATACAGCGATGCCCTGTGAGAATATTTTTTCCCACATTCACATGCATAGCTTTCATCGTCTGCATGTATTTTGGTTGTATTTTGTTGTATTTTATGTTTTGCAGTCAATAAATGTTTTTTATAGTCTTTACTATTGCCCGTTGTATAGTTACAAATATCACAGAAATGTTTCATTGGGATTTTTGTTGTATTTCGTTGTATAAATAATACAACGAAAAAATCCCCTAAATACTTTCACATGAAAAGTATAAAAAAATGATGCAGTCAGCAAAATCATACATTGTTCGTTTTTCACTGCATTATCGTCTAAAACGTATTTTTCGTGTTTTTTTAAATGTTTTTCCATCCCAAAAAGAAAAAATGGACATTTATTTTTGTCCATTTTTTCTGAGTGACCCCAGTTTATTTTTTTGAATACTAATAAATTATAATATATACAATATCTCAAATATATGCGCTATCATTACTTCTGACCACATTGATATGCTTTGTAATATTCTTAATTACTTTATTGTCCAGTCTTATTTGTTCATTTCCGGTATCACCGAGAACATTCCTCATCATTGTGATAGAAAAATCAAAGGTAGGGGTTTCATAATCCATGCAATCCGGATGTTCTTCCCTCCATACAGGAAGAATACTGTAGTTTTGCTCAGCTATACATGCAAACATGTTATGTACTTTGGAATTATTGGTGTCTTTCTCCCAAACGTCATTGTCTTTTATATAGATGGTTTCCCTTTTCATGTCTGTACAATGCATAGGACGTTTGGTGACATCGAGATTTTTCATACGTGACATAATCATATCAGTCATGCCGGCTACATATCCATTCCTACCGATGTTCTCAATATCCTCGAATTTTACATTCATGGTTTCAATAAAATCAGTCATGTTCATTGCGTCTTTACATGTAGTATTGAGGAAGAAATTGAGGTTGAATTTCTGGTTGTTATTGTTATTTGTAGTACTGTTGTATGTATTGCCACTTTCTTTCACAGCACGAATCAATTGTCTTTGTAACGAGTGATTTTCATGCTGTTGTTCTACCAATAACGTTTTGAATTCTTGATTCTGTTTTATCAACTCGAGAATAGCAGATGTAGAAAGAATATTATCTGTAGAATCTGTATCATTGAGTACAGGGTCTATATTGTTACATTGTTGTCTATGTCTCCATAAAGACGTTCTGCTATTACATATTAGATTACATGTGTCGCATTCATATGCAGTGGGGATTTTATTTGTTTCATTTGTTTCATTACCCCATTTTTTATGTTTCAGTGTCCTCAAATGTTTCGAATAATCTTTTTTGCTACTGGTAATATAGTTGCAATTTATACATTTGAAACATTGCTTATTTTTTTGGGATTTTTTGGGACAAATATGTTTCATTTATGCTATAATATTGAAACAAAAAAATCCCCCCTAAATAATGCGATTGAAAATGGTCAAAAAATAATGCAGTCATCAAAATCATACAATGTTCGTTTTTCACTGCATTGTCGTCTAAAATGCTTTTTTGGTGTTTTGAAAACAGGTTTTCCATCCCAAAATGAAAAAATGGACATTTATTTTTGTCCATTTTTTCTGAGTGACCCCAGTTTATTTTTTGAATACTAATAAATTATAATATATATAATCTCTCAAGTATAGGTGACGTTCTTACATATACACACATTGATATGCATTGTAAGATTCTTAATTACTTTTTAGTATTTGTAAGAAATAAGTCATTACACATATTTACAGGTAACCAAATTTTATAGGCGGGCAATGTATCATCGCCGCATCTAAAGTTACATATTTTCTCATGGAACGTATCACAAAACAATTTTGTAGTACCATCGTTTAAAATCACCGTATCTGTAATATAATTTTCAAAATAAACATCACTATCAGTGACCTTTGTAAGTTTCATAAAACGTAATGTATATTCTGTGCTCCAATATGTATCTGAAGGATATTGTACGATTACAGTAGAATGGAGTATTTTTTGTAAATCATCTATTGTAAATTTACACGGTTCCAAATAGACAAAATTATTTAATTCAAAGAAAATATTCTTATTGTAGTTATGAACGGCATGATGATTTGGGCGTAAAAATGGTACAGATAAGCTATGATGATGATGAATTGAAAGATTGAGAAAGTTATCTTTTTTGATACACTCTAGTAGTTCTTCTGAGAAATATGTATTCATTGCTGATTCTAGCTTAGTATAGTAATGTTTGTAATGACAAACATCGTTTTTGTATCAATTTTTGCCAAACACGTCTCTTTAGTTGCAGAAAAAAATATACACCAAAGGTGTATATGAGCGAACAAATATTATCAAAAATCGCTTCAGCTAGCGATAAACAAATGATAGATAATAGTTTTTACATCACTTACGTATTCTTAATGACCACTGCAACGATTACTTTTATTGAGGCAATGAGAACCGATGATATCAAAATTCGTAATATTCTCAATTTAGAAACATGTATATCAGTCGTTGCTGCGTTCTTCTATGGTAAGTTTGTAGACAAAATAGAAAAAGAGCCCGAAATCGACTATGCAAAAATAAACAAAATGCGATACACTGACTGGGCAATCACTACCCCTATTATGTTATTGGTTCTCGCATTGGCGTTCCTGTACAATACAAAACAAGGGTCTCTTTCATTCAGTAGTTATATTGTCATTCTAGTGTTGAATTATGGAATGTTAGGTTTAGGATACATGGGTGAAATTGGCGCTCTTTCCAAATTCACAGCCAATGGATTCGGGTTTGCATTTTTTGCAGGGTTGTTCGGTTATCTATATAAAACGTTTTTAGCAAACCATTATAATTTCGACAACACATTATTGTATTTTGTATTTTTGATACTATGGGCGCTATATGGAGTAGTATATTTTTTTGACGAAGTGACAAAGAATGTTTCCTTCAATGTTCTCGATTTATTTTCGAAATGTTTTGTTGGAATCTTTTTCTGGGCCTATTTCACCAAAATATTCAAGTTAAAATAAAATCCAACCATAATATATAATGTCAGGAAATTTAACTCCTTATCATACTTATAACGAAGGCAATGCCCTTCCAACTGTAAATCCTACAGGAACTCATTCCAATGAGGGACAATTAGGAATGAGCTCAAAATTAGTAGGCGGTAAGAGAAAAAGAAGTCGCAGAGGGACAATGAAAAAATCAGCAAAGAGAAAATGTAAATTAGGTAAGCGCAAAAGTAGCAAGAGAAAAACGTATCGAAAAAAATAAAGAGGGGATGCGTGTCTATACACATTTGAATATTTCATAATACTATGTAAAAGTGTATTATGAAACTAACAGTTTTCCAAACACGTAGTTTGGAAGATGATACTAGTAACTAGATAGGGGTCACAATTTGAACTGGGCCGCCTATCCTCAAAATATCCTTTTTCGTTTTTCACGTTTTCATTCCCAATTCGTACAGATGCACCGCGGTTAGTCGAGCCAAATGTAAATTCACTGAAAGAAGCAGTCTCGTGCATTCCGGTCATACGTTCTTCGTTACCTGAACCATATACCTGCATATGTTCATCGTGATTAACCGATAATTTCAGTATCGCATCATTGATGTATTCAATGCCCTTCTTATCGGCAGTGCCTTCTCTCATATTTTTTGTACTATAATTAGTATGGCAACCCGAGCCATTCCAATCGCCTTTCAATGGTTTGGGTTCAAGTGTAATGACTATATTGTATTCTTCTGCCAATCGATACAATATGTACCGAGCTATCCATAGATGGTCACCTGAATCGATACCGATAGACGGGCCGACCTGGAATTCCCATTGTCCGGGTGCAACTTCTGCATTGATACCTGAAATGTTGATACCAGCTTTTATGCAATGATGCATGTGTTTTTCAGCCAAAGGTCGGCCACATGCATTGTTTGTACCTACACTGCAATAATATTGTCCTTGTTGATTGTTTTTATTATATCCCAACGGAAGGTCAGTATTCTTGTCTATCATGAAATATTCTTGCTCTAAACCAAACCATGGTTCTTGCTGTGTATTTTGCTGAAATATTTTGTTAGCCGAGTATCTGTGGTTAGTAGCGATTGGTTTATTATCAGGCGTGCGCGTCTCACATAAAACTAGTTTATCATGTAAAAAATCTCGAAATGGGTCATTGAACAACGCAATTGGTACTAAGATGACTTCAGATTCGCTGGTAGTTGCCTGGTTAGTAGAACTGCCATCGTAATTCCATATGGGGACATCTGTCAAAGATTGAATCGCTTTACTGATTACTTTGGTTTTGGAGCGAATTTCATTGTCACCCCCTATCCAAATATATTCAACGCAGGTATTCATACAATAAGTATCTATAGACAACAAAACAAAGTATGCTTTATTTGGTTTTGCTACATAATTGAAAGTAGAAAGAAGTTAGCAATTTTTGAAAATAGATGCGTCAATAAGACATTTCGCAGGAGGGAGGTCTTCTTTGTCGTCAGCAACTTCACCTGAATGGTTACATGGTTCATACAAAGACCTCCATTTGGTATCACCGCCATTGTATTTATTGGAATCGCTCTGTACAATGCGATAGTTACATTTTTTATAAAATCGTTTGCGTTGAATCCATTGATTCTGAAAAATATCATGCGAGTCTACAATGTCTACTATGATGGGGTTTTCATGCTTCACCCTCAGTATGCGACCCACTGACTGAGTAATGTCCGTTTTAGGTGTCACCATTACTAGAATAGACAACGTTTTAATATCAAGCGCTTCTGCTGCCATAGCATAGGTTGCCAAAACGATTTGTTGTTTTTCAGTCTCTTGTAAATGACATTGTTTCATTCCACCTACATAATAACCTACACTAGCAAATTTTTGAAACACAATAGCGTCATGCAAATAGGTTAATAATGAGCGATTGTGACATAAAATCATAATTTGCGACTTTGCATTTTCATTTATCAAATCAGCGAGTACCCGCACAATAAAATCACTTCTCGGGCCGAAGGCGCACAATTTAGTTATCATAGTACTATATTTGGTTTTTCCACGATAATCCAGTTCAGTTTCGCAGAATTCAGAATCACCAGATTTGTATTGGATTGCGCGTACACATACAGGGTCATCGTCTTCACGAGATTCACTGTATATCTTTTCTCCAATAAACATATGCAATACCTTTGTCAACTTATCTTTTCTTTCAACTGTTGCTGAAATTCCTAGCATATATGGAGTAATTGTTTTGAATAATGTCTTGGAAAACTGTTCACTTCCAATGCGATGGACTTCATCGACAATAGTAAGACCAAACGATGAAAACGCATCAGATGGGTATATTTTGTCGTACAGTGTTTGCATCATACCAATCACAATGTCTTTGTTTTCAATATCAAATGTACCGCCTTGTATTTTACCAATACGTGCTCCGGGTAAAAATTCTTCGATGCGTTCAATCCACTGATTCATAAGGAATTCTTTATGTACAATAATGAGTGTTTTTTTAGAGAGAGTCGAAATTATTTTTAAAGCCATCACCGTTTTCCCTCTGCCGCACGGAACCTCGAGTATTCCACCCGACCCATTTATACTATTTTCCGCTGCACATAGTTTTCTATCTACATATTTCGTATACACATCGATAATTTTTGTTTGGTAATCTCGCAAAGTTTTAGCGAATTCTAACTGTATGTTATCCCCCGGTTCGATGTCCGTCTTCATTGGAATACCGTATCGCTGAATTCCATAAAAACGAGGAAGGTATATTTTGTTCGCATTTTCCCGGTACACTGGAAAGGCGGTTGCGTCAGGAGAGCCGTAGGTTGCACCCATAATTTGAGGTTTTACAAATAAATCTTTGCGGAGAAATTCGATGTCTTCATTCGTAAGAGCAGATTTAGAAATGGTGTATCCTTTTTTTCCAATATAAGCAGTAGTTTGAATGGATTCTAAATATTCATTTGACAAAGTGTTCGCTTCTTTCAAAGCCTTTTTTGGATGGGGTTTAATCACCTTTTTATTTTTAGTGATGAAACGGTCCATAATCGTTGTAGGTGCAATATACTATATAGCTATGTATTTAGGAAATATCAATTTTATAAGCGTTCAAATAAAAGAATATTCACAAAAAAAAACGTAGTATATAATATATAATGAAACTTTTAACCTCCTTTAAAAAGATGTCTCAACTAGAAATGATACTGGCAGTAATTTTTGCATTATATGTAGTGTTGCCAATCGAAATGCCTGATATGGTCGCCCAGATGGTAGATACATCTATGGGAATGATAGCTGTATTTGCATTGGCTGTATATATGTTTTTCAACATGACACCTGTATTGGCAGTATTGTTTGTATTTGTAGCATATGAATTATTGCGCAGAAGTAGTAAGAAAACCGGAAAAGAAATCATTATGAAACACACCCCCAGTCAAAAGAAAAAGGACGATAAAATGAAGAAAATGAATCCGGTTGAGAAGGAAACATTGGAGGAACAAATCGTGGACAAAATGGCACCTGTAGGTAAGAGTGACATTGCATCTTACGTATCTTCCTCTTTTAGTCCAGTAGCAGAAGATGTAGGAAGTGCATCCATGGTATAAATATATGAATTCTTGATTATGTAATATTTCATATTACATAATATTGCCAGTACTTATGTAGCACCCTTAATAGATAAATAGATAAAAGGTGATAATACCGTTGTATTGAATAAAATAAATTCTTTCACCCAGAATTTTTTATCGGATATCTTTAACAAATTCAAAAATATAGAATATATGATAAACATAGTAATCCATAAAGCTAGATAAGAGCTTTTTAATGCATGACTATATGCAATGAAAGGAAATTTGATAAACTCAACAAAACCTGTATTTATTTTTTCTTCTTCAGAGTATTCGATTTTTTCAGGTACGCCATCTTTCATGATAGTCATGTAATCAGCATCGCGTTTTTTCAATTGAATAATGGAGTATCCAAACACCGATACCGCTGCAACCAACATAAAAAACACCGTAAAAATGCCTTTTCCTTCTTTCGTCATTCCTATGCGGAAATAATGTAAGATGTAAACACTGACGATGAATAAGAGTAGATAATCAGCAAGACGAATGTATTTTTTATATTCATCTGAATTTTCTCTCCAACGAATAATGTTGTTCAAAATAGCGACTTTGTACATAGTCGGTATGGCCATCCGGCAAACTACAATAATTAAAATAAACATGAAAAAGTTATTAACCATCTTGTAGAAATCAATAGACTGTTTTTTTTTGCTATCGGTGGTATTCATCACAGAACTAATCACTGCGGTATCAGTCTCTTCGCTTTCGTCGACAGGTTGACAATCTATATAAATATCTTCCATATTTTGGTTGCCTTCTTTCGTATTGTTTCCAAATATACTGCCAATGAAACTTTCAATAGGCGAGTCTTCCGTTTCTTTTTCGCGTTTTTTCTTGTTATCCGGTTTAGTTGCTGGTCCAAACTCAATCATATTTACCCCGGATGCCGCCGATTTTTCAAATAAATCAGTATTAGTAGTCAACATACTTTTGATAAAGTTGGCAGATTCTGTATTCACTGAAATGGGTTTGGTAAAAACGAATACATGGTCATATTCGCTTTCGTAATGGATACATTTTTTCTGTTTGCCTATCAACTTGTTCAAATCAAAGGGAACTTCTTTTGTTTTATCCTGATTTTGAATGAAGGAAATAAGATTATCTAAATCATTGGCCTTACCGTCGTTGTTCTCTAATAGGTAGCATGTAAATACGCGAAGATTAACTGCGGTTTTAGGTTTGTGTTCGATGACTAATTCGCCGACGATTGATGAATTATTGTCTGTAATATCCGCAATATTATCGTGAATCAAACCATACAAATACAAAGAACGCGCACTGAACCCAGTAGGATTGAGTTTGGAATAATTCAAATTGGGCTCTTTGTTTGGCAATATAATCTGATAATATGAATTAATAGATGCAATATAATCACCATCAACTTCAATGGGTTTGTATGCATTTTGTTTAGAATTTGCAACCGTCGTCATTTTCTTTTCAAAATGTCTTTTATTGATGTCATTTTTTGGATATTGTAATTCTAATGTTTCATTCACTACATTGATTTCATCAGGGTAAAAATATGACATAATAAAACAAACTATATTATATTATTATAGTTTATTTTCACACATAACAAGAATATCTCACTATCAAATCATCTAAAGTAGTGGGATATATTGAAAGGAACCATTTTCATAAATAGTCGCACGAAAAGTATCATTATACCCTTCTACATAAACAACATCCCCGTTATATATTTCATCGCAACCATATTCGCCTGAACAACTTTTTCCGTTTACGCTTACTGGGAGTCTAGTATTCAGATTGCCAGAATCAGCCATGGTGTAATATTGCCATTTGTCTCGTCCAGCCATAGTACGTTTACCCATCAAGGGTAAAATCATATCACTAGATGCACTAGAAGTTCTATTCAAAATGCCGATTTGTTGATAGGAAGTCGGTAAACCTCTAGTTTCGATATTGACAGGTATACCACGTACATCACTAGAATCTCTAGGATGATACATATTTTGTTTCAATGGGGGTTGATATGGGTCATTAAAGATATCCTGTTTGCTGGACATAGGTAATAGTATAGGTGCAGTTGTAACCGCGGATAAAGTCTGATGAAACGGAGTCGTTTGTTTGTAAGAAGGCAATACATACGAAATATACCATATATACAAAGCTATCAATACAAACAAAATCAATAATACGAGAGTCACATTTTCAATGCATATGACTCCAGGAGCACATTTTTTTGCCATTCTATATATTACGGTTATATAATATTACACGTATTGAGGTTCTTTGACGATAGGGTAAGCGAAAACTTCGGCAAACTGACGACCTCCTTTGTTTAAGACTTCTCTACTGCGGGTCAGTATATCCGGTATTTCTTCTCTGAATGTTTCGTCAACATCCTTTGCTTTATCCACTACAACTTTTTCTTTCAGTCTTACACACACATAACAATTTTCCCTCACATTTTTCGGGTAATGTACAAGGTGAAATCCAATATATGGAAATAACATTTCACTCATAGCATCGAGTCCATTCCATACTTTTTTTTCTGTAGCATATAGATTAATAGCCAAAAAAGTGCTAAATACCCACAAAAGAAGACGAATGGGTAAATACAAAATTTGGCCAATGATATCAAAAATGTAAAAGGGAAGACAAAAGAATATATTTTGTGAAAATTTCACACCACATTCTAAATAAGAACCGACAAATGTAAAAATATAATATACCATAGAAGAAATACTATTAAAACCTAATGCAAATGCATATCCAAGTGAAACAAATTCCTCTATTACACCATTGAATACATTTTCGAAGGAAGATGATAAATTGCGAATTCGAACAGGTGATTTATTTATAAAACACACAATATGTGCAAAATTAAGAATCATCTCATCGATACCATCAATTAAATCCATAATGGGGTCTTCTACATTTTTCTTCATGAATTGCGATATCGGTTTGAAAATTGTATCAGGAATTCCATTGACATCATCTTCTATGTTAGTCAATCCCTTATTCATGTCTTTTGGTATATTTTTCAAAAATTTAGCAGCGCTTTTTGTAAGTGGGTCAAATATTTTTTTTACTGGTTTTTTAATATTTTTCAATGCATCCTCTACTAATCCCATGATAAAATGCAATCTTTATTATTAGATTAGATTTTAATATTGTTTATTTTACACGATTCGGCGGTCTCGCTCTGGGCATCGCGGTCACTTCGTCGAAGTGCCGTACACCTTTCCGCATTTTAGCAAGTCCGACCTTTGTTATATCACTATTAACAATGTCTGGCATTTCAACATTGAATGTATGGTCGACCACCTTTGCCTGTCGATTAATGACCTCCTTACGTAATCGAATACATGTGTAACAATCTTTGCGTATTGATTCTGGGAAATGGATAATGTGGAAACCAAACATTGAAAAAATAATATTGTCTATGTAATCCATGCCTTTCCAGATTTTCTTTTCGGTAGGCGATAAATCAAAGTCAAAATACTGAGCAGACATCCACATTACAATGCGTATTGGGAGATAAAAGAATTTCCCAAATACATCGACAATGTAAAAGAAGAAACATCTGTGCATATTCAATAAGAACTTCATAAAACATTTTAGATAGGAGTTGAAAAATACAATCGAGTAGTTTGATAATGTGGACGTTTCATCAAGTCCTCGGCCTGCAGCTTTTGTTATTAGTTCAAATTGTTCGCCTATCCCTTGAAAAATTAAATCAACCCCCGATATAGCATTGGCTATTCTATCTGGAAATGACTCAAATAAACAGATAAGTTTTTGAAAATCACTTATCATCTCATCAATCCCATTCATTGGTTTCATTAATATCTTTCTCATGTCATTCAACGCTTTTTCAAGGACATCAGTTACTTCCTTTGTTATACTCTCTAGCGCATTGGGTATAGAATTTAGAAATTCTTTTATTTTTTTAAATTTCTTTTCAATATTATCAAAAAAATCAACAAATGGTTTCTTAATTGGGTCGAATATTTTTAAAAAACCATCTGTCATGTTGTCTAAAGCATCGTTTACTAATTTGGTCGGGTCTACCGCACTTGCGGCTTTACTAACAGCTTTGCCTGCCGACTTGACTATTTTTTTAAACTTCAATGGCTCGACGACATCCGTGTAATATTTCGAATATATATGAAATAAAATGAATATTATAAAGGTTACGGTAAATATAAGTATCAACCCATTGTCATTTTTTTGGTTCAAAAATTTCAATATATCTAAATACATATGGTTTTTCTAATCTATATAATTATTAGATAAATATATAGATATGACTTCGTAATTGGCTATTTATTTCTTATTCTTGTATTGTTCAAATTTATTAATGAATGATTCCGCTTTGTTCAATAGAGGGTCAATTTCTTTCATATTCTTCAAAATATCTTTTTGTATAGTCTGAAATTCGGTAAAATCGTTTTTCAATTCATCGTATGTTTCCTTTTTCTTACGGAACTCCTCGTCTTTATTTTCATTGGCTACATCCTCATTTCCAGTTTCACCTTCATCTGCCTCTACAACCTCTTCGGTGCTAGCGTCTTCATTCTCCATGCCCTCCTTCTTTCTTCTCTTTTTGTTTTTCATACCCTCTTTTTCTTCCTCTTCTTTGTCCTCCATTCCTTCTTTGCGTAACATCTTATTCACGTATTTCAAAGCATGGGTAAACAATAGAGCAGTGAGTAGGATAACAATCATATTTTTACTGAAGAAACTTGTTAAAAATCCGACAATGACGAATACGATAACCGAATTGAAATCTTTACCGTTTGCAAGCGTAAGAATATTCAACAACGCAATCAATACCAATACATAAAGGACATACTTATTTTGCAAAAGAGATTTAAGTTTGAAATTCTTAACCTGTTTTGTTAATTTAGAAGCAACGTTTTTCATAATACGTATATTATATTCACTGAAAATAAATTACAATGAATATATCTCTGTTTAGTCACTATCTGAACCTGAATGATAATGTATAGGAATGTCACCACCATATATTTCTAAAACCTCTTTCACCACATTTTCGCGCTGAATATCGGTATTGTCAAATTCTACACTAGAAATACTAGCCGAACGTTTCCCTTTGAATTTACTCAAAAAATCTTCTAAACCATTTTGTTCATTATGTCTGTCGTGTTGGTCTAAATCACCGGTTATGACCAATCTACTGTTTTCTCCCAAACGAGTCATCAACATCTTCATTTGAGAAACAGTGGAGTTTTGCATTTCATCGGCAACTATCCAACAGTTTTTAAACGTCCTTCCTCTCATGTATCCGAGCGGTGAAATTTCAATTATTTTTTCCTCCAACATGGCGGTCACCTCCTTTGGTGTCATAAAATTATACAATATGTCATAGATAGGACGAACCCATGGTGCCATTTTTTCTTCTAATGTACCTGGCAAATAACCTAGGTCTTCGTCCACGGAAACTGAAGGGCGTGTAAAAATTAGTTTATCGAACATACCCATCAGGAAATATTTTACACCGGTTTCTGTAGCAAACAATGTTTTTCCAGTTCCAGCAGGTCCGGTAGCAACTACAATTTTTTTTGTTTTTTGATTCAAAAGGTTGTGATAATCTCGTTGCATACCATTTTTAGGCTGTGTAAATTTTTCATCGAAAGCCTTCCGTTCTTTTTGCGACAAATGCTGCATCATAGTGTAGGATTTGTTCAGCAATGAGTCATCGCATGGATTTTCATATTTATATTCTAAAAGCAGTTCTTTTTCGAGTTGTTTTTTGGTTTTTCGTGTCTTTTTTTTAGGTTCATTCAGAAGATTTCCAATTTTGTCTTCTGTATTTTTCATACCTAAATTTACTATATGAAAGTATAATATTTTACGGGAAAGAAATATATTGTTTCGATTATCAATAATGTGTAATAATATTTTTCAATGCAAACATAGTTAAAAAAATCTTAACAAACTTGTATAATGTCGAAAAATATTGATAAAATTTTCTATATTAATTTAGATAAACGGGATGACCGTAAGAAAGAGTTTGAAACAGAAATGGACACAATGGGTTGGCAGGCAGAGCGTTTTCCCGGAATTTATTACTCGCCGCCAAAAGGAATAGTCGGTTGCGGAAAATCACATTTGGAAGTATTGAAACTAGCAAAAAACAGAGGGTATAAAAATATCATTATTTTTGAAGATGATTTTGTTTTTGTAGAACCAAAAGAAACGGTCGAACGGCAATTAGAAACATTTTTTACTAACGTCACTGATTTCAAAGTGTGCATGTTGGCCTATAATTTGCACTCTGGAATGGCAGATTTAAAGCATCTGTATTTAACAAAAGTAAAAAGAGCTGCAACAGCGTCAGGATATATTGTTAACCATACATGTTATGATGAGTTAATCAATCTATATGAGGAAAATTTGCCTTTATTGGAATCAACAATGGAACATTGGAAATATGCGAATGACCAAATATGGAATAAATTGCAGGAGAAAGGCGGTTGGTATTGTTTTACAAATAGATTGGGCAAACAGCGCGATGGGTTCAGTGACAATGCAAATACATATTTGAAATATGATTGCTGAAACTGGTAAGTGTAATGCAGCGGAATATAAAAATATCGATATTTTTACGAGTTAGAATATATTTTATAAAAGGAGATAAAATCTAGACTATATATTATTTAGGCATCAGAGATGGCTGAATCTACTGTTAACGAAGTTTTGCTCACATCAGATGAAAATCGCTATGTAATGTTCCCAATTCACTACAATGACGTATGGGAAATGTATAAGCGACAAGTTGATTGTTTTTGGCGAGCAGAAGAAGTAGATTTATCTAAAGACCTGAATGATTGGAAAAAGTTGAATGCAGATGAACAGAAATTTATAAAAATGGTATTGGCGTTCTTCGCGGCTTCAGATGGGGTTGTATTAGAAAATTTGGCGGTTCGTTTTATGGGGGATGTACAATTGTCAGAAGCTCGTGCGTTTTATGGATTCCAGGTAGCCATGGAGAATATTCATTCTGAAATGTACAGTTTATTGATTGACACCTATATCCAGGACAGTAAAGAGAAAATAACACTATTTGAGGCCACACAAAATTTCCCATGTATTGCAAAAAAGGCCGACTGGGCGAAAAAATGGTTGAATGATAATAGAAGTAGCTTTGGGGCACGACTTGTAGCGTTCGCTGCAATTGAGGGCATCTTCTTTTCTGCATCATTTGCATCTATTTATTGGATTAAGAAACGTGGTCTCATGCCAGGACTTACATTTTCAAACGAACTTATTTCTCGCGACGAAGCATTGCATACTGAGTTTGCCATATTATTGTATTCAAAGTTGAACAAAAAGTTGAATAAAAAGAGAATTTATGAGATTATTCAGGAAGCAGTCGAAATTGAAAAAGAGTTTATTTGTGACGCAATCCCATGCCGCATGATTGGCATGAACACGAAGTTGATGGTCCAATATATAGAGTTTGTTGCGGATAGATTAGTTGTTCAGCTCGGCTACGATAAGATTTATAATTCACAGAACCCATTTGATTTTATGGAGTTAATCAGTGTAGAATCAAAGGTAAACTTCTTTGAGAGAACAAACTCGGAATATGCATTGGCGAACAAAACAGTGGATACAGATGTGTTTGACTTCAACTCAGATTTTTAAATTATCATATCAATAATAACAATATTCATTATTATTATTGTTTGGAATCGCACTATGCAGTATCTGTCGTACTTTTGTAAATATCCAATGTACGTGCACTCGAGTCGGTTGAATTCACATACTTTGGCATCCAGAAAAAAGGGATAATTTTGCCCAATCCTTTGTAATCTTTTTCAAACAAATATCTATAATAAAACTTTTCTGCCGTATCTGGCATCATATGGTCATGTAGCATATCCATTTTAGGATGAATTTTTACTATTTTATCATAATTGTCATGATAATCAAGAGGAGTAAAGACTGATTCGGGCAAAATAACCTCTTTGAAATAGTTTTCCGCATGTTCTTTTGTAATTTCATACAATGACCGAGTCTGTGTTGATACACCGTCACTGAACGCCTCTTTGCGACGAAACAATATTTCATCAGGTAACAATTGTTTTCCTTCAGCATCTTTGAAATTATCAATGGAAAATGAGGTACGCAATAACTCCTTTTCTATAAATGTTTCGTTATTTTCACGTGCCATATCCCGTGTTTTGCATCGAATATGAATAGGAATAGACAAATAAAATTGCACCCATTCGCGGTCGAGAAATGGAGTACGCGGTTCTAGACCATGAGACGAAATGCACTTATCCGACCGAAGTACATCAAATGTATGTATATATTTCAAAAGTCGTCTACATTCTTTGTCATATTCAATCATATCGTGTGCTGACCCTACATATAAATAACCTCCAGTCAACTCGTCTGCCCCGTCTCCATTGAATATTACCTTCGCATCGCTATGTTCAGAAATGTATTTCCCAATGAGCCAATTGCCAATACTAGCACGCACTGTAGTAGTATCATAACTTTCAATGTCTTTAATTACAAACGGTATCGCATGCAACAAACCTGACTCTTGCAACACAATTTCGGTATGTTTTGTGCCCAAATAATCGGCAGCTTTTTTTGCGTACACTAAATCTTCTGACCCTTCGAGACCAATGCTATACGTCTCCAATGGTGGTTTGTCATGTTTCTTACAATATTCATTTACCAAAGCTGTTATCAAACTACTATCAAGACCGCCTGACAATAAACATGCAACTGGTCTGTCTGTCGTTACGCATCGCTTATGTATCGCCTTCAATAAATAATGCTGAATATTTTTGTAGATTACGTTCCTATCAATGGAGGAGTTATATATACATGATGAAAATCCGGCCGAATGGTAAGAACAATTCTGTTTTTGCATCTTCCACATTGGGAAAGCTGCATGAACCATATTCCCGAAGCTGTATGTACCCGGTACAAACTGTTTAATTTCATACAATTGTTTTTTTGTTTTTTTTCCAGTTTCTTCACACTTGTATAAATCAGCCAACATTTTTAATTCACTCGCAATGGCAAACATGTGTTTGTCTTTATGGTGATGTCTGGCATAAGCTGTTGGTGTCATAATATACAACGGTCTGATTCCATAAGGGTCCCGAGCAATGTACATTTTAGAGGTGGAGGATGACAAACGATAATCAATCAAACAAAACGAAAATACGCCGTCTAGCATTTGTAGTGTTTGTTCCATTCCGTAATGCATATACATGTGAATAATTACTTCGCAATCAGAATCAGTTTCAGGCTCAATTTCCATCAATTTGTATAATTCTTTGTAGTTATAAATTTCACCATTACAAATCAGGACCATGTCTTTTATGCGGAGTGGCTGATTGGACTCATTATTGAGCCCATTGATAGCCAACCGATGAAACCCGAAATTTGCATTTATCATCACGTTTTCATAAGTAGAGAATTCCGGTCCGCGATGTTTTCCCTTCATGAACCCATTTTCAATTAATTTTATTTTTTCCACATTTGGATTGTTGTTGAATATAGCGAATATACCGCACATAACGTGTATATCTATATAATGAAAATATCTCTATACCATTTGTAACATTGGATACGGATATTTTCATTTAGGTTCCAAAAAAAAAATGTAACTACACTATATAATATGTTGCAGAAACTTCTTAATAACATACCCAATATTGAAAACAAAAAAGAAGACACAATGAGAAATTTGCATCAATCGAATTTTTATAATTTAGAGGCAATGCAGTGTAAAAATAGAAAGGAGAATTTCGATAATAATATTGCTTCTTTGTACAAAACCTCTTTGCATTCTAGTCATGTTGTTATGCAAAAAAATAAGAAAACAGATGTAGAAATTTCAGTACAAGACGATGACGCAGAGAAAGGTAGTTTATCAGTGCTATCTGCAATTACATCTGATGAAAAACCCATTCCGAAAAAAATTCCATCCGTCAAAGGCATTGACAATGGTGACGTAGACATCGATAGAATAGACACTAAAAAGTATAAGTTGGACTGGATTTCTACTGTCTACGTTGGGTCTATTTCTGTAATCGGTCTATTTATTGCATATAAGGCAATCAAACGTACAATGTAAATCGCTCATAATAATATTCTTATTATTATGAAAATCTATATGAATTTATCGCATATTGTGCTTTAGCAATTTAAAGTTTAAAACGCTTGTACATTTCTAATGCAACCAGTCCACCGAATATCTGTGCTAGGCAGTAAGGTACGAGGTCTGTTACGGGAAGCTTACCAGCAGAAGCCATGACAATAGAAACAGCAGGATTGATGTGTCCACCTGAAATATTACTGGTAAGAAGGATGACTAAAGCCAATGCAGCACCAATAGCAAGAGGATTGCCAGTAGCAAGAATGACATAGATGAAGAGAGCAGCTCCTAAAAATTCGGCTAAATAATTATTCATTATTATAAGATATAGTTGGAAAAAAATGCAGAAATGCAAAAATTGATTTGATAGTTTTGAAAGGAGACAAACAAACACTCTATCTTCTCTTCTTTTACAAGATATGTGGTTGCTAATATACGTTATGATTAGTTCGTACCTTTTATACAGTAGATTCGTCTATCCAGCATTAGAGGATACCAAACTACATCTCGAATCTGTATTTTACGTAAACACTACGGAACCCATATATGCATACAATTTCACATCGGTTTCGCGTCTTATGTGACGACGGGCCTAGCCGCTTTCTTAGGTGGGGCAACTGCACCCCCTGCACGCACACGACGGATAGCTGCATTCGCAGTATTAGTATCATTGTAAGAAGTCATAGAATATGACCCACCCGAAGCATTAAAAGAACCTACTCCTACATTATTACTTTTTCGTCTAGCAATGACGCCAGACGCATCACGGTTACCAAACCATTTTTTTTGCTGTTTCTCGCTTTCTGTAAGGGGGGTAACTATCAGGGACTCTGAATAGGTGTGTCGGGCTAGTTGAAATTGGCTTTCATTGTTACTGGTAAGGTCTTTCAATGGCATTGCTTTCGTACCAGTAAGAGTACTGTTATTAATATTTTGAATCATTCTATACATATTGATATTTCTATGAGTATACCATACCCATAGAAATATATGAAAAAGAAAATAGATTAGTGTTTAATGTCGTTATAGTTAAGATTCAATGCACGCTGCTTTTTGTATGTAACATAATCGGAAGAATCCGATACGAATTTTACGTTCCCTGAATATCCAGTGACACCACTTCCATCACAATTCGATATAATCGAACCGATGTGTCCTTTCCATCCAGGTCTACTTGCACTCACCTGATTGGGTCCACCGCACACATAATCTTTGCGAGCTAAAAAATCACCTAAATTATTCACGGCACGAAACGGGGTAATTACTCGTTTGTTTCCATTGATTGTACCACTGGCATTTTCCTGGTTCCATGCGCGACGAAGGACACCTCTAGTTGCTGACATTTCTCCATCACGATGGCTAGTATTCACTGCCCTCGGTGTATTTGCAATATTTTGAACAATTGTCATCTTAATATACAATAGATAAATATATTTCTCTATAAATATTTATCTAATAATTTTATTCACATGTACAGCTAGTTTATGTCCAAAATAGAACAACTGCACATCACCATACAGTGCTGTCCATTGACATGCATGCTAAATATATACAACACGCCTTTCCTTATCATAATAGAGTTCGCCCAACGACATTATTTGATGAATCGTAGGTTTCGGAATACTGTATAGGTATTTCTAAACGAAAGCCTAAATTTGACGAAGGGTCAATTAGAGATTGTATATTTGTATTGATTATATCTAGTAAATTATCACCAGAATTGTTAAATAAACCAAACTGTGTATTCATTGAATTATCTACTTCGGTATTTTCATCAACTATATCTTCGTTTGATTCATGGTCTTCGCTATCAACTTCATCAGCAGTAGTGGATGCGGTAGCTGAAGTTACATTATCAGACATGTCTCGTATGTCGTGTCTACATACTGGACACCTCACGTTGGATTGAAACCAATGTGAAAACGACAACTCGGTAAATACATGACCACAGTGGTGAATTCTGATTAGTTCGTCTCCAATGGCGAACTCTTCCAGAGATATCGGGCATCTATCATTCATTAAAAATGCGTCTTCACTGTAAGTAATTCGTTCAGTGGCATTGTCTAATTCTTGTGGGGTAGGTCTAACCACAACATTTTGGAATAGACTGTTGAACAAATCATTTGTATTTGTGTCGTTGGCAAACAGAGTCGTTAATTGTGGCAATGTGTATGTCAAAATATGGTCATATCTCACTGGCTGTGCAGTATTTGTTCGCATATCATGCGATGGGCGCAATGGATTTCGTCTTGTATCTTCTCCAAAGGAATGACTTGGTGTATTGCGATGATTTGTATTACTTGTATGGGAATAATTTCTAGGAGGCTCCCGATAGTATGTTTGCGGTGCAGGTATCTGTCCAATGATGCGATTCATAGTAGATAGATACATAGAGACATTGTTATGATAAGCATGCATTGACCTGTCGACATTATCTAATATGCGATATAACATTTGATTATAACGAATATTTTCGGTATTTGTAGGAGGTGATTGCGGTGAAGTCATACGAGGTTGATTGGAGGTGTAACCATTGAAACTTTGAGGATTTCCATTTGAACTATTTTCGCCAGCAGGTTCTTGAGATAGATTTCTAGATAGATAATCAGATAAAATGTTCTGTAAATCATTTTCAAAGTTGGTTCGCCGATGTCCACTATAGTTATCCATTTCTATAAGAATATAAAGATTTGTTTATATATTCTTCTAAACATATTAATGGATTTATCCAAATATCATAAAAAAGGGTTGGTTGGTTTAGAAAACTTAGGCAATACCTGTTTTTTGAATGCATGTATGCAGGTCCTTAATAACATGTACGAACTGAATCATTTTTTAGACTCTGATGCCTATAAACGACATGTGAAAGATGGCCTACCAGACGCGTCTATCATCAATGAGTGGGATGATTTACGCACAGTCATGTGGAGTGGGAATGGGGTAGTTGCCCCGCGTAAATTTGTACATAATGTCCAGCATATCGCTAAGCAAAAGAAGCGCGATATATTCACCGGCTGGGCTCAAAACGACATGCCCGAATTTCTTCAGTTTTTTATTGAATGTATACATAACAGCATCTCGAGAAGTGTCAATATAAAAATAAACGGGAACCCTGAAAATCAGACGGATAAATTAGCCGTAAAATGCTATGAAATGTTAAAAAATAGTTATTCGAATGAATATTCTGAAATAATGGAAATGTTTTACGGAATTTATTTTTCCGAACTTGTTTCCAAAAATACAGGCAAAGTATTGTCTATAGTACCTGAGAGTTTCTTCGTGTTGGATATTCCCATCAGTTCAGGGGAAAGAACCGTGCATACATTATATGAGTGTTTCGATTTATTTACACAACCAGAATATTTAGAAGGTGACAATGCATGGTATAATGAAGAAACGAAGGCAAAAGAAAATGTAAAAAAACAATATTCTTTTTGGAACTTTCCAAATATTGTCGTCATTGCATTGCAACGATTTAGTCCAGATGGTCTACATAAAATGTCTAACCAAATTGAGTTTCCCATCAACGATTTGGACCTATCGCCCTATGTACGTGGGTATAATGCTAATAATTATATGTACGATTTATTTGGAGTTTGCAATCATGTTGGAAATGTATCAGGAGGACATTATACCGCATTTGTTAAGAATTCTGAAAATGGTTGGGTGCATTATAATGATAATATTGTTGAAAAGGTTCAAAACCCGAATGTCGTTATATCTCCTATGGCATACTGTTTATTTTATCGTAAAAAAAATAACTTATTATAGTATAATACAATTACATCAGAATGAGTACTACAACGAATGTATCTACAGACGCGCCGATAGATACATCAAAGAATAATGATTTAGTGGTTCCGTCTGCTGACGATGAACCTGCAGAGATAGATACAAATCAACCGGAAGCAGAGGAGAATATCACTGCGGGCATGGAGGACTCGATTAGTAAATTATTCACTACTACAAATATCTTAATACTGATTGGATTTTTAGGTATCTATATGGGGGTTTCTTATTATCGCAGTAGAGGACAATCCGTTCCTACTGCTGATAACACTGGGCGTGGCATCAGTATGATAGTGGACATAGTATTTTTTATGGTGTTAGGTTTAGTCGCATATAATATGATTTCATCAGAAGCTACCAACAAAGACGGTAACATTACTGGTAAATTTATTAATACTTTTACTGAATTTGTCAACACACCCTCCTCGGTAATTACTTCTATGTTCATGTTGATAGGACTATATTTAGTAGTATATATTTTTGGCATCCCTATGGGCAAAGAAAACAAACCTATTTCTGTTTCTACAATGGAAGCAATTGCGTGGTCCCTCTTGATAACGGTACTAATTGTTGACGTATTAAAGTATTTGTTTGGTATATCTTTTGACGAAGTTTTTGAAAAAATTAAGGCATACTTTAGAGGAGAATCGGCAGCCGAAAGCAATGTCATTGAAAAAGAAGACGGAGAGGCATGTGAATCAAAAGAGGAAGAGAAAACAGCTGAACCCGAAGGAGAAGTCTTCAATGTTTCAAATAACTTGTATACGTATGACGACGCACAGGCAATTTGCAAATCATACAACGCCAAATTAGCTTCCTATGAACAGGTTGAGGCAGCCTACAATAACGGAGCAGAGTGGTGCAACTACGGGTGGTCCGAAGGGCAAATGGCATTGTTCCCTACCCAAAAAGAAACTTGGGATACATTGCAAAAATTGGACGAAGGCGTTTGTGAAAAAGGGAAAAAGAAGGGTAATAATTGTGGCAGACCTGGTATAAATGGTGGTTATATCGCAAACCCGTATGTTAAGTTTGGTGTCAACTGTTATGGAAAAAAACCCGATGCTACTAAAAAAGATTTGAAATTGATGGAAACCAAAAAAGACCAGGTATACCCCAAAACTCCAAGTGAACAAAAATTAGAAGAGAAGGTGGAATTTTGGAAACAAAATAAAGACAAATACTTACAACTCAATTCTTATAATACAAAAAAATGGACTGAAAAAATTCAGCCAGTGACCGATTCTGTCAACGCAAATCAACAAACTTAACTCGTTTCACATTCAAATTATCACTACTCAAGTTCTCAATTAGATACTACTAATTGAGAAACAACCGAATCAAAGAAGAAATTCTTTTACACCTTTGAAGATTTAAAATGGCGTTGTAAATCTTCAAACTGTATAATATAATAAAAATATATAAATATTTCGTATTGTATATAGTATCGTAATGAATAAAGATGAAAAAATGAAAGTAACAAATACTGATTTACTCAAGAATAGATATAAATATTCTATTGATATTCTAGAGCAGAATATTGTGGAAAATCATCTTGATGAAAAAATACTTTTAGCAACACAAACGCTTACGCCCGAGTTTTGTGTCAAATATATATTAGATTTAGATATTGAAGGAGGTGGGGAAGAGTCGTATATATTTGACGTGTGTTACATATTAAGTTTCCAAAAACATATTACAGAAAAAGAGTTGACAGATTTAATAACTATCTCTGATGATTTTGTCGTGAAAACAACCGAATCAAAGAATAAATTCTTTTACACATTTGAAGATTTAAAATCCCGTTTTCACATAGTAAAAACAAAAATATGAATATGAATATGAATATAAAGATGTTTTTTTATATTTATATATAATGCCAATTACACGACTTTCTAATATTGATCAATTTAGATATATATGTGGAAATGTATCTCAA
>Ga0233440_1000067_pt1:122500-141224 | contig 141224 bp, 107 predicted proteins | sample SI_123_September_5_FD_182791 | JGI IMG/M metagenome (GOLD analysis project Ga0233440, IMG submission 182791) | Seawater microbial communities from Saanich Inlet, British Columbia, Canada - SI_123_September2016_120_MG | ecosystem: Environmental > Aquatic > Marine > Inlet | place... | reverse complement strand
AGCATTTTTACGTTTAGGGTCTCATTTAGGCCATGACACAGCAGGATTAAGTATTGGAGCAGGGGTAAATATCCGATTAGGCAAAATGGCCTTAACAGTTGATTATGCCTTTGTTGATTACGATATTTTGAAATACACTAACCAATTGGCAATTGGACTTGAATTTTAATGAATAAAATAATGTTAATGTCTCTTCTGTTTGGTTTTTTTGGCAACCAAACTCTTTATGGACAAAGTTGTTCTGCAGATGCAGGATCAGATTTAACAATTTGCGATGGGGATGGATCAAGCTCTAACTATATTTATCTTGATGGAAGTGCATCCACTGTTCTTGAAGGGGATATTACATTTGAATGGACAGTTCTTACTGTTGTGGGTGATGGAAATTGGAAACAAACGTTGGTTATTACAAATAGCGAATCTGATGAAGTCGATCCACGTTTTAAATATCCATATGAACTAGCTGAAGATACCGACTTTTTAGTAGCGCTAAAAATTGTAGATGATTCCTTAACTTGTGAAAGTTTCGATACAATTCAAGTAACAATTCAATCAAATATGTGCCCAAGAGCGGATGCGGGAAATGATTTAATATTGAGTAATGGATGTAACTTTACATTATTCTTGGATGGATCTGATTCAGAAGATTCACAAGATGAATCAATCTCTTTTCATTGGTCTTCTTTAGACGGATATGATTCTAATTTTACGTCTGCTGATTCATCTGTTGCTGAGTTTACATTTCCTTCAACAGAAGAAGATAAAATGTTTTCATTTAAACTCACGGTTACTGATGCAATTCAAAGTGTAACGGATACGGTGAAAATTAATTATTTAGATAATGATGCTCCTGTTGCAGATGCAGGAAATGATATAAGCACATGTGAGAATGAATTCCAATTGAGTGCAAGCAAATCATATGATGTAAATTGGAATGAACTTTCTTATACTTGGACTTCATTGGATGGATTGAATATTAGTGATGCATCCACGTCAAGAGCGACAATAACAAGCCCAATTGATTTAACAGAGTCCACATCCTATCGTATTAAGCTTGAAGTGAATGATGGATATTGTTCAGACTTTGATACATTAATCGTAATGATTTCGGCTAATATTTGTCCAATAGCAATTGCTGGCGAAACAGTTCGGATTCCAAAATTTGAATCTGAAACTGTAATTTTGAATGCGGGAAATTCATTTGACCCTGAAGGAGAAGAAATCTCTTATGAATGGACTACTCCCACAGGAGAAATTGTATCAGATTCAATTTTAACTGTAGTTGATACAGATCCAAATAGTCTATACTCTAAATATGTATATTATTTAAAAGTTATGGATAATGAAAATGCCATTTCTGAAGATTCGGTTTCGGTTATTTTTAGCGAATTCTCAGCACCAAAGAGTCCTACCATTTATGCCGTTGCAAGTCATGCAAGAGTTTTGGTCTCTTGGGATGCATCATCCGAAGCATCCTACGATTCTTTAACAGGGTATTCAGATTTTGAAGGATATAAACTATATCGTTCTATTGATGGTGGAAATACTTGGGGAGGAGATGACGATAAACTCTATGATTTTAATGGCGAGTTTGTTGGCTGGAAACCATATGCTCAATTTGACTATAATACTGATGAAGATTTAGATCATTGTATTTATAGCCATACTAATGATTGTGAACCGGAAGATACACGTCAGATATCAATATCCGGATTAGATCCGCTAGCTCCAAGGTTTACTTTGGGGACTGATACAGGCATTGAATATTCGTTTGTTGATTCTAATGTAGTAGATGGCGTTGAATATTCGTACACTGTTACAGCTTACGATATTGGGTTGAGTTCTTTTAGTGTAGCATTTACAGAAGTTGATTCTAGTGGAATATATGAAGCCGATACACTTTGGCCATTAATAAATCCCGGACAATTTTTGGGTCCTGATACTTTATCATATTACAATGTAGCAGGAAATTGGATTCGAGATGCTGTAAATCCCAACCGAGGATTCGTTAGTTTAGAATCTTCCCGAGGCGATAGTGGCCATCATAATTTTATTACTGTAATTCCTGGTTACACTGCATTGGATATTTCATTTCCTGATGCATCAGATATTGAAGCATTATTTACATCAGATAGTAATAATATTGGAACGGGAGATAGAACTTACTTTATTGTTGATCGAACCAAGATTGTTAGAGACGAATTAAAGTATGAAATTCAGGCAAAACAAAGCGGTACTGCTGTGGATGGGATGGCTTGTGAAGACCCATATGTTTATGGGTATATTGTAAGTGATACTTTGGGAACGCCTGTTTCAACAGTGACTTATTATGAGACTGATCTTAATTTTTTTGAAAAAGATTCAATTTCTGGATTACCCGGAACATTGTATGAAAACGAATCCTATATTGTTCCTCAATACGATATTATTTCTCCCGTTGATAAATGGACAGACCAATTCAAAGGAATTCGATTTAAAATTAAAAATAAAATTCCGTTAAATATTTCAGCCGTACCACCTGTTAGTATTGATACATTACTTTGGTCTTGGGTTAGTCCTGATAGTAGTGCAATGGATAGCTTAAATACTCTTTTTCGTCAATTGTCAATACTTCCTGAATTATCTTATACGAATGTTTCAAGTTATAATCGTCGATTAAATTTCGATTATAAAATTGAATTTTTCAATGAACCCATTGGAGATACAATTGAAATCACAAATACTCATGGAATTGGAAATATGTATTTTCCATTTAGAGTTACAAATATGTGGACAGGGAAAAAAGTAATTCTTGGATGTAATGATTATGGGTACTTTGATGCATCACCGGTTGATTATGATAATGGTGCAAGTGATTTTATTTGGACTCGAAAAGAGGAAGTGTTTTTCCGAAAGGATTCATTAAAAATTGCTGGAGAATGGATAGAAGCATATAATTACAATTTAGATTTAGAGCTTTTTATTGATAATAGAACTAAAAGTAGAAAAGCATTCGATGATTCAAAAGATTATGAAAAAGGTGACACAATCTATTACCATCAGATGCTATTTGTTGCATCTATTCCACCAATAGTAGGTACAGCACCACTGTCTTATCAATTGGATATGAATGATGATGGAGAGAGGAATAATCCGTGGCGAATGGTATATCCATGGACTGGCGGAGAAGAATTACTGATTAAGCCACATAAACTTTTTGTTGATGGAGATAATTGGTATTCTAATATGGCAAAATTAGGTGAAGAAGTTGGCATTTCAGATACCTTATGTTTAGATTCAATTAAGGTCGTTCCAAATCCATATAAAGCCAGCTCTATGTTTAATGAAACGCCAAATTCACGGAAAATTCGTTTTACCCATTTGCCCACAAAATGCCAAATATCTATTTATACTATTTCAGGTGAAATGGTAACCACATTTCAACATGAAGAAGAATTTGATGGTAACGCTTGGTGGAATTTGAGAACAGGTAATAATCAAGATGGACCTGAAATTGCACCTGGGTTGTATATTTATGTTATTGAGTTTCCTGAAGAAAAAGAATATTGTATTGATACTTATGATTCAAATAAGAAGAATAGACAGGGAAGTGGAAAAAATGATTATTATGCGGATGATAATCATGATGATAAAAGACTCATTGAAAAAACAAAGTTCCATATCGGCAAATTTGCGGTGATACGATGAGACGTATATTAATAGTATTATTGATGCCTGTTTTGTTATTTTGTCAATACAGAGATATCCCAGATGTCGTTACAAAAGTAGCAACAGCAGCTGGTGGTTTTTTAAAGTTAGAGACTTCAGCTCGAGCCATTGGAATGGGCGGAGCCCATGTGGCATCAGCTCGAGGTGTATCAGGAATCCCTTATAATCCAGCCAGTATTGCCTTTATCCAAAAGAGTGAAGTTTATTTTTCACAAGTGAATTATTTAGCTGGAATTAAACATGGTGTTTTGACCTATGGCACTCGCTTAGGTCCTTCAGACTTTATTGGGTTTCATTTATTTTATTTAGATAGTGGCCCTATGGATGTCACAACTGAAGATTTTCCAGATGGAACAGGTGAAGATTTCTCAGTTATTTCAATGGCCGCTCGTTTTACTTATGCTCGATCAGTGACGGACCGATTAAAGTTAGGAGGTTCGTTAAACTATATAAGAGACCGTATCGCAGACACAGGAATGCAAGCCGTCTCTTACGATATTGGATCAAACTTTAGCACAGGGATTTATGGGACAATTTTAGGGATGAGTGTAACAAACTTTGGTCCAGAAGTTCAGTATAAAGGCGAAGGTTTAAGCGTTCAAGTCGCAGATACGATTGATGTGGATGGAAGTCTTCAAAGAATTACAGATAAGTTTCCTTTACCTTTGATGTTTCGAGTTGGGGTAGAGAATGAATTGATAGGACTGAATAGTTCTTTTATGAAGAGTGAGACACATCGTTTAATCGTGAGTATGGATGGAATCAAGCCTAGTGATTACATTGTTTATGGAAGTGTAGGATTAGAATATTCTTGGCAGAAATTAGCTTTTGTACGTTTAGGGTCACATTTAGGTCATGATACAGCAGGATTTAGTATGGGAGCAGGGGTAAATATTCGATTAGGCAAAATGGCTTTAACAGTTGATTATGCCTTTGTTGATTACGATATTTTGAAATACACTAACCAATTGGCAATTGGACTTGAATTTTAAAAGTATCTAAACACTTGCTAAGTTAAGTGCTTGCAAAGTTAAGTGCTTGCAAAGTACCTTTGAGTTAATAATAAAGATAATTATTTAATCGTAAACAGAAAAAGAGGAGAACCTTATGAGAAAAGCAGTTATAATTGGATTAGCATTTATGTTAACAATTCCTGTTTTTGGAAGAACAACCCATTCAAATAAACGCTTGGTAAAAACACCGGCAAAAAGAATAATGGATGTAAATGAACCTGTTTTTATTAATTCAGGGAATAGCACAACTTTACATGGGCCAATTACAAGACATTCTAATAATAATTCAAGTAGAGAGTCTTCATTCTTTTCTACATTAATTGATTCATCATTGAATGGCTATGGTCCTTATAATAATACCCCAAATCCATTAGCTTATGGGCTAGATGAAGGATATATTGCTGTTTATCGACAATATCAAGGTGAATATACTGAAGGTGTTAGCGCTGGGTATATTGGTGCTTCCCAGTCAGAAGACGGAGAAGAATGGGATACAGAACAAAAATTAAATACTCGATATCCAACAGGACAAGAAGAGCCAGATTTACCGACATCATCAGGAACACCTCAAGGTCGTTATCCAAGTGCTGGTTTTACGGTCGGCGGTAAACCAACAGCTATTTGGAATGAATATACTAATACTTCCCAAGGTGGTGGTGAAAATGGTGGATATCCTCTTTATGCTTATGATTCAGATGGGATGGGAGAATTCTCAACTTGGGTAAATCCGTTTAACTTAAATAATGGATGCTCAACCACGCCATGTGATCCACCAGATCTTTGGGTTGGAAACACATATATTAATGGTGCGAATGGTTCCCCATTGCTTACATCTATATTTGGAGAAGGCTTAGGCCCCACTTATCATTATTTTATATCAAGTAATTTTCATGCAAATGGGTATTTCATTATGAATGATCCTTATGTGATCTCCGATAATGCGCAAGTCGTTGACAACGGTGACCCGCTTTGGTATCAAAATGGAGATTATACAGGCAGTCCTGATTACCATATCAATGAAGATGGTGTTGGGTACATGGGACAAGTAAGCTTTTCTTATGGTTCTGATACAGAAGAACCAATGCTCCATACCTTGTTCTTTAAGAAAACGGAAGATTATGGTGCATCTTGGACATCAGATGAAGGGTATTTAAATACAGGATATCATTATATATCTGATGAAGTATTGGTAAATCTTTCTGACTCATTAAATACACTTTTTTCTGAAAATCCTGAGGAATACCCTAATCAATTGTGGTACCCAGATGCAATGTGTGATACAGTTGATGCCGTTACAGGAGATACGTCTCAATATACTTGTGGGGATACAATATTCTATAGTAATGTGGATGGTCCTATTTTTCTAACGCCAGGTTGGTTCTTTTATTATGATTATGATATTCAAACTGACAACGATGGTGGACTTCATTTTATAACTGTTGCAGTTCCTATGGTTTGTCCAGATTCATCTGGTGGATGTGAAGATTCAAATAACGATGGTCTTGTTGATACGCTTTATACAGAAGGTCGGTTTGGAAGTGCTGGACATATTTATTTTTATAACCCGGATCCAATTGATCAACCAAATAATTGGACCGCTACACTTTTAAATGATTTGTCAGATACATATTATGCAGATTGGGATTTATCTGATATTCCTATAGTTAGCGACCCTCAATTCTATTTCTTCCCAGAAATCACAAGAAGCGCTGAAGAAGATAGTGAAGTTATGTGGTATGCCGGTTTTAAAGGCTCATCTTTTTCTTGGAGCGCTGATACGTTAAACTATCTGCCGGGCGATATTGATATTTATATGAGAAAATCTACGGATAATGGTCGAACTTGGACTGAATTAGAAAATGTAACTCAATCAGAGAGTGGGATCTTTCCAGATAAATCAATTGAAGTTGCTGTTCATTTAGCTACAACAGCTACTGATAATGAAGTAGGCCTTTTCTTTCAAATGCCTGATTTTTATCATGAAACATTACCTCCTGCAGCATCTTATGAAGATTATTTAAATCGTGTTTATGTTGGGATATATTCTAATGATGCAGAAGGTGGTACCGTTGGTATTGATCAAAATTTATTACCAAATGCATTTACGCTTATGCAAAACTATCCAAATCCATTTAACCCTGTAACTCATATTCGATTTGATGTGGCTGTTGCTGGAAATGTAATGATGGATTTATTTGATATTCGTGGTGCAAAAGTCAAAACACTTTTGAATGAGGTAAAACCTGCTGGAATGCATGAATTTACATTTGATGGATCACATTTATCATCTGGGATTTACTTCTACAGCATGACGGCAAATAATGTAACACAAACACGAAAGCTTGTCTTAATGAAGTAAACTAATTTATTGCATCATTTAAAGATGTAAATAAAAATTGGAAATAAAGTGGGATTCTGTGAGGGCAGAGTCCCACTTTATCGTTATATAATAAACAAACAAGGAAATTCTCATGCGTTCAATATTATGGATACTAACTTCCCTAAGCTTTTTATTGGCAAAGGATATCACATTTAAACTACAAACATTAAAAAATGATTCACACCAATTGATTTCAATTTCGGGTGCGTCAAATAATCAAAACCAACCAAATTTCGAACGTTCATCACGCGATGATACATCTACAATATGGCTAGATGATTTAGAAGGAGATATTTCTGGTTGGACTGTTGCTCCAGAATGGGAGTTAACAGATGAATCAAGTTTTAGTCCATCCAACAGCTTTCATATGGATGATGATAATTATGATGTGGTTTCTAGTATAGTTTCTCCTTTAATTAGTGTCCCTGAATTGACTTCCGAAAGTGAATTGTTAAAACTTAATTTTGCTTTATGGTGTGATTTTCCAGATTTTGATGGTGCAGGGGATAATTTTCTTGAAGATTATTATTGGGTTGATATTGCAAATTTAAGTGACGTGCCAGTTTATTTTCATGAAACAGCAACGGATGCTTACGAAGGCCAAAGTTGGGGATGTAGTGATCCTGCAATTGGTGGATACCTTGACGCCTGGGTACAAGTTCTTCAAACTCCTACAATTACAGTTCCAGCAGTTGACCCCACTTTATCAGCGATGATGAAATGGGGACTAGAAGATTATGCTGGAGCAACAGTTGCCGGAACCTGTACGGATGGATGGGATGCAGCCAATGTTCGTATTTCGAATGATGGAGGAATAACATGGAATTTGCTCGTTGGTAGTGATCCTTATGATTTTGATTATGGATATGGATGGATATATAATGATCCCGAATATGATTGTGGTGGGTCTTTAGAACAAGTCGCAGCCGGTTGGGGTGGACAAGCAGATTGGCATGAAGTGACTTTTGGATTGGGAGATTATTCAGGTCAAGATGTAATAATCCAATTCGCATTTGGCTCTGATCCGTCATATTCATTTCTAGATGATAATTCATTAACAGGATTAATGGTCGATAATATTTTCATAACTGACGGGAGTGGAAGTATCACTTTTCAGGATAATGCAGATGATGAAAATTCGATGTTAGCTATGAATGGAATGGAATTTGCATGGGAACAATTTTTTTATGATTATGGTGATGCGACGCGACCAGGAAGTTTGGGTTGGGAAGTTTACCCTTCAGGTGCGGCATTTAATGGTAATGCTGAATTAGATATTTCATCTTATGCTGGTGCAGATATTAAAATTCGTTTTACTGGACGTACTGATGATAATGATGATGGTGGAAATGGTGAAGGGCTTTTTATTGATGATGTGCATATTTGGAATGTAATGTATAATGATGTTCCCATGGTTAATAATTTGGCGGCAACAGCTGGAGATAACCAAGTTGTAGTCTCTTGGGATATGCCGGCAGGAGGTACTTATACAAACGAAGATATATCTTATGTAGATGGAACGATGGAAGATGCTATCTTTATGTCTAGTGGTACATCTATTATGGGTGAATATTTTGATATGCCTTACGGTGTTGAAGCTGTTTTTGCAAACTCGGTAGAAATCTGGGGAGTAGAAGGTAATAGTGGTGAAACGACTGTTTTTGGATATGAAGTAGTTGCAGGAGTCCCTGTAACAACTGCTACATTTAGTTCACCAATTACATTGGTTGAAGGACAATGGAACACACTTAATGTGAATTGGACATTTTCAGGTGATTTCCTTATTGCAATTGAAGTATCGGAAACTATTGCGATTGGTATAGATTCAGATAATGCACCGGGCCAAAACTCATGGGCTAATCTTGGTGGATGGCAACCTTGGACGGAAGTAGCGATAGAAAATAGTTTGACAGATGGTGAATTTGGAGTTAATGCAAATGTAACCACAATAGGTGGTTCCACACCTGTTTTTAACGTCTATCGATCCATGAATGGTGATGAATTCAACATTATGTTTAACGGGGCTGGAATAAACGGGAATGAATATGTTGATAATACTTCTCAAAATGGGAACGAATATTGCTATCAAATAACTTCCATATATGGAGATGATGAAAGTAATCCTGCTGGTCCTGTCTGTGTAATACCTGAAGCACAAACTATATATGAAATAGCTTACGATGATGGGTCAGATGAGACAAGTATCAATGCTGGCAATATGAATACTCTATGTGTAAAGTTTACACCAAGTGGATATCCGGCTGATTTATATCGAGCAAGCTTTTTCACTGTGGGAACATCAAATGCAGTTGCCTTTGTAAATGTTTGGGACGATGATGGTGAGAATGGTATGCCAGGAACGTTATTAGTTACGAATGTTCCAATTACATTTGCTGGAGGAACATGGACACCTGTTTCACTTGCAAGTGAAAATATAATAATCGAAGATGGTAGTTTTTACATTGGTTGGATGGAAACTGAACAAACACCGCCTGTAGGTGTAGATTCAAATAGTCCATCTACAAATAGTTATATTGATGTTGGAATTGGAGCTGGCTTTGAACCTTTTGGAACATATTTTGAAGGTGCATTTATGATTAGAGCCGAACTGGATTCAGTAAATGTCTTGGGACTAAATGATGGTTTTGAAGATAACTTACCTAAATCATTTGGATTAAAGCAAAATTATCCAAATCCATTTAATCCAACCACAACAATCAGGTTTGATCTCGCAGGTCAAGCAAAGACAGTGCTATCCCTATATGATGTGAGTGGACGTGAAGTTATGACCTTAATTAATAAAGACTTAAGTGCTGGACAATATACCTTCAGTTTGAATGCTGGTGATTTTCCTTCTGGAATGTATTTTTACAAGCTAACGGCACAAGATCAATCTGGTCAAATAATCTTTTCATCAACTAAAAAATTGGTCTTAATGAAATAGGCTAATTCAATAAATATATAGAAGGGACTGATAATGTCCCTTCTATAATAAAGAGTGACTTTATAATATGAAAAAACAATTTCTCCCCATTCTATTCTTATTAATAAATATTGCCTTTTCTGATGTATATCAGGATCGGTTTTTAATTTATATTGATAATTCTGTCTCTGATTTCTCAATTGATGAAATTACTGGACGAACAAATTTATCAGAATTAAATCAAATGATGGATAAATTATCCGCAATTGGAATTCATCAGTGGTTATCAAATGCACGTCCTACTGACCGAGATGGTGATATTTATCTGAATCGTTATTATGTGATTCAATTTGAATCATCACGAATTGATATCCATGAATTAGTAAAAGAAACAGAGATGCTACAATCAATTCGTTTCTCTGAAACGATGACAATTAATCGACCAACTTATATTCCTAATGATCCTAGATGGAACCAACAATGGTTTCTCCCAAATATTGAAGCCGATTTAGCCTACGATCTTTGGGATATTGATGGAGGAGACATCCCAGGGCAAACGTCTAATGGGGAAATAATTGTAGCCGTTGCTGATGATGCTATAGATTGGGATCATCCTGATTTAATCAACAATATATGGCAGAATTTAGGTGAAGATGCAGATGGAGATGGAGTTGTTCTAGTTCAAAATGGAAATACCTGGGCATTTGACCCAGGCGATATAAATGGCGTTGATGATGATGGTGATGGCTATATTGATAATTTTATAGGTTGGGATTTAGCCGATGATGATAATAATCCTACATATCCCAATAGTAATCTAAGTCATGGCACAATGGTTTCAGGATGTGTTTCGGGTTCAACTAATAATGGAACAGGTGTTGCATCAGTAGGTTGGTCAGTTAAAATAATGCCATTTCGCTGCTCTGAAGATGGAACTTATATCGAGTATGGGTATAATGGAATTTTAGCAGCAGCACAGATGGGCGCGAATGTAATTAATTGTAGTTGGGGTGGTTTTGGTGGCGGGACTCAATCTGTTATTAATACAGCATACAACACATATGGCAGTATAATTGTAGCAAGTTCTGGGAATGGTGGTGAAGATGGAAATACAAATTTTGATCTCCATAATCCTTCTGGCTTAAATAATGTTATTTCAGTAACTGCTACTGGCCCGGGAGATAATTTTAATTGTTGGGCAACTGCTGGATCAACTGTTGATTTAGGCGCACCAGGCGAAAGTATTTGGACAACAACGCTTGGTGGCGGATATGGATCTGCATACGGTACATCTTTTTCATCTCCAATTACTGCTGGAGCAATCGCTTTGCTTTGGTCTAGGTTTCCTGAAGCAGATCAAACTTGGATTGAAGAAAGAATAATTAATTCTACTGATGTGTATTCTGATATGGAAGGCTCATGCGGAGGCACAAGTTTGGTCGGAATGTTGGGGTCGGGTCGTTTAAATGTATTTAAGGCATTAAGTGCAGGAATTTTTCCAAGTTTATCAATAGATGATATTAATTATCAAAATGATACGGATGGGGATGGAGTTTTTAATCCTGGAGAACAAGTTAAAGTAAAGCTAATTATTGCAAATGGTGAAGGATGGGCTGATGCAGACAATGTATTTGCTACCATTTCTACAGAAGATGATAGGATTGTTTTTGTTGATAATATTATTGTATTTGATAATGCAATACCTGCTGGTGGATCATCTTTTACACTCATTGATCACTTTTTGCTTTACGCAACCGATGATGCACAATTGGGAGATGTACCCTGTACAGTTCATATACAAGCAGGAATTTCTGAACCATATTATACAATAGACATTGACATAAATATTTCAATATCTCTAAACCAATTTGGGTTCCCTATTGAAGGAATCACAATCAAATCTTCTCCATTAATTGCTGATTTGGATGGAAACTCCATTGGTGAAATATATTTTGGCGGAGATGATGATAAATTACATGGTTATATGATTGCTGGGTTAAATCAATATGGTTTTCCATTTAATGCAGATGATAATATTAGATCAAGTCCAGCTTCTGGTGATGTAGATGGAGATGGAAGTCAGGAAATCGTATTTGGGTCACATGATGGTAGATTATATATTTTAAGTACAACAGGTGTACAGGAGTTAGCTTTTGTTCAAACTGGATATATTGTTGGCGCTCCTGCTTTAGTGAATTTGGATGGTGATGATGATCTTGAAATTGTGTTTACAACTCAAAATGGATCATATGGAAAAGTATATGCGATTCATCATGATGGAAATAATGTAGATGGGTTTCCTGTGGACATTAGCGAGAAAATGTTAGTGGGTGCTGCAGTTGGTGATCTAGAAGGAGATGGTATTCAAGATATTGTAGTCTGTACATGGAGTGATCATATTTACGCAATAGATGCGATGGGTGTGATCAAGGACAGATTTCCTTTCTTAGCTTCAAATAGATTTAACTCCCCTCCGACTCTTGTTGATTTAGATGGTAATGGAGATTTAGAAATTATTGCTGGAAATGATAGTGGCAATTTATATGTTTTACACCATGATGGAACTGAGATGATATCTTTTGATACAGGAGATGATATTAGAGGAGGAATTTCAGTTGCTGATTTAAATGATGATGGGAGTGTGGAATTATTATTCAGTGGGTATGATGACATGATTCATGTTTGGAATCCGAATACTGGGACCGAATTGGAAGGCTGGCCCATTGATTTGGGATATAATTCTTTATCGGGGCCAATTACGGCAGATTTGGATAATGATGGGGATTTGGAAGTCATTGCTGCCATGAAATCTGGAACAGTTAATATTTTTCATCATGATGGGTCTTTATTTAATGGGTTTCCTACAACGCTTGGAGGGGATATTTATTCTACACCTGCTATTGGTGATTTAGATAGTGATGGAGATTATGAACTTATTGTGGGGACAACTCAAGGTCTCCATGTGTTTGATATTAAATCGGATAAAGGAAATAGAAGCTCTTGGAATATGCATCGTGGAAACCAGCTTAGAAACGGGTTTTATGATTTAACATTAACATCCATTGAACAAGGAGAACTTGTTCCAAATGAATTCTATGTCAGTAAAAACTATCCAAATCCATTTAACCCTACGACGCGAATTGATATTCAAACAGTTGAGAGCAATGAATTAATTGTGAGTATATTTGATATCTCTGGACGTTTAATAAATACACTGATTCATGATAAACTAGAAATTGGATTTTATTCAGTCGAATGGAATGGGAAAGATCAATCAGGGCTCCTAGTTTCTACAGGTGTATATCTTATTCAAGTAAGATCAGGTAAAAAACTTAGTACTCAAAAAATGGCTTTTATTAAATAGTTTGCTATATTGCAATTGAAGATATAAGTAAAGTAAGTTTAACCATAACATCAAAAGGAGATATTGATGAAAAATATATTTGGAATTTTATTAATTAGTGGGCTTATGATTTCTAGCGCTTGGGCAGAAATAGATTGTCCAGCAGATTCAGCTATTCATGTTGATACCCGAACCATGTTACCAGACGGTAGCCCAAATCCTACATACGGACAAGAAATTTCTACAGGATTATGTGCCTGTTTGGGTTTTGTTGATGGTGCGATTGTTGATGGAAATAGTGTTACTTTTATCATTCGAATGGTTGATAATGAACCAATTCGTGGGATTGAATTAAATATTTATAATGATAGCCCCGATTTAATATATACAAGTCTTAGCAAGGGAGCTAAACTTGAAAGTGTAATTGATGAAGATGGAAATCCAAGGCAAATGACCTTATTGGGGAATTACCTCGATGACCATCTAAAAGTATTAGCATACAGTACATCCAGAGCTAGAACTGCTGGTGATGGAATTGAAGGTGATTTAATTTGGATTACTTATGAACTTGCTGATGGTGCTACATTACCAAGCGAAGTCACTTTTTATCTTAATGCCAGCAAATTACCGGGCACTTCAATGGATCCAGAATTATTAAATGTAATTTGTGGGTATCCTGATGAAGATAATGCTGTTGCAGTTTCAACTTCAGAAATGGTTGCAATTGATGATAATCTAGTCCTGCCGGAAAAGTTTGCATTAAACCAAAACTATCCAAATCCTTTCAACCCCTCAACTCAAATTTCGTTTGATATCCCAATGGGAGCGGAGCATGTCTTTTTGAATATTTATAATATTCTCGGTCAAAATATAAATACTTTGGTGAATGGAATTATGACTCCAGGTGCCTATACAATGGAGTGGGATGCAACCGATGCTATGGGTAATCCAGTTGCTTCAGGTATTTATTTTTATGAGTTACGAAGTCAATCTTTCATTGCTAGAAAGAAAATGTTACTTATTCGCTAAATCTTACCGTAAACCAATTCTTTTAATTAAATTCCCCTATCTCTGGATGGGGGAATTTTTTTATGCGAAACAAATTAATACATATATTTTTAGCATTTTCTTTTAGTTTTGTAAACTCACAACAAACATTTCAGTCTGTTGAGAAAATAAAAACGGGATGGAATGAATATACTTCTTATCAAAAAGATGAGATTGTTTCATTCTGTGATTTTCTTTTTAGAGAAGGGCACTATGAAAGGTGTTTATTATCATCTTTTCAATTATTGTATAAGTTTCCAGATGACCCAATATCTCCAGTCGTACATTATTATATTGCACGATGTTATGAAGAGATGGAAAATTATGATTTGGCACATAGATATTATCAACTAGCGACTCAAATGGGACCTAAATCATCTATAGTCTCTGTAGCATCAAATTATCGTGACCTATATATAAGTCTAATAGCAAATGAATCAGATGATGTTCTAAAAAAAACTAAAGAGTCCAAAGATCCTTATTATTTGACTTTTCGTGGTTATGCCCAAATGAAAACAATGCATTGGGATGAAGCAAGAACATCGTTTATTTCCGCCCAATCAATTTTTAATCATTCTCATTATAATAAATTATTGACACCAATATATCAAATAATTGAAAATGTAAGTTTAGTTCCAATCCATAATAAATATTTGGTATTTCTAGCGGGAATGGTATTTCCGGGTGGAGGGCAGTTAATTTTACAAGAATTAGATAAGGGAAAAGGTGTAATTGCAAGCGTTGGGCTTATGGCTCTTATTTCATCGTGGACAATTTCAGAAGCTTTAAACGGTAATAGTAGATGGTTACAGTCTGAAGGTATATCTGTTCCGGTGTTTAATAATTTTAAGGAAGGACCTTCGAGCAATAATTTAATAAAACGTAATAAAATACCGTCTACTGTGAGTTCATCATCAAATATTCTATCATATTATCTACCGCCTGTTTTAATTGGAACAGGATTATTTATTGGAAGTACATTGGATTCATATTTCGAGACTCAGGAAAAAAATCGCAGTATGATTGAGTATTATATCCAAGAAAGCATCCAAAATGTATCACCATCGTTATTTCTAGATTTCCCGGAACCTCTCTTAATTCAAAATACTGAAATAAATAGAAAATAGTTTGAATTATATTAGTTTTTATATTGCAAACACTGAAATATCTGGTTAATATTGTTGGCTTAGAACAGCACGATTATTGAAAATTTGGTATGCGACGAGTCTAACGTCGATTCCGGCCAGAACTACAAATATCTTAATTACATACAATGGAGAGTTTGATCCTGGCTCAGGACGAACGCTGGCGGCGTGCTTAACACATGCAAGTCAAGGAGAACGTTTTCTTCGGAAAATTATTAAACTGGCGAACGGGTGAGTAACGCGTAGACAACCTGCCCTAAAGATTGGGATAACCCCGGGAAACCGGGACTAATACCGAATGAAGCAACTGACCCATCGGGGTACAGTTGTTAAAGTGGGCTTCGGCTCACACTTTAGGATGGGTCTGCGTCCGATTAGCTTGTTGGTAAGGTAATGGCTTACCAAGGCGATGATCGGTAGCTGGTCTGAGAGGATGATCAGCCACACTGGGATTGAGATACGGCCCAGACTCCTACGGGAGGCAGCAGTGGGGAATTTTGCGCAATGGGGGAAACCCTGACGCAGCAACGCCGCGTGATCGATGAAGCTTCTAGGAGTGTAAAGATCTGTCGTAAGGGAAGAAAAGTTCGGATGTTAATAATGTTCGTTCTAGACGGTACCTTACAAGAAAGCACCGGCTAACTTCGTGCCAGCAGCCGCGGTAATACGAGGGGTGCTAGCGTTGTCCGGAATTATTGGGCGTAAAGGGTTCGTAGGCGTTTTGATAAGTCAATTGTTAAATACATCGGCTTAACCGATGGAGTGCATTTGAAACTATCAAAATAGAGTATAGGAGAGGAAAGCGGAATTCCTGGTGTAGCGGTGACATGCGTAGATATCAGGAAGAACACCAATGGCGAAGGCAGCTTTCTGGCCTATTACTGACGCTGAGGAACGAAAGCGTGGGGAGCGAACAGGATTAGATACCCTGGTAGTCCACGCCGTAAACGATGAGTACTTGGTGTCGGAAGATTCAACCCTTTCGGTACCGGAGCTAACGCATTAAGTACTCCGCCTGGGGACTACGACCGCAAGGTTGAAACTCAAAGGAATTGACGGGGACCCGCACAAGCGGTGGAACATGTGGTTTAATTCGATGCAACGCGAAGAACCTTACCTGGACTTGACATATTCATGAAAGCTCTGTGAAAGCAGAGCCCTCTGCGAGCTTGCTCAAAGACATGATTACAGGTGATGCATGGCTGTCGTCAGCTCGTGTCGTGAGATGTTGGGTTAAGTCCCGCAACGAGCGCAACCCCTGTTCTTAGTTGCCAGCACATTATGGTGGGGACTCTAAGAAGACTGCCTGGGATAACCAGGAGGAAGGTGGGGATGATGTCAAGTCAGTATGTCCCTTATGTCCAGGGCTACACACGTGTTACAATGGTCAGTACAAAGGGTTGCTAAGCCGCGAGGTGGAGCCAATCCCAAAAAACTGACCCCAGTTCAGATTGGAGTCTGCAACTCGACTCCATGAAGGAGGAATCGCTAGTAATCGTGGATCAGAACGCCACGGTGAATACGTTCCCGGGTCTTGTACACACCGCCCGTCACGCCATGGAAGTCAGCAGTACCCGAATCGGGTGGCTCAACCTTCGGGGGAGAGCTCGTTAAGGTAAGGTTGGTAACTGGGGCGAAGTCGTAACAAGGTAGCCGTACCGGAAGGTGCGGCTGGATCACCTCCTTTCTAAGGAGTACTGTGAAGAAATTCACGGGACGGTTGAAACATGAATTAACCGGACTCACACATACCAATAAATTTGGGCTTGTAGCTCAGGTGGTTAGAGCGCATCCCTGATAAGGATGAGGTCCGTGGTTCGAGTCCACGCAGGCCCACATGAACTACTGCCCTGTTAAAATAATTTGGGGCTGTAGCTCAGTTGGGAGAGCACCTGATTTGCATTCAGGGGGTCGCAGGTTCGATCCCTGTCAGCTCCACCAAAAAAGATTTTGCTTTTTGAAAATTTGGAAATTGACGTCGGTAGCGTAGTCATCATCAAAAATGACAACTTTGGAAAAGCTACTAAGGGCGTACGGAGGATGCCTAGGTACATGAAGGCGATGAAGGACGTGATAAGCTGCGAAAAGCCTCGGGGAAGTGCAAATAACTGTAGATCCGGGGATATCCGAATGGGGCAACCCTACTCGATTAATCTCGAGTAACTCCCACCTGAATATATAGGGTGGGTAGAGCTAACGGAGTGAACTGATACATCTAAGTAACTCTAGGAATAGAAAATAAAAATGATTCCCTCAGTAGCGGCGAGCGAACGGGGAAGAGCCTAAACCATTGACGTGCCAAGCTTACAGGTTTTGCGCCAATGGGGTTATGGGATTGTTTTGGAGTCGACTGTAATCGATTCGGCAAGTCAAAAACTCAATGATTAAATGAACGGTATGGAAAGACCGGCCAAAGAAGGTGATAGCCCTGTAATTAAAAATCTGCGAACTTGCTGGAAACAACACCCGAGTAGCGCGGGACACGAGAAATCCTGTGTGAATTTGCCGAGACCATTCGGTAAGGCTAAATACTCTCATGTAACCGATAGTGAACTAGTACCGTGAGGGAAAGGTGAAAAGTACTCCTAACGGAGAGTGAAATAGAACCTGAAACCGTATGCCTACAAGCGGTCAGAGTCCCGATTCGTCGGGATGATGGCGTGCCTTTTGCATAATGAGCCAGCGAGTTGCTCGTACGTTGCAAGGTTAAGGACTAAAGTCCGGAGCCGAAGGGAAACCAAGTCTGAATAGGGCGATTAAGTAGCGTGCGGCAGACCCGAAACCGAGTGATCTAGCCATGACCAGGTTGAAGGTGCAGTAACATGCACTGGAGGACCGAACCCACTTCGGTTGAAAACGGAGGGGATGAGTTGTGGTTAGGGGTGAAAGGCCAATCAAACTCGGAGATATCTGGTTCTCGCCGAAATGCCTTTAGGGGCAGCGTCACGTTAATGTACCGGGGGTAGAGCACTGAATGGGCTAGGGGGCCTACCAGCTTACCAACCCCAATCAAACTCCGAATACCGGATACATGATGCGTGGCAGTGAGGCTATGGGGGATAAGCTTCATAGCCGAGAGGGAAACAACCCAGACCAACAGCTAAGGTCCCAAAATTAATGCTAAGTGATAAAGGATGTCAAATCACCCAGACAGCTAGGAGGTTG
>Ga0233440_1000067_pt1:0-117500 | contig 141224 bp, 107 predicted proteins | sample SI_123_September_5_FD_182791 | JGI IMG/M metagenome (GOLD analysis project Ga0233440, IMG submission 182791) | Seawater microbial communities from Saanich Inlet, British Columbia, Canada - SI_123_September2016_120_MG | ecosystem: Environmental > Aquatic > Marine > Inlet | place... | reverse complement strand
AAAATAGAGAGTGGGGATATTTACCCATCAGTTTCCCCTTATATTTTAGATGGAAAACGAGTGAACGGCCGGCACATCCAAGCAGATTTCAAATATGATTTCAATTTATGGAGATGGGAAATAGATGGTGCTTTTGAGTTCCAATTTGTTTCGGGATCATTAACGAGAGAAGTTCAATATCTGGAAGGGATAGATGGTGCATATGATTTATTAGAAGATGAAATAACTTATAATGATATAGGAAATCGTATCTTCAAAATTAATCGTACTGGATATACATTTCCACGCGATATTATTGCATCACGACTTGGGTTTAGTTTATTTAATAAATACAGAGGTGGTATTCATTTTTTAAAAGCAAAGGATGATTTTGATAAAATAAATATAAAAGCACCTATTTCGAGTACGCTATCAATAGATACAACTGTTTTTGGAGATACAACCTATCAATATTTTACATTGGCAAGCTTAATTGATTCTTTAAACGTATTAGGGGATACAGTTCAAATAAAATCAAGACATTGGGATGATGGTACACCTAAAGAGAATTTGGTATTAGGGTTTGATTTTGAATCTGCTTTAGATAATCGAAAGCTTTTATTCCAAATGGGGTGGAATATGAGTATGACAAATTCAAATATATGGGCAGGATTTGCGGACCAAGATTCATTAGACTTGATGATGGATACAATTAATGACGGTATGATTATGGGACAATACGAGGTTTCCAAGATAGGCGAAAATATTAAAAAATATGAGAATTTTTTTACAATCCACCCTCTCTATATGACACCCATTATTCCGATTGATCCAATTGTGGCCGAAAAAAGTATTTTTCGCGCCATATTAAATATGCCTTCTTCGGCATTTTATTTTAGAGTTAAGGGAAGTTACTCATTCAATAATCTGTTACTTGAATACAAGCAACTGGGTGCTCAATATCAAAGTTTTGGGAATCCATATCTCACGAATAATATTCGAGATTTCACAATTAATGATCGTTTATCATTATTGGGTAGGCGATTAATGATTGTAGTTGGTTATAATTATAAAGATAACAATTTGTCTGAAACAGTGATAAATCCAATTTCTACAAAAACAACAACATTTAATACGACATTGGTTCCAGGCTCAGGAGCTCCATCCATCGTTATGAATATTAAATCAATTGGAAGTTCCAATGGAGTTGATTCAGTGGATACGGATCAATATGGAAATTATTTAGGAGACAGCCGAGAAGATTCTCAAGCCCTTAATATAATGGGATCTGTCAATATACCTGGAAATTTTGAAAATTTATCTACTACTACGTCCATCAATATTAGTTCAATTACATATCGAGATAATCTTGAGATTAAAAGGGACAATACATATTTCTTTCAAAAGGCTGAAACCCAATCAATATCTTTCACTTTTTCAACAAGATTTCAATTTCCTTTAAAAACATCTACATCAATTAATCGTACTCAATTATTTATACCATTAAAAGATGAAAATGATGTGATTTATAAAGATGAAACTTCATGGACATTTATGAGCACAACAGCTCAATATTCATTCTTAAAAAATAAATTAAGAATTAACGGTGGGTTGGATTATATGACCAATGGGGAAACAGGAGATGATTTAACAAAATTATACGGTGGAAAACTTGGTGGGAGCTGGGATATCATCAATAAATTAACATTAAGTTTTAATAGTTCAATTCGATTAAATATGATTCAATTATATAAATCTGATAATACGGATAACGATGAAGATGGAAGTGTAGATGAATTTGGTGAAAACTGGGACGTAAATAGTTCCGGATTTAATTTAACTTTGGGATACCGGTTTTGATAAAACGGACTATTAAATTTTTTAAAACACATGTAGTGGATTTAGGATTAACTCTGCTTGCAATTTCTATAACCTGCTTGTTCCATTGGTTGGGTGTGTTTGATTTTCTTGAATTAAAGACCTACGATTATAGATTCCATTCAGTGCGAGGTCCATTAACTGGTTGGAGAGCGAGTGATTCTACAATTATCAAATTAGGAACAGATGTTGTTTTAGTAGATGTGGATGATGAAGCTTGGCGAATTCTAAAAGATAATAAAGTTCCTTGGCCATATCCACGGGGTGATATTTGGGCACGAGTCGTAGATAATATAGCCAATGCTGGTGCTAAGGTAATTGCTTTTGATATTCAGTTTGATTCTCCGGATGCTAGAAGCGAATATTTGAAAAGTGTTAGCAGTAAATTACCATCAGAGTTCCAAAACTATTTACCTGGTCATGGGGACATCATTTTAGCGGAATCCATTCAACGAGCACAGGAAAATGGAACGAGTGTTGTCATGGATGTAAAAATGGTAAGAGAGCCAACTCGGATTCCTCCTGATTATATTGCATATCCAGTCAAAGAAATTATGGAAGTGAATCCTGAAACAGGATTAATCAACGATATGTTGGATATTGATGGATTCTCTAGGCAATATAGTATTGCAGGTTATATGGCACATGAACCTGGTATAGCATATTTAACTTTGGGTGTAAAATGTGTAAAAGCTTTTAAGAATATTTCCGATGATTTTTCTCCTGAATTTGATCCAAAAACTTTGAATTGGAATTTTGGACCTTTAAATATTTCATCTTATGGACGAACCAATAATTTTCTTGTTAATTATTATGGTCCTCCATCTGGATATAAAATGCCTGGTCGAACTGATTTGAAACCATGGGGAACATTCCCAAGATATTCTTTATCTCAAGTATTAGATACAGACGACTTTGATTTACCGGAAGATACAGATTGGATGAGCACATTTCTTCCAGGTCAACTTCCAGAATGGGTTATTGCAATTGAAGATGAAGCTGAAAGAAATGAAATGATGGCAATGTTGGGATTAGGTGATGATTATGATATTACTCATTCTCCATTTTATAATAAAATTGTTATTGTAGGTGTTTCTGTGGAAGTACTTCATGATGTGAAATCGACACCGTTTTATAATTATTTGAATCTAAGTCAGTTAACACCAGGAATGGAAACACACGCAAATGCGATTCAAACGATACTTCACAATAATTATATTCGTATTTTTGGCGGAAAAACAACACGATTCATGGCTGAAGGATCAACTTATCCATTTTCAAATATTTTATTGATTTTGGGTTTATGTGGACTGGCATATATTTTATTAACAACCATTGAATTACATCCAATCACAGCAGGAATTATCATTTTCTCTGAAGGTTTAATTTATTATGCCTTTGCCATGGGAATGTTTGCTAACGATTATTGGTGGTTTTGGAAATCTACAATTTCAAATATTATTCCAAATAGTTTACATGACACATTTTATGATGAATTACAAGTAAATCTCCCTGGTCCTGGTGAATCTTATGTCATGCCAATTATTGCACCGATTGCAGGCCTGGTTTTTACATATGCTAGTAATATTATTTTCCAATTTCTTCATGAGCAAAAGGACAAGAAGTTTTTAAGAAATACATTTGGAACTTATATCTCTCCTGAAGTTTTGGATAAAATGTATGAAGAGAAACAAGCGCCAAAACTCGGTGGAGTTGAAGGGTATCATACAGCATTTTTCTCAGATATTCAAAATTTCTCTACTTTTTCTGAAGCGCTTGAACCCGAGAGAATGGTTGCTCTCATGAATGAATATCTCACGGTTATGTCTAAAGTTATTTTGGACAATGAAGGAACGCTCGATAAATACATTGGGGATGCAATTGTTGCTTTTTATGGTGCTCCAGTTCCTGTGGAAAATCATGAATTAAAATCATGTAAAACAGCATTAGAAATGCAAGATGCGTTAGATGATCTTCGTAAAAAATGGGAGTCTGAAGCAGATTGGCCAGATATTATTTATTCCATGCAACATAGAATAGGCCTGAATTGTGGTAAAATGGTTACGGGAAATATGGGATCTGAGATGCGGATGAATTATACAATGATGGGTGATACTGTCAATTTAGCTGCTCGATTGGAATCATCGGCCAAACAATATGGAGTTTATAATTTTGTAGGTGAGAATCTTTATGAAAAAACTAAAGATGTGTATATTTTTAGATTATTGGACTTTGTTCGAGTTAAAGGAAAGAATATTCCGGTAAAGGTGTATGAACTGATTTCATCTAAAGAGAATATAGATAATCATACAATCAATTTGATAAAAACTTTTGAAGATGGTCTGGATCATTATTACCTTCAGAATTGGGAAAAGGCATTAGCTCTATTTAAAAAATCGGAAAGTATGGAAGACCATTTTTCAGGTCGAAATACAACACCTTCTAATGTGTATATTGATAGATGTATTATGTTTAAGGAGAGTCCGCCAGGAAAAGATTGGAATGGTGTATGGACCATGACATCAAAATAAAAAGGACCTTAATCATAAAAATCGTTGAAGTAAGCTGGCTAACAATTCAAATAAATTATTAAATATTTTCTTTGGAACATTCTCGTTTTCATTCGTTTCATTTGTAATTTTCAGGATATCATTTTATGACAAATTCACGCGGACATATTCTTTGGATTGATGATGAAATCCACCATTTAAAACCTCATATATTATTTCTAGAGGAAAAAGGATATACCTTATCTCAGGCAGCCAATGGACAAGATGGAATTGCACTTTCACTCCAAAATAATTATGATCTAATTCTATTAGATCAATCTATGCCAGGGATGGATGGATTAGAGACATTAACTGAGTTGAAAAAAAATCGTAATTCATTGCCAGTCATTATGATAACTAAGACGGAAGATGAATGGCTCATGGATGAAGCTATTACAGGACAAATTGAGCAATTCCTCATAAAACCAGTGAATCCAAGTCAAATATTTATGGCGTGCAAACAGACTCTTGAGCAGATTAAACTTCAAGAAGAAAGAGCAACCAGTGATTACTTAAAAGAATTTCAAAAAATTGATGCGCGGTTAAGGGATAATTTGAATGCTGATGATTGGTGGGAATTATATAATCGTCTTGTGGATTGGCAAATAAAATTTGATAAATATAAAGACACAGGATTGGGATCAATACTTGAAGAACAAATTACATCCTGTAATCACGAATTTGTTCATTTTATAGAATCAAACTATGAAGATTGGTTAAAAACGGAAAATCGTCCAACATTGTCAATTGATATAGTGCCAAAGTATGTTCAACCGGCATTAGATAAGGGTGAAAAAGTTTGTCTTCTAGTTGTTGATTGCATGCGTCAGGATCATTTTAAGTCTATAATGGGTTTATTAGAACCTTATTTTAATATACAACTTGATTATAATATTTCATTACTTCCGACAGCAACACCTTACTCAAGAAATGCAATATTTTGTGGATTATTTCCAGATGAAATGGTTAAAAAATATCCAAAACAAGGTGATGATATGAAAAATGATTCATCGAGTTTAAATCAATATGAGAAACAGTTTATTATTGATCAATTAAAGAGAAAAGGATTGGGAGATAAACGTGTTCATTATCATAAAATTTGGGCTGTTGATGAAGGAAATAAATTTCAAAATAAGATTAATGATTACATGCAACAAGACGTGTTGGCTTTGGTTGTGAATTTTGTAGATATTCTTGCACATAAAAGTTCTCAGATGGATGTATTAAAGGAAATGGTTCCGGATGAGTCGGGATATAGAACTGCAGTTAAATCATGGTTAAATAATTCATGGTTGTTACACGTATTAAAAAAATTAAGTGAAAATAATTTTACGGTTATTATGACAAGTGATCATGGTAGTATTAGAGTTCAACGTGATGTGATGGTATCTGCAGATAGAAGTGCATCGTCTGGTGTTCGGTATAAATATGGACGTAACTTGAATACAAAAGAAAAAAATGCACTTATTATTAAAGATCCAAAAAAATACCGTTTACCTATTTTTGGACCACAGCCTAGTTATATTATTGCCAAAGATGACAATTATTTTATTTATCCAAATCAAGCGCATAAATTTCAAACAAAGTTCAAAAATTCTTTTCAGCATGGTGGAATTTCCATGGAAGAAATGATGGTACCTGTGGCAATTATGAAAGGGCGTAATTCGTGATAATTGAATGTCAATCAATCGAAGAAACACAAGAATTTGCTCATAAACTTTCTCACGAAATTCCGACTGGATCTGTTGTGGCATTATTGGGAAATCTGGGGACAGGTAAAACAACATTTACCCAAGGCTTTGCTAGGGGATTAGGAATTATGGATAGGGTTGGATCTCCAACCTTTAAATTAATTTCTGAATATGATGGAACGCCTCATAATTTATATCATATCGATTGTTATCGTCTTGAAAATGCAAATGACTTTTTAAATATAGGTGGTGAAGCATTTTTATTACAAACTGATGGAGTGACATTAATTGAATGGGCTAATATTATAGAAGAGATATTACCGTTGAATAGTATCACAATAAAATTTTCTAGAGTTGATGGACATCCTAATAACAGAAAAATTGAAATAATAAAAGTTTCTGATGAAAGTTGAATCAATATTAGCGATTGAAACATCATCAAGTATATGTGGTGTTTCCGTGATTGAAAATGGAAATACAATTAGTTTAATTGAGAAATCGGCCCACCGAAAACACGCAGAAATTCTACCTGAATTTATTAAAAATGCATTTGAAGAAAGCAATAAGTCGATTAAAAATATAGATGCAATTGCTATCAGTATAGGTCCGGGCTCATTTACAGGTTTACGAATTGGATTGGGTACTGCAAAAGGGTTAGCCTATTCTCATGACTTACCTATCATTCCAATTCCATCACTTGTATCCTTAGCCTATGGTTTAAAAGATAATACGCCAGCTAAAGGTATTTCTTATTCCCATGGAAAACGCGTTTTTTATCAAGAGTTCAATTGGGAAAATAAATGTCCAATTGGTAAAAGCAAACCTGTGGTGGGTGATATCGATACGATTATTGATAAATTAGATACATCTACATTTCAATGGAATTGTGATTCAGTTCTTTTAGATAACAATTCATTTATAAGGGCTATACCATCTGCCAAACATGTTGGATTGTTAGCCTATGAATTATCAGATAAATGGTTGATTGAAACTCCTTATACTTTAGTCCCAGAATACGTTGCGCCATTCGAAATTAGTTCAAGAGTAAAATGATAATTCGGGCAAGTAATGAAAATGATATAACAAGAATATTTCAGATTGAAAAAAGCGTATTTTTGGAGTCGGCATGGTTTAGAAAAATGATTGTGAATGAACTTTTGAAAAAATCAGATAGATATACTTGGATTATTGAAAATGAAAAAGAATTAATTGGATATTGTATGATTAGGTTTGGGCCTGGGGAAGTCCATTTAATAAATATGGCAATTGCACCATCTTTTCAACAAAAGGGATTAGGGCGAAAATTATTACAATATTTTTTAAATAATATTCCTAAAGATTCATCCGTATTTTTAGAAGTGAAACGAGGCAATCTCCCGGGCATTAATCTTTATTTAGATGCTGGATTTGAAGATATTGCCATTCGAGAAAAATATTATGAGAATGGCGAAGATGCTATTGTCATGCATCTAAAGATTTCATAGGTCTTATTAACAAGGAAAAAAGGGGAATAATAAAATTTTATGGAAAAATATTATAATTTTGATCACATATTTAATATTGATATAATGTGCAAAATTATGAATTGTCAATCCATTATATTATTTTAAAACTATGTCTTGGTTTAAAAGAAAAGATAAAAAATTTAAAGATCCTGAAAAAAAGTCAATTCCTGACGGATTATGGGATAAATGTCCATCTTGCAGTGAAATTTTATATCGTCCTGAGTTAGAGAAAAATTTATCTGTATGTCACCATTGTAAACACCATTTTCGAGTAGTACCGCAAGTATATGTAGATCTTTTATTAGATAGTGGGAGTGAAACGCCTTTATACAATAATCTTGAATCTCAGGATTTTTTAAAGTTTAAAGCTGTAAAAAAATATACGGATCAGCTACATACTGCAAAATCTAAAACAGGTGAAATGGATGCAATTAAGGTTTATAACGGAACCTTAAATGGGAAAACAGTAATCTTAGCTATCATGAATTTTAGATTTATTGGAGGAAGCATGGGATCTGTAGTTGGAGAATCAGTTTCTCGAGCTATTCAAAAAGCAGGTGAACTCAAGGTTCCATTTTTATTGGTTTGCGCTTCTGGTGGGGCTCGAATGCAGGAAGGCGCGATTTCACTCATGCAACTAGCCAAGACAAGCACACAGTTAGCCAAATTTGCAAAAAATGGCGGGCTCTTTATTCCCATTTTAACAGACCCAACTACTGGTGGAGTTACTGCCAGTTACGGCATGCTAGGAGACATTATTCTCGCTGAACCTGGCGCATTGATTGGATTTGCAGGGCCAAGAGTGATAAAACAGACTATCGGCCAGGATTTACCAAAAGGATTCCAACGTTCTGAATTTTTATTAGAAAAAGGTTTTATTGATCACATTGTTTCCCGTAGTGAAATGAAAGAAAAAATATCAACCCTGATTTCGCTACTTGTTTAATTCAATTTCGATGGTAGTATTTTAAATAAATCGTTTTGAAAAAAACTCTCCCAATCCTTTTTCTCTTTTTCTCCTGCTACCTTTTTGAAGATGAACAAAACACCAACCTAACTTTATCTCTCCATTCTGCCGGTGTTACCACAGTAAACCTAAACATTAGCCCGGAAGATTCTCTGGCAGAGTTTACTTTTGAACTCACACGGGACGACTCCACTGTACAAACAATTTCACTTCAATCTGACACACTTTTAAAAGACACGGGACTGAACCCAAACACATCCTACACCTACAAGGGTTATTGGAAAAATGGAATAGAGCGAATTGGTGAAAGCGAAACCTTGATCGTAACTACTATGGACACCTGATGTTACCCTAAACATTTATAATGTCATGGGGCGGTTAGTAAAGTCATTAAATTCAGAGAATATTAAAGCAGGTTTTCATTCTGTTCAATGGAAAGGAATTACAAACAACGGACAAAAGGTACCAAGTGGTATGTACATCGTCAGGATGAATGCCATATCAATTAATGGAAAGAAATCATATAGCAAATCTCAAAAGGTAGTTTTATTAAAATGAAAAATCCAAAAATCCTTATTACGAATGACGACGGTATTTTTGCGCCTGGCATTCGCGCCCTGTGGGAAGCAATGTCAGAGATTGGTGACGTTACGGTTGTTGCTCCAAATACAGAACAAAGTGCAGTCGGTCATGCCATAACGATATCAGATCCATTGCGAGTCGTTCCAGTAAAACGATCAGGTGGCTTTGAGGGTTTTTCTGTTTCGGGTACGCCAGCAGATTGTGCAAAAATAGCAATTAAATCTATATTAATGCAAAAACCTGATTTAGTTATTTCAGGAATTAATTCAGGTGCTAATATTGGAACCAATATAATTTATTCAGGAACGGTCTCTGCTGCTACCGAAGGAACCATGCTTGGAATTCCTTCAATTGCAATTAGTTTAGATTCGTACGAATCTGATGAATATCGTGGTGCAAAACAGGCAGCAATTAATATTGCAAAACATGTACTTCGATTTGGTGTTCCAAAAGGAACCCTCTTAAATGTGAATGTTCCATATTGTTTGCCACAAGAAATAAATGGCGTAAAAATCACAAGACAAGGACATCAATATTTTAAGGATGAATTTGAAAAACGAACCGATCCGCATGGGCGAACATATTATTGGATGAAAGGAAAGATTATAGACGAAGATGAATCGTTAGAGATGGATGGAAAAGCTGTCCGTGAAAACTATATAAGTATTTCACCTATTCATTTTAGTGTAACAAACGAATCTTATATGGGTGAGTTAAAAAGTCATTTCCTTAATGAATAAAATTCATTCAAATGGAATTGTAATATTGGATTTTGGGTCTCAATATACCCAATTGATAGCAAGACGTGTTCGCGAACAAAATGTTTTTTCCGAAATTCTTCCACCTGAAACATCCTTAGAGACTATTATAAGCCGGAACCCGGCAGGACTCATTTTATCCGGCGGACCTTCTAGTATTTTTGGAGATGAAGCACCCGAATTTGATGAATCAATTTTGAATGCAGAAATACCTATTTTAGGAATTTGTTATGGGCTTCAACTTTTAGCTCACCACCATGGTGGATCTGTAGAGTCGACCGGTCAAGGAGAATATGGTTTTGCCACTATTTCGGTTGATGATGATACCAAATTATTTTCTAAAATACCGAAAGAATCCCAAGTGTGGATGAGTCATATGGATCGTGTTTCACGAATTCCTGATGGCTGGAACGTTTTGGCTCATTCATCAAATGGTATCGTGGCGGCCATGGCTAATCATGATCAAACTAGAGTCGCTACTCAATTTCACCCGGAAGTCGCACACACAAAAGAAGGCCAATCTATTCTTCGGAATTTTTTATTTAATATCGCAACTTGTGCGCCTACATGGACAGCCGGAAATTTCATTGATGAGCAAGTGGACCTAATTCGAAAACAGGTAGGAGATGGTAAAGTTTTATGTGGTGTAAGTGGTGGAGTGGATTCTACAGTAGTGGCTGCTTTACTACACAAGGCAATTGGATCGCAATCCACAGCCGTATTAATTGATCATGGTTTGCTTCGAAAAAATGAAGCTCGTGATTGTGTTCGCGCATTAAAAAGCGGTCTTGGTGTAAATATAAATATGTTTGATGAATCTGATATTTTCCTTTCCAAATTAAAAGGTGTAACGGATCCTGAGAAAAAACGGAAAATTATTGGGAATCAATTTATTTATTCCTTTGACCGAATTTCAGCAGAATTGGGTGAAATGAAATTCCTTGCTCAGGGAACACTTTATCCGGACGTGGTTGAAAGTGGTGTAAGTAAAGGGAAAACAGCTCATATGATTAAAAGCCATCATAACGTGGGTGGGTTACCTGATGATATGACTTTTGAATTGGTGGAACCTTTACGAGAACTTTTTAAAGACGAAGTCAGGAATGTAGGTAGAGCATTAGGATTACCTGAATCATTAATTGAAAGGCATCCGTTTCCAGGACCAGGTTTAGCAGTCCGAATTATGGGTGATATTACAAAAGAACGAATTCAGATTCTTCAAGAAGCAGATCAAGTGTATATGGACATTCTACACGAAGATGGGTTGTATAATGAAATTTGGCAGGCATTTGCAGTCTTAATTCCCGTGAAAACAGTTGGTGTAATGGGAGATCAACGAACTTATGAAAGCTTGCTTGGAATTCGTGCTGTAACAAGTACAGATGGTATGACAGCAGATTGGTATCGAATGCCAGCAGATACATTGTCTAAAATTTCAAACCGAATTGTAAATTCTGTCCGTGGAATAAATCGTGTCGTATATGATATCACATCAAAACCGCCTGGCACAATTGAGTGGGAATAAAATCAATTGTTAATTGTCAATTATTAATGGTGAATTGGTAATTCGATGAAGAAAAATATTGTAAAAGATAAAAGTTTTGATTTTGCAATTAGAATTGTGAAATTATATCAATATTTAACTACGGAAAAAAACGAGTATATTCTCAGTAAGCAATTATTAAGGTAGGGGATTTCAGTTGGAGCAATGGTAAGAGAATCTGAGCATGCCCAAAGTAAAGCGGATTTTATTCATAAATTGTCCATTGCTCAGAAAGAATCAAATGAAACTTTATATTGGCTTGAATTATTAACGAAAACGGGTATTGCGGCGATAATGAATATGCATTTATTACTCGCGAATCCATGGAAGCGGGTGACCCTCAACTTTTTGGTTTAGTGAAAGGCTTTTTTGGAGAAACATTGGAATATGAAGCTGAATGGGATATGTCTGCTGGGTTAGACTTTTTACTGCACAGAGAAGAATCATTGGATTATACCCATAGATCTCAATATTTAAAAAGCGCACGATTAATTGGGAATAATTCCACTAATCAATTAGAAAATAATTTTAATAATATTTTAACTGGAAATGATGGAATGAATACAATACCTGGATATGGTGGGCATGATGTATTAGTTGGCCAAGTTGGAAATAATGATATTGCAAAATTTCAAGGTGAATCGGTGGAATACACAATCGTTGAGAGTGATGATGAAGATGCTCATGATGATTATTTTATTTCAGATTTAGTCCCAAATCGAGATTCAACGTGTCAGATAATTGATATGCAATACTTAAACTTCAATGGAATTGTGTACGATATTGAATCTTTGCTAAATGTGGATGATGTATCAATTCTACCGACGGAAACTCAATTATTACCAGCTTATCCAAACCCTTTTAACCCTGCAACGACCATTCAATATCAATTAGCTCAAGATGGCTTAGTGCAGTTAACTATAATTGACCTATTAGGTCGGCCGGTTCGAACATTAGTAAATAAACAAAAACCTGCCGGTAAATATCGTATAAAATGGGATGGAATAAACGATCAAGGTCAGTCAGTGAGCGCAGGGATATATTTTTCCCAACTGCATGTTAATTCTCAACACGCTTCTGCAGAAAAATTGATATTATTAAAATAATAATTTTGATATGAGTAAATGATATATTGTTTTCGTTAGTTTACCATAAGGTGTATCATCTGCATTTTCGTTATAATATTTTGGAATTATTATGCAAAAGCAAATAACGAGCGAGCTAATAAAAAAATATGTGGAGAATGAAAAAGAACTCTCATCTCTACCAATTGATAAAGCCATTCAGGTTTGTGAAGACATATTAGAGTCCGATAATATTCCATCTTTTTTATTTTTTAAAATACATTATTTATTAGGCATTCAATATTTAGATCGAAAATATTTATTTAATAAATCAACTTATCACCTAGATAAAGCGTTAAATCAAAATAAAAATGCTGAAAAGTTAAATTATTATATTAAAGGGATTTTTCATTTGGGTAGAAGTCTTTATTATGAAAAAAAATATAAGCTGTCTATTGAAAAGTTTAATCTTATACTAAACACAGATGGGACGGATGATTTAAACCCAAAAATTTGGACATATTTAGGAATTATATATTGTGAGTTATTAGACCTTGATATAGCATTAACCTATCTCTTGAAAGCTAACAAATATTATGAATCAGAAAGATCTAATGATAGCAAAATAAACCAACCAGCAGTAATGATGAATATAGCAAAAATTTATTCATCTATTGAAAACTATCCAAAAGCGATTGATATTGCTCTAACAGCTATAAAGTTGAGAGAAGAATTTTCAAATGGTAAGTGGAATAATAAACTATTTGGGAATTTTGACGTCTATTATAATAATATTGGGGTTTACTATCAAAAATCTAAAAAATATGATCAAGCCCAACAATTTCTGCTAAGAGGTCTATATTTAAGCAAAAAAAACAACTCTAATTTTATTATATACTTATACAACTCATTAATTGATTTAAATATTGAATTGAAAAAATATGATCAAGCTAAAAAATATATAAATCTTGCTTTAAATCACCCATACTTAGAAAACACAGTTGATGTTTATTTTGATATATATTTTAATTATGCGAAGGTGTTATTTAAAAATGCAGAATTTAATGATGCATTAAAATTTTTAAATATTGGATTTAACAAAATTTGCCACCTAGAAATGCTTGAGTTTGAAGTCTACTATTATGATTTAGCATCAAGGATTCAGCAAGGACTAAATGAACCAGCAATGGCAATTCAACTTTTAACAAAATTTGTTAAATTGAATCAAATCTATTTGACAAAAAAACTCAATAAAAACATTACCGATTTACTGATTGCCGAAGAGTTAGAACAAAAGCAAACAGAAAAATTGATCCTAAAAGAAAAAATAAAAAGGTCAAATGAAGAGTTAAATCGTTTAACCATACTTTTTAAAAATAACACGGAACAGTTAAGCCAAGTGTTAGATATCTCAGATGGACAATTAGGTGAATCTATAGATTCCAAAATTTTAGACAGCGTATTTAATCAAAATAATTCCTGGGATCGATTTAATTATGAATGTGACATATTATTACCAGAATTTATATCAACATTAAAATCTCGTAATCCAGGTTTAACTCGGCAAGAAATTAAAATATGCACTCTAATTCGCCTTGGGTTTTCTACTAAAAAGATTTCTCAAATATTATTTTTATCTCATAGAACCATTAGTAATCATAGATACCGTTTAAGAAAAAAATTAAAAATATCAGAGAATGTAGATTTATTTGATTATTTAGAATTTCATTATAACATTTAATAATAGAGTAGTAGAATTAGTTTTATAAGTAGTTACTCCTGTTAAATAGGTTGATAGTATCGTATCGTGAAAAACGAACCGAAATAACAATCTAACTAAAGGAGTTACTTATGAGCGTTCAAATAAAAAAAGTACTAACTCTTGTACTTTTCTGCACAGTGGGAATGGGGGCAACTTTGACGGGGATCATATTTGATGTAGAATCAAATAATCCCATTGCTGGTGCTTCTATCTCACTCTATAGTAGAGATGGAGGCAATACTGGAGATTCTACATTTACAAACTGGTATGAAGCTGTTTCAAATGAAAATGGTGAATACCAAATAGTAGATGTAGTTGATGGTGAATATGATCTAAGTGTTTATGCAACTGATTATGAATACTATAATGATGGAGAATTCTCTATTGATGGTGATCTTAATCTAGATATTGGGTTGTCCGTCATGCAAGGCCAGGTCTACTATACCGTAAGTGGTACTGTAACAGATGCAAATAATGGGCAAGGAATTCAAAACGCATTTATAGATCCATATGCATATACAGATGAAAATGGATTTTATTCATTTGATTTCGCTGGAACTATTAATCTTGAAGCATCAGCCTATGGATATGAATCATCTGTAATAACTATTGAAGTTGTTGAAGACATGGTTGTTGATTTTAATCTAGAGCCAATGGAATTAAACGGATCATTATTTGGTTTTATTACTAATATCGAATCTGGACAATCTGTTGCAGATATAACCGTTTATTTATTTGAGGCTGATTCATCCGGAATGGGGCATAATGGGCCTTGGACGGGATATGAAATTATTGCAACGAGTGATGAAAATGGTTTTTATTCCTTTGATAATTTATACGATGGTGATTATATCGTTTGGATTGAACCCGAATTATTTAATCCATTTGATGATGATATTATGGTTGGTGGTTCAACAGAATATGATATCGTATTAACACCAGTCGGAGGTATAGGGACTATTTCAGGTTTTGTATCTTTTGAAGATGGTGAAGATGATGTATTCGGGACTGTTGGTGCATTTGAAGTTAATGGTTGGAATTGGGGAGAAGCACTGGTCAATGAAGATGGAAGTTATTCAATGAGTGTCCCAGAGGGTGATTATTATGTTTATTGCATGGTTGGAGCTGGAGAGAGAGATTCTTTGAATTGGCTGCCATGGGATTCGACATATTTTTATATGGAGTATTATGACAATGCCCAGGATATTGAAGATGCTACATCTGTTTTTGTCAGTGAAGGGAGCGAAACTTCTGATATTAATTTTGGAGTAGAATCCCAAGGTGACGGATTTATTTCTGCCTTTGTTACGGGCGTTATTACAAATGCTGCAGGGTCTCCAATTGCCTATGCTGAGGTTTCTCTGTATGAACAAGGAAATTCAGAAGGTGTTCCTACCATTACGAATAGTGAAGGAGTTTACACATTTAACGAATTAACAATAGACCAGGAATATTCTCTTTTTGCCAATGGAAGTGGGTATGAAAATAACTCTCAGACTTTCGATCAGGAAGGATTAGTGACTATCATAGACATTGAAATGGTAGACGTATTATCTGTAGACATTGTTGGATTAGCAAAAGAAGTTAAACTAGGGAAAAACTATCCTAACCCATTTAACCCAGTTACAAGCATATCTTTCACTATACCTGGCAAACAAATAGTACAATTGACTATTTTTGATATTTTGGGCAATGAAATATCTACGTTGCTAAATAGTGAATTATCAGCTGGATTACATAATGTTCAGTGGAATGGAAGTAATATGATTGGACAGCAGGTGGCGAGTGGAGTTTATTTATATACACTTAAAACTAATGGAAAATCATTTACTCAAAAAATGCTATTTACTAAGTAAATCATGAATCAGGAGAAAAAGGCACGATTAATTCTAATCGTGCCTTTTTTTTATTTATTATTATCCGGAAAAATTGAGAAAAAAAATAACGAAAAATATTGTAAAAAATAAAAGTTTTGATTTTGCAATTAGAATTGTGAAATTATATCAATATTTAACTACGGAAAAAAACGAGTATATTCTCAGTAAGCAATTATTAAGATCGGGGACTTCAGTTGGAGCAATGGTAAGAGAATCTGAGCATGCCCAAAGTAAAGCGGATTTTATTCATAAATTGTCCATTGCTCAGAAAGAATCAAATGAAATTTTATATTGGCTTGAACTATTAACGAAAACGAGTTATTTAGATAAAATAGCATTTGAAAGCATTCATGTTGATGCCGTTGAAATTATTAAATCATTGACAAGTATTATTGTAACAATCAAAAAAAGGGCAAGTTAATTAACAATTAATAATTGACAATTAACAATTAAATAAAATGTGTGGAATCGTAGGGTATTTTGGAAATAAAGAAGCACTTCCTGTTTTAATTAATGGACTGAAGCGATTAGAATATCGCGGATATGATTCTGCTGGAATAGCCATTATGAATCAGGGGAATATTTTGGTTCAGAAAAAAGCTGGAAAGGTAAAAGATTTAGAATATCTCCTTAAAGAATCGACCATAACAGGAAGCATTGGGATTGGGCATACAAGGTGGGCAACCCATGGTGAACCCAATGATTTAAATTCTCATCCACATACAGATCAGACTGGAAAATTCACGCTCATTCATAATGGAATTATTGAAAATCATTCTGTTTTAAAACAATGGATGAAAAAAATGGATGTTGATTTTAAAACCCAAACCGATACAGAAGTTCTTGTTCAATTAATTTCCTATATTTATCACAAAGAAAAAACCACATTTCAGCAAGCAGTATCTTTGGCATTAGAGCAAGTGGTTGGTACGTATGGTATTGTTGTCATGTGCTCTGATGAGCCAAATCAATTGATTGCAGCGCGATTGGGAAGTCCTTTAGTCTTGGGTGTCGGAGACGGTGAATATTTTCTTGCTAGTGATGCATCTCCACTTGTTGAACATACTCGGAATGTTATTTATCTCGAAGAAGGCGAATGTCTTCTCATTGATGATGATGGTTATGAAATTAAACAGTTAAAAAATAATATGACTGTTGAAAAGAAAATCTCCCACATCGATTTTTCGATTGAAGAAATAGAAAAAGGGAATTTTCCTCATTATATGCTCAAGGAAATTTATGAGCAAGAACACACTATTGTTGATACAATGCGTGGTCGTCTTCTATTGGATGAAGGCACGGTTCATTTAGGTGGAATTCAGGATTATTTATTACGGATTGAACGTGCCCGGCATTTTTATATCACCGCGTGTGGAACATCGTGGCATGCTGGTTTGATTGGGAAATATATTTTGGAAGAATTTGCGGGGATTCCCGTTCATGTAGAATATGCTTCAGAATTCAGATATCGTGATCCGGTGCTTGATAGTCAATCTGTGGTTATTGCTATTTCTCAATCGGGAGAAACAGCCGACACATTGGCTGCCATTAAAAAAGCAAAAGAAAATAGCTGTTTAACATTTGGAATTTGTAATGTGGTGGGAAGTTCGATCTCAAGAGAAACAGATTGTGGAATTTATACTCATGCAGGCCCCGAAATTGGTGTTGCATCCACAAAAGCATTTACTGCGCAAGTATCTGTTTTATATATGTTGGCTCTTTTTCTTGGCCGAAAAAATGGTTATTCTAAACAAGATGGAATAGAATTGGTTCATGCGCTTCATAATCTAGGTGATAAAGTCAAAGAAATTTTAAAAACAACGGATCATATTCGTAAAGTTGCAGAAGAAACGGTCGATGCGAACAATTATTTATATTTAGGTCGAGGCACAAATTTTCCCGTTGCTTTGGAAGGCGCATTGAAATTGAAGGAAATTTCATATATCCATGCAGAAGGATATCCTGCCGCAGAAATGAAACACGGACCTATTGCCCTCATTGATGAAAAAATGCCCGTTGTATTTTTAGCTCCACATGATCAAACATTTGAAAAAGTTTTATCCAACATTCAAGAAGTGAAAGCTCGAAAAGGGAAAATCATTACAGTCACGGATAAAATAACACCCGAATTGGAATCGTTGTCTGATCATATTATTAAAGTTCCGGTTTCTCACCCAAGAATATTTCCAATTCTTGCTACAATTCCATTACAATTATTGGCTTATCATCTAGCAGTGCTTCGAGGATGCGATGTAGATATGCCACGGAACCTCGCAAAATCCGTCACTGTAGAGTAAGGTTTTAATGATTAAATGAAAAAACTCTATCCATTATTATTTATATCAGTTTTGATATATTGGGGTTGTGAAGATGAACAGGATACGACTCCACCCACCCTTGGTGATTATGATGTTCCATTATGGGGAGTGTATTACTCAGTATTGAATACCACTAATTTGGATTTAAGATATAATGAACTCACAGGAGTGATTCCACCGGAGATAGGTAATTTGACCAATCTGACTATTTTGAATTTATCCGGGAATCAACTTACTGGAGAGATTCCATCGGAGATAGGGAATCTGACCAATCTGACTTATTTGAATTTAGGTAGAGGACTTTTTGGTAGTAATCAACTCACAGGTTCAATCCCACCAGAAATAGGAAATCTCACTAATCTAATTTTTTTGATGTTAGATAATAATAATCTCACAGGAGAGATTCCATCTGAGATAGGTAATCTGACGAATTTGGAATGGTTGTATTTATACACTAATCAACTCACAGGTTCAATCCCATCAGAGATAGGGAATCTGACCAATTTGACAAGGTTGTATTTATCCAATAATGAACTCACCGGTTCAATTCCACCAGTAATAGGAAATCTAACTAATCTGAAAACGTTGTTTTTAAGTGATAATCAACTCACCGAATCAATTCCATCAGAGATAGGTAATCTGACCAATCTGACTGAATTGAATTTACCTAATAATCAACTCACCGGTTCAATTCCATCAGAGATAGGTAATCTGACCAATCTATATTCTTTGAAATTAAGTGAGAATCAACTCACAGGTATTATCCCTGATGAAATTTGTAACCAAGGAGATAGTTCACCTTCTTTATCCAACAACCAACTCTGCCATCCATATCCATCTTGTATTGAAGATTATGTGGGAGAACAGGATACGAGTGGTTGTGATTAATTTCCACATGAGCTAAATCATGGATTATAGTGGTATAAAACGATAGAAACGTTTTATCGGTTTATAGAATAAAATCATGTACCTTATCCATAGAATTCTTTTAAAAACGGCACCATTGTTGGGTTTTCTTTTTAAGAATTAAAGTCTCAAATTCAACACCTAAATGACGAATAAATTAATCATCTTATATGCAGCACTATTATTATCTGCCTGTTCTTATTTTCAAAAACCGGAATTGATAATTTCACCGAATCAATGGTCGGGTAAAAAAATCTATTTTGTAAATTTGGATGATGACTTTAAACAAACGAGAAACTTTAACCGCATTTGGTCGAAATTACATAAGGAAAATAATTTTCGTCCATATCATACTTTTTCAAAAAGGCTTTTTACAATAATTGGGAAATATAATAATCAAAAAATAGATTATTTAGTTATTGAAAATGAAAAAGGTCACCAATTTAAAATGAAGTTTAATTTTGGAGAAAGTGATTTGCCCAAATTTCCCAGCTATATTTTATTTGACTCTATTCTATTGAAAGCTAACGCCTTAATTGGAAAAACAATTTGGTTAAATAACACAGGCGATTATAATGGCTTTTATTCATTTGCAGATTATGATTTTTCACGATTTGAATCTGTGACCGTAATAGATGTTCACCAATTTCAAAATAGAAATTTTGATCATCCTGTTTGGTTAAAGGTGAAAGCCAATAATGGATTGGAAGGATTTGTTCGATATAATGGAGAAAATAAAAAGATTGGAACTCAGGATCATTATTACACAATAAATCCATTGCCTGATAAATGGGGGAATGAAACCATCCAAAAAATTATTAAAAGGCAGGTAGAAGTAGGGATGACAAATGAGCAAGTTCGAAACTCAATTGGAAACCCAGATGAACTTAACTATACGTCTAGCCGCCACGGATTTAGTGAACAATGGGTTTATGGAAAACAAATAGGACATCGAGTTTATTATCAATTTGAGAATGGAAAGCTACTTTACATTAATCAATAGATATTTCAAAAACAACGAAACCAATGATTCCATCCATGAGTTATAGTTTATAATTTTGACGATGGCAATTTTCAATAATATACATGCGATTTCTTAAACCTATATCATTCATTTTATTTTTATCGGTTTCCCTTGCCGATAATTTTGATAGTTTATCATATTATAGCAAATTTGAATTAGCCGTTCAATCATATAAAGAAGGTCGATTTCGGTTGGCTGAATCAAGATTCTCATCTATTTTAATTCATGATAAAGATTATAGAGATCCCGCTGCCCAACTTATGTTGGCAAAATCTCAATATAGACAAAAAAAATATACCGATGCAATTCGATCCGGCAAATCCGTTATCAATTATTATGAAAATAAAGATTATAAAAATCACGCAAATTTACTCATGGGTGATATTGCCTTATCTCAAGGGAAATATTCAAAAGCGTATGAAAAGTATTTATCAATTAGATCATCTATCCGTGATTCTATTTATCTAGATCAGGTTGATCAACGCTTGATTCGGTGTATTGCAAATGGTCTCAAGGAAGATAGAATAGAAGGAGCCCTTTTTAAGGAAAAAAATCCAAACAATCGGTCACTGTTAAATTTAACGAGAGCATATATTGCTTGGGGAAGAGGGGACGCTTATGATTTATCATTGGCATTAAATGGAATTCAAAAAAATAAATTACCACGCTCTTTTCACTTTTTATTAAATGCGCTCAATCATGCAAAAAGCTCATCAGTTCCAGTCCAAAATACCCTTGCGGTGGTATTGCCACTATCAGGATTTGAAAAAGAGAAAGGACAATCTTATTTATTAGGCTTAAGTAATCAATTAGAAAAAGAAATAAATCAATCTATTCGTTTTTTAGTTTTTGATTCACAAGGTAAGAGCTTGAAAGTGATGAATATATTTCAATCTCTTGCGCGAGATAGAAATATTATGGGTGTAGTCGGTCCAATATTGGATCAGGAAATTTTATCAATTGCTGGACTTTCATCAACGCTTCCTATTTTAATTCCACAAACCGGAATTGTCGGTCTTACCAAAATGTCTGATAATTTATTTTCATTATCTCCTTCAAATAAACAAATTGCAGAAAGAGTTGCTCAATTGATGGTAAATGAATATGATTTTGAAAATATAGCAGTTTTATCTCCAGGGACAGAACAGTCCAAGATTTTGACTGACCAATTTATTGAAGAATTATTTCAATTAGGTATCGATCCAATTACAGTGAAGTGGTATATTGAAAAGCCAGAAAATATTTCACGCCAATTTAAATCAATCCGAAAATTAGCGTGGTCCTTAATGTCTAATGAAGAGGTCAGTCAAGATATGACAGCCATGGAAATTGATAGTTTAGATGCACTTTTCGATGTGGATGTGACTGACTTTTTTGATTTTCCAGAAGAAGAAGAAACCATGGATAAAAAAGATTCGGCAAAAGTAATCTTGGAAACTATTCATGCCATTTATATGCCCGTTCGAAAAGAAGAATTGATATACATTGGAACTCAATTCCCATTATATAATTTGAAAACAACTGTATTTGGAAATGAGAATTGGTTAGATATGGACATTTTGAATCAAAAGATTATCGGACCTCATGTTCAAGGAATGCAAATTGTCTCTCAAAGAAGTTCAATTAAAGTTGGAGCAGATACTTTCTCTAATTATCATGATCTTGGTTTTGATCATGCTGCTTTTATCCAATCTATTTCTAGGTCAGGAAGAATGAATAGACACCTATTTATGAAACAGTTACGAAATCACCCCGGATTCGATGGGGAGTTTTCTTCTATCTATTTTTCTGGTAAAAATCAAAATGAAAATGGATCAGTTCAAGTGCTAGAATATGAAGGAACCCATATGAAGAAAATGGGTATTTATAATGGACAAAATCTCTTAAAAACACAATAGCTCTATCTATATTTTAACAGACAAAAAATAGTTTATAACAACTTACAATATGGCGATTCGACACTGGTTAGATTTATCATCCCATTTTTCAAACAGTAAAATAAAAGCAGTATTTTCTTTAAAATCATATCCAACAAATGGTATTGAAGGTAGAAAATCATTTTCATATGAAAATGGATTCAATCCAGATCAAATTATCATCCCAGAACAAACGCATTCGACTCATGTAGTTCTTAAAAATAATTCGGGTGGCGTCAAAAATACTGATGGAATATTTTCATCAAACTCAAAGTGTGTTTGTTCAATTCAAGTTGCAGATTGTATGCCTATTTATTTTGTACATAAGAAAGATTCTGTTTTTGGATTGGTTCATGTTGGGTGGCGTGGTTTAGTAAGTGGTATAATAAATCAATGTTCAAAATTGTTAGTTGAACAAAAATATAATCTCGCTCATTTTCAAATACTCATAGGACCATCAATTCAATCGTGTTGTTTTGAAGTAAGCGAAGATGTAATTGATCAATTTGATCCAAAGTTTTACGAAGAAAAAGGAAGTGGGAAGTATCGTGTTCATTTACAAAAGTTAGCAATGACTCACTGTCTCGAATCTGGATTTATTGAAAATGAAATTACTGTTTTATCGGACTGTACATTTTGTGAGCAAGAAAAATATCATTCTTATCGAAGAAATGGGAAAAAAGCGGGAAGAATGATAGGACTTTTAGGAACGAAATAGTTTTATTTGAGACATAATATTAATAAATTACGCTACGGTTTTTGAAAATTTAACGGGTGGGTTCTGTATTTTTGGATCTATAATCATAATTGGGTGCTGTACTTCAAATTCAAAAAACAGGCCTTCTCCGCTTGTCGGGGTAAAGGAAGTTTGCTGTCTTTGAGAGGCTCCCTCCGTTCAATAAACATAGAATGGTCCCAAAAAACAATCTGCCCGTTTTTTAATTTTCGAGTGCTAATATTTGATTAATGCGAGTTCTACTTCCCCTGATTCTTAATTTCATACTTGTATCATCATATTCGCGTTTTAACACTTCAACTCCTTCTTGAGCCTTAGCAATAGCTTTTCCTTGATCATATGGGAATTCTAAATCAACCGTTAGAAAATTCTCTTCCATTTTTTTAAGAATTCTAGACTGTAATTCAGATAATCTTAAATGTTGTTGTGCAGAAATTGTGATAGGATTTTGAAATAACCTTTGTTGTTTTTTTATCATATTTCTATCAGAAATAAGATCAACTTTATTTAAAACATGTATTTGTGGAATTTCGTGCGCTCCAATTTCTTTTAATATGTCTTTAATGGTTTGAATATGGTCGGCGATTTGAGAAGATGAAATATCTAAAATCACTAATATTAAATCGGCTTCTAAAACTTCTTTTAAAGTGCTTTTAAATGATGCCACTAAACTATGCGGCAATTTCCGGATAAACCCAACAGTATCACTTAATAAGATAGGGTGTGAGTTATTTAAGTTTAATTGACGAACAGTCGTATCTAAAGTCGCAAATAACTGATTCTGGATATATACATCGGAACCTGTTAGTGCTTTAAATAATGTGGATTTCCCTGCATTCGTATATCCGACCAACGATACACGGAATTCAGATTGTCTTCGATAACTTTGGATGGAACGTTCTTTTTCAATTTTAATTAATTCTTTTTTTAATTTAGATATGCGAGTACGAATTAACCTTCGATCAATTTCGATTTGAGTTTCGCCCATTCCTGCCCGTGTTCCAATTCCCCCCATTTGTCGTTCTAAATGAGTCCATTGTCTTGTAAGTCGAGGAAGTAAATATTGTAAATACGCTAAATCCACTTGAGTACATGCTTCTTTTGTTTGTGCATGTTTTTGAAATATATCAAGAATGAGTCCGCTTCTGTCTAGAACTTTTACTTTTTCAGATATTTTATGGTAATTCTTTATTTGAGCTGGACTCAGTTCGTCATCAAAAATGATCAACGTAACCTTTAATTCTTTTGCTTGATTTAAAAGTTGCTCGGCTTTGCCTTTTCCAATAAATGTCGCAGGATTCACCTTTGAAATACGTTGAGTAATTCGACCAGCAATTTCTGCACCCGCTGTGTCAGCTAATAATTCAAGCTCATCCAAATGTTCATGCACGATTTCTTCGGTCATTCCCGGTTGAATGACACCAACTAAAAATGCTTTTTCTTGTTCGAGAGATTGTTTTTCAATCATATTTTATCAGATTTCATTTTTATGGGTTGGGGGCGTCCAATAATAGTTTCTGCTAGAAGAAATAAAAGTGCTAATAGTAAAAATGTTTTCCATAATGATTTTCCCTGTCGTGCTTCTAAAAATGCTTGAGAAAAATCATTTTGTAGCATGAGCCATCGTATTTGATCCTGCTGTATGAATGGCTCAATCGCTCTTTGATTGATACGATGTTGGAGATATTCTTTTTCATGAAGTCGTGTAGAAAATGATGTAAATAATTTACCATCTGAAAAAACTTGATACACGCCCAATTCATTGGTGTTGGATATTTGGATTCCTTCTAAGTTATAATTTGGAACAATCATTTCTTTGTTGCCCGAAGGAGAAATAACTTCCCATTTATTTCGAAGAATCTTTTCTTCAATAGTAATCCATTTAGGTTCATCAATTTGAACAGATGTTGTGTTAAGCTCATCAGTACCTGTAAGAACCAACAGTCTATACATAAGAGGTACAAACATGCCACGAATAGCTAAATCGTTCCATCTAAGATCTAACAAGGTTGAAAAATAAAACACGGTGCCACTCCCACTAGAAAACTCCATCAATAAGGGATCGCCATTATTTAAGGTCCAATGTACTTTTTGATTTCCTTTACCTTCCGTTTTTATGTAACTGAAAATTTCGGGTAATTCATTTTCCAAATTTCGAACTTGTAAATTATTTAATAAATCTGATTTCCCACTTCCAATTGTAGTCGTAAAAAAGCCTTGTCCTGCATCTATTTTCTCGACCAGCTTAGGAAACCCAATGTTTTCAATAAGGTTTGGATGGAATTCATTGTCAATTTCCCTACCTTGAAACCAAATAACACCACCACCAGTACTTAAAAAATTATCAAGATCATTCACACTTTCTTCAGTCATTCCATTTGGATTATGAATGATTGCAACATCAAGTTCATCTAAAAATAAACGATTTAAATTGGGTTGAATGCGGGATTCAATTGATAAAAATTGATTTTGGGGATCAATGGCACGAAGAACAATTTCCATCATAGCCACATCTTCATTATTTGCACCAATAATTCCACAACGTATGCGTTCCATGATGGGCATAGATACATACCAAGTATTATCTAAGGAATAATCATCTCTTGGAAGATTGACCTTTCCCTGAACTATTCCCATATTGGTAGGATATGCCTGGAATAAAAACTCTTTTTCTTTCCCTGAATCAAATTCGGAAACAACCTGTCCCACCCGATGATTATTAAAGACAAGCTCTAGTGGAACATTGGGTTTTGGGAGTTGTCCTGAATTTTCAACCCGAGTATTCAATTTAATTAATTGGCTCATGGTTTTTATTCGATTCAAAGATGAAACTGATCTAATGGATAAATTATCAAAGACTGGGTTGGGATGAATAAAATAAAATTTCCAATCGTCCATGTTTGATATTCCAGAGAGGAATGAAGAATCGGGCTCTTGAATAAAATCACTGAATATCACACATTCTTTGATGGGCTCAACAATAGTTTTATTTCTAAGTAAGTTATTCAAATTTCCCCAAAGGTTATCGTAAGACACAGTGGATTGAATTGCTTGAATGGAATTATTTAATAAAGGGTTATTTGATTCACCTTCAAAAAGAATTAAAGGTGGACAGGTTTGTGATAAGGTAATTCGAGTTTTATCTTTAAATAAAGGGATTAGATTTAAAGCTTCTCTTTTAGAATGTTCTAATGAAGATAATTTTCCATCTATAACATGCATACTTGCTGAATTATCAATAACCAGAATGAGTCGAGCATCTTGTTCAGCTGCAATCCATCCGGGCATAAATCCTTGAGTAACAGGTTGAGCCATCATAAGCACCAAGGAAGCAATTGCCAGCATTCGAAGAATTAATAATAATATTTGTTGAATCTTCACTTTCCGAATAGAACTTGTTTCTAATTGTTTTATGAATCGAACTGTACTGAATTCAACTTTTTTTATTCTAAGTTTGCTCAATAGGTGGATAATCAGCGGAATGCTAACGGCACCCAAAAGCCAGAGAATCGATGGCGTTAAAACTGTCATATAATCATTCCATAACTCATAGCAAGCCCACCTGTTACGGGAATAGTTACGTTATCATTCAATGGAATGGGCAAAACTTCAATAATCATAGAGATAGTGGCACCAAAAAATATTAGCTCAAATGGCAATACTTGATTCACAGAAATGGCAACAATTGTTGAAATTATAATACCTGAAAAGGTGCCAGTTAAAGATTTCACTCCTATTTTTCCAAAAGGAAATGCTTGACCCACTAAAGCTGCGATACTATCTCCAACTGTTAAAAATAATAAAGCAGGCACAGCAATATGTATAGGAAATAAAAATACGGTCAAAGTTGATCCAAATAAAAGCCAAGTAGCACCTGTTATACTACCTTCTGACTCATTAGATCTTAGCATAAAGTCAAAAAAGTTTTTAAAAATAATTTTTATTTTATCTGATCTTGTTCGTGCGAATTCTAAAGTCAAAGCTAAGATACTTAACCCAAGGAGTAAGAATAACATTATATCTTTATCGTGAATAAGCCAAAGATATCCCAGGGGAATGGCAGAAGAAAATAGGTGATAGATTTTACGAAATATCTCGTTAGATGATATAAAAATCACTTGTTGATCATTTGGTTAAAAATATCCTGCATATCTAAAACACTCACGGTGAGATCGATGGTTGTCGGCTCTTCAAGAACCGTCTCAGCAGCAATTGATTGATTTAAAACTGTGTAAGGAATTAAATCTTCATTTTGGCGATAAAATATTTTTCCAAGTCTAAATCCTGCTTTTTCTAAATCTATTACAGCTTTCTTTTTACTCAATCCAAAAACATTGGGGACTTGATGAAAATTGGGTGGTACTCCTAAGCTAATAGTTAAATGGAGACCCATACCTTTGTTTAGTAAATCACCGCCCTTTGGGTATTGCCAAGTAACATTACCCGCAGGAACATCAGAATTATATTCCTTATAAACTGTGTCGATTTCTAATCCATTTTGAGATAACGCTAATTCAGCACTTCTTATGGATCGTCCTATGAGATCAGGAATAGAAACCATCTTCTCTGGATGTGCAATTTTTAATCGAACTGTTCGTCCTTCTTTTACACGAGTATTAGGGGTTGGGTATTGATCGACAATTGTACCGGGATTATAGGCTGCGGAAAATAATGTATCAGATATTAAATATTTATATCCTTCTGAATCCAAGACTATTTGAGCTTGTTGAATTAGTTTCCCTTTAACATTCACCATATATCTGCCTTCACCCATTCTGACATAACCTGGCATTACTACAAAATCAAATAGTAGGAGTACAATTAATGAGAGTCCTCCAAAAATTCCGATATATATTGCTGATTTTTTTATCATTTTCTTTTTAGCTTAGCAGCAAACATTCCATCAACACCATGTACATGTGGAAATGTTTGGAGACAAGATTGTTCGTTTACCCAATTTTCAGAAAGAGTAGATGTCCCAGCGACTAACTGAAAACTCTCATTTAACTTAAGAAACTGTTCTACTACATTCCAATTCTCTTCTGGTTCTAATGAACACGTTGCATAAACTAATGTTCCACCAGTATTTAAGAATTTAGACATATGATTTAATATCTGAAATTGAAGAGCTGCTAATTCTTTAATATTTTCAGGATTTCTTCGCCATCGGATATCAGGCTTTCTCCCAATGACACCAGTTCCGGTACAAGGTGCATCAATTAAAATTTTATCCGACATTGGGAACTCATCTTTTGTTGCATCCTTTAAGGACCATTCAATATTATTTTTTCCATGTCGTTTTAAGTCGCTCTTTCCTCGATTAACGCGAGTTTGATCAAAATCAGACGCCAGAATTTTTCCAGTTTGCCCAACTCTTTCGGCCATAAAAAGAGATTTAGTTCCTGGTGCAGCGCAGATATCTAATATGGTTTCTCCCTTTTGGGGATTTAAAAATTCCACAATTGCACCTGCAGCGGGATCTTGAATAGATATTTCCCCCGAATTAAAAAGATTTGTAGAAAATAATTTACCTGATCCGGATTTTATTTTTAAATAGATATCGGAATATTGAATTACATCAATTCCAGTCTCACGCAATTCATCGATTATATTTTCAACATTATTTTGGGAAATATCTACTCGAACAAATAAGGATGGGGACTGATTTAAACGATTAGCTAATTCAAGAAACCCTTTTTCTCCAAATTGATTTTTCCATCTTTTTTGTAACCATTTTGGAATAGAATGCCACCTGAAATTTTCTTTTAAATTTTTATCCCAATTATGATTGCTCTCTTTTTTGCGGATTAGATTCCTTAATACAGCATTAGTCAAGCCAGACGCTTTTCGGTTTAATAAATCTTTAGTTAGGTTTACAGCAGAATCAACTGATGCATAATCTGGAATTGACTCATTATAAATAATCTCATAAAAGCCTATTCTTAAAATAGATTGAAGAGAAATATTCAAACGTTCCATTTTTCGGCTAGATATGTGTTCAATCATAAGATCTAATCGACTTTTCAATCGAATGATTTCATTTGTTATAACTGTGGTTCGAGATTTTGTAGGTGAATCTGGTTTAAAGCTTGAAAAAACTTGGTTTCTTGCTAAGCTTAGTTGCTCATTCTTTTTTTCAAAACGAGTCAGAACTTTTACAGATAAAAATCGTGCGTCTTGTTTCATATTCCGAGGGTATCTCCAATATTAATTGTTGCTCCACGAAGAAAATCTTCAATACACATTTTCCGTTTTCCTTCAGCTTGAACTTCAAGAAGGGAAAGTGCACCATCTCCTGTAGCAACCACCAATTCGCCAGAGTTGACTTTAATAATTTGGCCAGGAATTTCTGATGGATAATCTATTGTTGTTGATTTATAGATACGAAAGTTTTTCCCCTTGAACATTGTAGCCATTCCGGGCCGAGGGGAAAGGCCACGAATCCAATTATGGATTTTTCGGGCAGGGGAAGTCCAATTAATTTGAGTCATTGCTTTGGTGATTTTTGGTGCGGGGGTTGCTTTTTCATGATTCTGTTTAAGTGGGGTGATTGTACCTTTTTCTAATTTATCAAGTGTCTCGACTAATAAATCTGCACCAGAAATACATAATTTCATTCCTAAACTCATCATATCATCATTCTTATTTATAGGGATTTCTTTTTGCATTAATATGTCTCCAGTATCCACTTTAGGCTTAAGTTGAAATATTGTCACTCCAGACACTTGGTCGCCATTAATAAGTGACCATTGAATAGGACCTGCGCCACGATACTTTGGGAGTAAGGATGCATGAAGGTTTACAGCACCGAATTTTGGAAGATTAATTAATGATTTAGGGAGAATACGATAAGCTACTATTACAAAAATATCTGGTGATAATTTTGTAAGACTTTGATGAAGGTCTGGAGATTTAAGAGAAGTTGGCTCAATAAGATTAAGATTGTTATCTTTTGCAAATTCCCCAACTGCTGTGGATTTTAATTTTCGCCCACGTCCCATGGGTTTTGGGGGGTTTGAAACCACACCAATAATGTCATGTTGACTTTCTAAAATCGCTTTCATTGTTGGGATAGAGAATCCGGGGTTTCCCATAAATACAATTTTCATTACGATGATCTCAACAAGATTAAATATTTAAAAAAGTTAAAGAACAAACCCCTTTGTGTCCAATTTTGTTTTTATTATTGATTTTGAATTTTCCTCTAGCTCTTTTAATTCAGCATTGTATTGCATTCGTTCAATTTCGCTAATTCGATCTACAATAAAAATACCATTCAGATGATCAACTTCATGTTGTATTGCTCGCCCTAATAATCCATTAAATTCATTTTCATGCCACTTTCCATCAAGAGTTTGATATTTAAGTATAACATATTCAGGACGATTTATATCAATACCTATTCCGGGAATAGATAAACAACCTTCTTTGTAAAGTCCTTCTTCGCCATGTTTCTTGATAATTTTACTATTAATAAAAACATGAGGTTCTTCAGCTTCTTCCGTATGAGTAACATCAATCATAAATAGATTAATATCTAGCCCAACTTGATTGGCGGCCAATCCAATTCCTTCTGCTTCGTACATGGTATCAAACATATCATCAATGATGGGATTTAATTTTGAAATGCCCTGTATCTTACTACATCTTTTTCGAAGAATTGGATCTCCGTAATGAACGATATCTAAAACTGCCATTAGGCCTGTTCTAAATCTGTATCTTTTACTTTTTCAGCTAATCCTGCAATGGCTGTCTTGTTCATGGTTAAATTAGAATTATTGTCCACTTTAATAATGGCAACTCGTCCTTTTTCTTTAAATCCTTGAATGGTTCCATAAATACCACCCATAGTAATTACTTTATCGCCTTTTTTCAATGATTCTCTCATAGAATCTTTTTCTTTCTGTTTTTTAGTTTGAGGGCGAATCATTAGAAAATAAATGATAAACATGATTAAAATAAATGGCAGAAATGCGGTAAGTCCACCGACACCTTGTCCTGGTTGTGCTGCTGCGTATAAAATATCCACTGTAATTCCTTAAATAATTAGTGCTGAAATTACCTTTACTATGAGAATAACTCAATGACTCTAGGCGATTGTTTTTTTATAAACATTTATTTAAATAGAAAATAATTATAAACTAAATAATACTTGGCTTTAAAGTCGGATTTCTATGGTTGTTCCAGAATCGGGGGATGATTCAATGACGTGTAATTTCCCATTGTGAATTTCTTCCACAATTCTACTTGCAAGGGAGAGACCCAATCCCCATCCGGTTTGTTTTGTGCTAAACCCTGGGCGGAAAATATTTCTCCAATCTTTTTTGGGGATTCCTTTTCCATTATCTCGAACTCTAATACAAATAGAATTATTTTCTTTTTTTAGAGAGACCGAAACTTTCCCATTATCACGTTCAATAGCATCAATACCATTTCGAATAATATTTTCAATTGACCATGCTAAAAGAGATCCATTGGCTGTAATTGTAATACCAGGTTGAATATCATTTATTAAATCAACTTTTTTCCCAAGAGTTGGCATACGTTTTTGTAAATAATTACATACCCGTTCAATTCTTTCCGATAAATCTAATTCTTCCAAATCTGAATTAGATCCCATTTTACTAAATCGTCTTCCGATTTGTTCAAGTCGTTGAAGATCCGTTTCCATTTCGGGAATAATTTCTCCGGTTTTTTCAGGATGGTTTTTTAACCATTCTACCCATCCCATTAATGCAGAAACGGGCGTGCCTAACTGATGAGCCGTTTCCCGTGCCATGCCTACCCAAATATGTTTTTTCTCATTATTACGGATAAATGAAAACCCTGAAAATCCAAGAAAGATAAAAATGGTGATAGAAATAATTTCAATATAAGTCCACCATTGTAATTTTTGGACGATGGATGAATCACCATAGTGCAGATACCCAAATGTTATTTCTCCAATGGTATCATCTTTATAGACTAGGGGAATGGATTGATTTAATTGATCCATTGCTCTCATGTATCGTTCTCGTTTTTTATCCGTATCTACAGATTTTGGAAGATTTTTCCACATTTGGGGTATGTGGTCTGGTCCCGTTTGAATTAAGGGAAATTTGACTTTTCTAATGATATTCTCAAAGACGAAATCCAAATTATCTTGATTGTCATCTTGTACTGTATTTGCAATAATTTCTGCATACAATCGAACAATCTCACGATTATCATTTCTGAGCTCTTTTACCAAAATTTGAGTATAGGCCAATAGTCCAATCACTAAGCCAATTCCTATAATAAATAAGCCGGCTTTTATATTGCCAGTATGTTTATAAAGATTCATTTCAAATTGTAGATTGCTTTGTTTCTTTTTCTCGCCAAAATATAAATCCTAATCCCATGATGACAATTAGAAATGATACTCGAGATAGAATACGAGTCTTTTTCCAAAGGGAATCATCATATTGAAATAATATTTTATTTTCACCGCGAGGTACATTGATCGATCTTAAAATGTGATTAGTTTGATAAATATTAGTTTCTTCACCATTGATATAGGCCTTCCAACCCGGCTTATAATAAATTTCAGAAAGAACCAGGAGCCCGCCAGTGTCAGAGATTGAAATAAGTTCAATTTTATTTTCAGCCCTTGATTTTACATTAACTGTTCCCGTTACATTTCCAGGAATAGGCTCACCTTTATATTGAACCACAATTGCAGATTTAGATGGGTTGAAACCAGTTAATAGAGTATTCATTAGAGATTCTTTTTGAGTTTCAACTGATGAAACATTCCCTACAATCCAAGCTTTTGGAAGTGCTTTTTTATTTTGATAAACTCCAGGCGCATTTTTCATTTGTAAGAAATCTGGATTATTAATATTTTTTCGAGTTAAAACATATTTCACATTCAACATGTTTAAAATGTGTGGGCGACTAAATCCATTCGCATCCATAAGATCTTGGTAATTTCTAAGTTTTATAGGACGATAGCCTCCAATACTTTCAATATTCCAATAACTATATTTATTAGATCCCAATTCATCTGCTGGGAATATGCGGAAATGTTCTTTGTCTTGCTTAAGCATTTTTATAGTTGGACTTTCTTGAAACATTAGTTCCATGTTTTTAGATGGTTTTAAATTCAAGAATTCCATATTTACAATCCAGAGGTCAAAAATCACTATTCCTATGAGTAAAATTCCAAATAGATTGACATTTAATTTTTTGTTTATAAAACCCCACAATAAACCGAGAGTCCCTAAACTAACTGCTAAAGCTAATAATAATCCTTTTTGAAATAGTTCGATTCTAACTAGACGTATTTGAGAAATAATAGTAGGATTATATCTCCCATCATTGATGGCGGTAAAATCAAAAAATGATTCACCAATCATTAATAGTAAAATTGAGAGACCAGCAATTCCTCCTACTAAATATAGGACTTTTTTAAAAATACCCTTTTCATCGGATTTTTCAATAAATGCGTCTAACCCTTTTGCCGCTAAAACAGGAATTGTTACAGCTAAGAGTACATAAATCATTGACGGAATTCTAAATTTTGAAAAGAAAGGGAAGAGTGAATAAAAAGGTTTATACAGAACAGGGAAGAATGAACCAAATCCTGTAATTAAAGCAATAAGTGTAGTCGTCCAAAAAAACCATTCTAATTTATCTGGTTTTCTAATGAGTGCTCCTAAAATTGCAAAAATCAACGCAATTAAGCCAAGGTAGTGGGTGGATTGAGTGAACGGCATAAATCCCCAATAGGCAGCTGATTTTACGTCTCGCGTGGTAAAATTTTGTAATCCATAATGGTAAGGATATAGGAAAGAGATAGTTTCTTTCGGATGAAATGACCATTGTGTTGCATAATTCCAGTCTGTTCCAGACTCAGTTTGTCCGGATTTATCTAAAACTGATTTAGCACCTCGATTGGAATGTTTCTGGAATTTAAATATATCAACATAAGGATCAGAAACCATGAGTAAAGCAATTATCAAACTGATTAATATTCCACCAATTTGTTTGCCACTTTCTTTTGACGAAAATGATTTCTCTTGAATAGATATTCCAAGAGTCCAAACCAAATAAAACCCGATTACCATCCAAGTATAATAAACAATTTGGGGATGATTTGCCCACAGTTGAAGCGCCGTTGCGATGGCCAAAAATAAAATTGATTTAAGGGTGGGTTTATTAATTAAATAAAATACTGCGACTAACAGCCACGGTATAAATGCCATAGCAAATATTTTATTTAAATGTCCAGCATTTATTAACCCAAACGAATAGGGTGTTAATCCTGTTAATAGTCCGCCAAGAATAGATGCCAAGGTCCTAATACCCATTCTCCTGAGAAGAATAAACATGCCAAGACTTCCCAAAATAAGATAAAACCAAATTTTGATTCCTTTATTGAAAAGGACGAGGTCTTGTATTGGTTTTGTGGGATCACCAGGTGTGAAAATATATCCGCCATAAGAAGGCATACCTGAGAATAAATTTGGATACCACTGTGGCATATCTTCATTGACAGTCGTATAATTATCTCGCCACTCGTTTATTGGATATCGCTGTAGTTGATCATTCTCTCCTACGATTTCGCCAAAGAAAATCATCCGATAGAGCATCACCAGAGGGACAATCATTAGGATGCTAACTAAATATTGGTTTTTTTTATTGAATATTTGATTCATAGTTTATTCTGATGTTTTAAAGAATTTTTCCAGTGCGGATTTTACCATAATAATACATATGCTTTTAGGAATAAAATTCATCTCTTATTTCATTTTAACCCTTAATTTTCCACGAATTTATTTGATTAAATTGTATGAATAAAATAACTAAAGAGCCTATTCTTATCACAGGAGTTCCCAGAAGCGGAACAACTTGGGTTGCTAATATTTTAGGGCAATCATCAAAAACAAACCTAATACTTGAGCCTGATAATGAAAAATATAGTTTTCTTGCAAGGAAGTGGAAAAAAGCGCTCTATCGATTTCCATTTGCAGATGGAACAACAGATTCAAACCTATTATATTTATTCTATAAACAAATCATCAGAGATTCATATCCAAAAAATAAGACCCTTATAAACCATTCTCTTAATTTTATATTTGGTCACGATAAAGCAAATAATGAACATTCTATACAATTAAAAGAATCTCAATTAGCAAAGTCGTTTCCTAATATAACACCACCGATTTTTTTATCATCAATATTAAAAAACCTAACTTCTGACTTTTATTCCGTCTCAGATATAAAAATCATTAAAACTGTTCATGCTGGCCTTTGCCTTCCATTTCTTTATCAACATTTCAGACCCAAAATGCTCATCCTTTTTCGTCATCCAGCGAATGTTATTTCTAGTTGCCTAGAGTTGAAAATTGAAGATGGGAATCGTGACATATATTGCCGACCTGAAATTGAGCCTTTTCTAACAGAATATAAAGATGACATTATGAAACTCAATGATCCCTTATCTTTTATGGGATTACAAATTGGGATATTCTATTACTTATGGGAAATGGAGCTTAAAAAGCAAAAAGAATGGATAAGTGTCACTCATGAAAATTTATGTGAAAATTCTGTTGAAAAATTTAAAAATCTATTCCAAAAAATTGGATTAGAATGGTCACGGAATACGGAAAATTTAATTTTAGACTTAAATAAACCAGGTGTTGGTTTTAAGCCAAATAGAGTTGTGGAAAATTTGGTTGATAAATGGAAAAGGAAATTATCGTTAGACCAAATTATTAAAATTCAAAAGGGATATTCAATTTTACCAATTAAACATTATGAAGAATTTAGACTCTAATAATTCGAGAATATTCTTAGTTGGTTCTGCAAGGTCTGGAACCACATTGCTTCAATCTATGTTGGCATCTCATCCCGAGATATTTTCATTTCCTGAAACTCATTTTTTTCGTGGTACAGTTCCTAAAATACCATTAATGAGAATGGTGAAATATTATGGAAAAAAAGAAAGACATTTTATAATTCAATTTTTAAATAAAATAGAAAGGAGTGATTTAATAAGCAAAGTGCCAATTGCAACATACTCAACAAAAGAATGGATCACTTCATTGATTTCTCTTTTAGATTTGATTGCAAAAAACTCACAATTAAAAATATGGCTTGAAAAAACGCCTATGCATTTATACTTTGCAACATTAATTGAAAAAATATTTCCAAATACAAAATTTATTCATATTATTCGTGATGGAGAGGATGTTGTTGCATCCTTATATGAAGCGAGTAAAAATAATCCGGAATATTTTGATGGTGAGCAATCTATCAATCGATGTATCTTGCGTTGGAAAATAGATATTCAAATTCATAAAAAACATCTTGGGAAATCAAATCATCACTTTATTCGTTACAAGGATTTAATATATAATACAGATGATGCTTTAGGTCGATTGAGCGAATTCCTTGAAATTGAATATTCTGATGAGATGCGCTCTTTCACTCATAAAACTAAGGAATTGAAATTTCCAGAAGAAGAATGGAAACCGGATCAATCAGAAGAATTGAAAGAATCAAATAAATTCAAAAAGATATTTTCAATTGATGAGCAGACTGAGATTCAATCGAAATTGTCTTCAGTTGATCTTAGTTTATTTCGGTGAATTGGGATAGAATTTGAAGTAGCTTTTTTGCTTTGGAGTTCCAATCCTTTTTTTTGTCTTCCAATAAGTTTGAAATGACAGTTTTTTGAAAGTCTAATTTAGGAATAATAGCTCGGATTGAATTAGAGATGCTTTTCTCATTATTTAATGTGTATATAGCTCCGTCCCCAAAATATTCTCTTAAAGTTCGAGTATCAGAAACGATCATTGGTTTTTTCAATGCCAATGATTCATATCCACCAGATAAAAGTGTTAATTCGCGAGTTGTCAGAATAACTAAAAAATCAGTCGATTGTAAAAGATTTAAATAATTTTCATCAGATAAAAAATCGGTGAAAGTAATATTTGATGAAAATTTTGATATATCAAAATTTGCTTTTTTGGAATTCCCTGTTACATAAAAGTGACAATCATCTATAGTTAAAACCGCATTTAAAAATTTTTCGATTGGTTCATCATCGGCAAATCGTGAGATTAATGCACACTTTAATTTCGAATCATCAAATTGATTGTTTGATTTTGGGAAGGCGGGTAATGCATCTTCTAAAACGAAAAGATTGTTTTTTATCTCTGGAATAATCTTCGATAAATATTCTTTAGATTCAGGATTGTGAATTAAGATCACCGGACAAAGTGTCCATATCCACTTAGACAATGCACCTTGAATACCTGAAAAATGGTCTGTATATGATGCTGTGTGTAAGTCGGGTATCACAATTCCTTTCCGTGCAATCCAGGTTCCTAATATTGCGGAAATTGTAATAAATGGATGTGCCTGAAAGGTGAAAACATATTTGGGTCGATTAATTACAACCCATAAACAAGTTTTTATAAAATTAAGAATCAAAGACCCAAGTAAGGGTATTGGGGATTGTCCAAATCTGTTATATCGAATATAAGATAAACCGAAATATTTCGCCATTTGTTCTGATCTACGAGATACCCGTGTCCAAGCAAAAAAAACAGAATCGTTCAACGAATTCGGTTTAATCATAATATTTTTTTCTAAATCCAGTCCATGTTTTTTGATGAAAAATATATCGTTTAATAAAATTGAAAATAAATCCAATTCCATATCCGATGATTTGTGCTGGAATTACGATGAATAAATAAGGAAATATTTTTAAATCATTTTTCTTATAAGCACCGAATAATGAAAGCAGTCCCAAAGGAACAAAGAAAAATAATATTAAAGCTTGGGTTGGTACGTTTGCATACAGCGAAACCCCTATGATACTCATACTTATTAGAACCGCTAAAGATGGTAGAGTATGTATTGGCTCTAACATGGATGAATCAATTTTTCCGAGATTAACTCTTGCAACACCCCAATTAAACACTTGTTTGAAAAACTGTTTTAATGAAGTTCGCCTTCTATGGTAAACTACCGCGTCTAGCATGAATCTAATTCGAGCACCCGATTTTCGAATTCGGTTACTAAATTCAATATCTTGTCCGTGACGTAAACTTCCGAAACCACCTACCTGTTCATATACAGATCTTTTAATTCCCATATTATGTGTTCTTGGGAAAAATTTAGCCATCATTTTTTCACTATGCCCGCGCATTCCACCAGTTGTAAAAAAAGATGTCATGGCAAAGTCAATCGCTTTTTGAAGTGTGGTGAAATCATCCTTTGCAGCATCAGGTCCACCACAAGCATCAAACGAATCTTTTTTGTATTCATCATAAATGATTTTTATCCATTCAGGATGCGCTTCACAATCAGAATCAATAAATAAAATTAAATCACCTATGCTATTTTCCAAGCCGTGATTTCGTGCGGCGCCAGGTCCTTGATTTTCTTGAGTAATAAATTTAATAGGGAAAGCAGATTCTGATTGCCAAGTTTTAACAATCTTCGCTGTAGAATCGGTGGACCCATCATCAGAAATAATAAATTCTATCAAGGATAAATCAAATGATTGATTTTGAAGTGAGCGATAAAGGTGAATTAATTCATCAGCACGGTTGTAGGATGGGGTAACAATGCTGATAATCGGTGAATATCCAGTCATGATTATAATTTACTTTTATGAAATGAAATGGCGAACTCGGTTTTCTTGACCTTGAGTGAATCGCGCCATCAACTCTCCTAAAAGCCCAATAGAGAAAAAATTGATGCCAACGACTATAAGCATAATACCAAACATGAGCAGTGCCATATGTTTGGAAAAAGGTTCATTCAACGCATATTTATAATATAGAACACCACATTCAACAAAAAAACCAAAATTCAAAAAACCGATTCCAATGGTTCCAAACAAATGGAGAGGTTGTTGTGTATATCGATTCAAAAATAATATTGTAATTAAATCAAAAAAGCCATGAAACATTCTGGAACCACCATATTTAGTTTCACCAAATTGGCGAGCTCGATGGTTAACTACAATTTCAGTCACTTTAAATTTTCGTTGCCCTGCTAAGGCTGGGATATATCGATGACGACCGCCATAAATATCAATAGATTTGACTACGGCTTGTTTATATCCTTTTAATCCACAATTGAAATCATGAATCTTCACACCAGTCATGAGACGGGTTACAAAATTAAATATTTTAGATGGCAATGTTTTATTTAATGGGTCATGTCTCGTTTTTTTCCATCCTGAAACTAAATCCCAACCTTCTTCTAATTTCGAAATTAGATTAACAATCTCGGCTGGATCATCTTGCAAATCTGCATCCATTGTAATGATATATTCACCTGATGCTACTTTGAATCCTTCAGATAAGGCAGCAGCTTTACCATAATTACGATAGAATTGAACTAATTTAAAATTTTGGTTATTTCGGCAATAATCAGTCATCCATTCAGTTGATCCATCAGATGACCCATCATCCACAAAAATAACTTCCCATGTGGAATAAGAAGAGAGTCCTTTCTCTAATTCTCTTACAAGATTTGGTAATGATTCTATTTCATTGAAAGCCGGTATTACAACTGAAACATTCATAGTTGAATCCATTTTAAAGGGTTAATAATTTCCATACTCTTTTCAAATTAACTAGCGAATTTGAATACGCTCGATTTTTTATCTCAATAAAAACTGATTGAGAGATACTATTATCAACAAAAGTTGCACTGACAAGCAAATTTGGTTCAAGGTCCCGTTCTTCACGCTCAAATTTCAATTGAATATTTTGAGCTACATCCATATTTGCTTCTTTATACTTTGTATCATAATCTGGTTGGATTCCCCATAAAAATTTAGTGATATCCATGGGTTCAACAATTTGTAAAAATGGAAAAAAATCTAAAATCTGATTATACGTATATTGTTTATTTTCAATCAAATTTCTAGCAGAAACATTTTGTGGTGATAGCCACATTAATAAGACTTTTCTCCCCATAGGATCTTTGAATTGAAAAAAGGAACTATCGTGTTGAGAAATAAAGCTAAAGGATAATTTCCCTTGAATAGGACCTTGGGAATCAATTCGACCTTTTCCTGTACATGAAATATAGTTTACATGAGATTCAGCGTTTGAATTAGTTTTGACAATTGTCGGAATATTATTTGTTGGACCAGCACATCCAAAAATGAATACCAAAAAAAGAAAAGAATGTCGATTCATTCAATCCCGTTTTTCTACTTGCGGATCTTTGTGAGTATCCAACTCTGCTTTTATTTTGAGAATATAATCTAAATGATCCTGAATTGTACTATTTTCACTGTCAATATTTAGGGAGTTTTGAATATATTTTATTGCTTCATCAATTTGATCCATTTTAAAATAAATCCAACCAATTGTATCTAAGTAGGGTGCGGAATCGGGTACCAATCGAATAGCTTGCTTTGCAAGCTCTAAAGAAAACTCTACATCTTCGCCACGTTCGATAAGGCTATAAGCATAATTATTAAATGCTTGTGCATCTGTGCTATCAGTAGCAATTAAATCCATATAAAGTTTATCTGATTTCACCCATTCTTTAGTTGTATCATAAATCATAGCTAAATTATGTTTTGTATTTCGAGAGTCAGGGAAAATGGTGAGGGCTTGAGACAAATATATTTCAGCATTTCCATAATCTTTAAATTGATAATAAGCGGTTCCTAAAAGGTATTGAACTGTAAAATCTTGCGGAAATTTCCCCACATGAGCGCTTAATGCCAATATTGCTTCTTCAGGTTTTTGATTACTCATTGCAATCACTGCATCGTTGATATAACCACGAGAATCATCAGGGAAATGTTTAATAATCTTTTGATTTATTAAAGTTGCTTTTTCATTCTTTTCTTGATCCAGTAATAAAGATACCAATCTGTGAAGAACCATTATGTTGATACTATCATTTTCTAATGCTGTATACATCACTGTTAAAGCTTCGTTATTTTGGTTTAACTCTTCATGAAGCGCGCTCTTTTGTATGGATAATTCTGCAGAAGTTCCTTGAATTTTTTCAATCCGATTTACCATATCTAAGGCAATATCATACTTTTTACTAAAGATTGTTAAATCACGAAGAGTTTCAATGATTTTAATATTTTGGGGATCATCTTCTAAAAATAACTCACAAATTTCTTCTGCTTTTTCAAAATTATTGGTAGTGAGAGAAATTTGTAGTGCCTGTTCAAGTCCATTGATTGCCAATGAGTTAGCCCGATACCCTTCAAGGTAATATTCAATTGAGCTATCCCAATCCTTTTGAACCCTTGCTAAATCTGCTAAAGTAAATAAATAATCAAGATTATTAGGATCGAGTTTTATTAAAGCTTCAAATATTATTTTTGCATCAATAATTTTATTTTGACTGATATAAAGTTGACCAAGCATTTCTCGAGCTTCCGTTTCATCTGGGTCGAGGTCTAGTGCAATCTTTAAATGATTCTCAGTTCGTTTCCCTTTTCCAAGTCTTCGATATGCATCTGCAATAGATACATGAATGGTTGCAGCATTGGGATCTAAAGATATTGCATCCTGAAATTCAAGGACTGCTAATGCATAATTGCCTTGATTCATTAAAAACTCGCCCTGCATAAAGTGATGGAGTGCAATTTCTTTATCTTGCTCTGAACTGGCAAATAGAACAGAGATATACAATAAAATAATTGGAATTTTAATTTTCATGTTTTTCTTCAACTACATGATTTTCGTTATTGTAGATAATAATACCATTTCCACCATTTTGTTTTGAAGCGTACATGGCTTTATCAGCTAAATCGATGAGATTTTTACTATCTTCTGAATGAGTTGGGTATTCAGACATTCCACCCGAAATGGTCATTTGAACAGTTTCGCCATTCATAGAAAATGGATAATCAGCAATATTATCTACAATTCGTTGTGCAACAACTAAGCCCATTTCTGCGGTAGTATTGATGAGAATAATTGCAAACTCTTCGCCGCCATATCGTGCTACAACATCAATTGTACGAACATTTTTAACCATAATCTTCGCTACGGTTTGAATGACATAATCACCATAAGGATGCCCTAGGGAGTCGTTAATTCGCTTGAATTTATCTAGGTCAAACATGAGAACAGCCATATTGTGTTGGAAACGTTTTGCTCGTTGAATCTCTTCTGAAAATTGATCTTTGAAAGTTTGGTGATTTAAAAGATTGGATAAACCATCATGTGTTGCATCTCGATAGATTTTTTCATATTCATATAGCCAATGAAGTGAATTGCCTAGAACTCGCCCAATCAATTCAAGATTTTTTTGATCCGCAGTTGTATAAGGCCTGCCTGAAACTCTTTCTAGAAAAAGAGACCCGTTACATTCACCATCGATCATGACAGGAACGCCGAGGACTGATTGTGATTCGGTTTCTGTCTCAGATGATCTAAATCGTGATATATTTGGATGAGAATCTTTCCAGTTTTGCGTAAGAATAGTTTCACCATTAATAGTTGGTAATCCATGTAGCGTTCCATTGGTAGGGAACTTAGTATCTTTTTCAAATTCATCTTTTAATCCATCTCTTATTTTGATGATAGAGCTTGTATCATCATTTTCGCTCAGAGACAAAGTAAGAATATCATAATTAAAAAATGTTCGAATTAAAAATTTAAAATGGTTCAGAATCTGTGTTTCATCGGATTTAAAATTTAAGTTAGATAAAAGGTCTAGAATTCTTGCTTTATTTTCTTCACCATTAATATGTTTCTCGAGTGATTCAAGACTTTCAAGGCCATAGGTAATAAACTTTCCTAATGAGTTTAAGACTGGCTTATCTCTATCAGCTATGTCTGAAAAATGGTCTATTCTTGTAAGGACAAAACCAGCAACTGTACCGTGCATATTAATAGAACTGCCTATGATACATTCACTTCCACGCCAAGGTTTTGAACCGAATAAATCATCCCAAGCTAATACATCATCTTTTTGGTAAACCGTATTTGTTTTCTGTAAAACTGAATTAATTATGGAATTATTAATAGGAATTGAATCTTTAAATTCTTCTCCATTGGATTCCTGAAGTGAAAAAACATTATTTTCAGGATCAATAATATATATGGCGGATTTAAAACTGGGATTAAGTGCTGTTGTTGTTGATAATACTAGCTTTTTTAGATTATCATACAAATTTGTCGTTGTATTTGACTCTATAGAATAGGAGTCATTACCCACAGATGACTTACTCGCGGGTACAGATTCTTGAGGGGATGCGATTTGCCCCAATGCTTTATTGGACATCATTAATAAAATAATGATACCAATTATCAACAAATATTTTAATATTTGGCTTAAGCTTGATAAAGAATCAGGTAAAAATAAGTAGACTAATAACACTAAGCAAAAAGCGGTTAGTGCTTTTGTAAATGATGGTAAGCTATTTATTGATGACATATTATAAAAATCCCCGTCAATAAAATTAGCAATTAAAGGCGGGGATTAAAACCTGTTTGGTGAATAATTAATTATTGGTCATTCACAAAGTGCATCTGTTTAGAAAAATCTTTTTTTGGTTTATTTTTAGACTCTTCTAAAGTTGAATCTTCTTCTAAATCTGCAAAATCAGGTGGGTTTAGATTCACTTCCTTTAATGAAGGATTTGATAAGGATGGTGTAGGATCATCTGCATAATACTGGGTTTGATTGTTAACCATTTTTCCTTCAGGTGAAAACAATTGTATGCTTATAAACACAAACGCAATCACTAGACCAGTCATTAGAGATGCATGTATTGGCGTAAATCCTAAATAGGTTTTTTGGGAAGGTGCTGGCGTAAGAAGTTTATCACGATCTTTTTGGATTGTTGCCATAAGTCGTTCATTGAATCCAGCTGAAACTTTTGCTTTAGGTAAAGTCTTCATTTGTATCATCGTTGTTCGAACTGAATCGACAAGACTTTTTGCCTCAAGATTTTCCTCAAGGTATTGTTCGAACTCTTTCCGTTTAGGAAGTGATAATTCGTTTTCGATGTATTCTGATATTAAATCTTCAAATTGGTAGCGATTAATCAATGGCGTATTCTCCTATTTATCTTAGGTCTTTCAGGTCCACTTGCAATTGCAAACGTGCCCTGTTAATTCTTGACTTTACTGTTCCTAACGGAACATCAACTATACTACTAATGTCATCATATGAAAGTTCCTGAATATCTCTTAAAATAATGACAGTTTTAAAATGTTCAGGTAAAGCATGAATGGCTGCTTGAATTCGTTTTTCTGCGAATTCAGTTTGAACTTCATGACCTGTTTCAGGTTGAATAGCAGGTAAATCATATTCTCGTTCATCCCGAGTCATATGGCTTAATAGAGTTGTTTTTCGTCTCTTCCTTTTTCTGAGTTCTGTATTTGCTAGATTTCGTGCAATAGTATAAATCCATGTTGAAAATTTTGCAATTTCGCGATAGTAATGTTTTTTCTCATACAGTTTTAACATGGTATCTTGAACGACATCTTCTGCCTGTTCCCAATCTCTAAGAAATTGAAAAACAAAATTGATTAATCGATCACGAAACCGGTTAACTAGCTCAACATAAGCACCTTCGTCCCCGGCTTGAAACCGAGCAATAAGTTGCTCATCAGTGTAAACAAAAGGTGTATTCTGTTTATCCAATGACATGTCCGATAAATTGGAAGAGTTCTGTCTCATCTGTGCTATAACTTGTTTTTTGCCTTTTATCAATTTTGCATAATTCGTTTAATGCTGATTCCAATTCTTCCTTAGAAAATCCTCGGGCAAATTGTGGAATCCTTTTTTTTACCGATGGAGGTATAGGCATATAACCACGGGGTTCATCAAAAGTTCCATTTTTCATCTTAGCAAATAGCATTTCTTGGAAAAGGGTTGTAAGGGGATAAATAAGAGAAATCATTGAATCATTTGATGTAATTATCGTTTTTCCGAGTGAAATAGCTTTATCATAATTTTTCCCGCCTAAAGCCAATAAAAACTCCCATCTTTGTCTTTCACGTTTCCATCCCGAGAACATTTCAATATCATTTGGTTCTATAGATTTTCGTTTTCCAGCCCAAAGACAAACTTTTTCAATCTCATTATTTAGATGTGCAACAGAATCGCCTGCCATATCAACCATGATATCTACGACATCCCGATGAGCTATTTTGCCTCGTTCTTTGAAAAAATAATTGGCCCATTTATTTATATCAGGGGAAAAAGGAGTTTGAACGTTAATTGAGTCGGTCAATTTATCTAGTTTTTTGAAGAATGCTGCTTTATTCATCCAATCATCATTAATTATGATTAAAACATGGCTTTCCATCGGAGACTTACAATATGCCAATAAATCGTCATTAGGTTTCCCTTTCAATTGCTGAGGGTTTCTGAGTATGAATAATTTTTTACTTGAAAAAAGATCACTCATTGTAAGCCGATCTATAATTTCTTTACCCTTCATGTCATCGGGAAGCATGAGAGTTTTATCTGCAGGCATATCTCCAAAAAATGCGACAGATACTTTCTCAATAAAAAATGATTGAAGGAATTGATCTCCACCTTTTAAATAGTAAATCGGTAGAATAGCACCAGTTTTTAAATCATTAATTGCGTTTTTAATTATCATTTTGGGTATTTAAACTCACGATATAAACTGCGATAAATGATAAAAGGAAACTGGATAATCTTTCCGTAACGATTGCTTTTAATTCCGGAACACTTGCCCAAATAATTGTGGTGAGAAAACCAACAACTAAGCCAGAAATAATACCTTTTCGAGTTGTTTTTTTCCACCAAAGGGTCAAGACTAAAGCTGGGCCAAACGCTGACCCTAATCCACTCCATGCATAGCTAACAACTCCGAATATCTTATTTCCTTGGATTTCTGAAAATATGGCAATGGCAAAAGCTGCAAGTCCTAAAACAACAATCATAATTCGGCTTAGTTTTACGATTTGTTGATCTGATAATTCTTTGCCTAAATATTGGTGATAAAAATCTTCAGTTACTGCAGATGTTGAAACTAATAATTGTGAATCGGCAGTAGACATCATTGCTGCAACAGCTCCTGAAATAAACAAACCGGCTAAAACAGGATGAAGCAATTTGCTAGCAAGAAGTGGCATTGCTTGTTCAGGATCAACCGTTAAAAAATATTCAGGACCGAAATAAAGTAATGCTACAATTCCAACAAAAAATGCACCTGTAATTCCAGGGATTGCCCAAGCGATAGCAATTCGTCTTGCTACTTTAACATCTTTTGGACTTCGAATTGCCATATATCGAATTACCAGATGAGGTTGCCCTAAATAACCAAGACCCCAACTTAATCCTCCTAATACTGATGCAAGAGCAGCAATACCTGATTTACCCATAAAAAAGGAATCATTATTATTATTAAAAATATCTTTTGCAGAAGCTAATCCATCTGAGATAGTTTTTCCAGAGTCTGATAATTCCAAATATCCTGCGATAGGAAGAATTACTAATGTTCCTATCATAAGAATCCCTTGTAGCAAGTCTGTCCATGCCACAGCATAAAACCCGCCCATAAGTGTATATATTATAATGATAGCTGCCCCAATAGAAATTCCAATGATTGGGTTTAAATCGAAAAGTGAATTAAGTACTTTTCCCGATGCATGAAATTGGGCTGAAACATAAAACATAAAGAAAAATGCAATAATAATTGCTGAAAATAATCTTATAATATTTGATGTATCATTGAAGCGACGATGAAGGTATTCAGGAATTGTAAGAGCATCATATTTTTCAGTTTCTTCACGAAGCTTTTCTGCGATTAAAAACCAAGAAGCGATAATACCGAAAATAGTTCCAAGTACCGTCCAAGACTCCCCCAAACCAATTGTGATTGCCGCTCCAGGCAAAGCTAATAAAAGCCAAGCTGATTCTCCAGATGCTCTTTCGGAAAATGCAGTAACCCATGGCCCTAGATTTCTACCGGCTAAAAAATAATCTTCTTGAGTTTTATTAAACTTAAAAGTCCAAATACCCACGCCTAAAAGAAGGGTAAGATAAAGAATAAAAATAATTCCAATTATATCCATACTAAATCACCAATGTAATAATTCCGATCATAAAACAATAAATTCCAAAATAATGGAATTTCCCTTGTTCTAACCATCCTATTAGCCATTTTAATGCAATAACGCCAACAATAAAAGAACATATAAATCCAGAAAGTGCAATTGGAATTGGAATATGGAATCCACCACTTACATCTAAGGCGGTGAGAATACCTGCTCCTGCAATTGCCGGAATGGCTAACAAGAATGAAAATCTTGCTGCTTCTTTTGCGGATAAACCTAAATATAGTGCAATACTAATTGTCATGCCACTTCTTGAAATACCAGGGATTATTGCCACAGCTTGAGCACACCCTATTAAAATGGATGTGAAGTATGAATGATTCTTGTTCCCTCGATGAATAAAGGATGAACCATAAAGGACAAGCCCGGTGAAAATAAGAGCGCCACCTACAGCATTTATATTCTCAAATAATGATTCGATTAGATCCTTGAGACCTAGACCAACACCAACTGCTGGTAAGGTTCCTAGAATAATAAATAAAACAAACATCTGAGTTTTTTTAGAATTAAGTGATAATAGTAGAGATTTAATGTCTTTAAAAAAGACAACGATGACACTTCCTAATGTTCCTAGATGAACCAAAATTTCAAATTCGTTTCCAGGTTGCTCAATTCCGAGAATTGCTTGTCCTAGAACCAAATGCCCGGAGCTACTAATGGGTAAAAATTCTGTAAGTCCTTGGATGATACCTAGGATTATTGCTTCGATAATTGTCATAAATTAACTTTTATTTTTTTGGAATTTTCAATTGCCCTTCAGAACTTGCAATAATGACTGCTACGGATGAGTCACCAGTTACATTCACGACGGTTCGCATCATATCAAGAATCCTATCTACACCAAGAATCAATGCAATCCCTGCGCTTGGAACACCGACTGATTCTAAAATAATGACCAACATAATGATACCCGCTCCAGGGACGGCTGCTGTTCCAATGGAAGCCAATACAGCTGTTAATATAATGGTTAGCTGGGCACCAATACCAAGATCCATCCCGAGTGTTTGTGCGATAAAGACAGCTGCTACTGCTTGATACAAAGCAGTTCCATCCATATTAATGGTTGCGCCTAAGGGCAGGACGAATGAAGACACTTCTTCAGAAACACCTAATTCGTCTTCACAGCATTCCATTGTAACAGGTAGGGTTGCTCCACTAGAACTGGTTGAGAATGCTAAAAGTTGTGCCGGAGCGATTCCTGTATAGAATGTTTTTAATGGCATCTTGGTCAAAAGTTTCATTAATCCGGTATAGGTAAACGCTGCATGGATAATGAGACCTAGGATGACTGCAATCATGTAATAGCCTAAAGCTCCTAATAATTCTAATACTTGGCCAAGATCATCACCGGCCACTTTATTAATAGTTTGTGCAATTAAAGCAAAAACCCCAACTGGTGCCATTAACATAATTAAATCCACGAGTTTTATCACGACCTCATTGAGTCCTTCAAAAAAATCTAAGACAGGTTTTCCTTTATCTTTTGGAATTTGAATTAATCCAATTCCGACAAAAATTGCTACAAATACTACTTGAAGCATATTTCTATTAGAAGATGCTGATGAAAAGAAATTGCTGGGAACCATATCGACTATGGGTTGAAGGGGACCACGATTTTTTATCTTTTGTGCGTTTCCGGCTCTTGAAGTCGCATCGTGTTCATAGGTTTGTTGAAGCTTTTCTTTCATTTGATCTGGAACTTTATCGCCAGGTTGAAGCATATTCACAGAGATAAGTCCAATGGTGACTGCGACGGCAGTCGTTCCTACGTAAATTGCAATAGTTTTACCACCAATTCGGCTCAACTTTTTCAAGTCAGATAAGGATGCGACGCCTGTAATAAGGGATGATAAGACCAAAGGAACTGCTATCAATTTTAATAAATTCATAAAAATGGTACCGAAGGGGGCAATCCAATCAGATGTAAAGGAGCCCCAGCCATTATTGGCTGCAACAATTCCATAGACTAAGCCTAAAGCCAACCCAATTATAATTTTCCAGTGAAGTGCTAACTTTTTCATTTTTTACCGTTCCCTTTTTTTATGTTGGTGTACGTTTCGTAATATGCTTCGCCTGCATCTTGAATATTTGTAATTACCTTATGTTTCTTTTTCCCATTTTTAGACTTTAAAAGCCCGTGAAATACCGTATCTACCAAATCTTGTAAATGGGCTAGAGTAGAACCTAATTGTTTAGAAAAAGGTTTACTCATTAATAAATCTCAGAGCAGTTTCAAGATTAGTGGTTGGCCGTTTGCAGGCGAAATTTTCACAAATATAAAATGTTGGTTTATTATTCATCATTGTATGATTCTTAGTCCACGGGGCAACTAGATTTAGGGCATTTGGGTTTGAAGTATCCTTAAATAATACAACTTTATTTGGAGAATAGTTATCTCGTATTGCTTGGATCATTTTTTGCGTATCAGGATTATTTGAATCTCCAACTACGACAACTTCTTTAGGGTCTTTCAAATCAAACATAAATGCAGTAAGCATGTGGGCAAAGCCTGATGGGGATTGTTTAGCATTATCTGTGAATGCTTTTAATGTTTTATATCCAAGATTTGTCCATTTTGTATTTCCAGTAAATCTTCCTAAACGAAATAAATTCATTGCAGCAACAGAATTACCTGAAGGAATGGCACCATCATAACTATCTTTGGCGCGGATCATTAATTTTTCAGCATCTTTACCACCAATAAAAAAACCACCATTCTCATCTGAAAAATCATCTACCATGATTTCGGTGAGTTTTAAAGCAGATTCCAAATAGGATGCGTCGAAGGATGCTTCGTATAAATTGAGCAAGCCAAAAACCATAAATGAATAATCGTCTAAATGGGGTTGCAGACCTGCCTTGCCTAATCGAGATCGTTTCAAGAGTTTTCCATCTTTATCTCTTAAAGATTCTAATACAAAATCAGATGCTTTTTTTGCCGCTTGAATATAGGTGTCATCATTTAGTACTTGTCCTCCAAGTGAAAGGGCAGCAATCATGAGTCCATTCCAATCGGTAAGAATCTTATCATCTTTCAATGGATGAACTCGTTTTTCTCTTACATCAAATAGCTGTTGTCTTGATTTTTCTACAAATGAATTGAATTCATTTAATTTCATACCCGAATTTTTTGACAATGTTTCAGGATTGGTTGGAAAGTAGGGAATATTATTTCCGGTAGTATGTCTACTGGCTTCTTCTTGGAAATTTCCACCTTGAATAAATCCAAAGATTTTCGCAAGCTTTTTTCCATCTTCAGCACCTAGTATTTCAATGAGTTCATCTTCAGTCCAAATATAAAAAATACCTTCTTCACCTTCGCTATCTGCGTCTTCAGCAGAATAAAAACCGCCATCTTTATCTGTCATATCCCGTAGGACGTATGTGAAAATTTCTCGAGCTATTTTTGCGTATTTTTTATTACCAGTCATTTGGTATGCTTCTAAAGATGCCATGGAAATCATCGCTTGATCATAAAGCATCTTTTCGAAATGAGGAAGAAACCATCGGCGATCTGTTGAGTAACGGTGGAATCCCAAACCTATATGATCAAATACACCACCAAGTCGCATGTGATGAAGCGTAGTTTCAACCATGCTCGATCCAATTCTATCGCCGAAAAGTTTACTATAACGAAGAAGAAAAATCATATTGTGAGGTGATGGAAATTTGGGTGCTTTTCCAAACCCACCATAATCAGGGTCAAAGCGATTCGCATATTCACTGTAAGCATCTCGAATAAGCGATTCTTCCCAATCATCTCCTTGAGTGCTGGTGTTGGTTTGTATTAAATAATTTTGAATTTTATCAATCGATTTTTGAATGTCTGTCTGTTTTGTTTTCCATGCATTTGCTAAGCTTGGAATCAATTGAAGCATCCCAGGACTTTTTCCGCGACCTTGTTTTGGAAAATAGGTTCCTGCAAAAAATGGTTCCTTATCCGGTGTCATAATTATGGTGAGTGGCCAACCGCCTCGCCCAGTCATCGCTTGGCAGACCGACATATATAAGTGGTCCACTTCGGGCATTTCTTCGCGATCAACTTTAATACTGACAAAATATTTATTCATTTCAGCTGCTACAGTAGAATCTTCAAAGGATTCGTGTTCCATCACATGACACCAATGACATGTGGAGTATCCAATTGATAGAAAAATAGGTTTATTCTCTTTTTTTGCCTTTTCAAATGCTTCTTCTCCCCAAGGATACCAATCAACGGGATTGGATGCATGTTGGAGTAGGTAAGGGCTTTGAGAATTTGCCAATCGGTTTTGATGTTTTGTTGTTTTTGCCATAGTTTTGTTACCACAGGTCCAAAGGAAGGAACTTGTTAAAAGTATAAGTAGAATTAATTTTTTCATTGTGCATGGAAAATAGGTGGGGAAGTTAGAAAAATTAAAACTAATAATAAGGGATTAAAAAAGAAAATAAGAATCTGAAGTATATATAAAGTAATCGAAATAGAAGTAGACAAATAAAAATTAATTAGATTTATTATTCCGGAAAATTTAACTCGTTTACCGGAGTGAAATAACCGAAACTCAACTATTAATCTCAGTTTTAACAAAATAATTCAACTTTGTTTTTTTAATAATATTCCGAATATTAATCAAACCCAATAACTTGCTTTAATAAATTTTCATACTAAAGATAGATATAATAACTTTAGAAAAGAATCCAAGGCGAAAAATGACATTTATAAAATCACTTCTAAAAAATGAAACCCAAATCGTTCTGAAAAAGATTGGTGAACCTATACCCGAATTATTAATCAGTGATAAAGATTGCATGTCTATTGCATTTCTAGATACAGAAACAACGGGTTTAGATAGAGTGAATGACGTTATTATAGAGCTAGCAATAAAAGTAATTTCTTTTGAAATAAAAACGGGAATTATAGTTTCAATTGAGAAACAATATGAATCTTTTAATGATCCTCAAGATACAATTTCAAAAGAAATAACTCAATTAACCGGAATAAACAATAAAATGGTTGATGGGTCGTCGATTGATTGGGGTCATGTAGATTCTATTTTAAAAAATGTAGAATTAATTGTTGCTCATAATGCAAGTTTTGATCGTGCTTTTGTGGATCGATCATCTCAAGTTTCACCTAATTTAGTCTGGGCGTGTACTATTCAAGATATCGATTGGCTTTCAAAAGGGTTCTCGAATTCCAAGCAGGAGCTCTTATGTTATTGGCACGGTTTTTTCTTTGATGCGCATCGCGCCATGAATGATGTAGATGCATTAATTAATTTAATAACTCATTCGTCCTACAAAACGAATCGGCCCATTTTAGAATTAATTGAAAACGCTAAAAAACCATATTATTTTATTTATGCGGAAAATTTTCAATACGACGTTGTTAAAAAAGATAAAGTAAAGGCAAATGGGTTTTGGTGGAATGCTGATAAAAAGGTATGGTATAAACGAATTAAATTTGATGAAATTGAATCTGAAAAAGATTGGTTAACTGATACGATTTATGATTCAACTTTTGATGGCCGCATTGAAGAAATCAATTTGGTTGATAAATATAAATGATCCATTTAACTGTCTTATCACTTTATCTTTTTACTCTTATTGCATTGGGAGTTTATAAGTCAGCTACGATAAAAACACAGTCCGATTTTGCAGTTGCTGGACGGTCCCTAACTCCTTGGGTTTTGGTTGGAACGATGCTTGCCACTTGGATTGGAACTGGCTCCATTCTAGGAAACGCTGGTAAAACATATGAAATGGGACTTGCGGCATTGATGCTTCCATTGGGTGGTGTATTTGGGATTTTTCTTTTAACCAAAATTGCAGGTAAAGTTCGCACTTTTGAAAAATTCACAGTTCCAGAAATCTTGGGCGATAGGTATGGATCCGAAGCACGAATCCTATCCGTAATTGCCTTAGTCATCGCCTATATGGTAATTGTCAGTTACCAATACAATGCAGGTGGAGCAGTTTTAACAACTATTCTAACTGATGCGAATGGAGATCCAATGATTTCTGCACAAACGGGAACTATCATTGCGGCCGTTTTTATAATTGCTTATACAATGTTAGCAGGTCTTGTAAGTGTGGCTTATACAGATGTAGGAAATGGGATAATTATGACAGTTTCCTTGATGTTTGCTTTTCCTATTTTATGGATGAAAGCCGGTGGGTGGACTGGGATGGAAGTTGCATTTACTAATATGGGACACCCAGAAAAAATGCAATTTTTCGGACGATATACCACCATGGATATACTCAATTTTTGTTTGCCATCTTTTTTATTGGTGCTAGGAGATGCCAATATGTACCAACGATTCTTCGCAAGTAAAGATGCAGAAGGTGCAAAAAGAGCAACCACGTATTTGGTATTTTTTGTTTTAATTATTGAGCTATTAATAATTGCAAGTGCTTGGGTGAGTTCAAGTATGATTATGGATGCAGCTAATGGGAAACATGTCTTGATTTATGCGGCACATGAATTACTTCCGCCAGTATTAGGGGCAATAATGATGACAACGATTGTAGGAATTATTATATCCACAGCTGATAGTTTTTTATTGGTACCGGCAACGACTTTAATGCGTGATGTTTATCTGCAATATGTAGATAAGAATGCGAATGAAAAGAAAATTGTTTTGTTGAGTCGTCTTATGGTCTTGGTGTTGGGAATCATTGCTTATATAGTTTCATTGGGATTCGCAAATTCGGCAGGATTTTTTGAAAAGGCACTCTATGCTTATACGATTTACGGTGCTGCTATTACCCCCGTTTTGGTGGCAGCTTTATTTTGGAAAAAAGCCAGCAAGGTAGGTGCAATTATTTCAATTATTTCAGGGACGCTAACAACTCTTGTATGGAAGGAAGCTAACTTTATACGGTCGATTATCCCGGAAGGAATCTACAATACCATGGATGAAGTATTGCCAGCTATTACCATCTCGGTTCTTGGACTAGTGGTGGGTAGTATATTGTATCCTGATAGGGAATTGTCGTAAATTTCTTAAAATTAAAAAAAAGTTAAGCTCGAGAACTTAATGGTGGATCCGTTTTCGAAGCATAAAGTCGGTCGGGATCTAAATCTCGTCTGTAATATTCAAAAGTTTGTCCAGTACCTTGCCAGTTATTCACTTGGCTTATAATTCGAATATTACCAGTAAATTTAGACGAAATTCCTTCTTTTACGTGTCCTGTAATATATAATATATTTTTTTGTTTTTTTGCCCAGTTCAGATAAACTCGTTTTAACATTTTAGCATACCCATTGCCCTTGTATTTCTTTTGAACGACAAAAGCATATGTGTATAATGTATTGTTTTGATCAAAATGAGTATCCAATCTTGCCCAAGGTTCTCGACTTAACATTTCTAAGGGTACTCCAATTATATAGCCAATGATTTCGCCGCGATAACGGGCAATAAATGGGAGAGACCCTTTTCTATTAAAATACTTTTGGATGGTTCTTGGGGTAAGAACTGCAACTTTTCCATATTCTTCTGCTAATGATTCAGAAATATGAATTAAGGATGAATAATCATTTGTACCAATACAATCCATTCTTTCAATTTGAAAGGGGCCGCTTGATGCTATGATATTGCTTTTAGATTCAGGTTCTGATTGAAAATTCAATTGTTCCATACCCTGATTTTAGACAAGAATATGGAACATATAAATAATCAAAATAGCTTGAATACAAATTAGCGCACAGTTAAACATCTAAGTAAATTTATAGTCTATGACTACATTTAATTCACGACTTTTATCACTTTGCAATACTCGTCAATCCTGGCTATGCGTTGGACTGGATATGAATCCGGAGTCTTTTGGTTCAAAAGATTTTGCGAGTTTAAAAGACCATACCTTCGATGTAATCGATGCAACTAGGGATTTAGCGGTTGCTTATAAACCCAATTTTGCATTTTTTGAAAGGTGGGGAGCAGCAGGATTTGCATGGTTAGAAGAAACGGCACTTTATATTGGCGATGATCATATTAAAATAGCAGACGCTAAAAGGGGAGATATTGGCAATACAGCTAAACAGTATGCTGATAGTATTTTTGGCCACTTCGGATTTGATTGCGTTACATTGAGTCCTTACATGGGACGAGATAGTATTGACCCATTTCTTCATGATCCAGAAAAAGGAGTTTTTATTTTATGTCGAACATCTAATCCATCCGCAGAAGATTTTCAAAATCAGTTGATAGACGGGAAACCATTATATATAAAAGTTGCAGAATGGGCGAATGAATTAAATGAAAAAAACAATGTTGGGCTTGTTGTTGGCGCTACTGCACCAGAAGAATTGAATCAAATTCGAGATGTGGTGCCTGAATTACCTTTGTTAATTCCCGGAGTCGGTGCACAAGGAGGAGAACTTATTCATAGTTTAAAGGTAGGAAATAAGTCAAGTGTTGGATTAATAAATATTTCTCGTGGAATTAGTTTTGCCGGAGATATGAGTCAAAAGGCAATTCGGTTTTCAGCTGAAAATTATGTAAATCAAATGCGTGATTCTTTCAATAAAGGATAAATAGTTATGATCAATAAAAGTCAAATGTTAGAAATATTTCGATCGACTGATGCCTTATTAGATGGACATTTTGTTCTCACATCTGGCCGACACAGCGCTTCTTATTTTCAATGTGCAAAAGTGTTACAACATCCAGATTATCTAACTGCATTTTCGATTATTATTGCTGATGAGTTTGAACATCTTGAACCGGATGTCGTCATTTCTCCTGCCATTGGTGGAATTGTGCTTGGTACAGAAGTGGGAGCTCAATTAGGATGTCGTACCATTTTCGCTGAAAGAATAGATGGAAAAATGATTATACGACGCGGTTTTGAAATTAAACCAGGCGAAAAAGTATTAGTTGTTGAAGATGTCATTACCACTGGCGGTTCAGTAAAAGAAGTTATGGATCTTGTGGAAAATGCAGGTGGAAACATTTTGGGTGTAAGTGTGTTAGTGGATAGAAGTAGTGGAAATGCCAAATTACATTCAAAGCAATTTTCAATCGTAGAAATGGATGCAATCAGTTATGGAACTAATGAAATTCCTAAAGAACTAAAAGCTATCCCAATTCAAAAACCAGGGAGTCGATATTTATCATGAAAAAAATAATAACCCAATTAATAATAATAGGAGCAATAACAGTGAGTTGTGAAACACCCCAAAAAGATGTAGCAATCATATCCACCCAATTTGGTGAAATGGTTGTAGAATTTTTTGACGAAGCCGCACCAAAACATGTTGAAAGTTTTAAAACACATGCAGAAAGCGGGTATTATAACGGAAGCATTTTTCATCGTGTTATCCCTGGATTTGTTATCCAAGGTGGCGATCCAAATACAAAAGGTGATAATAAATCCATGTATGGAATGGGTGGATATGCAGCAAAATATTTTGGTGTTGGCGATGAAGATGATCCTAAATCTTGGAATATTCCTGCTGAGTTCAATGATATTAAACATCGTCATGGTATTCTTTCAATGGCAAGGTCAGGACATCCCGATAGCGGTGGAAGCCAATTTTTTGTTTGTGCTGGTGATGTACCAAATCTAGATGGTCAATACACTGTTTTCGGTCAAGTAATTGAAGGTCAGGAAGTGATTGATAGAATTGTAAGTTTACCAAGAGATGGACGTGATAATCCCGACCAGCGTGTTGAAATGCAAGTTCGTATGGAAAAGCGAGATAAATGACAAAACCCTTTTTAGGGTTAGCATTAGGTGGTGGCGGTGCAAGAGGCGCTGCTCATATTGGCGTATTACAGGAATTACACAAAGCTAATATAAAAATAGATTTGATAGCAGGAACTAGTGCCGGTTCCATTATCGGTGCTATGTATGCTGGATCAGGTGATCCGTTTTGGGTGGAAGATCATTTTCGAAAGTTCATGAACAGTGAAGAATTTGATGGGCTTCGATCAGGCAAATTACTCAATGATAGAAACCCTGATTCAGTATTGGATCAAATTGCTAAAAAAGTAAAAGATCATTATGTACTTATGATGGGATTAAATCGTGAATCGATTGTAAATCAAGATCCACTTCGAAAGGTTATTTCTTATTTGTTACCTGTGAAATCATTTGAAGAATTGAACATCCCAATGAAAGTCGTAGCAACAGATCTCCAAAAATGTAAAGACGTAATTTTTGAAACAGGTAATCTGGTAGAAGCATTGGTTCAAAGTTCTTCAATTCCGGGATATGTTAAACCTACAAGAAATAAGGTTGATTTAATTGTGGATGGTGGCGTGAGTATGCCGATTCCTGTACCCGTTTTAGAAGGAAGTTGTAACTTTATTTTAGCTGTGGATATTTCAAGGTATAAATTGGGACTCTTGAATAAACCTAACATGATAGAAATTATGAAACGAGCAGATATGGTAACATCTCTTCGATTAAAATCAGAATTAGCTCAAAAAGCCGATTTTGTGATTAAACCGGATACTTTAGGCCTTCATTGGTCAGATTTTCAAGAATTTGATACATTAGTGGAAAATGGTAGAAAAGCAGCGAAGCTATGTATTGATCAATTAAGAAATGAAATAGATAAAAAGAATTCTCTTTTTTATAAAATGAAACAATGGTTGAGATAACACTTGAAACACTTTACTTTTCCCATCTATAAATAGCTTAAAATCAATATGAAAACAATATTATTTACTTTTTTATTTTTGAGCAACTTATATGCTCAGCTAAATCCTTTGTCTGTGTCAGCAGAATCAGGTTCAGAAATTCGTGCAGGAGAAGTAGCGAAAATTTCAGTGACTCTCTCCATGGAAGAACAGTGGCATATATATTCAATCTATGAAATAAGTGATGGCCCTACACCTACAAATATTGCAGTAGTTGGAGAAGGAATTGAACAAGTTGGCAAGATTGATGAACCCGAGCCAATAAAAAAATGGGATGAAGGTTTTGATACTTATTCATATTTTCATAATAATGGAACGAATTTTATTGTTCCGGTAAAAATGAAATCAGATTTAAAACCAGGCACTTATACAGTAACAGTAGATTTTTATTTTCAGGTTTGTAACGAACGATTGTGTTATCCGCCTACAACTAAGTCAGTGATTGTTCCTATTCAAATTATTGAAGGGGAAGCGCAAAATACAGCTATTGAGATTGAGCCAGTATCCATTTCAGATTCTGATGATATCAATTTAAGTGAAGCCATTCAAGAAGGATTTTGGTCTTTTATTTTTCTATCTCTTTCCATGGGGTTTTTAGCTTTACTCACACCTTGTGTTTTTCCAATGATTCCTATTACAGTTTCATTCTTTACCAAACAGGGTGAAGATGAGAAAGGAATTAGCCCAATTAAACAAGCGACTGTTTATGCGTTGGGAATTATTTTCACTTTTTCAGTATTAGGAATATTACTTGCGGTTCTCTTAGGCGCTTCTGGTGCAAATCAATTGGCTGCAAATCCTTGGATGAATATTTTTATCGGGTCTTTATTTACCTATTTTGCGTTATCACTTTTTGGAATGTATGAAATCCAAATTCCGACATCATTACAAAATTTCACGTTACAAAAAGAGCAAACTACATCGGGGTATGCAGCAATTCTGTTTATGGCATTAACATTTACCTTAACATCTTTTACTTGCACGGTTCAATTTGTTGGGCTTTTATTGGTGGCTGCTTCTCAAGGTCAATGGTTTTGGCCTGTATTGGGAATGGCTGTTTTTTCTACAGCATTTGCTACGCCATTTTTCTTTCTAGCGCTTTTTCCTCAATATCTTGCAAGAATGCCTAAATCGGGTGGGTGGCTTAATTCAGTAAAAGTCATCATGGGATTTTTAGAATTGGCTGCAGCCTTCAAGTTTTTCAGTAATACTGACCTTGTTTGGGGTTGGGGATTCTTAACTCATTCAAGCGTATTAGCATTATGGACGGTTATCTTTTGTTTTGCAGGACTATATTTACTTGGAAAAATACAATTACCCCATGATTCAAAACTCGAAACGATTAGTGTTCCGAGAATGTTAATTAGTATAGTGTTCTTAACATTTTCACTTTATTTAGGAACCGGATTATTCGGGCAAAAAATTCATGGATTAATTGAATCCTATCTTCCACCAATTATTCATAATAATATGTCAGAATCATCGAATAGTGGAGGTACACACAGTCCTGAAGATTTTAAATGGTTTATGGAACTTGAAGATGCATTTTTAGCATCTGCATCCAATGGAAAACCACTATTTGTCGATTTTACAGGTTATACTTGCACAAATTGCCGGTGGATGGAATCCAATATTTTTACGCTACCTGAAGTACAAGAAAAATTCGAAAAATTCAATCTAGTTTCACTCTATACGGATGGTGGAAATAATTATCGTGAAAAGCAAAAATATGAAATTGAACGATTTGGTACAGCAGCTCTACCTTTCTATGCGATTTTATCTCCAAATGATGAAATAATTGCTACATTCCCAGGTCTTTCACGGAATAAAGAAAAGTTTGTCGAGTTTCTCGATAAAGGTTTGTAAAACCCTAATAACTAAGGAAAAACAATGAAAAACATTTTAAGTCTAATTTTAGTGTCATCTTTTATTTTTGTTTCTTGCGACAATGGAACCGCACAACAAAAAACAACAGATTCTAAAACTAAAAGTACTGCATCATCTCAAAAATCAAATGAGGGGAAAAAACAGGGTGGAATTAATGCACCTGATTTTACACTGGCAGATCTTAATGGGAATTGGGTTTCTTTAAGTGATTTAAAAGGAAAAGTAGTTTTACTTAATTTTTGGGGAACTTGGTGTGGACCGTGCCGTCGTGAAATTCCTGATTTTGTGAACTTATCAAAAAAATATAAAAAAGATGGTTTAGAGATTGTTGGCATTACCCTGACATCTGGTTCAGCTGAAAAGATTCAAGAGTTTTCTGATAAGTGGAATATTAACTATACCCTTTTAACAGATATTGAAGGGAATGAAACTCAAGTTGTTACTTCGAATTACGGAAAAGCCACAGGGCAGCCAATTAATGGTATCCCAACTACATTTATTATTGACCGTGATGGTGTTATTCGCGAACGATATGTAGGACCTCGATCTGAAGAAATATTTTATAAAGATCTGAAACCTTATTTATAAACACAAAATTATTTCTACATTAAATTAGGAAAATTTATGAGAGCAATTCGGTCACTCATTCCTCTTACTTTATACTTTTTATCTCTTATTTTTGCTGACCCATTGGATGGATACTGGCAGCAAAAAGTAGATTATAATATGGAAATTACGCTGGTTGATTCCTTGCACCAAATAACAGGATTTACAACCATCCACTATACAAATAATTCACCTGATTCTCTCGATCGGTTTTACATTCATCTTTATCCCAATGCATTTCAGGTTGAATCTGTAAAATCAAGAGAATATGCAGGAAATGCAGGTAGAGCTTCTCGAGCAAAATATTTCCAGGATAAATTAGAAGGATTTATCAGCAAAATCGACATTCATGATTTTAATGTTGCCGTGCAAAAAGAAAAGTTATCATGGCTTCATAAGATTTCTATATTAAAAGAGTATAATATAGATGATACAATTTTAAAAGCCATTCTCAAAAAAAAGATTGGACCAGGTCAATCATTTCGAATCGATTTAAATTGGACGCATCATATTGGCGAAATGGTGGAACGAGCTGGGTATTATAAAGAACAATACAATATGGCTCAATGGTATCCTAAAATGGCGGTGTATGATGAAGATGGATGGCATGCAGATGTTTTTCATGCCGAAGGTGAATTCTACGGTGAATTTGGCGACTTTGAAGTGACATTTGATCTTCCAAAAGCATTTGTCATTGGTGCTTCTGGCGTTGTAACCCATGGAGACCCAGGATGGGAAGAGGTCACCGTTGATACATCTATCGATTTTGGTACTTGGGTTGATATCTATGATTCCAATTATGTTAAACCTGACTCATTGGAAAGAAGAATTGTTACATTTCTTGCTGAAAATGTACATGATTTCGCCTGGGTAGCTTCAAAGAATTTTCTTTATGAAGGTGGAGCTCATGGTGATATTGATGTTCATGTTCTTTATGATAAAGGTCGCGGTAATAAATGGTCAAAAGATGTTTTGAAAAGATCAATTCGCGCTATTGCTTGGTTAGAAGAAAAATTCGGAAAATATCCTTATCCTCAAGTCACGACCGTTGATCGAGTTAAAAATGGTGGAATGGAATATCCTATGTTGGTGATGAATGGCAGAGAAAGTGAAGGTCTAATTGTACATGAATATGGTCATATTTATTTTTATGGAATTTTAGCAAATAATGAGGTGGATTCTCCTTGGTTGGATGAAGGATTTACAAGTACACAAACATCTCATTATTTAATGAATCGTTATGGTGATCATGGTTTTGAATTAAAACTGCATGAGGATTTATCCCAATTTCCAAAGAAATATTGGCCGCTTGATAATGACCTTCATTCTGATCAATGGAGAACCATTACATTTATGAGAAGTGGTCATGATGAAAATATCAGTCGATCGTCTTATCTTTTTAATAATGGGTCTGCTTATGGGCGAAATGCTTATACGAAACCATCATTGATGCTAACTGAATTAAAATATGTTTTGGGTGATTCGCTTTATTATGCTGCCATTCAACATTATTATGATAAATGGAAATTGAAGCATGTAAATGAACAAAGATTTGTCTCCGCAATTGAAGAGTTTACCGATAGAGAGCTAGATTGGTTCTTTGACCCATGGCTTCACACAACTCATCATTTGGATTATGGAATTTCATCTTTCAAAACACAAAAAAATATAGATGGAACTTGGACTGTCAATTTAGGAATAAAAGCAATTGGTAAACGATTTTTACCACTACTTGTTGAAACTAAATTTGATGATGGTACTACAAATCGAAGATGGTGGAAAAATCATCTCTGGCGATATGATGATATATTTACGTACTCCGTAGATAAAAAACCTATTTCTGTTACAATCGACCCTGATGTTCAAACTGTTGATTTGGATTATAGAAATAATTCAACAGATATGAAAAAAACCATTTTGTTTGCTTGGCCGGGACTTTGGCATAATCCTCGAGATGCATATGTTATTAGTTGGATGCCAAACTTTTATTATCATCCCAATACTTCAGGTTTTGCGCCGGGGTTAACTTTGGATTTTGATTATGGTCCCTACGAAGGAACGTCCGTTCAAGCTAATTATGCTTACGAAACTCATGATCTTTATTGGTATTTAGGTGGCTGGCGTCAAGCAGTTCACTACTTTCCTAGAACAACCTTTCATTATTGGGCTTTTGATCGCCCAGGGGTATTAGAATTTGGTGGTGAAATTGAAAAACAATGGAATCGTGTTTATAGCCGAACTTCTACCCATACATTTTCATTGGGATTCTATATTCAACCCAAATCCGACAGTACTCGCGCTAAATCTTTGGGGTATGATTCTAGTGGAAAATTAGGTGTTGGATATTTAGAATGGTCGTCAGAATTAGGCCCTGTTGATATGAAAGTGAATGGTGCATCATCTCTGGGAAGTTTATCTGATTGGAATTTTACAAGATTAACTGCAACAGGTACCTACACTGCTCGGAAGAAAATGTTCAAAATAAATGAACGATTTATTATTGGAAAAATATGGGCTGATAAAAAAGGCATTCCAGGTCAAGAAGGCTATAATATTGAAGGAAATAGTTCCAATGATATGGTGCGAAAAAATTACCTTGTTGATCAATTATATGGACTAGAAGTGTCAGAAGGTGAATCTTTGGTGAGCCATTATCATTTACCTGGGGATGGGAATCTACGTGGGTTTGTTGGCGAAGAAGTAAGAATGGCAGATGCATTGGCTGCATTCTCTTCTGAAGTTAGTATTGTAAAGTCAATTAGTAAGTTGAATCTTGGAATTGAATTTGCATTATTTGTTGATGGTGGATTGTTTTGGGATAAATTGAATCAAGATACAGGGGAAATGACCTCGAAATATATATCAAGAACTCTCGGAGATGCAGGTGTAGGACTACGGTTCAATACTAATATTTTTGAAAAGGAATTGTATGTACGATTTGATTTACCATTTTATATTTTACCTGATAAAGCATATAATAATCCACATATAGATTGGAGAAATTGGATTATTAGTTTGCAAAAAAGTTTATAGATTATTAATGCTCCATTTATCAGTAAATCTTCTAGATAAAATTGATTGAAAAGTAGGTGAGTTTCATTAAATTTGCGTATCCAAAGTTCTTTAATACTATGAACCAAGTTATTTTTTTAATAATACTTATTAGGAGATACTACCGTGTCTAAAAAGTTAATCGTACCAATCATATCCTTTTTATTCAGTATAAACTTGTTTGCTCAAGAAGAACTATGTCCTCCGGCTGGATTGACTGTTTTTGGTGGGGATCAAGAAAATATAATCGCTTGGGGAGAACCAATCGGTAATATTGGTTGTGGTGATTTCGCCATAGATGCATTACCTTTTTCACATCAAGGTAATAATTCTGGAATGGGCGATGATTGGCCTGTAGCAGGGTCACAAGGAGAGGATGTTGCTTATACATTAAATGTAAGTGAGGCAACAACATTTGATTTTACCTTATGTAGTGAAAATACTGACTATGATACAAAACTTGAAATTTTCACGAATGGACAAGATTGTCTAACACCAACATCTACGGGGAATTATAATGATGATTTTACGTGCGAAGTTAATGGACTATTTTCTTCCCTCATGGGTGTTACTTTACAACCAGGTCAATATTATGTAGTTGTAGATGGATATGGTGGGGCAATCGGGAATTATGAATTATCTGTAAGTGTTGTAGGCCGAAATGAAAGCAATGGATACGTAAATAACTCCATTAAAACGGTATGGCCAATTGAAATTACAAAGATGGAAGAACAGGGATTGGACCAAAGTTTAATTGCTGATTTTACAATCATCGTTACAGATCCATTACGATATACAGTTCAAAATAATTCATCCAGGGAAATACCTGAAGAATGTGGTACTTTTACCGCATATCGAGTATATAATGCTTCTAATAATTCAATTTTAACTGAAACAACAGAATTAAGCTATACGCATGGTTCATTAATCAATGGTGAAGAATTTTGTTATTATGTAACAACTGTTTATGATGAAGGTGAATCAGAAGCAACCAATACAGAATGTGCAACACCAAGTACTTTTGACCCTATGCCTCCAACTAATCTTTATGCAGAAGTTTGGGATGAAGAAGTCTCGATTTATTGGACATCACCAGATGTATTAGTTTTAGGGATTCCCTATGAAGAAAGTTTTGACGAAGGTGGCTTACTTGATCTTTGGTTGGTTGATGGTGGAGAGAATTGGATTTATGATGATATTGGTGGTAACCCAACACCATGTTTTCGATTTAATTGGAGTCCATCTGTTCAAGAATATGACCAAAGTTTATATGCGCCTGTCTTACCTTTAGGTGATTTAACAGAAGTTTCTGTCTCTTTCGATTTTGAATTTGATAATTGGGCTACGTCAGGTGCAGAATTTTTATCGATTGAGTATAAAACCGGATCTGATGCTGATTGGACCGTATTGGAAGCATTAGATAATTCGGGTGAAGATTTTCCGTTTACAAATTTCACTTATGAAGTATCAGGTTTATCTGAAAATATCCAAGTTCGTTTTCATGCATATGGCGCTACAACGTATGATATAAATTCGTATCTGATTGATAATTTTTCAGTGACATCAGCTAGTAGAACTAGCCGCAATGAATATGACTTTCTTGGATATAATGTATATTTAGATAATGTTTTGGATAATACAGATATTTTTGATACAACTGGGTATACTGTTTATGGTCTAGATAATGAAGTAGAATATACATTGGGAGTTACTTCTGTTTATGAAGGAGCTGAAGGGGATATAAATTATGAGAGTTCTCCTTTAACGGTAATTGTACAATCCATTTATGTTTTTGGCGATGTTACCGGAATTATTTCTGATCCCAATGGAGCTGCTTTAGATAGTGTGATAGTTTCATCTGGAGGCGTTTCAGATACAACAGATTTGGACGGTTCATATACACTATGGAATTTAGATGTGGGAATAAACCCAATCATGGCAAGACGATCGGGGTTTTATTCATCGAATGAAGATGTGGAAGTATTAGCACAAGCAGACCCTACAACTCAAAATTTTGTTTTGAGTCCTGATATGCCTAGTCCTGTTGGGTTAAATGCATCCCCGTTAGACGAAGAAATTTATTTAGAATGGAGAACACCTGGTGGAGTCGCATTATATGATCTTGCTTATTACGATGAAGTGTTAGAAGGGCAAATAGGATGTGGTGGTACATGTCAATTTAGCGTAAGGTTTACGCCATCAAATTATCCTGCTATGCTCACAGGTTTTGTTGTGTCCTTACAAGGAGGTGCATCAGCTGTGGGTGCATCGATTGATGTTTATCTTGACCCTGATGGTTTATTAATTGGCCCCGTAGGAGACCCAATTAATCTTGTCCCATCGGCTGATTTATCTGCTCCAGATGAACTTGTTCAATATGAATTTGATGTTTCAGGAGTAGGGGTAGAAATCACTTCTGGTGATATTTATATCGTCGTTAATGAGAATAGTTCTGGTTTTTTAGCCATTGCTAATGACAATGAGCCTCAATCTCCTGAGTATTATGATAGGAATTGGGTATCGACAGGTGGTGAATGGGGAACTATTTTTGATGTAGTAGCTGGAGATCCAGGTTTAACGGGGGATTTTGGTATTCTTGCACAATTTATGGGAGCACCTGGTCGTTCAAATTATGCTCTTTCTTCTTCAGGAGACAGGATTGAGGAACCTTTAGTTTCAATTGGGCGATTTTCTAATTATAATTCAGATGAATCTGTTACTGAAACTGATATTGTTTATCCCGATTTTATGACACAATTAAATGAATTGTATATACCTGTAAATCCATCTCCAACGAATGTAGATAGAGATGATTTGATAGAGTATCGAGTTTATAGTGTTGATGAGAATGATAATGAAACCTTTGTTGTTGCTACAAATGATACATTTGCCACAGTGAGTGCAAGTCCAAATTATTTGGAATATTGCTATAATATATCCGCTTATTGGGCAACGGATAATTATGGAGATTTAGAATCTCGTCATTCTAATATAGCTTGTTCTGTTCCCTTTAAATTAGGTGATTCGGATTTTGACAGTGATGTGGATATTTCTGATATACTAGCCGTTATTGATTTTATTCTTGATATTGATATGCCTTCTGAAGATCAATTTAGAAATGTTGATGTGAATATGGATCAATCAATTAACATTGCTGATGTTGTCATGATTGTGGATATTATATTTGGTGGAACTGGAAGAACAATTGAATTCGATGCAAATGAAACAGCATTTATTGACCTTTTCACTGATTATGATAATTCAGTATTGAATTTTGACATAGAATACAATAGTCCTATTCGTGGTATTGAATTTATTTTAGAATTCAACCCTTCATTAATTAATGTATTGTCACCGACTTTACCTCTTTTCCAAGAAAATGTAATGTTATCTTATACAGAAATTGAACCAGGTAAATTGAAAGTATTGGCTGCAAATCTAGAAGGAGGCCAAATTGAAGCTATTCAATCAACGTTTATGACTATCCCTGTTCAATTTACAGGAGATGAACGTGATGTTGCCAATGTTTCAATTGATGGTATTAATCTTGCTGGTGGAAATGGGTCTTTAATTAAATTTGTAACACGAACAAATTCATCCGAAGTTAAAGTGATTCCGGGCGAATTTGCGTTACATCAAAATTTTCCAAACCCATTCAACCCGTCTACAGAAATCCAATTTGACCTTCCTGAAGCTGGAAATGTTTATCTTGCGATTTACAATTTGATGGGACAAAAAATCAGGACACTTTCTTCAAATGAAATGACGCCTGGATATCATGCTATAGTTTGGGATGGTACCAATGATATGGGAAGTCAAGTTGCAACAGGAATGTATTTTTACTCAATTCAAACAAGTGAATTTCATGCAACAAAGAAAATGTTATTCTTAAAATAATCCTATAAAATCGTTAATAGAAAGCCCTTGTAGAAATATGAGGGTTTTTTATTTTTATTGGAACTTGGATAAGTTTTTAGACATTCAAGTATCTAAAATGAGATACAAAATATGAAAAGATTTTTTAGTATTATTTTATTATTAAGTGGATTAACAGCTCAAAATTCTGTTGTAAAACAATTCAGTAAAGCTCTTGCCGATGTTGCTGAAAAGGCTAAGCCTGCTGTGGTGACTATTATTGCAGATAAGATTATTTCTAAAGGACAAGTTGATGATAACGGATATTTTTTTTATCATCGAAACCAACCGCCACAAGATTATAAAACAAAAGCCTTAGGCTCAGGTGTAATTATCGATGGAAAAAACGGATATATTCTTACTAATAATCATGTTGTTAATGATATGGACGCAATTCGAATTAAACTCATGGATAAAAGAGAATTTGATGCAACTATAGTGGGAACAGACCCTAAAACTGATTTAGCAGTATTAAAAATAGAAGCTTCAGAACTCACTGAGATAGATTTAGGTGATTCAGATGTAATTCGTGTTGGAGAGTGGGTTATGGCTGTGGGAAGCCCATTTTCAGAGAATTTAAGTCATACTGTGACAACAGGAATTATTTCTGCCTTAGGGAGGAGTAATATTATGAATACCCAGAGTTATGAAGATTTTATTCAAACAGATGCTGCAATCAATCCTGGAAATAGCGGTGGAGCCTTATTAAATATGGATGGTGAACTTATTGGAATAAATACTGCCATCGCAACAGGTGGATATGATAGAGCTAATCGTGGAGTTGGTTTTGCTATTCCATCTAATATGGCAAAAAGAATTATGTCTGATCTCATTGATAATGGCTTTGTAACACGATCATGGCTGGGTGTTATTATTCAGGAGCTAGATTATGAAACATCGCAAGCATTAAACCTCCAAACAAGAAATGGCGCTCTGATTACAGATGTTGTGGATGATAGTCCCGCAATGTTAAGCGGTATTCAGGAAGGTGATGTCATTATTGAATTTAATGGAGAACTCATTACAAATCCTGCAAATTTGAAGAATGTAGTTTCTTTAACTGCTCCTCAAAATAATAGTCGGGTTAAAATAATTAGAGATGGTGCACAGCAAATAGTCCAAGTTGTTTTACAGGAATTACCAAAAAACCCTCAGCAGTATTCAAATCAAAGAAAAATGAAATTGGATAGATTTGGCTTCGAGTTGAAAAAAATAAATCATAATTTACGTGAAAAATATAATTTGTCATCTGATAATGCACTTGTTATTACCCAAATAGATCCTGACAGCGAAGCTTTTGAAAAGGGAATTCGAGAAGGGGATATTATAAAACGAGTGGGAACAGAAAAAGTTTTAACCATATCAGATTTTGAAAGGATGGCAAATAGCTCTCAAAATAATGGTGCAATTTTAATTCTGGTTAAAAAACCGAATGGAAAATCCAGATTTTTTACTTTGAATTATTAGAAAAATAGTTCATTAAAAATAAAATGCTCCTGACGGGGCATTTTTTATTTGAAAATCAACCGTGACTATCTAGGGAAAATATAGATAATTTCCCCGTCACATTTTTATATAAATAATAGAAACTTATGAGCATAAAAAAAGTAAATACAAAAGTCGACTTTATCGCTGCGGAACATGACATCCTGGATTTCTGGGAAGATCGCGATATTTTTGAAAAACTAAGAAAACAAAATAAGGGTAAACCCAAGTGGAGTTTTATAGATGGTCCTATTACGGCAAATAACCCAATGGGAGTCCATCATGCTTGGGGACGTTCCTTAAAGGATATATATAATCGATATAAAGCCATGTTAGGTCATGAGCTTCGATATCAAAATGGATTTGATTGTCAAGGGCTTTGGGTTGAAGTCGAAGTTGAAAAAGAATTAGGATTTAAAACCAAAAGAGAAGTTGAAGAATTTGGAATTGAGAAGTTTGTAAGTCTCTGTAAGGAACGAGTTATAAAATATTCTAGGATTCAATCTGAACAGTCTAAGCGCCTTGGTTATTGGATGGATTGGGATAATTCATACTATACAATGTCAGATGAAAATAATTATACTATTTGGTCATTTTTGAAAAAATTATGGTCAGAAGGTAAAATTTATCGTGGAAATGATGTTGTGCCTTGGAGTGGTCGGTCCGGCACATCTTATTCTCAAATGGAGATTATTGAAGGTCGAAAATTAGTCGCTCATAAATCAGTATTTGTTCGTTTTCCTATAAAAGGCCGAGAGAATGAATATCTTTTAGTTTGGACAACAACTCCTTGGACCTTATCATCGAATGTGGTTGTAGGCGTAAATGTAAATTTGGATTATGTGAAGTTGAAAGCTCATGACGGATCTTTTTATTATTTTGCAAAAGAAAATTTAGAATTTCAGCGATTGGATAAACAGTTTAAAGATAAAAAGCAATGGGTTGAAGGTGTTCAGAAATTGAAAACGATTGCTCAAATGTTTAAGGAAAGAGGCGGATACGAAGAGTGTGGAATTATTAAAGGAGCAGAAATGCTTGGATGGGAATATGAAGGCCCATTTGATGATTTTGAAGCACAGTCTGAACCTGGCGGGTATCCTATTGTAGATGAAAATTTAAAAGAAAAAGGTATAACATCTAAAAAACTTCATCAAGTGGTTGATCCTGGAAAAGATGGGATTGGAAATGATATTGTGGTGGGTGGAGAAGGTACTGGCATAGTTCATATGGCACCAGGATGTGGTGATATAGATCACAAAGTTGGGAAAAAACTTAATTTAGTTAATATTGCACCTTTGAACGATGAATCTAAATTTATTGAAAAATTTGGATGGTTATCGGGGAAGCTGGCAACAGATAAGTCTACCACAGATGCAATTATTAAAGATTTGAAAGAGAGAGGATTCCTTGTTCATGTTGAAGATTATCCCCACGTTTATCCTCATTGTTGGCGATCCGGAGACGAATTGGTTTTTCGACTTGTTGATGAATGGTATATCAATATGGATTGGCGTGATAAAATAAAAAAAGTTGTTAATGATATTAATTGGATTCCTGAATGGGGAGAAGAAAGAGAACATGAATGGCTAAATAATATGGGTGATTGGATGATTTCCAAAAAACGATTTTGGGGATTGGCGCTTCCAATATGGACGTTTGAAGATGATTCATTTTATGTTATTGGTTCTAAAGAAGAATTAAAAGAATTAGCTGTAGAAGGATGGGAAGAATTTGATGGGAATTCACCTCATCGTCCCTGGATTGATAATGTGAAAATCAAACATCCTGAAACTGGGTTAATTGGAACTAGAATAAAAGATGTTGGCAACCCTTGGTTGGATGCTGGTATAGTTCCTTTCTCAACATTGAAATACAACACTGATCGTGATTATTGGAAAGATTGGTTTCCAGGTGATTTTGTTACAGAATGCTTCCCTGGCCAATTCAGAAATTGGTTCTATTCCATGCTTGCTATGTCAGCTGAACTTGAGGGTGTTGCGCCTTTCAAAACATTACTTGGGCATGCTTTGGTCAAAGACCAAACTGGGCGAGAGATGCATAAAAGTTGGGGAAATGCAATTTGGTTTGATGATGCTGCAGAAAAAATGGGCGTAGATGTTATGCGGTGGATGTATGCCTTGCAAAATGTGGAACATAACTTATTATTTGGCTATGATGCCGCAGATGAAGTCCGAAAAAAATTAATCACACTTTGGAATGTTTATTCCTTTTATGCGACCTATGCCGCAGTTGATGGATTTGATCCAGAAAAATTTCCTTTAGAAAAAGCTTCTTTAACTATTCTAGACAGATGGATTCTAGCCAAATTGCATTTACTCATCCAAGATGGAAGAAACTCCTTGGATGAATATCGTGTCGATGGCTTTATGAAATCTTTTGAAATATTCATGGAAGATTTATCAAATTGGTATATTCGAAGGAATCGAAGGCGGTTTTGGAAATCAGAAGATGATAATGATAAAAATACTGCCTATGCAACATTATATCATGTATTGACTAATGTTATTCGTATAACTGCACCTGTTCTTCCATTTGTTTCAGAATCAATTTATCAAAATTTGGTTATTAATTCTGAAAATGGAATGCCAGAAAGTGTACATTTATGTTCATATCCAGAAGCAGATAAAACTTGGATTGATCATGATTTAATTCAGAATGTGGATGCATTAAAAACATTGGTTGAATTGGGGCGATCTGCTCGAAACCAATCGAACCAAAAAATTCGACAACCTTTGTCTAAAGCGTTATTTGCAGTCGAAAATGATTCAGTTGCAAAATTTGTAGAAAATAATAAAGAAATTATTTTAGATGAATTGAATGTGAAAAAGATTGAACGTATTACAGAATCAGACCAACTTATTTCATATAAAATAAAACCAAATCTTCGAACCTTAGGGCAGAAATATGGAAAAGGATTGGCAGAAATTCGCGGCATACTTGAATCGTTAAATGCATCAGATTTAGTGACTGAAATACAGAAATCAAATTTGATTGAATTAGAAAATGGTAAATACAAATTGACTCGAGAAGATATTTTTATCGAAACAGAGGCAGAAGAAGGATTTGCAGCTGCCAGTCAAGGGGGAATCACGGTAGGACTTTCCTTAGAATTAACGGAAGATTTGTTATTAGAAGGAATTGTGAGAGATATTGTTCGTTCGGTTCAAAACATGAGAAAAGATGCTGGATTTGCAGTAGAAGACCGTATAACTATCTCTTGGGATTTAGATGGGCAATTTGCAGAAGCTATTCGTAAATTTGACTCTTATTTTAAAACAGAAACATTAACGAATACTATAATAGATACTCTTGAAAAACCTGATTATTCAGGGACGATAGAATTGAAAAATAAATCTTATAGTATTCATTTAAAAAAAGCATAAAGGAAATATCATGGCAGGAAAAAAATATTCTAAAACTAAGCTTGAAAAATTCAAAAAAAGTATTCAAGCCAAACTCACTGATGTTTCGGGTGATTTAGATGATATAAAGGAAAACCTTGATACCAATACGCATGGGAAATCAGGGCTATCCCAAGACTCAGTTTATAGTCTTCACATGGCAGATGCAGGAACGGATTCTTATGAGAGGGAGAAGGGATTTCATTTTATGAATCGAGGAACTGATTTTCATAAATATCTTAACCAAGCATTGGATCGAATAGAAGATGGTACTTTTGGTATTTGTAAAGTGTGTGATGAATTGATCCCAGAAGAAAGAATGATAGAAGTTCTTAATGCAACAAAATGTGTTCAATGTAAAGAGTCAGAAAAACTTAATTTACGTTAATTATTTATGAATCTCATTGGGCTCATTGTAGCCATCATCGCCGTTGATCAATGGTCAAAGTTTGCGATAAAAACTTCGCTCAACCTATATCAATCTATACCTGTTATTCAGGATTTCTTTCATTTTACCTATGTTACAAATGATGGGATGGCATTTGGGCTTTCTTTGCCCGGAGGTAAAATAGTGCTCCTTGTTTTAACTGTGATTCTTACGGGGGTTATTGTTAGTTTTCTTTGGAAAGAGAGAGATGGACATCCTTTGATAAAATATGGTTTAGCGCTTATTCTCTCCGGTGCTTTTGGAAATTTAATTGATCGAATTATGTATGGTAAGGTTGTTGATTTCCTTGATTTTATGATTGGAAATTATCACTGGTATATTTTTAATATTGCTGATTCTGCAGTCACCATTGGAATGACTCTTTTTATTTATCATTCATTTATAATACAAGAAACTAATCCGAATATAGATTCTCCGACTTGATTTCATTCCTTATTCAAAATTCTGAAGATGTGGGTCTTCGCTTAGATAAATATTTAGTTTCACACTTGACAGAATATTCTCGTTCCAAAATTCAAAGCTGGATAAGATCCGAAAATATTCTTGTAAATGGAATAAAAAGAAAAACCGGTTATTCTCTCGAGTTGAATGATGAAATCAAGGTAGATCCGCCAAAAGTATTAGAATCTGATTCAATGTTAATACCAGAAGAAATTGATTTGGATATTATTTTTGAAGATGATGATATTATTATCATTAATAAGCAAGCGGGCTTGGTAGTTCACCCAGGTACAGGAAATAGAACTGGAACTTTGGTGAATGGGTTAATATATCATTTCAATCTATTATCAGATCTAAATGGAAAAACCCGACCTGGTATTGTTCATCGATTGGATGCAAATACATCTGGAATTATGATTATTGCAAAAACCAATAAAGCCCATGTTCATTTGGCTTCTCAATTTCAAAATAGAGAAATAAAAAAAGAATATACTGCTTTAACATGGGGATTGTGGGATAACGATTCTGGTGAAATAGACCAACCTCTTGCACGAAAAAGGCAGGATCCCACATCTTATAGAGTCAAAGAAGATGGAAAACCATCTATAACCAACTTTAAGGTGAAAACTCGATTTCGACATTTAACTCATGTAGATTTTTTTCCTAAATCAGGACGTACTCATCAAATCCGTGTTCATTCAACCTTTTTAGGATATCCAATTTTTGGAGATGAAAAATATGGGGGCGGACTAACAAAAACCCGAGGGTTTTTACCCGAATTCACACTCTTTTATAAAAAAGAAATGAAGAAATTTAATCGACATGCACTTCATGCAAGTCGAATTGAGTTTATACATCCAACCACAAATAAAACTGTTATTTTTGAAGCATCATTGCCACTAGACTTTTTAAATTTAGTCAACGCAATTGAGTCTTTTTATGAATAATGGTGAAGAAACTTTAAAAGAATTTCTTAATTATATTAAACATGAACGCGGGTACTCTGCCCACACAATTGATGCATATCAACGTGATTTAAATCAATTCATTTCTTTTATTTATAAATATGACTCGCGATGTCTCACTGATTTTAATTTAATTGATCGCCAGGCGATTCGTCATTATTTAGGAAAAGAATACGAATTAGGCCATTCTGCAAAAACCGTTGCGAGACGTTTGGCTTCTATTAAATCTCTATTCAAATATCTTGTTCAAGCTGAAGTCATTTCTGATAACCCAGCCATTCATCTTAAAACACCAAAAGTAGAAAAACGGATTCCAACATTTGTCCAATCCAATAAAATTGAAGAGTTAATGGCTATGCCAGACACAACAAGTCGTATTGGCAAAAGAGATAAGGCAATTCTTGAATTATTTTATGCTACCGGAATCAGACTTAGTGAATTAACTGGACTAAATATTGGATCTATTAATCCGCATGAAAAAATATTAAAAGTTCGCGGTAAAGGTAATAAAGAACGAATTGTACCCTTTGGAGATCCAGCAAAAATTGCTTTGGAAAATTATTTAAATAAACGTGGTCATAGTTGGGTGTCACCACAGGATACTCCCTTATTTACTGGGCGAGGAGAAAAGCGGATTTCTGTTCGTACCATTCAGCAAAGAGTGAAAATTTATTTAACAGCTGTATTAGGCGGAAACGAGGGTGCGAGTCCCCATACGCTACGACATACTTTTGGAACTCATTTATTAGATAATGACGCAGATATACGATCTATTCAAGAACTTCTGGGGCATAGTAGTATTTCATCTACTCAGATATATACAAAAGTAAATCCAAAAAAAATGAAAGCTATTTATAAAAATGCACATCCTCATGGATCATAAAAAGGATATATTATTATGAAAATAACAGGAAATGAATTGGGATTAGATAACATTGGTCTAATCAATTTGAAAAATGTTTATCAGAATTCTTCTGTAAAAACATTAGTGAATGATATTGTCAATAATGGTGAAGGCGTTATAGGACTTCGGGGCGCAACCATGGTTGATACAGGGATTTATACAGGTCGTTCTCCTAAAGATAAATATATCGTGGATGAGCCAAGTTCATCAAACAAAATTTGGTGGGGTGATGTAAATCGAAAAATATCAGAAGATGTATTTGACACACTTTATCGAAAAGTTGTTGATTATTATAACAATTCTGATGAGAGTAAAACTTATGTTTTTGATGGATTTGCCGGTGCAGATTCGGATTACTCTTTGAATGTCAGGCTTGTAGCTAAAAAAGCATGGCAGGCTCATTTTGTTCATAATATGTTTATTCGCCCGGGAGAAGGAGAGTTAGATGGATTTTTACCCGAGTTTACCATAATTAATGCATCCGATGTAGCCAATGAAGATTATGAATCAATGGGAATGAATTCTGAAACTTTTATTTTATTCCATCTTGGGAAACGGATTGCAATTATTGGTGGGACAGAATATGGCGGTGAAATGAAAAAAGGCATTTTTTCTGTTCTACATTATTTATTACCACAACAAGATATTTTATCGATGCATTGTTCTGCAAACGTCTATTTAGATGGAGGAAACCCAGCTATCTTTTTTGGATTGTCCGGTACTGGAAAAACGACACTTTCTACGGATCCTGTTCGTCCGTTAATAGGCGATGATGAACATGGATGGTCTGATAATGGCATTTTTAATTTTGAAGGTGGATGTTATGCAAAAGTAATCAATCTGAATAAAGAAGAAGAACCCGATATTTATAATGCAATTCGAGAAGGTGCTTTATTAGAAAATGTGGTATATGATACGGAGACTAAGGAAATCGATTTTACAGATGGATCTAAAACAGAAAATACGCGAGTATCTTATCCATTAAATCATATTGATAATTCGGTTAACGGTCAAGGAAAACCTAGTATAGCGGGGCATCCTGAAAAAATTATTTTTCTGACTTGTGATGCCTATGGGGTTTTTCCTCCCGTGGCAAAATTATCGGCAGAACAAGCTATGTATCATTTTATTAGTGGATATACTGCCAAAGTAGCAGGAACTGAATTGGGTGTTACAGAACCGACTTCAACGTTTTCACCATGTTTTGGTGGACCTTTTTTAACGCTTCACCCATTGCGTTATGCAGAGCTCCTGAAAGAGAAAATGGAAAAATATGATGTAAATGTATATATGGTTAATACGGGTTGGGTTGGTGCCAGTGCTAAGTCAGGGGCGAATAGATTTAGTCTTCCTAAAACCCGAGACATTGTTAATTCTATTTTAGGTGGACAGATTGAAGAGTCAAAATTTGAAATAGATCCTTATTTTGGATTTCAAATTCCAAAAACACTTGGGGATATAGATTCAAATCTCTTAAATCCTGTACGTGCTTGGAATAATTTAAATGAGTACCATGCCACAGCAAAAGATTTAGTTCGAAAATTTCAAGAAAATTATAAACAATATGATTTAGGTGATGTAGCAGTATTAAATGCAGGACCAATGATTTGATTCGTGGAAAATGAAAATTCAATGAATAAATTAGGCTAATATATTAAAATAGAAAAAATGAAAAAAACACTCCCAATCTTTTTTCTCTTTTTCTCATCGTGTTTCTTATTTGAAGATGAGCAAAATACCAATCTGACCCTATCGCTCCACTCTGCCGGTGTTACCACTGTAAACCTAAACATAAGTCCGGAAGATTCTCTTGCCCAGTTTACCTTTGAACTCACAAGAGATGATTCCACCGTTCAAACGCTTTCACTTCAATCGGACACACTTTTAAAAGACACGGGACTGAACCCAAACACAAGCTACACCTACAAGGGTTATTGGAAAAATGTAACAGAGCGAATTGGCGAAAGCGAAACCTTGACTGTAACAACCATGGACACCACTAGCCATAACTTTACTTGGGTAATTGATACTTTAGGAGAGTTTGGGAGCTACTTGTATGATGTCACTACAATTGATGAAAATAATATTTGGGTGGTAGGACAAATATATACTGATGGAACTTATTATAATGCTGCTCATTGGAATGGGAGTAAGTGGGTATTCTATAGAATAGCTCCAAATGGATTTTTTGGAAGGATAACGTCTGTTTTCGCTTTTTCAAATAATGATGTCTGGTTCGGGAAATATGGATCACCTATCCATTATGATGGTGAGTCATTTATTAAATATACTCCTACCAATGGAGGGCACCCCGGTCAACCCACAATCGAAGCAATTTGGGGTACTTCACCTTCTGATATCTATTTTGTAGGTTATAATGGTAGCATTGTACATTATAATGGTAGCATATTTCAATCTTTAGCCTCATCGTTAACGGATGACAACATAAATGACATTTGGGGAGTTGTTGATTCGCATTCAGGGGAGACAAAAGTGTATTGTGTGGTTACTACACTGTATGAAGAAACGGAAAAGCGCCTATTGCAGATTCATCCAAATTTTACTGTAACAGATGCCTTGGACTATAATCTGGATCGCAGCCTGATGTCGGTATGGTTCGATGAAACATCCCCGGTTTACGTAGGAGGGTCAGGTTTTTTCCAGCAGAGCCGGGAAGACATGGTCTGGCAATTTGTCCCGGATCTACCGGAATATTTCGTGTGGGATATTGATGGAAACCATGCTGGAGATATAATGGTAGTAGGTGCTTATGGGTTTGCAGCACATTTTAACGGCATGCACTGGAAGGTGTTAGAAGAACTCCAGCCTTTCAGTTCGCTGAAGGCTGTGGACATAAAAGATGATGTAGTTGCAATCATCGGCAGGTTGAATAATGTTGTACTAGTAGGGCACCGAGTAAACTAAATAAATGAGGACACGGTATATTTTAGTAAAATTTATAGAATACGCAGATTCTAACACAAATTTCCATGGAAGTGAAGTATTTTGGCAAAAAATCGTTTCAAAAATCACAGAAAATAGTTTTAATTAAATAACAAAGGAGAAAAAAATGGTAATAGAATTTTCAGCAAGGCATTTTCATGCAGCAGATTCAGTTCGCGAATACGCAAAAAAAGAAGTTGAAAAATTTAAGAAATACAATGAAAGGGCAACACATTGCCAAATCATTTTAGAACATGAACACAATGAGCATACTGTAGAAATTAAATTATCCGTGCCGGGTAATAATTTTTTTGCGAAAGCAGTATCATCTAAGCTAACAAAGTCGATTGATCTTGCCGTTGAAAAAACAATGCATCAACTAAAAAAGCATAAAGATATCAGTCAAAACCATAAAAGTGATGGACTTAATGTTGACGAAGATTAGTTTATAAACATTATGTTGAAAATTATTTGAACTCACTTAGAGTTTACTTAATTTTATGCCGTCGTGATTTGTACCTTATTGCCACGACGTTAAATATGCGCTAAAACGGTCATTTTAAAAGAAGCCGGACTTTAGTGCCGGCTTTTTTTATGCAAAATTTAAAAGATAATTTAAAAAACAGAATTCTTGTCTTGGACGGTGCCATGGGAACCATGGTTCAGTCTTATGGGCTTTCAGAATCAGATTTCCGTGGTGAACGGTTTCAAAATCATCCTTGTGATTTAAAAGGGAATAATGATTTTCTTTGTTTAACTCGTCCAGATATCGTTGGTGAAATTCATCGGGCATATTTGGAAGGTGGAGCAGATATCATTGAAACTAATACATTCAATGCAACGAGCATTTCACAAGCTGATTATCAAACAGAAGATCTAGTTTATGAGATAAATAAAGCAGCCGCAGAAATTGCAAGAAATGTTGCCGATGAATTTTCAAAAAAAACTCCCGATAAACCAAGGTTTGTCTGTGGCTCGTTAGGTCCAACCAATAAAACTGCATCCATGAGTCCAGATGTATCTAATCCAGGCTTCCGTAATATCTCTTTCGATGAATTAGCAAATGCCTATTACGAGCAAGCTAAAGGGTTGATGGATGGTGGTTGTGATGTATTAATGGTAGAAACCGTTTTTGATACGTTGAATTGTAAAGCAGCCTTATTCGGAATTCAATCTATGTACGAAGATACAGGAAATGAAATTCCATTAATGGTTTCAGGAACTATAACTGATGCCAGTGGCAGATTACTTTCAGGACAAACTGTTGAAGCGTTCTGGCATTCAATACGACATGTCAATCTATTGGCTGTGGGTCTTAATTGCGCCCTAGGGGCAGAACAGATTAGACCTTATGTGGATGCGCTTTCTCAAATAGCTGACACAAATATATTGGTTTATCCCAATGCTGGTCTTCCCAACGAATTTGGTGGATATGATGAAACACCAGATCAAATGTCTGGATTCCTAAAGGAATTTTCTGAAGCAGGATTAGTTAATATTGTGGGTGGCTGTTGCGGTACAACTCCAGAGTTTATATCCGCCTTTTCAATATCAGTTCAAGATTTATTACCACGTGAAATTCCACTCTTAAAACCCTTAACAAAGTTAAGTGGATTAGAACCACTCATTATTCGGCCTGAATCAAATTTTATCAATGTGGGTGAAAGAACCAATGTTACAGGCTCAGCGAAATTCAGAAGATTAATTAAAGAAGATAATTATGATGAAGCATTGACGGTTGCACGAGAACAAGTTGAAAACGGTGCTCAAATTATTGATGTAAACATGGATGAAGGTTTAATTGATTCTGAAAAAGCAATGGAGAAATTTCTTCGGCTCATAGCTGCGGAACCGGAGATCTCAAAAGTGCCCATTATGATTGATTCTTCAAAATGGAGCGTGATTGAAACAGGTTTAAAAAATATTCAAGGCAAGGGAGTCGTGAATTCTATTTCCTTAAAAGAGGGGGAAGATGAATTTATTCATCATGCAAAACTGGTGAAAAAGTATGGTGCATCTGTTGTTGTTATGGCATTTGATGAACAGGGGCAAGCAGATACATATGAACGAAAAGTGAGCATTTGTCAACGAGCATATATAATATTAACAGAAGATGTTAGGCTGAATCCTGAAGATATTATTTTTGATCCCAATATATTTGCAGTCGCAACCGGGATTGAAGAACATAATCAATATGGAAAAGCATATATTGATGCGACAAAAACCATCAAAGAAAAAATGCCATTGGTTCATGTGAGTGGTGGCGTGAGTAATCTTTCCTTTTCATTCCGTGGAAATAATGGCGTTCGTGAAGCAATGCATTCATGTTTTCTTTTTCATGCTATTCAACATGGAATGGATATGGGAATCATAAATGCTGGCCAATTAGTTGTTTATGATGATATTGAACCAATTTTTCGTGATGCAATTGAGGATGTATTATTCAATCGTCATCCTGATGCCACGGATAAATTAGTAGTACTGGCTGGAAATTTTATTGGGAGTAAACAAAAGAAAAAAGTAAATAATGAATGGCGATCTTTACCCATAAATGATAGAATATCCCATGCGTTGGTAGAAGGGATTGATAAGTTTATTGTTGAAGACACTGAAGAAGCGAGACTTCAATTAGAGCGTCCGATTGATGTGATTGAAGGTCCATTAATGGATGGAATGAATCGCGTTGGAGATTTATTTGGTGCTGGAAAAATGTTTTTGCCCCAAGTGGTGAAATCAGCTAGAGTTATGAAAAAGTCTGTTGCACATTTGATTCCTTTTATTGAGAAAGAAAAGGAAGAAAAAGGACTCAAGGATATATCAAATGGAACCATTGTGCTTGCAACTGTGAAAGGTGATGTTCATGATATTGGTAAAAATATTGTAGGCGTTGTTTTGGGTTGCAATGGATATAATATTGTCGATTTAGGTGTGATGGTTTCAGCCGATAAAATTTTATCTGAAGCCAAAAAAGTGAATGCAGATATTATTGGACTTTCGGGTTTAATTACGCCAAGTCTAGATGAGATGGTTCATGTTGCCTCCGAAATGGAAAGACAAAATTTTGTTGTCCCTTTATTGATTGGTGGAGCGACTACGAGCAGAAAACATACTGCCGTAAAAATTGAAGAAAAATATTCAGCATCTGTGCTTCATGTTATTGATGCAAGCCGGTGTGTAGGAGTTGTAAGCAGATTATTAAATCCAAATAAGAAAAAAGAATTAATGGATGCTACAAAAAGTGAATATGAAACTATTCGCGATACTTTTTATCAAAATCAATTAAAGGTGAAACAACTTTCAATTAGAGATGCTAGAAGTAGAAAACCTAAATTAGCTTATCATCCAGTGCGCCCACAAAAAATGGGTATTCAAACAATTGAATCAATCTCATTAAATGATTTAAAAGAGTACATTGATTGGTCACCTTTTTTCCATGCCTGGGAATTTAAGGGTACCTATCCGGACTTATTGAGTGATGCTCAAAAAGGTGTTGAAGCATCAAAACTTTTTAAAGATGCTCAAGAAATGATGGAAAATTTTATCCAAAATAAATCAATTACCGCTAAGGCTGTAATTGGGTTATTTCCCGCAGAACCCGATCAGGAAAAAATAAACCTTCCCGAACATGGAATAACGTTTAATTTTCCTCGTCAATTAATTGACAAAGGAAATAAGCCTAATTATTCTCTCGCTGATTTTATATCACCAAACAATGATTATATTGGAGTATTTGCTGTTACTGCTGGTCATGGTTTGGATAAAATAGTGGAAAAATTTGAAGCGGATCACGATGATTATAATGCTATTATGGCGAAAGTATTGGCAGATAGATTTGTAGAAGCGGCATCTGAATGGCTTCATGAAAAAGTTCGGAAAAAAGATTGGGGTTATGGTTCAAATGAAAATAGTTCATCTGAAGATTTGATTCGAGAAAAATATCAAGGTATTCGACCTGCACCAGGATATCCTAGTTGCCCGGATCACGCAGAGAAAGATAAAATATGGAAACTCATAGAAGTGGAAAAGTCTATTGGTGTTTCTTTAACCGAAACGCGAGCTATGTTTCCAACGGCATCAGTCTGTGGTTGGTATTTTTCTCATCCTGATGCTAAATATTTTAGCGTATTAAAAAATAAAAAATAATTCGAGACAAAAATAATGAGAATACGAGATAAAATAAAAAAGCCGCAACGACCGGTTGTGGCTTATGAAATTTTACCGCCACGTGAAAAAGACGGAACGTTGAATTCCTATGCCGAGATAATTAGTTCATTGCTATCTCAAACACATATTGATGCAATTAATATTCCAGAAGTCCTTGATGAAGAAGGGAGAGGAGAACGACCGGTTGCAAATCAAAAGCGAGGAGAACCGCGTGAATTTGGTCGACTTTTACAAGATATTGTTGGGGTGGAAGCTATTATCAATCGCGTTGTGGTCCATGAATCTTATGATGTTCAAATGAAATGGATGGAAGAAACAAATAAAGAATATGAAATTGAAAACATGATTATCGTAGGAGGTGAATCGAGTAATGTTGATTACCCCGGGCCATCAGTCAATGAAGTTTTAAAGTCTGTATCGAGAGAATTCAATAACAATGGTGGAGATATTTTCTGTGGTGGAATAGCTATACCGAGTCGGAATACTGAATCAAAAAATTTAATTAAGAAAAGTGAAAATGGATCAGAGTTTTTTACAACGCAGGTGTTATATGATTCTGGTAATATTGTGAAAATGATTGAGAATTATCAAAATCGATGTGATGAACTCAATACATTTCCTCGTCGACTATTATTGAGTTTTGCACCTGTATCATCTCAAAAAAATATTGATTTTTTAAAATGGCTAGGCGTTGATATCCCAACGGAAACAGAACGCTACCTTCACGCTAGGCCTGGGTCTATGACAGAAAGATCATTAGATGTTGCAATAGAAGTATTGAATGATACACTCGACTCGATAAGTGAAAAAAACTTAAAAGTCCCGATTGGATTAAATGTAGAGCATATTATGTCTTATAATTTTCAATCATCCGTAGAAATGTTACAGGAATTAGCTCGGATTTATCGGGAATTCTGTATCAAATCACAGCAGTATTCATAATAAGAATTTGGTAATTTTCGCACCAAATTTTATAGGTTTATTAGTTAAAGCGAATTTTAAGAAATTAGGAAAAAAATATGAGTGAATTTTATTTTACATCAGAATCTGTTACAGAAGGTCATCCGGACAAAGTTTGCGATGCTATATCTGATGCTGTATTAGATACATTATTAGAACAAGATCCTAACTCACGGGTTGCATGTGAAACTTTAGCAACAGAAGGCATGGTTGTTGTTGCTGGTGAAATTACAACAGAAGGTTTTGTTGATGTTGAACGTGTTGTAAAAGATACATTAAATGATATTGGATATAATGATTTCACAGATGGAATGGATCAAAAAACAGTTAAAGTTATATCAGCCATTCAAGAACAATCTAAAGAAATTTCTCAAGGTGTAAGTCAGGTATCGGCAGAAGAACAAGGTGCAGGAGATCAGGGACTCATGTTTGGATTTGCCTGTAATGAAACACCCGAACTTATGCCACTACCAATTCAGATGGCTCATCGCTTAACAGAAAAATTAACCGAAGTTCGAAAAATTGGTACTTTACCTTGGCTCCGTCCAGATGGAAAATCTCAAGTATCAGTTAAATATGTAAATGGGAAACCAATCAGTATAAGTCAAGTGGTGATAGCAACACAACATGACGATATGCTTAACAAATTCGAAAACGAAGATGAAGAAAATGCATTTGTAAAATCCGAAGTAATTGAACACATTATTATTCCAATTTTAGAGCATTATGGTTATCCATACGAAAAAGGTTTTATTGTGAATGGTACTGGAAGATTTGTCCATGGTGGTCCATCAGCAGATACTGGCCTAACAGGGCGAAAAATTATTGTTGATACATATGGTGGTTATGCGCCTCATGGTGGTGGTGCCTTTTCAGGTAAAGATCCATCAAAAGTTGATCGTTCCGCGACATATATGGCTCGTTATATTGCTAAGAATATTGTGGCAGCTGGGATTGCAGATAAATGTGAAGTTCAATTATCATACGGTATTGGTGTAGCTGATCCCACATCTGTTTATGTCCAATCTTTTGGCACTGCAAAAATATCAGATGAAGTTTTGACAGAATTAGTCAAAGACATTTTTCCACTAAAGCCAGGTGAAATTATTGCCCATCTTAAATTGAAATTTCCACGATATCGTCCAACATCTGCTTATGGCCATTTTGGTCGAGAATTGGACTTATTTACGTGGGAGAAAACAGATCAAGTTCAAGCAATAAAAGATCATCATCTATCGTAGAATGATCTAATATCAATCTTGCCAAGGGGCGTTGCATTAGATTTTTTTCTATCAGGCTTGGCTTTTATAACGACGTTCATTTTTTTTCATATTATCATAAATGGAGATAAAAATGAACAATGGTACAATAGAAAACAAAGACTATAAAGTCGCCGATTTAACATTGGCTGAATTTGGTCGAAAAGAAGTGGAACTTGCAGAAGCAGAAATGCCTGCACTCATGACGCTTCGTGAAAAATACAAAAAAGTTCAACCCTTAGCGGGCGCGAATATATTGGGTTGTATTCATATGACAATTCAAACTGCAGTCTTGATGGAAACGTTAGTTGATTTGGGCGCACAAGTTAGGTGGTCATCCTGTAATATTTTCTCAACACAAGATCATGCCGCTGCAGCAATGGTTGCAGCAGATATTCCAACATTTGCTTGGAAGGGAGAAACAGAAGAAGAGTTCCTTTGGTGTATTGAGCAAACTATCCTAAAAGATGGTAAACCTTGGAATGCAAATATAGTATTGGATGATGGTGGAGATTTGACCCAAATGCTACATGAAGATTTCCCTGAAATGCTAGATAATATTCATGGTATTAGTGAAGAAACAACCACTGGTGTACATCGTTTATTAGAAATGGTAGAGAATGGGACACTTAAAGTTCCAGCTATTAATGTCAATGATTCCGTTACAAAATCAAAAAATGACAATAAATACGGATGCCGTCATTCGTTGAATGACGCAATAAAGCGTGGAACTGATATGCTTATGTCCGGGAAAAAAGCTTTGGTCATTGGGTATGGCGATGTAGGAAAAGGATCTGCTCAGTCACTTCGTCAAGAAGGTATGATTGTTCGAATTAGTGAAATTGACCCAATTTGTGCAATGCAAGCTTGTATGGATGGGTTTGAAGTGATTTCTCCATATAACAATGGTGTGAATACCAATTCAATTGAAGGGGTAAATATAGGATTACTTTCAAAGACGGATTTAATTGTGACAACAACAGGTAACATAAACGTTTGTGATAAATCAATGTTAAAAGCACTAAAATCAGGTGCAGTGGTATGTAATATTGGTCACTTCGATAATGAAATTGACACTCAGTTTATGCGAGATAATTGGGAATGGGATGAAGTCAAACCACAAGTTCACCGCATATTTAGAAGTGAAGATAGGAATGATTTTTTAATTTTACTTTCTGAAGGAAGATTGGTGAATCTAGGGAATGCTACAGGTCATCCATCTCGTATTATGGATGGTTCTTTTGCAAATCAAGTCCTGGCCCAAATTCATTTATTTGATTCGAAATTTGCAGATTTATCGGCAAAAGAAAAAATGACAAATATTACAGTTGAAGTTTTGCCGAAAAAATTAGATGAAGAAGTCGCAGCTGGAATGGTATCAGGTTTTGGTGGAGTATTAACACAGTTGACCGACAATCAAGCTAACTATATTAGCGTTCCAAAAGAAGGTCCATATAAACCTGAAGAATACAGATATTGATGAAGATTCAATAAAAACGGATAAAACCCTGCATGTAAATGTGGGGTTTTTTGTTTTTGGTTCTCTCGGAAATATTTCACAAATTTGGGTGCGGAAGTCCATTCACTATTGGCAATAAAATGAAGGTAAATCCAAAAAGAACAAATTCTCGTTTGAAGACGGGATTTCTCCATGCTTTTTTAATCATCTTTTTGATGGTGACGGTGGCGTGTGATTTTGATATTCCAGAAAAATTTGAAATGCCAACTTGGTATCTTGATTTAAAAATTCCTTTGGTTCAAACTCGGTATGAAATGTCGGATATTTCCGATTCTACAAATGGAATATTCTTAACTGATGATTCTCTTGGATTTAAAATCGTTCAAGAAGGTTCGATGCCAGCTACTGAACTTCCAGATCTTCCTGCAGTTCCCCTTGGGCTTGATCAGGCAATTTCTTCGGGTGAAATAGCAGGCATTAATATGGATATTGAACTTCCTGCTATCGTAATAAGTCAAATAATAGATGTTGTTTTGTATGATGCATCTATTTATCAGGATACTGCAAAGTGGTGTGACTCCGTGACAATTCCTATTGCTGAACCTCCTTTTTCAATGGATACACTCATTTGTATTATTGACACAACCACAGGTGATACCTTAGGACGTTTATTTTCATTTCCAAATGATTCAATTAGGCATATGTCGGCAGATAATTATAATTCGTTAATTGTGGCTTTATTTGATTCTGTTATGAACATATTATCAACAGCGTTGGATACAACCATAGATTTAGGACTCTCATCTATAGCGTTACCTGATGATCCCGCAATTATTGCAAGTATTGATACTTTGATTATTGCAACACACGAAACTAATAGTGTGTATAGAACACTATTTAAAAACAATGGTCTTCCCACCAATCTTCAGAATGTTTTTTCAAATATGGCCACAGGGAATAATCCATTACTATTAACGGACACCTTAGCCAATCATAATACAATGCCTACTATTTCAAGTGGCGAAACTTATGCTGATACAACAAATCTTTCAGGATTAGGATTAACAAGTTTTTTAAATATGGCAACAAATATGTCTCTAACACCAGCTACTGGTGTAGTTACAATTCCTGCTGGATCCTTGTATGTTGATTTTCAACTGACATTTCAGATGGGAGGCATCGATAGTATTGATGTGACAACACATAATTATTCTATGTCAGATGGAATTGATATGCCCGCCATGGAATTACCAGAAATGGACATGTCTGAATCTGGTATTAGTAAAATGGAAATCTATCGCAATGTATTAAAAAACCAAGGTGCTGATTATAATGAGAATAAATTGATTATTAGTAACTTGGCAAGCTCATTTCCGTTTGACATGAATTTTTTATTGAATTTTCAAAATTTCTCTCCCATTCCTGGTAGCGATTCCGTGAAAATTGACACGGTACTAAAAAAAGGTGTTGAAATAAATAAAACATTTGATATGCGTGGGTATTCATTGCAAAGTACAGATGGAGATTTAGATGGTGACGGATGGCCTGATAGCGCTTTTACGAGTTTTGATTTAGTTTTAGATATTACAATCCCCGAGCAAAATGCAACCATTCCTTTGGATGGCTCACCTCTCGGTGAGTTTACGTTAAATATGGAATTAGAACAGTTATCATTTTCGTCCATTGGTGCAAATTTATATATGGAAATGCCTGCTGAACCGACAGAACAAGAGTTTCCGGCTGGATTTACTGGAGCGATTCCTACTGAAGCTGTATTTGAAATTATATTCAAAAATCAAATAAGATTACCCATAGAAATGATTATGGAGTTTAAAGGATATAATTCCTTGGGAGAATTAACTTATGTCCCTGTAATAATCGATACAGTTGGCTTTCCTTTGACTGATTCTGATTTGGATACTGCCATGACGATTATTGCACTGAGTAAGCTTGGGACAACAATTACAATTTATGAATCAGTGCATGATAGTTTACCATCATACTCTGTGACCAATACTCCATGTGACACATGTTCATCTATTATTGATTTACTTGCTTCCAATCCCGTAAGCTTGATTATTACGCCAGAAGTTAAGGTAGATGGAAGAGGGTCAATAGAAGCCAATAAAGCCATTGCGGGTGGGTTTAGAGTCACTATCCCTTTCGTTCTTCAACTAGAACCGATGACATTTATGGGAGGAAGTGCTACAGAAATTTCAGAATTTGATCACGATACTCGTTATAAGATTCGCAATAGTTTGATTCAAACTGAACTTGTGTCTAATATTACAAATGCATTACCATTTGGAGCTGAAATATCAGTCTTAATGAGTAATGATTCTCTATTTCCTACCGATACGACAGCAACGCAATTAGGGATATTTAGAGACTCATTAGCAGCCCGCGGATTGATGACTTTGACTGATAGTTTATATATTGTTAGACGGTGTACTGACTTGTCTCCGGATAGCGGAGAAATTTACATTTTTAATGTGATGACAGATTATTCAGAATGTATAGACTCGTTACCTTACATTGTTAAATATAATGGGTCTGGCACAGATACAGTTATTTCTTATGTTGATACATTATTCAAATTTTTGCTACCAAATCCCGAATCCTACTATGGTGCAAATGATACAACAGGATATCCTGAAGGAATGGTTGCAGTCCCAGGATCAGGTATTTATGAAAGTACAATTGACACATCTCAAATCTTTTTATTAACAGATTTTGGTAGTCATTATACCATGCCAAGATTTCATTTGCCTGGTACAGATTCAGTTGGCGTATTTATATCAGTGGAAGATTATTTAGAAATTAGTTCATTCATTACATTTAGGTTAAGTAGCTCTGGTGCATTTGCAGCTGTCAATAATGAATTGGTATTAACATGGCCCAATGGTGGGCAAACATTATATACGAATGAGAGTTATGATATTCTTTGGAAATCTTATGGCTTAAGTGATGATGAATCTGTGGATTTATATTATTCTACCAGTGGAGATACCAATACTTATAAACCTGGATATTGTGTTTTAACGACTAACTGGACTCTCATAGATAGTGATATAGATAATTCTGGATCCTATAATTGGGATTTGTCGAGTTCGGGTCTTTTAGATACAGATTCGCTGCGACTTAAAATTATTTCAGCCGATGGAAAATCATGTGATATTAATGGCCATTATTTAAAAATAAGGAACCCGGGACGGTCTAATCAATATTTAAAACAGAAGACTAAGGTCAGTTGGGACCTTCGATGAAACGGCTCATTCCAATAATAATCTTTTCTTGGTTCATGCTCCAAGCCCAAACAAAACGCGATCCGCGAATGGTTGGGATGGCAGGTGCTTATACCACAATTGCTGATGGAATATTTTCTGTGGGCTTTAATCCCGGAATTATTGGTCTACAACAAAATAATCCTTTTATGATTCAAGGGCTTCAATTGGATGTTGGTGTATTGGGCAACTTTTTTTCAATTGAAAATGTTGTGCAATATAGTGGTGATACATTGGATATGGCTGAAAAAGATGCACTATTTGATCAATTAGATGATGCAGATGGTTTGGGATTTTTTGTGGATTCTCATATGCCTCTTCCTTTTTTGAATATTTCAAAAGGGAATATGGCGTTTACAGCTAATAATGTAATTTTACAAAACTATCGTCTCCCAATGGGATTATTAGAACTCATGTTTTATGGTAATGGGCAAAAGCCCAATCTTGATCTTGAATTTAATTATGAAATTGTGGGATTGAACGAATATGGTTTTTCATTTGGAATTCCCTTTAAATCAATGTCTTTTGGAATTACAGCTAAATATTTACAAGGATTATTTTATCTTGGGATTGATGAAGATTCTTCATCAGCAAATTTAATTACGGATGATCTTGGAATTTATGGTTCGGGTAAATACATTATTCGTCAAGGAATTGGTGGAGGAGGCTTCGGATTAGATATAGGTGTCGTTTCAAGACCTATTGATGGGTGGCAATTTGGCGCATCTTTTATTAATCTTTTAGGTACAATTACTTGGAATCAAGGAAGCGGAGCAGAGCCGGCAAGTATTAATCCACTTACTTCAAAATTTTATCCGTTTGTATTTGGAGAAGATACTTTAGATTTAAATGAGTCTATTTTATATACGTTTAATATTGATACTATTCGAATGGATCAACTGGGAAATGATTCTTTATTTACGAATGAGACAGTCTTTTTTGTAGATACATTGGAAAATGGAAAACGACCAGAATTTGTAACTAGATACCCTGCTACCTTTAGACTTGGGGTTTCGAAACAAATAGATAATTTTCTATTTGTTTCAGATTTAGTCGCAGGTTTTGAAAATAAATATTATGCAAGACAGCAATGGAAATGGGCTATTGCAACAGAATGGACTGGTATTTCAACCTTACCCATGCGAATTGGATATTCTTGGGCTGGTGGGGATATGAAAGAGCTATCTATGGGATTTGGGATTCGTAAAGGTCCTGTTATCTTTGATTTAGGTTTCTCATTTAGAAATGGGATGTGGCTCCATACCATGAAAGGATTTAATTTTTCTACCGGAATATCCTTTGTTGGGAAAAAGCGAGAAGAACCAAATATTCCTGAAAATGGGCCTTCTCCTAAAATAGAAAATTAAAGTATAAATTGGTTTATGTTCTTGCTCTCCAAAGCAAGAGAATACCGCCTGTTAAGAACAAAATATTCCCTAACCAAGCGGATAGTAGGGGATCAACAATTCCATTAAATCCAAGAGATTGTCCAAATTTGATGAAGGCGTAATATCCGAAAATAACAAATACACTTGCACCCGCCCCAAAGGATAAACTGTTTTTCTCTTTTAAAACAACCAAAGGAATTCCAAACAAAACGACAATTAGATTGGTAAAGGCAAAAGATATTTTTAAATATCGAGTGACTTCCCATCTTAATGTATCTACGCCGTTTTCTTTTAATTTCTGAATGCGTTCAGTGAGTTTGAAATAATCTAATTCATCAGGTTTTCGAGCTTGTTGTTGAATCTCTTCAGGCATAAACCCCAATGCTAAGAGAGTATCGGACTCATTGATTGCAACATGAGTTACTTCACCATTTTCATCAAAATTACGAATTGAATATCCTGTTAGGTTCCATTTTAATGAATCAGGATTCCATTTTATTTTTTTTGCATCAATTCGGTTTTGAATAATTGATTCACCCAATTCGACTACACTTAAATCATGTCCCACAGATTTTTTAATATAATATCTTCCCATTGAAATATGTGTTGATGTATTTTTTTGAAGAAAAATATTTTTCAATGTATTTCGAAGTTTATGGCGAGACTTTCGTTTTACATAATCTCGATCGATTTCAAATCGTTTTTCGTTGCCATAAGCGACCAATTGATTGTCAAGAACGAAGGAAGCGCCACTTATAAATAATCCAGAAAGAATTAAGGGAAGTGCTACTCGATAGAGACTAATTCCAGATGCCTTCATGGCGGTCCATTCATTCCGTTTCACCATGGATCCTAAACTGAAAACCGTTGAAATCAACATAGACATGGGAAGCCCGATACTAACAAACCAGGGTAGTGTGTATATATAGTATTGAAATACAATTCCAGCAGGCACTTTATTATCTACAAATCGATCTAAATTTTCGATTAAATCTACAATAACAAAAATTGAAACAAATCCCAATACTGATAAAGCAAGGATTGCCCAAAATTGTTGAATGAGATATTGGTCGAGTTTATTCATAGAAGAGAGTTGTAATTTCCACAAAGTTCTCCCTAAAAAGAAATAAAACCCTATTCATTTTCAAAATTAATATTTATTCTGATTTAAGCTTTAATTATACGTTTACTATGATAATGGCAGAGATTAACTTCCTCACCAGTAAACAAATAATTATTATTTCAAATAAGGATATTTATGAGTGTTTTTTCCGTTCTAGAAAATTTAATGTCTGCCTTTTCAGGATTTATGTGGGGAACACCTCTCATTGTCTTATTGGTGGGTGGTGGATTCTTTTTTACTTTTTACAGTCGTTTTATTCCGTTTCGCCATTTTCCACATGCAATTCAAATATTACGTGGGAAATATGATGATGAAAATGATCCTGGGCAAATTTCTCATTTTGAAGCATTATCGTCTGCTTTAGCCAGTACCGTTGGAATGGGAAATATTGGTGGTGTAGCATTGGCGATTCATACGGGCGGTCCTGGAGCTTTATTTTGGATGTGGGTGAGTGCAATTATTGGAATGGCGACAAAATATTTTACATGCACATTGAGTATTATGTATCGCGGAAAAGATGATACCGGGGAAGTGCAAGGCGGTCCCATGTATGTCATTGAAGAAGGATTAGGCAAAGCATTTCGTCCATTAGCAGTTTTATTTAGTGTGGCGGGTTTGATTGGTTGTTTAGTTTTATTCCAAGCCAATCAATTGGCACAAATTGTGCGTGATTTATTTTATCAACCTAATGATTTATTTACATCTAATCCCATGGCGGGTGATGCACTCACTGGAATCATCGCAGCAGCGATTGTATCTTTGGTTATTTTTGGTGGAATTAAACGTATTGGAAAAGTAGCATCAAGATTGGTTCCTTTTATGGTGATTATGTATTTGACTGCTGCCATTGTTATATTAGGAAAACATTTTTCGGATATTCCTGCTATATTTTCATCTATTATTTCTGACGCCTTTACGGGCGATGCTGTTTTGGGCGGTGCTTTGGGTTCTATAATTATTGTAGGAATTAAGCGTGCGGCATTTTCGAATGAAGCCGGGATAGGAACAGAAGTTATGGCTCATGGAGCGGCAAAAACAAAAGAACCAGTGAGAGAAGGCCTGGTGGCCATGATGGGTCCTTTCATTGATACGATAATTGTTTGTTCTATAACAGCTTTTGTCATTTTAGCTTCGGGAGTTGATTTTCATGGGGATAATGGTGTCACACTTACAGTCATGGCGTTTAAACATGAATTAGGGATAACTGGAGAAATTATTTTAGTGATTGCCGTACTTAGTTTTAGTTTATCCACTATGTTTGGATATTCTTATTATGGAAGAAAGTGTACCAGTTATCTTTTCGGAACTAAAGCTAAACCTCTTTACAATTATTTTTATGTTGGTTCGATAGTGTTGGCTTCTGTGATTTCCATCGATATTGCTATAAATCTCATTGATGGCATGTTTGCACTTATGGCTATCCCAACCATGACATCAGCGTTACTTTTATCTCCCAAGGTGATGGCAGAAACACGTCGGTATTTTTCATCATTGACACATTAATAATTGTTTTGTATTATTTCGAATTTTTTAATCAGTAAAGGATATAAACCGCATGGTTAAGCATTTAAGAAGATTTTTATTTATCAGTTTATTTGGCGTGTCGCTATTTGCCCAAAATAATGCACTCGATTTTGATGGGAGTAATGATTATGTTAGTTTAGGGGATGTGCACGATTCTTTTACAGCTTTAACATTTCTAATTTTGATTTTACCAATTCTTCTATGACAGTCGAGGCTTGGATTAAATTAGATGATTTTGGTGCTATTAACGAATGGGAGGCCTTTGTTGCAAAAGGTGATGGGGCATGGAGACTACATAGAGCGTATGGTACCGATAAACTTAATTTTGCAATTAATAATGGCATCGGTTCGCTAAACATTACTGGTACTACAAATATAGCAGATGGCGGTTGGCATCATATTGTAGGAGTGTTTGATAATGATAATGATAAGTTAATGATCTACGTTAATGGTTCTCTTGATGGTACCAGCGCAGGTGTAACAGCGACCATAGATAATACTGCATATAAAGTTGCTATCGGTGAAAATCTTCAAAATACAGGAAGGTATGTTGATGGCAAAATTGACGAAGTGCGTATTTGGAATGATGCTAGAACCCAAGCAGAGATACAAGCCAATATGTATACAGAGCTTACAGGGAGCGAAAGCAACCTGGTTGCTTATTATAATATGAATGGTGGTCGTGGAACCAGCTTGATGGATTTAACCACCAATAATAATACAGGCACTCTAACAAATATGGCTTCAAGTAGCGATTGGGTAAGTGGATTTGAAAAAGGAGTCACTATTTCCGGTAACTCTGGTTTTCGTTTGATGTCTTCTCCCGTAGCTGGAACTATTTATAGTGATTTATTGTCTGAGCTTTGGACACAAGGTATGACTGGAAGTGATGGACCAAACAGTGGAGATGCCAATGTTTGGATTATGGATGTTGCAAATCAAACTTGGACATCTCTTACAGATATTTCCACAAGTGGAAATAGCCAAACTGCTGGCGTAGGGTTTATGGTTTATGTTTTTGCAGATACTGATTATGACGGAACAGATAATTTACCTGTAACCTTAAGTGTGAGTGGAACAGAAAATAGTTCCAGTGCAAGTATCACAAGTATTGCTGATGGGAATTGGGCCTTAGCAGGTAATCCGTATGCTTCTACCATTGATTGGGATTTATTGACTAAGTCAAGTCTTTTAGCTACTGTGAGTATTTGGGATGATGCTAGTTCTGCTTATGTGAGTTGGAATGGATCAGCTGGAAGTTTAACTGATGGACTTATTGCTCCTTATCAAGGGTTTTGGATTCAAGCAAGTGGTGGAACAGGAAGTCTTACGATTGAAACTGCCGATAAGTCTGGTACAGCAGGAACATTTTATAGAATACTTGAGTCTGAAAATACTGGAAATATTTCATTTAATATTTCGTCGGGTTCTTTTACAGATAAGACATATATATCATTTAGAGACGATGGAGATTTTGGTCTGGATATTGCAGATGGCTATAAATTACTTCCAATCTCACCAACGGAAAGAGTGGTAGGTTTATCTTTCGTAGAAGAGAATGGATTAGATATAAACAATCTACCTTTTGAAGGAGAAGGTTCAGTTGAGATACCTTTTGATGTGATGAAGCTAACTGTAGATGAAGATTATAATTTTATTACGAATGAAGAAGCACTCAGTATGACTTGGGATTTATCTAAGTTACCAGAAACGATACTAAACTTGATACTTACCAATAATTTTACTGGAGAAGTGACGGATTTACTGCTTCAAAACGAATTAAGCTTCTTTACACAATCTAAAGGCAGTTTTCTTTCCTATGGCACAGAGACTGTGAATATTTATCCTGAAGTGGGGGAGAGTCTATTTACGCTTACAATTGAATATGGTGCTTTATCTTCAAAGTCTGATTTACTACCAAAGACATTTACCTTACATCCTGTGTATCCTAATCCCTTTAACCCAAGCACAACAATTACCTTTGATGTTCCTTTGATAGAGACGTTAGATCTAACGTCTCTACAGGTATTTGATATGAAAGGTCGTTTGGTAGAAACATTGATTAACAAAACGATGAAACCTGGTTCTCATCAATTTCAATGGAATCCTATCAATCTTTCTTCTGGTATTTATATGATTAAACTTAAGTCAGGTCAGAAAATATTTACTCAAAAAGTAACTTATATTAAGTAGAGAAAAACTTATGACAAAACACATAATAATACTTATTGGATTTTTTGCAATTACTGGCACATTACTAGCCCAAGGCGTTGGTTTTCCAGATGAACCAGCACAAGCACCGATTGGTGGATTAGAGCTCTTAATAGGAGCTGGCGGTGCTATGGCATGGAAGAAACTGAAAAATCGAAAATAATAAATCCATATCACCTTTAGCATTATTTATAATAAAAGCCGGGGTAGTTTACGCAAGTTGGCAACTGTTTTATGATTTGATACTACTACCCGACGGTCGTTTAGACACTTTCTTGAGTATCTCTTGTGTAAATTATGCAGGAGATTTATTATATTTTCTGGGATGGGATATTGAAATTTCCGGTAGAGTATTGACGTGTGTTGGTCAAAAAGGCGTAGAAATTAACAATGGCTGTAATGGTTTAAATTTATTGGGTCTTTATAGTGGATTTATTATAGCTTATCCAGGTCCATGGAAAAAACGATCTCTATTTATGAGTGGTGGTTTATTCATTTTGTATATTGCTAATATATTTAGAATTGCATTTTTTGCAGTTTTTAATGCAGTACTGCCTCAGTATTGGGATCTAGCGCATGATTTCAGCTCCTATGTTTTCTTTTATCCAATTGTTCTATTATTTTGGTACTTATGGACACTCATCAGCGACGAAAAAGATATCCTAGCATAGGGATAAAGTTTATAATTAGTTTAGGAGTCTTTTGCCTTTTATACTTTTTTTTAATTCGACCGATTCAATATATTCTTGTTGAAGATTTAATTGTTCCAGTCTTAAAATTATTATCAGCTTCAAATCATGATATAATTATTCAAGGAAACCTAGATGATTATTTGATTGAGTCAAAATCCAATAAATTCATCAATTTATTTTTTAATTTACCTTTTAATGCATATTATTGTTTGGCAGTAACTCTTATCTGGGTCTTTGGAAATAGTGTAATAATGAGATATGTGAATTACTATAATCTTGCATTATTTATTATTCATCCAATATTTATTGTTTTAATATTATCAGGAAATACTTGGATTGCCCCCATTATTAATGCTCATGAAATTGTCTATAAGGCAATTTTTCTGTCTTTAGCAATCATTGGTTTAAAAAGGAATTAAGTTTTTATAAAAGCACTTTTTTTCTATTATTAGCCCAATAAATAAAATAATAATAATTGTTGAATAATATTTTTAATCGGGCAAAACAAACTTTAAATTTCGTGGCTTTATACGTGCCGATATTAAATAATTAATAAGAGAAGAATCATGAGCAGAGTATGTGACATAACCGGTAAAAAACCCATGTTTGGGAATAATGTGAGCCACGCGAATAACAAAAGTCGTCGTAGGTTTAATATTAATTTACAGAAAAAGAAATTTTGGCTTCCTGATGAGAAGCGATTTGTGACTTTACGTTTATCGACTCGCGGAATGCGAATTATTGATAAAAAAGGAATTCGAAGAGTCGTAAATGATTTGAGAGCGAAAGGGATAAAAGTCTAAATCGTTAATCTTTCTTAATTAAGTCTTTAGTTTTAAAAGCCTACCTTTATTGGTGGGCTTTTTTTTTATAAAAGCGCTCCAACGGTAGTTGAAGCACTTTTATTGATCATTTATTTCAGTTTGATAACCAACCAGTTTCAATCATGCTGCCTTCTAATAAAGGCAGGTATTTGTAAATCCTGACCATATATAACTGGAGAGTCTTGGGTGTCGTCAAATGTAAGAATTGATTTTTTAGGTGGAATCACTTCTTCTTTTTCTTCAACGAATATATCCTTTTGTATATGGAGAGGTTTATTTTCTTGTTCTTGTAATTCACGAGTTGGTGGCGTAGAAAGAGTTTCCGTTTCTATGCTAGGCTCGTAGGTTTTTGTCTTAGACATTGGTTTTGGGATGTTAAATCCTGTCGCGATGACTGTCACACGAATCTCGTCTTTTAAACTAGGGTCTATGACTGCTCCAAATATAATATTTGCTGAAGGTCCTGCTTCTTCAAAAATGATACTTGTGGCTTCATTCGCTTCCATGAGAGTGAGGTCACTTCCCCCAGTAATATTCACCAATACGCCTTGGGCGCCTTTAATGGATGCATCATCCAACAATGGGCTGGAGATGGCTTGTTGCGCCGCAAGAGAAGCTCTTTCTTCCCCTGAAGCAACACCAGTTCCCATTATTGCTTCTCCCATATTCTTCATAATTGTTTCAACATCTGCAAAATCCAAATTAATCACACCTTGAACATTTATAAGATCAGAAATGCCTTTAGCAGCTTGATGCAGAATTATGTCAGCCATTTGAAATGCTTCAGTCAATGTAGTTGATTTATCTACGATGGACATTAGCTTTTGATTTGGAATAGCGATAACAGTATCACATGCTTTTTTCATTTCAGCCATTCCTTCTAAGGCACGGTTCATTCGTTTTGGGCCTTCAAAACTGAAGGGAAGTGTAACAATCCCAACGGTCAAAATTCCCAACTCTCTAGAAATTTGTGAAATGACGGGTGATGCACCTGTACCTGTACCACCGCCCATTCCGGCAGTGATAAAAACCATATCTGCTCCTTCTAGAAGAGCTGTAATGGCTTCTCTATCTGCTTCAATCGCTTCGCGACCTACATTAGAATTTGCTCCGGCTCCCAGGCCTTTAGTTAGGTTCTTTCCAACTTGGATTTTTTGTTCAGATGGATTGTTATCCAAGTCTTGGGCATCCGTATTAATAGCGATGAAATCAACACCTTGCATTCCAGATGTAATCATTCGTGTTACTGCGTTTCCGCCTGCGCCGCCAACTCCGACAACTTTTAGTTTTGCTTTTTGTTCAGATAAACTATCAAACTCAAATAGCATGATCTTACTCCTTATTTACTGGTTTGGTTAAAATAGGTCTTCGATGGTATGTCGAATTTTTTCAATTAGTCCGGATATCCCGCTAGATGTGGTTTCTTGATGCAAACGTACATGATCTGTTGCATACATTGGCCACAATAAAAGGCCCATGACTGTAGTATGACTGGGTCCATCTGCGATATCTTGGACTCCATCAATTTTAATTGGTTTTCCTTGACGTACTTTTACGCCAAGCGAACTTTCGGCTAAAGGAACAATGTTTCTCAATTTTGCACCTCCACCGGTCATAACAATTCCGTATGTGAGCGGATCTTTAATATCAGCTCTTGAAATTTCACGTATGACCATTTGAAATATTTCCTGCATTCGTGCTTCTACGTATCTTGAAACTTCCTGTTCTGGAATGGATCGTTTAATTTGCCCAGCTTCAGACGAAAGCTCAATCTCTAATTTTGGAGATGACATAGATACCTGGGCTGATGCATACTTTATTTTTATATTTTCAGCTTCTTCAATGCTAACTTGAAGCATGACTGCAATATCATTGGTTATACTAGACGACCCAATTGGGATGATTGCAGAATGGCGGATTGCACTTCCATGATATACTACAATATTAGTCGTAGATGATCCAATTTCAACAAGAGTTATACCCAATTCCATTTCATCTTCATGGAGTGTCGCTAAGGCAGATGCCAAAGGTTGAAAAACAAGGCCATCAACAGTAATGCCTAACTCTTCTACACAGCTTACCAAATTATTCATGGCTGTTGTAGCAGCAGTCACTAAATGAACTCTCCCTTCCAATCGTCGCCCTGTCATTCCGATTGGATTTTTTATTTCCTTTAAAGTGTCAACTAAATATTCCTGTGGAAGAGTATGTAGAATATCTCTATCTACTGGGAGAGAAATAGCTTGAGCCAAATCCAATACTTGATATACATCATTTTCATTTATTGCTCTTTCAGATAAACCGCCAGTGCCGCCATTTGCCCGATTTAAGGCAATTGCTGCTTGAGTATTCAGACAACGAATATGTTCGCCTGTAATTGATAAAATCGCTTTTTCTACTTTTGTATTTGACATCAATTCAGCATCAGCCATGGCTTTTTCTAATTGATCAATCAATTCATTCCGATTCGTAATACTTCCACGTCGAATTCCTAAAGACGGCACAGATGCAATCCCGAGTAGTTTAACACGCTTCGATTCTGAAATAATTTGACCAATAGCACAAGTGATTGTGCTGGCTCCAATATCGAAGCCAACCGTAATTTGACGATCATGACCGTTACCCATTGGACTCATAAACGGCGTCCTTTTGCTATGATTTGATTATCATATCTCATATCTAAATATGCAAAATCCGACATTTTTTTATTCCCCAACTCATTTTCAAATTGTTTTAATATTTTTATTCGTGACCATACATCAGATTCTCCAAGATAAATATGCGTAGGTTGATCAGATAAAATAAGTTCCATTTCATTATTGGATGTCATTTTCATCTCAGAAATATTATTATATAATGATTCATATTCATTTTGAATTTTAGATAGCCAGTTAATACAATCAATTACCTTAATGGAAAGCGCTTTTTTTCCAGTTGGATATAATTCTGGTTCAGGATTAAAATTGGTTAACACAGGTAAATTGAAATCTCCTAAATTATCAATACTTGGTAGAATAATTCCTTCAGCATCTAACATGACCATGGGATCAGTATTCAGAAGTGCAATCGGCACTCTTTCAATAATTTCAATTTGAATTATGCCGGGATATTGATGGCTAACTCTAGCTGCATTTACATACGGGTGACTTTCCATAAGATCACTAACATCATTCAAGCTAATGTCATTTGGATTATTTCCAATAATTTCTCCAAGAGTCGCTTTATAAATATGATTATTTAATATATTCGTTTCGCCAAATCGAACGTGAGTTATGGCAAGCGATTTTTGATGGTCTGACCACCAAAATGCAATCAAAATAAACCCAATAACGGCTGAAAAAGAAAGAATGGATATAATGAGTTTTATCCAGTTAATTTGTTTTTTCTTATGCTTCATAAGCTTCTAATTCCTTGGAGTCAAATCCAATAGTTTTCACTTCTAATTCTAGTTTAATTCCAAATTTTTCAAATACATTTTTTCGTGCCAATCGAATCAATGCAGTAATATCAGTAGATTTTGCATGTCCAAGATTCACGAAAAAATTCGCATGATGTTCAGAAATTTCCGCATCTCCAACACGAGTTCCTTTTAAACCCGCTTGATCGATTAAATAACCGGCAGCATTTTCCTTTGGGTTTTTAAAGACACTGCCTGCAGATCGAAATTTGAGAGGTTGATTTGTTTTTCGACTTTGACTAGCATTATCACGTTTAGTTTGAATAAAATCAGAAGATTCACTTATCAATTTGAACTGAGCTAATAACACAAATTCATCTTCGTGGATGCTTGAATATCTATAGGCAAAATCAATATCACCTTCGTAGTAGGTATTAATGTCTCCTACCATATTCATGATTTCTACAGATTTAAAGCATTTTGAAATTTCACTTCCAAATGCCCCAGCATTCATTACCAATGCGCCGCCAAGAGTTCCGGGAACCCCGATTAAGCTTTCAACCCCTGATAGATTTCGTTTCATACATTCTTTTACAAAACGACCAAGCATGACACCAGATTCTACACTAACCATTTCACCATCAAATTTTAATTGATTAAGCGCTTTTGCTGGCGTGAGAACCAGTCCATCAATTCCTGAGTCAGCCACTAAAAGGTTTGATCCAGATCCAACAAAATACGTTTTTATAGAGTGTTGATTAGCAAACTTCAATATTTTTGAAAGATCTAAACGATCTTTTGGTGTGATATAGGCATTTGCCGGTCCACCTATTCCGTAGGAGGTATGTCGTGACATAGGTTCATTTTCAAGCAATGTCCCTTGAACAATTTTTCGTAAATCAGACATATATTTCACACGCTTATCTCGTTAGATAAATGGGCTGTATAGGATTCGTTATATCGCCAAATACTTCCAGCACCTAAGGTTATCACTAAATCATTTGGTTTAACTATTTCATCTAAGTTTTTGTTTAAATCTTCAAGGTCTGGTACAAAGTAACAGTTTGAATTCATCTTTTTAACACATTCATCAAAAATAAGATGTGCGGTTACACCGGGAATCGCTTTTTCACGTGCGGGATATATTTCTGTGATGATAACAACATCAGCCAGTTGTAACGCTTGTGCAAATTCACGAAAAAATGTTTGGGTACGGGTAAATAAATGAGGTTGAAAAACCGCAATTACTCTACGACTCCATCCTGCTTTGGTTGCCTGGAGCGTTGCTTCAACTTCTGTAGGATGATGAGCATAATCATCCACAATCATTATATCATTGTAAATACCTTTAATATCAAATCGACGACGAACGCCTTGATAAGTTGCAATTCCTTCTTGGATTATTTTAAATGAAAGGCCCAATTCTAATCCTAACACGACAGCAGCCAGAGAATTCAGTACATTATGTTCCCCTGGAACTTGTAGTCGAATATCTCCTAGGTTTTCCTCCGCTCGAAAAACAGTATATGTGGATATGTTTTCATCAAATCGTAGGTTTTTCGCTCGGTAGGCCGCATCCCTTGACTGTCCATAGGTTGTCATGGGCCTTTCAATTTTTGGTAATATTTCTTGAACTGATGGTGAATCTAAACAAATTATGATTTCACCATAAAATGGAACGGATTGACAAAATTGTATAAATGCATTTTGCAAATCTTCTAAATCTTCATAGCAATCTGTATGCTCTAATTCTATATTGGTTATAATTCCGATAGTGGGTTTTAATGCTAAAAAACTTCGGTCGAATTCGTCTGCTTCAACTACAATAATGTCTCCGCTACCCAATTTAGAATTTGTATCTAAATTTTGAACCAATCCTCCAACCACAAGAGTCGGATCCATTTTTGCATGAGATAGAATTGCACCTACCATAGATGATGTGGTTGTTTTACCATGTGTTCCACCAACAGCAATACTTGTTTCCTTAACATTAATTAATTCACCCAACATTTCGGCTCGTCTTATTACAGGAATTCCCTGTTGACGCGCTTTCATGATTTCAGGGTTTTCTAAAGGAACGGCACTTGAATAAACTAATACATCTGTATCGATTAAATTAGATGGATCATGGCCGATATTAATTTTTATACCAAGATTTTTTAATCTAAGAACATTATCATTTTCATGCATGTCTGATCCAGACACTTGAAAGCCTAAATTCATTAATAGTTCAGCTATTCCGCTCATGCCAATGCCACCAATTCCCACAAAAAATACTTTATTTATTTTTCGAAAGGTCATACAGCAGCCTCAAAGATATAATCAACAATTTCTTGGGTTGCATGAGGTCGTCCCAAATTTTTTGATGCTTTACCCATTTTTTCTAGTTCGGGTTTATCATGAATCAAATTCATAATTGAATGAAAGAAATCTTGTGTGTTAAGTGTCTTTTCAAATAATATCCGTGCCGCACCGGCATTGACTAGTGATTGAGCATTCTTTGTTTGATGATCAGCAGCAGCGGAAGGAAAGGGGACAAGAATACTCGGCTTTCCACATACCGTTATTTCAGCTAAAGTTAAGGCACCACTGCGACTAATAATTAAATCAGCCATTGCGTAGGCATCGGCCATATTGTGGATAAAAGGTACAACTCGAATATTTTTAGAATCACGATGCTTGTATTTATTATAGTCTGAGTCACCTGTTTGCCATAGTACTTGTAACCCTGCTCCTGCAATATTATCGACTACTTTATTTAACATTTTATTCAAATATGCTGATCCTTGACTTCCACCAAATAGGAAAATAGTTTGATGGTCCTTTTTTAATTTAAATTCCTTTATTCCATTATCACGGTTACCATCAGCAATGCCTTGTCGAACAGGATTTCCCGTTAGAATTGTATTTTCTTCTAAAGCTTCATTTGCTTCATCAAATGCGATACAAATTGATTTAGCTCTCTCCGAAAACCAACGAGTTGTCATGCCAGGAATTGAGTTTTGCTCTTGTAATACTATAGGTAAAGGTGAATTATTTTTTGATGCAATGTAAAGTGGTAGAGCAGATGCATACCCGCCAGTTCCCACGACAACTTGTGGAAGAAATTCTTTCATAAGTGATTTTATCTTTAACATAGATTTAATGATACGTCCAGGAAGTAAAATATTCCTCCCTAAACTTTGAAGGCTCAAACCACGTTGTAACCCGCGAATAGGAAGCAAAGTATGCCACACGTCTTTAATTGGAAACACCCTAGCTTCTAATCCGAATTTTGACCCAACATAATGAATAATAGCATTAGGGTCACGTCGAAGAATTTCTTCACCTATTGCCAAAGCAGGAAATAAATGTCCACCTGTTCCACCTCCAGCAATTAGTATTTTACGATGAGCCATATAATGATGGACTCCACCCACGGTTTCCGCCCACAGACTTTCGAGCCTGTGATATATTTAATAAAATACCAATAAGGGCCATGTTTATTACCATACCTGAACCACCATAACTCACCATAGGCATCGGTAATCCTGTTACTGGAAATAAACCTGTTACGACAGCAGCATTTACAAAAGCATATAAAATTATATTAAAGGAAATTCCAACAGCTAGAAAAACACCAAATGGATCCGTACATTCTTTTGCAACTTTTAACCCTCGAAAGAAGATAAGAAGAAATAATGTTAAAATAGGAACACTACCAAGAATAAATCCTAATTCTTCTCCTATAATTGCAAAAATAAAATCTGTATGTGGTGTAGGTAATAAATGGTTTTTTTCAATACTATTTCCTAGGCCTACTCCAAAAATCCTTCCATTTCCAAGACTAATGAGAGATTGACTTGCTTGGTATCCAGCATCTGGGTTATCCCCAATTCCAAAAAAGGATAAAATACGTACTCGTCTATATTCCCGAGAAAGAAGGACAGGAATACCAATTAAGGCTGCACCTGCGCCCGCCATTGATAATTGTGAAAATTTAGCTCCACCGATAAAAAGTATTAGAACACCAATAACACCAATCATAAGAGCAGTACTGTAATCAGGTTGAATTACAATTAATCCCATAACGATACTAATCACACCTAATGCTGGTAATAATCCCAATTGAAAATCTTTCAATAATTCACGTTTCTTGTCAACGTAATAGGAGATAAAAATAATAATAGCCATTCGAGCAAAATCGGAGGTCTGAAGAGAAAAAGGGCCAATAGGAAGCCATCGAGCAGGTTTATACCATCCGGCTCCACTTATTAGATAAAAAGCTTTTGTTGCAATTAAGAGGACGATTGCGACAATTAATAAATAGGGTGCTATTTCTTTTAATTTTCGATAATCTAACATTATAAAGCCAAATAGAAAAAAGACACCTACCAACATCCGCTTAAGGTGCCCTTGAAGAAATAACATATCGGTTCGTCCATTAGAACTGGCGAAGGATTCATACCAACTTGCACTATAGAGCATCACTGTACCCACGATAGCTAAAATACCCAAATAAATCAGGAGTTGACGGTCATATCGTTGAATGATAATATCAATCATGCTGCTTTCATCTCCATGACCAAGGATTTGAAATGCTTTCCTCGTTCTTCATAATTTGAAAATTGGTCAAAACTAGCGCAGCCCGGAGATAACAATACGACATCCCCGGGAGCAGCCAGATGTTGGGCTGTCCGCACTGCGGAGTTAAGATCAATTACTTGTATCGATCTTACCGCATCCCCAATAGCAGTGCTGATATGCCCACCGGCTTCTCCATAAGAGACTATATCTCTTACATGACTTGACTTGATATGTGGAAGGAGTAGCCGAAAATCTGCACCTTTGTTTCGTCCGCCAAGAATTAAAACAATTGGTGCTTTAAAACTGTCAATCGCCACAATAACTGAATCTAGATTAGTGGCTTTAGAATCATTTACATAGTCTACTTTATTGATGGTTGTAACTTTTTCTAACCGATGTTCAACCCCGATAAAATTTTTCATTATGTATGTAATATGGGAATCGGATATTCCCATTAGATGAGATACTGTTGTTGCTGCCAGTATATTGGATAAATTATGTTTACCAGGAAGCGCAATCTCATTTACATTTATTAGAGTAGATTTATTTGGTCCTAAAACTTTATCAGAATCAATCTGGTACTTCATACCAGGCTTTACAATACTGAATGGCGCTAATTGAACCTTTTTACTTTTGAGCGTAGTTGAAAGAGCATTATCATCTTCATTATAAACAACCTTATCATTTTCACCCATATTCTGAATCATTTTTAATTTCATATTTACATATTCAACCATGCTTCCGTGACGATCTAAATGATCCGGAGATAAATTAGTAAAAACGGCAATAGTTGGACGAAAATGAATTGTAAACTCCATTTGGAAACTGGATATTTCTAAAATATAAACTGAATCTGAATTTGGTTTTTTTATTTCATTTAAAACTCTTTCTGAAAATGGAATTCCAATGTTTCCAGCCATGAAGGAATCAATATTCTTAGAACAACACATTTCAGATAAAATATGAACGGTTGTGGTTTTTCCATTGGATCCCGTTACAGCAATAATTGGTGAATCTGTATACCAACTAGCAAATTCAATCTCACCAACAATGGATATTCCAAGCATTATTGCTTTTTTTACAATTTCAGCATTTTTTGGGATACCTGGGGAAATTATCCATAAATCAGCATCATAAATTTTATCAGAATGCAACCCTGTTTCACTGGCGATATGATGTTTCATAAGTTTTAAACCATTATCGCTTATATTATAATCACTAGATGAATCACTTGCGAAAACGATAGCACCGAGATGGTTTGCCAATAGAGCTGCTGCCGTTCCACTTAAACCCAATCCGATTACGCTCACTCTTTTATCACGGATGTCGATTGATTCTCTTTTAGAAATATCAATCATCGAATTTTAAATGTTGTGAGTGAAAAAAGTGCAAAAAGTAATCCTATTATCCAAAATCGAACTACAATTTTAGTTTCAGGCCATCCCGCCAATTCAAAGTGGTGATGAATGGGAGCCATTTTAAAAAATCGTTTTCCTTCTCCTGTCGTTGATTTTGTCCATCGAAAATACAATACTTGAATGATGACAGATATGGCTTCCCAAACGAAAACCCCTCCAATTATAAACAAAAGTAATTCTTTTTTTAATAATACCGCTAATGTTCCCAATGCTGCACCTGTAGACAATGAACCAGTATCTCCCATAAAAACTTCAGCTGGAGAAGAATTAAACCAGAGATAGCCAATACAAGCTCCAGCCATGGCTGAAGAAAAAATAGTTAATTCTCCAGCGCCGGGTAAATAAATAATATTTAGATAATCAGAAAAATCCACTCGACCAGAAATATATGCAATGGCTGCAAATACACTAAAGCTAATGGCTAGTAATCCAGCAGCCAATCCGTCCAGTCCGTCCGTAAGGTTTACTGCATTTGATGTTCCGGTAATAACAAGGATTACCATCATTGGATAAAGCATACCTAAATCGATTTCAATATTTTTCAAAAAGGGTACAGTGGTTTTTGTGCTGAATTCAGCAAATTCAGGAGTCATCATAATCCAAATACTTACAATAGAACCTAATGCGATTTGTCCAGCCATCTTATAGCGGGCAATGAGTCCCTTTTCCATCTTCCTGATAACTTTTAAATAGTCATCTAAAAAGCCAATAATTCCCATCCAAATTGTGGAAATTATAATAATTTGAATTAATGGACTGTCCAGTTTTGCAAAAAGGAGAGTCGGGAGGAGTACAGCCATTAATATGATGACTCCTCCCATTGTTGGTGTCCCTCGTTTTTTCATGTGGGATTCAGGCCCTGTTGGGCGAATTTCTTCACCGATTTGGTTCTTTTGTAGTATGTGGATAACCCAGGGCCCCACGATGAAATTGATAATAAGTGCTAGAATTGCAGCTGATGCTGCACGAAATGTGATATACTCAAATAGATTAAGCAGGGAAAATGAATCTTTAAATGGCGTGAGAAAATAATGGAGCATTAATCTACAAAGACCCCTTGAATTATTTTTTCCATGGCCATACCACGAGATCCTTTAAATAATATTTTATCACCCGAATTAACATTATTTTTCAATGACTTAATTAATTCGGCGTGTGTTTCAAAATGTTTATGAAGCACATTGCCATTAAGGGCTGAGTCTGTATGAATAGTATTTTCACCCAAAGTGAAAACACCATCTAAACCAAGTTCAGAACATTTAATACCCACTTGTCGATGTTGCTCATGCGAGGTGGGACCTAATTCAAACATATCTCCAAATACAAAAAATCGTCGACCATTTCCCGCAAATGCTTTAAGATAATCTAAGGCCGCCAATGATGATATTAAGTTTGCATTATAAGTATCATCTATAACGGTGATATTATCAAATTGTTTTACGTTGCAGCGTCCAGATGGAGGTGTAAAAGATTGAATTTGCTCAATGATATTCTTCCAATCAACTCCAAGCGTGACAGCAATAGTAGAAATAGCAATACTGTTTTTAACAAATGAAAGATTTTGGCTTCTTGTTGGAATATCATGAGTATCAAGAATTAAGGTGAGCGATCCATCATCTTCAGGGTGAATATCAGCAGGGAAGTCGCAATCAGGTGTTAGACCAAAAGTGATTTTTTCTCCAGGGCAATCAAGATTTGCGACCTTACTGTCAGTCATATTCACAAATGATATCCCGTTTTTTAATGCTCTAAATAAAGCTCCTTTTTCATGCGCGATAGTTTCAATCGATCCAAAACCTTCTAGATGTGCTGGAGCAATATTGGTTATAATTCCATGACTCGGTTCTGCAATTTTACAAAGCGTTTCAATTTCACCAGGAATGCTAGCACCCATTTCTATAATTGAAACAGTGTTTTCATCATCCAATTGGAGAAGCGTTAAGGGGAGTCCTATTCTTGTATTGAAATTCCCTTGTGTAGCATGCACATTAAAATGGCTTTTTAATACATGTACTAATAAGTCTTTGGTGGACGTTTTTCCATTTGATCCTGTTATTCCAATAACGGGAATATTAAAAAGATTCCTCCATGCGTTGGCAATTTCTCCAATTTTTTCTAATGGTGACTCACACAGGATTTGTTGAAAATTTAATTTTTCATTTATTTGAGAGACTAATGCTGCAGATGCCCCGGAGCTTTCGATAGATTCCAGAAATGAATGCCCATCTACACGGTCGCCTTTTAATGCTATATACAAATCATTTTCTTTTACATCTCTGCTATCTGTGGTAATGCCTAAAACGGGTCTATATAGTTTTTGTCCAGTAATGGATTCAAAAATAGCAGAAAATCTTTCAGGTTGGTTTAATTCAATTCTCATTGATATTTCCTGATGATTTCTAAATCTGAATAAAATTCTTTATTTCCTAAAATATCTTGATATTCTTCTCGACCTTTTCCTAATACAGCAACGATATCATTTTGAGTCGCACGTTTTAATGCCTGCTTTAAACCTTCTTCACGGCTTGAATAAATTGAAAAAGTCTTTCCAGTAAATCCCGATACAATTTCATTTGATATTTGAGTAGGATCTTCGAATCTTGGATTGTCTGGTGTGATAAAACAATGGCTTGAAAATATTTCTGAAATTCGTGCCATTTCGGGTCTTTTAGTAGAATCACGATCTCCGCCAGCACCAAAAACCACAAATAGGTTAGAATTATCGTCTAACATCTCTTTTAAAGTCCCAAGAACTTTTTCATACGCATCTGGTGTATGGGCATAATCGATAATAGCGGTAGCACCCGAAGAAAGAGAGTAAGATTCCATTCTACCTGGAATAACCGAACAATGTGCGACTCCTTTTTCAATATCATTTTTTTCAACGCCAAGCGCATGAGCTATAGAGACTGCAGCAATAATATTTTCTGCATTGAATTCCCCCATGAGACTTGATTGTATTGTATATGAAAAATTTCCAGCAGAAATTTTCCCGGAAATACCGGAAATTGAAATAGTTAAATCATTATAATGAATCGACGTTTCATTGGAACGCGAAAATGTTAACGTTGGGGCATTAGTTTCTTCGGCCATTCTTAATCCATTTGAGTCTGACCCATTAACAATGGCAGTCGATTCAAGAGGAAGCATCCTAAATAATTTTGCTTTCGCTTGGTAATACGATTCTAATGTGGCATGATAATCCAAATGCTCGGGGGTTAGATTGGTGAAAACTGCCACATTGAAATCCACATCAGCAACTCTGTACTGATCTAATGCATGAGATGAAACTTCCATGACTATGTGTGAGAAATCCGCATCCCTCAATTCTGAAAATGTTTTTTGGAGTGATATTGCATCCGGTGTTGTTAGGGTAGCATTTTGTTCAAATCCATCCGCAATCATTCCTAAAGTACCCAATTGTGCTGTTTTGATTCCTGCTTGAGTTAATATAGAATAGATTATAGAAGCTGTGGTAGTCTTTCCATTCGTACCGGTTATTCCAATTACAGTTAAATCTTTGGTAGGATGTCCATAATATTCTGCCGATACAATAGATGTCGCTCGTCGTGGATTTGCAACTTTAATTTGGGGAACGGATAGTTCTCCTACATCGCGACCATTCGAAATAACTGCGTTGGCTCCGGAATCGATTGCATCTTGAATAAAATCATGTCCATCTAATTTTGTACCAGAAATGGCGATAAATAAATCTCCTTTTTTTACTTGAGATGAATTTAATTTTATCCCTGAAATTGAAATATCAGGGATTTCCTGAGAAGGTTGAAAGAGTGTGTGAGCGATGGTATGTAGAGACTTTGTCATTTTAATCCTACGATACAAATCTGCCCTTTGTTCAATATTGTTCCGGGTCTTGGACTCTGCCAAGCGACTTTCCCACTCCCTTGAATATTTATTTTTAATCCAGCAGTACGTAAGGTTGTCATGGCTTTACGCATACTGAAACCACGAACTTCCGGCATTTCAACTTTATTAGAATATCGAGCTACAGATAATAATCCCAATGGTAGGGTAGATGTTTGGGTTGCTATAGATTCTTCTTCACGAATAATAAAATCCATTTTGGTGGTATTATTAGCATATTCAATTCTTTCTTCTTTGCGTGCGGGTGGAATAATATCATCATCCATATTAATAATGCGTTTCATAACCCTTTTAAAAGCAACAGCGGCACCTTCAGATCCCCAGTGGTATGGGCGATTTGGTTCGTCTAGCATAATAAATGCGAGAAGTTGTGGCTCTTTGTAAGGAAAGAATCCTACAAAATTTGATATAAACTTATCGTTTGAATATTTTCCATCTTTCCATTTTTGTGCCGTGCCAGTTTTCCCTGCAACATCCCACCCGGAAATTTCCGCATTATGACCTGTACCATTAACGATTACACCGCGAAGCATTTCTCTAATATTCTCCATGGTTTTTTCATCTGCTATTTTTCGAATAATTGAAGTTTCTTCAGCATAAACTATATCTTGATTGTGATTTATAATTTGTCGTACGATAGAAGGTGTAATTAAATATCCGCCATTGGCAATTGCGCAATAGGCTACTGCCAATTGAATTGCGGACACACCAACTTCATAACCCATAGCTGTTTGACCATTTGAGACTGCACTCCATTTCTTAATAGGTTTTAATTTCCCGACAGTTTCTCCCGCAAGACTTATTCCAGATAATGAACCAAATCCGAATGATCGACTTGTTTGGTATAGAGTTTTCCTGCCGACACGTTCAATAACTTTAACCACACCAATATTGCTTGAATATTGAATAATTTGAGATAGTGTCAACATCCCATATTCTTCATGGTCCGTTACTTTAATATCGTGATATTCAAATTCACCGTTTTCACAATTAAATTCTTCAACTAAATCAATTTTATTATCAGAAAGGGCGGCAACAGCTGTAACAATTTTAAAAGTAGATCCGGGTTCAAACTGATCTGTAATTGAGCGAATACGGTGAGTTTCTTGTAGCGATTTAGAATATTTATTATTATCAAAGCCAGGAGTTGATGACATGGCAAGAATTTCACCCGTTTGCGGATTCATTATAATTCCTGTTGCGGAAACAGCGCCTGTTTCTTTTTGTCGGCGGGTCAATTCTTCTTCTAAAATGGATTGGTATTCTAAATCTAATGTTAATTGAATGTTGCAACCATCGATGGGAGATTGAAATGGCATTCCGCTTTTATGCTGAATTTTTCCACTCCACCCTTTAGTTTTATAAACCCAACCAGCTGTTCCAGTCAAATATGAATTAAAGTCTTTTTCTATACCCGAAATGCCCTTGTCATCAACGTTAGTGAAACCAAGTATCTGAGCAGCCATTTGATTGTGAGGGTAGTACCGACGATAATCTCTTTTAATATTGAGACCGTCAAAATTGCTTGTTTCTAATGTACCCAAAGTTTCTCGCTGAATATTTCTTTCTAAGTATTCAAAATTTGAATTAGAGTTTAATTTATTAAGATATTTTTCTATCGGCTGCCCGGTTCTTTCGCTGATAGCAGTTGCAAGTCCAAGTTTGTCCGTTACCTTTGAAGGCTTGACTGACAGGGTATAATGAATAATGTTTCGAGTAAAAGGTCGATTCTCTCGATCGAAAATATTTCCTCTATTTGATGGTAGAATTTGTTTCTTTTGAGTTTGATTTACGACAGCAATTTGATAACGCTCACCATTCAATACTTGTACTTGAAAAAGTCGGATACAAAGTCCAGCCCATGACAGAATTATAAATCCGGCCAATACTGTAATCCTTGTTCTGTATTTCAAGTACGTTTTTGTCATAGTGCGTTGGTCAAAGGTAAATCGATAAATATTCTTAGAGTTTCAGGTTCTGTAAAAACCATATTTAATTTTTCACGAGCTTTTCTTGCAATGACATCTGGGCGGCTCAAAGACTCAATTTGACTTTGATATTCATTGATTTCATTTTGTAGTTCTTTTGCTGTTGAATTTTGTATTTCAATTGCTAAAAGGTTTTCATCAATTTCCGTATAAACCCAAAGGTATAGAATAATGCATGCAATAATGCCAAAGGTTGAAGCAAAAAAGATAAGACTTTGAATGATGTCTCGTTTTCGTTTCGAAAATCTTTTCCTTGCCATTATGCTATCCTTTCGGCTATGCGAAGTTTTGCGCTTCTGGAGCGACGATTAGTTGCCATTTCTTCATCTGTAGCTATCTTTGGTTTTTTGCTTAAGATTGAAAGCCGACCTTCTTTTGCGAGATCTTTAAATTTGTGTTTTACTCTGCGATCTTCTAAGGATTGAAAACTGATTATTGCAATTCGCCCACCAATACTTAAACTATCTATAAAAGTAGAAAGAAAATTATCAAGTTTATCTAATTCACCATTTACTTTTATTCGTATTGCTTGAAATACACGAGCAAAAGACCTGTCGCGATGTTTGGGTGGTGTGCTTTTTCGTATCGCTTCAATTAAATCAAATCCAGTTTTGAGTGGTCGCATTTTTTCAATATTTCGCGCAATAACTCTGGACCGTCTTTCATCACCATATTCATAAATAATATTTGCTAACTCATCAGTTGGTGTATAATTAATTATATCAGATGCTTTGAGTTCTTGAGAAGAATCAAACCGCATATCCAAATCGGCATCTATAGAATAAGAGAACCCTCTTTCGGGTGAATCTAATTGAAGAGATGAAAGTCCCAAATCTAGTAGAAATCCGTTCACGGTGTCAATTTCCAACCCATCAAGGATGGAACTAAAGTTGTGGTAAGAGTCGTTAAATAAGGAGATAGGGGTTGAGAAGCCAGAGAGACGTTTATTGCAATATGAAAGTGCATCTTCATCCCGATCAGTTCCGATTAAATGTCCTTTGGATGACAGATGTTCGAGAATAAGAGCTGCGTGTCCGCCTAACCCAACGGTTCCATCGAAATAAATTCCGTTGGTAGAAATATTTAGAGATGACAGAATTTCCATCGGCATGACTGGTACATGAATCATAGCCCCCGATGGTCGTTCCAATGTCATTATAGAATGATTTTTTCAGCCAGGTCATCATATGCTTCAATATCGATTTCCATATTTTGTTGATCAATGAGTTTTAGTGTAGCTGGATCCCAAATTGCAATTTTATTTACCATACCGATAATGAGTGCATCTTTAGTTAATCCAGCGTACTCTATTAAGGATGGAGTTAATGTAATTCGTCCTTGTTTATCATATTGGGTAGGGAAAGCATACCGTACAGTGTTGCGTACGAATGTTCTATTAATTCTTGAGATTGAAGATAAGTTGCGCAAATTGGATTCAATTTCTTTCCAATGCGTCAACGGATATACCCATATACAAGAATCCATTCCTCGAGTAATGACGAAAGTGCTATCATTATCATCGGATAAAGATTGCCGATATTTGGCAGGGACATTTACACGTCCCTTGGAATCTAGGGAATATGCGTATTCGCCTATGAATGTATTGTTTGTCAAGGTCATGTTTTTAATTAAAGGGGAAGTTACCCACAACTACCCACAATCTTACCTATTAATGGTAAAAATGTCAATAAATATAAAGAATTATTATGGAATAAATATTCGTTTCCCGACGGAAATATTTCCGGTGGAGAAAAGTGGGTTATTTAAAGGTGAAATTATTGAATAGGATTATATCGCTGAATAACCATAGAAGGTGGAGATGGCTTTATGGTCAAGCGCAAGGGGTATTCATAATTGGAAAGGGTCTGAAGTTCCAATCCATTTATAAATATTGTAAGTCCCAAAGTATTAGGAAATAACATTTCGGATGATTTTATAAAAGGAGAAAGGTCTTGTTCCCAATTTGCTTGGAGAACATTATTTTTGATCGCCAATGTATCATTCTTAAATGAAAAAGCAGTTTGATTAAGTGTGCGAATTTTCAAGAAAAACGGAGGTGAAACAGAGAGTTGCTCTTCTTTTGTTTGATTTAGAATGAAATTTGCAGAAATATCATATTCGGTAATAGGTTGAATTTTATATTGAAGTTCAAGCCCTGTTTTTGAATTAGTTATTGTACTTTCTTCTTTAAAGATTTTTTGAAATACAAAAATAGCAAAAATAAATATGATGAGTAAAACACCACCTTTAATAATATCTTCTCGTACTTTATGATTGAAGCCAGAAAGTATGCTTGGCTTGTCATTTTGAATAATGTCATCATCTTTTGTTTCTAGTATTGATTTACTCAATTTTGGAATTTCTACACCATTTCCCAAAAATAAATCCAATTGTTCCAGTGCTCGCTTAGAATCTCCCCCAATTTCTTCTGCATAGGCTCGGAGAAATAAACGTAAGTATGGCGTTTCGATTAAATCGAATTCTCCCGTTTCAATAGCCTGAAGGTATCTAATATGGATTTTAGTGCGATTGCTAATCTCTTCAACAGAGATTTCACGTGATTCGCGTAATTCTTTTAATTCTTTATAAAAATGTGCCATAAGGGTAAAAAATAGTCCGTGATATTACAGGGAAGTTTTACATTAGAAAAAGTTTAATCATCCAAATTTGGAGGTTTTCTTAAATTCTTTTTTGAACTCTGTTTTTTTTTGCTTGAAAGACGGGTTTCATGAGCTCGTTTTGGACGATTTGTTTTACGTCGAATTTTCGGGCGATTTGCAGATTCTGTAAACAAATCAATCAAGCGATTGAGTGCGTCATTTTTATTTCTAGATTGAGATCGATACGATTGTGCTTTAATTGTAATCATCCCATCTTTGGATAATAATGAACCAGAATTTATTTTTAATTGTAATAAAAACCAATTTGGATATTGATAGATATTTGTATCATATTTTAATACAATTGCTGTAGAAACTTTATTTACATGTTGACCACCCGGACCAGAAGATCTCACAGCTTGGTACTGAATTTTATCTTCATTAATCAGGATGTGATTCAAGAGAGTTATCATCAATCAATTTTAGAGTTTAGCAGGGCATTATAGCGTTGATAAAATGCGGAAAGAGGAAGTCCCATAACATTAAAATAGCACCCTTCGATTTTATGAATATGGACAGAAAACCAATCTTGAATACCATAACTTCCGGCTTTGTCAAATGGGCTATAATTGTCGATATAATAGCGAATATGGTCATCAGATAAAGTATTAAATGAAACAAATGTTTTTTCATTAAACGTGAAATCTATTTCAGAGTTAATGGAAATTAATGAAACACCTGTAATGACTTCATGTGTTTTACCAGACATGGATTGTAACATTGAAAAGCTATCATGTTCATCTTTGGGCTTTCCTAAGATTTTCCCATCTAATACAACAATTGTATCTGCGCCCAACACTAATGAATTTTCATTAGTGTTGGCAACAGATTTAGCCTTTTCTCTTGCCCAATGTTCTGTAAAAGCTTCCGGTGATAATGCGAGTGAAAAATCCTCATAAACCGAACTTGGAATGACGGAAAATTTTAATCCAATTTGTTTTAATAATTGATCACGGCGAGGCGATCCAGAAGCGAGTATAAGTGATGTAAAATTCATGAATGTGTGTTACCTGTATTTTGCGCAGCGACCAATATATGTTTCAGTTGTTTTATCGCCCATGGCTTTTAGTCGATATAAATAAACTCCATTAGCGATTTGTCCTCCGTACGAATCTAAACCATCCCAATCTATGGTGTGATACCCAGGGGACATAAAAAACTTTTCCATTGAAATAATTCTTCTACCGCCTAACGTGTAAATATCTAGTTGAATATCTGCTGAATTGGTTATTTCAAACGTAAACTGAGTGGACGTAGAAAAGGGGTTTGGATAATTGTAAGTATTAAAAATACGTAAATCTTGATTTTCAGTTCTAAGAAGTTTTATTTCTTTTTCAGACGGGTTATTGGCATTATCCCAAGCTTTAATTTTTATTTGAACAAGTCTCCCAGTGGATGTTTGGTATTCAATGGTTCCGGTTTGGATGCTATTTTGATCATAATAAAAATCATTTGTTATGAATTCTGATAGCTTAGTTAAACTATCTGTAACTTGAATTTCGTGACCAATTTCATTTGTTAAATTAATTCCCAATGGATCAGAAAATCGGATTATTAAATTTTCATTTTCAGGGAAATGATCTCCATATTCTAGTATACGCCCTGATATTGTTTCAAAGGAAATGGTAGGTCCAAATATATCACTTGTGCCTTGACCTCCTATAAGTTGAATATCTTGAAGCACGCCTACGGCATCTATTTCATCATTATGAATATAAATCATGAGTTTAGCCGGATCTGTTGAATATGAAATATCTTGAGGAATTCTAATATCTCCTGTAAAATTTTCATTATCTACGCTGAATTGTCCACGGAATAAGGTGGCGCCGGGTAAAGTATAGGATAAAGAATATGTGTCGGAATAAATTTGATATTCTCGTGTAATGGGTCTGTCAGCATCTATGAGAGTTACAAATCCATTTCCAGAATGAGTTACTAGGTTTTGAGAACCATTAAAAATTCCTGTTTCTAAAGTTTTTAGTGTATCAGGAGAAATCCCAGAAAGGGAAATGTTCTCTTTGGGCATGGGTAATTGCATGGCAGGATCACCAAACAGATGGAAAAATTGTCCTTCTGAAGAACCATCTTTGATCGATTGAAGTAATATTCCAACCGGTGTATCACTTACACGATTATTTTCAAAAATTGCTTCAAAAAGATCTTTGGTATATCTCTCATTTCCACTGACAGTAATTGGGCGAGTTGTGGAAATGACCATAGAAGCTGCATTCATTGGAGCTCGTATTAATTCTTCAGCGAAAGATTCAGTGAATGGATCATCGAAATGACCAAATGAACAAGTTCCAACTATCCATAGTGGCATTTTCATCCCAGTATTCATTTGATTTATATCACCTCGTCCTAAGTTTAATAAATTTTCTTGAGCTAATTGATAAGGTGAACCATGACCAATGTATGAAATGATTGCTGTTCCCGAATTTATATAATCAAATAAGGCTTGCGTTGCAGCAGGTTTAATAACACCATAGGCAGATGCATCACTTTCTTCGGGGAATTCCATCATATATAATTTATTGGTGTAAATAGAAGATGAAACTATTTCTGCTAATTCTTCTGTATTTAAGGTATGGGATTTACCTGTAGCTATTGATCCGTTGAGAGGTTCGGGGCGAGCCGCATCGTCTGCAATAAGGGTGACTTGCTGACGCCAAGGCCCAAGGTCTGGATTGGATTCTAATTCCATCACTTTTTCAACAAAAGTAGCAACTTCATTCACATTTTTAGCAGGAAATCTTCCAAGGGCTACTTCAGGAATATTTCCATAAACGGCAGCTAATAAATCATCTGTTGCGTAGGTTCGGGATGATTGAACTTGAACAGTGGGAATTATTATGGAAGATTGCCCTG
>Ga0233440_1000064_pt1 | contig 142701 bp, 133 predicted proteins | sample SI_123_September_5_FD_182791 | JGI IMG/M metagenome (GOLD analysis project Ga0233440, IMG submission 182791) | Seawater microbial communities from Saanich Inlet, British Columbia, Canada - SI_123_September2016_120_MG | ecosystem: Environmental > Aquatic > Marine > Inlet | place: Canada... | reverse complement strand
GCCTCGGCATCTGCCTTCTTCTTTGCCTCGGCATCTGCCTTCTTCTTTGCCTCGGCATCTGCCTTCTTCTTTGCCTCCTCATCTGCCTTCTTCTTTGCCTCCTCATCTGCCTTCTTCTTTGCCTCCTCTTCTGCCTTCTTCTTTGCCTCCTCATCTGCCTTCTTCTTTGCCTCCGCATCTGCCTTCTTCTTTGCCTCCTCATCTGCCTTCTTCTTTGCCTCCTCATCTGCCTTCTTCTTTGCCTCCTCATCTGCCTTCTTCTTTGCATCAACTTCTGCTGCCTTCTTTGCTTCAGCTTCTGCTGCCTGTTTAGCAAGAGCAACTTGTTGAGCTGCCGCCTGTGCTTTCAGATTTGGTCTGGGACGCATTAAAAAATTCATGATTATACATAATTATTACATAATAATTCATTTCTAAATAAAATATTGATTTAGTGTTTACATAAAATGACTTTCTTATGTAAATAAAATATATACACTATATAAATAATGGCATCAACAAGAAATAAAAATTCGATTGGTGATTATCAAAATGAAATTCATAGTTATACCCACGCATCTAATTACATGACTTACGATAACGCAGGTAAAGTAGAAAATAACTATTTTGCAGGAGATGGATTACTAATGGGAAGAATGGCTTCTGAAAATCTAGCAAGCAACGCATGTGATATAGAATCACAATTATTTGGTATTGGGTCGACAAATTTAGTCACTCCTCAAAAGCAAATTCAACCAAAAATACACAATATTAAATCATTAAACGTGAGTGACCGTATTTCCATGATTATACCAGCACCCCTTGTTGTGGAGAAAGACCAGCGTCCTAATCTTATGAAATAATTCGTCTTTTCATTGAAATATTGTGCATATGTTTAGGATATTTTCTAAATGTAGAATGTTTATGGTGAAGTGCCTTCTTTTTTTTTGATAATTCTTCTAAAGTAATGTACAAAGAAGCATTATCTGGTGTTTCTTCGTGTGTCTGTATTTTTTCCTCTTCATAATAGGTTGGTTCATCTGCTTCTTGTGATTGTTCAATAACTTTATTTTGTTGTTGCAGATATTCTTCGATTTTATCAGATAAAGCAGTTTGCAGATCACAATTGGTTCGTTCAGGTAACTCATCACATGGGGTGAATGATATATGTAAATAATCTTGTAGAGGTTCGATCATATTATCAATAATTTGGATAGGCAGTTGTATATGCGCCATAATAAGTTTATTTTCATTCATGTTGGTTTATTTCATAAAAAGTATTTAATTGTTTTTATGAAAAAATATTATTTATGTTTAGATTTGTTGTCGCCTATCTTCACGTCGCCTATCTTCACGTCGCCTATCGCCTTGCTGTACATCTTTCATATTCGCAAGTTGGGCATTAAAATCATCACTATTTTCTTCATATTCACGAAGGAGCACCTTTGAATTATTGGGATTTTGCTTATCTATCACCACAACTGACCTGTATGGGTCAGCACTTACATCAACTCCATATTTATCCTTAAATTCTTTCTCAACTGCTAATATGTCGTCAAGTTCGATCTCAGTATGGAATACATTGTCTTTGAAGTTGTAATATAAATGAGTGATTTGTTTGAATGGTTGTTCGCCAAATTCCATATCCATTGCAAATTTACCAAGGTATTTGTAATTTTCTATTTGTGATTCTGATAATTGTTCTGGTGGTCGGTGAATAGCGAATTCTTCATTGTAAGGTTCAAATACGTCTTGGTAGATATTATTTAAATAAGCAGATAAACCCGACAATGCGTTCGATGCTGATCCGGTGATATTTACGTCACACATATTCGGCATAGAAGGTAACATACCCTTCGCATTACTGAACATTTGTTGTAGATTCTCCCCCATTTTTTCCATAGTCATCTTGGGATGCAATTCATTGTATAATTGTTCCCTTCGCACTAACAATGGTAAAATAGGAAGGAGTTTCTGTATCATATCGTATTGTTGATTGTCTTTTTGAATTTGTAATAATTCATTATTTAATTTTGTATATCGAGCGTTTATCTCTTTGGTGTGTTTATTTATCTCCGTGTTCTCTTTCTCTATATCTTGATCTAATTGTTGCTTTTGTAATAACAAAGGAAGAATAGACGAAAGATTGCTGATAGTATTATTTTCTTGTATTTCTGTATCTATTTTTTTGATTTCTTGTCCGAGTGTTTGTTCTTTGCTAGTATTATCTCGTTTTATCGAGGTTATGGTGTTGTCTTGTTCCTTTATTTGATTTTGAAGTTGCAGTTGTTTTAATAACGAAGGAAGAATGGACGAAAGATTGCTGATAGTATTATTTTCTTGTATTTGCGAATCTAATTGACCTTGTTCTAAATTGGTTTTGTTGATGAGCGTTGACAATAATGCATCTGCTTTACTTGCATCTGGTTTTTGGTCTAATTTAGAAGATATAACTGCATCTAGTTCACTCGCATCTGTTTCCTTCGCTATTTCTTCTGTTTCCTTCGCTACTTGTTGTGTACGTTTAAACAATTTCTGTATTTTCAATGCCGCTGCTTCTGCTGATACTTTCGCTGCCGCTGCTTCTGCTAGTACTTTTGCTGCTGTTTCTGCTGCTACTTTTGCTGCTGTTTCTGATTCTACTTTCGCGTCTGCTGCTAATTTTGCGTCTGCATCTGCTTTTACTTTCGCTGCTGTTTCTGCTGCTAATTTTGCGTCTGCTTCTAATTTTGCATCTGCTGCTAATTTTGCTTTTGCTTTTGCTTCTTCTGCTTGTGTTTTTTGTGCTAGCGCTTTGGCTTCTTCTTCTGCTGCCTTGGCTGCTTTGGCTTCTTCTTCTGCTTCTTCTTTTTCTTTTGCTGCTTGTTTTGATTTTGCATCTGCTTCTTCTTTTTCTTTTGCTGCTTGTTTTGCTGCTTCTTCTAATATTTTCGCTTCTTCTGCTGCTACTTTTGCTTCTTCTGCTACTTTTGCTGCTGCTTCTTCTGCTACTTTCGCTGCTGCTTCTTCTGCTACTTTCGCTGCTGCTGCTTCTGCTTGTTTTTCTTTTGCTGCATCAGAAGAAAAGACACTCGAACGCGAAACAGATGGCAGATGAGAAGCCATTGGTTCTGCTTCTTCTGAATTTTTTGTTCCTTTTCTTGAAGCAGTTGGACCCTCATCACCCGGTGCTGGTGCTGGTGGTGGTATTACTTTTTCTACTGCTTCTGCTTTTGCATTTTCATCTGCTTCTGCTTCTACTGCTTCTGCTACTGGTATTTCTGCTTCCGATTTCAACAAACTCATAATTTTGGAATTTTTTTTTGTATCATCTACTATTTTTTTATCATCTATCTTTTTTTTAGCATAGGCATACTGAATCGGTTTAAGTAGTTGTTCTTTAATCTGTTTTTCTAAATTAGATCTATCAAATTCATCTATTTTCTGCGATTGATTATTACTACTCATCGTTTATTATCTGATATAACATATACAAACAAATTACTTTATGTAGGTAATTTGTTTTCCAATTATTATGTTCTAGTTCGCTTCTTCGTTTTTCTCTGTTTGGTTTTACGTTTACTCTTGCGAGTTTTACGACCACCTACCGTTTTTGCATAATTATGCCGTCCTTCCAATTTTCCAAAATTTGTCAAATATCGTTCATCTGATGTTCTAAAAAAATTTTTTAGATTGGTCAATATTATTATGCTATCTAGAATTTTGTCTTTAAAATTACCTTCCCATGTTCCGAACATACTCGCATGTTTACCGACCATAAACAATCTTTCATAGTTATCTTTTAACACTCCCAATATAGTCTTCTTATATATTTCATCCATATTAATTTTTGGTATATGCTGTATCATGGTCTTATATTTACCATCAATAAGATCCAAAGGAATTTTATAGTCACTCTCATCTCTGTATTTTGACTTGCCCTTGTCTATCTTAGTTAATTGATCAATGGTATTTTGAATAATAGTGACCATATTGTCATATTGTGCTTTTTCATCATTAACTGTTTTAAAAATTTCATAATCGTCTTCATCCATCTCTTTCAGTGTAGCGTTTAAATCCATATCTAATGGTAGGTCTCCAGATTCATCTTCTTCTGCTTCTTCTCCAAATTTATCTTCTTCTTCTTCTTCTTCTTCTTCTTCTTCTCCAAATTTATCTTCTTCTGCTTCTTTCGCTTTTTGTTGTTTACGTTTAACAAATTTCTGTATTTTCAATGCTGCTTTTTCATTATCTTCTTCATTTTCTTCTTCATTTTCTTCTTCATTTTCTTCTGCTTCTTCTGCTTTTTGTTGTTTACGTTTAACAAATTTCTGTATTTTCAATGCTGCTTTTTCTTTTTCTTCTTCTTCTGCTCTTATACGTGCCTCGTGTGCAAGTTTATCTTTTAAATCTTTACTAACATCATACGGTTCAATCGCCATGCTTTGCGCAATATCAGTCGCATCTTCTAAGCTTTCCATTTGTTTCTCTTCTTCTCCTGGGCGTGCATTAATAACAGGAGTTAAATCAGTTTTACTTGCTATATTCTCTGGTGTAGTAATTTCATGAACACTATAAATTATTGGTAATTTATCAGTAGCACAACTTTGTTCATGATACGTTTGAGTATTTTGTCCTTTTGGTTTCTTTGTATTTCCTTGTATACGGGTTCCATACATGATGGGTCCTTCTTCACTTGCATACATTACAATTTCTAATTGTTTTCCAACTTGTAAATCATCTGGTATAGTGAAGTCGTCCATATTTTTGAATTCCATATTGGTATCTGTCGGTGAGAATCCTTGAAAATCGTAAGGCGTATCAAATAGTTTATTTGTATTCACTACAAAATTATTGTCTGAACAATATTCTATTTGAATCGAATGTAATTTATTGGGATGTTCAACTAAATTTTCAATAAATTCTGATGTAAGTTTTTCTCCTAATGCATCACCTAATGATTTTCTTTTTCCTCCTTTGAACACTTTGTTTTTGAAAGTAGTATTTTTCGTTCTTCTTCCAGTCGGGCGTTTTTTTACTTTTTGGGTATTATTCTTTCTCCTTGTTTTTGGTGGCATAGGTTCTTATATTATACACATACATAAGTTGTGGTTTATCTAACAACTTATTTATGAAAAATTACTAAACTTACTTTTTGGAAGTATTTCTCTTGTTCTTGCGATTGCGTCTGGTTCTACGCTTCTTTTGGGTCTTGCGTTTCTTTTTGCCGCCTTCCATCGAGTTTTGGTTACCTTGCTGTGCTGTTTGCTGTGCTGTTTGATCTGCTGTTTGCTCTGCTGTTTGCTCTGCCGTTTGCTCTGCCGTTTGCTCTGCTACTACAGCGGCCTTAGCAGTCTTAGCAGCCTCTACAGCTGCCTCTTTGGCGGTTTTTTGTTCTTCTAGTTTCTTAACTTCCTCTTCAAAAAACTTCTTAATATCGTCAATATTTGTATCAACCTTCAAGTCTTTTGGAACGTTGGTTATGTTCGCTTTCGGGGTTTTAACTTGTGCGATCGAAGAATCTTGGTTTAAAATGAAAGTGAAATGGGGTTTAGTCACGTCGCTAATATTCGGCATATATGACGCCATATCTAATGAATTCGTATTATATAATACTTCCATATTTTATTGCAGTTGAAATGTATGCGTAAAAATAACTTTCTCCATATCCAACTTCAACATCAAGGGTTCACGGTCCATACGCGAAATCCAACACACATATTCTGCATCTATAATCGCTAAACTCAAACAAAATTCAATGCCGTTGCGAAAGAAAACAAAGTCATCTGTATATGAGACGGGTTTCAGAGTTTCTTTATCCAAAGCAACAAAACGATGGAAATATTTTCGAGGTTCACCGTTAATCGAATAATGTACTATTCCCACTAAATAGTTCCTATATTCTACAAAATTAGATGACCCCCGAGTGTCGCGAAATGCCGGTTCTTGAATAGGAAAAGTTTTGTCTATCACTAATGTGTGTTTTTCATCCAATTTCCCGATTTCCAATGGAAACCATTTATAAATAAAATACAATTCCTCTTTCCATACAAGCGGTATCCAATTTTTCTGCATCGTACGTCTGTATGGGGAATATAAAAAATGATTGTCTCGATATATACGGTTTTCTGGATCATATTCCCCCATGATCAGAGTATTCACCGAATCGTGTGTATAATTTACATTGGTCGCTAAATAATATAATTTTGCGTTAAACACAAACAACCGAATATCTTCCAATCCAAAACATCTGTTCCATTTGGATTCAAATTCGATTAACGTTTCGTCCATTTCTTGATAATCGATTGGAACAAGCGTGGAATTCAATTCACTTACCACATTTTTGGTTTTGATGCTTCCAATCAAGTCGTTGGTTCCAAATAAACCTTCTGACGTGTACCAATAATTTACGTATCGAGTATTCAAGTAATATTTTCCATTGAAATATGCTACACTCGCTGAACTCGGTTCATAAGAGCGTATCAATGGATATGGATAAGTTATTGTCTCATATATTGCTTGTAGAGGAGACGCTCCAATGGACGTCATCCAGTTTCTTACATTCATGTAGAAAAGAATCTTTATTTGATTTTCGGACAGACCAATAATATTGCGTAAAATTGATTGAATATTCCATTTCTTCTAATAGTAACAACAACAGAACAACAACTATGGAAAAGAGTAATCGCGTACTGGTATTTGATACGGAAACCACTGGTTTGCCTCCTCGTGGAGAAGATGCCGGTCATATCAAAAATTATCCTTACATCACACAACTGAGTTATATCGTGTATGATTGTGAAGCAAAAGAGATAGTGTATAAATTCGATTCGTATATCAATATTGATGCAAGCATTCCTTTGTCGGAGGAAGTCAAGAAACTGACTGGCGTATCGCGAGAAAAACTGGACAATGGAGTGGATATGCTTTCCGCGCTAAAAACATTTTATAAACATTATTCTACTTCGAGTAAAATCATTGCTCACAATATCGGGTTTGATAAACAGATGATGATGGTTGAAATGGAACGTCATCGCGAGTCCATTCAAACGGATCATCCGGAATGTTTGGCTCTTTTCAATACTTATTTTGAGAAGAGCAAGAACATTCGGACTTATTGCACAATGGCGAATGGTAAAGACGTGTGCAACATTACACTCCCCTCTAAATTTGAAGGTGGACGACCTTACAAAAAGAACCCCAAGTTGATTGAATTGTACAAGCACTTGTTCGATAACAAAGAGGTGGAAGGATTGCACAATTCGATGATGGACGTATTGGTGTGTTTGCAATGCTATTTGAAAATGGTCCACGATTACGTGGATACCAATCTTGGTGTTTGATAAATACGTATACAAAGTGATTATGTAGTTATCAAAAGAGAAACGTGTGTATTATGTATATTTTTTATGCTTGCGTGTTTTGTTCTTGGACGATATCTTCTTGTATTGTCTGGTTGCTTTCTTCTTATTTTTTCTTCCTCCCTTTTTTTGCAAAGGACAAGTAGACATTTCCTTCTTCAAATATTCGAAGAATTGGTTTTTGTCCATAGATTCGTAGTGCTTTACACTTTCCAACTGTGTGGTTATATTCTCATTGTCTCCACCATTCATTGCTACTGGAGCAAATTCACCTACAGGGCAAAAACCACGGCAAGCAAATATTTTTATTTCAACATTTTCAAATGAAACCTCGTTTTCGTTACAATAGACATATATGATTTGCATCAAATTGTCCAAATGAATTACCTGCTCGTTGTCCTTACCAAATAACTCTACGTTTTCTTTGATACGACGTTTCATGTTACAATCATACAAACCGATGAAATTTTCCCTACTTTTAGGATCATCTTTTTTGAAACCGTGAAAAATCATCGGCATAGTAGACACAATCTGATTTGTAGGTTCGTCTTTATAATTTGAAACAACTGTATCATAACACACGTCGTAAATCGCGTTAGTTTCATCAACTTGCGACATTAATGATACGCCGCCGCCCAATTTCGCATAATATTGCATATTTTTAAATGGAAATAAATATTGTTTGTAGTGGTCAAGCATATTAAATTTCTCTTCAAAAACCATAGTAGGGTCTAAATCAACTGCACCATGAGCAATCAGTGAAATCCGGTAAGAACCAATCGGCATCAATTCATATTCAATCGTATTATCGTCGCCGTTGATAAAAGACAATTTCATCGCTTGTTTATTACGACACATGTAAATATCGTTCTTACCCTGCGTCTTGACCCCGACTGGACGTCCGTCTCTACCTGAAAAGATATCTTCCACTTTTTGAAATTGATTTTTAGTATAACAATTCATCGCTGCTTTGTTCTCACTGTCCACAAATAAAAACAATGGTTTTTCTGCATATTCACTGTTCGAAAATATATTCAACATATGGGTACAGATACCCTTTTTATTGATTTTATGACTTTTGCACACATTGTAAATAAAATAGTGATCGGTTGGTTCCCATGCGGCATTGGGGTTTTGTTTTGTTTTCACTATCTCACTTGCGTTTTGTTTTTCAATACTCATAAATGAATAAGGATAAAGCATTTCATCTTCAGATGAAGAACTGTTCAGACCAATGATTAAATAACGCAAATAATTCAAACAACTTTTGTATGAAAACAAACCATAGTGGGTGAATCTGAGATTATCCAAATTTGCTTCTGCATTGATTTCTGGAAAACAGGTAGATAATTGGTCAATCAATAATGTCTGAAAATCGATTTGATACAATTTATTTTTGAATTCGTTTAATACATCATTTATGCTCTCGATCGCACCTATTTTTAATTTGCCTATATCAAAATGTTGTACATCAGGTTCATTGCCCAACTTCTCAATCAATTTATCGACTAATGCATTTGTATCTTGGTTGTCCTGGTTCAATACAAATTGTTCAAGTTCATTTTTGTGTAAAGAAAACAACATATATGTGTCGCTGTCTGTTTCTTTCATCAATAATGATTGTCGCTGTATCAATTCAGTCATATTAAGTATATAATCGTATATACTAAATATATATTTTGTTTTTATGCGGAACACATTTCACATATCTCGTCTTCCACGTCTTCAACTGGATTCACGATTTGTGCCTTTTCGGGTTCAATTGTGAATTGTTGTGCCTGGTGTCTAGCGCGACGACGCAGATAATAAATGCCGGTCTTCAATCCCTTTGACCAAGAGTAAAAATGCATAGACGTCAAGTTGGAATAATTCGGGTCTTCCAACCACAAATTCAGACTTTGACTCTGGCAAATATACGCCCCTCGGTCTGCCGCCATATCAATCAAATGGCGCATCGGCATTTCCCAAACCGTCTTGTATTTGTCGCGAATTTCCTGTGGAATAGCATCTAAATGTTGTATTGAGCCTTTGTTTGCAACAATGTTGTTCTTCATCTTCTCGTTCCACAATTCGAGTTTGATCAAGTCATTCATTAGATATTTGTTTGCGAGGACAAATTCACCGGCGATTGTGCGGCGACTATAAATGTTGCTAGTAATTGGTTCAATACATTCGTTGTATCCCAAAATCTGGGATGTAGATGCAGTCGGCATAGGAGCCATCAACAGTGAATTGCGAGTTCCATACTTCATAATGCTTTCTTTAAGAGCATCCCAATCATAGCGAGTGCTAGGGGTGACCTTCCACATATCAAATTGGAAAATACCCTTCGACATGGGTGAACCAACAAAACTGCTATAGCTTCCTACCGTGGTTGCATTGTCCTGGATAGCATCAAGTAGAGGTTGTTCGTATTCATTGAATAGATTGTCTGCAGAATTCTCCTTCACAGCATGGTATCTCTCAATCGCAATTTCATTGGATTGTTCCACTGCAGCATGATACATGGTCTCGAAAATGTCCTTATTGAGTTGCTTTGCCTCGTCGCTATGAAATGGTAGGTTCATCTTGAAGAATACATCTGCTAGACCTTGCACACCGATACCAATTGGACGATGACGCATATTGCTTCTGCGGGTCTTATCGGTGGGATAGAAATTCACATCAATAATATTATTCAGGTTGTTCGTCACAACCTTGGTCACCTTATGCAATTCCTCAAAATCAAATTTTATCTTGTTTTCATCTTCCAATTTCACGAATGCAGGCAAGGCGATACTCGCAAGATTGCATACGGCAGTTTCTTCGGAATTCGAATATTCGGTGATCTCACAACACAAATTCGACGACTTAATCGTACCCAAATTCGCCTGGTTGCTCTTCCTGTTGACTGAATCTTTGTATAACAGATAAGGAGTACCGGTCTCCATTTGTGCATCCAATACTTGGAACCAGAGGTCACGTGCCTTCATCGTTTTGCGACCCTTTCCTTCGCTTTCGTATTTTTCATACAGTTCTTTGAAGTCCTCTCCATAAACATCAGACAATCCGGGACATTCGTCTGGACACATCAATGTCCAATCCCCTCCACTCTTCACACGTTCCATAAAGAGATCCGGTGTCCAAAGAGCATAGAACAAGTCACGTGCACGCAAATCTTCTTCTCCGTGGTTCTTTCTCATTTCCAAGAATGCCTCGATGTCTGCATGCCATGGTTCCAAGTACATAGCGAAACTGCCGTTTCTTTTTCCACCCCCTTGGTCGACATATTTGGCGGTATGATTAAATACACGAAGCATGGGAACAATACCATTCGATGATCCGTTTGTACCCCGGATGTGACTTCCAGATGCACGAATGTTATGAATATGTAGACCGATACCACCGGCCCACTTCGAAATGAGCGCACAGTCTTTCAATGTGTTATAGATACCATCGATACTGTCGTTTTCCATCGAAATCAAATAACAAGACGATAGTTGCGGGTGAGGGGTGCCCGCATTAAAAAGAGTCGGCGTAGCGTGGGTGAAATACTTACTTGACATGTAGTTATACGTTTCTTTGATTTTTTCTAGATTGTTTCCGTGAATACCAATACTTACACGCAACCACATATGCTGTGGACGCTCAATAATCTTACCATTGAGTTTCATTAAATATGCTCGCTCCAGAGTCTTAAACCCGAAATAATCAATCAAATAATCGTTGTTGTAATCGATCATATTTTCAAATGCTTCTCCATGTTCATTCACAATATCATGCAATTCCTTGGATACAAGGGGTGATGTTACACCATGTTTGTCTTTGAACGTATATAGTTGGTTCATAACTTCTACAAAAGAAGCGCTCGTGTTTTTATGATGATTGGATACGACAATGCGTCCTGCGAGTACGTTATAATCGGGGTGAATGGTGGACATGGACGCACACTGTTCCGCAGACAATTCGTCAATTTTTGTGGTTGAAATATTGTTGTATATCTGGTCAATGACTTTCATCACCAGTGAAGTATAATTAATTTTTATATTCGCCTCATTTCCAAGAGTACGTATTCTTTTCAAGATTTTATCAAATGCAATTACTTCTGTATTACCATCACGCTTTGTTACCAGCATCTCTTCATCTTTTTCCATGTTGGGCGTGGATTCGTTCGCAATATTCGACATATATAATGAATATTCTATGAATATACATTATATAAAAAAACATGTCTATATCATTTTTTATATCAACTTGCCTACTTATCAAAATCTTCAATATTTTCCAACTTGACTAAACACACTCTTTTTGTTGGTTCGCCATTCTCGTTCAGCACTTGACTTTCACCCGTCTCAGTGTCGACTACGATACTTGGTGAACGCTTTTTGGGAGCACGATGGTCATATCCGTCTACGCGCTCTTTCAAAATCGTTTCCCATACCTCTTTTATCTTTGGGAGCACTGCTTCGTACCATTTTCGGTTTCGTTCAATAATTACACATGAATATTCGTCTAAGTACCAATAAATAATATTGGTTAGAACATTATCTTCCTTCGATTGCGTCTTTTTCTGATCGTCTATCCATTCCTGAATAGACTCTTTGGTCAAATCATGAGACAACGGCATATACGTATAAACAGGAAAACCATCCGCCATCTGGGTATTCATAAATTGCAACATCACACCCTTATACTCGTGGGTATTGTCTTCGTAAAATGCTACGTCACTCTCGTATTCTTTGAAACGAGTTTCTACAAAATCGCACTTGTCTAATTCGCACACCTCCATCTGCATTTGTGTCTGTATCCAGTATTCTTTCTTTGGTATTCCAGTAATTTCTCGGTTTACAATATTTTTAATTTCAACCATATGTCCAAAACGAGCATTTGTGTGTTCTACATTAATCCCATCGGGGGATGCTCCGATAAACTTGTGTTCCTTGTGTTGCAAACAACCGAACTCGCCCACTTTCGTCTGATACATATCTTCGTAAATCATCATAGTCACCGATTCATACTTAATTCCCCATTGTAGAGAATTTGACATACTTACACACGAATAATCGCGGATAATCTCTTTTATCGGTTTGCATTTCTCATATATCAAACTGTTTACTTGTGCTTGGGTACCAAATGCTTTCCAAATGTTACTTGCACTCAACAAATTGTGTCTGAATTCATACCATTCTACTGTTTTCTGTGAAGGTTGTGACTGACTTTGAAGACCTGTAATTTTTCTGAGTAGTTGTAGTTTGTCGTCATAGGTCAATTCATCTAGTTTATATACATTATATGAATCGCAATAGTTTGGAATTTTCATGTAGTCGCTATAATTTTCATATGTTTGCTCCACCAAATCACGGACATCGTCATAATCGTCATCGTCGCATATGTCGCCTTCTTTCCAAGTATCCATCATCAGATCGGTTATTTCCGAGCATATATCAACTGCAAACGCGGAGGATTGCATATCTTCCGCATGTTCTTTGATATATTCATCAACACATTCACATACGGTTGTAGTAAGTTCAACTTGATCATCGTTTGAAAATCGGTCAAACCAGTTCAATGCCTCTGTCTTTGGTACATCACTATCGAACCAGTTTCGAATATCAGCGTTGAACTGAATGTTGATTTTGTTGTCGGCGTTATCATTATTATCGTTATTATCGTTATTCGTCATATTAGGGGGGGAACTCATTACAATATGATAGTATATTCCTATTATATTGTTTATACAAATAATATTTACTTATTCAATTTTCTGCTTCCCATTTTTAGACGGTAATGATTTTAATGTGGATACGTGTTTTGGATCCATATTTCTCAATGTGAAGTTTTTGGTAGTTTGATTAAAAAATAATCCTGGTATCGATAGAATATCCTGCGTTTCGACCGAATAGTTGACTTCCTTTATTTTATTTAATTTTCCCTTTTCAAGTGTTTTCAGAAAAAACATTTTTAACATTTTCAATTCACTTGCGTTGTACTTGTTTTCGAGAGCAAACTTTTCAGCGTAACAGAATAGTTTGTTTTTTTTTGTAATCTTATCCAGTTTATTCCACGATGGTGGAGGTTTCAACTTCATTGCATTATTTGCATCCTCTTCCAGCGTCTTAATAAAATTCTTTGAAATATCTTCATTTGAAGATGTATAGTTCGACATCTTCTTCTATATAATATAGGTAGGTATGTTTATTTAGTTTTTTTAATATAACTTCTTTGTGTATGGAGTCTCAATTAAAGCGTATCATTTTACCTGAAACTGGATCGAATTTTCAGAATAATCAATCCACAGGCAAAAAGAAAATTGAGAACAAAGAGAAAGAGAAAAGGAAAGTGACTCAACGCAAACAATGGAATTTTGATGAAACCGAATTAACAAATGAAATGCAACGTGGATATATAGATACTCTCTATGATACATCACAACCTTGCGATGCTATACGAACCAGGCATATTCACGCAGTTATTGAGAACCAAATCAAAGCAAAAATACAAGGATATTACCAGCAAGATATCAAAAAAAAATTGTATGACGAAAATAAATTCATTACATTGCCCAAGGTCATTGAATTATTGCACACATGTAAGAACACTTGCTATTATTGCAGAGAACCCGTACTGATATTATATGAATATGTACGAGATAACAAACAATGGTCGCTAGAGAGACGGGACAATTCGCACGGACATAATCACGATAATGTAGAAATTGCTTGTTTGCATTGCAATATTTGTAGAAAAACCATGAATGAAGAACGATATTTATTTACCAAGCAATTAAATATAATTAAACAAAGTTAAATAAACAATTCGACCAATGTTATCTAATGAACCCACATCATAAAATATACGAAAAATTAGACTATTTTCAAAAAACCAAGAAAATCCCTCATATTATTTTTCATGGAAATAGTGGTACAGGCAAGAAAACCATTTTGAAAAATTTCATTCAGAATATTTATGACAATGATAAGAAAAAGATACGCAAAAATGTCTTATATGTGAATTGTGCGCACGGTAAAGGCATAAAATTCATACGCGAGGACTTGAAATTTTTCGCCAAAACGAATATTCAATTGAATGAAAATATATATTTCAAATCGATTGTATTATTCAATGCCGAATTTCTTACAAGCGATGCTCAATCCGCTTTAAGAAGATGTATCGAACTTTTTAGTCATAATACACGTTTTTTCGTGGTGGTAGAAAACAAACAGCGACTAATGATCCCAATTTTATCGAGGTTTTGTGAGATATATGTACCAGAACCAATAGATGATAATGGACATATACAAAATTTGCATCAACTTCGTATTCAAACACACCAATTACAGACCAACAACCTTCATTATGAGTGGTTTCATGAAAAGATGCGACATATTTTTGATCACGAATATGAACATTCCCATTTTGCTTCTTTGTCCAATGAAATTTATGAACATGGTTTTTCTTGTTTAGATATTATGAACTGGTTATCTGAGTATTCGAGTTTAGACAAAGGTTCTTTAGCATCTGCGCAAATATGTTTTCATAAAATCAAATCAGAGTATCGATCTGAAAAACTATTGATGTTGTATGTATTTGATTATATATTTTTGCGTTCGAATAAAGATATAAAAAGTATTAGTTCAATATAATAATGGACGACTTCGTGATTTCCAATTTAAATGAGTCGAGGAATGAGTGGTGTAGTAGACTGGTGAGTATTTTTACACCCCTAGTAGCGGATGGGGTTCGCTCTATTTTCAGCGAGGCATGGAAAATATGCATTCAAAATGATGAAGCGAACAAATACTTGATGACTTTTCAGAATTTGCTTTCACGTGTTCCCAAATGGAACAATGAAATCATTGAGAAAGAACGCGTGCGCATTGTAGAGAAAAGTGGTTGTGATTATTTAGAAGATTTGATCACTTGTGTGCATATTATTCAACTTAAAATTTTGACCTGCATTCGTGTTGGAAACAAACAAAAGAAGATTGATATCACTATTCCCAAGTTAGATAATTTCATTCACAAAGTATACATCTCCGTTGCACGCAAACTGTATTCGAATGTGTATTTGTTTGAAAAAAATATTGCTCCTCTTCAGTTACAAAAGAACAATCGTGAACTAGAAATGATTGTTCAAGAATCTATTATGAATGTAATTCGCGAAAGTATTCCCACAGAAGAGATTATTCGTGCCTATATGGACGAAAGCATTGAACACGAGGAAGAAGTTATTGTAGAGACAATCGATACTCCAGAAGAAGACGATGATGCGGATGTTCAGAAGAATAATATTACCGCAAATATGGTCGACACTGTCGAGAGTGAGCGTGAACCTTTGCCTGAACCTGAGGAGGAGGCACCTGTGATGACCCAAACTATTCAAGATATAAACCCTGATGAAAAGGTAGTAACAACACTTTCATTTAACGACATCGATTCAGTTTTAGACGAAGTAAACCACGTAAACGAAGTGGATGCACCCAAATCCATTGAAAAATTAGAGGAGTTAAGTACTTCTCGTGCGATGGAAAATAGCATGTATGGGAGCGACGATGATGATGATGAAAAACTTAAGATTGATACGAAGAATTTGCAACTCACCGATTTTGATGTTTTAGACGAACAAGAAACTTCTCGCTTGGATCCCACAAAAATTGTTTTGAATGATGTGGAAGAATTGTATTAAGTGCGTTTTGAAATATAATTAATTATAAACTAACAAATTATATTTGCTATGGAAAAGTTATTGGTTCTTTCACTTGTTATATCTGTGTTGTATATCTTTACCAAGATAGTAGAGATGAAGTATGTAGACAAACAGATGAAACCGTTCAGAAATGTATTGCGTGAGTCGGTGGTTGTGTTTTTGTCTAGTTTTGTTGGTTTATTCGCAGGGTTTATGTTGCAAGGAAACGTATCGGATTTTATGAACGTTATGACGAATACCAAGTCGTTCAGTCCTAATGATACGCAGGTATTTACTGGAGAACCCGAGTTCTAAACACACTTAAACAATAATACAAATATATATAAATATTTCTATCGTATTTATATATTCTAGGTACTATCATGAGTCCTATTACACGTAATCGGTCATGGAATCAGGATTTTTCAAATGTATTAGGTAAATTATCTGATTTCACAGCAAGAACAGGTGACGTCATGAAAGCACGAGCATACAATCGTGCTCGCGATACCATTCAGAGTATAGGCGACGACATCAAAAGTGTTGAGCAATTGAAAAATACACCTACCATAGGTGCAACCATTTATGATAGACTAGAAGAGTATACCAAAACTGGTAAGGTTGCATTGTTAGAGCAGTATCAAAACGACCCGTTAATTCTTTTTACAAATGTCTATGGAATTGGACCGAAAAAGGCAGAAGAATTGGTGAAACAGCATCATATACGTTCGATTGAAGAACTTCGAGAGAAACAAGATCTCGTATTGAATAATATTCAACGTATTGGATTGAAATATTATGAAGATATTTTGGAACGTATTCCACGAAACGAAATCGCCAAATATGATTGTGAGTTGATGAAAACATTCAAAAAAGTGTCCGAGAATAGTCCTACTTATTATGAAGTTGTGGGAAGTTATCGCAGAGGCGCAACTAATTCTGGCGATATTGATATTATTATTACGTCTGATGACCGTTCCGTGTTTCATAGAGTACTCGACGAACTTATTTCGAAAAAAATGATTATTGAGGTCCTATCTAGAGGCGATACCAAATGTTTGGTTGTAGCAAAGTTAACCCCTCGCTCGAAAGCCCGACGCGTTGATTTTATGTTTACTACGAGAAAAGAATATCCTTTCGCAATTTTGTACTTCACCGGAAGTAAGGATTTTAACACAGCGATGCGTGCACATGCATTGAGGATGGGAATGTCTATGAATGAACATGGTTTTACAAATAAACTGAATCAGCAAAAAATAGTATATAATGATGTAGTCATGGAAAAGGATATATTCGACAAACTAAATTTGGTGTATGTGCCGCCAGATAAACGTATTGATGGTCGTTCTTTTGTTGAAAAGATCTCGAAAGATAACACAAGTACGTCCATGATAGATAAGAGTATTATCAATTATATTCAGGATTTTAAACAAAATGGAATGTCTGTTTTGAAGAAACTCAATGAAGAAACTATAATGGAAATTATTACACAAGCAAATGACGCGTATTATAATTCGAATAATCCATTGTTGTCTGATAACGAATTTGATATTGTCAAAGAGTATGCAGAAAGCAAATACGCAAAAAACACCGCCTTACAACAAATTGGTGCTCCTGTTGGTCGAAATAAAGTTGAACTTCCGTTCAATATGCCTTCTATGGACAAAATCAAACCAGATACGAATATTCTTGACAAATGGAAAAGGAAATATGGTGGTCCTTATGTATTGTCTTGCAAATTGGATGGTGTAAGTGGGTTGTATACTACACAAGGAAGCACTCCTAAGTTGTACACTCGAGGCGATGGTAAGATTGGTCAAGATATATCTCATTTGATTCCTTATTTGAAATTGCCCAAGGTGACCAATATTGCGGTTCGTGGTGAATTTATTATTAAAAAACAGACATTTGACCAAAAGTATAAACATTCGTTTGCAAATCCTCGCAATATGGTTTCTGGTATTATCAACAGCAAACAAGTCGATACTAAAATTCGCGATTTGGATTTTGTTGCGTATGAAATGATTGTTCCATCATTGAAACCCAGTTCACAAATGAAAAAGTTGGAAGAATTGTCTTTTCAGGTTGTTCAACATGTGTCGCAACCAACTATTACCAATGAATACTTATCGTCCGTATTAGTGGATTGGAGAACCAATCACATATACGAGATTGATGGAATCATTGTAGGTGATGATCATATCTATCCTCGCACAAACAAAAATCCAGAGCATGCATTCGCATTTAAAATGGTTATTTCTGACCAGGTTGCAGAGGCAAAGGTAGTTGACGTGGAATGGAATGTGAGTAAAACTGGTTATTTGAAACCCCGTGTAGAAATCGAACCGATCAAGTTAGGAGGGGTCACGATTAAACACGCAACTGGATTTAACGGTAACTTTATTGAATCGAACAAAATCGGTGTAGGGGCGATCATTGAGATCATACGTAGTGGTGATGTAATTCCATATATTAAATCTGTTATTACTCCTGCCGAAACACCGAAAATGCCGAACATCCCGTATACATGGAATAGTACTCATATTGATATCATGATTGATAATTTTGATACAAATGAGACACTGATCGAAAAGCGTATTACCAATTTCTTTACCACATTAGAAGTAGAAAGTTTATCCAGTGGAAATGTAAAGCGTATTATGAAATCTGGTTACAATACTATTCCCAAAATATTACGCATGACCAAACAAGATTTCGGAAAAGTAGAAGGGTTCAAAGAAAAGATGGCGGAAAAGGTATATACAAGTATCCGAGATAAGGTGAACAATGCTACTCTTGTTCAAATTATGGTGGCGTCTAATATGCTTGGGCGTGGATTAGGTGAACGAAAAATTGCACCCATTATGAATACTTTCCCTGATATTTTGACTTCATCTGAATCTAAACAATCCAAAGTATCCAAATTACAAACTATAAACGGCATTGGGAAAGAGAATGCAACTAGTTTTGTAGCAAATATGGATGCATTTATAAAATTCTTAAAAGATACGCAATTGGAATATAAATTACGTGAAAAGGTGTCTAGTCCTTCTCCTAAGAAAAGCGTCAATACAAGTCATCCACTATACAATCAACAAGTAGTCATGACGAAGGTTCGAGATGCGGAGATTATTGCTGCTCTAAAAAATAATGGTGGTGAATTGGTCGACAATGTTAAGAAAGGTATTTTAGCAGTGATTACCAAGAATACACAAGAAGTATCCAATAAAATCAACAAAGCGAAAGAAATGAATATTCCGATTATGAGTGTGGAAGAATTCAAACAAACATATATGACGTAAATTGTGTACTAATTATTGAATAGATTGATTATGAATTTATTCAATAATTTTCTTGTCCTTGAAATACAGCGGTCGTCCTGTGCGATAATATGTATCGATCTGTTTTTGACGCCATTCTTCTTGTTTCTGAATCGCATATACAAGTTTCTTATCTCTTTTTAGAAAATGACGTATGTATGACTGTTCCATTGTGTATACATAAATTACAATATTAAAATTTAAATAAATTATTATAATATTATTATGGATAATATCTCACCAATCGATGGACGATATGAAAAAACAACCTGTGTATTATCCAAATATTTTTCTGAATTTAGTTTTTTTAAATACAGATTATACGTTGAATTAATGTATTTCATTGCATTGATAGATATACTACCAGAATTACAAACAATAAGGGAACCAAATATTAAAAGTAATATTATCAAAATATGGGAAATTTTTAGTAAGGAAGATTACTTAAAAATAAAAACGTACGAAGAAATGTTAAAACACGACATTAAAGCTTTGGAGTACTTTATACGCGATAAATTTATTGAAATAGATTTACAAGATTATAGTACATTTATTCATTTTGGAATTACATCACAAGATATTAATACAAGTGCAAACATATTATCGTTGAAAAATGGATTGATATTTTGCATTATTCCTGAAATCAAAAAAATAGAACATGCGATTGCTACATTTACATATAATACAGAGGATGATGTTATGCTTGGTTTTACTCACGGACAACCAGCAGTTCCAACAACTATGAAAAAAGAATTATTCGTATTTTGTTACAGAATTAAAGAACAATTAACTATTCTTGAAAATATGAATTTTACCACCAAATTCGGTGGTGCGGTTGGAAATCTAAACGCACATTATGCTGCTTATCCAAATATAGATTGGGTATTGTTTTCAAATAATTTTATTGAAAATATTGGATTGAAAAGAGAGCAATATACCACACAGATTAGTAATTATGATAATTTATGTAATATTTTCAATCAAATAAAAACAATAAATAATATTGTAAATGACCTGAATATAGATTGTTGGTTGTATATTTCCAAGAATTATTTAAAATTACAAAAAATAGCAACAGAGATAGGTTCATCTACTATGCCACAAAAAGTAAACCCAATTAATTTTGAAAATAGCGAAGGAAACATATGTATTGCGAATTCTCTAATAGAAGGTATTACACGTAAAATATCAATATCAAGATTACAACGAGACCTAACAGATAGCACAATTTTAAGAAATATAGGGTCTGTGTTATCATATTCATTAATTTCGTATGACTCTACGTTAAAAGGATTATTAAAAATAGAAATAAATAAAGATGTAATAAAAAGTGAATTATATGATAATTTATCAGTTTTGTCTGAGGGATTACAGACTATCTTACGAAAACATAAAGTTCCAAATTCATATGAAATTTTACATCAATTATCAAGAGGACATAACTTAACACAAACAATATTAGATGAATTTATAGAAACAATGCCCAGTTATATACAAGAAGACTTGAGGAAAATTACATTAGAAACTTATATTGGGTTGGGAGAATAAAATTCAATATCACTTAATTTTTGAATTTTATCCATGATACACCATACCGTCTATATCAATAATTTCGCACGATTCACTCGGTTTCTCGCAAGCAAATTGTTTGAAATAGTCTTGTTTTAATTGTTCTTCTGGGGTATGTGTGTGCACACTACGAGCAATCATTTTATACAATTTAAAATTCGGATAACGGTCGTCTCCGTTCTTTTTATATAATACGTTCTTTCCGTTATCGTCCGTACACCATCGTTGAATGGTTTTTTGTAATTGATTGTAGTTTTTTTCGTCGTCGTCGTGTATAATAAAATCATAAATAGAGCATCCTAATCTACACAAATCAAAACTCATGTTTGGATCGATGCGCGGTTTGTCTTCGTTCATGTATGGTTCACAATTATATTGTGAAGATGCGTCTCCAGATGCGGCAAAACTGTCGCTACAAAATGTAGTACCTTCAAATTTATATATACTTCTTCCAAAATCAATTAGTTTGAATAATTTGCCGTGAGTGGGGACTTTGTAGTATTGATTTTTGTATTTATAGTACAAGTGGTTCTCCTCCGTTTCGTTGTACATAATGTTGTTTGTATGCAAATCATTGTGCGTGAAATGAAATACTTTCTGATAACACAATAGAATCATCACTATTTGGAATAATATACATGCCCCCTTTTCCTCATTTACTTGATTATTTTCAAAGAGATTATCTAGCGTATTGTTGCATTTTTCGAGACAGATTACTTGCACAGGATAGTCGTATATAATTGCATGCGTCTCTTCGATGGAAGAATATGATGAACTTTCATCTTCTTCTGTTTCATCTTCCGTTTCCCATTCGTCTTCATTCTCAACCTCACTTGTTCCACTACTATAATTTAAGGAACTGTTTGTTTCACTTGTCTCAGTACTTGCATCAGATGTCTGTGTTGTATTGTGCATATGTTCTGCATTCTCGTATATAAGTTCATTTTCATGTTCTTCACTATCGCTTGTCTGGTTCATTGAGATGTCTTCGAGCGAACACAAAGTCAAATTATGCTTCAATGTTTTTGCAATCTTCAATGGATCTTTGTTTTTACAAGTTCCCCCATATGTTTCATATTCACTATTTGTTAAAACAAACCGTCTATTCAGATTTTCGTTAAAAAACTGAGAACCACTTAAGTATTCCATGTCTTCTTCTACGTTGATTTTGTAATACTTTTGGATCGCCAAATAACTTCCATAATAATCAATACCGTGTGGAAAATAATATTGCTCTTGTACTCGACTCGATAAATAATAGAAAAATCCGTCGGTATATGCACAGTTGTTCATATCATCCAATTTACTGATCACATGCTTTTTGTCCATTGAAGGTAGAACGCGGGTTTGTTCTCCATAACTGTCGTATTTTCCGATCAGATATCTAAGTGGATCTAACAGCGGGGAATATTTCACAAAAAATTGTTGTTCTATTATCTGTTTGCCTTTGGTATCATACAGTTGATTGCCGTTTATTACGTGATACCTATGGTTTAGGGACATAGTTGAATGTACATTCAAGTTCGCATCCTTAAGAAATCGACCATAAATAGGTATAAATTCTTGTATGTTCTCCATTAAGTGTTGTGGATACTCTTTGTCACCTTTGTGAAAGTTAGAGGTATTCAAGTCTTGAAGGTTTCTACTGATGTCTTCAATTACATGCAACGAGAACTTAGACATATTATGAATTTATTTATAAGAGTTGAATATATTTATATTTATTATTGTGAACTAATAATAATTCCGTTCAAACAAACTTAATAATATGTTTCTATTTAGTATTATACTTATACTATGGCGTTAGAACTGAGAAAATTCAATATGCGTGAAATTACATTCAAACCAAATGAAAATAAGGGTCCTGTTATTGTAATGATTGGTCGACGTGATACAGGTAAATCTTTCTTGGTTAGAGATCTATTATTTTATCATCAAGATATCCCAATTGGAACTGTGATATCTGGAACAGAAGCAGGAAATGGGTTTTATTCAGAACATGTCCCTAAATTATTTATACACGAAGAATACAATACGGTGCTTATTGAAAATGTTCTCCGACGACAGAAAACAGTATTAAAACAAGTGAATAAAGAAATCGCTGCCTATAATCGATCAACGATTGACCCACGAGCGTTTGTAATTCTAGATGATTGTTTATACGATGCTTCGTGGTCTAGAGACAAAATGATGCGACTTTTATTCATGAATGGTCGTCACTGGAAGATCATGCTGATTATTACCATGCAATATCCGTTGGGTATCCCACCTAACTTGAGAACAAACATAGATTACGTATTCCTTTTAAGAGAACCTTATTTAACAAATAGAAAACGTATCTGGGAGAATTATGCTAGTATGTTTCCAACCCTAGAGTCTTTCTGCACCGTTATGGACCAAACAACTGAAAATTACGAATGTTTGGTGATTAACAACAATGCGAAATCGAACAAACTCAACGACCAAATTTTTTGGTACAAAGCAGAAGACCACCCGAAATTTCGTTTAGGTTCAAAGGAATTCTGGGACATATCGAAAAATATGGGTTCCGATGACGAAGAAGAATATGACCCTAACAAGAACAAGAAAAAAAGTGCAGTATCGATTAATGTTAAGAAAACAAAATGGTAAATAAAATTATACATACATCAGTATAGGATTGATATTAATTTTCGACGTCTTCTTCCAGCGACGACTCTAGTCTAAGACATAGATCGGTTGCTTGTTCAATAAGTTCATCAAGATCGGGTTGATTCACCTCATCTTGGTTCGCACTGGTATCGCCAGTAAAGTCCAATTCAAATCCGACTTCTACTTCTGATTCATCTTCCAATAATTCACCCTCCTCCAATTCAGATGAATGGTTTGCAATTGTTGAATCCGCAAGTCCTTCTGAAATTACACTCTCCTCATCATCTGAATCTGTCTCCGAAACTGAATTTTCATCATTTGATACATTCGCGTCTCTACTATGGAAGCGAATGTGTTGCATCGAAATCGCCTCAACCATTGGTGAACGATTAGACATATTGTAAGTATGCAATCGTGAAATACTGTCTTCACTTTCGTGTTGATATGGATAGTCTTCTTGGTCTACAAACGATACATCCAGATGCGTATCGGTATATTTACGTTTATCAAAAGTAAGGTTATTGGAAGGATGATCCAAATTATACTTAATTCGATAAGTAATTTTGTTTTCGAGTCCAGGATTACAGCGTGTTCGAATTTTTCTTCCGAATTGCGGGTTATGGTCCATTAACTGAAACAATTTATAACGCAATTCATAGAATGATTGTTTGATCTCATATTTGTTTATTGAATATTTATGGGTAAAATACAATTGCAAATAAGGTTTCATTATCTTCACAATACAACATTTACAGCATTCATCAGATATATTGAAGTTAAGTCGACGTCTCGTATAACTTTTCACGTAATCTAACATATCGAACACGTCTTCGTACAATTCGGATTCTTCCGTATTTTTTAAATAGTCAACTATACCCTTGTTTCGAATGATAGTTTGATTTTTCTCGTAAAATGTCTTCAAACTGAAATTACACGCAAAATAGTTGTAAAATATAATAGGCATTTTCGTTGTATACATTTTATCCATTCCAAAATACATTGTATATAGGTTCGCCTTTGTAAAAGGTAAATTATTAAATGGGTTTTTTACAGATTTTGGACTTGGAAACATATATTCAGTATTGCATATAGAATTCTCAACAATGCGGTTCACTTCACTGGTTCGAAATAGGAATACTGACCCAGATTGATATACTTCTACCACCCCACGGTCACCCTTTTTTATATCGTTCATCATCATATCTGTGGAATTACCTACTACTGCTCTCTTGTATTTCCATATGAACGCAAATCTATTCATCGCCATATACGCATGCTGTGTAACAATATGTAGTCGCGTATATTCATTTTTCTGTTCGGATGATAGAAAAGGATTGTTGTTTATTGCGAGTAGGTTCTCGTATTTAGATGAGTTTTTATTAGAAGTTAACAATATATCCATGATATTTGTGTTTCGAAATGCTGGTTCTTGGTTTTCTTTATGAAGATACATATTCATCATATACATAAATAAATTTTCATTATACACATTTGTACGTATATTCGACCATTTCGTCCAATTTTCCGCATAGTTGGTTTGTATGATACCGTTCGCTGAACCAAACATGTCGTTTTGCTATATTGAATATTACTATTTTGTGTATAATAAGAGATTATAATGTATATGCTTCAATTTTATAATAATTTTGCTTACAATGTATCCGTTTTATTTACTAAAATATATTTTGTAATAATATAGAATGCACAAACCACTTGCTATATTTATCTTCGTCGCACTTCTATCCTTCGCAAATGATAAATTCCATAGCGAATGTAACAATCCCAGCATCAAAGTAGACCTTGTAAGTGCATTGCATCACTTCGTCTCTATTTATTCATGGTTCGGTTCTCTCATATTGGGTTATCCTGAAGTCCATTTATTCTATGTTCTCGCCATTGTTGCGGGTTGGAAGATCTTCGGCAATTGCATCATTAGTGAATGGTATAACAATGCATGTGAATTGGATAAGAACAAGAATCACAAGGATATTCCATACTATATTATGTCGTATATCACAAACAAAGAGCGCCAATCTTATGATTACCTCATTTATGTAGTGGTGTTTATCGATATTGTAATGATTGTTCGAAAATATGGTTCTATGTAAATTGAGTCTTTTTGTTTTCAAACTCTCTAGAATTTTTTGCACTTTTGGACATTTTTAAAAATGTCCAATTTTCATTTTTGTGAGAAAGTTTCTGGAAAATAGTTTTCAAAAAACGGGTTCACTCCATAATGCAGTGATTTTGATTTTCATGTGAATTATTTGACTGCATACTTTTTTTTATTATTTTGTCGAAAATCAATTTAGGGGATTTTTATGTTGCTATATATCAGCAACATATGTCCACAAAAAAATCCCCAAAAATCCCCATAATTTTTGAATGCAAAGATTGTTACTATATTACGAGCAATAAAAAAGATTATAGTAAACATTTACTCACACGTAAGCATGCGGAAGCAACAGATCGGCAACATATATGTCCCCAAAAATCCCCACTGCATAAATGTAAATTATGTAATAAAATATACAAGGATCGAACTGGTTTATGGAGACATAATAAAAAGTGTAGTCAATTAGTGATTATAACAGATATTGATCAATCGAATGAAAAACAAGTAAAAGAAGTATCAAATGAGGTATCCAAAGACAATTTACTCGAAATATTGAAACAAAATCAGGAATTCAAAGAATTATTGACGGAACAACAACAAGAAATACAGGGATTACATAAACAACTTATTGATACGGTGAAACATACAGGGAATACAATCAATAACAATACGATTAATAACAACCAGAAGTTTAATTTGAATTTCTTTTTGAACGAACAATGCAAAGACGCCATCAATATGTCGGAATTTATTGAAAGCATGCAATTGGATATGGAAGATCTAACTGAAACAGGTCGACTGGGGTATGTCGGCGGCATTTCACGTATTTTGGTGAATAAATTACAAGAACTGGATGTATATAAACGCCCTCTTCACTGTACTGATGTAAAGCGAGAAACGCTATATATTCGAAACAATGACGAATGGTCAAAAGAAAATAATACCAAAGATACACTAAAAGGGTTGGTAGACAAAGTATCGAATAAAAACTGCAAAAATATAAAAAAATGGACAGATGAACATCCGGAATACCAAGTATTTGATTCACCGGAAAATATGGATTATGTGCAATTAACACAAGCGATATTAGGTGGTATGGGTGAATTGGAAACTCGCCAATTCAAAGATAAAATTATTAGAAGTGTCATCAAAGAAGTGATGATAAACAAATTATAAATGGATGGATTTGTTTTGTAAATATGAATAACTTACAAAACAAAATTAAGTATTATTTGATGACCAGAATGTGAATTTACTCTTTGTCGTCCTCATCGACATCCTCCACAATCATATCAATGCCGTTCTGTGCCTCCTGTTTCTTGGAAGCAACCAGCAGTTCATTGCGCAGTTGGGTAGTCTCTATATCAGACACTTCACGAGACTCAAAGTCAACATTATCAGTCACGCCAGACAAATTGCCGTCCTCGTCAATCGTCTGAGTAAGTTGATTACCACTCGCCTTGGCCTTCTCAATATTCTCCATGATCGCCTTCTTCTTGGTCTCACGAACGCGCTCCTCGAACTCCTTCTTCGCCATCTCCTCGTTCTTCATCTTCTCCTTGTGAAGGGCATTCAACTCCTCCTCCATGTGCTCTACACGACCAGTCTTATAAGCATCGGGGTCCCAAGGGATCCACGTGCCTACGGGACCAACGTAAATGTCGTGATTGGGGTCCTGCTCGCGTAGCTTCTTGCAACGCTCCTCGGCCTCCTCCTGACTGGGATAAACACCACGCACCTTTAGACCACGCACGGATGTCTGGAAAGCATGTTCACGACTGAACTTCTCATTCAACTTATCCTCCTGCTTGTCTAGGAAATTCTTGTAGTCGTCCTCAATTCCGCTCTTCTTCAACTTATCGGACTCCTCCTTTACAAACTCATTGAAATCCTCAATGAGTCCCTCCACCTTAATATTATATTTGTAGGCAATAAAATGAATAAATTCAAAATAACGTTCCATAGATTTAGAAAACTCCCAATTCTTGATAAACTGGTCAAACAGGTATACCTCGCGTTTCTTCAAAATCTTTTCAGGAGAAACGAAAGACATACAGGCAAATTTCTGACCTGCGATAGACTGGTCCTCATCGCACAAATCAATATATTTAGGATTTTCGGTCCCGTCGTCAAGGAGTTTCTTCTCGTAACTCATATTATACTATATCTTTAGATTAAGATGAACTATTTAAGTGTTTTTTCGATTAGTTGTTTTCATAATATTTAGAAATTCAAAATATTTTTTATATTGCATTATAATATAATACAATGTTCGACCTTACTGAGCTAGTTAAACGCGCTATCAAATATCTGATCGAGGGTCTTGTTGTCGCCCTTGCTGCCTTCGCTATCCCCAAGAAGCAGCCTAATGTGGAGGAGATTATCGTGATCGCCCTCACTGCTGCCGCCACTTTCGCTATCCTGGATGTGTTCATCCCTTCCATGGGTGAGTCTGCTCGCGGTGGTGCCGGTTTCGGTCTCGGCGCCAATCTGATTGGTGGTCTGAGACTTGCCGCATAAGTCCAATCCTAATTTCCTAACATAAAAAATAGAAAAGTTCTACTTTTTATGATGTTACAATGTTGTTTACAAGAATTCTTTGATATTGCCGCATATGTCCCTGCTCGCGATATACTGATCAGTCAACTTGCGAAGATGCAAGTGTGTTTCTATTGGCCATTGCTTGATTTGATTACATACTTGTTCCATATCGCACTGTGCTTTCATGTAATATGCCAGTCTCGCCTTATTTTTATCGTTTGGGTTAGTCATGACCGATATTGTTTCTATTTCATCTCCAATATCACTGATTAAACGATTGATGTGGGTAACAAATACTTTATACATCGCTTGTTGTCTTTTGCTGTAACCCAATATGGTTGAATATATGGTGTTTAGATGCATGATAGTTTCGTATACATGACGAATGCTGGATTCTTTGTGAACGCGTTGATACTCAAAATACACTTCATCACACAACCTATTGTATTCTGTGTGTGTTTCAGAAACAAATGTGAACAGGCGATGGAGTGAACTCCCCGATTTATATGGAATATCTTCGACAGCATCAATCGAATGGAAAGTGCCTATGTCGCCGGTGTTCAATTCATATGGAGTTTCATAGTACTTAGATACACTATAATACTCATTCGTCAAAAGGCAATAGAACCCTTTGTATACCCCTCCCTCCTTCCTAGGCGTGTCGTCATGAATGTCGCTCGTATTCGTCAACATGAGGTCCGAAATGTATTCCATTACGCTATCTGGTTCTTCCGTTATAACTCCAAATTGCACGGTGTAACCTGGGTCAGATAGTTCGAGAGGGAGATGATTCTTATTTTCTGTAATGTAATTGCGTATTTTCGTAAGAGCATCGTGCAAGATACTACTGCATTTGCTATCCATAGACTTCGACAATCGACTGCGACTAGGATTATTGCCTGTAGCGGTCATACGCTGTATGAAGTCGTTCTCGATATCTTTGACTAACATAGTGGAGTTTGTGAAAGTATTTGCTTATAGTTGGTATAGTTTTTACTGATATACACTGGTTGTCTATAACTTTTTCAATTTTATAGACAACATACACCCGTTTACGCATCATAATAGGGACTGTCTTGGATTTTCATACCACAATATTGTTGAGGTTCCTTTTTGTAATCAGTGGGATCGTGAATGCCCGCTTCCTTCGCACACTCTAATAAGAACTTGAAATTTTCCCAGAACTCACTCTTGTGTCCAATGGATTTGGTCATCACGTGAGACAATTCGTGAATCGCGACAAAAGTTAAGGTATGTTTATCAATCAAATGATCGTTGTTTTCTTTCGTTTGGTTCAAGCAAAATGCAACCTTTTCGCCTTTGTTTTCACTATAAGCAGTATACGTACTTGTAGGCAATGTTTCCGTTATTTTTTTGGGATTGAAGTTCTCTACTAGACGCTTCACATTTTCACGATCCGCATATTTTTCACCTACATATTCCACTAATTTTTTGCAATTCACAGTAACTTCTGCTAATAAATCTGCTGCTTTGTTGATATCATTTCGATCGCGTACGCAATATTTATTTCCATCTACACCAGAAACAATGCACTTCAACTGAAAACTTTCTATATTATCAGAGTAAACATAGTAACTTATAAATAAAACGAGGATTATCATAACCCATCCTAAAGTGTCCGACGACGCCATTATATATAATGCGTGTATATTTCTACTTACTAACAATAGTATTGAAATAATATTATTGTTAGTCTACAACGAGCATAATAAGATGCTTAACGCTCACCAAGTTCAAGGGGAGTGCGGGCAAGGTCGGGCTCGATGGTGCTGGCCATCCAAGGTCCAACATCCTTCTTGGCGATGACGGGATCGGAACGAAGTTGAAGATTGGCGTTTCTAAGAGTCTGTCCAACGCTGTCAAGACCAATGTGGTATCCAGCCTCAAGCATATCGCCACCGGCAACACCCTCAGCAGTCATCACGTTGGGGTTGAGTTCAGCGAACTTGCTGTTCTCGTCCTTAGGAAGAAGATCAGCGGGGTTAGCCACATTCTGCATCTCGTATCCAAGAACGGGAGCATCATTGGGTTTCACCTCACCCTCACCCTCCTTCTTGGGTTCCTCCACCTTGACCTTCTTCTCGTCGGCGACACCAGTTTCCATATTGTCGCGGACAAGAAGTTTGCCGTTATTGTAGGTATAAAGGGCACCAACCAGAATAATTAACAGAAGAGCCCACATAACGATGGTGGTCTTATCTTTGGTGAAGAACTTTGCGAGTCCAGATTGAATTTTTTTGAACATGCTTACTTATATATAAACGCTTGATAAAATTATTTGCTCTATAATTTTATAAATTCCTAAAATTATGGATCTGTATCAATAAATTATACTACAATTTTAAAACTCACTTATATTTTCATCACTATCACTTTCTTGAAGGTCGTTGAGCATATATGTATTTTTAATATTTTTTGCCTCTAAATAACAGTTCAGGGCCATCTCCTTCGCCATCTTCGCTTTTTTCCGTGCCTCGTAGTACATTTCATAATAAATATCATTACGTTCTTTTAATTGTATAGGCGTATCCTTTTCTAGAATATCCAATGGGAAAGATACCTCTTCCATTTCATTTGATGCGACATCAAATGCGTCTTCCATAATTTCTAATTGTTCTCCTAAATCCTGATGGTCCGTTGTATTTTCTAAAATAGGGGATGGTTCTTGCATATCTTCTTGTTCAGTTGTATTTTCTAAAATAGGGGATGGTTCTTGCATGTCTTCTTGTTCAGTTGTATTTCCTAAATTATATGAAATATCCACAGGAACTTCGGGTATATCTTCGGGGTCAGATGTTAGGATATCTTCCACTTTCTCTTCATCTTCAACTGTCTCGAGTATTACACTATCTTCCTTCTTCTCAACTGTCTCGAGTATCACACTATCTTCCTTCTTCTCAACTGTCTCGAGTATCACACTATCTTCCTTCTCCAGCGGTTGTGGTGCGATTTCGACCGCATTGTCTACAGATGGTTTGATTGTGATGGGAGCGTCAACTTTCGCATCAAATAAGCATTTATCAAATGGATTACTCGGTTTTACGATCATCAATTGTTTGGTTTCTAGTTCAATTTGAAAATTTCGAGTTCCACATTTGATACCTTTTATTTCTAAAATGCACATTACTTGCGTTGTATCGTTAATATCATCAATGGATACTTCATTTTGATCACTATCATACACCTTGACTGCAGGCATTCCTAGTGATGTAGCAATACTTACGCGTAAGATGTAGTACTTACCTGACCTAAAAATGCGAAATGGAGATGAAAAATAATTTTCAATGTCGTCTTTTTCCATATCTCCGTCAAACCATTTGGAACGATTTTTATAGATATATTCCACAGTATTTTCTTCTAATTTTTCCATCCACTGAATAAAATCCGCATCTTCATTCGTAAAGAGTAAATCAATGTAATACTTTTTAGATACATTCAGAATACCCTGTTTGGTTAAACATTGTGGCGGTTGTACATATAAAGATTGGTCATTCACTTTGTATTTCATGAAGTAATTTCCATTTCCAACTCGAATAGGTGAACTCAAAGATAATTTTTGAAAATCAAACTGTTGAAATGTCTTGTTTCCGCGATAAATCGACTGCATAATTCAAATATAATATATAAGGAAGCAGTTCTTTATTTACATTATTAGACGAATCTATTCGTTCAAATAGAAAATTAAAAATAACATTCTAAATAAATTATGGGAACAATCAAAGATTCATTTTTATCATTTTTCAAGGACAAAGAGATGAAGCAAAATATAAAGGAAATATTACGTCCAGTAACGGATATCGTTTACAATGAAATTTATATTTATGTGTGGTTTATATGCTTTTTCAACTTGTTTTTATTCATTATTATTTTGGTAAATTTGTTTCTATTAGTAAGGATATCTGGAAAAGTAATATTGTATGAAACCATTCATCCAGCGTAATTTGAATACATTATGTAAGGTATGTAGTACATAATGTGTTCAGTTATACATGCAATATAAAATATGCTTATTTAGTAAAGATACATGAACTCATCAAACCAACTTGTTGAAAAGTCCGATAAAAATAAACTAACTGAAAATGTTCAAAAATGGGTATTTATTGAAGGCAAATTGAAAGAAGTAAACGACAAAACAAAGAAAATGCGTGAAATGAAAACCCAACTCGGTAAAGAGATCTGCGAGTATATGACCGAGAACAATTTAAATAGTCACATCGAAATTAGTGATGGAGAATTACGTTTCTTTGAGAAAAAAGAATATACGCCTCTTTCATTCGGTTATATCGAAAAACGACTACACGAAATTATTGCAGAAGATGAACAAGTGGATTTTATTATCAAATACCTGAAAGAGAAACGCGAAACGAATACATCTTTAGATATTAAGCGTCATTACAACAAGTAATTTATCTACCCATATTATAAATGGAGTATCAATACAATGCTGAGAAAACAATGGGCGGATGTTCTTTGAAAAATTTTATTAACGAGAATATAACCAAATATGGAGGAGGAGCACCTTCCTATATTCCGCAGTCATTGGACAAATTCTCAGATTTGATCATACCCGCAGGATTAATCATGCAACCACAAGGCGCTAATTCGAGCATGAATGTAAAACCAGTCAAGGTGACGACTATTCCCGATCAATTATTTGACTCAATGTTTCAAAATGTTTCAAAACAACCCAAACATAACAAAACGCGAAAAATAAGAAAAAATCATTAAAACGAAACGACTAAGTTCTAATGATTTAATCCAAGTACAGTTATATAGGAGGCATATATTGCAAGTACTCAAAGAACTCATCCATGCGCAGTTCCATATATTTTCTAGGGATTTGAAATTCATTGTCTTTTTTCATTATTTTGTATTGTTGGTATCGGTTCGTCAGTTTCTGACGAGTATGAAGCAATGATTTTGATATACATTTATTTTGGTGATGGTAATCATACAACACACTCTTTGCCTGCGATAATAGTTCGTTATCATATTCTACCACATTTTCTGATATTTGCTTGGGTGTATCTTTTACAAATGTATTATATCCAGCAAAGCATGATGTAAACATGCAAATGCAAAGAGATAGCGTAACTAGAGTTTCGTTCATATTTTAGTAGTATATTTTGTTTGCAAATATATGAATACACGGTTTATAAATCAATTTTATATGCAATCTCTGTTGAGCAGCAATTGATTTATAAAAATATCTAGGCAACTGATTAATATTTTGACCAACGTTTTTTGTTGTATGCATTCACACGCAACATCTCATCGGCATTATCCTTCCATTTTTGAATTTTTTCTTGTCGTTCTTTTTCTTCCTTGCTAGGAGGCAATTCGGGAACCTCATTTGCTTTCATACGCTTCAAATCGTGTTCACTCGCCTTCGGTTTCTTACCATAGCAATTCACACCAAATTTGATATATGGATTCGCAATGTGTCCACCATTTACACCGGGGCGCCCACAATTGTTCTTGTGTTTTTCCGACTTTTGTAGTTTGTCCCATGTCTTCTTTTGAGTAGGGAAGAACGCCATTTGATTCGCAGACCATCCATAACTGCACCATTCTGCCCCGTTATTATACGCTTCTTCAACTTGATCATAGGTTGCTAATTCAGCGTCGTAAATACTACAGACTGCTTGTGCGTCTTCGTATGTGAACGAGTTGGTTGAAATATTGAAGACCTCATCTTGTTCTTCAGGCAGTTGCAGTTCTCCGCTTATATCAACTGGAATCGCAACTTCTTCCATTTCACCGAACATAGCTTTCTTGATCGCATCAATTGCATCCATAATCGAAATATCTAACACATGTTTGAAGAAACTAAGGAAAATCACCATCACGAATGCGGAAATTAAGAGCGTTTCAATAATCGAAATACTGATAGGTTTGTTTTGACTGGTCATTGGAATGCCGAATAAATAGACAACCAAATACAATCCAACTAGTGTGAAACCAGATGAAAATACTGAATTCACATCATCTAAATACTCAACAATCCAATTGTAAAAATTACTAAAATCTTCTTCATTCAAAATATCGCCGGATTTGCTCTGGTAGTAGAATAAACCCCATAGTATTAGCAAACCGAACAAGACAATGTCGACCATTTTACCAATAAATCCATTTACAGGTGTATCACCATTGGAACTACGTCCAAACAACCTTCCTAAAAGCAAATACAATACAATCACGATACCAGCAAATATCATTATCATTGTAGGTGTATCCATTGAAAACAGATTATCTAACACCCCACCCTCATTTTCGGGTGTTGGTTCAATTTGCACTTGACTGTATTCTGTATTCATAGTAGTATTTTCTTTGTCGGATATAACATTATTAGACATATCAACAGTTTCACTCATATGTTAAGTCTCAATATATAATAACGAACTATTTTTTTTATGATAAACTATTTTTTTGACGATAAAATAGACAATATGCGTAATGCGTTTTTAATAACGATTCACTCGATATTTGTTGAACCACTTCATCATCAAAATGATACCATTGATTTTGACTATTTTTTACACATGCCGTATAATGACCATTGTTTATACTACCCATATGATTTACTATTCCATACAACTCGTATGTGTATTTTTCAGGATTGTATCCACTCACATATGAACTCATATCCAAATGATCGACCGGAAAATCAATATTATGTTGTATTTTTTGACCAAACGGACTAAATCTGGAAAAGTTTACCGCGAAGATCCTGGGAATACTCCAAAACCCGGTCTCCATATACACATCTTCCTTCTCTTTCGTCTCCTCGTTGTACCACGCATTTTCACCAGTAAGAGGTTCGGGTAATAAATATGTTTGTAAACACTGATCAAGTGTCACCAGGGGTGTATTGTTATTGTGTGTGGTTGGAAGATTCAATAAAAAGAATTGTTCTGGATTGATACTATGTACTTTTTTAGTGGATATCGATACAATTCTGCGAAAGTATATACCGTAAAACAATTCCAACATTTCAGAATAATCTTTTTCGTAAATCTCTTTCTTTGCTTTGTAGCATTGCAGAGCCAACTTGTCTATATCGTTACTAGGATTTCCATTAATTGAAAACGACACTTTTCGACTTGCACTCTTATGAATAATTTCTAGAAAAAACATGATGAACTCGCAAGAATCATTCTGAGAGTACCCACTGAACAGTGTATATCCCTTTTTCTGCGATATAGTGCGGACAAAATGAATAAATCGTTGCGGACTCAATCTACCATTTTTGCTCCACATCACGGTTTGCAAATCATTCCATTCCTTCGTGATGACCCCGTCGTCATCGTTTTTCAAATGAGTCTGAAAAGACTTACTATGGAGAATATTATCCAATTCGTAAGTATTACTTAAAATCTGAATACAGGCATTGATATAACATGTATTTCCCAAATTATGTAAACCAATCAACCCTTTATCATTATATTTTGTTAAATCCATATAGATATTATTTTCTACACTAATAATATCTTTACGTTGTTTACATTAGTTATAAATGTCCCGTCAAAATAATACGAACAGTGCAGATACAACCCAAGGTATTGATGCCCTTTTAGAAAGCATTATAAATCTATATACTACGGAACAGACTAGACGCCCAACTACCCAGACTCGTTCCGCCGCATATCCTTTGTCTTTCAATATTCAAAGACCCAGACCCGCCACAACCACCCAGATTCCAACCCCCCCACCTACTACACCTCGTAATACAAATGAACATTATTCTACCTATTTATCGATTGTTCATGCATTGCGTGATATATCTACCCAATACAATAACAATATGCGAGATTATAACACGAATATACGTCAAATACTACATATTATAGGTGGTATACGAGAGGATATTCATACCCGTACGCCGTTTCATGAAACACAACCAACTATGCCTCGTCCAGAACATTCTCGTTTCTACGATGGTCTACACAGAAATAGTACACCTTCACCTATCTCTCAACCACCATTTACGAGTAGATTGCCTCAACATACACCCACGACAAATCAGTCATCCAACATTTTCGACTTGTTGTTTCAATCCATTCCATTGACATCCAATATGGAAAATGTAATTGTACGACCGACGCAGCAACAAATAAGAAGTGCAACGAGACCTATCATATACAATCCAGATAATGCACGTATTGCGAATAGTAGTTGCCCGATTACGCTCGAACCATTCGAAGAACAACAAATGTTAACCCAAATTATGTATTGTGGACATGTTTTTAGTCAAGAAGGCATTACTCGTTGGTTCGAAGGGAATGTCCGATGTCCAATATGCAGATATGATATACGTAATTATAACGCTCGCTGCAGACAATGTAGAAGACCATTACAAGAATATGGGACTAGTTGTTCTTACTGCGAGGAAGCACGCGCGAACTCCGACGAAAGCAGAGATATGGAAACCGACGACATTGCCCCCGAGAGTGAAGATGAAAATACAGACCAAGTCGAAGACGTAAGTTCAAATCCCTATGAAATCATCATGAACTATGAAATTCGTGCACCCGGATTTACATTCAATCGTTCGGATATGTCGTTCAATACATATAATTAAAAATACCGTTACTCCATTATTTGCATGTTCGCATCCCAATCATTCAATAATCCTCCTGCAAATATGTCTACTCCATAACTGCTATGGTCGGAATAATTTTGATTAAATTCGTCCAAAAACGTTTGTTTATTATATAGACTTTCATTTTCGTTCTGTAAAACCCTCAATAAATTATGTTTTTGAAGCGTCTCGTTGAATTTGTATACAAACATTGTATCGTTTTCGATATATGGATATCTGTGGTCGATACCAGACGTGTATTCCTTGCTGGTTGAACTCATAAATTGTTCATAATCACATGTATTAGATATAGGAACAGTTGCTGCCTGATACTTACCCAATTTGGGTGTATAATTCAAACTCAATACACAAACATAGCATTGAAAAAGTAAGGATAGAATAAAAAAATACATTACTATCAATCATATATATATATATATCTATATCTATATCTATATCTATATCTATATCTATATCTATATCTATATCTAATGTTATTTATATGATTAACATTATATATGTTGTTACGTGTTATGCTTTACATACTCATCTTTTCGAAGTGAAGAATACGTCTAGCGTTTGAATTTTGTGTTTGCGATTATGAATTGTTTCCAACATTTTATCAAATAACAACACCTTGATCTTTGCGCTACTTATCTTTTCTCTTTTTTTCATGAATAGTTCCAAATCACCTCCGCAATCTTGCTCTAGTTTCGCCACGTCTCTGCGATATGTTTTGATTGCCGACATTTTCTTTTGCATCGTCCATATATCCTCAACAGCCAATCCAAATAATTGTTGAAGTGGTTTCATCAACTGATTGGTAATGTAGTGTGTATAATCAATCTGTACATTGTTTTCAACGATATAATCCGGTGTCTCGATTTTATCACCCATCAATGCTTTTGGTTTATCATTCACCACGAACACAAATCGCATTCTGTCTCCTGGTCTGGGTTTGTTTCCTGGGTCGCGTTCACCAATCCGATCTGCCAGCACTCGATGACCAATTTGCTGTGGATTTTTGTAATCGCTACGAAGCGCCTTGGTAATCATTAATTTGTCCATCGATACTTTCCCATCAATCAAATTCAACAACGACTTATTCAAATAGTCAATTGCATCACGAAGATTGTTGCCTTCGCCTTCTCTCATCAGTATATTCAAAATGCCACCGTACACGTCTTTCAAATAATCACAAGAATCACGACGTTTCAGCGACAAACCCATGAATTTCAAATATCCCTTGTTTGGGTCTTCCTCATACAACATACCAACATACCTCTTCTTCGACAACAAGATAAACGGCATCAACGTCTTTTCATATTCCAATTTCATTGGAAGTTTCAAATATTTCGTACACAAATCTGCAGCATCTTGTGCAATTTCAATCGTGATTTCAAGCGCACGCTGTCCTGTAATTTTTTCACCAGTTTTCGCATCTTCTAGATTGAATGTAAAGAACACACTGTCTGTATCGCCATATACATATTCGGCCTTGGTACGAACCTTTCCGTGAGTTTCGGTATCATATTCCAAATCGCCATATACCTCTTCTACCATTCGTCGCGCGTAAATTATCATCATTCTGCCTGTAGCAGTAGTAGATGCGGCAACATCTTGTTCGTAGAATGTAGACGTTCGCGCACCACACTGACCATACAATGAATTCGCAGTTACCTTATAACCCAATTGTCGCTTATCCAGAATATTTTGCATAAAGGGATCCTTCTCTGTTTTGATCATCTTACGTGTATCTTTACGTGCTTTCAATAGTTCTTCCAAAATAGCGGGCATGATGGATTTTTGATTATCCGGCAATTGTGCCCATCTACAAATTTTACTTCCTACTTTGATTTTCTCAGCACGAGAAGTCGGACTCGCTCTTCTATATTCATATGTATCAAATTCGATGTCGATATATTGATACCCAGGCACATTATCATATATGAATGTTCCATCTTCGTCCCGTTCGCCGGTTGTTTTATCTGGTAGCATATTTCCATCTAGGTCAAACTCTTTTGACCATACTTTACTATCGTGTGAATAATTTTGACTAATCATAGAAGATGGGTAGAGAGACGAATAATCTACACACGCTACCGGATTGTCCATATACATTTTGCATTTGGGCGGCAATACGATCGCACCTTCATACCCACTCGCGAATTTCGGTTTTTCCAAATCAGGCATCAACGTATCCTTTTCTCTGCACTTTTTCGCAACATAACTCGTTAGTTTGATACCTTGACCACGAAATACGAGGAAACTAATCGGAACACTACAAATATTCGACATCTCCATATAACCAGTGATCACATCGATTTTGTTCATCAGATGATGCACCAGGTTACAATCTTGAATACAATATTTCGCTACAATAGCGCGACCTTTGGGACCTTCATCCGATAGTCGGAAAATATCTTGCGGGGTCACATCGTCTTTCGCCATACCCCATTTTAAATTTTTTGATTTGTCTATATCTTGGTGTTCGTTGATCACGATCACGTTGTATGTATTCATCTTGCCCTTTTCTTCAACTTCTACATCGCGTTCAATATCCAACACTCGGAACTTCTTACCATCTTTGAAATAATCTGATGTGAAACTACTCAACTCAATATGGATGAAATCATCTACATGGAGACCCATCAAATTCTTACTGTATAACTTGGTGATTTCTTTTCCGTTTGCGTCCGTTGTACATTCGACCTTTTTGATACTATCACTAATAAATTGACCAGCGACATCATCCAATTTGTATGATGATAAATTAAAATCGCGTCGGAAATAGGTATACATATCAATCTGTAGTCTCCCAACCATGTTGTAATAACGCAAATCATACTCACCACTCGCTAACATCACTTTTGTATTCATGATTTGAATTCCACTATCACGTGTCTCCTTTTTTGAAATATGTTCCTTGTCTAGGGACAATTTCAAGAATTCAGACACACAATCGTTTTCTTGTGACCGCTGAAACATAAACTCGTAATCAAAACCAAATATGTTGTAACCAATAATAATATCTGGATTTTCAACTTGAATTAGTTTTGTCCACTCCAGTAATACTTCTCTTTCTGTCTTCGCAGTAACAATTTCAACTCCTTTCACCTCATCGCAATCGCCCAGTACAATACAATGGTTCTTGTGAGGTTCCTTTTTTCCATAATGAAGAAACGTAGAACCAATAAACGTCACCTTATCACCTTCAAGGTGGGGCAATTTGGACATTAACAGTATATCCAGAGCATTCAATTGTTCTTCACGTGTATGTGTGTCTTCGAGAAGATATTCGATAATATTCACATTGTTTTTAATTTTTTTCTTATACGACAATTTCTTTTTCCAAGCCTGGACGTTGTCTCCAATCTCTTGACTTGCATGCACATCACTGTCCATGCTAGTACTTTCTTGTTGTTGTTGCGAATGTACATCCTCAAATATATCTTGTATGTTCAATAATTCTTGCGTTGCCTCGTCGGTTTCCATACATATTTTGTTCATAGGAACTTTCACATACATTTGGATGATTTTATCAAGTTCGTCTTTGGTAATCGATTTTTTTGGGTATACAACATCAACGTCTTCTGCAATATTATCGTACCCAAATGCCTTCATAATGCATCGACGGAATACTGGAGACATCAATTCGGCATTGCTGTATTTTCGCTGTTTCATAAATATATCTACAATATTCGATGCAAGTCGTTTGTACGTCTTCTTGGGTAGAGGAAAATCCCCATGACTACTACTTGCCTCAATATCAAAACTACATATATTGAATGGTACGATCGTCTCTTTGGTTGGTTCAGGAATGATGTTTTTGTAAGAAGCGCTGATTTCGTAATCGCAAGACGTTTTCTTATCTGCATCATTGATCTTGAGTACTCGATTTTGTTTATATGATATCCAACCAGAAGGCGAAATTTCATTCACATGAAAGTATCGCAACAAAGGAGGAATGTTGCTTTCATATAATTCAAGTTCTACATCTTTGTAGATCATGTTTTTTCGACATCGTTCACCTTCTGAATCGTTTGTAAACCATAAATTTTTGACTTGACTCATAGCAGAGGTGTTATCGAACTCCAAGCGAATGAACTTATGTTTCTTTCCTCCAGAAAATCCATACAATTTGTGATGCTCTACTAATTTTGTATTTGTAATGTATTTTTGAAATCTCTCGTCCAGAGAGCGATACCATTGAGTCATTTCTTTACTTTTCCAGTCATCATGCACTTTTATGTAAAAGAATGGTTTATAATCGTTTACATATACACATAGTTTTTGTCCATGTTCATTCACACCGAACATTTGAATAGTAAACGTTTTATCGGTAGCATACATCCCATCGTCGTATACATTATAATCGAATAAACGGAAATATTTCTTCACAACCAGTTTGGAACGTTCGCTCATAATTAGTCTAGTTACGTTGTATTTATCTTTGTTTATTATGTATATTTGATATTATACATAATCAATTTTTTCATTATTACTCAACTGTTCTATTTGAATAATGAAGGTTTACTTTTCCTCGATTTCGTTGCTGACTTATTTTTAGAATATGTCTTCACTTTACCAGTGATCGGAATTTTATATCCACCGTAATGCATTTGTTGAAAAATATTGCTAGATACTTCAGGTTGTTTCTTTGCTTCATTCAACCAGTTGATAAAATTCTCCTTGTTGCGTTCACCATTCTCGTAATATTCAATATGTTTATCTGGATGGATTTTTACCAAGGTAGGAAATCCTTGCACTTGAATAGGAGAGACTCCAAGTTCCTTTTCTAACATTTGTTTATCACTTTCAATGTTTCCGTGTTCCACTTCTCTTAGTACAAAATTATTATCGGATTCATACTCTTTCTTCAATTGTTCCCACTCAGGATACATCGATTGGCAATGTCCACACCAGTGAGCAAAAAATAGGACTACAGCAATTGGTTCCACTTTAGGTTCTTTTAATAACGCAGTCTTTCTTTTCGCAACTTGTTTCTTAGCAGTCTTTCTTTTCGCAACCCGTTTCTTTGCTGTCTTTTTATTTTCTTTCTTTTTCAAAGGTGGCATATATATTGTTTGTATATATATTTATGAATACTATTTTTTTCAGTATATACTATATATCAAAATATGAACTTTATTGCTATTACACTATTATTAATTGTATTTGTAACAGGCATTTACGTTATTATGACTTTTCCGTCGTGTGGTTGTAAGAAACAGGAAGGATTCTCCTCTCAAGAATGTCCTGATCTATTAGTTCAGAAAAATGATCGTCTGTTAATGTATTTCACGAATCAACCTAAAGAAGAAGGCAAAAATCCCTTACCGTTTTTTAGTTTAGATGATTATATCAACTATTTAGAAATACAACGCAATAAGGGTATCAAATGCCCAGTCTTATATTTGCGGCAGGAAAATGATGCCCAGGGGAATGATATTTACAGAATGCGTCCTAGTCCATTTGAATTGCAAGGAGGACTACCGTCTTCTTCTGATATTTTACCTAAAGATCATGAGATAGTTAAGTATTTAGATGCTAGTCGTGATAACGGTCCATATAACCAAAATAATTATCCTGGATTTGACCCACAAAACATGTTCGTTGGTGTATATACAGACTTGGATCAAGTACACGATTCTACGCAGGTAACCACAAAGAGCGACAATGCGATGGATGCTAACTGGGGTGGTGTGGAACATACAAACACTATGATTGAATCTGGAAAATACGAGGAAAATACCATTACACGACCTGTGTTGTCCACACCCAAGTCGTCATTTTACCCAAGTATTCCTAGCAATTTCGAAAATCCCATAGACGTTCTATAAATTATAAAGAATATGTAAATTCATACTATATGTCTTCCAAGAAACATATAGTAGACACAATGAGAAAATTGTATAACAATAAGTTGATCAGTATTCGCGACGGGAATGTGAGTTTCAAACCGAAAAACAAACCCTATTTTTATATATCTGCTGGGCAGGTAAAGAAAAATGAAATAACTGAAGACCAAGTAGTGCAAGTATTTTTCGAAAAAAGAGACCCTCAGATTTCAAATATACCAAACGGCAGTAAATATGATTTAGTATTTGATATTCAGTCTTCCTATATCCCTTCTAGAGAGATCTATATGCATTCATATTTACAGACGATGCAACAGTGTTTTCATATAGACAACTTTGTAGTGCATGCGCATCCTCCTAATATAATTGCCTACACTGGTATACACACTCATCGTGAACTATGTGACATCAAGTTGACCTTTCCAGAGTTGAATGTTGGTCAAATTGGGAACAATGTGAAATATCATGACGCTGGTAGTTATGGATTGGCTTATAACTGCTTTCAAAACTTGCAAGAACATGATATAGTCGCACTTGAAAGACACGGGACGTTGTCTATGGGTTCTGATATTGATAAAATAATGGAAGATATAGAAACTCTTGAATATTATACTGATATTGAACTAAAAACTACCAAATAACCTCTTTACTTGTTCTCATCTATCATCTTTTTATTTTGTTCCAACAATTCGTAATATTTTGTTGGCGTTGGACTTTTAACGTAGGTTTCTTCAAGAGTTTTCTCTCGAGTGCGAGTTGTTTTTCTAGGTGATATTGGTATTTCTTTACTTGCGAATTCGAATGTATTCAAACTATCCATACTAGTTGATAAAAATTCTTCTTGATCTAAGGTATAAATGCTATCAGTCGATGAGCGAAATGAATTTGGGAAATCACTGCTATCAGTACTTAATGTTCGGTCAATTGAATGCGCGTTATATGATACATCTAATCTCGACGCGATGTAATTATTTATGTGGCGAGTAGGTTTGGTAGACATTGCTCTTGTTAACATATTGTATAAGTTTATTATAGATTATACCATTTTTTTATTCTATTTACAAGCGTATTACTTATTTTCACTAGTCTCTTCATCGGAAGAGTTTTTTTTTTGAAGAAGGAACCGCCTCATACTTTCGATGATGTTTTTGTTTAGTTTCCGTGATTTACCGTTTGTTTCTATTTGAATATCTTGTAAACAGTTTGGATTCTCGTTCAACTTGTAGATTAGGTCGGATATATTGGAGAAATGTTTCATGATACCAATTGCCGATACCGAACTAATGCCTGGTATTTGACATAACATAATTTCACTAATGTTGTTTTCAGTGATGTTGTCTTTTTTTGTCTTTTTCACTACGGCACAATAATCTTTTTCAGATACTTGTGCGTTACCTGCTCCCGGGTTGTTCTGTGATTGCTCATCTGCTTCTTCTCTTTTCGCATTTAACCCCCGTAGAAAATGCTGCGTTAAATAGTATGGTATGATCCCCTTACCAAAATTGCGTTCTATTTTCTCCCCTAAACTCATAATCCATTCTGCAGTTTCCGCAAGTGAAAACGTTCTGTACACACTAAAACCCTTGAACATCTGCATCGATGCGATTGCGGAATACACAATGCGTTTTTCCAAATCAGTTCTACATTGCGACATCCCCCCTTCGATTACGTAAAAAATCGAATGTGGTGGATATCCGCTACTATGTATCAATCGATGAGATTGTTCCTCATAACGTTTATCTTTGATCGATGCGAGCAAATCAGGTATTGTTTTTCGCTCGATTAATAATACTGGTTTGTTTTCATCAGTGGTTAACATGATGTCCCCCAGTTGCAGGGTATCTTTTTCAAGTATATCGTATAAAAATTTAGAATTCGTAATGCGCAAACATTCACATTTATCATATAAATCGTGTTCTCGGTCGTCAATAATAATACGCATGATGGTATAGTATAAACAATATAATAAAACTATATTGTTTATTGGAATAATATTATTTTACTCACGAGTATTGATTTACATGTATCTCATGCCGACGGGACGAGACACCTTTGTCTTAGATGAGATAGGCAGTCTCAGTTCCTTGGAGTTCTGACTAGTACCGTGGAGGTAAATAGACATCCAGTGGGTGCGACCGACACTTGCGGGAAGTCCAGCCTTCTTGTCTCCACCCCTGAAATCTTGATTGACGATAGAAGATGCGTGACGCGCCTTTTTAGAAGCGTTCATTAAAACCATGATGATATATATTTACTAAATATTTTTTATTCTTTCTATAAAATTGATTAATGAAGCATATAGTAATCTTTCGCTATATTATTATAACATTCGTAGACTTCATTTTATTTGTTTAATAACATGAATTCTGATGAAGACATTCTCGTACAGAAGAACAGTGATGGTGAGGAGACGTATGTATTTGACCCCTATAATCCCCTAAATGTATTGATTACTGATACTGAAATCAAACAGATTCTCACGGAATACGGAGTAAAGTCAGATATTCATAATTACAATTTGTACAAACGCGCCTTTGTTCATCGTTCTTATATCAAACGTCCCAATCTAGAAAATAAACAGAACAATGTGATTATTACAGAAAAACCAGATAACTGTTTGCCCCTGTATTCTAAATCAAATGAACGACTTGAATTTATTGGTGATGGCGTGTTGGAGTGTATTACTAAATATTATCTATATCGCAGGTTTCCAAAAGAGAATGAGGGATTTATGACGGAGAAGAAAATCGCATTGGTGAAAAACGAGTCCATTGGTCGTATGGCGTACGAAATGGGACTCCATAAATGGTATGTATTGTCTAAAAATGCAGAAACGAAACAGATACGTGTAAACCATAAAAAATTGGGTTGTTTGTTTGAGGCATTCATTGGTGCAATGTTCCTAGACTTTAACCGCATGGATATAAATGATGAACACAATTGGTTTAAAAACACCTTTGTGTGTGGTCCGGGATTTCAAATGGTTCAGGTATTTGTTGAAAGTGTCTTTGAAAAACACGTCGATTGGATTAGTTTGATCCGCAATGACGACAATTACAAGAACATTCTGCAAGTGAAAATACAAAAGGAGTTCAAGGTCACGCCTGACTATCTCGAAATTGAACAACACGATACCGACAATGGATACCATATGGGAGTCTATCTGCGTCTAGGAATACCCATTCATATGGTCGACCCATCATCTGCTATGCGGATTGACCAATTCCAATCCTATAACGATATTCATATGCATATGTCGCAGCATAATAAAATATTCTTGTTCTTAGGACAAGGTATTCATAAAATCAAGAAAAAAGCGGAACAAATTGCTTGCGATAGTGCTATCAAAAAATTAAATGCATTCTCCACTTAATCTTTTCAAAATAAACATTCAATATATATCATCTTTATAATATTTCATGAACCGTCATTCGCAGTGTTTGCATTGTCGTGTTTTTTTTATTGTGATTGTCTGTAATATATTGATTTGCCTTCGCTAACATATGTTCCATCTCTGTATTTTTCAAACGTTTCTCGATGAATTGAACAAATGATTTTTGCTTTTGATGACTTGTCTGCATTTTATGGTTGAAGTTTATAGAAATTCCATTGTTTCTAGCGTTCCATATCATAAACTCTTTTGCGTTGTACATTATGACCATTTTCAATATATAATACGATACTATATGTGTATGTTCTTTGTAATTCGCGCGCCGACTAGCAGATAGTGCGTTGTGTTTGTATATATCTTCAAACTTCATGCTATAATGGTTCAATATTTTTTCGCATTGAAATACTGCGAACCGTCGCTCGTTATTCAATACTTGATTGAATGTGCGTATCATATTTGCACTCCCGTGTTTTTTTGTATGATAGTGCGCTACAAACAAACTGTGAATAATTTCTGCCCAACATTCGGTGTATGTTTCATATACACGAAAGTCGGTCTCAATAGGTATAAACTGCGATAGCAATTGATTGGTGTAATGCGACCCATCTGCAGAAAAATCCATACCCATACTATGGAATGTTTCGTGAATGAATGTCTTGAACCATTCTTCTTCTCTGAAAAGATTGATTTCTGTTTCTAATTGACACGATGTCGTGAACGCAGTGTTTGCATGTTCTCTATCGACTGCTTCATATTTATTCGGCAATAATTTTTTATGCGAGGTGAAATACATATTGATTTTCATATATTTCGAACATTGAGGACTAGCGAATTCAGATGCAATGTGCAACCATATGTACATTTTCTTGAAAAATTCGTCGATCTCGTGATGCTTATATTTTTTTCGTGCATCAAGAATTAATCGTATATCGAATATACGGTCTTGTATCGAAAAACGACCACTATAACTCTGTATACTCATGTTTTGAATAGATTGATTAATTACATCCGGCAAATACTCTGGTAATTGTAATTGGTAACTACGTATCAACATAAATCGAGATAACAACTTGTTGTAATTATTTTCACCCACATATATCATATCTACTATGCGTTTCAGTACAGGTAATTCACTAAATTTATATTGCTCTCTCATGTCTTGCTTTGTGAATATATTTTCGTTCAATGCTGCTAATATATGTCTATTTGAATATTTCATGTTATATATACTTACTATATTTCTTTTTATTGTTGTCGAAATATATGTTTTGTAATTACAATTGTAGTTTACAAAGCATATATGGTAAGCACATATTATTTTAGCAACAAATTATATACTATGAATAACAGATACGTCTATGTATTTTTTTCTCTCATTCTGTTGTCTTTATTCTTATCATTGTTTGATTTTGATAAAGACGTCCGTTCTTATACAATGATACCAAAAATGCAACTTCACATGGATGGATTTTGTGTAGGTTCTCATTTATTCTCGAATACAGACTTACATGATATGGACCGATGCGTGAAACGACAAAGATACAAAGAGTTACAGGCGAGTATACAACGCCATCCGAAGTTGACACATTTCATACAAACAAATACAAGTAAATCCCATGTATTACAAGATTATATATGGGTAATTGAAAAATCTCATGTAAATACATGTCATCGTGATAACAATGGCGACTTTTTTAATGATAACCAAATACATCCTTCTTACACCATGTTGATATTTTTGGAAGATATGGATAAATGTCTTACCGTATATGCTGGTAGTCATGCACATAAATATTCTCATAGTATAAATTTTACAACACCTTTACAAAATATTATTTGTAAGAAAGGTGACATTATAATTTTCAATGCAAATTTAATACATGTGGGTGCATTGAATATCAAGAATGACCATACTCGCATCCAGATGAAAATCACACATAAAAATGATTTGTCTGCACTGTCTTATTACCAGAATTTTCATAAGGTCGCAAATAAAGAAACACATGTACCAAGATACATACAAAAGGTGCAACGTTCTCTTAGTTGTGCATTTCCGATTGTATCCGACCTTACACAGAAAACAAATATCGAAACGTCGCGCGGTTCAGATAATGGGGCAGTTATCCCTCCTCATCAAAAAGTGTTCTCCTTCATATTTTATGGAAATAGTGATTTTTATGATTTACCTAACGCTTTTTGATTTACGCAGAAACAGTTATAGAAGATAATTTATACTCTTATATTATATACCTTAGTTATGAATATTCCTCAGACATATTTAGAATTGTTAGAAAAAAGGGGTATTCCTGCGAAACGCTTTGAAAGAGAAATTATATTTGATCGAACTAAGCGCGCAGATGTTCTCGAACCTAGTAAAACTGAACAGATGCCTATTATTGAACAAACTGATAATATGAACGATGAAACGATTACAGAACCTACAGATGATATCGACAAACTAGGAGAACATACAAAAGTCCAATTTGTAGACAAACGGTCTTCGTCTAACTTTAATCGTGATCTTGTAATGGACAAACTTAGAAGACTTGGAAAATTACCTGTTTTCACAAAGGCAGATATAAATTCCAATATGCAAATTCCGATGGTTCCTCACATGGAAAAAGTAGTAGAACCAAGTGCTATCAAATTATCAAACAAGATTGTGATTGATGAAGCACCTACATTTCAAGAAGACAAAGAAGATGAAGAAGAAAACCCACTCTTTCCCGATATTACAGAACCTGAAGAAGTAGTGGAACCTGAAGAAGTAGTGGAACCTGAAGAAGTAGTGGAACCTGAAGAAGTAGTGGAACCTGAAGAAGTAGTGGAACCTGAAGAAGTGGCGAAACCTGAAGAAGTGGCGAAACCTGAAGAAGTGGCGAAACCTGAAGAAGTGGCGAAACCTGAAGAAGTAGTGGAACTACCTGCTCCTAAAAAACGTGGAAGAAAACCTAAGGTGAAAGCACCAGTTGAACCAATCGATTTAGATGAAGTTGACCTGACTACTGCGGTGATTCGCTCGCAAAAAATATCCGACAGACTTCCCAAAGACAAAGAAAAAAATATTGTGATGGCGTCTCCTTATTATTTGAACAATCGTAAAATGTTTGTTTCTAAATTGCGTACTATGTTTGAACCAAGACGTAAAGAATTAATGAATATAACTGACGAAGTGAGTTGCGACAGAAAACAAGATCAGACCGAATTTGATTTGTTAACTCATCAAAAAATTGTTCGTGATTATTTGAATTTGTATACCCCTTACAGAGGATTACTACTATATCACGGTCTGGGTTCTGGTAAAACATGTACGTCCATTGCGATTGCCGAGGGTATGAAACAAAGTAAACAAGTGATCGTCATGACCCCAGCATCTTTGAAAATGAATTTTTTCAGTGAAATGAAGAAATGTGGAGATGACCTCTATCGAAAAGACCAATATTGGGAGTTCGTCTCAATCGAAGGAAATGCACAGATGACTGGAATTCTGTCTCGTTCATTGTCCTTACCCGTGGAATTCATTCGTGAACAAGGAGGTGCTTGGTTTTTGAATGTGAAGGAGTCTTCCAATTTTGCTCAATTAACTGCTGAACAACAATCATCTATTGATGATCAATTGAATGAAATGATTCGTTCTAAGTACAAAGATATTAATTATAATGGAATGAATAAGAACTCATTGATGAAATTAACCGACAATATGACTCGAAATCCATTTGATAACAGTGTGGTAATTATTGACGAGGCACACAATTTCGTAAGTAGAGTCGTCAATAAGATTAAAAAACCGGATTCGCTTGCCTATGTGTTATACGATTATTTGATGAAAGCAACGAACGCCCGCATTGTATTACTTTCTGGTACGCCTATTATTAATTATCCGAATGAAATTGGTGTATTGTTCAATATTTTACGAGGATATATCAAAACCTGGGAGATACCCGTACAGGTGCAAACGAAGAAGAAAGTAGATACCAATAGTATCTTGGAGATGCTTGATAAAGGCAATTTGCGAACTTTTGACTATGTAAACTATAGTAACAATATTCTGACCATCACCCGAAATCCTTTTGGATTCATTAATGCGAAGAAGCGTGGTGTTCTCAAGAAAACGCAAAAGGAGCGTATGGATAAACCGAATACAACTCGAAAGAAAACCCAACAAAAGGGAGGCGATGGGTCAGATGTGTTCGATCGTTATGACGGCGTTCGATTGGATGATGTTGGAAACATTACGGATGACGAGTTTATTAACAAAGTAACAAAAGTATTGCAGAAAAATCAGATTGAGGTTCTTTCCAAAAAGGTGAAGGTCGACTTTTACAAATCCCTCCCTGATGTATCCGATGACTTCATCTCTACTTTCGTGGATGGCGACAAAGAAGTCGCAAAGAACGTCTCTTTGTTCCAGCGCAGAATATTAGGGTTAACGTCATATTTCAGAAGTGCACAAGAAGGACTATTACCCAAATACGATACAACCGAACAAGGTGATATTTACCATGTTGTAAAATGTGAGATGTCTGACCATCAATTTGATATTTACGAGAAAATACGTAAAATCGAGGCAGACAAAGAGAAACAGGCGAACAAACGTAAAAAGAAACAAGGCAACAAGGGCGATGAATTATTCAATATTTCTAGCAGTTATCGTATTTTTTCACGAGCGGCGTGTAATTTCGTTTTCCCCAACGAGATTGAGAGACCTACTCCGGGCGAGACAGAGGTGAATGAAAGTGTATTGGATATGGTTCCCGCAAAAGTAGCGAACGAAGCAGACAGTTATGTTGATGCGGAACAGTTAGAAGAAGTCATGGATACCAAAGAAATGAACAATTACGGAAAACGCATTCAACACGCTCTTGACTTGATCAGTGAAAAAGACCCACAGTCAAATAAATCGAAATATCTATCTGGACCTGCATTAGAAGAACTCAGTCCCAAGTTTCAAAAAATATTATTGAATTTGGTGGACGAAGAGAACAAGGGTCTACATTTGGTGTATAGTAATTTCCGCACCATTGAGGGCATCGGAATTTTACGACTGATGTTGTTAGCCAACGGATTTGCTGAATTTAAATTACATAAACAAGAAGGTGGTTGGGAAATTGACGAAAAAGAAGAAGATAATGGTAAACCGCGATTTGTTCTGTATACCGGAACAGAAAGTGCCGAAGAGAAGGAAATAGTTCGTAATATTTACAATGGTTCTTGGAATCTTGTTCCGACCAACATCGCAGAACAACTACGAAAGAAGAATGAAAACAACATGTATGGCGAGATTATCAAGATATTTATGATCACTTCTTCTGGTGCAGAAGGAATTAACCTGAAAAATACTCGTTATGTCCATATTGTTGAACCTTACTGGCATATGGTTCGTCCTGAACAAGTGGTCGGAAGAGCCCGTCGTATTTGTAGTCATCAAGATTTACCAGTAGAATTGAGAACCGTCAAGGTATTTTTGTATGTATCTAGCATGAGCGACACACAGAAGAAAGATGAGAAACACATTGTTCTCCGTCTCCGTGATGTAAGTAGATTGGACAAAGAAACCCCTATCACTACTGACGAAAACTTATATGAAATAGCCAGTTCCAAACAAAAGATCAACAACCAAATATTACAAGCAGTAAAAGAGACTGCAGTCGACTGTAACGTATACTCGAGTTTGTCTACAACAGATAAACCAGTGGTATGTTATGGTTTCGGCAAAGTGGAATCGAATTCGTTTGCGAGTTACCCTTCATTTGAAGTGGACCAGATCGAAAAGGAAGAAGTCTCCACGATACAATGGACTGCACAAGAGATTACATTCGCAGGCAAAACGTTCGCTTTAAGGAAAGATACCATGGAAATATACGACATAGATTCATATAACCAGGCATTACAAAATCCAAACATCGAACCAGTGCTCGTAGGTAGACTTATCAAAGAAGACGGCAAATACAAAATTGAATACACAAAGGGGTAATTACGAGAACATAATCATCCAAACAAGCAAATCAAAATGAAGACAATTATTGCAACATATTCCGATATTTTGTGTAATATTAATAAAATACTACACAAAACCAACAAAATTTTACCAGCAAATGTGAATGAATTAAATTATAAGAATGAAATATGTACATGTTCTCGTCATCATTTCTACGGAAGGTGTACACATATTCTATCAGTCAAGTAGCATGTAGAAGAACACATACCCCATCTGGTCACTGGAAACGAACATAAGAGAACCTATAAAACTATAATCACAAAATATAGAATACTCTTTTTTGTTTGAATATATGATCAAATGAACGGACAAATGCACAGTAAAAATAATACAACAAGTATATATAGGTAATCCAATCCATTATGAACACCAGTAATCGAGAACATCCACAAAATAATCCGCTCGAGAGCAAGGCATATCCAACCAAACACAAGAACGATCTCGGAGGAACTGTGCAGTGGATATTTATACAACACAAACAAACATCATCATCTGATAAAAAGAAAAAGTACGTTTTTTGACATGGAAAAGTATTTTGAGTTTTGCACTTTTGGACATTTTTAAAAATGTCCAATTTTCATTTTTCTAGAAAAGTCTTGGCAAAGAAAAACAAAAAAATGGGTTCAAAGCATAATGCAGTGATTTAGAAATTCTGATATTTTATTCGACTGCATAAAAATTTTTTATACTTTCAGAAAAATGGGTTTAGGAACTTTTTTATGTTAACTATATATTAACACATGTTAACAGAAAAAGTTCCAAAAAGTTCCAAAAATTTCATATGCAATAAGTGTAACTATAATACGGTAAGAGAAAGTCAATTCGAACGACATTTGCTCACTGCAAAACATCAAAAGTTAACAAAGTTAACAGAAAAAGTTCCAAAAAGTTCCAAAAAGTTTGTATGTGAATATTGCGATAAGCAATACAAATCACGTGTAGGATTATGGAAACATAAACAATTATGCAGTGAACTTCCCAATGAATATGCAAATTCGATCGACAATAAAGTACATACACAAACACACGATACAGATACAATAATTGAATTAATAAAACAAAACCAGGAATTCAAAGAGTTAATCCTTGAACAAAACAAACAATTGGTTGAATTAAGTCAAAAACCGACTACCACAAATAACACAATTAATAATAATCATCAGAAATTTAATCTGAACTTTTTCTTGAATGAACAATGCAAGGATGCGATCAATATGTCGGATTTTCTGGAGAATATGGAACTGGATATGGAAGATTTACGAGAAACAGGTCGATTGGGGTACGTAGAAGGAATATCACGTATTCTGGTAAACAAACTTCGAGAACTAGATACATACAAACGCCCTCTTCATTGCACGGATTTGAAACGCGAAACATTGTATATAAAAGAAAACGATGAATGGTCCAAGGAAGACAATTCGAAGGAAACACTCAAAGGACTTGTAAACAAAGTGGCGAATAAGAATTGTAAGAATATTGAGCAATGGAAAGACGAACATCCTGAATACAATATTTTCGATTCTCCCGAGAACATGGAATACATGGATTTATGTAATACGATTCTGGGTGGACTTGGAGAGCAAGAATGCAGGCAATTTCGGGATAAAATTGTAAGAAATGTAATAAAAGAAGTCATGATTCTTAAAATGTAAAACGTGTATTATTGTTTCAAACTCTCTAGAATTTTTTGAACTTTTGGACATTTTTAAAAATGTCCAATTTTCATTTTTGTGAAAAAGTCTTTGAAAAACAAAACTAAAAAAACGGGTTCACAGCATAATGCAGTGATTTTGATTTTCGTGTGAAAAGATTGACTGCATATTTTTTTATTGTTTTTTTTTTAAAATGATTTAGGAGATTTTTTATGTTAACAAATATATTAACAAATGTTAACAAAAAAATCTCCAAAAATCTCCAAAAATTTTTACTGCAATAAATGTGATTATAGATGCAGTAGACAAAGTGAATATAACAAACATGTATCCACTGCAAAACATAAAAGGTTAACATCTGTTAACAAAAAAATCTCCGAAAATACCCAACACTTTTTTTGCACGAGTTGTAATAAACAATACAAATCTCGTGTCGGTTTATGGAAACATCAACAAAAATGCACGAATGTACTAGATATATCAAACAAAGAAGATCCATTACCACTTTCGAATATGTCTGGGAGTCCAGATATGATGTTGTTTGTTGACTTGTTGAAGCAAAATCAAGAATTCAAAGAACTGATGGTAGAACAATCAAAGCAAATGCATGATATGCAAACTGAAATACAAGAACAGCAGCACGAAAATAAACAACTCCAAAGACAATTAATCGATGCAGTAAAACAGACTGGTAATCATGTTACCAATAATACGATTAATAACAATCATCAGAAATTCAACTTGAACTTCTTTTTGAATGAACAGTGCAAAGATGCGATCAATATGTCGGATTTTTTAGAAAATATGGAATTGGATATGGAAGATCTTACGGAAACCGGTCGTCTTGGATACGTAGAAGGAATATCACGGATTTTAGTGAACAAACTTCGAGAACTAGACACATACAAACGCCCTCTGCATTGCACAGATTTGAAACGCGAAACACTGTATATAAAAGAAAACGATGAGTGGTCAAAAGAAGACAATTCGAAAGAAACGATCAAAGGACTTGTAAACAAAGTAGCGAATAAAAATTGTAAGAATATTGAGCAATGGAAAGACGAACATCCTGAATACAATATTTTCGATTCTCCCGAGAACATGGAATACATGGATTTATGTAATACGATTTTGGGTGGACTTGGAGAGCAAGAATGCAGACAATTTCGTGATACTATCGTGAGAAATGTAATAAAAGAAGTCATGGTGAACAAATAGCGATCGTATGATGTTTTTGAATGTGGTCAATTACATTGTAGAAAGCATTTAAATAAATAGTTGCAATATAACATATTATCACAACAGATGATTATGAGAGCAATTCTATGTACGATTTCTTTGATTATGGTGTCTGCTTCAGCAGAAGACAGACGAGTCAGATTCGGCGAATGGGCGAAGAAGTTTGAAATGGTATTTGAAAACAATGTTCATACCGAACACCTATTTTCAAATTGGTTGGAGAATGACGACCATATTCAACTGACTAACAGTCGTAATCTTTCTTACCGCTTGGACCACAATCAGTTCTCGGGAATGAATACCGACGAATTCAGTAACTATCTTGGATATTCTGGTCTTCCTGAACGATCTGGTCGCTCTTTGGTGTATCATCCCGATGCATACCAGACCAAGGTTGCACGCGTAAAATGTCTATCTGACTGCGTCAAGAATGTCCACGATGAGTGTACGATTGATACCGTGAACTGTATTCGCGGTTGCAAAGATGACGCAAGTCTGAGTGTTGCCGATGATATTGATTGGGTATCTAAGGGTGCGGTGACTGAAGTGAAGAACCAGGGTCAGTGTGGGTCTTGTTGGAGTTTTTCAACTACAGGTGCATTGGAGGGAGCGAATTACGTACAGCACAACACGCTTATTTCTCTGTCCGAGCAACAGTTGGTTGATTGCGATACATTCAAGACTGGAGGAAAGGACCACGGTTGCAATGGCGGACTTATGGACAATGCGTTTTCTTGGATTGAGAATAACGGTGGATTGTGCCAAGAGGCATCTTATCCATATACTTCCGGAACGACTAAAACTGCCGGCACTTGCATGAATGACTGTGATGTTGTTTCTGGAACCGCAATCACCAGTTATTATGACGTTCCTGCAAATTCCGACGATGACATGATGGATGCGTTGAACAGACAACCCGTATCGATTGCGATTGAGGCAGATCAGAAGGACTTCCAACTATACAGTTCTGGTGTATTTACTGGTGACTGTGGAACCCAACTAGATCACGGAGTACTAGTTGTAGGTTATGGATCGATGGATGGTATTGACTATTACCGTGTGAAGAACTCATGGGGAACTACATGGGGCAAGGATGGTTATATTTACCTGGGCAGAGGTACACAATACAACAATGGTAAGGGACAATGTGGAATGCTTATGCAAGCAAGTTATCCAGTCGTGGAGTAAAATAAACTATTAAACCATTAAAAATAATATCACAGACATAGATGATATTATTTTTGCTTATTATGTAAGAGTATACTTAAAAAGTCTTGAAGGGAATTGTCTTTTCAGATAGCACGTACCAGTGATCTTCCACGTAGTCCACAGAGGTAAAGTAATCAACAAACTGATCGCCGTTGTATTTGAATTTCACCACCACGAAGGGGTTGGTATCGTTACCATCGGCATCCTTGTAAGATGCAGTGTAACTGATAGTAAGAACCTCACGTTTGTCGATAGGACCATGCTCATCGCTGGCCATCGTGGTTCCATTCGCATCGGTGTAAATGGTAATCAATGCACGCTTTCCAGCCTTCATAATAGTTTGAATCCCAGTGTCGAGGGCAGCATAGTTTTCACTATTTAGGGCAGTAGGAGTAGACATATTATATATTGTTTATATATAATTGTATCCAGATAATTACGTATGACTAATTATCCAAGACATTATGTTCCTAAATATATATCAGTTACTGACAAACAGATACAATTAAAAAATTTGAATAAATCTAGAAAACTATACAAGAAAGGCAAATATTTTAAACGACCAACAATAAAAACGTTTCGTTCAAAACCATCACAACATGTAAAAAATGCAAAAGAATTATATAAGGTAGATAGCGTAGTACCTTCCAGGAAATTGGTTAAAGCAACGAAATGCTCTATGAAAACATTAGAAAAAATAGCGAACAAAGGTCGTGGTGCATATTATTCAAGTGGGTCAAGACCGAATCAGACCTCGGAATCGTGGGCAATTGCTAGATTAGCAAGTGCAGTCACTGGAGGAAATTCAAGCATTGTGGATTATCATTTATTAAAAGATGGTTGTAAAAAAAACAGCAAAGCACTCAAACTTGCCCGACAAACTTGCAAAAAGCAAAATAAGTGTAATAACAAAACGCGTAAAATAACTTTGTAAAAGAAAATATAAAAACAAACGCAATGGTTTACATATACGTTAATAAGAATGAACGAAGAAAATAATGTATTGACTATAAAAACTGTGCAAATCCAACCAATAAGAAATATGATTACTGCAATTAAGGATATATTGACGGATGCTACCATTACGTTTACGAAAGAAGGCATGAAGATCATCAACTTCGATAAAACCCACACGATTTTGGTGAATGTATCATTACATGCAAACCGTTTTGAAAAATATAACTGTATCCCTGATAAGATTATTGTATGTGCGAATACACTTCATTTGTTCAAGGTGATCTCGACCATGTCGAATGACGATACGTTGTCGATTTATATCGATAAGGCAGACTATCATGATGGTATTGTTTCACATTTAGGATTGCAATACGATAATGGTGATATTAAACAATGTTACAATCAAAAACTTAGATTAATTGAACCTGATACAGAAGAAATGCATGTTCCGGATGTCGAATATTCAACTGCGATTAATATGCCTTCTTCCGATTTTCAAAAAATTATTCGTGATTTGAATGGTATATCAGACCGCATTGAGATAAAATCTGTAGGAAACGATTTGATTTTTTCATGCGAAGGTGGGTTTGCAAGTTCACGCATTTTACGTTCTGAATCAGACGGAAATATGAATTTTATACAAAAAAACGACGCATCTGTTATATTCCAGGGAGAGTTTTCATTGAAAAGTCTAAGTCATTTTATAAAATGCACACCATTGTGTAGTCATTTAGAGATTTATTTAGGGAATGATCTGCCCCTTATTGTTAAATACGACGTAGCTTCTTTGGGTGAGATTAAATTATGTTTGGTCCCTTTGCCTCCTGCATAAAATAGATTGTATAATAATTAGATAGTCATGATTTTACTTTCCCGCGCATTTACTTGTCCAATCACGTGTGTTTTTGTTATATTTGTTAGTCGTGTATAGATGATTTCTACATCTTTGCTTGATCGCAATTTAGAATGTTCTTTGCAACATTGTGCACCTTGAATAATAATTTTTGATATTTGACGACGATTATAGTTTTGGTCGCCGGGCATATTTGCAATCACATGACAAGAAGATGTGTTGTGTAAATGAAACCAAATATCGATTGGTTTGCACATATCAATCATATCAAAATTGTCTTGTGCATTTTCTCCAATATAAAATTCGATTTCTCGAGACACAGCAGGAACAAATATGTTCTTTGTGATCATGATAATGATGTTGTAGTTTTACATAAATTTACAACATCATTTACTATTCAATTTTTATTAAAATTCTGGTTGATGTGCTTTGAAAAGACATCCATGCTTTATTAGATTTGGTATATCTGCGATAATATCTGGGTCTTGGTACTTTGATACAGACATCCAGATTTTGATAATGCAAAAATTCTTCTTCGGAGAAACTGTAATCCCATTTATATACTGACTATATTCTTGATCTACACACAACGTTTCACCGCAAAGCAAATAAAACAAATGTTTCCAAATATCGGGTACATATTTGTTTAATATTTTATATGAAAAACACCCTCCTTCCCTATTTTTTGGGTCTTCCCACATAGGAGTGATACCATCACGCATAATAAACAACATGCAGTTTTTCACAACATTGTCTGTAAGTTTTTCGTTTACATGAACAACCTTTTCAATCGTATCAATTGAACTTACTATCTTTGAATAACTAGATAGTTCCCAACTTGTGTTGTTTGGTAAATGATAATACAAATTCCATTTACCATTCAGACTATGGTGGGCAGGATCACGCACAGTATCCATGTATTATATAAGTACCCTTAAAATAGTATAACAGTTATCTTTATATTATTCTTTAATCCTTTTCTTGTGTCTCCTTTTCTTGTGTCTCCTTTTCTTGTGTCTCCTTTTCTTGTGTCTCCTTTTCTTGTGTTTCCTGCTCTTCTGTCTCCTGTTCTTCTGTCTCCTGTTCTTCTGTCTCCTGTTCTTCTGTCTCCTGTTCTTCATGGTTGTTTTTATCTATATCAGATGCCTCTTTCGAAATATCTATAATTGTCCAACTCTTTTCGGTCAATACAGCATATTGCTTACTATTCATAGACAACATATTCATTTCGTTATCAATAATGTCCAATGTATAATTATTATCAAATACATACGACAATGACTGGTATTCCAAATAACGTTTTACAAACATAGGTGTAAATAATACATTGCCTACCTGATACATCTCTGCTGGAATTTCAATTGCAATTGGTTTATTCATATCCGGGTGCTTATATGTTACACTCAGAAACACATGTTCCGATGATACATGGTCAAATGTAGTATGCTTATTTAATATGGAACGAATAATGTATCTGTCTCCATCACGCATCACAACAATCGCATCCACTACATGCATCAAACTTGTGATCAGAGACTGTAGAATATTGAAAAAATACATGAATCCTTGCTCGATTTTTCCGTTATATGAACAATCGGGACTAACTTCATTCGACATCATCTGATAATTTTCAACATGTATATAACGGTTTCCCTTAAATATATGACTATTTTTAATAAGTATATGTGTAGATATCCAATGATGTTGATAAGGTTCTACTTTGTAATCTTCAATGAAAGATGCAACACATGTACTATAATATATACTTCTGTTTGAAATCTCACGAACAACTGGATAATGAGTATAAGCATACTGATAACCGTTGACTATATACATCTGTGCAGTAACGTAAAAATCAAATAATTTGAGGAGCAGTTTCGATAGATTTCCGTTGCTAGACATATGACTACAAAGTGCATCTTTATGATTATTTATCCAAATACCAGCAACAGAGAAACCTGTATTTACAATAGTCAAAATGTTACGAATAAATTCCATATAAAAAATAATAGGATCTATCCATTTATATTATTTCAGGTAGGAAATAAAATAAGAAAATGTCGGCATAATATAAATATATGTTTGAAAGAGGATTGTTTGTATTTCGACGTGATTTTCGTATAGTCGATAATGTTGGATTAAACCAAGCGTGGAAACAATGTAAAAAAGTATATGCATGTTTTATTTTTACACCTGAACAAGTAGTAAACAACGATTTCAAATCGGACAATGCGGTTCAATTTATGATTGAAAGTTTAGATGAACTGCGAAAACAAATCAAATCAAGAGGAGGAGAACTCTATACTTTTTATGGGAAACAAGATGAAGTCATCGATAATTTAATAGATGAACTAGGATTAAACGCTGTATTTTTTAATAAGGATTATAGTCCATATGCCGTGAAACGTGATGCATCCATCCAGAAAATATGTGAAGGTAAAAGCATTCAATGTAACACATACCACGATTATTACTTATTTGAACCCGGAACGGTAATCGCGTCTACTGGGGGAGCGTACAAAAAATATACGCCGTTTTATAACACCGTCATTCAAATGGAGGTGAAACCTATTGAAAAAGACCGAGACCACATTATTTCAAAAACAACCAAGAAATTATCGAATACTGTTTCACTTGCAGACGCTTTCCATCAATTTACAACAGAAAATAAAGACATATTGGTTCATGGTGGAAGACAAAATGGGTTATTGTTTTTACGAAACGCCATCGCAGAACAAAAAGAATATCTGGATACACGTGATTTTTTTGAAGGAAAAAAGAAGACATCTCACTTGTCTGCCTATATCAAATTCGGATGCGTCTCTATTCGTGAGGTCTATTTTGCTTTCAAAAAAAGATACGGAAAAGAACACGGACTGATAAGTGAACTTATTTGGCGTGAATTCTTTGCACATGTATTGTATGCTTATCCCGAAGTAGTTGGGCAATCTTACCAAGAAAGATACAAGAATCTGGATTGGAGCAACAACAAACAACATATCCAAAAATGGAAGACAGGACAAACTGGTTTCCCACTGGTAGATGCCGCTATGCGAGAAATGAATGCAACTGGATATATGCATAATCGAGGTAGAATGACTGCAGCGAGCGTATTAATCAAAACGTTGTTAGTGGATTGGCGTATCGGAGAAAAATACTTCGCGCAAAAACTAACAGACTATGATATTGCCTCTAATAACGGAAACTGGCAAGGGATCAGCGGCACAGGGGTAGACATGAAACCCTATTTCCGAGACATGAACCCTTGGATACAAAGTAAGAAATTTGACGATAACGCCGAATATATTAAAAAATGGATACCGGAGTTACGAGACGTAGACGCAAAAGAGATACATACATGGTATGCAGCATGCAAGGAGACACAGCACAAGGATATACGTTATCCTTGTCCTATTGTTGATTATTCAAAACAAAAGGAAAAAATGATGAGCATGTATAAGAACGCAAAATAAGAAGACAGACTACTTAAAATATAGTCATCTTCTCATGACCGAATCGCATTTTCAGATCTACCCATACACCATCAATAATCCCGGCATCAATCAAGTTGCGAATGAATGAGACGTCTTCGCTCATACCCTCATGGATCGACTGTCCATCTGGTCCCTTGTTTGTAAACTTGTTAATATCCTTGAAGAACCAAGGGTACTTCATACGCTCGTCTTCCAACATACCATATGGAATCGCCATGCATCCCATACCAGCATATCCACACTTTACCATATTTTTCTCTTCCTTAACCCTTTCCTCGGCATCTTTTACCTCCATAAATTTGAAATGACCATTCTTTACATAAAACTCCTCATCCCAATCTTCGATGCAGGCCATAACCTGTCCACCATCCATTGCATATGTACCTGAAATAATCTTATTTTTCTCCTGCAGGCATTGTTGGACAAGATTATTAATCATATCGCCACTAAAGACCATATCACTGTCCAAAAAGAACATCACATCATATTCCAACTTTCCGTCGAAAGGTTTCTGGTCAGGTCCGCGTAGTACATCGGCACCCAGACATAGCGTACGGGCGAAATTCACCTGCGACGAGTATGCATTGGCGAAGACAATCTCGTACTTCTCGGCAAGTCCCATCAATGCTCCAGTCCAACATTTCAAAAATCGTCCAGTGAAGGTGTTTCCAGGAACGCAAAGCAAAATAACAGGTCTCTTATTCTCAGCAGGGGTCTCCATCAAGGCAGGTTCCATAATGTAATAACTATTAGTAGAGTTATTACTTTATATTTTTTTTTCAATTATACTTATAGATCGAGTGAGATGATGTTTTTCTCGGAACCATTCTTTCGCTTGGTCTTCTTGGGCATGTTGTTGTTCTGAATATCCTTCAAAGAAGAAATAGACAACAAGGAATCGTCATCCTTCTTAGGTTCATTGTGAATATTCACAGTACGTGTCTTTAATCCGGATAAAATATTATCAATGTCTGAATTTTGAGGTCCCTTCATTTCAGGTCTTTTTGGTGGTGCAGACTGGTTTTTCAATTCGGCAGCGGGGGCCAACTTTACACCTTCTTCTCTGAACATTGTCCCTCTGCTAGCATTAATATCAGGTCGGTTAGTAGGAGCATTGCCGTTCATACCCGGTCTGGGAGGAGGAGGAATATTCTGTGTCTCCACTGGTCCTGGAGGAGGAGGACCCTTAGGACGACTGTTGTCTTGCATAAAATTATTCGCCATTGCAAATCCAGGGGATTCTTGCGACATACTATTGACTGTCGCATTGGTGAACATCTTCATTAACTCGGGACTCTGTTTGATCACATCATTGAATGCGGGGGTAGCAGTAGATAGAGCCTTGTTTGAAAAATTCAATACTGCCGCACTGAAACCCACGCGCAACAATAGAGAAATCTCGGGAGCCATCTTACCGCCCTTATATTTGTCGTGCAACTCTGTGAAAATCTCTTCGTAACTATCTAGATCCTCGCTGACTTGTTCGCCCCAACCATCCAGATTCAAATCGAATGGATTAAAAATCGCATTACCATATTCAAGGGAATTCACGAACGTCATGAACCACCATCCCTGTAACTTGATACTATCCTTCTTTCTCTTCTCCTCCATGGCTCCTTCGTATTCATCTTCAATCTCATCAAAAGGCGACTCCATAGTGAAATTGCCGGCATCTTTTAACATACCCTTATCTTTCCATTCATCTAATTTTTTTAGCATAAGACGCTTCTTTCTTCTCTTTTCACGCTCACTTAGGTTGGTAGAAGGTCTGTAATCTTGGTTTGCGGGAACTTCATTTGCCTTTGCAAATCCATCCCATGTTTTCGTTGATCCCATCATACCAGATGTCGCCTCACCCAAATTGGCTTCATTTAAATCATCAAATTGCACATCATTGGTGGTATGGGGGTCTTCCTTTACGATATTAGGAGTAGAGTTTGATCCAAAATAACTCGAAAACATATTGCTACTCTCTTCGGGTGCAGACTTGTTTCCCGATAGTTGGTTTAGTTCATCTTCTAAATCATCTAATTCTCCTAAATCTAAATTCGAAACATTCGTCGATTTCTTTTTATCGTTCATGAGTAATTCAATACCGCTACCAAAATTTACAGATGGCGTATCATCGTGTTTCTTAAAATCCAAACTAATTGGTTCAGAGGTAGAAGGTCCAATATCAATAACTTCTTCCATGTCTTATGTTATTGAAACACTATTTATTTTTAAATCGTCCGCATAAGTTATTATATTTCTATGTTTGAAATACCATAATCCTTGCAAAAAAGCATCTGCCAAATCATCTTTTTTGTCGGTTGATAGAACATCACTCCAATTACTAAAATTACGGTCAATAATCTGAGAGCAATAATAAATACCGTCTTTTTTATGCTCTTTGTAATTTGGATTTTGTATGGAAACACCTTGTTCATTTTTTTCTTTTTTCTTTTTTGGGGCATCGCCTTGGGTATCTGCGAATTGTTTCAGTTTATTCGCGGATGAAATGAAGTCAATTATACAGTCGTCGTTTCTCATAATAAAATATTGTGCTAACATCCCTTGTATGGTTTTCATTCTATTCGCAATCGGTGAGATCTGGTTCTCTATAATCACATGCGTGATTTCAGGCAAAACCGGTATTTTATCTAACATTATTTTCATTGTTTTCCCAATTACGACTAAGTCCACTTGTGAAGCATTTTTTGTTTTCTTATAGGTGATTTTTTCTAAACAATGCTTTTCAAGATATCGTTGAACTTCTTCTAGCATGGTCGTTTTGCTTCGTTTGATTTCTTTATCTAAAAACAAGAAGTGTTGATTTCCCCACGCGAGAATATCGTTTATTTTTTGCTTTTTGATATGCATGTATTGATTTTCCTTCACGGGTAGTAAATAATTACTTGATTTTGCATGAGTCTCGCAATAACATTGATCAGTATACGAGTATTTCGCATTTTTTCCACACACCTTGTTTTGTACTTTTCGACTATTCACGACTGCGGTACACGTCTTTTTGATGATTGTATTTTCTTCATTTAAATTCATTACCTTCCAGTCAAGGACGTCTATATTTGTCGAACAATCAAAAATGCAGTACGCCATGTTTTTGATACCAATATCAAAACTAATTGTTTTCATTACGAATGTATGAATAAAAATATATCTTTTGTATATATTTTTATAGAAATGATAAATTTATCTGCGCAATAATTCGTCTTGTGTAATTGCAGGAGAAATCTGGCGACTTTCTAATTGCTCTCTGGACAAGTAGGTGGTTTTCAAATCACTTTGAACATAACCAGTTGGTTTCGTTTCGTCCAGAACACTCTTAAATGAGTAAGGATAGTTGGAATATCCTTGCACTTCATTTGACTGAATGTTAGGTGTCTGATTATTCTGGACGTTGAATCCGGTATCATTTGCAGATTGAACAAACTCGTTATGCATTACATCCTTTGCATTCTTGGTCAAATATTGACGATATTCCCAGTTGGATTTGATGTTATTTTGCTTCTTCAATTCCTTGTTCATGTGTGATTCAGGTTGCCATGACGACACAATGGAGCGACCATCTTTCATCATTGGTGGGAAATCGCTGTATTGATTATTGGTCGAATATCCGTCATACGACAGTTGTTTGTCTTCTTTTTTGGATTCTTGCTTATTTGCCTTGAAAAACGAAAACATGATTATATTAAAAGATGATATATTCTTGTATCAAAATATCTCTATTCTAATTCATTCAGTAAATCTAGCAATTCACTTTTCTTTAATTTACTTGGATTGGTACTTAGTCCTTTTTCAATCACTAATGCCTTTAATGCGGAATTCGTCATCGCTTTGTATGCGTCCATCGTAGAAGGGAAGTCATCGAGTTGGTCTGTGTTCTCTAAAGTAGTTTCTACTTTCTCTACCTTGATGGAATTGTTGTCGTCAATCTCTAATAACGAAATTTGAGTAGGTTCAGAGTTGACTGTTTCATCCACCATTTGTACTTGTTTCAAAACATCGTCATCCATCTTATCATTGTCTAGTTCTACCACCTTGTCTTCTTCTTCGTCGTCTTCGTCATCTTCTTCTAAATCATCATCGGAAGAATAAGTGGAATCATCTTCGTCACTTTCGTATTCATCTTCTTCATCGTCTTCTTCATTCGCATGATGCATTTGTATGTTATGTTCATGTTCAATAGCATGAGTAGGAGGCATACTCGTATGTTCACCTCCATCAAACGACATTTTTTGGTTTCGTCGCAATAAATTTAACTCTTGGACTATGTTGTTCATAATTTCAAACATAGTATCGCAACGTTGTTCCATGGTACTCACTCTATTTTTGAAATGGTATACAACCAATAAAATAAGCAAAAAAGTTACAACTAACCCTAAATAAAATATGGTGTCCATCATCTTCATTAAAGTCATTTAATATACAAAAATAAAAATAAACCGTAAAGCAAACGTAAAAAATAAAAAAGTTGGTATAATATATAAATGGATTCCGTTACTAACGCCGCCCCTAAATTGAACCTACTTGATGGAGCATTAAACAACAAACTGTTAACCATCATTCTAATTGTGTTGATTGTATTTTCACTTTTAGGAGTAAATATTCTTAATATTTTCGGTGACTTGTTACAATCAGTCGTCGATTTGTTTGGACCTTTCATTATGCAAATCGCATCGTTGATTGCATACACTGCCGGTTCTATTCTGAACCAGATTAGTGCCCTCTTCACCGTAACTGGTACCGCTGGTGTTGAAATCGCTGGAGGAACAATCGATACTGTTGGTGATCTACTTAAGGATGCGAGTGCCGGAAATCTACCCGATCGCATTAATTTAGGTGAAACCGTGAACCGTTCTTCTATTCAGGTTCGCGACCCCGAGATGGACAACACCACAAACCCCATTCAAAACGCAATTACTTCTCGCAAATCTCAATGGTGTTTGGTTGGTGAGTTCGAAGGAAAACGTGGATGCGTGCAAGTTGGAGAACACGATAAGTGCCTATCTAGTCAACTGTACCCCAGTTTTGAAACATGTTTGAACCCAACTATGACCCAAAACAAACATCCCCTTAAGAGTGAGTCCACTAAATTAGAGTAAGTATACAATACGGAAAAAACATGAGACATGTGTCTGTCTTATGTTTTTATGTTTTTTATGTTTATACGATGACCGTATCACGATTTCTTGTAGTTCTGATTTTATGTGCTGGAACAACTTCTTGTCCTTGATACATCAATACGTCATATTTCCATTCACAGTTAATACGAAAATGACCATTTGGTAGTTCGATTGAACCAATGCCGTGTTTTTGTCCACAGTTCCAAGTAGTTTCGATAATTGTTCCATCTTCACAATAATGCTTTCCGCAACCGTGCCACATATTGTCTTTCCATTCACCATCGTAAATACGGTAAATAGACGAATAATCTGTACCCTTCCCATTTTTTGCACCCTCAAACCAATATCCGGTGTAAATCATGAGATCGTCTTCATACAGCGACCCTTCTCCGTATTGAAGACCATTGACCCAATCGCCTTCGTATACCAACTTACCATCCGTGTCGTATGTTCTACCAAAACCACTATAGCGATTGTTCAACATGTGCCCCTCGTATTGTTTATTTCCGTTATCATAATACAATGCGCATTTACCAGTGTAACCACCTTTATCAGTGAAGCGACCTTCATACACGAGGGTTTGATTTTTATATAGTTTTCCTTTCTTGGGGATAACAATCGATTTAGTACCGCTACCGAAGTCAGATACTCCGTAATAAACAATATCCGATGTATCAGTAGCAATAACCACCTCCCCTGTAAAATGAAATGTGGTGGTTGGGTAATCAGTCTCTTCGACATGTTCAATGTAGAAGTTATCGACAGTAATCGTGTAAGTCATGATGATGTATCAAATAATAAAGAGTATTCTTGTAATGATAGAGTATAGTAGTGTCGTTATGTAATCAATTTTATATGAAGATTCAGAACCCATATAAATACAAATGTGCTATTCATGCATAATGGACGTACTCGAAAATATAGATTACAGTGCCTTTCAAGGCGAAATGATGAATGAAATTGAGCAAATGATGGGTCAAATGATAGACATGCAAATATATAGCACGGGCACATATAAGAAATATGCGCAATATAGTCACATTTATGTAAATAATAATTCGCTACAAGTTACGGAGAAAATGGCTCACGAAATAAAATGGCTCATACATTACGTGAAAGAAACACATTTGTATTTATACGAAGACTACAAAGACGATATGTTAGAAAAATTTGATCGCGTGACTGAATATCTACCGTACTTATTTGATCTGTACGACACATATACTGATGACGATCGAGACGATAGACATTATTTCCAACCAGTGTATGCTCTTAAGAGTATCCGACAATTGTTGCTCCCTTTCCGCGATTGTGTAGATCGAGAAAAGTTCCATACTACTTATGTTGACCACTGCGTGAACGTATTGGAGTTCTATAAGTTTACTGCGAATTTTATGATATGCCGTTTGCAAGAACTAGAATTTGATATTGATTTTATGAAAAAAAACCCGGATCGCATACAAGGATACGAATCGTAATACGTAAGACAATGAATGGGGATAAATTAAAAAATAGCACGATAGACTGTTTACATCAAATATGCACCGTTCAATTCAAATGGTACGTACAATTCACTTACTTGGTTCGATACACTACAATTGGTTTCGACTAATAAATTATTGGAAGACAAATTGAACACGATTCCATATTCCACATTGTTGAAATCATCTTCATATCCGAAAGGAGTGCTTATGGATATTTTCGGCAGTCCAAATATATCATAGATAAATCCTCGCTCTGTAAACAAATTAATCCCAGATACTTCCACGGTTCCTCCATGTGCAATTGCTTGAAACGGTGTATTGACGGCATTAAATGACGTATCATGTAATCGAACATTGAATGAAGAATCGGTGTAAGTTACTGTAGGCGTTAATGTAGTTCCAGTAACTGGATCAATTACACTTCCATTATTATACAATACCGACACGCCTATTGGAGATGTATTAAAAAGATTGAGCGACAAATCGTAGGTTTTTTCTATACTACTTCCAGTGGAGAAACCACGTACGAATATACCATAGGGTACCTTGAAACTGTATGTATATTGAGGATTCGTAATACCATATTGAATGCCTAATGTGAATATTTTACTACTAATATTATGTACTGCAAATACATTGTCTTTAATATTATATCTCCATTCGTCCGTGTCTTCATCATTCACTATAGCCAATGCTTCCACGTTCTTCTTGTAATTGTATAATGGAATCGTATCGTCTTTGTACAAAAGTATCGATGGACCAGGGACACCCGAAGAAGAACTGGGGGTATAAATAATTTCATTGTTATTGCAATTCGTATCTATATTAGAATATTGTGTTTCATAGGAGTAGACATTCTCGCTGAGGTCGTATATCTCATTACGCACTTCGGTTACTTTTTGCACAATTGTTCCAGGATAATTCGAATTCTGATAATTACCCGATAGTATTTGCGCCATTTTTTGTTTCTTTGTTAAGTTATTGCCTTTTGATGCTTGACTGTTTCCTGTATATTGTAATATTTCAGCCTTTCGTCTCATATTCAATTGTGCTTCTGTATATTGATTGTAAGGTGATGATGTTTCAAGTCGAATGGGTGGTATGGTAAATAACATTTGTTTTCTTCGCTGTAAGCATACTCCGCTCACGTCAACCGACATATATTATATAATAAACTACGACTATATAATATGATTGCATTGTACAATTAATGGGTCTTGGAATAATACCAATAGTTTGATAAATAAGAAAAATAATTTGTATTCAGGTTTCCATCTTTCACTGTTAGGTTGGGTCCTTTGCGAACAATGCTGTTAATTTCGAATACATTCAATGCGGAATTGTAATAACGTAGACTAGATAATTTACCGTTGAACCCGCCATTTTGAGCAATGTATACATCACTGTAGTTTTGCTTAGGGACATTGCTTAATACAATGCGTTTGGATAAGGTTCCATTCACATAAATATCTATGATTTTGTTTTGCAATCGGATTGCTAAATGTATCCATTTTTTAATAGGCATATTTTCCACTACTACAGATGTATTCGTATCTCCGTATTTGACCGTATCCATCATCACATGTAAATTGTTCGTTTTGGGTTCCAAGTATACACCTGGCGAATTATTCATGGAAGACAAGTTGGTTACAGAATCGAATTGTCCGTCCCCTTTACTAAACACGTGTTGGTATTTTTCATCTTGGTTTCCTAAATCATTGATATATAACCATGATGACCAAGTAAATTCAGCGCCACTGTCTTCATTGTTGGAGCGAAGGATAGTCGTTGCTGCACCTTGTTTGGGGTCTTGACGAACCACCATGGAATTGTTTCCATCAATCATACCATTGATCAAGTAAGGACTATCGGATGGACCAAATAGTATACTTATTAGAATTACGCCTAAATTGAGAAGAACAAGCATTCCAATTAGCACTAAAATAATGAATGCGAATTTTGCGATAATGGTGTTGGATTGGAGGAATCCAGTAGTTGCCTCGGGAACAGTTGCGGATTGCTTCGAAAACTCGCTGAATGTATTACTCAATTGTGATGTTGTATTCTGTAAAGTATTTCCCAGATTGGCGATGCCTTGTTGCATACTTTCTTGACTAGGCAATTTGTCCATTGCATTAGATAAATTGTTTGTAATTTGATTACCTACGTTTGCGGTATTTCCTAGTTGAGCGTTCATATGTATTGTTATAATATAAGGATAAAAATTATAACCATACAAATTATATTACACTCTTTTTTTGTTTTAAATAATAGAGAACCTGGACTGCTCTTGTTCGTTCTTCAGGATAGATATATCAACACCATAAGAACTGAGAACATTCAATAGTCTGTTAGACCCATTTCCATCTAAATAATTTTCCCATACGGTCTTGGGGTCTAGGGGGGCAATCCAGCGTTTGAAATTCGCCAAATATGCGTCAAATTTTCCCTCCATATTACCGACAAGAATGGGGGTATCGGAAGTAGGAGGCACCTTGGGCATAGTATTGGTTCCAGTTTTGAAAAAACGCTGAGAACGCATTAATTTACCATCAATATACGCATCTACGAATTGATTATCAACACTCAAACCAATGCATACCCATTTCTGAAGAGGAAAGTTATCAGTAATCAACATGGTCTCTGTTGTATCATCGGACATCGCCATATCCATTTTCAACAAAGGTCCAGTTTTGTCCAAATACAGTTTCATGTTGTTATCTCTGCTAAAGATGGTTTTTTCAACATTGTTATCCCATGTGTTCACATACAACCACAGAGTATACCCATAGCGAGAATTATTCGCCTTTTCAATCGTAGTAAGAGGAGGTTGGGGTTGTTTCAAGTTCGCACTCGCAGTGAGACTAGAGGAGCGATTTGATAGGAAATAGTATAAAACATATATCAATAAAATAATAACAACTCCTAAAACAATCACTGTTGTATTCATAATTATATAATTTATGTCTATAAAAAAATATATAATTAGTCAGTTCGTAAAAAGAACAGTCGCTTGAGCATATCCCAATTGATCATATTTTTGGGCATAAACTCTGTTTCAATGGGTGGATTCTTATGTGCAAGTAGGTTATACTCATTCAATATGTTTCTCTTGGAGAGAGGGGCGGTATAATAGGTAATATTGCAAATCGCACCATCCAAACCATTATGATCGCCTATCGTCACATTATCATAGGGAGTATAATTTGGTTCAGCATTGTGTATTGGAACTGATTTGACTAATTTGCCGTTCATAAATACATCTAAGAAATTGGATGAATAGTTAAATGCGAAGTGATTCCATTTCTGCTTTGTAATTCGCAACTTGATCTTATCTTCTTTTTTATTATCGCCGTTGGTGTAATAGATAATCAAATTATTTCGTCCTTGATCCTCGTCGATGTTATTTTCATATACTACATGTGGTGCCCCGTTCGCATAATTGAATATGTTGGTTTCCTTTGAGTATGCTCTATAATTTGAACCCTGGTCGTTCAAGTATAACCAAAATGAAACGCCGTAGTTGCGACGATAATTCGGTGTTTGGTCAAATTGGTCGATCGGTTCCATTTTCAGTTCTTCGCTTCCAGAAATTACGTGTGGTTTGTCTAGGAATTCATTACCAGGTAATAACTTGATTCCTTTTTTCATGAATAACGATTTCACAAGTTTGGGTAAATAAATATACAATAAAATCAACACAAGTTCAATCATAAATAGATAAAATACGGAACTGGTAGTACCATTTATCTCTTTCTTAATGTAATTCACAAACTGCAATAGTAGACACGGTATGTAAAATAACATTTGCATGATCAATCCGGGGAATCCTTCCATACGTTTGATATATTCGCCTGCAAAGTAAAATACAATTGCTAATGAAACAAATAATAACAGTAGCGACAATGCAGAATATACATAACTTAAGGATGTGTTTGTCTGTTGTGAGAACTGCACATAATAGTACACCAGTATACCACTAAATACTACTAATACTATCTTGTTTAATAACGACGAAATCCAATTGTTTGTTGTATCGAGTGGTTTCACAAAAGAAGATAATCCATAAGCAACCAATAATAATATCGGAATAGCTAACCAACTAGTTTCGTACGTCATCGACATCGAATAATTGGAGGTGAATAACATAAATACGATAAACACCGCCATGATTAATATCATTGATCCATGAGACGCAATTGCATTTTGAACAATAGGTTGACTTGTTGTATTTTTCATTTGTTCAGATGCAAATTTACTCGCTTGTTCGGCAGAAGACTTAATATTTTTGTTTAATTTATTAAATGTTTGAAATCCTTTCTCTATATAGTCTGGTTCGATTGTTTCATTCATTTATAATGCTAATATATTATAAATGGATATATTATTCGAAATTTGCTTGGTGTGCATAAAGTTATAGGTTTTCCATGGCGGTTTTCTTTCCATGGCATTCTCTGCACAAAGCAACTAAATTATCCACATGATTGCTTCCGCCATGATCCAATCTAACAATGTGATCGACTTCAAACCAAGCACTTAGTTGCGTTTTGCAGTCTTCGCACGTCCAGTTCTGTCTAGATGCTACGAATTTCTTTTTTGTTTCACTTACGGAACGTTTGGTACCGGTTTTCCCCGAATTGATAATTCGCTGTTCGCCTTGATATTGTTGTGAATTGTTCATAGCAATAATAGGTTTGGTTGAATTGTCTTGAAAAGAAGAGTGTCTTGTTGTGAAATCGAGTATAGGTGAAATCATGTTGGTCGTGCTTTTGTCTACCGGTAAGTATTTTATATATTCATTTGATGTAGCTAACATCTCGCGTGCTCTCAATGGATTATGTTTTACGATGTAATAAAAGAATAGCGCGCCTATTCCCACACCAGCCATTTGATAATATTTTTTCCAGGTCATCATAACTTTTACGTATTTTCCATCTGTATAAATGTTTGCTATTATAAAACCAGCGACTAATAATATAACAAGTTCAAATCTCATTTAACATATCATTAGATTTAATTCGATGTATATACGTGATTATTCACTGTAATACATATAAATCAGAACAATGAGAAATAAGATAAATGTAAAATGGATGTATCTTGATTTAAACTTGATGCTATCTAAAAATGATACTTGTTTGGGTTTGTAATGTTCTCTATATAATTCCAATGATCTAGCTAGGGATATTTCGTCTTTTCCGAGAGAAATATTGTATTTATTGTGAATAAAATGCATCCATCGAACCAATGAGTCACGATTAGCTAAATAAGGTGATACGGGATATTTATCAAGTATTTCACTAAATTTGTTCCCCATTTGCTCGTCAGGTATGAATAACGGCATATTGGTTAACAATTCGTAATATTTCTTTTTCGTCACTTCGTTTGGCGTCAATGGATAGAATTCGGCAATTGTATGTAGAAAAAACCAATAATGAGGTCCCCATGTGTCCGCATCGAAATTCATAACTAACAATATATATAAAGATAACCTTTTTATAATACTAGGACAACCCATTTATTATAATTTCATGAGTACAGATAACTATTGTAACAATTGCGGAAAAGAAGGACATTCATATAGTCAATGCAAAATGCCTATTACGAGTGTAGGTATAATTGCCTATCGAATTCACAATAATAAAAAAGAGTATTTAATGATACGTAGAAAGGACACACTTGGTTTTATTGATTTCATGAGAGGAAAGTATTCGGTCAATAACAAAGACTACATTATGAATATGCTCAAGCAAATGACTGAAGATGAGAAGGACAAGTTGAATACATTCACATTTGAGCAGTTGTGGTTGTCTGTATGGGGAAGCAGTAGACTATCAAACCAATACAAGCAAGAAGAAATGGTTTCGAGGAATAAATTTCAGGTTATTAAAGATGGTATTTATAACAAACAAGACTTTTATAATTTAAGTATACTCATTGAAGAGAGTAAACAATATACCCAGTGGAAAGAACCCGAGTGGGGATTTCCAAAAGGTCGACGCAATTTTCAAGAAAAAGATTTTGAATGTGCGTTACGTGAGTTCCGGGAAGAAACTGGAGTACCGACCGAATATTTGCATAGTATTCAAAATATTTTTCCATTTGAAGAAAATTTTACGGGGTCAAATTACAAATCGTATAAACACAAGTATTACATTACATATATGAACTACGATACTACGTTGATGAATTATAAATATGATAAAATGGAGGTAAGTAAAATAGAATGGAAGACACTAGACCAATGTATCAAATGCATTCGACCCTACAATTTAGAGAAACAGCACATGTTAACAAATTTAGATAATATGTTAACTTATCATGCACCTGTATTATTTTATTAAAAAACAACAGAAATATATGTTCATTCTATATACATATATTTTACTATTATCATGACTAGAAATACAAAAAGAGTAAAATCGGGCGGTTCGAAACGTGCAACTAAAAAAAAATCACCTATTGATAAGATTGTTGGAATTGAACCTATGCATGTTGCTGAACAAAATTTATTGGCGAAAGTCGTTGTAAATAGTCTCTCGGCGTCTCTAGAAAATAAGGTTGATGTGGGAAAAAAAGACGATAAACCAACTCGTTGTCCAAAAGGGCAGCGTCGCAATAAAAATACAGGCGAGTGTGAACCCATTGGTAAAAAACCCCGACAACTAATTGAAGGTTGCAACTATGAATATAAAATAGAGACACCTGAAGAAAAAGTGCGAGCAGAAGAGTTGAAAAAAATGTTGATTACAGATTTGCGTTCGAAACTGATTACAATGTTAGGAATTGAAGATCCGAAAACTGAAAGTGTAATGGGAGCGCGATTGAAACCACAGTTTATTAATTGGATTGTATGTTTGGAACAGAAGAGAGGATTATTGCGAACCAATAAAGAAGAAGACGAAAAAGAAGAAGAACAAGAAGACGATAAAGAAGAAGAAGAAGAACAAGAAGACGATAAAGAAGAAGAAGAAGAAGAACAAGAACAAGAAGACGATAAAGAAGAAGAAGAAGAAGAACAAGAAGACGATAAAGAAGAAGAAGAAGAACAAGAAGACGATAAAGAAGACGAAGAACAAGACGAAGAAATCTTTGAAGATGACGATGTTGATATTTCAGAAATCGATACCGTTGAAATGACTGATAAGGACAAACAATTATTGTCTACATTAGAATTGCTTCCTGGAACTGTAAATTCAGTTGAGTACAATAAAATAAACAAAGAAAACGAAAAGATTCTGTACGAAAATTCCATGATCGACGACGACTATCAGTTTTTGTATCCAACTTTGAATGATCCCGATTTCAATGCAAAAATCGCATCCAGAAAAGAATTTAATTCGATCCGTTACGATGGGAAAATCAAAAATATAAAGGAACAAGCAGAAAAGATGTGTAGTCAGGATTTTGCCCTTATGCCTCATCAAATGTTTGTGAAGAATTTTTTATCATTTCAGACACCCTATAATTCGTTATTGTTATACCATGGATTAGGAACAGGCAAAACATGCAGCGCAATTGGCGTGGCGGAAGAAATGCGACACTATATGAAACAAATTGGACTAGAGCAAAAAATTTTTATTGTCGCCTCTCCAAATGTTCAAAACAATTTCCGCATGCAACTGTTTGATGAGAGACGGTTAGAAAAAAATGGAGACCAGTGGAATTTGCATACGTGCATTGGTAACGAACTAATAAAAGAAATCAACCCAACTTCGATGAAGAATCTACCTAAAGACAAAATCGTTTCACAAATGAATGCACTGATTAATGAACATTATCGATTTATCGGTTACGGAGAACTCAGCAATTATATTCAGCGAAAGATTGATACAACTACTTCTGGACAAGACGATACTGAGGCGATGCAACAAAAACGGATTCGGAAAATTAAACGGCATTTTAGTAATCACTTGTTTATCATTGATGAGTTTCACAATATTCGCATTTCGGATGATAACAAAGACAAAAAGAAAACGGCTACGTTATTGATGGATGTTATACAACATGCAGAAGATACTCGATTATTGCTATTATCGGGTACACCTATGTACAATAGTTACAAAGAGATTGTATGGACCGTGAACTTGTTGAATATGGTAGACAAACGTAGTACTATTAAAGAAAGTGATATTTTTGATGCACAAGGTAATTTCGTGGAAAGAGATGGTAACAAAGAAGGCGGTAAAGAGTTGCTAGAAAGAAAGTTGACTGGATACGTTTCATTTGTAAGAGGAGAGAACCCATACACATTCCCTTATAGGATGTATCCGGACCAATTTGAACCAGAAAACACATTGAAAGAACGCGCATATCCATCGAATCAGTTGAACGGAAAAGCAATCGAAGAGACGATCGAGAACCTACCTATTTATATTAATAAGATGGATCCTTATCAAGAGAAGGGATACTTGGCGATTTTGCAGCATCTAAAACAGAAAACATCGTCTTCCGTTGATGAGAACAATTTCCCAACGTTTGATAATATGGAAAAATTCGGGTACACATTCTTACAACAATTGTTAGAATCGTTGAATATTGTGTATCCAAATGAAGAACTCGACGAGTTGGTTCTCGATGATAGTTCAATTGTTCCGGAAACATTGGTGAAGAGTTATATTGGTAAAAATGGATTGAACGAGATTATGTCTCATAAAACGATTCAAAAAGACTATATGTTACGGTATAATTTTGAGTACAAACCCGACATTCTTTCTACCTATGGACGTATTTTTCATCCTGAGAATTTACCTAAGTATAGTCATAAAATATCGAACATTGCGAATAAAATTATCAAGTCAAGTGGTATAGTCATTGTATATTCTCATTACATTGATGGAGGCGTTGTTCCTATGGCTCTCGCATTAGAAGAAATGGGATTTACAAGATACGGCAGTGCGCCCTATACGAAACCTTTATTGGCGACTGGCGATACACGCATTGAACCAATAGATAGTTTGCAAATGGTTACAAAGGCGAATTTCGAGGAAGTTGATGGAAAACGTTTTGAACAAGCAAAGTATGTAATGATTACTGGAGATAAAAATTTCTCACCGAACAATTTGGAAGATTTGAAATATGTAACGAACGAAAACAACAAAAATGGTGAATTAGTCAAAGTGATCTTGATTACACGTGCTGCAGCAGAAGGATTGGATTTCAAAAATGTCCGACAAGTACATTTGATGGAACCCTGGTACAATATGAATCGAACTGAGCAAATTGTAGGAAGAGCAGTGCGAAATCTAAGTCACTGTAAACTACCATTTGAAGAGAGAAATGTAGAGATTTACTATCATAGCACTGATGCAGTTCAAAATAACGAAGCAGCAGATATGTATGTATATCGTTTTGCCGAGAAGAAAGCAAAGAAGATTGGTGAAATTACTCGTATTTTGAAGGAACAATCTGTAGACTGTTTATTGAATATTGGTCAATCCAACTTTACAGTTGATAAACTGCTGTCGATTACCGAGAACAAAAATATATCGGTACGAACTTCCAGTGGTCACGACATAGACTTTCAAGTAGGAGACAAACCATATTCACATGTTTGTGATTATATGGATAATTGTGAATATACATGTTCTCGACCAATTGATATTGATAGTGTATCTGTGAATGATACAACCTACAATGAAGGATTTATCAAAATGAATTACAACGAGATCATCAAAAGAATAAGAGAACTTTTCAAAGAAGAACATTTCTTTACACGAGATACTTTGTTTCGTTCTATTAATATTCGCAAAGAGTACCCCAAAGAAGAGATTGACTTCGCACTGACTCGATTTATAGAGAACAAACACGATTATCTAATAGACCAATATGGACGCCAAGGATATTTGATTAACAAAGGAGATGTATATGCATTCCAACCGATCGAAATGAATGATGAAAATGCAAGCATTTATGAAAGAACTGTCCCTGTTGACTACAAGCGAGATGCGATTGAAATAGAAGTTCCATCCCGAAGACAAAAGAAAGTTGAAATGGACATAGACAATGAAATGGAGGTTGCTCAAACGTTCTCTGATATTATGAACCAGATAACCATAAATGTAGATAGTGGAATTGAAACAAAAGACACTCTATTGTCCCAAGGTAGTCATAATTGGTATAAACATGCAGGAAATGCGATGAACTTACTTATGAAAAATCATAATATTACAAAAGAAGAAATTGTAGAACATTTGGTCTATCATAATTTAGATACCATGCATTTGAAAGATAAATTAGTGTTGATACAACAATTTTATGGCGACAGACTGGATGATGCAACTAGAGAAGAAAACGACATAACCGAACTAGTAAGGAATTATTTTGAAAAAAGGATTATATCGTCAGATAACCAAAATACAGGAATATTGTTATATAATACATTTGGAGATACTTCCAGTTATGTTATTTATGAGCAGGATAAGTTAAATAAAATGCTATGGACGCAAGTAGAAGAGGTGGATTTAGAAGACTATAAAACAAGTATCATTGCAAAATTTATAAAACCGAAGACTATGTACAATCCGATAGTTGGATTCATGTTCTTGTCCAAGAACAACAATGTAGACTTCAAAATGAAAGACATTTCCGAGAAGAAAAATGCGGTAGGTATTTTTTGCGAAACCAAATCAAAAGCGGATATTATAAAGCGTATTAATTCAATATTAAAAACGGACATGTATAACGATAAGAATACGTCTCAAAAAATCAAAAACAAGAATAACGGTTTATATAAGTCTGGACTATGTGCAATGATTGAAATATTGTTGAGACATATGGACAACAAATCAGTTGATAACAAAAAATGGTTTTTCAGTAAAGAAGAAGCAATCATCAATAACCTGATCGGAATTAAAAAATAAGTTATAAAATTGAATTAGATACTTTTCAACAAATAAAGATACATACATAAAAGTTTCTACTAATATATTAGTTATGGAAAGCAAGAAACCACAAGAACGCAAGATACGCACAGATGTATATACGAAGTCTATGCTTACAAAAAAAATATCTCTGAATATGAACCAAATAGGCAAAAACATTAAATCTAATTTAGAAAAATCTATTTCGAATTCTATCCAAGGTAAATGTAGTCCTGAAGGGTTCATCAAACCTGGTTCAGTTCGTGTAACAAGTTACACAAGTGGAGTGGTCGAAAACGAGAAGATCATATTTGATACCATGTATGAATGCATGATATGTCATCCCGTCGAAGGAATGTTAATTGAATGTACATCAAAAACAATCACAAAGGCGGGTATTCATGGTCAGGTAGTAGATGAAGATGGAAATGTACCTATACATGCATTCATCGCACGTGATCATTTTCACAACGACAAACGATTCAATAATATCGAAGAAAATCAAAAAGTAATGGTTCGTGTGATTGGTATTCGTTTTGAATTGAATGACCCCTACATTGTTTGCATGGGAGAATTGGTAAACGAGAAATAAGTAAACAAATATTGGATGATGATAGTTTTTTATATATACGATATGAAAACCATATAAACTTTATTGCACATATATGTATAATCATGTCTTGCGATAATACGTATACATCGAAGGAGTTAGATAATATAAAACATAGCATCGAAATAATGAACAAACAGGATCAGATTGAAATACTGAAATTGCTATCAAAACATTTATGTAAGTTAAACGAGAATAAGAGTGGTATATTTGTAAATATGTCGTTTTTATCAAATGAGATTTTAGAACAAATGAAACAATATATTGAATATACACAAGAAAAAGCGACTAATTTGGCGACGATGGAGTACCAAAAAGAAGAGTTCAAGAAATCATTACTTAACGAAAAAGAAGATAAAGACAACACCATAGTATCATATAGCGCTATACACTCTTAGCAAATATCATGACAACTATAGGTAACTCCGTATTTTATTGTTTTCATAAAAACAATAATGTAAAAGACATTGTACAATCACTACATCCATATGTATTTACGAAAGATGCACCCCAATCTATTGTAAGTAAGGAGATTAATCCGGTGCAGATCGAACCAAAGAAACCAGATCCGCCTATTGTAAAACCGGTTGCGTCTACCCGAGACACAGATTATTTCACGCCTATACAGAAAGATAGTTTATTTTGGTGTCTGTATGTGGCAATGTATTCTTACGGAGAATATAACGCGATTCATAGAAATTATGGTTTGAAAAAAATGGAATTGAATCAAGAGATATTAGACTTTTTAAAAGATAACGCCCATTTACTGAAACAAGTGAACCACAAATTTACCAAGGTCGCGGTCACCGAATTATTGGCGGATCTTTCTATCAATCAACAGTCTACTTCCTTTGTAAACGTGTATGCATATCTTAGTTTCTACAAATGTAACGTGTATATTATAAATAATGAAAAACAGAGTTATTTGCCGTTTATATTTGATAATGAACTGCCGTCTTTTTTTATTTACGTGGATGGGTTCAAACAATATAAGTTACGATTAGAACCGGTATCATCGAGCGACATTGAACAACTCGACCAACATTTTGTATGTTTAGAAGGATTAAATAAGACACTGAAAAGTTTGTCGGCATACAAGATTGCAGATTTAACAACTATAATGGAAAAACTTAACCTACCATCCAGCAAACTAAAAAAGAACGATATGTATACTACAATATTGGAAACGATTCATTGGTAATATATACAAAATTGATTGCATCAAAATAATATATGATTTTACTATATAAGATTCTATATTATGGATTCAATAACACACAATGCTGGTAATAATACGCGTGAAAAAAAGGATGAATTTCATAGAATCGTTTCCCTCTATTTAGAAAGCAACCCTTTATTATCCACAAACAACAAATCCAGTGAATTGGAAATTCGTTTTGGAACCAATCCTCGCATAAAAAAACCTATCACCAAAAATAACTACGATAATGTAATTAAACAGTTATACTCATGTGGGTTCAAAACAGAGAATAATAACGGAAACCAGATGTTGCGTATCCAAAATGAATATACCGACCCACGAACGGGACAAACAAAGATGTCGAATATTCGTGCAGAAATCGTAGGCACTGATCTGGTTCAACAATATTGTGAAACGAATGATATTCAAAAGTTGATAAATATGCCGTCGAATGTATTTAATAAAATAAAGTTTACCCGAAAATCTTCCCCGAAAGATAAGCAAGACAAATTCATACAAAAATTAGATATGGAAGACTTCAACTTCCGAGTTTCTTTCCAAGAAGAACAGGATTTCAATATTCATAGCAATATTGCTCGAAATATTATGTCGAAATGGGTTGATTCGAAGAAAATGTTCCGTTCATTGAATCGCGTTCGTTTCTACCACGATACATATCCAATCTTTGCCGACTTGACTATTGTGAAAACGTCCAAAATGAACAACCGTGTACCGATTCCACAATATAATATTCAAGATGCCGGTGTATTTTCAAACGTGGAGCATTACGAAATTGAGTTAGAAGTAGACAATTCACGCGTTGGTTCCGGAACTAGTTTCGATAATGCGGACAAGTTGTTATCTGAGTTACGTAAGGTGATTCGTATTGTATTATCTGGTATTCAAGACACCAAATATCCTGTCGCATATAGTGAACACGATGAGGTTCTCAAGCATTACATGAGTATAATACATGGCGAAGACTATGAATACAGACGTGCGTTGCCAAAACACTTCGTTGGTCCCAGTTCATATACGTTACAGTTATCCAATATCATAGAATCTGATGTAGATAATGATCATAAAACTATTTTGAAAGATTATACAGTGACTGATAAAGCAGATGGTGAGAGACGATTGTTGTATATTCATAAAAACGGAAAAATTTATATGATTGATACAAATATGCGTGTTATGTTCACTGGGTCGAAAACCAACAAAACTGCGTTATTCAACAGTCTGTTGGACGGAGAATTCATAAAATATGATAAAAACCAAAAGTTGATCCATGCATATGCAGCATTCGATATTTATTACATTCATGGTAAATCGGTTCGCCATTATCCTTTTATTGCTCGCATGGAAGAAGAAAATTCGAGTAAATCTCGTCTAAATTTACTGAATACATATGTACAAGAACTGGAAGAAGTTTCTATATTAGACACTGCACAAGATAAAGAAGTAAAACCAAAGAACAAAAAAATCAATTCGGGCATCCGCATTCAAGTAAAAGAGTTTGAACATAGTACCGATGAAAGAAGTATATTTGAGGCGTGTTCCACTATTTTATCGAAAGCAAAAGATGAGAATTATGAATATGAGACGGACGGATTAATCTTTACGCCTGCATATTATCCTGTAGGTGCAGACAAGGAAGAAGACGAACCCGGAAGTTTATACAAAACCACCTGGAATTCTTCATTCAAATGGAAACCTCCTCAATTCAATACCATCGACTTTCTCGTCTCTGTAGAGAAAACCGAAACAGGTAAGGACAAGGTGTCTAACATATATCAAGATGGTCTAGATGTCGGCACAAATGCAAATATTGTACAATATAAGACTCTTACGTTGAGATGTGGTTACGATGAACGAAAACACGGGTTCTTGAATCCTTGCCAAGACATCCTGAACGATGATATTCAGTTTTCAAATGACGTAGACAGTAACGATAACTACAAACCCGTTCCTTTTATTCCTACTCATCCTTACGACGAGAATGCTCATGTATGTAACATTGTCTTGAAGAAACAAGGCGATAATATGGTGATGTTATCAGAAGAAGGTGAATATTTCGAAGAAGATACCATCGTGGAGTTTAAATACGTTCAAGAAAACAAGGATGGTTGGAAATGGGTCCCTTTACGAGTGAGATACGATAAAACGGCAGAACTGAAGGCTGGTCTGAAAAACTACGGCAATGCTTACCATGTTGCGAATAGCAATTGGCGATCAATCCATCATCCGATTACCGAAGAAATGATCGGCACTGGCGAAGAAATTCCACAATTTGTGGAAGAAAACGATGTATACTATAGTCGTTCGAACGAACAAACCAGTACGCAAGGTCTACGTGACTTCCATAATTTGGTTGTAAAGAGATCTCTCATCACAGGACTTGCAAACCGCGGGGATACCCTCATTGATTATGCCGTAGGAAAAGCAGGGGACTTATCTAAGTGGTCAAAATCGAAATTGAAGTTTGTCTTTGGAATTGATATTTCCAGAGATAATATTTACAATCGCATTGATGGTGCATGTGCTCGCTATTTGAACTTGGTGAAGAAATATAGAAATAGTAAAATGAAGGCGTTGTTTCTCCGAGGAAACAGTGGTGCAAATATTCGCAATGGATCTGCATTTGAAACCGATAAAGACAAACTCATATCCAAAGCTGTATTTGGTAATGGTCCCAAGGATCAACAATTGCTCGGAAAAGGTGTATATAACCAATACGGTATTGGTGAGCAAGGTTTCAATATCAGTTCTTGTCAATTTGCTATGCATTATTTCTTTGAAAACAAGGATACTCTATATGAATTTATACGTAACTTGAGTGAATGCACCAAAATAGATGGTCACTTTATCGGCACGTGTTATGACGGAAGAACTGTATTTAATATGTTGAAAAACAAAGAAGAAGGCGATCGTATACCCATCATGAAAGACGACAGAAAAATTTATGAAATTACGAAAATGTACGACAAAACTGGATTTCCAGATGATGAACTCAGTTTAGGTTATAATATTTCAATATACCAAGAAAGTATCAACAAATCGTTTGTAGAATATTTGGTGAATTTCGACTACTTCATTCGAGAAATGGAAAATCATGGTTTTGTAGTTATAAGTTCGGAAGAAGCTAGTCATATGAATTTACCTAGCGGAACAGGTATGTTTTCAGATTTATTCAAACAAATGGAAGATAACGTAGCACAAAACCCGAATATGAAACACGACGTTGGACAAGCATTGTATATGACTCCAGAAGAAAAGCGCATTTCATTTATGAACAGATATTTTGTATTCAAAAAAGTAAGAAGTGTAAATATGACAAATAAGGCATCTGCTGATACTGATACAATTAATAACCAGATTCAAGAATTAGAAAAAGAAGAGTCTAAAAAAGAAGAGACCAAAAAAGAAGAGTCTAAAAAAGAAGAGACCACAGTTCAACCTAAAAAAATACGCAAAAACAAGAAGAAGGTAGTAATAGAAAAAAATTAAGCCATAATGAAATGATATAAAAATAATAACTCTGTATTATCAGCGAGAATTATTATTTACGATTGATGACTTATTATCAAGTACCCAGAAATAATTTTTTTACATATAAATATATAGATTATATTGAAAGACATGACCAACCTGTATCTATCATTTCACAATCACAAAGTGATTATTTGTATGAAATCAAAAAACATATTGGGTTGATCGAAAAAGATTGGGATATATTTAAAAAATACACAAACCCCTATGAATACATACATACTAATATTCCTCATAAAAATAAATATGTTGCCTCGTGCAATCCACTATCACGTTCATATTTCAAAATGATTGAAATAATGAAAATATTCAAACTGGAAGTAAACTCCAAACCTATTCGTAGTTTTCACTTGGCCGAAGGTCCGGGCGGGTTTATTGAGGCATTGTGTAAACAACGAAAGTGTCCATACGATTCATATATTGGTATGACTATTTTGGATGATAAACATGATCCAAATATACCCGCATGGAAAAAAACGAAACACTTTTTGAATCAATACAAAAATGTCTTTATTGAGAATGGGAAAGACGGTACTGGAAACATATTGTCGTTAGATAATTTCACTTATTGTGCAGAGAAATATTCGTCATGTATGGATTTAATTACGGGCGATGGTGGATTCGATTTTTCAAGTGACTTCAACAACCAAGAAAGTCATATATCGAATCTGTTATTTGCGCAAATGGCGTTCGCACTTGTTATGCAAAAAAAAGGTGGTTGTTTTATCCTGAAAATATTTGATTCGTTTATGCACCATACAGTTGATTTACTCTACATATTATCTTCCTTTTATGAAAAAGTAAGTATAGTGAAACCCCATACAAGCAGATACGCAAATTCCGAAAAATATGTAGTGTGCAAAGGTTTTATATTTCAGAACAATCAAGTATTTTACCCTTTTTTACACAGGGCATTCGAAAAAATGACAAACAACAAGGAAGATTTGCACATACATCGCTTTCTTACCATACCCATCAATTCCTATTTTTTAAACAAACTAGAAGAATTAAATGCGATATTCGGTCAACAGCAAATCGAAAATATACATTATACTGTATCGTTGATCGAGAACAAACACAAACAAGATAAAATAAATAATCTCATTAAAAACAATTTGCGCAAGTGTGTAAACTGGTGTATGAAACACAATGTCGATTACAATGTATTCGACGATTAAGTAACTGTATTTTTTATTTTACTAACCTGTTTTTTATCCTTTTTATCTTTTTCTAGTTTCGCTTTTTTCTTCTTTAAGTTTTGATTCATTTCATACGCATGTGTATCAAGAATTTTCAAAATCTGCAAATATTCGGAAGCGTATTCAGTTGGGATATAATACGAGTCATATAATAAACTACATCTGGCTAGATCTGAATATGAACTACCGCACAGTTTTTCTTCTATACTTTCATAAGAATACCTATATCTTTTCTCCGCCTCTATGGATTGAATTGTTTCTTGTGAAATTGTGTATCCTTTGAAACGACTCGCCAGTTTGTTTATATTATTTACAATTTCGTCTATCAAATCCTTCTTCTTTGATGATTTACGAACACGATCCATACACGTTTTTATCGAATTAAACGTCTCCCATCTATATGTAAACACATATGGTAATTTTCTCAGTTGCGACAACGTCATCTTGTCTAGGATGTGTTTGTATTTATATGGATTGGGTATCGCATGTGCTAATTTTAATGAAAACGCGTCACGACTGCCGAGAAAACTGCATATATATCTTTTAATGTCGGTTGGGACATATTTATTCTGGAATATTTTGTCTGATTTCTTTTGTTTTTTATATTTACTGCGGAATTGGTATCGTTTCAATCCACATTTGATGTCTTTGTTTACATGTATAAGCATTTCATAATGTACATTCTCGGTTACTATATTTTTTCGTATTTGTAACGAAATTGTCTCCAACTGACCCTCCAAGTGTCGTTTCAAATTACGAACAGTATAAGTTATTCCATAATGATACGAAGTACTAGTCAAATAAGTAGTTGAGTATGTATCTAATTTCTTGCATATAACGTACAATTCACGATATTCACCGCTTAGTTGTTCTAATTTCTTGAAATAACTATCCATATTTGATATATATATATTACATATATCAAGTTATTCACAATTCCTTTCAATTTTTATCCACCTCGAATATTTGTATCGGTACATTCTTTATATACACCATCCTTACCAACACTCGGCGTCTTCTTGTTAGGATAACCAATCTTGTCCTTTACTGTATATCCATTTGCAGGAACACCGTATGCTAATGCGTTAGCAACATGTAGTCCATATGCAGACTTGTATGACGAAGCAGCATCGGTGATGGTATTGTATCTTCGTCTAGCAATCAAATCGCTTGACGATACTGCACCTTGTTGAGCAAATTGATAATTGTTTGGTTTATAATGTAAAACAGTGTATCGCAATTTGTAACTGGATACATTTGGCGACAGATTCGTTTGATATGTTCCACTTGTAAATCCGAGTGATGTTGTGAGAATATCGTTGTTCAAGATAATCTTTGGTGCAGTGGATGACGCAGGTACGGTCCATTGAACTGGTTCATCGCCAGCACCAGTTGATATGACAGGTTTTATCAAATTAGTCGATGCATCGATTGGCGTAGCAGTAAGTTGCACCTTCTTTGTTAAATTATTCATCTGGATATCCAACAACGTATTTTTTGTTCTGTTATCAGGTTGTATGAAATAATGGTAGTTATTGATCATCTTTTGTTGCAACAAATTATTTATATCAGACACGTCATAATATCCAGCAGAGACATCCACAGTGAATTGGATTTGTCCATTATCGCTCGATATCCATTCGTAATTGAAACTTGTGTCTACCGACAGAAAGTGCTTATCGCAGTCGGTCTTTCCGGCAGGACTATATAGGTTGTTCACTGCTAATCCACTTCCAGGAGTTACACTAGAGTCTCCTTCGCGAATGTAATTATATTGATTTTGTTGGAATGTTTTGCTACGACTGTTTAAATATTGGTTCGCATTTGCATAATACTTTGATTTGTTATTTGTGGGATCAAAATTCTTTTTAATCATTCCACTACTTCTTAAGCGACTTAATGCATTTTTTTGTGGTGACCCAATATCACATTCGGCGCTACAACTCCCCGGTATTTCTGTTTTATTATTCGTGATGTTAATATCTAATGTATTGACTAAACCATTCTTATTTGCCGACTTCGAATTAATAATCGAACCGTTCGGCATATTTAGTAAATCTATCGAAACAGACGTACGAGAATTGCAATTGGGAGATCCGGTCGCAATCTCACGACGATAAATCTCTAGAGGTTGACGTTTGAATAAATTGCGACCACTTATCGTTCCATCGCGCTTATTTTTTCTAATGGTTGTAGTAATTTGATCAAATGTTTCTCCTTTCCATGATGGAAGAACAGATATGGTATTTTTAGTAAATATCTCTGTCATTCAGTATAATATATAGTATTATGTTATAATATAATTATGAAATTGTCCGTAAATATTCCTACTGCTATCCTAATTCTCTTGGTAGTGTTTTACACGTTCATTATCTTTTCTCATTTTACTAAAAATATGAGAGAGGGTCTTGAGAACCAAGACGAAGAAAATTTAGAAGAAACCGATATGCCTGAAGAGGTTGACCCAACTGATCTTCCCGAAGAAGAGGAAACAATCCTCTCTCAGATGACCCGCATTGAATCTGAAATTGAAGATCTTGAATCTGAAATTGAAAAGCGCAACAAGGTACTTGAAGACTTGAAGAAGACGATTGACGAGACCGAAGAAGAACCAGTGAAAGAATAATTAAAACTATAAAACAAAACCTAATAAACATATGTTCATTTACTTGATTAGATAAATGAACATTGCATTGAAAACAACACAATATTCCATTCATAATACTTATTTACTTGAGAAAAAGAACAATGTGATTGTCGAAGGAACATTTTCAAAAATCGTCTTTTCAAATCAGTTCTTCACCATGAACGGTATTTACTTCTTTTTGGCGTTACAAGAGTTTGAACTAAAGCATCATTTAAATGGAATATTTTTGCAGTTTCATCCCTACCAAGAGAATAATTTACGACTGATTCAAGAATTCATACGCATCGAGTACAATATTTTGGATTATTATCGGCGCCAAAATCATTGTAATAAAAAAATATCCAATATTTTATCAAAACAGTTGTATTCGGGTTGTATGAAAATATATCGTGATTTTAAAAAAAAACCGAAAGCAACAACTAACTTTGATAACAGTCATTATGTTATCAAAATATCAGGTATATGGGAAACAGTCGATGAAGTAGGATTAGCTATAAAACTCGTTGTTGCATGTCCTCCTTAACATTATAATAACATTCTCATTCCACCGCCTCGTCTACCTGTATTAAATGGGCGGTTTCCTTTTCGAAGATCATGTGAAACATGTTCATTTGGATTGTTCCGTTTTTCTGTGTCAAATGTTTTGACATCGACAAACCCATTTGTTTCATTAATTTCATACGTCAGATTTATTATGGTATGATAACCAGTGTTGTCTGATTTTGAATTAAATGTATCAAATTCACCGCGGTTCACAAACTTCTGCAAACCATCTTTTAATTGCAAAATATTTTTGTCCATGATAGGATAAAACTGCCCATAATCGATCGTTAATTTCTGTTTGTCTACTCTCTGTTTCAGCATATTGTCTTCATATCCCCATGCCCAAAAATTAGGGAATCCCAACGTTTTTTCAAAATCTGCTCCAGTAATAGAGACAATACCGCCTAAAGCGAATTTATAACCATAGAAATGTTTTACGTTTCCGGAGGTTGTTTTATAATTTAAAAAATTCTTTAGATACGGCATTGTATCTACGTCATTGAAAACTAGCGTAATATTTTTGTAATCATTTGGATACTTATCTTTCACCATCAAAAAACCAATGTTTTTCATCGCTCCTCTGTTGAAATCGCGTTTGTCCGTTTGATGTATATAATAAATCTTGTAATCATCTTTCGGAATATCTTCCATCACTGAAATCATATGTCTTGCAAAAAATCCTTGTTGCTGTGAACGGTCTCTATACGGAATCAGAAATACCATTGACGGAACCTTTGCCTCTTCGTCTGCCTTCTTCTTTGCCTCTTCGTCTGCCTTCTTCTTTGCCTCTTCGTCTGCCTTCTTCTTTGCCTCTTCGTCTGCCTTCTTCTTTGCCTCTTCGTCTGCCTTCTTCTTTGCCTCTTCGTCTACCTTCTTCTTTGCCTCTTCGTCTACCTTCTTCTTTGCCTCTTCGTCTACCTTCTTCTTTGCCTCTTCGTCTACCTTCTTCTTTGCCTCTTCGTCTGCCTTCTTCTTTGCCTCTTCGTCTGCCTTCTTCTTTGCCTCTTCGTCTGCCTTCTTCTTTACCTCTTCGTCTGCCTTCTTCTTTGCCTCTTCGTCTGCCTTCTTCTTTGCCTCTTCGTCTGCCTTCTTCTTTGCCTCTTCGTCTACCTTCTTCTTTGCCTCTTCATCTACCTTCTTCTTTGCCTCTTCATCTGCCTTCTTCTTTGCCTCTTCATCTGCCTTCTTCTTCTTGTTCGCCTCTTCTATTTTTTTATTGATAATATCCTCCATATTTTGAGTAGATCCGTTTGTTGATGGCGATGGTTCGACATTGGTAGTTTGCACGGTACTTGGTGCAGGTGTCTGCATCGTATTATTTGTATTTGTGACCGATGTTTGTTTTACTTTTGTTTTTGCTGCAGCATCTGCTAATTTTTTATTAATGTAGTCTTCCATATATACAACATAAACAATAAAAATATTGTGTATGTTTCCTAAATTAATACATAAAGTCTGACTATGTATATTTATTTATAATTACACTTGGTATTAAGTTGTCTTTAAAAGATTCTAATTTTTTGAAACATTTGTTAATAGTAACTTCACTTACACCCGACATTGTACGAATGTCTTGTTTACTAATATTTAAGTTACAATTATTGGCTACAAAATATATAATTCCAGCAGTGATTGCATGTGGGATATTGTCTGTGATTAAATGTTGATCTTGCACTTTTTTAGCAACAAACCTACACACTGCAGTTAATTCTGTACTTATATTCAGTTTGCTGCAATACCTTTCGATAAATGAAATGGGCAGTGTAATTCCTAATTCAGTCTGTTCAGACGGCAATACATCTCTCTCAATGTTGTTTAAAATGTTTACCGCCATAGAACAACCGTTAGTTGCACTGGTTTTATCCAATTTGAATATATCTGCAATCTCATGTGCATTTCGTGGACAACCATTCAATCTACAAGATATATAAATAGATGCGGATTTGATACCATCTCGATTTAATCCACGAAACATCTTTTGTTCGGAGATGTCTTTGTGAATGGTAATTGCGTCATCGATAAATATTTTTGGAATACCTGCATTGTGCGCCATAGTGGTTATGAACTGAAATTCATCGTATAAGGATTTTTCTTTGTGTGGCATAGATTGCCACTCCGTCCACTTTCGTATTCTTCTCATTTCATAAGAAGATTTACTATTACACAATACTTTGCACCCAAAAGAAGACTGGACTAAAAGTGGGTTGATTGGATTACCACAGCGAGAAGGATCTTTTGCGTTCTTATCTTCTGCTCCATAAAACCTCCATTCGGGAGAATAATCAAGCATTTTTGTATTTGCTATACCGCATTGTGTATTCGAACAAATCGGCAAACGGTCTTCCATAATAAACAATGGAGACCGGCAACTGTAACACACATCGAGGTTTTGCTTTGTCTCATTCTCGTCGTTATCGTCGGTGGTTTCCTTGATGGTTTGTATATCTTTATCAAATATGTCCCATATAGCATCTTTGTCTATTTTATGTAATTGATTCTTCTTTTTTTTTGTTTTAGTCAATTTCGAGATTGATTTACGCTGACTGAGTGTTTCATTTTTAGCAGGTTCTTTGGAAATCTTCTCTATCTTTGTATTATCGAGTTCAGACGAATTCATTGAATTAGTAACATACTGTAAATTGTCGATTTGAACGCATTCTTGTGAATTTGTATACATTATCGTGAATAGAATAGGTTTGTTGTTTTGCTTGGAAATCAATTTTGTATTATTTTTTTATCATTATATAGTAAATATTATGGACGCATCTGCTTTCGCGAATCAAGCAGGAACCGCAGTTGCAAGTGCTGGAACATCATTATCGAATGCCGCAATGAAAACAATGACAAAAATCGCTGAATCTAGGTCACGCAAAGTGAGTCAACAACTTCTTAAATCTCACTGCGAAGAATTGAACAAAGAAATGGTGAATAGTGTCGATAAGATTGTAGATAAACTCAATATAAACGATCAATCTGAAATATTTGAGAAAGTGGCAGATAATTATTTTGATAACGATTTAACTGAAATGTTAAAAAATGAGATAACTTCCAGTTTAACCAATAGTGTGCGAAAGAACTTACGTAATCAACTGTATGACCACTACAAAAAGGATTTTAAGGTAGAGCAAGACGCATTGGAAAAACAAGAAGGTATAGAAGGTGGCGGCATGTATGATAAGGCTAAAAATATGGTTTTAAAGAAACTGTTTGGTAAAGCGATTAGTCAATTAGACCCTATGATTGCTGGTATAGTTACACAAAACCAACAAGTACTGAAGCATATAGACGGTCTTAAAGGTCAACTTGATTCAAATCCAGAAATTGCACAAACCCTTATAGACGAATTAAATGCCGGGAAAATTGGGGACAAATTGTCCAAACTGCATCCTGAAATAACAAAACTAACTACGGCATTACCAGAAAACATACAGGGACCGTTATTAGGTAATATTCGTGCAGGTATACCAGACATTGTATGTGATGCTACAAAAATAGAAGGAGGTGGTGGGGGTCCTGATGAGATCTCAACAAAAGTTGCTGCTGCTGGCGCTGGTGATGATAATGATAGCGTTGATGTTGACACGGAAACTAGTTCAAATTCCACTTCATCTTCAGGAGACGAAGCAGCAATGATGAACGAATTAGTAACTAAGGTAAATCAACAAATTTTGATGGATGACGACTTAATCGATGATTTCAAGAAAGGAATTGTTGAAAACATTGCAAGTGGTTCATTTAAAAACGCTTTGCAAAGAGAAGTCATTAATAGATTGGAACCAATGATAGAAAAAACGATGGAGAGTAAACTGAATGAAATATTCGAGGATATGGATTTCAAAGAGACTGCGATGGAAGTAATCAAAGGACAACAAAGATTATATGATAGTCGAACTAAAAGAAAGACTCAAGGAGGAAAAAAAAATATCATCAATAAGAAAGACAAGTCAAACAAACGCCGTACGCGTCGACACCGTAAGAAATCAACCTAATAGGTAACGATTGATAAAATCGGTTCTTTCTTCTGGTGTTAACATACCAATTATCATTCGAACACGACCTATATATACTTCATCGTCATTACCAAAGTAACATAGTTTGTAGTATATAGTTGATACCTCACTATCAGATAAATCTCTATCTGCGTAGAATCGACGTATGATGTGAAAAAATGCGGGCATGTTTGTTTTTTCCATGTGATCTGTGTTATTCAAATAATACATTATATCTGTATACAATACACTCGGTCGAATGTAATAATGGTACATATAATCAATCAAATTCATATCCGAATGGAATGTCCGAATGTCCCGTGAAAGTTCTTTTGGAATGCAATTGTATGCGTATGGATAAATGTGTTCAATTACGACATGATCTATTAATCGATTTGTTAGAAAGGTATGCACCTGAGGTTCCATATAACATATATACAACTATTATGTATATGTTATTTTGTTTTCATATTTAATAAGATATTTTTTTCTCTATCTTGGCGAGGATTTCGGGATTGTATACTAATTTGCCGGTGGGTTTGTATTCAGATATATCGTTGTATTCTTTTTTTGGTTTCTCTTGTGGTCCTTGTTGGTGATTGAACAATCCCGCATTGATGTCATCTTCATCAACCAGTTCCTCTTGTTCACCTTTTTTTTTAATAACATTACCTTTCTCATCTAATACCACTCCTGTTTTCTTTTTAATCTCGTTTCTTACATATGACGGTATCCATTGTTTCCATGATATAAACAATGTGTTTGGATGAATGTATCGGACATGGAATCCATTTTCGTCTAATTTTGCTACTAAATAACCCGTACAGTCTTTGTTGTCGTAACATTGTTCGCCAAATATAAACTCCGGCACATTATAAAAAAGGTGTGTGTCGGATTTTGCTCGTGAAATACGCTTGATCCTTGTATGAATTCTATTTAAAATCTTATTGTAAATGCTTAACTGTTTTAGATCGTGTTGCTGTCTTTTTTCAAATAGTTCGTCAATATCCATATGGTTATCTGCTTCGTTCTCGTCCTGAAACAAGAAATGAGACATATTGGTTGTATTATAATTAAAATAGAAAAAACATAAGAACTTTAAACTATTTATTATATATGGACAGTTCAAACAATATAGTAGATACATCAAATAATGAAATTTCAGATTCAATCGAAGGAAAACCAGAAGATACTTGTATAAAGCATCTTGTCTGTTCGGGGGGTGGTATCAATGGATTTTTGTTTTACTCAGTATTTAAAGAAGCGAACTTGCGTAAAATATGGGATATAAAGAACATACGAACTTATTATGGAACGTCTGTTGGAACGATTGTTGGCGCGATGATATTATTAGCGAACTCATGGGAAGATATTGATGAATATTTGATTCATCGTCCTTGGGAGCACGTTTTCAGATTTGATTTACCCATTTTGTTCGAATCGGTTGACCGACGAGGCGTTTACAATATGCATCATATTCATACGATTTTATCACCATTTATTTTGGCTAAAGACAAAACGTTAGATCTCACCATGCAGGAATTTTATGAATTAACGAATGTGGAATTCCATTGCATTGTTACGGAAGTAAATACACATACGCAAATCGATATTTCTTATAAGACTCATCCTACTTGGAAGTTATTGGACGCTATTTATTCATCGTGTGCATTACCAATTGTATTTGCTCCTCTATTGAAAGACGATAAATGCTATGCAGATGGATCTATTATTACAAATTGTGCTATTAACGAGAGTATAGAAAATGGGGCAAATCCAGATGAAACGCTTGCAGTATATAGTATTCAGGACCTAGAACATTCTATCGATATTAACGAAGATTCGACTATGTTTGACTACGTAGGCAAAATAATGAAAAACATTATTCATTTGCGCACATCACATATATATCCTGACGTAAAATATGCATATAAACTCCCGATGTTAGCAACGAACTTTTCAAGCATATACGAATTGTCCAAAGACAAAGAGAGACGAATCGAATTGATTGAGAGCGGAAAGCAATATGTGTAAAATTGATATAGATACTTAAAATCCATTGATAAGTAAATATACAATCATATTATCATGTCGACTACAACACGCATTACATTTTCTCACATTCGAGATACCATTCGACACCTGGGACACAACAATCGTCCCGTTCTAGGACGATGGGCATTGAATACAGATAGTCACATTGAACGTGTTGTACGACATGCAAACGAAGACCACGGTGGAACATGTGGATTTTCGGAAAACATACCTATTGTTCAGAAACGTAGACTGAATAAAAACGATGTACTTGAGTTTGATTACGCGTTCATGTTATTGAATACACCAAATTAGTATCCCTTAAAATATAATAAAAATCATATAAACCTATTTTTATTGTATATTGTGTATCATGAATCCAATGGACGTGAACTATTGCTGCGAAAAGCACAAACTACATTCTACCAACGCAATGTCTCCTTGTCGAGGAATGTGTTCTATGTGCAAGAAAAAACGAGTACATGGGTATGAAAATCCCGACCATGCACCGAATCCATTTGGTTATTTGTATTTAATTCCACCAATATGTTTGGATTGTTCGAACAAAACGAAACATTGCATGTGGTGTCGACTGACCTAGTGTATCTATTTCGCCATTGTATTTACAAAATGTTCCAAGTACTCACTCTTGATAGGGGAATCAAACTCAATCGTTTTGCTATCCTTGACCATTTTGATAGTAGGATAAGACTCAATATTATATGTGTTTAAATAGTGAGCAACGTCACTAGTTTCCTTAGTACAATCAATATCAATACATTTCACATTGTATCCATTTTTGTCTTTGTTATCAAATAGTTTTTTAAATGTGTTCCATTCAGGAAGAGCATTCTTACAATGAGGACACCAATCGACATGAAACATATATACAAATAGATCCTTTCTTCTGCGGTTTGCATTCGCAACATCGGATTCTACGTTCATTTTATTTTTGTAGTATCGATGATATGCGAGCATACCAAAACTTGCGAAAATAAGAACGCTAATTATAACAATGATGTAATTATAATAGGGACGAACCAACTTTTGTGCGACTTCAGTGAACTTAGCCATGATTATAATATATAACTAGATATTTCAGGTTGCCGGAAAACGAATATGATCTCCTAAATTTTAGTAAGAATTATAATATAGGAATATTGTAAAGTAACTCATGTCATCCAAGAATACTACTCGTAAGGTAAAACGAGTATTCAAAAAAAACGAATATAGTAGTAATGACGGAATTTTAACCAGTGTATGGGGACCCAGTATGTGGCATTCCATGCATTCTATCAGTTTTAATTATCCAATTAATCCTACAACACAGAATAAAAAAGAATACCGTGACTTTATTTTGAATTTACAAAACGTGCTGCCGTGTGGGAAATGCAGAGAAAACTTAAAAAACAATTTCAAAACATTGCCTCTTACTATGGATAAAATGAAGAACCGCGATACTTTCTCTAGATATGTCTACGATCTTCATGAAGTGGTAAATAAGATGTTAGGAAAGAAATCGGGATTGTCGTTTGAAGATATACGAGAACGTTATGAGCATTTTCGTGCTCGCTGTTTACCTGAACATGTTCCTATCAGAACTGAAAATGGATGTGTCGAACCCTTATATGGTATAAAATCCAAATGTGTTTTGAAAATTGTTCCTTATGACGAAAAATGCGAAACACTTGAAGTAGATGATAAATGCTTGAAACAAAGAAAGTAAAATATTTAGTAGTTGTTTCAAATATTTATTAGTAATAACCGTTTCAGGAAATATATAATGAAAATATATAAATCAATTCATTATATATGTCTGCATTAAAGAGTTCTAATACATCCGATTCCACAGTATTAAATGAAGCAGAATTTGAGAAAAAACAAGAAGAAGTCTCTCATTTAAATCCATTATCTGCACCGAATAGTGAAGATGCTATTCCTTTTTGGGCAACCAACCCAAATATCTTGTTTGATAACAAATATTTGCTTGAATTTTTCCCTGTTCAAGAAATGTCTTACAATCAAAAACTCAATGCGATTACTCGTACCGTCATTCTTTTATCGTTGCTTACGTTCTTTACTTCGAGTAATATTCGTGTCATTATTGTGAGCGTGATTACTCTCTTTGCGATTTTCATATTGCACTATTACCACATGAAAGAAAATAACAATAAGAAAAAGTCGACTTTGCTGAAAGAGGGTTTCGCAAATCCTGCGATGGATTATTTGGAATCCGAAGAGATCAAAATTCCCGAGGATGTCTTTGATGAACCCACCACTGAAAATCCTTTTAGCAATGTTCTTATGACGGATTATGATTATAACCCCAATAAGAAACCTGCTCCTCCCGCATTTAATAAAAACGTGAATGAGAAAATTTTAGAAGACGCAAAACAATTGGTTATTAACTCTAACCCCGGACAACCCGATATTGCGGATAAATTATTCAAGGATTTAGGAGAACAATATGTGTTTGAACAATCTATGCGCCCTTTCCATTCTAATCCCAGTACTACTATCCCCAATGACCAAGAAGCATTCGCTGAATTTTGTTACGGAAGTATGGTTTCTTGCAAAGAAGGCAATCCTTTTGCTTGTGCCAGAAATTTAACACGCCACACAAATAATTAGGTTCATAAATAAATTTTAACAAATCCTTTATTTATGAAAATTTCATTCTCTTGGTATAATATAAATAGATGTCATCTGTTAATTCCTATTTGTTCCATAATACTAGTCGTATTGGATCTGATATGACCGACCAAACACAAAGAAACGTACATAATACCCGTTTTGCTAATCACACCCTATCGAATTATTTTAGCAAGGATACTTCTAACCAACATGTGAATTTCGCTGTTCAGCAACCTACCATGAACTTTAATGGGGTGTCTCATGGAAGCGGATTAACCGGTTCTATTGTTGACCATGAATCCAAATTAAGGATTAAGGACGTTAACGTAACTCCTGCCGAAAAGGTGCAGTTGTTTGCTCGTCCTTTTGCTACCGTTCCTTATCTTGGACGCGGAAGCGTAGACCCCCAGGTGGAGTCTCAACTCATGCAGGGAGAGTTCGTTACGGATAAGAAGAGTACGTCTACTATCATGGACAAGTCGTTTAATGATCATTCTCTGCATATTCTGACTAACGACATGGAAAACCATGTTACTAACGCTTCCGAAAATGTGGAAGAGGCTGCTTTGGAGGGATGGGTGCGTGGCGGCGCGAACACTCGCCAGTATACCAATGATGACCTGAAGGTCCACTTGGCTCGCCCCAGTCACATGATGTAAAGCATCACATAAGAAAAATAAATAGCATCTTTGGTTATTTATTTTTGTATTCTCCAATCTGGAATCCGGTAAGAAGACGACAAGGTGGGCGTTTGCATTGCTCTCATTTCGCCAAATTGCTTTGTATGAAATTCTACACTCAGTCGCTCAAAAACTTTCATTATCGTAATATTGTATTTTGTTTCTTCTAATATATGTAACAACGTATTTGTAAATTCACCATATGACTGCTTCTGTTTTTGATTGTACACTTCCCAACTGGTTTGACTATCCGAACTGCTGCTCAATGTATATATTTGTTGATTGCCCATCTCGATTTCGCGCACTTTTTCTATTAGCATCTCTCCTGGTTCTCGATATGTAAAATTCCACGGCAAATCAGTGATCGTACCGCTATGACAACTATCAAATATCATGCATACTTTGCATTGTATAGTGCGTAACCATACATGTATTTCATCGTCACTAATGTATCCTTGTTTCAGATAATCCAACGGCAATATCACACTGTCTCTTCCATATTTTTCATCTCCATTTGTATCCAATATTGTATTTCCGTGACCACTATAGTATATCCATAATTCATCTTCGGTTCTCGTTGCTTCCTTTTTCACTTTCTCTAGCACATCCCATATTCTCTGTTTGGTCGGTTGTTGTTCTTCGTTATCGTCCGTTAACATATAGACAGTGTTTGTCGAGAACCCCAAATGATTGAGTAATGTTTCATATATTCGTCTTGCATCATATATGCAACCACTTAACTGTACCGATTTGTCCAATTTTGAATAATTTATTCCAATTATGAAGGCGATCTTTACCATATTTGCACCTTGAAATAAATTGACATGGTATTTTATTTTATCAAAAATAAATGATACAAATTTATAAGACCACTATATATAATGGAATTTACAAACAAGGAAGATACATTGCCCCTTGAGAACATATATAAATTCTGTAAAGTCAATAGTAGCGGAACCAAGACACATGCACTTATTTTCAGCGGAAACAGTGAAACCAAACAGATTGATGAATTGTTTGATGATTTAGAAATAACCAACATGAAGTTGAATAACACGCACGTTCAGTTTTCCGACCAGAGTATCCATAAAGACGATACAATACAAACAATCAAACACAAAATATTGAAAGAACTAGGCATCGACAACCACGCATACGAGAACCTATATTTATATGCGAAAAGTTCTCAATATATCAATTTATGGACTTTATATCATACAATTACACAGAATGATGTCTACCCTCTTACTCAAAGCAAATTTGGTCAGTTACTAATTCATTTGAACGTATCGACTGATTTTGTTGCAGACATACCAATCAAGACATCTTATTCATACCAGGATTTACTGCAATTTTTCAAGAAAAATGAGTTCGAAACGGACATATACATTCCTATTGGACAAAAATTTGCTTCGATCTATGATTATTTGTTCTCGGGAAATCCGCATGATTTGTCTGCTTACTCACCAGAGTATGCACAGAATTCGGCAAATCCATTGTATTTATACGAACAGTCTCTCTTATTCACCTACGGAGAACTCAAAAACAAGGAAATCTATTATATTGAATTAGAAGATATGATCGAACATACAAATGTGGTGAATATTAGCGAAGAAATGATCATCAAAAACTATTTCCCATTGCTAATCAAGCAACACATTGTATCGCAAAGTCTATTTGAGGAAAAAAAATTGTCCCTAATTGAAACATACAAAACTACCATGTTTCAACCCATTGAACAATATGTGAACATCCAAGAAGCTATGTATTCTATCTATCAATCACGATCAGAAGAATTGCAATATATATCCAAAGGTATACATGAATTTGATATGATCATTCATCCTGTTCGTGATATGCAAATGCCTCTAGATATAGTATTCAAAAACATTCATGCAAGCAAAGACATTCCGTTCATCAAATACAATCCAGGCATGCGACGTGAAAATTTGTATCGTATTTATTCTGAAACGATTGCTACGAATGGTAGTAAAATCCCCTATTTAAAAGAACCTTCTGTACATAGTTTATCGAAGGAAATTGGTAAACCAAAAACAATCGCATTTTACATAAACACCAATGACGACAATTATACTTCCGTAGTGATGGAATTGCATAAAAATGGTGATATGTTCATCAAATGTATGATGAAAAATTTGATTACCTCTGATGCAGTCAACTTAACAATTACACCACTGATTAATCATATTATACGCAATATGAATACATTCCTCGAACAAATTGGTTACCAAATGAAGACTATTCAAAATGTTTATGATAGTCGCATTGAGTTTCAGAATATTGATGTTCAATGTGAATTTGATATTAAAAAGGACCTGCATTTGAAAAAATCCCCATACGTTCATTGCATCACGCGTATCTTTGACATCATAACAGGAGACATGAATAAGGGATATTTATTAAATTATAAAAAGGTGAATAATTACCGTAAAATGGACGCAATTGAAGCATTGATTACAAATGTATACAATAATACGAATAGCGATAAAGAAGTCATTGATGCGTTAAAATTAAATCACAATATGGAACAAGACGAAGCAATCAAACACTTCACTGACTTTTTAAATAATTTCACACAAATTAATGGAGAATATGTAAATAAAACTACACAAATTGTCGAGAATCCTGGATTCAGAATTTCATTGAGACCTTCTGTGTTTGAAAACAAATTCACTATTATGGTTACTGGTATAAATAATATGAATTATATTGAACCTTTGTTCTTGAACATCGACACATTATTGCGCATTACCCAACAACCCGATACAACCGCATTTCAATTAGAACAATTGTCCAAAATGTGTAAAAAATCAACTAAAACCGGAGAGATTCCTAACGAAAATTTAGTGGTGACTGTACAACCCATTATCAAACCGGTTGTGTTTCAATCTGAACCTGAAGAAAAAGACGACGATGAAGACGACGAAGGTTTCTTTTATGTAAGTGAAGAAGAAGATGATGACGATGATGAAGAAGACACACAAGAAGGAGGCGCGATCAAGCAAAAGAAACTCACATTGGAAAAAAAACCAACAGAACGTGTTAACAAACTATTCTTCGACAAAAAGAAAAAACTCGAACCAGATCTGTTCTTAACAAAAGCACAAGGTCAGTACAAGAACTACTCGCGTGTATGTCCAGTCAACTTAAATTTACAACCCATTATTCTAACTGACGAGGAAAAACAAAAATTAGACAGAGAAAATAGACAAGCATATAAATACGCTATCCGCTATGGAACAACACCAGACAAAAAATATTGGTATATTTGCCCACGTTATTGGTGTTTGAAAACAAACGAGGCGTTGTCTGAAGAACAAGTAAAACAAGGCGTGTGTGAAGGAAATATTCACGAATTCACCGAAGATAGATTCCATAAAGACAAAGATCAAAAATATAAATGGCATAATCCTGGTTTCAAGGGTAAAGATGCCCATCCAACCAGTTGTTTACCTTGTTGCTACGGAAAAGACTGGAATGCTGATCAATTGAAAAATCGACGAAAGGAGTGCGGTATTACCAAAGAAGATATTTCGATACCCGATCTTGAAGACAATGGCGATGAAGAGAATGGTGATGAAGAAGGAGATCAGAAAAGAAAGGACAAAACAAAGGAAGTAGACGACGAAGAAGAAGACAACTTGCGTCAAGTATTACCTAATTTAATGTATGTAGTTGGACCAGATAAATTTCCACTAGCAAATAACCGATCTGGATTTTTATCCAAGTCTATTCAACAATTGCTTAATATTGACTATGCTGATGTTATTATGCCCACCAATTCTGCTCTTATCAAACCAAATACGTCCGTTATATTACGTTCAGGCATAGAACAAACGCAACATCAATCGTTCTTAGGATGTATTGCGAATATTTATTCATCTTATCACAACTTGATCTATCGTATTGCATCTATAGAGGAAATCCAACATATCCTTGCAAAGTCCATTAGTATTGACGATTTTATCAAATATCAAAATGGGACGTTGTCTACAACATTTATGCCCAAAAATCGCGTGAAAACCGATATATATGAAAAATACGAAAAAAGTGAGTTGTACAAAGAACTTGATATGACGAACAAAACCCAAGAAAACTTTTTCAAGGATACTGTATCTGCGTTTGAAAACTTCAAGACATTTTTGACCGACAAAGATGCATGGGTTGACCATACATATTTATGGGATATTGTAACTACACCGAACCCGAAACTGTTTAAAAATGGACTGAATTTAGTTATTATTCAAACTACTGATAACGATATTACAGACAATGTTGAATTTATTTGCCCTACCAACTCGTATACGAATACGTATTACGACCCATCTAGAGAGACAATCTTACTGGTCAAGCAAAATGACTTTTACGAACCTATCTATTTTTACAGAAGTGATAATCGCGGACAACCACTCATTCATATGAAACCTTTCTTGAGTGATACTAATATGACTTCACAGTTTGTGAATTTGTTACGTATATTACAAACAGATTTGACCAACAAATGCAAAAACTTGCCCAGTATGCCCAAAACATATCATTATAAAGAAAATATTCCCGCTGAAACGGTGATTGATTTCATCAACGAATATCAATACCATGTTATCAAACAAGTCTCGAATTATAAACATAAAACTATTGGATTGCTAGTGAAAATATATCTTGAACATGAAGACGAATTTTTCATTCCTACATTACCCTCCAAACGTGTGCGTAATCTTCCAGTAACTTATATGGATCAACTCTCGTGGGCACCTTACGAATCCACCAAGAATTTCTTGAATCGTCTTTCGACAGAAACTGATGGTGCCGTCTTCTCAAAACCGATCATGCGAGTGGAGGAAGATGAGATGATTGTAGGAATCTTGACCGAAACAAACCAATTTGTTCAAATTGTACCACCTATTGCAAATACAATTGAAGATGAATTGCAACCATACAAGACAATGAATTATAGTAACGGCGAATATTATCGTGCGGATGTTACGGTTACTACCGAGAAGACAGAAGATGCTGAAAGAATCGCATCTATTAAAAATATATCGCTTGAAAATAAATTCTATACTGCTTTCCGCACGACGGTTCGCATGTTATTGAATGATTATGAAAACTATGAATTGAAGCAAAAATTGGTTGGGTTGCTAGATTCACCGAATATATTCTACCAATTAAAACTGAAAAAACTGGTCATCTTACTACGTGTATTATTGAAAAAACGCGTTGCATTTGGTACCATGAGTCAAAGTGTATTGGATAACATGAGCGAAATATACACTTGTATGAGCGATTGTAAAGACAAAACCTATTGTTTGAGCAAAAATGATGAATGCAAGTTGATTGTTCCCAAGAAAAATTTAGTCAATCAAGTCGACAATCAAGTATTTTATTATGGTCGTCTAGCAGATGAATTGATACGTTTCAAGCGAGTTCGTTTGTTTCTGTTAGATAATAACAAATATCTGAATTATACAGATACGGATTATCAAATCAATGATAATGAAGCGTTATTACTTCAAACTGCATTGGATAGCGAGAATTTAAACAAATTGCAACCGTTCCAAACAAACAAATATTTGCAATATATTGACCATGATAATGCAACACCAAGTATAGTCGAAATGAGATATTCTAACTTGGTTACATTAAAGGAGCGCAAACAAGCGTGTATACAAACTATCATGAAGTTGACTGGTCCAGCAAAGAGTTTCTGGAAGACAGTGTTTCCGAAGGATACGCAAGAAATCATATATAAATCCGAAGTTGACTGTGGATATATAATCATGCATGAGTTATTCCTTCGTCTTCGCAAAAACATTCCCAGTGTGTATGATATGAAAAAGCGATTAGTGCAACTATACAAACCACTGATGGAAAGTCACGGTGTAAAAATACTACACATTTTGGGCAAACAAAACAAGAAAGAACACATGATACAACAAGTGGTAAACAACCAGGTTTCTCTAGAAACTCTTGTAATGAGCGACCAATACTACTTGACGGACTTGGACTTGTGGATATTGTGTGATTTCTACAAACTGCCTGTTCTGTTGGTTACAGATACTTCTTTGGAAAGTCTAGGATTGAATGTTCCTTGGTTAGTCCTTGGTGGAAACAAAAATGTAGATGTGTATTATTGTGTACGCAGTCCAAAACAAGACAATTTGCCTGGTTATCAATTGATCAACTATGGTCTGGGTCTAGGTAAATTGGATAACTTCCGCACATTACTGGACGATCCTGAATATGCGGGTCACGCACTTACCATAGGTTCTTATTTGGATACTTATAGTATGATATAAACAAATTAAAGTATAAATAGTATTATGATATGTATAATACTATTATGGAAATCATTATTGTAGCTGTCGCAATCGCGATAGTATGCGTATTTAGTCTAGTGATGTTTATAGGATATACTATTATTGATATGATAGAAGAACAAGAGTATGCATAATATTGTTCGCACACAACTATATAGAAAAAATAATAACCAATGTACAATTGGTTACTATTTACAATTATTTACAATTATTCCGAACTGCTGGATTCGAACCAGCGACCGCCCGATATTTGTTTTTAACCACTACAGTCAGGTGCTCTACCCCTGAGCTAAGTTCGGTAGGAGACCATTCCCCTTGGTCTCACAAAGTATATACAAGCACATTCTTTAATACGTTTACCAATAAAAAATATATACATCATGTATTTTTTATTTATCTATTTTGTTCTTAGAATCCAATATCATAGTTGTCGTCATCGCATATATCACCTTGTTCCTTCTTAATCGCTCCAATATTATTATTGATTTCGATTACACTCTTCTTGCAAGTATCCTTTGACTTATCCATTTCAAGTTCTTTATCAATTTGATCAGGATCCATTGCGTCATCTACTTCATCATCATCCATCTCCTTCATCTTGTTCATATCCAATACCACTTGGAAAGAACCCGTTCCAAAATTACCAAACTGTCCCATCATCACACTCGCAGACACGCCTCTCATATGGTCCAACTCTGCATGTCTGGAAGCATTCATCAATACCTCAGTATGCACCTCAAACGTGGACTTGGAGATCGGTCCAATCTTATCACTCAAGATACCCGAACGGAAGATCGACACCATCTCCTTGTTGCAAGTCATTCTATCACACAACAAACTCAGGTGGTGATAGTTGATGTACACGCCACTGAATTCCATCACTTCTACCAATTCATTATGAATGACTTCGCGAGCGGCCTCAATGCCCAGAACATCATACACCTCCTTAATATCATTACTAATCGTCCTATATTTGTCGATGAAATCCAGAGACAGGGCATCCAACAAATTGGTTCCAGTCGTATCCAAAATCCATACATCGTTTTGCAGATATTTATCTTCGTCCTTAGTCACCATACTCTGTAATTTACGAGGCAACACATTCGTAATACGATTGATACCACGCAATACAACATTATTCAATAGTGATTCTTGGAAATTCTGTAGGAAATAAATATTATCGGATTGGTCCAATGAATCGGGTGTACCCTTCTTCTTCGATTTCAACAACGAATTGTTGCAACGAATCCTGAACACCAAATTATCGGCATTGTAATCAGAATAGACACACGAAATATCTTCTCCATATTCGCTATTATTAACAGCAAAGTATACATCGTCAGTGGTGATGTTCTTATCCAACATTGTCTCGGCATTTAACTCAATGCGAATAATCCACTTTGACTGAGAATTCTCTGTCTTCACCGTATCTTCTTCTGCTGCACAATCGTCCACCAGTTTTTGGAATTCGTAATACTGCTCCATAAGTAGTTTATCTCCCAAAATATTGGTTGCCTCGTCATTGGGGTCAAAACAAATCTGCACCGTCTTCACAACATCCACCAACTTTGTATGTTCCAGCATCTTCGAATATACATTTGCTTTGTCTTGGTCTTTCTCATCTATATCTTTCAAATATACAGTTAGAGAAGGATTCTTGGGATTCTTGGTCAAACGAAGAATTTCCTCAATGCGAGGCACACCACGCGTAACATTCGACTTAGAAGATACACCCGACAGATGGAATGTATTCAAGGTCAACTGCGTAGTAGGTTCACCAATCGACTGACCCGCAATCACACCCACCATCTCTCCAGGGTGAACAATCGCCTCCTTGTATCTCAGCACAATGGTCTGAAGCAAGTTGGTGAGTGCTTCTTTATGGAATCGCTTTTGGATCAACAAACTCTTCGGGGTCAAGTAATAGTAATACATAACCTCAAACAATGGATTCGGTTTGCTATAATGCAACTTTTGCAACTTTCCGAACGTTTCCTCAATCATCTGGAATGCCTCCAAAGGGGTAATATCGATAATCGAGTTCGCATTCAAGTTGAACTGACCCTGAATATTGGTAATCGTACTTTGGAAAGCAACAGGCAATTTCACGCCGTTCTCGTTTTTATATTTGAATACATTTTCAATCAACCTGTCGCGGTCATTGATCATCTTATCAATATATTCTTTGCATTTGTTCTTCGTCTCAGTTTTTTGTTTACGCATGCGCTTGGTCGTTGCGGGATTATATACATGGATTGTCTGTGTTTTCTCATCATTGATACCAACAATATCATAATACGAGTAAATGTCCTCCAAATTCATTCCAACCAAAGAAATGTGCTGATTCTCAGTCTTCGTGGAGTCGAAACCATCTTCACCATATTCAAACTGAATAATCTTGCCCATATTATTACGAACAGTCGTATCATATTCAACCTTCAGGTCTTCCAGACCCTTAATCAGTCTTCTTTGAATATAACCAGTTTGAGATGTCTTTACAGCAGTATCAATCAAACCAATACGACCACCCATTGCATGGAAGAACAATTCGGGAGCAGTTAATCCAGAAATATACGAATTCTCAATGAAACCACGAGCACCGGGACTGTCGTCAAACTTACTGAAATGGGGAAGAGTGCGCTCTTCAAAACCATAAGGAACTCGCTTTCCATCAATGTTCGTCTGACCCAAACAAGATATCATCTGGGAAATATTAATAAGCGTACCCTTGGAACCAGAGTTCACAATCATCAAGAAACGATTTGACTTACTCAACGATTTACGACCAATCTTACCCGCCTTGTTTGTCGCCTCATTCAGGATATTATTCACCTCCGTTTCAAACTCCACTTGGTTGCTCTTCGCAGTATCGTTTTCGAATGTTCCCAGTTGGACACGCTCAATCAACGACTGCACCTCTTTCTTCTGCATGGTAATTGCTTCCACAATGCTATCTTGGGTCTTCTTGTTCGCAATCAGATCACTGATACCCACACTGAAGGCGCTTGTCTTCATGTATTCCGTCACCACATTTTGCAGATTATCAATGAAGTTCGACGCATGCATATTGCCGAAATCGTTGAAGATACGGTGAATAATGCCCTTGGAACTCGCACCGAGAACGGATTTCTCTATTTGCCCACGAATATACTTACCATTCTTGATCTCGAAAATATTATTCGATGTCTCGGGATCTTCGTCCTCATCATACAATTTCGTCTTGAACTTCAACGTTACTTTGGACATAATCTGCGAAAGCACATCGAAATTGGATATTTTGTTGTTTTTAATTGCTGCTTTCAATTCATCTACATTTACTTCTGGGAACATCATCAACAAGTTCATCGCTTCACGGGGCGTGAAACTAATGTTAGGTCGGGTCATTCTGTAACTTCCCAACAAAGAGTCCTGGAAAATTCCAATAATAGGTGAATTTCCAGCAGGACTGATAATTTGATAAGGAATTGCTGCGAGGTGCTTCAACTCCGTCTCTGCCATCACATTCTGAGGCATGTGCATATTCATTTCATCCCCATCAAAATCGGCATTATAAGGTTTTGTGTCACCAACATTCATGCGAAACGTATCACCTTTCTTCATCACTTTCACGATATGACACATCATAGACATTCTGTGAAGACTGGGTTGTCTATTAAACAACACCGCGTCACCATCCATCATATGACGATGAACCACATCTCCATTCTCAAGGCGAATGGATAATTTGTCCTTGTATCGCAAATAAATGTTCTCTCCGTTCTTTCTCTCCAGAATCTTCGCGCCCGGATAGGTTTCCGGACCATTCTGGACAAGTTTCATCAAGAAGTCGCGGTTTCTGTCGTTCACCTTGATGGGTTTGGTGATGTTCTTAGCAATCTTCAGAGGCACACCCAACTGACGAATAGACAGATTAGGATCACCAGTGATGACCGAACGGGCACTGAAATCCACACGCTTGCCCATCAAGTTGCCGCGGATACGACCATTCTTACTATTCAGACGACCCATGATACAGTTGAAGGGACGACCCGAACGCTGAGCCAATGGTTCGGCACCCTTGGTCTTGTTATTCACAATCATGGCGATGTAGTACTGCAAGAATTCTTGGATGCGTTCGATCATGTTGGAGGCAACATTATTGGCGATTTTATCACGAAGATCATTGTTGTATTTGATGATATTGTGATAAATGTGCGTCAAATCATCTTCACTTCGCTGTTGAGCATCGTGTTTAACGGAAGGGCGAACTGCAGGAGGGGCAACCGCCAAGACTTCACAAATCATCCACTCAGGGCGAGACCAAATTGGACTGAAACCCATAAACGATACATCATCGTCGGAAATTCTCTTAAATATCTTCATCGCAATTTCAGGGGTAATTTTTATCTTTTTCTCTTCGTCTCCGTTCTCGCCCATCTTCTCCCAGATGGCCCATACATTCGCCATACCCTCTTGTTTAATTTTTGTCATATGTTTATGTCCACATCCGTCGTCGCTCGTTTCTCCGCAATTTTTTATTTTGGATGCTTCCTTGTATACATAGTTCCAACGTTCATCCGGGCGCATATTCAATGCATGTTTATGTAAATCTTTATTCAAAAGCAATCTGCTGCACTTAAAACATACACATTTCGCTATTTTCATAATTTCTTTCAAGTGTTGAATATGAAACACTGGACGAGCTAACTCGATATGACCAAAATAACCTGGTGTATCAATATACGTATAACCGTCTGTACGACAAATTAATCCAGGTTCCAATACTCCCATACGAACATCGAATAGACCACCCGCAACAGGTTTTCCATTCATGTAGGTTTCCTTAGAAGTTACCTCTACTACAGATGCTTTTCTAATTTCATCTGGAGATAACATACTAAATTGTACACCTACAATCTTCGATACGGGAATATTATCTTTCATTGTTGATGCTTGTAATGACATAAAATATTCGCCTATATTATAATCACCATATTTTTTATATGATAATTCAATTTTATAATCTTTTGTGTATGCTTCTTATTCGTTAAATACATCTCAGATATAAAATTGAAATGATTCTCCATATTGCTTATATATGCACAGATACACTTGATATTATTATGACACGCAAAACTATGGTTGATACACGCAGCAAGAACAAGACTTCCGACAAGAAGCATAACAAAAAGAGAAACGAGGAAGACTCTGATTCTGAAAGCAGTGAGGAAGAACTCATTGATATGGAATCGGATGACGAGGAAGAGGAATGCGATTCTGATGACTACGAAACGATCAGTGAAAACGACACTGACGACGACGAAAGTGATGACGAATCCTATGTTCCACCTAAAAAAAACACCAAAAGACGCAAGAACGTCATCGAAACCGACGATGAAAGCGATGAAGATGACGAGGAAGATAGTATCTCTCACGAAGAGTTCCAAGAACTTCTTGCCGACATGTTTCCTTCCAAGTATATGAAGAAAAAAGTAGAATCCAATAAAGATTCCACCCCTACCAAGAAAAACAAACCAACAAACAAGAAGACAAAGAATACAAACGACAAAAAAAACAAGAAGACAAAGAAAGAGAAACGTAGCAAGAAAAAGGAGGAGAGTAGCGAAGAAGAGGAAAGCGAAGAGTACGAAGAAGAAGACGACGAAGAAGAGGAAGACGGCAAGGGGTTGTTTAATATCCTCTTGTCGCTTGATGGAGGAGGAAACGAAGACGATGAGGATTATTATGAGGACGACGACAATGAAGATTGCGACAGCGAAGACGAGGCGCAGTTTATGAAGGAGAATTATACTCCAGTCGACACTTCGACTACTCAAATTGAAAATGGAGAAACCAAGTCCAAGAAAAAGTCCAAGAAAATGAAGAAACAGAAGAAGTCGACCGATGACGAAGATGAGATTGAAATCAACGACAATGCCGAGAAAGAATACCTTGACTTGATCGAAACGAAGAAAATGCTGTCCAAACAGTTGTTGTCGAATCCCAAGAATAAGATTATCAAGAGAGCGTTGAAAGATTGTAATAAAAATATTAAGGGACTCGTTAGAGATGCCCGAAATGATAATGCAAAGACGTATCACAAGTTGATCCACGCAGACAAGAAAAAGACGAATGAGATTGATTATTTCAAGAAGAAGTTGTCCAACCAGCAACAGTTGCAGGTGATGCGCGACCTGAAGGAGATTAACAAGCATACCAACATTACCAAACCCTATCGACTGCGTCTGCTAGACTCTAGTATGCCTGCTTCATTCAAGGCAATTGCGATGCAAAAGTTGAACATGTTGAAGAACATGGATCCCGGGGACAATGAGTATTTCAAAATCAAAAACTGGGTGGATACGTTTATGAAAATCCCATTTGGTGTTCACCGTTCACTTGAAGTGAACATTAACCAGGGAGTCGACGCATGTCACGATTTTATGTATAACGCATACGATACCCTCAACAAGTGTGTGTACGGATTGAATGATGCGAAAATGCAAATTATGCAAATGGCTGGTCAGTGGATTTCAAATCCCTCTGCGATGGGAACCGCCATTGCAATCAAGGGGCCTATGGGAACGGGTAAGACGACCCTGGTCAAGGATGGAATCAGTAAAATCCTAGGACGCGAATTCACCTTCATTGCTCTTGGTGGAACTGGCGACAGCAGTTTCTTGGAGGGACATTCCTATACATATGAAGGTAGTTCGTGGGGTAAGATTGTGCAAATTCTTATTGATAGCAAGTGCATGAACCCAGTCATTTATTTCGATGAGTTGGATAAGGTGAGTGATACTCCTAAGGGCGAAGAAATTATTGGTATTCTTACCCATCTCACAGATACCTCGCAGAACAGCGAATTTCACGACAAGTATTTCTCCGACGTCAACTTCGATTTGAGTAAGTGTTTGTTCATCTTCAGTTATAATGACGAGAGCAAGGTGAACCCTATTTTGAGAGACAGAATGTATTGCATTCAAACCAAGGGGTATGAGCAGAAAGAGAAGATTACCATTGCTCGTGATTATCTACTTCCAAGCATTCGCGAGCAAATCAACTTCAAGGAAGAGGATGTTATTATTCCCGACGAAACCTTGGAGTATATTATTTCCAATGCGGCATTAACCAAGGAGGAAGCAGGCGTTCGCAATCTAAAGCGTTGTTTGGAAATCATTCACACCAAGTTGAACTTGTTCCGTCTCATGAAACCTGGAGTGAAGGTGTTTGACGAAGACATTAAACTCCAAGTGTCTTTCCCGTTCACGGTTTCAACCAAGGATGTAGATGAACTCATCAAGCATAAGGAGTCGCACAACCAGAGTATGCTCGCAATGTATGTGTAAAATTAATAAACCAAAAATACTTTATCTGTAATTATATAAACATTTTTTATGATTATATAATAACGTTTTACATGGATACACAATATGATATTGATATTATGACTCAAGTCACTGGGATGTTGCATTCTTTACCCCATGAAAACCAAACACCGGATTACCAAAACATCATGATGATGGTACATACGTACTTATTAAAAAACTGCAAGCATTGCATCGCCACTGACTATATTGATACAGATGTAGAAAAAGGACAAACTGTCCGATACTGTGAAAAGTGCTATCTAACGTTTGATTAGGCACCAATTTCACTTGGACCAGTTGCAGAGTTTCCTCCACGTGTTCTTAACAACTTCATCGTTTCATCATCAAAACATAAAGGTCCTCTCGAATTGCTGATTCCGTATGCTGCCTTGCAGTTCAGGTCGCCAGGAACAGCGGCGAACTTATCCAGTGTTTCACTGGTATTATTGATACCCTTGAATAATTGGTCAAAACCATGCACCATGGCAACTTCAGGCGCTGCCTTGTTGTCCTGACTGTGGTAGTCATATGGTTTGTCCATTGTTTCAAACCCCTCCAAACTCTGGGCGTTTTTAGCAATTCCCTTTTCACTGTGGGGGACCACGTCCACACAACTAAACAAAGACCCCATTATTACCAACGCTAAAAGCAATATTACTGCATATCGAACAAACGTGAAATGCATCTTTATACATACACATTATATTTTTCTACTAAAATAAATATAGGCGCATACTACATAATGTTGTCTGAAAATCAAAGTATTCGGTATTTTATATTTGGATGTATTCCCATGCGTATTCTATTAACGCTTTTGCCTTTGTATTTAAGAACTTCTTGGTTGTTTTACTACGGACTGGTATTGTTTACAATTGCGTCGTCATTCCTATATTTGTATTTTGCTAATTCACGTTTAAACGCTTTTGAAGCTGGCGGAAATACTTGGTGGGCAAACTTTCGCTTATTACACGGTTTACTCTATATGGGTGCTGCGATCTATTCTTTACAGGGTCAATCTATCGCATGGTTACCTCTATTTATTGATACTCTTCTTGGGTTTGGTTTGTTCGTGCACAAACATTTTGGTTACCTTTCAATATAATACTTTTCATAAATAAACATAAACATAATGATTTTGTTTTTATTATATTCATGTCTACTCTATCGGAAAGCGAGCGTTTAAATTTAAAGAGATTGATCAATGACTCTGAGTGCGATGATAATACTGAGCAGATACGCAGAGTAAAACATAGTGTTCTTATACGTGATGATATTCGCAAATTGGATACACTGAAAAATACAGAGGCAGATTTGAAGTCATCTGACGCCGAGAAGTTCAAAGAAAAGTGTATGACTGAGACTCCGTTTTTGTACAACAATTATACTGATATCTTCAATAAGATGGTCAGCGATGAGTTGGATTTGACCATCATGACCAAGATGTTGGTTGTATTGAAATTAATTGAGGATGAAAAGGTAGACCAACACGAAGGATCTGCGATGATGGGCAAGGTATTGAAGGAACTGTATGTTGATAGTGCAACCAAGCGTATGGATAACCTTGATGCTCAATATGACGCAGACAAACCTGTTCCTGTTACAGGTAAACAGGTCTCCTGGAAGGAATTCAAAAAATCGCATCACCAAACTATTTAATTCAAAGTATATAAAAATATAATGTGCATTTTATTACGACTGCATATTATGTTTCAGTTTATTTCACCATCTAATAAATCTGCTGGTGATGCGAAGAATGAAAACGAGATTTCCACCAGTATATTTCAAGCTGGTATCAAATTCGCATCTCTCACCACACAGACATTTCGAACCCAACCATTTGCTGTACTGAAGTTGTATGTAAATGATGCGGAACTCAAAGAAAAATATATACACAAAGCGAAGGAACACAATGAAAACATGTTGTCAAATCGCTACCCTGATTCTGGATTTGACTTGTTTGTTCCTCAAGTTGAACGCTTTACTGACCAATATTCAAGTAAAATGATCGACTTTAAAATCAAGGCAGAGATGTTATACAGTAGAGATGGATCAAAAGACGCTTATGAATGGACTTCATGTGGATATTATTTGTATCCTCGTTCCAGTATTTCAAAAACACCTCTTATGTTGGCGAATCACACTGGAATTATTGATGCAGGTTACCGCGGTTTTGTTAAGGGAGCATTCCGCCATCTATCTCCAGTATCTTCCGAGCAACCCTATCTAGTAGACAAACATACTAGACTAGTGCAAGTATGCCATCCCAGTCTTTGTCCCGTATTGGTTTCCATTGTGGACAATGAAACTGATTTATCAGATACTTCCAGGGGAGATGGCGGATTTGGTTCAACAGGTAAATAATCTGGAGCGCAAAATCTTTTAGAATATATAATATGGTGATTTATATATTCTCTATGTTAATATAATGAAATCTGAAATACCTCCATCTCGATATATTTCTATATATAAAGGACAACAGTTCAATAAAAAACGAAAAAAACGCACTAAACGAGTCATTGCGTTTGATTTAGATGAAACATTAGGTTCGTTTTCAGACTTGTATATACTATGGTCAATATTGCAAGATATGTGTGAAGACCATTATCCAGTAAATTTTAATACACTCTTAGACTTATACCCGGAATTTTTACGTTATGGAATACTTCATATATTAGAATACCTTCATGAAAAAAAGACACTTGGTCAATGTGAAAAAATATACATTTATACGAACAACCAGTGTTCCATCACTTGGATAAAACTTATCTCCAAATATTTCAACTACAAACTGAATATAAAAGATGACTTATTTGATCAAATTATATATGCGTTCAAAATCGATAATCAACGGGTTGAACCACAGCGAACTACCCATTCCAAAACTCATTCTGATTTTATGAAGTGTACGATGATACCAAATAGTGCCGAAATTTGTTTTATTGATAATTCATATTACTCCAAAATGAAACATGATAAAGTCTATTATATTCAACCGTCATCATACCGTCATTCACTTGATACCGATACCATTATCAATCGATTATTGCAGTCTCAGATTGCTAGAAAATTACCATGCAAAAAAAACACCGATCTATACCCATTCTTTAAATTACAGTTCAGTATCTTCTCGTCCCAGAATACGCCGCGGGCAAAGCAATACTCATTAAAACGCCAGGAAATCGATATTCTTGTGATACAAAAAATGATGTTTCATATCAAAGAATTCTTTTTTGTGTCCAACATGAAAAAATATACCAAGAAAATCAAACAGAATATCGGTAAGTTTACTCGTAAAAGGCGCACATAATTATCAATTGTTCTCTGCATGTACATGTTGATTCACATTTAATATCAGTTGTTCATCTATGGACAATTTCTGGAAAATTACACAGTCGTCGTATTTAAACTGTATAAATTTATGCATTGCATTTTTACACAATACATTAATTCCATTGTCTACGAATTTTACCTCTACTACTATTCCCCCGTTTGTTAGTTTATCATTCCCTCGACGAACCCATCGTATGTGCTTCCCATTATGCAATTCACCTACTTCATCCACATAACGATATTCGCTTAGTCGCTCCATATATTTTTCTATCAATCTCGTGTCTTCTACTTCTTCCTCAAGCACATCGTATATTTCTTGTTTTATTTCACCCAATGTTTTGTCTTGCAAATAATCGTTCTTTACATCATTCGTATCCTCCAACAATTCATCAATGTTTATATTCGATAACAAACTTGGGTCTCGTTTTGCTTGTTCAAATATTTCTTGGATATCCATCTTTAATCTACTATAATAGTGACTGAATATTTATTCGTGTAGTTTATTGGTTAATTCTATTATATTCGTTACGCGTTTTTCAATTTTGTATTTCTCCACATATCCATAAATCGTGTCGATTATACCCATATTCAATAATAAAATGATTGCTGCTGAAAATATGATATTACTATCGTATCGACTCAGGGTGTGTTCGCGATATGGGTGAAAACGCACAATCAGAAATAAACAGATGAAACTGTGTATGATTGTCTTGAAAATCATCAAATATTCTATATTAAACGCCGCTATACCTAATACTGCGAGTCCATACAATACATAGAACAATGTATTCACGGATTGAAAATATTTACCGAATATCTGAAATGACGAATCTACTATTTGTTGCATAATATATACACATATAGATATTATATTGTATACAAATATAGATACTATATATACATTGCCTATAATGGAACCCAATGAAATTATTCATAATAGATATATCATACACAAATTAATAGGCAATGGTACGTTCGGGCATGTATATCAGGCTAAATGTAAACGAAAAAATATTCTGTTTGCAATCAAAACCGAATCTTTATCGTCCCCATACAAATCTCTCATGCACGAATGTAGTGTTTTGAAATATTTATACAATCATCGCTGTCGCAGTATTCCCACGATTTCTTGGTATGGTTTACACCGCGATCTGGTTTGTCTAGTAACACCACTGTATGATATGACGTTGAGTGAATATTTACAACAGCAAGCAGAACTTCCATCTTCCATTGTTAACAAATTATTTTGTAAATTAATTCATCTAATGCAATCTATACACACACTGCATGTAATACATCGTGATATCAAACCTGATAATTTTATGCTTAAAAACGGTGAACTATTTTTAATTGATTTCGGATTAGCACATGTATGTATTGACGAGAATTCCGAACACATTGCAAATGTAGAACAAACAGAAATTACCGGAAATCTTAAATATTCCAGTTATTATGTAATGACTGGTCATACTCCATCTATTCGTGATGATATTATTTCACTGGGGTATTTATTTTTGTATGTTTTGCACCAAGAACTACCATGGGACAATGTGCCTCAGATGGAAGATAGTCAATATCCACGAAATCATATCATGCATATACGAAACCGAAAATTTGCCGCATATAAACAATTATCGTCCATCAAACAATTTTCAACTGTAATTAATCAACCTCTTATTATGTATTTCCAATACACATATTGCCTTACCTATGACGAAGTACCGTCATACCAAGCACTGATAAATTTATTTACTTGAACATTTTTGTAAAACAATATAAACAAATTTCAATAAATTAACTATACAATATAGTCTACTATGAGTTCTACTGTTGATACTGCTACTGCTGCCCTTATTGGTAAGGTGAAGTGGTTTAATAACAAGGCTGGTTATGGGTTTATTACATTGAAGGAGGGAGAGGAATTCCGTGATATTTTCGTTCATTATTCTGCTATTCGTGTAACGAATTCCCAGTATAAGTATTTGGTTCAGGGAGAGTACATTCAGTTTGATCTCGAGAAGTCTGCTGATGGACCCCACGAGGTCAAAGCGATTAATGTTACAGGAGTGACTGGAGGCGAACTTATGTGTGAAACCAGACACAGCATTCGTCCTCGTCGTTCAGGATCGAACGATGGTTTCACTCAGGTGAAAACAAAGCGTACTGTTCGCACCAATACTGATTAAATATAAATAGGTATATAACTATTGGTTCAATGCATATTCTATATAATAACAACTATACTTGTTATTATATACCCTTATAGTTTCTGTATCATGACTTCTTTGATCACGCTTCTCACAATTTTGTCTTTGAATTGTCGTGTTTCTTGTTCGCCAAATCCGCCTAGCACTGCTTGTGTTAATCTTACATATTCCATATTTTCAGGAGAGTCAAATATCTGATATTCGGGATGTTCATCTGTCCACTGTTTTATATTTTTGCAATTTTTATTCGCCACTTGACCTATTATATTCGAGATTTTGTCTTTCGAATTGTCTTCTTTTGACCACTCATCGTTTTCTTTTATATACAGTGTTTCACGTTTTACATCCGTGCAATGAAGAGGTCGTTTGTATATATCCAGTTCTTGCAGTTTGTTCACCAAAATACGCGAAATGCCGCCTACATAACCTAACCGACCGGTTTCTGTTAAGTCTTCCATATTTAATTCCATACTTTCTATGAAATCAGACATATTAATGGCGTCTTTGCATTGTTCATTCAAAAAGAAATTTAAATTGAACTTCTGATGATTGTTGTGATTGATGGTTTGATGTTGGATATTGTTTCCAGTATGCTTGACTACTTCAATTAACTTTTTATGTAGTTCATGATTTTCTTCTTGTTGTTCTTGGATTTGCCGCGATTGTTCCACCATAAGTTGTTTAAATTCTTGGTTACTTATAAGCAACGCCTGATTTTGTTTGAGTATCCCTAGTATATCATTTTTCGATATCTCGTCACTCGTGTTTGATGCGGAGTTTATACGTGTATTCTCATCATGCGTCATATTTTGTTCTTTCTTACATTTTTGATTATGTTTCCAGTAACTTCCGCGACTTTTGTATGATTTTTCACATACATCACAAATATATTGGGGATTTTTTGTGCTTCCATTTGCTTCCTCCACATGCTTACGTGTGAGTAAATGCTTATTGTAATCTTTTTTGTTGCTCGTAACATAGTTACAACATTTACATTCAAATTCTTTGGGGATTTTTTGGGATTTTTTTGCTTCCATTTTCTCTAATATATGGAAACAGAAAAATCCCCTAAACCGTTTTCGAGAAAAACATAAAAAATAAATATGCAGTCAAATATTTCAGTCGATTTTTGAAATCACTGCATTATGCTGTGAACCCGTTTTTTTAGTTTTGTTTTTCAAAGACTTTTTCACAAAAATGAAAATTGGACATTTTTAAAAATGTCCAAAAGTTCAAAAAATTCTAGAGAGTTTGAAAAAATAATACACTTTTATAACTTGTTGATCATCACCTCTTTTATTACATTTCTTACAATTTTATCTCTGAATTGTTTGCATTCTTGGTCTCCTAATCCACCTAAGATTGCATCGGTCAGTTTCACGAATTCTTGATTTTCAGGAGAATCCATGATGGTATAATCCGGATGTTCTTCCGTCCATTGTCTCATTGTTTTGCAATTTTTATTTGCTACTTTATTCACAAAATATTGCAACTTTTCTTTTGAATTGGTTTCTTTTGACCATTCATCATTCTCACGAATATACAATGTTTCACGTTTCATATCAGTACAATGAAGAGGACGTTTGTATGTATCCAATTCGCGAAGTTTGTTCACGAAAATACGGGAAATACCACCTACGTAACCCAATCGACCAGTTTCTTCTAGGTCTTCTATGTCCAGCGTCATGTTCTCCAGAAATTCGGACATATTGATTGCGTCTTTGCACTGTTCATTCAAAAATACATTCAAATTGAACTTTTGGTTGTTATGAATCGTCTGGTTGTTGTTCGTCATCATCGTTGGTTTTTGCGCCAATTCAATCAATTGTTTGTTTTGTTCTACAATCAACTCTTTGAATTCTTGGTTCTGTTTGATCAATTCCATCATTGTTGCAACCGTACTTGATGTATTTTCGTTTTGTTGAATATGTTCGAAATCATCTATTTCTGGAGGAGGAATATCAGTGAAATCATCGGCACTGCATTTTTGTTTATGCTTCCATAAACCCATACGAGATGTGTAGTGCTTATCGCAAATATCGCATACATATTTACAATTCATTTCGGCATTTTTTTCTGTAAACTTTTCTGTAAACTCTGTAAACTTTTTATGTTTTGCAGTCAATAGGTGTTTGTGATAATTACTTTTTTTGCTGCATTTGAAGTTGCATATTTTGCACTCGAAAAATTCGGCATTTTTCGGCATTTTTTTGTAAACTTTAATGCTATAAATAGTTTACATAAAAAAATGCCTAAATCATTTTTGTCATAAAATAAAAAAAAAGTATGCAGTCAAAAAATATCATCCAAAATCGAAATCACTGCATTATGCTGTGAACCCGTTTTTTCACTTTTCCTTTTCAAAGACTTTTTCCCAAAAATGAAAATTGGACATTTTTAAAAATGTCCAAAAGTAAAATCTCAAAATACTTTCCAACGTAAAAAACTGACCTTTTTAGAAATTCTCAATATTTATTATATTTTGTAAATATAAATACATGAATTCTATTATCGAGTTGTCTGATTTTGTAAATGAAATTCATCCAGCGAAACCAGTCACGTTCGAACAGTTTATACAAACATACAAAGTTCGAGTAGGTAAGAATATAATTCCACTGAAAACATATGCAACCAAAAAATCCATAAAAACGGAGAACCTTGTATTACTATTTTCAGATATTACAAATATCGAAGCCTATTTAGAACGTTTTTATAACATGTCTCTATTTATCAAAGACGAAAATGTCCATTTCGGAGAACATTACAAACCAATGAAAACAAAACAGATCAACAACAATCAAGAACCTTTGTTGAAAAACCTCATCCGCAATTTACATTTCAAGCATATTCTTGAATTGACCAAATCCGGTATTGAAAATGTACCTACGTATATGGATGTGCTGAAAGATTTGTTGCGCGATAGAATCATCGATTATAAAATACTTACGCCAAGTTCTCTTTTCTATATCGAAAAGCGACGATTTGGTAGTGTGTTGTCTTCTTATTACTTCCGTGCATCTATCTTAAATCCATATGTAATTTACTCACTTAATGAGAACCTATTAAAGGGCGCCAAAATATTTACTCCTACCCTTGGGTGGAGTTCGTATGCATACGGTTTTCTGGAGTCGTCATTTGCGAAAGAATATGTGGGAACAGACGTGATACCTGATGTATGTAAGAAAACCGACCAATTGATTGCAGATTTGTATCCAAGCGTCAAAAAAGATATCTATTGCAAACCATCAGAAGATCTCGCCAAAAGCAAGCGATTTATGAATAAATACGAGAACCATTTCGACGTGGTGTTTTTTAGTCCTCCATACTATAAATTGGAACTATACGAAGGAAAAAACCAAAGTACCAACAAATACAAAACGTATCAAGATTGGTTAGACAAATACTGGGACGCCACGATTCAACTATGCAAACAAGTATTGTCCAAGAACGGCAAATTGTGTTATATTTTATCTGGTTATGGGTCGTCAAATACACGAGAACAATACGATCTAATCAAAGACATGAACAGTATCACAACCAAATATTTCAAACAGACGCATGATCTACCCATGTATAACAAGAATGTTCATGTTACCACACATAAACAACCCAGCGAGCGTATTCTCATCTTTTCATAATGTGTAATTATCATTCTACATATTATGTATTTTTTACATCACCTCTTTCAATATTTCTTCAGGATAATTCAAGTCCTTCAATACGCGTATTCCCCCCTTCAATGTAGATATCCCTTTTTTCAACTTATACGTATAATTAAAGTCACCTGTGTTCTCGACGTCCACTTTCATCTTGTAGTTACAGATGTTGTTGTGCTTCTTGAAGAACTTGCAAATTTTAAAGTAGTGAGTAGTCAATATAAAATCAACATTTGAGAACCTAGACAAGTAATTGATAAACGCTTTTCCTGCCTGAGATGCCTCGTCTGGGTTCGTTCCAGAGTACAATTCATCGAAAATACAGAAATGTCGAGAACCTTGGTTCTCCAATATATGGTCGATAATATCCTTGCATCTTCGTGATTCAGCTTGGAACAAACTATCTCTCTGAGACGTATCAGGGATATTCAGATAAGAATGAATGTATTGATATGGATGTATTATCGCCGATTGATAAAATCCACAACCAAATTGTTGTGAAAATATGATATTCAGTGTGGTTGTTTTCAAAATAGTTGTCTTACCTGCCTTGTTCGGTGCAGATATGATGATGTTGTTGGATAAATCACATGTATTCTTCACTACGTTCTCGTGTAAAAGGGGCGGGTAGTATTGTTGTTTGATATTTGTGTTTGTATCGTCAGTGTATGTTGCATAGGTAATATGCTTGTCCTTGACGTTTTGTTGCAACCCATGTAAATTATTCATGTATCCTTCGAATCCAAAAGCAAACAACATGGTTTCTTCCAGTTCACGATTATCATACAATTCATAAAAACAACGCAACATGTAACCATTGTTCGTGTAATCTTTCATGGAAGATGAAAATTGCGGAAGATTTCGTAACATTTCTTTCATGTGTTGAAGTCGAGTAGTATGCAGTGAGATTTGTTCATTGAAATCTGTATATGTGGTATACGACTGGGTTATCTCCTGAAAGTGATTCATATTTTGGATAGAATGTTCGGTAAAGTTCTCAACCACCTTCAATGCATTGTTTATTTTTTGAACATTTTTGTGGTATTTTATGCATGTAGTTATGTTTTGGTATACCTGCACCCCATATAATCCGAAGGTAACCAAAAAATATACAAAGTTCTCCGCTGAAAAATTAGACATCGATATGATTGCCTTTCCTATGAAATGATGTTTTGCCAACTGAGTCAATATTTTGATGTAATTCGAAAAATCAATGGGAATACCCTGTATTTTAAGAAGCACAAATGGAAATACCAGAAAGATAATAGGGATAATCAAACTGATTAAGGGGGACAATATAGTCATTGTAGATAACACTTGCAAGAAAGGTGTCGAATAATTCAGACTTTTAAATTGTTCCCAGTCAACGTAATTATATTTATCTAGGAAAGACGCGTCTTTCTTCAACATTTTCCACACAGGTATCACTTGTTCGACTTTATCGCAGGAAGAATAACCGATTTTGTCCCAATTAGAAACAATCGATTGGGTGTCTTGTAAAAAAGGAACATGATTGGTGATTTGATTGCTCCATAGGTTCATGGTGCATTCACCAAACACATTGGTAGGATTTAGTACATATCCATACATACACGTTGAGTTTTCATGCGTAGAAATCATTTCAAGATCTTCTTTTACATGATCTTGGATGGGATATATTTTATCAGTCGGTAAATAATTGATGGGTAGCGTGAATTTCTGTATCTCCTCGTATATGTCGTTCTTTTCGTAATCAGCGAGAAAGTTGTACGACGTATCATTCGATGAAGATTTGTTTACGAAATAGGTATTTACAAATTTGTTAAAACTCATATACGCTAATTCCTTATTATCTTTTACTCGTACAAACGAATACAAGAAAATAAAGAGAACATATATAAACATAGCGCTTGTATATCTTATAGTCAAGTATGTTGGTTCAATATACATTCCATGATTATGACCAGGTAAATACAATGAACACAGAAGTCAGATGCTTGCCCGAAGCGACCATAACCGACTTTGAAGTACTCTATAAACTGGTAGAAGAATATGTTGCTACATTGCCTCCACTTACTTCCAATGAATATACACAATACGATAAGAAAAAACATCGTAAAAATTATAAGCATGGTCGCAAACACGATAACAATCAACAGTGGGTTTCTAAAACTCCTTTCAAGGTTACTACGATAGAGAAAAAAGAAGGCATAGAAGCCAAATACAATGAACTAAGAAGTACGTTAAATAAGGTGACTATGAAAAATCACGACACCATGTTACCTAAAATCATGGAAATTGTAACGTTTATCATGAATGGTGAAGATGACGAGTCAGACGACGAATCCAGTGGTGATGTGGATAGTTATGATAATATCATGAATGCATTGCTTGATATTGCGAAAAAAATGCGCGGAGGTCATGATGTATATATCCTTGTTATGAAAGAATTGTTTCAACAATACCCTGGTTTCATTCCACAAATATCCAAATTTGTAGATGCCTATAGGGTAAGTTACGACAGCATTCGAGATATCGATGCAAACCAGCAATATGATGAATATTGCGATATGGTGAAATTGAATGATTACCGGCGGTCAAACAGTAACTTTATCGCGAAATTAGCAAAAAGTACATTTATAGAGGATAGTGAATTACTATCGATCATCGAAAAGTTATTTGAGAAGGTATTGTGCCAGATTGACGAAGAAAATCAGACTGTATTAATAGAAGAAATTACCGAAAACTTGTCAATTTTTATGACGATGTCTTATGAGTTTTTACATTCTCATAGTCGTTGGGGTCAACTGATAGAACATCTGAATAAATGTAGCAAGTTAAAAGCAAAGGAACACAAAAGTATTTCTTCGCGAGTTGTATTCAAATACATGGATATTCAAGATGCTTTGAAGAAAATGTATAGTACAAAGTAACTAACATAAAAATAGAATAAAATGATATGTAATAGTATACTATATATCATATGGTGAAGTCATTCATATATCCTGATAAAATTCAATATAACGAAACAAAGGAAATTGACAATGATGACGTTGGACACGCATCTACAATATACGAAATTGACTATTTTGATAAACCGATTAATATTGCACTCGGTCGCGAAAGTCACAGTTTTTCTGGTGAGAATATCGTGCATTTTTCAATCTATTTAGTATCAAATGATAAAATACATTCACGCATCGGAGTATTCGAAGTAGAATCAAATAAAATGATATCCATCATCGACGAAGACGGTGATATAGACATAGATCAAGGTCACATTTTGCTATTTGTGGATCAACAATATGTTTTTGAACATGTTTCATCAGACGATAATAAAAACGACGACGAGACTGATATAAAAGAAACTGAACAGATCGATAAGTTGACCTTTGTAGAAAATGAACATAACGACTGGATTGCAAATTTTATGAAAAACAACAATTATCATATTGTAGACAACGAGGGGAAAGGAGATTGTCTGTTTCTGGTTATTCAAATGGCGCTGGAAGGTACAGAACATGAGACAAACGTAGAAGAATTGAGAAAAATACTAGCAAATAATGTAAATGAAACCCTTTTTGAACAATATAAATCAATCTATATGGGCATCCATTCTGAGTTACAAAATGTTGAAAGCAACATGAAACATATAAAAGAGTTGATTCAAAAATTAAAGAAACAGTGTGTAAATGTGAGCAATAAACAGGAAAACAAGGCAATGTTAGATCGCATCACTGAACTACGTGATAGTTATGCAAAGGCGAACCAAGAAAAAAACTCGGTCAATGAACTCATGTCTGAATTCGTATTCATGCAACATATATCGAACATTGATGATTTGAAGAAGTACGTTCTTACTTCGAATTATTGGGCAGATACTTGGGCAATTGGCGTGCTTGAGAAGAAGTTGAATATAAAATTGGTGGTTTTCTCAGAAGAGTCACACAAATCGAATGATCTGGATTCCGTATTACTGTGCGGACAAGACAATGAACAAACATCTCAACCAAAGAACCCCGATTATTACGTGCTAACATCGTATACTGGAAATCACTATACACTCATCACCTATGATACACGCAAGCGGTTTACATTTTCGACCTTGCCCAGTCAAATAAAATCATTGGTGATAAACAAATGCATCGAAAAAAACGCAGGACCTTATTATTCTATACCTGAATTCCGACAATTGAAAATGAAATTGGGTATTCACGTTGACGAAGGGAAATTAGAAGATCCCGATGACGAATATTTGAATGATCATTTATACAATAATAAGACAGTATTCATGTTTCATGCAAATTCGAATGGTGCGCCCAAACCTGGACAAGGGTCTGGAGAAAAAATAGACAATGATGTGGTTGTTTCGTTCAAGGAACTGATATTAAACCATAAAAGAAATAACTGGCGTCGACAATTAGATGATAGTTACTTGTCCCCATTTACGTTGGATGGACATAGATGGAATAGCGTAGAGCATTACAAATTGGCATCTCAATTTAAAAAAGGATACCCCGATTTTTATCATAGTTTTTCACTTGATAGTGATAGTCCTATCTCAAAAGATTTAATCAAGGCGCGAATTGCTGGTAGTAAAAGTGGAAGAAGCAAAGACAAGGTATACCGTGAGCGTCATATTACAGTTGATCCCGACTATTACGAGTTCCGGTCAAATCCACGCCACGAAATAGAACGCTTTGATGCACTCAAGGCAAAATTTTGTCAGAATCCCGATTTGAAACATATGTTGCAGAATACAAACGACACCAAACTAATACATTTTGTAAGAGGAAACGAACCAGATGCTGATATTTTACTAATGAAATTAAGAAAAGACATCGATCAAATATGTTCTCAATAGTTGTAATTCCAAGTAAGGTTCGTATAGATTATATATAAAATTGATTAAAGAAATGCATCTCTATATAATCATAGTAATAACATATCGTATATTGCATTCATGAGTTCTGTATCTTACGTTGAAGACATGCCCGCACAGATGGCATATGAGAAACCTTGTGTTTATTTCACAAATTCGAATTTGGTTTTGAAAGATGATAGTCATCTTGAAAATGTTGATTTTAGTTTGCGCATTACAACTCTTCCAAGAGACTATTCTGATGAGCAGGGAGCAACCAAGTTGTTCAATGAAGTCCTGCAAATTGGTAAAGTATCCAAGATTGTGATCGTTGAAAAGTCGTTTTACAATCGTAGACTGAGTAAGAATACGACTACTCATAGCGCTACCGTTGACTTTGAATATTGGAATAACAACACGGCAACTGCTCAGTTGAGAGATTATCTTACAGGCAACCAGAACGCCAAGATTTCGATTGTAGCAAACGACCAGTTGTACTGGGAAAATGGTGAACCGATGACTCATTTGTCTATTAGCAAGGGACATTCTTCGACTCAGTCCTTGATCGGCATTTCCAAGCAAAATGAGGAGAATAACCAACTCGAACTATCCGACAACGACTGGAAGAGTTTGTATATTCCATTCATTTCGTCAAATATGCTGATTGGAACCCCCGAAGGTTCTACTAGCAGATTCATCCCTCTGGTGAAGGATTATCTCGAAACTACCCTTCGTCTAGGTAAGGTGTCTCGTGTTGACTTTGTTGACCGTGAACTTGAGAATGGAAGTAGAGGAAAGGCGCTCTTTATTCATTTTGAACACTGGTATGAGAATGATTATACCAAGAGTTTCCGTAACATGCTGGACACAACTGGTCATTATCGCTTCAAGGGCGAATATAACAATGGCGTATTCTGCAAGTTGTATGCAATGAACGAAGATGGCGACAAGGTACCTGGTTACATTGTATTCAAGATTAACCACAAACCCATCCCCGAGGTGGAGAATGAGGTGAACGTACATCAATTGTCTGCCGCTAACGTGTTCTTGACGGAGGAACTGGAGAAGATGACTAAGACCGTAGAAGAACTACAAAAGGAACTAGAGAAATATAAGAATATGGAGACTTCCGCATAAAATGTATATACATAAACATCAACATCAACATAAATAACTAGAAAAATAAAGAGTGGTTTGTACTACTTTTTATTTTTTACTTTTTACTTCTAACGTCTCTTAAAAAATTGATTGTGTTGTATCTGAACAATTTAACAGTACGAAAGAACAAAATATAGTATATGGGCATAAAAAATTTGAATAGGTTTTTGAAAGAGAAATGCGGTAAGAAATCAATATATAAAACCACGTTATCTACTTTTGAGAACAAAACGTTGGTCATAGACACGAGTATATATTTGTATCAATTTATTGGTGAAAATGCACTTATGGAAAATATGTATTTATTTATCTCTATCATGAAATCGTGTAAAATCATTCCGATTTTCATATTTGATGGTAAACCACCACAGGAAAAACGAGAGTTGATCAAAGAGCGAAGCACAAAGAAGAAAATAGCAGAGACCAAATTCAACGAGTTATGTAAATCACTAGAAGAAAAAAAACTAAATGAACACGAAAAAAGAATGATCGAAGTAGAAATGGATGCATTGAAACGACAGTTTATCCGTGTACAAGATAAAGACATTGCGAATGTAAAAAAACTCATGGACGCATACGGCGTAGTATATTACGATGCACCGAATGAAGCAGATGAGTTGTGTGCATATTTTGTAAAAATGGGACTAGCATATGGATGTATTAGTGATGATATGGATATGTTCCTCTATGGTTGTCCAATTGTATTGCGAAATTTCAGTTTATTGAATCAATCAGTATCATGCTATGAAACTGTAGAGATTTTGAAAGATTTGGATATGTCGGAACAGCAATTTCGTGAAATATTAGTGATATCAGGTACAGATTATAATCGAAATATGGAAACCACCTTACACGAAACACTGAAATGGTTTCAGCAATACAAACAGTACATAAACCATAGTATTGCAAACAATAGACAATATTATGGGTTCTATTTATGGTTAACCAAAAATACAAAATATGTGAAGGATTTTCATTCGCTTATCAAAATACATCAACTGTTTGTGATTAACGATATGAATTTTAACAAAGATAAATATATTTACGTCAAAAAAATAGAAAATAATAAAAAATTGCAGGAGATTATGAGTGAGTCTGGGTTTATATTTTCATAGATTAATTCAACCTGATAGTTATATTTTTTACGTCATAATAGTAGAGAGATAACAACCATTAAATTGTTCTTGACCTGTATGAATTAAGTTGATAGTTACATCTACATGAATTGTTCCGTCGATTTTCCTCCATCGTTCACAAAACATCCAGTCTTCGGATAGATAATGATCATTTTCTACACCGCAGTCGAACAGAGCATATGCATATTTATTCTCTTCTCCTTTCAAAAATCCAATATCATCAGTGTATTTTGTATACTTGAATGCATCCATCATTTTTTCAATGGTTGTTCGCTTCATCATCATAAAACCAGTTGCGACGTGACGAACTTCCGCCATATTATTCTTGATCTCAATCTTGTTACTTGCGTAATTCAAATTATAGTTCAACAGTTTATGTTGGATCAACTGTTCGTCACTAAGAATGTCTTTGAACATACTGTTGTCTTTCTTTTCCACCCAATTGGATAGAATGTTTTGGTTGGGTTCTCCCGAACGGGTCTTTAATAGACGATCCCAATGATACTTCTTCAAAGGATACACACCACCACATAAATCTTTGTCGGAAATAATCAACTTGGTAATATCATTGACGTCCCATGTAATATCTGCATCAATAAAGATAATATGTGTAGTAAGTGGGTTCGCCATCGCCTTTGCAATCAGGTTATTTCTTGCTCGTGATACAAGACTATCACTGTTACAAAATTCAACATGTACATCAATATTACGCTGTTTTAACGTCTCTACCGTCGACATGAGTGATCGGGTATACGACGTATAGCACATGCCTCCATAACAAGGAGTGAGTATATACAAACAAGGTCGAGGATTTTTTTGAAGATAACTGTCTAATGTTTCACGGGAGTCTTCGGAGGTTGAAGTCATATACGAAAGTAATAAGTTAATATGGGTAAACTTATTTAAGTTGTTTCATGTCGTTACATGTAAATGATACTAACAACAATGATGATGATGATGCAAAATACAAATATATTACGGAAAATAATATATTTGTTTATGAATGTTCAAAAATGTAAATGTCGAGTCTATGATGTTTTTTTTTCATGGTAATATTTAGATGGTCTCACCGGCCTTAGCGAAGTGGATCTTCATGTATCTCTGAAGGTTGAAGAAGGTCAACTCGTCCTCCTTTCCAAGACGAAGGAGCTTGGAGAGTTTAGCATCAGCCTTGATAACACGTCCATTGGAAACATCCTGGAGGTTGTTGGACTTGATGTACTTGGTGATCTCCTTGCTCACCTCAGTGCGGGCCATCTCAGTGCCGACAGACTTTCCAAGGAAGTTAGCAAGCTCCTCACTGATGGGAGTAGCCTTGGTGAAACCAGAAGGCTTACGGGGGTTGGTGTTGCGACGCTTCTTGTTAGCAAGCTTCTGGGCAACCTTCATCTCACGAGAAACAGTCTTCTCAAGGGTCTTGAAGTCACTCTTAAGAGTGGACAGCAGACCAACGAGTTGCTGAAGCTTAGCACTGTACTCGTTCATCTTACCAGCCATAACCGCAACCGCATCCATCTCCTCGGGAGCAGCGGTCTCCTCCACCACAGGGGCGGGAGGAGGGGTGGCAACCTGGGCCTCAGTCTTAGGGGCGGCCTTCTTAGCGCGGGGCTTAGGGGTCTCGGGGGCAGTAGTCTTCTCAGTCTTAGTAGCTCTAACCATTCTGATTATATAATATATAGTACGTGTGCTTTTTATATCTATTTCAATAATAATATATATTTTGTGAATTTATCAAATGATAAATGCGTTGAGGAATATATATTATCTGCGTATTCTTTATTTTTCATGCTAAAACGGTTGAATATTTGTCTTATACTTATATGACCGATTCATATAACCACGGCATTGCGTGTCTCGCATCTCTTGATACTAAAGTGAGTGCCGACAATGCATGTAACGCGCCTATTTTTTTATGATCATTATCAATTCCGCAATATACAAGATTCTCAAATATTTCCAATCCAGTAGATTTTAATTCATCATACTCTAGAAAAGATATTTCTCTGAATCCCAAATTAGTATGGCGGGTGAAAGGCGTAGTACTGTTATAGGAACAACCGTAACATATGTTTCTTTTTGTAGTATGAGACAATCCTGCTCGATAATACCAGATATCATGCAGTGCTCTATAAAATAGTACCAAATCCCTATGAGACAGACTATCGAACCACGTATATTGTGTATAATTACCCAGTTGATCGATTTCAACAAAAAGTCCCCGTATCCGTTCTTCGATGGAACGACTGCGTATTCTAGAAACACGTGCACGAATTTGATTGAATGCACTTGATACTGATTGATAATCCACTCTATTTTGCATAGACGCCATTCTGCGTTGGATATCCGATAAACGATTCATATGTAATTGTTGTCTTCTTCTCGGCAATTCTAGTTTTTTGTTGTTTTCTCGAAACTCTTCATATATTGCATAACTTCCCCGGTATACCCTGAAGATATTTTTTGTTATTTTATTACATACATTTTCACGTGTATACGGATTGATAAATTTCCCCTGTGTTTGTATATGTGGTATCAATGAAGATATATCAAACCCATAGACAAAGTTCGAATTGTCTTTATACGAGAAAAAATAGGTATTTGTAATATCACAAAGGGGTTCCAATGTAGCCATATCACTGTCGTTTGTGCACAGTGTGCGATTTTTTAATGCTGGACCTCGCAATTGTTGAATCAATCTTAAATACCATCCCCTGAATAGTTTTTGAATAATTATAGCATGTTTAATATCCCGAAAACGATTATTCAATCGCTCAATAAGTTGCGATTTGGTTCCAGTCAAATACATGTTACCCAATTGTCTGATTGCAGTTTTTAACTCTGGAATTTGATATTTTGAGAGATCAATGTTGTGCTTCTGATAGTTTGTATAAGTGATTTCATGTTCGTTAACTCTTTTTTTGTATTTTCGTTTCACTTTTATCGTATTTTCATTCATATTACGTACTATATAGTAGGTGCAGATTTTATATTATTATGGTTTATATTATAAAGAGAACATAATGTGCAACCTACTGCATAACAAATGCATATATTTTATTAATTGTGTAAAGTCCATCTATAAAATTGATTTAAAGAATACTCTTATACTATATTACAGTTATTATACCTTATTTATAGTTATGTCTGCTAATCCTCGTGTTATTACTACTGGTGAATGGGATACCGCTGCGGTGCGTTACATGAAACCCCGCGTGAGTGATCGTGGTCTTACTACGGTCAGCGTGATTAGTGGTCAGACTGGTCGCAGTCTGTACCTTTCCACCCCTCTCATTATGACTTGGGGTGTGTCTGATTATGTTGACGAGAAGACCGGTGAGTCCGACGGAAAGTTCAAGATGTCTCTTGCCTTCCCTGGTGCTGATTATTCCAATAAAAATACTGATACCTTCCTTCAGAAGTTGAAGGAGTTTGAGACTAGAATCATTGACGATGCAGTTGTTCACAGTGAGGCATGGTTCGGAACTGAGCGCTCTCGTGAGTTTGTGAAGGAGACCATGTTTCCTTTCCTGAAGTATCCCAAGGACAAGATCACCAAGAAGATTGATGAGACTCGTCCTCCCAGTATGTCTGTGAAGGTGCCTTGTTATCAGGGTCAGTGGCAGAATCTGGAGATTTACAACACCAAGCAGGAGTTGTTGTTCCCCAGCGACAACGAGAATGAGACCCCCATTGATCTGATTCCTAAGAAGAGTCAGGTTGCATGCGTCATCCAGTGCGGTGGTATTTGGACCACAGGAAAGGCATGGGGTGTGTCTTGGAAGTTGGGTCAGTGTGTGGTGAAACCAGTTGAGAATGCTACTATCTTCGGCAAGTGCAACGTCCAGTTGAGTGTGGATGATATCAATACTATCGACACACAGAAGATCGACGAGACCGAGGCGGTGAATGAGGATGAGGTCGAGGTCTTCGATACTGCCGAGAAGGTTGCACAGGAGACTGCTGCATCTGATAGTGACGAGGAGGATGAACCTGCTCCTGCTCCTGCTCCTGAACCTGCTCCCAAGAAGAAGGTCGTCAAGAAGAGTGTACCTGTTGCAACCGAAGAGGATGCACCTGCACCTGCTCCTAAGAAGAAGGTAGTCAAGAAGAAGGTTGCTGCGGAGTAAATTATTGATAACATGAAATAAAAAATACAAAATCGAATTAATAAAAAATAATAGCCAAGTTTTGGTTATTATTTTTTTTTGGTCATGAATCAGGATGTTCTTATAGCAGTTTCAAATACACGTATATATGCGATTTTTGAGAGACGTCGTAAATATTGTCTGAATTTATTTGCGATATACCTGCATGTTTTATACATATCACTTGGTCGGGTTTTAATGCGATTTGATCGATTGGTACATCCACTCGTTTGTTTCCAATATTCAAATAGAGTTCCTTGGATTTCCATATGTTATCTAATGTTTCTTTGTGCTGGATATGAATATTGTTATGTTTGTCTATCTCAATATGATCATCCAATATTGGAAAACATTTCACGTACACATCATTGCCGGAATTATCGTATACCATATGTGTATGCCACAACGGGACTATGTAGATATGTTGGTTAATCGTCAATTTGTATAGATTGTTCTCGAATAGATCGTCTATGCACGGCTGCAAAATAACGCATTCATCATTTTCTATCTTTTCGCCAATCAATTGTTCTATCTTATCCAATAAGTCAGATTCGATATGCAAGTACTGTTTGTTCTTTGTGAGAATTTCATATATTTTGATCAATGACGGTTTTTCTAAATTTTGCAATAGTTGCAATGCCTTTTCGCTACACAAAGTAGTCGTTTTTTTCAGTATCGCATACAACAATGGTTCTTGTGAATTGCCCTTTATTGTATTTTTCAAAAACATGAACAAATAGTATTTGTAATCCATATTTGATAGCATTTCGTCTCTGTTATCGTCATCTTCACTATCTTGTTCGCTGTCTAACAAATATTGATACGCTTCGGATATTTCTTGGAATTTCGTGTTCGCATCGTCTGATTGATTTTTGTCGGGATGATACAACAATGCTTTCAACCTATATTGTTTCTTGATGTTCTGAATAGATATGTCGTTGTTCACGTCCAGTATTTCACACGCTTTCTTGTAGTTCATAATGGTGCAATTTGTTTATTATATAAAACATCATACTCTCTAAATGGTATATCGGTCTATAGTTATTATTATATTGTTTGAAAAAATGAAATGTCTTCGTTAGAATGTCCGAACTGTCTTCTTCTGTTAATTTTCCAATATTTACAAAATGTACGATCACTGTCCATATACAGTCGAAAATATCTATGTTGTATATCAATATGTCGTACAAGGTATCTCGAAATTGGGTGAACTGGAAATTATTCATATTCGTCATATCGCCTATGATTTTATTACAGATTATGTCGAATATGTCGTCAGGTACATCAGACAACGTTTTTAATGAAGTAAACGATTTCATTTCTTTTATGTTGTTGATACACTCTTTGTCTATTTCTTTGATTAACTCACTTGGTTTGTATCTGGTGGGTGTTTGCTCTAATCTGACCTCAGGTAGACATGTCGATACTCGTGTAGTAAAGTCGCTATAATATGTGTTTTTCGCAGTGATGTTATTTATATTGTTCAATTCGTTGTACGCATTCTCACTCAATCGAGCAATCTTCACCACATCACATATATTGACGATTTTACTTGGGATGAAACTAATCTGTTCTGTAAGTAATATGAATTTGATTTGAATATTGTCGTTTATATCGTAATGATGTATATAACTGTAAAATACATCTAGTAATTCACTGTTCACATGGTGGAAATTCTTGCACAGAATGATTCCTATCTTCTCTTTCTTTGTTGTAACCACGTCCACTATCTGAAAGAAGATCTCATGCCACAATGTTTTTGCATTACAACCCAACAAAGACATGTCGATTTCATAATGTATGTCACTAAATCGCATTATATAATCTTGTTTGTCGGTTAATACTTCCAACTTTTTGTCGTATTTTAATTGACTATCACTATACTTAGAGATGATTTTTAATGTTTGCGTGTATTTACCTACACCCGATGGACCGTAAATAATCAAGTTTTCGAGTTGATTCACAGATCGTGGAAGACGATTGTGTAATTCTTCTAATTCTGGGTGAACATTATGAAGTTTACTGGATTTTAAATAATCGTCGAATGAGGTTTCATAATACTTCATATTGCTTGTCTGTTTTATGTAAAACACACAAGTATTTTTTATACTCTATTTAAGGTATTTGTTATTTACATGTTCGTGGTTATTTGCGTTTGATTACATACAAGAATTCTTTCACATTTTTATATTCACTTGTTCTCTTGTAGTTGCTTAACCCCTTTAATCTGTTGTATGTTTTATGTTCAATCGGTATTTTTGTGATTTCCCTGTCGGTATTCTCCAATAATGTATCCAGTTCGGCAATTGGAATAATACCGCCGTCATTGTATGATAATAAGATGTATTTCGCACGCGTATTGTTGATCAAGTCCAGCATGGTATTCTTTGCATGAGTAATGCTATTATAGAGCGATTTTACTCTCGTGTCTGGTTGTCCTCTGTATGTGTTTGGAATTTCTTGGGATTTGTCCCAATCGTTGATAATATCTAACAAGAAATAGTAAATGTTGTACGGGTGTTTGTTGTAAGGCGGGTCATAATACACAATGTCTAATTCTGTTTTATTGCCCATCTTCTTTGCCCATTCATTCGTATCCATTTGCGACACGTGATGGTTGCACGGTGAATCGTAAAAAATAGGATATGGAATATGTATTTTCTGCGTAATTCGTTTTGTATCTGTTTGCGTTTTTCCGCCATACATACCTTTGTAATACGACGAAAACTGTCCATTCGTATTATTGTGTATCGAACACTCTACTAACAGTGGAGCGAGAACATAAGGTTGATATTTCTTTGGTATGGTTTCAATATAGTTACGCATACTATCAATGCGCTTTCCATTTGTGTCTGTGAAATACACACGTTCATCGTCTTTGATCGTAGGTCCAGACGGAGACCAATGTTTGGATATCCACCCATCTCCGATTTCCTTGCTTTCATTCTTTTCGGCAAGTTGGTTTGCTTTGTCTATGTGTTTTTTTATCATTTTTTGTGTATTTTCTGTTGGATTATCTAAATAACATCTGTTTAACGTTGTGCTGTATCCAGCTAGATCATTTGTATATAACTCTGCTGCATTTGTTTTCAATATACGACTTACCACTCCTGACCCAGAGAACCCTTCTCCTATTTTCAACGGTTTGTTCCCTAGTTCTTTTTGAATATCTATCACCACGTTTTCAATAATCGGCAGTAATTTACGTTTGTTCCCCATATAGGTTATTATCTGCGATGTTGTGTATAATGATTTATCTGGCGTTTCCGAATCTGTGCTATTCATTGTATATACTAGTGATTTATTTTGATTTGTAATAACTATTTTCATTTATTACCAATCATCTATATGATTTTTTTTCATAACTATTGTTTTGTTATACGCACCTTTGAGAACTCTTTTGAATTTGCAAAAGTTGCAGACGATAAGGATAATAAATATACACCCCCACCTAATATAAGTGCACTGATTAGATTGAACCAGTTACCCCCGTTGTTAACAATATCAATCAGGTTGAAACCAATGTTCTCGTAGTAATATAAAAATGATGCAATTACTCCACTTAACACACCGAAGAATATCTTTTGTGATGTTCTAAAATCGTTGAACAAGATTGCATTCTTTGTCGACATATTGATGTTGTTTTCACCCAAATCTGAGTTTTTGGTTCTTAGCGTCATCAAAGATAAATTTTCCAATAATAATGCACCCGAGTTGATTAAAAGTGAACCTAAAATACTGAAAATGATTAGGTATTGTATGATGGATGTTGATACACCTTTACTCGTCATGTGGTAAAATATGTCTTTACTCATATACAGTAAAAATGAAGTATTCACCACAAACAAAGACAGCATCCCTAATGACTGTGTATTTTCTATATAAGAGAAATAGATCGAGAATATGTACATCATCGCAAATATGAAATAGTTTATAAATAAATGGGTTTGCATGGTTATATATATTGTGCATATTTTATTCTACTTTGTACGTTTCTTTAATCCACTTGATTACGTCCTCGGCCTCATCATCGAAATAGTTTCCTTTGTATTTCTTGATGTTGAAAAATTGCGGACTCGCCATTGCGGGTGATTTGTAATATATGTAAGGACCAAATTTGCCTTTTCTAACACTAAACTCGTTGTTCAACGTACGTAATGAACTTTTCTCTTGCACTTCTTCGCTCAGCACTTGGATCGCGTCTTCTATGGTAATATCGTTGACTGGTTTGTCGATTGCCTTTAAACTCTTTTTTTGGTCGTTCCATTCTACATATGCACCATATCTCCCTTGTTTAATGTGTACCTCTAGGTCTTGATATATTCCAATACATTGATTACCTTCTTCGATTAATTCGTCTGCACTATATTTTCGGTCCTTGATGTCTTGCAATGATACATTCAACTCTTTTTTTATGTTTTTGTATCCGAATTTGTTATCATCAATCTTGTATCGCAAGACTGGACCATACTTCTCATATATAAATTCATACGTATCATCCAGTTGCATGGAGAACTTATCCACCACTTTCATGTTCTTTGATAGTTCTTTGATTTCATCGTAACATCGTTTGCATATTTGCTCCCATTCATCGATCTCTCCTTCAGATATTTCATCTAACTGCGTTTCCATCTGTTTTGTGTATTCATACGAAAACAACGAATTATAATTTTGCAACAAAAACTCGATTACAAGCGTCCCTACTTCTTGAATCACTAGTTTATTTTTTTCTTCTCCATATTCTTTTGTCTGTGTTGTCTTTCTTATTTTCTTATTCTCGAGAACATAATTGACTGTCTTGTGCATTGTCCCTTTTACATCCTGTTTCTGCACATATCCACGTTCAACAATTGTTTCAACCAACGAGGCGAATGTGGACGGTCTTCCTATTCCTAAGTCTTCCATCTTTTTAATTAATGATGCTTCCGTATAATGACTGATTCCCTTCTTTACACTACATTTTGACTCAATCTTATTATAAGCAACCTCAGTCTTGCTCTGACTTTCTAATTTCAGTTTCAAACCACCCATCTCACTTTGTACGTCTATTATTGGTCTCTTTTCTTCAATTGTTCGCCAACCATACTTCGACGGTATCTCCAATGTGTGACTATACAATGCGTCGATTGGAGAACTTATCGTAATCTCATACTGATCACTATTATAATCCGACATACAACTCTCTATCGTGTTTTTCCATATTAATTTATATAATGATAACGTTCTTGGGTTCTCAACATTGATAGTTTGCAACACTAGTTGAGTTACTCGAATTGCTTCGTGTGGATTGGAAACAGATTTATTCTCAAGTTTGTTCAAATCAGACATAAGAGAACCTTGACCATATTTTGATACAATGTATTTACTTGCATATTCAATAAATGGTGCAGAATATTCTTTGCTATCTGTTCGCATATACGTGATATAACCGTTTTGATATAGAATTTGACTATGTTTCATTGTTTCGCCTGGGGACATGCTCAATGTGGAACTTGCAAGTTGTAGCAACGCAGATGTATTTAACGGTTTTGGGGGAGAACGTTTTGATTGTTTCTTCGTACCCATATGCAAGATATGCTTGTGTTTCGCTGAACTACGCATAAACTCAGCAACTTCTTCTGCTTCTTCAAATTCCTTCTTCAATACAAACTCCAAATGCTCGGATAGGAAATCGCCATATATCTTGAACAAAGGAGAACTTGACTGGGCATTACGTATTTGTTTTTCGTTATCATACACCAATCGAAGAGCAGGCGTTTGACATCTACCAGCAGAGAGGGCATTGTTCTTGTCGTTGTATAGATACTTCCACAAATAGGGAGAAATCTTGTAGCCCACGATCACATCGAGAACTTGGCGAGCGTGTTGCGCCTTCACCACTTTCATATTTAGATACGTAGGTGTATCCACTGCATGTTGCAACGCTGGTTTGGTAACCTCGTGAAAGATAATACGCCTAGTCTGGTCTACTGGGAGATCAAATACTTCACATATATGCCACCCAATGGCTTCACCTTCTCTATCATCATCAGTGGCGATGTAGATCTTATCGTGTTTGAATTTGGAAATCACTTTTTTCATATCATTTACATGGGTTTGTTTCTCGTCAATCATTTCAAATGTAGGCTCGAATGTCTTTTTCGTATCGATTGATTTCAATCCATTCAATGTTCGAATGTGTCCCATTGATGCGATGCAACAATAGTCTTTTCCCAAATAGGACTCAATCTTCTTGCATTTGGATGGAGATTCAACAATCACCAAATAGATAGCATCATCTAACTGGTCGCTGTGAATTTGTTTGGGTTTGTATGTTCGTGGTTTTGATTTCGACTTTGATTTATAGAATGTAGACATGAATTAGGGTATACTGTACTCGCATATTCATTTTATATGACTACTATAAGTAATTTTTATTATTATTGCGTTATTCACTCCTGAAATATCTATAAAATTGAAATACGAATGATACATATTTTTTCAATGCAAATAATGATTGGTCCAACTCTATTTATCATCAGCATGATGCCGTCGTATATACCTTTTATTCGCAATTACTACATATCAGTATGTTTGAATATTGAATATGAACAATCTACGCGATATGATGACGAACTTGTTCAAAATGTAAACTTAGCTTTATATGACCTACAATACTCCCAATCTAGATCCATGGAAAAACAGGCATTAAGTAAATATATCGTTAAGTTAAGGTCCGCATTGGAAAATCGTCATAAATTATACTCAAATATCTTACACAGAATTTCGAATGGACGTACGGGAGCGCATTATTATTATGAAAGTCGCCTAGACGAATTCCGCGACCTGTTATCTAAATTCTCCATCGTTTAGAATAATAAAATTGAAATAAGAATATATTTTTTACTTTTTCCGCAACAAACAATGAGTCTCTACACAACCTTATTTAATTTTGTGATATGCACCGTTTCAAAATACAATATCGATGAATCCCACGGTTTGTCCCACTGTATGAATGTATTGCACAATGCATATAACATATACAACAGCGAACTGAAACAATCCCCTTACTTAGAGGAGCAACAGAAAATTATTTACTCTTCCGCCATTTTACATGATATGTGCGACAATAAATATATGGACGTTGATACTGGATTGGATGAAATAAATGCGGTTCTAACCAATCATTTATCACAAGAAGAAACCAATATCATTAAAACAATCATCAATACAATGTCTTATTCGAAAGTGAAAAAAAATGGTTTTCCATCGTTAGGTACATATCAACAGGCATATCATATCGTACGAGAGGCAGACTTGTTAGCTGCATACGATTTCGACCGGTGTATGATTTACCATATGAATAGAAATGATACCAATGTGCGAGAGGCATTTTACAATGCTGAATCATTGTTTCAAGAACGTGTGTTGCGACATTATGAAGACAATTTGTTAATTACCGACTATTCTCAAGAACAACACGTTACGTTGTCCAGTTCTGCACGAATTCGCATGCGGAACTGGAAAAATATATTACGAACACAAATATAAACATAACTCTCTAACTATAATGTAATCAGATGAACAACTATTTTTCTATTCATATTCATAATCGCGATTATTCCGAGTATGAGTTTACTACGTCCGACCATGAAAACATCAAACTGGATGTAGATCCAATTCGTCATAAACTTTTTCATGACGACGTTTTCACAATCAATGAAGATAACACTATCCGTATACATACGTCCAATGTTCGGTCGATGAATTGCATTCCCGGAGTCCTGGTATTGCATGGTAATCAAACATACGGCAGAACGGCGAATAAAAAACGATTGTTGTATAAATGCATTCCATATGACCACCGTCTCCCACATTTTCTCGTCCCGTATGACCCTTCTTTGGAATTTTCGAAGGTTATATACAATAAATATGTCTTGTTTACTTTTCAACAATGGAACACGAAACACCCACATGGTGTCTTGGTTGAAAGTTTGGGGAACGTGAATGATGTGAACGCACTAGCGGACTATGAATTGTATGGAAACCATTTGCAATATTCATTGAAAGATGTGACGAAAATCGTACAGAAACGCATTACCGATCATGATGAAATGATCGAACAAATTATACACGACAAGAAGTACAAAATGCAGCATAAAACGTCGCAATACGTATTTTCCATTGATCCAGCAGGCAGTCTGGATTATGATGATGCTTTTGCAATCGAGACAATAAACGATAAAACTGTAGTCACTGTTCATATTGCAAATGTTGCTATATGGATGGAACACTTTCAATTATGGAGCAGTTTATCTGGACGTGTTTCCACGATTTATTTTCCTCAATCGAAAAAGACAATGCTCCCTACTATGCTGAGTGACCAAATATGTTCATTAAGACAAAAACAGCGAAACGTAACTATGTTTGTTGAGTTCCCATTGTTTGAAGATGGGAGTATTGATTTTGATAATGTTACATATGGTAATTCGATCGTGAAAGTATGCAAAAACTTCGATTATGAAGAACAGAAATTATTGAAGAATGAGCATTATCAGAACTTGTTGTCTAAGACCAAGAATGTGGATACATCTGTTCATGATAGTCATGATGTTGTTTCTTTTTGGATGATACAAGTGAATGCGTTTCTCGCTAAAAAAATGCACGAATACGATGTCGGCATTCTACGTGTTTCATCGTTGAAATATAACGAACGTACGAATCTGGACTTTGATAAAACCACACGCGATGCACTATTTCACTATAAAAATGCTTCTGCTAATTATGTCTCTACTCGTGCTGATCATTTGAAACATTCAGTTATGAACCAAGATATATACACACATATTACCAGTCCTATTCGAAGAACAGTCGATTTGGTGAACCAATTGATTTTACTGTATAGAAATCATCTTATGTCTGGTTTGTCTGTAGGAGCGCAACAATATATGATAAATTGGATGTCCAATTTGGAGAAAATCAACCAAGATACGAAAAAAATCAAATTCATACAAAATAAATTGCAGTTACTTCATCAATGTGAAACAAATAGTGAACTTTTAGATGAAGATTTGCCCGGGATTGTAGTTGATAAAAAAATAGTAGATACTATGTTTCATTACACAATGTTTCTCCCTACATTAAGAGTATTTCTGCCGAGTATTTCTGATAAAGAATTGATTGAATATGACCAATGCCGGGTTCAGGTGTTTTTGTTTGAAGATGAAAACAACATACGCAATAAAATAAAAATACAAATATTATAAACATACATCTATTTTTTGTTGGTTTAAATGTCATCAATGTCTACCTCGGCGACCTTGTCCAGGGTAAACGTTTCGGAAAACTCATTCACTGGTAGATTGTCTTCCGGTGCAGTTTCACTCTCATCCATGAAATCCATTCCGTCGTCTTGTTGTTGTGTAGACACTCCGTGAGCGCCGATACGTAACTTCATTACGTTGTCTATTTTTATACTGGGAATGTTTTTAATTTGTTCTATTTGTGAGTCGCTGTAAATCTCCATGATGTCGCAATTCTTCACAGGATTTTCCCATTCACGAAGACCAACCATCACGATACTGGTCACACTAATCATATTGTGTCGCTTTTGTCGACCACGGAACTTATTCCGAATATGTGCAATCAATCTGGTATTGTCTTCTGTGTATACTTCGCACATTCCATTACCAAGCATTTTTGTTACACAACAAACTTGTTCCAAATCACTTGATGGCGTGATCAACTTACCATCACGAGTTCCTTGTTGATGCTTGCGGGCAAGACCCTTGGCTCCAGTACCGCCTGTTGTATTTTTTACCATATTAGATAAGATATTGTTGTGAGATGTTTTATGTGAAGTATTTTATTTCAATTTTATATATAAAGTATTTGTTTATATATATAATAACATACAATGGACAAACACGAGAATATATTCTATTTGCGACTTTATCAAGACGGCAATCCGCAAATTATTAAGGAATATATTCAAGGATTATGTAATGTATTGAATGAAAAGAACCTCGATTTTCATTTGGATTTTCATTTAGATACTATGTTTCAAGACGAAGTTTTTAGCGGCGGAGAGGGGATGCGAACTACTTATCCATACCACAAATTTGAAAAGACATTTGACGACATAAATAAGTATTTTTCATTTGATATGGACTCTTCGAATCATATTATGTCTGCGATGGATGATACCATACAAACGATTGATTCATTATCTAGTAGTAGTGTACCCACAGATGAAGTTGATAAAAACGAGGAAGATGAGAAAGTAGATACATGCAAACAATTGCTTTTGAAAATACCCGAAGACGTACAAAATGAACTTACCTTTAACTTGAAAATTTTTACAGAAACGCCTCAGTTATATCATTATGGAGGTATTACACAATTAGAATATTTCTTAAAAAATGTGTAAACATCTTTCCTTTTTATTTGGGTGATAATAAGTAATGAATAGGAAAGGAAAGGTTAGGGGTGTGTGAGTGTTTGTGTAAGTGTGAGTTTAATGGATGGTGTGTGATGATTGAGGTGTTCAAATTTGAAGTGTTGAATGGTGTGTGTGATAAGAGAGGTA